>SAMEA3663010__coassemble_30_pt1 | contig 118408 bp, 116 predicted proteins | sample SAMEA3663010__metabat2_high_PE_011 | metagenome-assembled genome bin SAMEA3663010 (sample SAMEA3663010) | pig gut metagenome | biome: pig gut; feature: pig-associated habitat; material: faeces | place: France | collected 2012
GGAATTTTCAATGGCTTTTTTCTACCCCAAATTGCGAACTTTATTGTACACTATCCTCGGCTACAAGCACAACTACACAGCTTAATCTAAAAGACATTTCAGAACGACTCTCTCAAGATGAAGCTCAGACACTTGTAAACATGCTGCTTCAAAAGTTTACGCTTAATGTTATGCAAACAAATGAAAAACAGCAGATTGTAGAGAAAACGCCTGTCGTTATTCCAGAAATTCCTGCAGAAACAACACCTCCGGCTGCATCAAAGAAAAAGGTTGTAAAAATCGTAAAGGCAAAAGCGCATATCTCTGGTATTAAGCTTTCTGAATTCCTGCTTACTTTCTGGGATTACGAAAAATCAGAATTCATTGAGCGACATAAGGCGCATGGCCATAGTATTACAAAACGACATACAGACATGATGTTAGGTCTTGTCCGAAATTACTGGCGTCCATACTTCGGTGATGAAACAACAATTCAAGAACTAGACCGCTCGGCTCTGGATGATTTCTTTTTCTACTTGCATACAGAAAAAGGCTTGAGTGGCGGTACTGTAAACAAGGCCATTAACTGTGGTAGCCGTGCAATGCGCTGGCTCTTTGAAAATAAAAGGATAGAATTTAATCCAATGGCTGGAATCGAAAGATTCAATGCAGAAGAACTTGCAAGAGGTATTCCAACAGAATCCGAAGTAAAGCAGATGCTTGCACTAGAATGGACAAACAATGCCTACAAACTTGCATTTAAGGTTGCAGCTTTCTGCGGTCTGCGTGCTGGAGAAATTAGCGGTCTTCGTGTATGTGATTTAGATCTTGATGCAGACATAATCCACGTAAGACACAGCTGGAATGATACAGACGGTTTGAAGTGTCCTAAGAACTCAGATGTTCGTGATTTACCAATTGACCATAAGACTCTGGTTCAGCTTTATGCACAAGCTAAAGAGAATCCTCAGTTCAGCGATTTGAGTTATGTTTTCTTCTCACCAGTTAAACCAGAACAGCCATACTGGCCGTCATACTATGTAGATGGACTTTATGAAGCTTTAGAGAAAATCGGTGTAAGCAAGGAACAGAGAAAGGAACGAAATATTGTATTCCACAGTTTGCGACATTTCTGTGCAACAATTTTAAGTCAGAGAGCGGACCTTAAGACCGTACAGGCAGTTATGGGGCATAGAAGTGAGGATATGTCTAAGCATTATTCAAATCACGAGACAGAAGAAAAGCTTCAGAATATGCGAAACATAATGCAAGTTACATGGGACAATATTTTGAGTGCATAAAATATAGGCGGTACAGTGTCGTTCGCTACGGCCGTACTTTGTACCGCCTTCGCTCTCTCTGTGCTTCGTGTTTCTACAAATGCAACTTTCCAAAAGGGTAGCAAACAGAGTGTTCTCTCATTCCGCTTCACTAACGTTCAGCTCCATTCGTTTACACACTGTTTGCATTTAACAGCAAGCTCGCAAGGTGGCCTTTGTGAAAGCGGAGCAAGGAGCAATGCAAGCACAGTCAGCTGCAGTCGCTCCAGGAGTGGCAGAAGAGAAACAAGTTAGCAAAGCAGCTGCCACACCTTACGCTTTGTGCATCTGCCTGTTTCCGCAGGTGGGCCCATCGTTGTAGTAAGCACTCTTTTTGCAGAAGCCGCCAAAGGTCTGTCTCGCGCTGTAAACTGGTCGTGAAAATATAAAGAGTCGTCCGCGGGTGTCGCAACTTAAAACGGTGGGCACGCAAAAGGTTTCCCCTTCCCCCCTGCCGCGGGGCACCCCCCCACAACCCCCTTCCAAAAAATATAGAATGCTATATACCGCTCTCGGGGGGATTAAGGGGGCAATCTTTTGCTCAGCATTGCAGCTGTCCCACCGTTTTAAGATGCTCAGTTGGTCTTACAATGGCGGCTTTTTTGGGAACTCTTTTTGGTGTGTGACAAATTGTTGCCTCTATCGCGCAGCCCAGCGCGGGCTGCACTCAATCGGCAAGGCGGCTCTGTTGAGCCGCCTGAGTCGTTCGCACACCCGGACAAGCCGGGTGCGCTCTCTCCTTGTGGCGCAGATAGAACGGCAGGAAGCAGGACTTGCGCCACGTTCATATATATACTTTACAGTTAAAATTCATTATATTTAAAGTATGGGTGCAAAAGATATAACAGAAAAGAATCTCGAAGCTTTTAATGACGTATTTGCAGATATCATAAATGTTCTTTTGTTCAAGGGAAAAAATCTCATGAAAGAAAAGGATCTTGAGGCAGATACTAAAGACAGCATGTTCAAAGCTGACGGCAAGATTCATGAACAGGAAAGAGATGTTTCAAAGTTCTGGAAAAACGGCGAAGTTAGAATCTCAATTCTTGGTTTTGAAAATCAAACTTGTCCAGACAAGGACATGCCTCTCCGTGTTATCAGCTATGATGGAGCTTCTTACAAGCAGCAACTCCTGGATGAAAAAGCAAAGCAGAGATATCCGGTTACAACAATTGTTTTGTATTTTGGTACAAAAGAGAAATGGTCTGAACCAAAGAATCTTCTTGACTGCTTTAAGGTTCCAGAAGAACTAAAACCATTTGTAAATGATTATAAAATCAATGTATTTAATATCGCCTGGCTCAGTAAAGAAACCATCGATATGTTCCAAAGCGATTTTAAATTCGTTGCAAACTATTTCAGAACAAAAAGGCTCAATAAAGAATATATTCCTTCATCAGAAGAATTAAAACACTCAAATGAACTCATGAAAATGTTTACAGCTTTAACAGGTGACAAATCATTCGAAACCGCTTATAATAAAGTCATACTGGAAAAGAAAGGAGGTATTACTATGTGCGATGTTGTAGAAAGAATTGAGAACAGAGGAAAAGCAGAAGTCATAAGAAAGATGCTGGATGCTAAAATTGTAACTGAGCAGCAGATAGCAGACCTTCTTAAGATTTCTGTAAAAGAAGTCAAAAAAATTGCAGCTAAAGTGCCTGTACAGGCTTAATTATTGAGCTGGCCGCAAGGCCCTGGTTCATCTACCGGCGAGGTCTTCCTCGCCTTTTTTTGTTTAACATTCAATTTTGTAATTGCGGGGGGAGCGCGCGCAGCGGTCAGAAAATCAACTCAAAAAAATTTAATTTCTGAACAAAAAATTCAAAAGTGCATGTGGTGGATTTTTCTTTATAACTTCTATTGTATAAATAAATATATTGTTTTTATTTTCTTTTTTATAAAGATATGCACTAAAGAAAGAATTTAAGGAATAATAATAAGTCAAAGAAACTCTATAAAATCAAGAAATACTGAAAAGTACTCAAATCAAAGTGTGGATGTGCCAAAAACGTCCCACTTTATCCTCACTTTAGTGCACATCTTTCGCACTTTTTCTATTTCCCGAAATCAGATAGCCGAGAAGACAAAACTGTCGATTTGCAAAAAGTGCAAGTTCTGCCGGCGGAAGATGTCGGGGGCATGGGGGAAAAGCGTAAAATTTATTGTTGATTATAATAATTGGTTTATATAATTATCACTATTTGATAGCAATAAATGCTACAATAAATGTAAACAAATCAGTGAAATATTCAAGTTTACGGAGTAATTATGAAGAAACTTTTATGGCTGGATGATTTTAGAAATCCAAAAGATTATTTGACTGAAGATTATGATATCTCCTGGGTAAAGTCATACGAAGAGTTTTGTTCTCATCTTGAAAGAAAAGGTTTACCAGATATAGTTTGCTTTGATCATGACTTAGGTACTGAAAAGACAGGGTTAGATTGCGCTCGTTATCTTGTAAACTATTGTCAGCACCATAATCTGGATATACCACAATATGATATTCAGAGTTCCAATATTGTCGGAAAAGACAACATCAGAAGTCTGATGGATAACTGGCATAGATTTTTTACAACTAATCAGAAATAAAAAAAAATATTGTTTACTATCACAAAATGATAGTTAACGGAAACTATATTTGTTCTCATGAACGAGAACGATGAACCATGTATTGAAATTAATGAACTCATTTATCATCTAGCAGGTGAATTCTGGAAACAGGCCTATTATAAGATTCTTGTGATGCAGAAGGATGTTGTGCCAGATGATAATATATCCAAAAAAGATGCTATTTTCCAGTTGCGAAAAGAACTCAAAATCCTTGCAAAAGAAAACAACCTCAAACATTCTGCTTTTTCGCATAATGAACACTATTATATCTCTTTAATTCCTTTCCCTATTTATGTAGGAATTGAAAAGCATAATGGAAGTTTTACTGTTTCAGCTCCTCATGTAAGTTCCAGATGTTTCACATACGCAGAATGGAGAGCAGGAATTAAATGGATTCAGGATTATATAAATATTGATGTAAAACCACTTACCGAAAGAACTGCAAAAATCAGAGAAACTTTCTATCTGAATATCAAGACATCTGAAATTGTAAAATCGTCAATAAAGGCTTTGTGTGATTCCATGCTGAACCAGACTCACTGGGAGCTTGAACTTAATCAGAACAGGCTCAAAAGTGAGATTTCAATACACTCTGATTCTGAAGGTAATTATGAAATTGTGATTTTTCATAAAGCTTTCAGTGAAGATTCCAGCCTTCTGCTTAATCTTCTTAAGAATCCTCATGAGGAAAGAATTGAAGATAAAGTCTGGTGCAAGAGAGTATCCGCATGAATCAGATGAAATGGAAAGAACTAATCGGTATAGAAACAAATCAATTTTTATCTCAAATAAAGACAGAGTTCTGGCAAGGCATAATCTGCGATTTATTAAAGAAACATACATTTCAGGATGATTTCTTTCTTGTACCAGCAGATCTTACAAATGAAAAAGTCATAAAACATATGCGGGCTACTATCACGGAAGTAAGTAATAAATTTGGTTTCAGATTTATTGAAAATACTCACCCGACTAGAACTGAGTTTTTACTGAGATTTCCATACAATGACAAAAATAGAGAAACTATTGATGATTTTTCAATAGTTGTGTGCATACGAGATATTACTCTTCGAATTTTACCTTATAGTCCTCTACTTAAGCTCTATTGGGTAGAAGAATATGCTTGTGTAGAAAATATAGTAAAAGATCTTTGCGAGGAACTTTTCAGTAACAACAAGCTCGAACAGCTTCATAGTGATTACAAACGAGTTTACGATTGTTCGAAAAATCTCACTCAGAAGACAGTAGAGATTGCACAGAACACAATTAAAGGTGTGTATGAAGCAAAGCAGAAGGTAAATCGGAGGCTTATACAGAGGGCTCTGTATTCTTCAATGCTGATTAATGGAAAGCAGGTTCGAATTTATCACAAGGACTTTTTGGAGAATCCAGCTATGCTGACAGCTTTATTTGAAAAATAAAAATGGAACATATGACACTATCACAAAATGATAGTAAAACAAGTTTATATTTTCACTGTAAACGATAGGAGAATTTGATATGTCGATAAGAATTGATGGTCAATTGCTTTTGGAGATTCTGGAAGAAACACCTGCTACACAGAATATTATGCTTATGGGTAAGCACGGAATTGGTAAGTCGCAGATTTTGGAAAAGTTTTATACCGCAAAAGGCTGCAAGGTTGTGTCTCTATTTTTGGGCCAGATGAGTGACCCAGGTGATCTTATCGGTATTCCTCATAAGAATGAAGAGACAGGCCACACAGAGTTTATGCCACCTTACTGGTTTCCCATAGATGATACTCCAGTTGTCCTCTTCCTTGATGAGTTGAACCGTGCCCGGCCGGAAGTATTGCAGACAATTATGGATCTTGCATTGAACCGTAAACTTGCCGGCCGTTCGCTTCCTGCAGGAAGCCGTATTATTTCAGCCGTAAACAATGGAGAAGAATATCAGCTTACAGATTTGGATCCGGCCCTTGTTTCCCGCTTCAATATTTATGAGTTTGTTCCGAGTGTTCAGGACTGGCTTTTATGGGCTAATAAGAATGGAATTGATGATCGCATTATAGATTATATTTCTGCAAATCCTAAAGGATTGGATAACCAGGTTTCTGTAGAAGACCTAGACAACCTTGAAAAGACTCCTGACCGCCGTGGATGGGTACGTGTTTCAGAAATTATCAGCGGAAAAGAAGCATTGAAGCAGAGTCATAAAAGTATTATCGCAGGTATTATTGGTGGGGTTTCAGCTAACAGATTCTTTGAGTTCTTAGATAAGAATCATATCGTTACGGCAAAAGAGCTTCTACATGGAAATTTTGAAATGAACCGTCTTAAACTTGCTTCATATAAAACTCCTCAGTTTGCAACTATAAATGATGCTTTATTTGTTTATCTTGAAAGTGATAAATATGAAGGCCTTGATAAAACTTTAATGTCAAAAAATCTTGCTTCATATTTTTATTTTCTTGAAGAGAAAAAGCTGCGCGAAGCTATGGCGCATTTTGCAAATATGTTTAGTGGTACTATGTATCCGAATGCTCTCGTTTTTATAATCAGTGAATGTCCAGACCTTTACTCAAAGATGACAAAGTTTGTTGCGGAGATTAAGTAATGACTGGTGTAAGGGAAAGAATCAGTAAAATTGTAGACAAATGGTTTTTATATGAGCCTCTTTTTTTCAATGTGTACTGTACTCATAAGCTGGAAGAAAACTGTGAAATGAAATGTGCTTTCAGAACTGGGAAACGCCGTCTTGAATATAATCCTAATCTCTTGGAAGGGTGTGATGTTAAAGAAATCGAAATGGGACTCAAAACAGAAGTAACACGAATCCTCTTAAAACATCCGTATCAGCGTGTACCTCCATATCCAAATCGGGCTGCTCTTACAACAGCAAGTGATGTTACAATCCGTGAACACTGTCTTAATAATGAAAAGCTCCACGATGCTAATCATTATGATTTTGTCGGAAAACTTAGTTATGAAGAATACTACAAGAAACTCTCTTTTCTTTGTCCGAATATTGATAATTCAGGAACAGATTATAATGCAACAAATAGAGGTTTTTCATTTCTAAAACCATATTTGAAAGACGGTGAAACATGGGAATATGAAGCAGCAGCAGAGGCTTCTGAATTCTGGTCAGAAGATGCAGAAATGGCTGATAAAGTAAATCAGCAGATTGAAAAAGCTCAGAAAGCAAATCAGTGGGTAAGCGTAAGTGGAGATTTTCAAGAAACAGTTACTGCTTCTTTAAGAATTCCTATGGATTATCGTAGAATGCTTGCGCAGTTCCGTGCATGCATAATAAGCCAGCGTAGAAAGTTAACTCGTATGAAGCCAAATCGTCGCTATGGATTTGAGTTTATGGGAAGTCAGTTTGAACCAAAAACACACCTTCTGGTTGCTGTTGATGTGAGTGGTTCTATAGAATCGGATGACTTAAAGAATTTCTTTTCAATTATAAACCGCTTCTTTAGTTATGGAGTTGAAGTAATTCAAGTCATTGCATTTGACACAGAGATTAAACAGGAGTTTGAGCTTAAGAAAGCTGCAAAGTCTATTAAGATTATTGGTCGGGGAGGAACTGATTTTCAGTGTGCTGTTGATTACTACGAAGATCATCCGGAATATCAGGGGATGATAATTTTTACTGATGGATACGCCCCAGTTCCCGAATTACATATGAGAAAACAAATTCTTTGGATTCTATCTGGAAAGCATGAATATGATAATGCAAACAAATGGATAAAGAACCTAAGATTAAATAGGGCAACTTGGATACCCAGCCAAAAATCAGAATCGACTGGGTAAATGACTGAGTCAAGGCCTTGAGTGAAGCGAGCTTTGTCCAGTCGTATCCCAAATGTAAGTAAGGAAGCATGATATGAAAAAAAATCTTTATTTAGATAATAACGAGCACCATAGATACTTAAATTTTGGAGAACAGCCTGATCTCTTTTATTTACAGTTAGGCTATGAGTTTGTGCCTCTAGTTGATGAAAAGAAAGGGGCTCCTCTTCTTGATAAAATTACGAAGTATAGAAAACAGTTTGATGAAGAATATGGTCTGTTTCTTCCTCCTATCCGGATTGTTGATAATATGTCCCTTAAGCCTTCTGAATATGCCATTCTTTTTAATGGGATTGAAGTTGGGCGAGGTGATATTCCAAAGGGATATTGTTATTGTCTAGATACAGGGGAGGTAAAAACTCCCTTAAACTGCGATTCCTGGATAAAAACAAAAGATCCTGCTTTTGAAATGGAAGCTTTCCTGCTTCCAAAAGAAAGAATAAAAGAATATAGAGATGCCGGTTATGTTTGCGCTCGCTCGGAACAAATTATAAGTGTTCATTTGTATGAAATCATCAGAAAATTCAGAACAAGAATAATAAATCAAAACATGGTTAATTCTCTTTTAGATAAAGTTTGTAAAATAAACCCAGATGTTATAACAGATGTTTTTTTCACAAACAAATTTGATACTTCTGATATGAAGCTTCTTTTGAATAGTCTTCTGGCTGAAGATGTTTCAATTCGAGATATGAATACGATTTTAGAAGCAATAGCTGATAATATCAAAGATGAACGTAACCCTATAAAGCTTGCGGAGAAAGTTCGGGAGCGTCTTGCTTATAGTTTTATATCTCAATATGCGGATGAAAATAAGTGTGTTCACGTTATTAGGTTCTCCAAAAGTTCTAGTGTTTTTCTTGCGGAAAAACTATATTTACCACAAGATAAAAACGAGATTCCATATTTTGCTTTCCAACCTAAAGAACGAAGATTATTTATAGAAAAGATTTGTGACGGGCTTTCCACAATGAATAAAAAAGGACTTTATCCTTTATTCATCATTGAAAGTCCGTTACGATTAGCATTATTTGAATCTTTGAGATTTGAAATGCCTGGCATTCGTGTAATATCAGACCGGGAAATGTTTTTTCTTGATAATAAATTATCTCTAGAAATAGAGGCGGAGATAAAATTAGATGAGTGATATAAGAACAAAACTGTTAAGGAATCCGAATAAATGGTTAGCAATTCTTAGAGAATGTGATGTAATTCTGAAGAATGGGGAAGAAGAGTTTATAGGTCTGTACTACGATTCGGAAAGTTATGATAAGCCTTTTGTTACTTTGAAAGGGAATTGGAATTTTGATTATTATTTTACAAAGTTAGCAGAACGGATGGGGATTCCTTGTTTAGAACAAAAACTTTTAGTCCGGCTTCTGTATTCAAAAACTGAAGAATTTGAACCTGTTCCTGGGGAGTATTATCTTCCTGTAGCAAGGGTTTATTCAGGTCTTAAGAAGTTTCAACCGAATAACGATGAAAATATTTTTTTAGGTAAATTAAATCACGACATAGGTGAACAACTACACAGTATAGAAAATAAAATTAGTAAGGATGCTCTTCGAAAACTCAGGGCGAAGAATTTCTGTAAGGGAGTTTTTAATGGAAATGTTCCAGAATACTTCAAAACAGAATTACAAGACCTTGTTGAGAAATATGAGTTAGACTATAAGACTGTATATAATCCAGTCTTCAAAGTTTATGAGTATTATTTGTCTTTTTCCATAGACAATTCTTATATAAAATTCTGGCAGATGGTACTTATTTCTGAAGTTGAAGGAAGAATATTCTTTGGTTCTCCATCACTAATTAAGGAATTTGATTTTGATGATGTAGAAAAAGCCCTTGCTACGATAAAGACCTTAGTTATAACGTACAACACTGGGCTTAAGAAAGATGCTACTATTTTTAAAGAAGAATTCGATATCAGTCCACGTCATTGTGAAATTGCAAAAAACTCTATAATGACTCTGCTTGAATTGAATTATAATGAAAATCATTATGATTATGGATATGATGTTGATAATCTCTGTTATATTCAAATATATTTAAAGAAAATAAAGCCAGAAAAAGAAGCAGTTCAGAATAATCCTTATGTAGAAATATTGATGTCAGCAGGCGAGCCAACTGAGGCTGAAGACACAATGTATGAATTACTAATAACTTATAAAGAATTTCTTCGTGCTCCTGAGGCTTTCAGAGAATTTATAAAGCATCCAAAGCAAATAGAGAAATGGAATTTCTGGTGCAAGGAAAGGAAATATAATAAAAAGTATTTTTCATTGAAGCATTAAGGAAAAATAAGTATTATACATAGCGTTGATTATACGTGGGAGGTCTGATATGAAAATTGCTATCGTTTATGCCAGTGTACATCATAAGAATACCGAGAAGGTTGTGAAGGCAATTGCTGAAAAACACTCAGATGTTGAATTGATTGATGCTACGAAAACAATTTTAAAAGACTTGGCTGCTTATGATTTAATCGGTTTTGCTTCTGGTATTTTCTATGGAAAACTGCATAAGTCTCTTGTGAATTTCATAAACAGCAATCTTCCAGCTCATAAGAAAACTTTTTTAATTTATACCTGTGGTTCTGATCGAGATTCATATTTGAAAGAAATCGAAAATTTAATTAAAGCAAACGATTCGGTTCTGGCTGTACATTATTCATGTTTGGGATATGATACCTTTGGCCCATTTAAACTAGTTGGTGGCCTTAATAAAACTCATCCAGACGAAAATGATATTCAAAATGCTGTACAATTTTACGAAAATCTTATAAAATAGTGAATATATACACTATATATAGCAGCTTGTCCTTTTCGTATGCATAGTATACACTATATGTAGTGTACTGTTAATAATAAGGATTCTGGTAAAAAAATTTACTTTTTATTTCACCCCTATCATCAGTTGATAGCACATCTGTGTTATATTTTTCAGTATGAACAACAAATTAGATTACATTGCAATTGATTTTGAAACCGCAAATCAATACAAAAACAGTGCTTGCTCTGTAGGTCTTGTACGCTTTATTGACGGAAAAGAAGTTGATTCATGTTATTCCCTTATTCATCCAGCAAAAATGTACTTTATACCTGAATGGACGGAGACGATTCATCATATTTCTTATAATGATGTCCGTAACAAGCCATATTTTCCCGAAGTCTGGGATACCATGATTATGCCATTCATAAACCAGACACCAGGGATTCCGCTTGTAGCTCATAATGGGAATATGTTTGACATGCCTGTAATTCAAAGTTGCTGCGAGTATTTTGGGATGGATGTTCCAAAGCTTGATTATTTTGACTCTCTTGTTGTGGCCAAGAAGACCTGGCCTGAACTTTCTCATAGGCTCACAGAGCTTGGAGAACATTTTGGAATAAATTATCTTGCTCACGATGCTCTTGAAGATTCCAGAACCTGCGGACAGATTGTTAAACTTGCTGCAGATAAATGGGGTGTCGATTCTCTAAAAGAACTCCTAGAATACTGTGGTACTTCAATCAAAGCTTTCTAATTAAGTTTTTTTATTTATGAAATATTTAATACAGGTTTGAATAAAGACAAGGAAATTAGATGGATAATTGTACTGTTCCATCAGTAGGAATCTGGTGGTTTTATTATGACAATATTCTCTTTGCAGACCCTGTGGATGTAAAAAAAGGCTTGCTGTATGGAGACTGTATTACAGGCCTTTCTGATCATGCTGATTTTTGGGATAAACTGGAAGTTACTGGAGAATTATTAAAGCTTCCTTTCTTGCTTCGCTCTGAATATTTTTTTATTCCTCGAGGGCGCGTTGTTTTTCATAAAGATTCTGGCAGATATACAATCCTCCATGGTGGCCTTAAAAAACGTGAACTGAATATAATTCGGAAATATTTCTGCCTACCTAAAGATAAGACGGATTATGACACTGATTTTCATTACATATTAAAACCTGAGCTTTAGTTTAATCTGCAAAATAAAAATATCAGAAAATGATAGCATTCTCGAAATATGGTGGTATAATATGAGTATGAGTAGAAGACTAACGGATGAAGAAATACATCAGAATCGATTACAGCGTGAAGAAAGACAACGTGAAAAAGATATGGAACTTAGGCTTGATGAGCGAAGTTATACAATTCTAAGAACGCTTAGAGATGCTTCTGAACATCCTGAAGTAAAATACAATTCTAAATATTTCGCAAAGCTTTTCAAAGTTTCTGAGCCTACAATTTTTAGAATTATACAAGATTTAAGAGAAAAAGGTATTCTTGAAGAAAAACTATCTCATGGCAGTTATGTTATTAACTCTAAATACGATGATCTTTATTATTCCGAAGATACAAAAAAGAATATTGCACTTGTAGCAAGTCTTCGTGGTTTACTACAGCAATTTGATGGAACTCCTCTTTTTGATAGCATCACAAAACTCATTTACTTTTTGCAGCCTGAAGTAGCAAAAAATGATGCAGTTTTATCTTCTGGACGTGTTGTTGTTGCTCCTCAGATGGAGTTTGATATTAATGTAAAAAACTGGGATAAAGTTTATGATGCCATTCAAAATAATCATAAGCTTCAATTTCGCTATCTCAAACCTTATACAAATAATGAGGCACAACGTATAGTTTGTCCATATCAGTTAATTTTAGATAACGGTTCTGTCTATCTTTGGGCTTACAGTGAATATGCAGACTATATTTTAATGTATGATTTGAATTATATGACCGATATTATTGTACTAAAAGATGAGTTTGAACTGCCTAAAGATTATGAAATCAATAAATATAGTGGCGGAGGCAGACTTGGTGCTTTTGCTGGTGACAATGTTGAAAAATTCAAGGTTCGATTTACTGGTTATGCAAAGGATTGGATTAAGCAGCATAAGTGGGCAGATGACCAGACATTTAAAGAAGATGATGATTCTACTATTGTTTCATTTACATCTAGCCAATTCGAAAAAGTTCTTGAATTAATATTAAGTTGGGGGCATCAGGCAGAACCACTTGCTCCTGCCCGTCTTGTAAAACGCTGGAAAGAAGAAATTCTAGCTATGGCAGAGAAAATTAAAGAAAAATAAAACTATCATATTTTGATAGTAATTCTGAATTATAATATTTGAAAATTAAGCCTATTAGGAGGATTTGATATGGCAAATTATTATTGTGAATACTGTGGAAATAAGTACTCATCAGTTTCAAGTTTAACATCTGGGCACTGTCCAAGACATCCTGATGGACCAAACAAGGGAAGGCATAAAGTATATGAAGGTGGAGAAAAATCCCAATATGTATGTAAATATTGTGGAAACAAATATTCTTCAATTTCTTCTCTAACTTCAGGTCATTGTGTTAGACATCCTAATGGTCCTAATAAGGGAAGACACGCACCTGCTCTATAAGTGTAAGACCGGAGGCTATTTTTAGTCTCCGGCTTTTTTTTACCTCTAACAAAAATCAGAATAATATGTTATAGTTTTGTTTAAGGAACTATATCTAAATATGAGTATAACAAGTAAGAAGAAATCCTTTTCAGAGTGGTTATTAAATTATGTTGATGGTGATGCGAATACCTGGTTTGAATATTTTATCCTTGGCATCATTTTTATTAATTCCATATCTCTAGGGTTAGAAAGTACTCCATTTGGATTAAGGCATGAACATGTTCTGTTCATTATAGATCAAATTTGTCTTTACATATTTATTTTTGAATTATTATTGAAATTCATAGCATATAATAAAAGATTCTTTAAGTATAAGTGGAATATCTTTGATTTAATAATTGTTCTTATTTCTAGTTTTGCAACTCTTCCATACTTTACAGTATTTCGAGTTTTTAAAATATTTCGTTCTGTAAGAATTATTAAGGCTGTAAAATCTTTCCGAGCAATTAAAGCTATGAAGTTTGTAAATGGCTTGGAAAATCTTCAAAGAATTTTGCGTGCAATCGTATTATCATTTTCTGGAATTGTCTGGACTCTGGTTCTTCTTTTTATAATCTATTACGTATATGCAATCGTTGGTACCAATGTATTTGGTTCGGATTTTCCTGAATTCTTTGGAACACTGGGAAGTTCTTTATTAGCATTATTCCAGATAATGACATTTGATTCCTGGTGTAGCCAGATTGCTAGACCTATAATTCAGATATATAATTGGGCTTGGATATACTTTGTTTCCTTTGGCTTGATTTCAGCATTTGTCATTATGAATGTTATTGTTGGAATTGTTGTTGATTCCATTGAAGAAGCAAGAAGAGAATACGAGAAAAAAGAAAAAGGAAAGCAATATATTACTACTGCTGATTTATCAAAACAAATAACAGATTTACAGAAACAAATCTCTGAGCTGCAGGAACAATTGAAAAAATAATTATAGAACGCCTCATTCAGATTGAGGCGTTTTCCTATTTCTTATTTTTATGTATAACCCAATTTACAATTTCTTCGAGAGAATGGTTTTCGTGTTCTTCTTTTTTATTAATGATGCAGATTCCACAAGCAATTGAAACAATAATAAGTGGAACACAATAAAGCAGGACATTTGCTGCGGTGTACAGTATGACAGGGGAAATTGCATCAAACAAATTTTTTCCTTGCATAAAATAATTTATAGCAGTTCCTCCTGCAATATCTATTAAGGTCATAAGAAGCATTGCCTTTGTGTTCCCTGCAAAAAATCTTGCTGCGCCATCCATGCTGGCAAAAAAATCCATTTCGCAATGTAGATTTTTTTTCATTGTTTCTGCTTCTTCTTCGGTAATTTCGTGATTAGAGTATTTATTATCAATATTAAACATTTTTTGATTCATCGTATCTAATGCAAATCTGGCTGACACTTCTGAAATTCTTCTTACGCTCTTGATTGCTAGGAAGAATGTTACGCCAAGTATAAGCGAAATAAAAATGATTCCTACAATAAATGAGTCATGGCACCAGTAATGTGCTAGAAAAGAAACAAGAGGAAGCTGATTGTCATTTTGTATACCGGTTAATAAGTTGCTTGTAAGTCTGATATTTACTGCCATGGAGTACAAAGTGAAAAACAGAATTTTTCTTGGCAGGCTTTTGTACTTATTCTGGCATATGTAAATCAAAATTATTAAACTTGCTGCCAGCTCAATTCCATAAAATATTTCTACAACAAGTGCAGGAAAAGGAATAAGAAATGCAGCAACTACTAAGGCATATACAATAATCATGAACCATGAAATTTTGCTTTCTTTCTTTTTACCCATTTTAGTTTACCTTCTTCTGTAGTTTTTTGATGTATTTGAACATACTATGCGGACAATAGCATTTTGCAATGAATTGTAGGTGCTTTGGAATTCCGTAAAATGCTTCTGCAATTGCACCAGTCATTGCGCCTATAGTATCACTGTCTCCACCGATACTGATTGCGTTACGGATAGCATCCTCAAAGTCATTTGATTCAAGGAAACATTCTATGGCTTGAGGTACGGAGCCCTGACAGGTTGATGACCACTGATAGTTTTTCCGTAAGTCTTCCAGTGTAAAATTCAGATTGTAATAGTTGTTGTTTACATAGTTACGGATTTCATCTTTTGTTTTTCCATTTCTGGCAAGCCATACACAGACTGCTATTGCTTCCGCACCTTTAATTCCTTCCTGGTGATTGTGTGTAACTTCCGTGACAATTTTTGAGAGCTTCTGGCATTCAGCCAGATCTTTTGCAATGAAGCCAACTGGGCTTACACGCATTCCGGCTCCGTTTCCAAAACTGTTATATGGCTGAGGATTATTTGAATGGAGCCATTCATAAAACATTTTCCCATAAGCCGCAAAGCGTTTACGGCCAAATTTTCGTAAGCATTCTATTGTTACTTCTGTAAGATTAGAATAGTCTTCTTTGCAGGTAACGAGTGCTTTAGCGATTGCCATAGTCAGGATGCTGTCGTCTGTGATATGACAGCTTGGTGTAAACAAGAAAAACTTCTTCGTGTGAATGTTATGATATTCAAATCTTGAACCGACGATATCTCCAATAATTGCTCCAACCATCTTATATTCCTCCAAAATAATAGTAATAAAATTGTAAAAACTATTGCTATCAAATTGTGATAGATATTAAAAAAATAAATTAAATTACAAGTCCCTGATGATACAGTGGAACGTATTTTGATTCATTGTAATGCTCATATCCCCAGTCGCTGTGCCAGTGTCCGAAGAACCATTTATTATATGAAATAGATGAGTCGATTTTGTCATTAAAAACAACATTTGAATCGCGATGGAGTTGTTTCAGATTTTCCTCATTACAGAAGAAATCATCAGTAAGGGCGATACCATTTGATGGGCCGGTATGCGAGAGAACATAATCAAATTTATTGTTTTCTATTATTTTTGCGAAACAAGATTCCTTTTCTCCGTCTCTCCACTCTTCCTGCTCCCACCAGGATTCATGCGGTTTACGCCAGGCTTTATCATCACTCATAGCTCCTCCAAGAATAAGGAAGCGTTTATCATCGATTGAGTAGATTTCACCTCGCTTGAGATAGAACACATTATCACTGACTTTCAGAACCTTAGATCCAAACATTTCAACTTCTGGCAGTTTTTCGATGATGTCATAATTATCATGGTTGCCCATTACGGCCAGAATCTTGAAAGGTTTCTGGTTATACCACTTGAGAAGATAACGGTCTGTATGGTCAGCTGGATGGATCCCAGATTCATCAATTGGGCAATCAGAACTCCATGGAAGCCCAAAATCGCCAAGAACGATTGCGGCTGTAATTGTATGGAAATCTGCATTCTGTTCCATGCAGCAGAGCTTCATATTCTTTGAGGAGAGATTCGACATGTCTTCGGTGTTATGAGTATCGCCGGTTATGTAAATCAAATTGGAGCCTCCTTGAATCTAATTAATTATACAGGTCAAAACTATCAAATAGTGATAATGCTAAGAAAAAAATCAAAATCGAAAAAAATTATGTAGAACTATCAGGTTTTGATAGCTGTTATGTACTATATTATATGAGAAATGGAGGCACTTATGAGAATAGAAGAAGATGAGAAACTAAAAGAAATGTTGGCGGAACGCAAACATCGTTTGAATGCAAATTTTGTCTGGACCCCTGAGAATAAACAGAAAATCATTGAATTAAATAACGGTTTACTTGAACGATACCGCGAAGCTTATAATGAGCTTGTAAGAATTACCAATGAATTTGAAGAGCGTTACCGGACTGGTGATAATAATTATAAAGATTACACGATAGATGTGGAATTCTGGTACAATGCTCCAGAAACCGATAACGAAGAAGAGAACGACCTTCAGTCAAATCTATGTGAAGAAACTAATTTTTGGGGGCCTAGTCTAAGTTCCCGAAGCTATAATCGTGATAAAGGGCTAATGATTGAACCTTTTGAAAAGGCTATGTTTATAGATGAACAATCCTGGAATGAAAATCCGTTTAACGTCAAGGAACTCGATGATACATACATTTATTACTTCATGCATGACATCTTCGATCATAATGATACCTATTCACTGGAGGATGCTGTAAAAATGAAAGCGGAGAATTTCTCCTGGCAGCTAGTGATTTGTCTTGAGCATTGGGGAAAGTCTCGCCAGAAAGACTAGTTATAAGAACATGATTCTAATCTATCTTCTAGTTCATATCTCATGTATGGTATTGTATACATCCCTCTTATAATACCTCTGCGTCCATGATTTGTTTTCTCAATTAGAAGATAAAAATCTAGGACATAATCATCATCTCCTTTACTTCGTTCTCTATGTAATAACATAATCATGTCAGACTTTTTCTTAATCAAACTTGCCAGTCCTTTGAAACTGCTTATTTTGGGCCATGCTCCAGTAGGCGATCTAAAGATATGCATTGTAAGGATAATAGGGATGTTTAAGGTTTCGGCTGTTGCTTTTAAAGAATCAAGAATATCTGAAACTGCAATTCGATATTCATCATTTATCTCACTTGAATCTTGTTGTTCCCACATTAGAGAGTAATCTAAAATATCAGACAAACCGTCAATATCATCTACAATAATAAGTTTTACACTATTTTCATTCACCATGTTTTTTATTAGGTTAGTCAGCTGATGTAAAGAAAGTACTTGATCATTCAAAAAGAAAGGAACTTCGGCTATTTGCTCAGATGTACTCTTTATTTTATGCACATCATTTTTATTTTTGGCTCCATAGGCAATACTGTTGTAATTTACTCTTGCTTCTTGGGCAATAAACCTTCGTACAATCAGTTTGCTATTGTTGTTCCCACATGTGAAGAATCCTACAGGTATGTTTTGTTTGATTGTAAGATTTCTGGCTAACGAAATTGAGAAACTTGTTTTACCTATGCTTGGACGGCTTCCTAGAATATTAAGACTTCCATTACGAAAAGCTAGATTTTCATTAATCGTAACATAGTCATCTTGGATAAATACTTTTCCATATGATAAGTCTTCAACAACTTGAGATAAAATATTGCTCATTGGCTGGATTGGATTCGAATTACTCATATAGACTTCCTTTATTTCTTAGAACTGATATCTACGATGACATCTGATGTATCTGTCTGGTGATTACCAATGTCCAGAATATAGGCGAACTCATCATCATTTAATTTTTGATTATTTAAGGCCTGTTCTAAAAGTTCTGCAAAACTTAGATGATCTGGATTCGGATACTTTGCAAGTAATGCACGAATCTCTGCACGGTCGGCTGCTGCCTGCTCAATTTCTTTAATTTTTGCGGCTCGTTCTTCTGGTGTGTATCGGGTTACTCGTTCTACCATGCAAAAATCATGTGTTAATCTTCCAATTCTTTTGATTTCACTCATGTCGATTTCTCTCTTGAATAATATTCAAATTTAGTTAAATCTGGAAATGCAAAATTAAATTCAGTATCAAAGTATTCACCTAGTCTTTCTTTTGGTAGAGTTCTTAATAATTCATTCAGTTCATGAAAATTCCATGGCATTTCATTACACAATCTAAGAAGATATATAGCGAATCCAACTGGCTCCGACATACAACCGTCATCTGGAATTTCTCTAAGAAGTTTTTCTAATTTATTAAATAATCGAAATGTAACTTTTCGTTTGATTGGTTTTGTTAGTAAATTTCTTATTTGTCTTGCTGTTCTGTACGAGAAAGAAAGTTCAGTACGAATAGATTTTAAATGTTTTCTGTAATGTGGTAGTATACATGCACTTTCAGTTAGATGTTCAAAACATATACGTTTTATTCTATGTGTTGGTACCGTATTCTTACATTTAAAATAATTTTTAGGATTCCTCTTTATGATTGTATCAATAATAAATTTATATGCGACATTTTTCCCATTATTTCTTATAATATCTATATATTCTGCACAAACCCTATTATAAGACATTTTTTCAGTTGGGTTATAAAGAATGTTTTCTGGACATGCTAATATTCTGCAATCATATTTTGATGCAATCTCGAAAGCTTCTGCAATCCTTTCAGAATTTATTTCAACATGGTTTTCTGAATAAAAATCAACACAAACAAATAATATTCCTCTATATTTTAGTTTACGACATGGGTAAAAAGCAACATGTTCAGAGCCGATCCATTTTGCATTATCTGATGAATATAAGGAATTTATTTCTTTTTCCAACCAAGCACCTTCTTCTTTTATTATGTTTCTTGAAAGTGAATTACTTGGTTTAAAATGCTCTGATATTGGACACAAGAGTATATCCCCTTCATTTTTTATAAGATTTCCAAAACGAATTTGTAATAAAATATCAGTGTCATCTAATTCAGGACTAAAATAGTGTTCTGGATTTAATGACCAACATTCCGAAAAAATGGTTTTTACAAAGAATAAACGTATATAATCAAACATGTTTGTCTATCCAAATAATAAAAGTCTCATGTATAGTTATGGATTCAATCTCTTATGTATCTAATATATCCATGCAATACTATCATTTAGTGATAGTATTCATAAAATTTCACAAACAAATTCCGGCTTATTAACAGGGGATGGATTTTTTATAGTGTCATAAATTTCCTGTGTATTTTCTTGGAAGTATTTTAAGGTAACTGCCAGTTGGCATTTTTTCTTATCAAGAGTTGTAAAATAGGCTTCGACGTAATTCTGTCCCGAAATAACCCTACATATATCCGCTGTAGATTGTTTCTGTTTCCTATAAAATTTTGTAGTCATAGAACGAAATCTTTGACAAAGTAATTCTCTTAACTCATTTGTAATTATTGTCTTTTTCTTAGCCGCCATAATTAATCCTCCTTTGGTCCAAATGATGGTATACCTTCATAAAATATAAAATGCCAGCGAGTGCAAAAATCATCTTCAGTCATATTTAAAATATCTTCAAATGAGAAAATGTCATTATCAATTAAATCTTTTTTCATGTACGGATTAAAGTTATATTCTCGTTGATCCTTAGTCAGAAACTGAGAGTATCCTTCATAATTCCAGTTTAAGCTGATATCATCTAAAGGCACTCTGAGATCATTCAACGCATCTATTTCTAGATATTCCTCAATGCCAGCGTTAAGTTGCCTGTCGAACATTTTTTGAATTGTAGAATCGGCAATCGGTGTCTCTCTTTGACTGTTGTAATGGAGATTTGAATAAATACGAAAGTTTTCAATAAGATTCTGCATTTGGAGTTTAAGCAATTTTTCTTTTAATTTTTCAAGTTCAGTCTTCATAAATTCATACTTTTTCTTACAAAATCTATCTAACTTAAAGAAATGCTCAATATTAGGTTGAGACCAGTTAAAATTGTTATTATAAAAATTACTCCGTTCTGACAGTATCTTTCCTTCATGTCGGCGCTGTTCTGATTCCTCATAACTGCAAATGTCATCTTGTGAATAATTTATATAAACTCTGATTTCAGTGCAGAACTGATCATTTTCAAAATCAAAATCCATTAGATCTTTGTATGTGATATTTTCATTCTGATTTATAAAAAAACTTAAATAACTGCAAATATCAAAAGTGGTATGCCGCCAATGATCAAACTTCACAGGGGTAAGTAACCATTTTGATAAAGGAGAAAAATCCTTAGAACTCGAATCATATTCTAACTGCCAGACATTACTAAATTTAAACTCTGTCCATTTTTCATATACCTGCGTTTGTTCTGAAGTCAATACCCCTGAAAAATTCCACACCTGTCTTGGATCTAATTTAAAAGCAGATATTGTTCCGGTTATTCGGTAATCTCGTAAATAGGGAAATTCCTTCTTTGAAAGCTTTTGGAAAATATTTGCGATTTGCAACATTCTATCTCTTAGATAATTCTGCATAAAAACAAAATTCTGATTAATTTCATCAAGCCTTTTATTTTCTTCTGCAGAAAAATGGAGATACTCATAATAGTTCTTATAATAGCGTTCAACGACCTCGGGTTTGTTTTTATAAGTGATAATCATAAGACACATTTTAGAGCTTGAAAACTATCATTTTGTGATAGTTCATAATTTGTTATATTTTTTCACTCTCAAGGTTTGATAGTTTTACTTACTATAATTTCTTTTGGAGGCTAATAAATGGAAGAAGAAACAAATAATGAAGATACAATTCTTGAAACCGGAATGTTTGATTTCTTAAAGGAAAAGAAAGAACAGGAAGATTCAGATTTATATAAATCTATGAAAAATATAATATTTAATACTATAGAGCATATTGAATCTCGTTACAAATCTAAACATAACGATCCAGATTACATAGAAACAGACTTTTGTCCCTTAAGCTTTCACAGGGGAGATTTAATAATTCTTGCCGCCAGACCTTATGTTGGAAAAACATCGTTTGCGTTAAGTCTTGGAAATCAAATTGCATTAAAAAAGAATATACCCGTTGGCTATATAAGTTTAGGATGCATCGATGGTTATTTTGAAGATTTTTACTTAGGCCAACGATTTATTTCTATTAATTCTGGTGTTCCTGTACATAAAATTCGCTCTGGTATGTTAAGAGTCTCAGATGTTCCAAAAATTCAAGAAGCTGCTAAAGCATTATTTGATGCTCCAATATATTTTATTAATGAACCAAATAGTAATTTTGATACATTTGCATGGAAAACCCAATTGCTGATTGATACAAAACAAGTGCAATTAATTATTATAAATTGCTTTGAAATGTTTGAAGAACTTGTTGATTCTGAAAAAAAGGAATATAGGTATAACCTTGAATCAATATTGGAAAAACTTAAAAAATTTGCAATCGAGCAACATATTCCAATTATTTTAGAAGTAGAATTACCTCCTGCTGAAAAAGACAATGAACCTTCGTTACTAGATTTCAAGAAATGTATGATTATTCCGTATATGGCAGATATGGTGCTTTTTCTTTACCGTGATAGTTTACATGAAGCAGTTATAAATCAGGATGCTAAATTGAATATCGTTATAAATAAAAATGGCTACACCGGGGATATACCACTATTATTTTACCCAGAAAAATCAATTTTCGAACGACGTGAATAATCCACTATCATAAAATGATAGAAATTGATTGCTAAATTGAGATTTGAGTGGTATAATAATTTAAACTGTTATTAAATTGCTAATGAAGAGAGGATTATGGAGAAAAAAAAATGCAAGATAAAACAACAATAAAGAAACTTTTTGACGAATCTGATATTCAATTTGCTGTACCTGCTTATCAGCGTGCATATTCATGGGAAGTAGATTCTGACAAGAATCAGGTAAAACAGTTTTATCAAGATTTAATTGAACAGATTGAATTTACAAAAATTATAGAACTCCAAATATCAAGAAAGACATACTTTTTAGGTCATTTTCTGTTTGAGAAAGATTCCCAAAATCCAAATAAATATTGGATAATTGATGGACAACAAAGATTAACAACAGTCGTGATTTTTATGAGTGCATTTATTGCAGAACTTAACTCAAGACAGGAAAATGGTGAAAAACTGTTGGATTTTGATGGTAAAGAAATAAAACTTAATCGCCTTCGAGAAAATTATCTTATAAAAGATGATGCAATAAAATTTGAATCCGTTGCCTATGATAATTCAGATTTTTGTCAAATAATTTATGATAATAACAAGAATGTAACTCCACAATCAGCTTCAATTAAACGAGTACAAAAGGCATATAAATATTTTACAAAGGAACTAAAAAGTCAGACAACAGAAAATCTTTTAAAGATAAAGGATACATTAGATAATACTGTTGTTACTACATTTGAAGTAGATGATAAAATTCAAGCGACACAGATTTTTGCTTTTCAAAATGACAGAGGAAAAGATCTAACCTCATTAGAAATATTAAAAGCATATATTATGCATAGAGTGTATTCTGTAAGCAAGGATTCTAAAATAGCTGAATCTGATATAAAACAGATAGAAATTATTTTTTCCGATATATACAAAATCTCAGAACAAATATCTGACGATTATGATGAAGACACTGTATTAAATTATCATTGTACTGCTTTTATTGCGCTGAGCGGAACAAGTGTAGAACGTGTAAAAAACTGGATTAAGAAATTAAAATCTGAAAGTGCAAACAAAGAAATAAAATCCTTCTGTAATGATTTAAAAGAATCGTTTATTACTGTTAAAAAACTTTCAGAAATGGCAAATACAAATTGTCCTATCACTGACTGTTTAATATTAAACAGAAACAGTACAATTCCGCTTCTTCTTAAACTCTTCAGATTTAATAAAGAAAACGAATCTGAAATTCAGAAAATCGCTGCACAGATTGAAAATATTTTATTTAAACTTACATATACTATTGCAGATTATAGAACTGATAATTTACCAGGCATTGCTTTGAAATATCAAGGTAATATCGATTATCTAAAAACTGAGTTATCCGAAATTCAAAAACAAGGCTTCCAGTGGTGGTGGCACTTTGCAAAAAATTGCAAAGCCTATTTTACAACACATCCATATCATTATGATTCAAGAATAAAATATGTGCTCTGGAAATATGAGAATTATAAGAGAACAGAAAAGAAACTTCATCTTATAACACCTGTCGAATTTACAAATAAATTTGCAGCTAAAAAATTAGAAAATACAATTGATCATATCACTCCACAAGACCCTAACTTCACTGAATATACCGATAACTTTAAAGACAAATATTTAAATTGTATTGGTAATTTAGCTTTAATGACATGGGGGAATAATTCACAAAAAAGTAATAATGATCCTGTCAAAGAAATAAAAAAATACGACACTGATTATATTTCACATCAGGAAATACGTGATGTCTTAAAAACAAAAAAACAATGGGGCGAATCAGAAATAAAAGAAAGACAAAAGAGGATAGCAGATTTTGTAATTCAAAATTGGAAGTTGTAAGATTTTTTTCAAAGGAGTTTAAAAAATATGTTTGAAGAAATAAAAGATGTGCGTATAGATTACATTGAATCAAAAAATAATCCATTCTCAGGTATGGTGTATAACCATGTAAAAATTTACTATTCGGATAAAAAAACTCTATTTTATGATGGATGGGTTGATAATAATTTAGTACCTATTTTCTCAAAAAGTCCTAGGAAAAATGGAATTATTCCAGAAGACAAAGCATATCCTCTTCCAACAATTCAAATACCGGAGAATGAAACAGCTGCAGATATTGTATTAGCAAGTTCAGATAATAAACTTGCATTAATGGATTTCTGCTTTCAAGCATATTTTGATGGAGACACAGGCCCAGTTGATGCTTTAGCAGCAACAAAATTGCAAATCGATGAAGAGCATCAAGCTTGCTTTATTCGCTTGAATAACCAGATTGTTGCAATGGTATATTTTTACGATGGATCAGGATATGGTCACCCTGAAACAATTTATATAGATACACTTTTTGTCTATCCAGTATTTAGAAATAAAGGAATGGAAAAAGTTCTTATAAATAATGTTGCAAATTTAGCTATTAAAAAAGGTTATAAAGGTATTTCAACAATGATTGTAGGTTCTGAAGACAATGCAAAAAAACAAGCAGCTGTATATGAAGAAATTGGTTTTAATGCAGAATTAGATGATAAGGGAGATTTCCTTGTGTACGATGTTGGAGAAGGGATAATTCGTTTTATGATGTTTGGTTATTTTAGAGATTAATATATGTCTACTCAGTACTTTTCAAAATCACGTTACTGCTCTTGCATTCAGTGTCCAAAGATTCTCTGGCTTAAAGAACATCTTCCAGATGAGTTCGATGATAGCGTAGTAAATCAGGCCGTGCTTTCAACCGGAAATGTGTCGGAGACCTTGCGATGGGACTTTTTGGAGATTTTACAGAAGTTCCATATTCAGAAAAGCTTGGTGACATGATTCCTGCTACTCAAGAGCTAATTGATAAAGGGGTAAAGAATATCTGTGAAGCTTCATTCAGCTATGACGGTTGTTTCTGCAGCGTTGATATTCTCAAAAATCTTGGAAACAAAAAGGTTGAACTCTACGAAGTAAAAAGTTCTACCAGCGTTCATTGGATTTATGAGCATGATGTATCATACCAATATTACGTACTGACAAAGCTAGGGTATGATGTACAAAACGTATGTCTTGTTCATATCGATACATCTTATGTACGTCACGGTGAACTTGAACTGGACAAACTCTTCAAGATTGTAGATTTAACAGAGACTGCAAAATCAAAACTCACGGAAGTAGAAGAGAACATCAGGAAGTTCCGTGAATACCTGGAGAGCGAAACAGAACCAGAATGTAACGTTGGCGGCCAGTGTTCGGATCCATATGAGTGCGGATACTGGGCACATTGTGCGGTTGATATGCCAGAATCAGAAGAACCTACTGTTTGGGAAATTGCAAGTCTTCGAAAAAATAAAAAACAGAGTCTATATGATGAAGGGCTCATCACTTTTGAACAGTTGTATAATGCTGGAGCTTTGAAAGGAAAATATTTACAACAGGTAGAAGTTGAAATACAGAATCTTCCGCCACAAATAGATAAAAAACAAATAAAAAACTTTGTAGGCACGCTATCTTATCCGCTTTACTTTTTGGATTTTGAATCCTTCAATCCGGCAATCCCTATGTATGACAACTCATCTCCATATCATCATATAGTATTCCAATATTCACTACATTACATTGAAAAAGAAGGTGGAGAATTAAAACATAAAGAATGTCTTGCTTATCCAGGAAGCGATCCTCGTCGACAAATTGCAGAACAACTTTGTAAGGATATTCCCCTTAATGTTTGTACAACTGCATACTTTATGGGATTTGAAAAAGGGCGTATAAAAGAATTAGCTGCCCTCTATCCTGATTTGGCAGACCACCTGATGAACATTCACGATAACATTAAGGACATCATGATTCCATTTCAGAAGCGCTGGTACTATACTAAAGAAATGCAAGGCTCTTATTCCATAAAATATGTACTCCCTGCTCTTTACCCAGATGAACCAAGCTTAAATTACCACAACCTTGAAGGCGTTCATAACGGTGGAGAGGCTAGCAATACATTCATGGCAATGCAGAAAATGGATAAGCAAGAACTTGAAAAATGGCGTGAGCATCTATTGCGCTACTGTGAACTTGATACATTTGCCATGGTAAAGGTTCTGGAAAAACTTCGAGAAACTGCAAAATAATTTTGCACAATATCACAATATGATAGTTTTCACCTCTTATACTAATTATGAGGTGAAAATATGGATATTTATACTTTTACTCGCTCGGAAGGGCTCCCTGAGGGCAAATATATCCCACTGGATGTAATGTCCGATTATTCAATAGGAGAGAGTATTGCCCGTATTCCAGACCTTGTAAAAAGAGCAAAGTCTTTGAATATGAAGGCTCTTGCCCTTACGGACAGAACACTTAGTGGAGTATTTGAGTTTTATCTTCTTTGTCAAAACAATAACATTAAGCCGATAATCGGGCAGAAAATTGCATTTGGAAATAACGAAGTAAATCTTCTTTGCAAGGACTTAGAAGCATATAAAATTCTTTGCAGACACTCACTTGAATTTCAAGAAGCCAATAACTGCCCGATTACCGTAACTGAACTACCGCTCACAAAAGATGAAGCTTCTCATTTTGTTTGCACAGCGCTCTATTCTGATAAAGGCCTTCAAGATTTATTCAGCGATAATCTCTATACGCAAATTGATTTTTCAGATTTGGAGGCTCATCCTGAAATCGCTGAAAAACTCGATACGACAAAATGCGTAATCACAAATCCTATTAGATTTATTGAAATGGAAGATGCAGATGCACTTGCGGCTATGAAACTTTATCTTAAAAATCCGAGAGAAATAAAAAGTAAAAATTACTTCATCGATGGCACAGAGATTCTCCCGTTCTTAGAAAAAATTGCTCATCCCGAACTCTTAGAAAATCTTCATCACATTGAAGAACAGATTTCATTCGTCTTCCCGGAAGACTATTTTACTACACCAGGAGCACATGAAAGACTTTTGGATAGCCTTCCAGATTTTGATAATGCAGAACAAACGCTTAAAGTTCTTGTTTATGAAGGATTAGAATCGAAGGCTTCCGAGTTTGAAGATATAAATGCGGCCATAGCCAGACTGGAATATGAAGTAAACGATATCATCACTCATCACTGGGAAAGAATCTTCCTCTTGCACCACGAACTTGTAACCTGGTGTTCACAAAATGGAATTGAGCACGGACCTGGACGGGGAAGTGCTCCAGGTTCGCTTGTGTCATACCTGCTTGGAATTACAAATGTAAATCCTTTAAAACATGGTCTTTTGTATGAACGCTTTTTAAGTCCTTTGAGACTTTGCTATCCTGATTTTGATATTGATTATGACTATGAACGCTTAGACGAAGTTATTAATCATCTAAAAGAGAAATACGGTAGCGAAAGCGTTATTCGAATTATATCGTATGGAAGATTAAAAAACTGGCAGTCTCTTAAAATAGCTGGGAAATACCTTAATTACGCTGACGAAGAAATTGAACATATTAAAACAATAATTGCTAACCATTACAATCCAAGATTATCTCTCTCTAGCCTTTTAAATAGCAATTTATATATGTACAAAGATGGTATACCGCATTGGGACGGAGTAAAACTTCTGGGATTCTTCCGTGACAAGATAAATGATAAACTTATAAAAATCGCCTGCTGTCTGGAAAGCGTAAAATGCAACAAAGAGCTACATGCAAGCGGATACATCGTAACAAACAATTCAGCCTCTCAATATGTACCAGTCCTTAAGGATGAGAAATCCGGATGGTTATATTCAGAATATACATTTGATAGCCTTGAATTCGCCGGCCTTTATAAAAATGATTTACTCGGTTTGAAGCAACTGACGAAACTCAAGCAGCTTTCAGATGAAATAGCAAAGAACGAAAAGGTTGAGTTTGATTACAAATCAATTCCTTTAGAGGACGAAAACACAATAGAAGCATTCGCAAAAGGCAGCACAACAGATGTCTTCCAGTTTGAAAGCCCAGGAATGAAAAAAATTCTAAAGCAATTCAAACCAGAAACCTTCTCTGACCTTGTTCTTATGAATAATATGTATCGGCCTGGACTAATGGATTACATTCCAACAATTATAGAAACAAAAGAAGGCTGTCGTAACAGATATGATTTCCCAGGTTGCAGAAACATATTAAATGAAAGCTATGGTCTACCTGTATATCAGGAACAGATTATGCAGATTGCACAAAATATAGCAGGTTATACCCTTGGAGCAGCAGATATGTTCCGTCGCGCTTTAGGAAAGAAAAAGCCTGATGTTCTCATGAATCGAAAAGAGGATTTTGTTTCAGGAGCCGTACAGAAGGGAATAGTAACAGAAAAACAAGCTGTTGAAATCTTCGAAATCCTGATTCCATTCGCAGGTTACGCATTCAATAAAGCTCATGCACTTTCATACACGCTGATGGCCTGTTGGGAAATGTATATAAAAGTACATTATCCGAAAGAATATAAAAAAATAATCAAGAACTACAAAGATTATTTTGAGTCAGAAAAAGTCTAACATTTTAACTGATATTCTTAACTCTGCACCACTGTCTGAATGCTGACATATCTGCCCCTGTAGGATTTGAATTATTGAAAGCGCTGCGCTGAACAAGATGAAAACGATTGTCCTTGTGCTTTGAAACTTCAATACATAATTCATATTGATTGTTTTTAACCGCATAGACAATCGTACATTCTTTATCAACAGCCTTATCACGATACAAGTGACCAACACAGATATTCATTCTGGAACCAATGTCTACAAGCCGTTTTGTATCTTCAGGAAGACAGAATTTATAACCACCGTTCTCCCATTCCAGCTGCTTTTCTTCTTCAGAATAAGTTATTTCCTTATTCTCATATTGTTCTTCTGGCTCTGGATGAGTATCTCGATATAAACGCATTAACAGATTATGGTTATATCCAGTAAAGCCCTCTTTTCCAACTTTTTTAATAATATCTTCCGGCAATAGATTTTCGTTATAAAGTTTTTGCAAATAGTCCAGCGCATCAGAAGTTCTATAACATGCGCCTTGATTATAACTCTCAGGAAGAATAGTTTTTGTTAATCGTGTAACAGTTTTTTCATCATATAATTTTTGTAAGAATCGAATATCATAAAACAAAGAGTTGCGGTCAATAGTCCATAATCCGGCTTTGACAAATCCTTCATCAATATAATATGGCTTGAATCTTGCTTCATTAAAAATAATAGTTGCAAATATCTGCTCGGTATCTCTTTCAATAAGTGACTCAATAGAGTTTTCATTATGAATTCCTGTATACCAGATTGCTAAATATTGAGCAAATCTTCGGTGTCCCTGTAGAAATATTTTATTAAGTTTAGATGAATAGGAAAGTCCAAATAACTCAATAAACTTCTTAACACAATCAGATGTGTGTTTCAGTTCATTTTCTATTTCGTCAATATAAGCATACTGACTTTTATAATCATCTTTATAGCGTGGATTAGAATTAAGCAGACCGGAAAATTCATTTATCTCTGGAGCAAATGGATAATTTGTAAAATTTACCAGACGATCATAATTGGTCTGCCCGTAAGACAAATCTGGAACAAAGCCACACTCTTTCTGTATCTGTTTATTCATTACATCCATTATCTGCTGGTATTCTTCATCCTTAATTGTAAACCATTCGTTCCCTTCTTCAGCAATTACTGTTGTCTTCCTGTTTTTTACACTCAATTTCAGATATCGTTTAAGAGACAGTAATTCAGCACTTTCGTAATCGAAAGAATAATAAGAGTTTTCAATTTCAATATCTCCGTTCTCTTTATAGGAAATAGTGTTGAGACTTCTGCTTTCTATAAATGCATCCAGATTTTTCATAATACGGGAAGTTTCTTTTCCGTCAGAAAAGCCCTTAAATTCTTTTATACAATCGAGAGGTACAATTCTCTTACAGCCATTTCTAAAGAAAACTGTTGCTGCCGTAATTGAACATCCTTTTTTCTTGGCAGGTGCATAATTACAGGCACAGAATTTTGTATCCAAAATATTGGTGTGGTCATAAACGCCTAGAATTGTCGAAAGTACTATTTGACTGACTTTTACAACAACGCCTTCAAAATGCTTATCTTTCAGCTCAAACTTTTTATTATGAACATAGGAACTAATATTTTCGCTTGCTTTTCCGGCATAATCTTCACGCATATTATCTTTTATGAAATACCAGTTATTGTCTTGTTCGTTATGGAATAAATGATAATTTCCATGAACAGATGTCAGATATTTTGTACAGTGAACTGGTTTGAATAATATCGCTTTTTCTTCTGGGGTTAGTACCATAAAGCCTCCATAATATTTGTAAATATATCGAGTAATGCTATCAAACTCTGATAGAAGTCTAATTTTTTTTATAACAATGATTGCCTAGTATTTAATAATCTGTAGACTTTTCTATTCCATGAGCATGTAAAAAAAGCTTCCAAACTCTCTCCGATGTCCAGGTTTGGAAGCCTTTTGCTTGGTATCACGCTTTGTTGTGTGGGCTATCTTGTTATCGCCATTCGTCCTTTAGTATCATTCCCAGCCAGAGTGTCATGCCGTTTGTGCGTTTTCGCTGGAAGCCTTTTTCTGAAACTTTCATACTGAGGGATTTTTGAGACATAACACGTTCATTGTTTTTGGTACACCATTTTATATATGTGTCGTAAAGCTGCTTGGTAGTAATTCGTAGTTTTTTAGATGCATCAAAATCAAAGCATTCAGCTAAGAAGGTGCCAACGGTATCCATATCCATTCTGTACATTTCATTTGCATTTTTCATAACAGGAGGCTCTTCTAAGAGACCTTCTTTTTTCCAGCAGGCATAGCCTTGTAAAAGCCAGTTTAAGATTCCTGAGTTTTCTGCAAGAAGCTTTTTCTGAAGATGTTTATCTCTCTGCTCTGGTGGAATAAATACATTAAAAGGAATTAACTTTACACGTCGCCAGATTCCATTATCAGCTCCACGAATTTTTGGAATATGATTTGTGGCCATAAAAATCTTGAAAGTCGGAGAAAAAGAAAAATACTCACCATACAGGAATCGAGCTGTAATAGTGTCTTCTCCAGTTACAACTTTTATCAGGCTTTCGCTTAAATGTTGACCTTGCTCTGCTTCGGTTGTTACTACAAGCCTCATACCTTTTAAGCGGGCTACGTCATTACTGTGCTCGCTGTTCTTTTTCATAAAGGTATCAATACCGGTGCTGCAGGCGTAGTCTCCCATGAGCTTCAGAATTGTATTCAAGAAGGTCGATTTTCCGTTTGCTCCTGACCCCCAAAGTATGAACATACACTGTTCGCTTGTATCTCCGCAAAGAGAGTAGCCCATAGCTTTCTGGATGTAATGAATCAGAGCTATATCTTTGTTGAAAATCTGCATCAGAAATAAATCCCAGGTAGGACATTTTGCGTCTTTTAGAAATTTGAAGCGGCTTTGTTTTGTTATAAACTGTTTTGGATTAGGCGGATTTGCTTTTCCGGTTTTAAGATTCAAAGTAAGGCCTTCAATATTCAAAAGAAAGTTATCTTTGTTCAGATCTTCATCATCAACTATTATTGGTTCAGTATTTTTCAGATAACCAATAATAGCCTGATGACGGCGGAAAGATTCGCTGTTTTTTAAGTGCTTTTCAAATTTCTTAAGCAGTACCTCGTCATCAATGAACCTATGCATATAATACAGTTTATGAATGAACCTCATGCACATGTATTCAATATGTTTTTTGGAACATATTTTCCAATAGTTACCATCCCAGCATAAAAACTTATCGATGGTAATGTAATACAGAATTTCATCCCCATACGTCTTAAGAAAATAAACGCAGTTAGTTAAATCAGTAAACTGCAATTCACCTTTAATCAGCTTTTCACTTTCCAGGTCTTTAGCAAATTTCTTAAAGATTTCTTTTTCTCTTGCTGTTGGCCTGTTTGAATAATCCATCAACACCTCCCATTTTTAGATGTATTTTCGTTTCAATCATTTATCCATCTCGTACATCTTTAGATAAACATAAAGCAGCTCTAATTTTACCTGAAGCTGTTTGAAGCCATCCCACATAGTATATTTTCCAATAAAGTTTTCTATGCATTCCAGATTTTCATAAAGAATAATCAGGGCATGAGGATAATCAGCAAAACGTTCTGAATCCCACCAGGCTACAAATTTATCAGCATTTTTATTTTGCTTAAAATTATCCAGCTCCCGGATTTTCTTATATATCTGAACGTCTTCCTTAAATCCAAGAAAAATCTTCTCAGCTTCCTTTCTACATTCTGCATCAATTTCTTCTTCAGACATTGGTTTCTTTGTTTTCTTATTCATAAACACCTCACAGATCCTTAAAAGAATCTACAAACGTAATCGCCAGTTCTCCCTGAACAGGCTGTTTTGCTGCCTCTTTATCTGTTCCAGTTATAAACGCATCCAGCCTTGCTGAACGCTCCAACAAATCCATTGCACCATCTGCATTAAGATCATCCGGATCCAAAGTCTTTAGTCTCTTTCCAACCAGTTCATCGAATCCATTTAGCATCTCCATCTGTCGTTTACGCCGTTCTACACGCTCAACCAGAAGCTGTCTTTCAGTTTCCCTAGCTATATAATCATCATATTCTGCAGCACGTTCTTTCCAGTGAAACAGCCTTGCATAACGGCTCCAGGAACCATACTTATTCGGCTCAATTCCATGCAGCTCCAGACAAGCTTTAATACTCCGCTTGTAACCCATAGAGCGAAAAAGGCAGAATGCCTTAAAAGCCTTGGGAGGCTCGTCGTCTAATCTTTTCTCCCAAGCCCTTAAGGCTTCTGCATTTTCAGAGTTACTGTTTGCGGTCTTAACAGTAAGCTCCCCGGACATCTATATCACCTCCCGTGTATCATTTTTATTTGCAGTTAGATTTGATTTTTTCCGCCTCATCAAATGCTCACAATAAGCTGTGTTCAGCTTAACCGGCTGACCTTCATACATCGTAAGCGTTACGCAGATATCGCCGTAGTTTTTTTCATAAGCAGTTTTTTCCAGATACTCAGAAGCCTCGCTCACAGCTTCTTTCACCGTCAAACCTCTCATTTCACCATTCATCTTTTTTCCTCCTTCTTGTATTCCACCATTGAACCAAGCCACGAAAATAAATCTGCCTTGCGAAAAAGAATGTGCCGCCCGTAATTTATGTGCGGAATCTTTTTCTCCTTTGCCAGCCTGTACAGATAAGTCCTGCTGAATTTCAGATAAGCCGCAGCTTCCTCAACATTCAGAACATCCATTTCAAGTTTTTCTTTTTCCATCACGTCTCCTTTTTTGTTTATAGTAAATCCAAAATCAACCCTCATGAGGTTAATAATCTTTGATTTTAAGTTAATGTTTTTAAACATTACGTTAATATTTTTGAACAATAGGTTAATGCTTACGATTCCTACGGTTGTATTATAAATTCAAAGTGTGTTTGCAAAGTGCCAATTAATGTTGTCATTTTGCAAACCTATTCAAAAAAAATATTCCTAAGCAGCTCCTATCGTAATTCGAATATCGTATGCAAGAAGGTTAAGAATTTTTAACCTTTTTGCACTTTCTAATAAAATTATAAATCCTATGTACGTTTGCAAAGTGTTAATTATTGTTTGCTTTTTGGAAACACTTCTGCAAAAAAATTAAATAGCTAAATTCCTAAGCCTCTCCTATCGTAACATGTATACTACATACCCAAAGGGCTATTTTTTATTACCTCTGGGTATAGATTTCTAGACCTTTTAGACTTTTTTCACTTTACAAATCATACCTCCAAACCCCATTTACATAGTGTTAATTATTGTGACTTCTGGTAAGCATTTTCGAAACTTCTGTAAACAAATACTTAAGAAATTAAATAATCGTTCCCCAAAAATTCTTCATACTCATAATCTGCTCCTATGGTAATACGAAAACTAATGGCGGGAAGGTATATGTTTTCTAGACCTTTCCGTACTCCCCCTTAATTCACACCTATGGTAACACGGAAATGCATGCCACAGAGGTTAATAATTTTTAACCAATGGGTAATGTTTCGCGCATTAATTCCAAAAACTTTATGTTCTGGAACTATCATATATTCAAGTTTATCCCTCGTTGTGATGATAATTCATTGTTTTTCGAGGGATAATCTTGAAGACATAAAACCTTCACAGATTAATCATACTCTCAAGCCAATCCTACTTTGTGTAGATAATGTTTTGTTTTTTGAAGATAACCTAAAAGCTTTCATACCTTAATCATAACTCCATATTAGTTTTGAAAATTCAGTGAAAAGTTCGGAAATCCTGAACTTTGTACGGCTTTTTCGAACTCTATGATAATCCCAATCAAGTAACGGCAAACATGTAAAAAGTTCACGAATTTGGTCAAAAAGTTCACAAGGTACTGGACAAAGTTCACGATTTTGAAAACAAAAAAAGCTCCCTCATCAGGAGCCTAACTGTTTTAATCATGTTTTTTCTTTTTCCATCCCCACCTCTAACGGGTGATTCCGCACCCTCGTGGGGTGGGGGTCTGAAAAACAAAGTTTCAGTTTTTCAGAATTTTATTTCAGAAATAATTTCAAATGGATTTCAGTAACGATTTCAGTAAAAAATTTTTTAACTCAAAACTACTCAAAAATTTTCAAAATAAATCAGTTGCATAAATCACCATAATATAATATATTAGTGGTAGAAACTTTATGTTTCAGTAATTTTGAATCGTACTGATTCATGAGATTGTAGCTCAGCTGGATTAGAGCATCACCCTGCGGAGGTGAGGGTCGCACGTTCGAATCGTGTCAGTCTCAACAAAAAAAAGTTCGTCGAAAAGGCGGACTTTTTTTATTTAACGGTGATTTATCAGAACTTCGTCATACGATTCGAACCGTAGTGAGCGGCTTCAAAATTGCGAAGGCTTGGAGCAATTTTGAAGTAACTTGCCATGGATGGTAAGTTAGCAAACTCTTGGGCAGCCCGTCGCGGAAAATCGTGTCATAGAAATTTTTGTTTTCTTGACTTAGCAAAAAATCAATAATATAATGATAGTTAATTTAATAACCATTAAATTAACTATCATTATATGGAGATGCTAAAGAGTGGAAAAGTTTTATGACCGAATCAGTGAAATAAAAACCTTGTCGCAAATAGAAAAACAGTCTGAAACTAGTGCCTGTTTTACAGTTCTTACAGGTCGTCGCCGAATCGGAAAAACGCAGCTTCTTAAAAAGTTTATCAGCGATAGAAAAAGTACATATCTCTTTACATCACGAAGTGCAGAAAAATCACTTTGCGAACAATGGCAAAAAAATCTGGAAGAAAGTATAGGCTTAAAAATATTTGGTAGGGTAGAAAAACTTTCAGAATTGTTTGAACAGATAATGATTTATTCACAAAATACTCACTTTACTCTTGTAATCGATGAGTTTCAGGATATTGAGTATGTTAACAAATCTTTTTTTAGTCAGATGCAAAATGTCTGGGATAGTTATAAGTCATCATCTAAGATAAATCTTATTGTTTGTGGTTCTGTATATTCACTTATGACTAGAATCTTTATGGATGAAAAAGAACCTCTGTTTGGTCGTTCAACTCATAACATTCATCTTAAGCCTTTTTCACCAACTGTCGTTAAAACAATTCTTCAGGATTTTAATCCAAAATATAAAACTGAAGATTTACTTTGTCTTTACATGCTTAGCGGCGGAGTTGCTAAATATATATTCCTTTTGATGAATGCAGGAGCTACTACAAAGTCAAAGATGATTGATAATGTTTGCAATATGGCTTCTCCATTTCTTACAGATGGAAGAGAGTTGTTGATAAGTGAAATTGGAAAAGATTATGGAATCTATTTTTCAATTCTGCAGGCAATTTCACGAGGTCTGACAACACAAAGCGAAATTGATTCTGTTATACAAAAAAATACTGGAGCCTATTTGCAAAATCTGCAGAATGTTTTTGGTATTACAAAGCAAATACGTCCATTACTTTCTAAGTTAGAAACTCGAAATACTCGATGGCAGATTGTTGACGAATATATGCTCTTTTATTTTAGATTTCTTTATTCACACCAGGATTTAATTGAGCTTGGAAATTACGATGTTCTCAAACAGTTTATTCTGCGAGATTATGAGACCTTTACTGGTAAAACTCTTGAACGCTATTTTATTAGCAAGCTGCAGGAAGAAGGTAATTTTAACAAAATTGGTGGCTGGTGGGATAGAAAATCAATGAACGAGATAGATATCATTTCTATCAATGATCTAAAAAAATCTTGCAAGATTTATGAAGTAAAGCGTCAGAAAAAAAATATCAACCTTGCTAAAGTTCAGGAAAAAGCTGATATTTTTATGCAAAATATAAATGATTATTCATGTGAACTTGCTGCTTTATCGATGGAAGATATGTAAATGTATCATAACAACTTATTTATTTTCCTTGACTTTATAACCTTCTGCTCGTAAATTTGTTTATATAAGAGATTCCGGATCAAGCCCGGAATGACGGATTTTGGAGGAGCATTTATGAAACGATGGTATCTTTTTTCTGGTATTCTGGCTGCCTTGCTTGGGCTTCTGGTTATCATTTTCCCGGCTTTCTGGATTAAACTTGTTGTTGTAATTCTCGGACTTGCCGCAATTGCCTATGGAATCTACAGTCTCAAAATTACAAAGGTGATTTCAGATGAGCTTAATTACCGTCGTACAATCTTCATAAAAAGTATTGTCAGCATTGTTGCCGGCCTTATGGCTGTTCTCTTTCCCCTTGCAATTGGCGGTGCTGCCTGGACGGCTATGATCTGGCTTCTGATTTTTTATCTTTTGATTTCTGCTGCTGCAGGTTTTTATGCCGCAGCTCTTCTTAAGGATTCTGGCGTAGAACGAAAGCGCTATATAATAGAAAATCTTTTGCTTCTTGCTGCTGCTGTAGTTCTCATTCTCATTTCTCCTCGCAGCCTTGGTAATGCAATTATCCGCCTGATTGGAATTGTAGTTCTGGTTGCGGGTCTCGCTCTGATTCTTTTTGATGTTTTTTCAGCTCGCGGCAAAGTTGAAGTAATTATCAAAGATGAACGCCCTGTAGCAGAAGAAGAGACAGTAAATCATGATGGCGATGCCGCAGTAGATTCTTCTTCAAACGATGCTGATTTGTAGCAAGGTGGGGGAAGTCTCCCCCTCGCTCCCAAGTCCTCACTCACGGTGGTTGCGCCCCCTTCGGCAGGCTCAGGACCGCAACCACCGTTCGCTCCGGTCTTGTACGCTACCCCCTCTCCTAGGGGGCTTTCGCCCCCTAAAACCCCTTGAGTAAAAAACTGAAAGCCGCGCGGTTTCTCTTATGCCGCCGCGTAAGCCAATCATTTTTTTAAGATTTCTTCTAATTGAATTCAACTAAAATTTGATATAAAATATATAAACATTTTCATTTAAAGAGGATTCCTATGGCACATTGTATCGTTCCTGAAGCAGAAGAAATTTTGGATAAAGAATACCCGGTTTTGGACAAAGGTTTTGTACGACTTGTTGATTATTTTGGCGGCGATCAGAGAATTGTTCAGTCGGCACGTGTTTCTTATGGTGAAGGAACAAAATCAGTGAGCCAGGATGGCGCTCTCATCGACTATCTTTTGCGTCACCAGCATACTTCTCCTTTTGAACAGGTTGTAATGACCTTCCACGTAAAAATGCCTATCTTTGTTGCCCGCCAGTGGGTTCGCCACCGCACAGGCCGTATGAACGAGGTTTCTGGCCGCTACTCAATCATGAAGGATGAGTTTTATGTTCCAGAGGCAGATAAGGTTGCTCCTCAGAGTACTGATAACAAGCAGGGCCGTGCCACAGAAGCTTTTGACAAGGCAACTGCAGAAAAGATAATCGGTCAGCTCGAAGCAGGTCAGAAAGAAGCTTACGAAAATTACAGCGAACTTATTGATTCTGGTCTTGCCCGCGAAATTGCCCGCATCAATCTTCCACTTTCTCTTTATACAGAATTCTACTGGGAAATGGATCTGCACAATCTTTTCCACTTCTTAAAGCTCCGCCTCGACAGTCACGCTCAGTATGAAATCCGCGTTTATGCCGAGGTTATTCTTGAGATGTGCCGCAAGGTTGCTCCTATGGCGACAGAATCTTTCATTAATCATATGAATCATGGTGTAAACTTCAGTGGTGAAGAAATGGAAGCTCTTCGTGCAGTTATGGAAGGAAAGCCGAACCCTCTCGAAGGAAAGAAGCTGGACCGCTTTAACGAAAAAATCAGAACCGGAGTTCAGCTGTAAAGATTGTCGGGTCAAGCCCGACAATGACAAAAGAGTCATGCTGAACTTGTTTCAGCATCTTTGTAAAAGAGATTCCAAAACAAGTTCGGAATGACGTTATATAAATACTATGAAGAAACTTTTTCTACCTTTATTTTTTTTATTTACTCTTATCCTCACTTCCTGCTCCGACAAAATCATGGGCTATTCTGTTGTTCTCTGGAATATCCCTGAGCAGCATATTAAAAGCGGCGACATTGTACCGGTTTATATCAAATCAAATATTTCGCATGTTTATGTAATTGGAACAGAAAGCGGAGAAAAAATTGAAGTTGCTCTCTGGCAGCTTACCGAGCCTGTTAAAAAAGGCAAGGTCAAATCTGTTGCAGCAAAGTATTCTGAAAATGCGGCTACTTATGCATCTGTAAAACTTGATGGACTTCCCTGCCGTGCTGAGCCGGTAAATACTGCAAAACAGGTTTATCGTCTTAGAAAAAATGAGATTATAAAAATCCTCTATAAAGGAAAAGGTCAGGCTCCTATGGCAGGAAAGACTGCCCTCGAAGGTGACTGGTACAGAATCCTTACAGAAGATGGAACTCTTGGCTGGTGTTTTTCTTATAACCTTAATCTTTATGAAACAGATGCAGACGGCCAGAGAATTGGCGGCACTGAAATTGTTGAAGAAGTGGAAGATGATGAGCGCTGGCAGACTGTTACTGCCAATGTCTGGTATCCAGATTATTTCCGCCCTATGATTGACAGCAAAAATATTGATCTTGCCCTTATTCATCCTCTTTATAAATTTACAATTGATGAAGAAGGAAAGAAGGTTTCTCTTAATACAACTTCAATCCACGAAAGCTGGGATTACGACGGCTACACCAAGACTGATGACAATGAATATACATTGAACGGTATATCTCTGAAAATCATTTACCGTCGTGCGGGCTACATTGTTTTGCGTTACACAGATTCAAGCGGTAAACCACAGGATTTGAATTTCATCACTATTTCCGAAAATATTTCTGATATTGTAAATGAAGAAAAGACCCGCCGAACTCAGGCTTATATGCAGATTTATACTCATGGTCCGATTTATTCAAGTTCTAGTTATGGTAAGATTGAATTTATCGAAGACGGTTCTTTCCGCTGGAATGGCTTTAAGCTGCTTGTTCCTTCTGTAATTGATGCGGGAACAAAGTCTACCGGTTCGGCCCAGGTTAAGTATTCACTTTCAAAAGATCTTGCTGCTTCTTATGATGGTGTGCTCACAATGAAGTTTGACGGAATGAGCCGCGAGGTAAACTTCCTTTACAAGCTGGATGGGAACGCTCTTCGCCTCGAAGATACAACTGGTGCAACTTTCAATGGCAGTCAGCTTAAGAGCAGGGGAGTGAGTCCGGTTATTATTTATCTTAAGAAATAATGTGCGGTGGTTGCGGTTTCTGAGCCTGTCGAAGGGGGGGCGAAACCACCGTGTATTTCAGGAATTTAAATGGCTTTTGTACAATTTTCTCAGGTATCGCTTGCCTTTGGTGACCGCGATATCCTAAAAAATGTAACTATCAATTTACAGACTGGCTCTAAGGTTGCACTTACTGGTGCAAACGGAGCCGGTAAATCAACCCTCATAAAAGTGCTTGCGGGACTTGTTCCGCCGGACAGTGGCAGCCGTGCCGTTCAAAAAGAATGCCGTATTGCATATCTTCCTCAGAGCGGCCTTACTCATCATGGCTGCACCTTGCGTGAAGAAGCAGACAAGGCTTTTGAATTCGGTTATGAACTTCAACGCCGTATAGATGAAATCGGGGGGCAGCTGGAACGCGGTGAAGGAAATACAGATTCTCTCGTTACCCAGCAGGCAGAACTTATTCAGAAGCTGGAAGATTCCGGCTGGCACCGTCGTGAGGCTGCAGCAGAAAGCGTTTTGCTTGGTCTTGGTTTTGCCCGTACAGATTTTGACCGCGACACTGCAGAGTTTTCCGGCGGATGGCAGATGCGTATTGCCCTTGCCAAAGCCCTTATGCAGGGGCCAGATATCCTTTTGTTAGACGAACCTACCAACTATCTTGATATTGAAGCGAGAAGCTGGCTTGAACAGTTCCTGCAAAATTTTAAGGGTGGCTTTTTACTTGTAAGCCACGACCGTTATTTTCTTGATGTTACGATAAACGAGGTTTACGAACTTTTTAACGGCGACCTTAAACGATATCCTGGAAACTTTTCTCACTATGAAAAAGTTCGCGAGGTTGAACTGAAAACTCTTATTGCTGCTTATGAGCAGCAGCAGGAAGAAATCAATAAACTTGAAGATTTTATCCGCCGTTTTGGTTATAAGGCTACAAAGGCGGCTCAGGCTCAGGAATATCAGAAAAAACTCGAAAAAATGGAGAGAATCGAAATTCCTGAATCTCTCAAAAAAATACATTTTTCTTTTCCTCCGGCTCCTCATTCAGGCCGTCTTGTCTTTCGCATGAATGGAATTACAAAAAGCTACGACGGCTCACACAATGTTCTCGACAATCTCGAACTCACTCTTGAAAATGGTGAACGCCTTGTTGTTGCCGGACGCAATGGTGCGGGTAAGTCTACCTTGCTGCGTATAATTGCCGGAGAAGATAAAGATTTTTCCGGCGAGACTATTCCGGGCGCGGGCGTTCAGATTGGCTACTTTTCTCAGGATAACGCTGAGACTATCCGTGGCAAAGAAACAATTATAGATTACCTCGAAGCCCACGCGCCGCTGGAACTTATTCCAAAGCTGCGCGATATGCTTGGCGCTTTCCTTTTTCGTGGCGACGATGTTTATAAAAGCCTCGATGTGCTTTCCGGTGGAGAAAAGTCTCGTATTGCATTGCTGCAGCTTTTGCTGAGTCCGGTAAATCTTCTTGTTCTCGACGAACCTACAAACCACCTGGATATTCATTCCAAGGACGTATTGCTTACAGCCCTCCGCGATTTTGGCGGCACTGTAATTTTTGTAAGCCACGACCGAGCTTTTATCGAGCAGCTTGCAACCCGCGTCCTCGAGCTCAAGCCGGGCCTCTTTAAGAATTATCCGGGCAATTACGAGTTCTACATGGAACAACTTGCAAAGAATGCTGAAGGTACGGTGGTTGAGCCTGTCGAAACCACCGCGGCAGGCAGTAAAACTTCGAGTTCTGCGGTAGTTTCGACAAGCTCAACCACCGTAAGCACTGCAGCTGCAGGTCCGCTCTCCTGGGAAGAACAGAAACGTCTGGATTCAGAACGCCGCAAGGCAGAAAAAGAAGTTTCCCGTCTGGAAGAAAAAATCACTGAGCTGGAAGAAAAAAAATCCGAACTGGAAAATAAACTTGCCGACCCTGCTGTATATTCAAACGGTGAAAAGGCAAAAGCCGTTCAGCGCGAGATAGAAGAACTTTCTGCTCAGATAGAAGAAACTACTGCTGCCTGGGAAGCCGCTGCTGAAAAATTAAGCTAACAGATTGTTACCTTTCTTTATAGGGCAGGGCTTCCGCATTATAAAAGATTTACGTAATCTTGACGCGAGGGAGCGGGGCGTGGTACAAAAACACTCTTTTTGTGGCTGCCTCGTAAGCGGCAGGTGTAATAGTTTCTATACCACAAAAAGCGTGTAGCGCATTATTGCGCGGTTTTGTACCACGAAGCCGTGACTGGGAGCCATAAATTCGGGATTTTTGTTTATAATGCGGAACCCCTGCTTTATAGGGCTTCTTGCGTAGCGAAAAATCTAATTGTATGATATACTGTTTTTCAGGAGGAATCTTATGGATAATAAAGCTCTTTACAGACTTCAGTATGGCGTATTTCTTTTGGGTACAAAGACAGGTGATGGTAAAATCAATGCGTGTATAACTAACACTTGTTTTCAGGCAGCTAACGGACCTACACGTATTGCAATTTCTGTAATCAAACAGAATTTCACCTGCGAAATGATAGAAAAAAGCGGTTTATTTGCTCTGTCTGTTTTGGACAAGACTTGCAGCTTTGAAACTATCAAACGCTTTGGCTACCAGAGTGGCCGGACTGTCAGCAAGTTTGATGGTTTTGATTATGAAGTGGCTGAAAACGGCTGTCCCTATATAAAAAAAGAAGCCTGTGCTGTTATAGAAGCCAAGGTTTGCAATAAGCTTGATCTTGGAACTCACATGCTCTTTATTGCAGAGATTACAGAGGCTAAAGTTTTAAGCGAGAAAGAAGCTCTTACTTATGCCTACTATCAGAGTGATGTAAAGCCTAAGGTTGCTACTGGAAATGCGGCTGGTGAGTCTAAAAAAATTAAGGGCTGGCGCTGTAAAATCTGTGGATATGAATATATGGGCGCAGAACTTCCTGCTAATTTTGAATGCCCTATTTGCGGCCACCCGGCAGAGGACTTTGAGCCGATTTACGAGTAACCGACTGAGGGCGTTGGAAACTTTTTTATGGAAACTGCACTTTATCTCATTCCCGTAACTTTGGGGGAGACCGAGATTTCTCAGGTTTTACCGGCTTATAACCATGATGTCATTGTAGGAATTAAACACTTTATTGTTGAGAATATCCGCTCGGCGCGGCGTTTTTTGAAGAAGGTTGAAAAGTCGATTGATATTGATACCCTCACTTTTTATGAGCTCAACCGTCACACAGACCGTAAGTTTATTGGCGAATACTTAGATCCGCTCAAAAAAGGCGAACCTGTTGGCATAATCTCCGAGGCGGGCTGTCCTGCCATTGCAGATCCGGGAGCCGATGTTGTTGCTATTGCCCAGAGCCGTGGTTACAAGGTTGTTCCTCTTGTGGGGCCTTCTTCTATTATCATGTCTGTTATGGGAAGCGGCTTCAACGGCCAGAGCTTTGCTTTTAATGGATACCTTCCGGTCGAAGTTCCTCAGCGAATCAAGGCCTTGAAGAAACTTGAGCAGAAGGTTCAGAACGAAAATCAGACTCAGCTTTTTATTGAAACTCCTTACCGTAATGCTAAAATGATTGAAACAATTCTGAACGCATTGAATCCTAAAACAAAGCTTTGTATTGCAGCCGGAATTACCTGTGCAGAAGAATATATAAAAACGCGAACTGTTGCAGAATGGAAAAAAGAAAAAATCCCTGAATTTGGAAAGATTCCTGCAATTTTTGTTATCGGTAAATAATAGAGGGGGGCTGTCTAAAAAGTATTGTCATGCTGAACATTTGCAGCACAGCTGCTCGGAGACTCGCTAAAAATAGTCCACTGGACTATTTTTGCCCTGCTACGCAGTGCCGCTCCCTATGTTTCAGCATCTACACTACATTTAGAGCTAAAGATTCCGAAACAAGCTCGGAAAGAAACCAGAAGGTAAACTTATTGGTCAGCCGCTTAAAATGACGATAAATCTATAAAATTATATGCTCCATAATGCTGGCCGGCAAATGCTAGAGTAATAGTATAAAATTTGTTACAATTGGAGTATCTATGGAAAACTTGGAAACTGAAAAATTTGATTATGTTATTATTGGGGCTGGATGTGCCGGGCTTGCTTCGGCACAGTATGCAGCGCGGGGCGGTCTTTCTGTACTTGTGCTTGATCTTGCTGGCGCGGGCGGTCAGGTGCTTCAGATTGCAGATCTTGAGAATTACCCTGGTGTTTTTCCTGCTGTTGATGGTGCCACATACATGATGACTATGCAGAAACAGGCAGAGTCTTTTGGTGCAAAAATTGTACAGGCTCAGGTTCTTTCTATAGATAAAACAGGTGGCTCTTTTCTTGTAAAAACAAAAAAAGCTTCTTACGAGGCAACCTGCCTTTGTATAGCAACAGGTGCAATTCACCGTAATCTTGAAGTTCCTGGCGAAAAAGAATTGTCTGGCCGTGGTGTTTCTTACTGCGCAACCTGTGATGGTCCTTTCTTTAGAAATAAGAAGATTGTAGTTGTTGGCGGTGGTGACTCTGCCTGCAGCGAGGCAATTTATCTTTCTACTATTTCAGGCGATGTAAGTATTATTCACCGTCGCGATAAATTCCGTGCCCAGCAGGCAGTTATTGATAAAATGCTTGAAGCTGGTGTTAAGCCTGTTTATGATTCTGTTGTAAAATCAATTAATGGACAGGGACGTGTTCAGTCTGTTACAATAGAAAATGTAAAAACAGGAGAGCAGTCAGAGCTTTCAACAGATGCTGTATTTATTTTTACAGGAATGCTTCCTCAGACTGACCTTGTAGAAATGCTTCCTAAAGATCCTTCCGGCTATATTCTTACAGATGAAAATATGGAAACTTCTGTTCCAGGCCTTTTTGCTGCAGGCGATGTTCGCAGTAAGCCGTTCCGTCAGGTTGTAACGGCAGTTTCAGACGGAGCGATTGCGGCACACGTTGCAAGCGAAAGAATCAGAAATGCTTAGTAAACGTTTTTTTGCCGCTGTAATTCTTGCGCTTTTTTGCGGAGCTTTTTCCTTTGCCCAGAAGTCTTCTCATAACTCTGTAAACTTCTGGACCCGTATGCCCAATGATGAGCTTGCTCAGAAAATAACTGACGAAATGACAGATGCTGAGCTTCTTTCTCAAACCTTTATGTTTGGCTGGGCCGGGGCAGAACCTCCGGAGCTTTTGTATCAGTGGGTAGAACGCGGGCTTGGCAGTGTTAAAGTTTTTGGCTGGAACACTGATGATATTTATCTTGTTGCAAAATCAATTTCCGGCTTACAGAAAGAGGCTGCAGAGGGACGTTTTCAGATTCCTCTATTTGTAGCTACAGATCAGGAAGGCGGCTGGATTCGTCACGTAAAGGGTGATACTTCTATTACTCCGGGAAACATGGCGATTGGAGCTGGCGGCTATCCTGTAGATGCCTGGTATACTGCGTATTATATCAGTCGTGAAATTAAGGCGCTTGGTATTAATATGAACTTTGCGCCAACTGTCGATCTTTTTACAGATCATGATTCTTCTATTATTGGTACACGTTCTTTTGGTGATGATCCTGATAAAACCGGTATTCTGGGAGCAGCTTTTGTATCCGGCTCTGAGGCAGCTGGCGTTATTTCTACTGCAAAACATTATCCGGGCCATGGAGATACAAGCCTTGATTCACACGGAAAGCTTCCTGTAATCAATATTGATTTTGAAACTTTTAAAAACCGCGAGCTTACACCATATCTTTATCTTGCAAAAGAAAAAGTTCCGGCAATTATGTCGGGGCATCTTAGTTTTCCGCTTATTGAAACTTCGGGCGCACCTGCATCTCTTTCCCGATATTTTCTTACTGATCTTCTTAGAAATCAGCTTGGCTACGAAGGCCTTATTATTACTGATGATATGATGATGGTTGGTGCAACTGTTTATGCGGGTACAATGTCTAATGCTTTTAAAATGGCTCTTGAAGCTGGAAACGATATCATTCTTTCTTCCACAACTGCAAAATTGAACGAGGCTCTGTGGCTTAGAAATCTTGAGCTTATGACGACAGACGAAACCTTCCGCCTGCGTGTAAAAGATGCAGCTCGCCGTGTCCTCAAAGCTAAACTCGATTATTTTAAGTCTGGCAATGCAGCACCACTTTATCCGGATGCTGATGCAATCGATTCTCATATTCCGGATCGGGAAGGAGAAAAGTTTTTCCTTGAACAGGCATGCCGTTCTGTAACTGTCGAAAAGCAGGGAAGTCTTCCTCTTACAAAAGATAATGCAGGCCGCGTTCTTTTGCTTGGTTCTCTCACAAGTTTCTTTAAAGCAGGAAAACAGCGTTACCCTGATGCAGGCGAATTTCATTACACTTATGAAACCGGACCAAACGAAACTCAGTGGGTTCTTGATAATCTGCCGTCTGTGGCTCCCGGTTACGACACTGTTATAATCTGTGTTTCAAATGAAAACCACGTGAAAATTGCAGAATACTTTAAGGGCTCTGGGAAAAAAGTTGTAATACTTTGTAATATGACTCCAACTCTTACCGAAAAACTTCAGTGGGCTGATTCAATTCTGCTCGGCTACAGCTGGCGTTGTGATTATTCTCTCAAGGCAATGTTAGGTGCAGTTAACGGCGAGTTTGTGCCACAGGGTACAAAGCCGTATAATTAGCAGGTGGTTTCGATACGCCCTTTGGGCTACTCAACCACCGTACTGCGATGCGGTGGTTGAGTGATGCGAAGCATCGTACCGAAACCACCGTTATTCAAAGGTCGGAATCTCTCTTATCTTATTATACTTTGCATCATAATTATGGCTGTTAGGCCGGATACCTAAAATGCGCTCATTTTCTGCCTGAAGCTGGAATTTAATCATCTGTTTAAAAGCATCCATCATTGGTTCAGGATCAACGTTCGGGTCGCATAAGCCTGCACTCTGCATTTCTTTAATAAGGTAGTAGCAGGATTCTACTGTTGAAATATATTCAGGGCGCGGTTCATGCTTGAAAGTGAAAATCGAACGGTAGTCCCCATAAAAAGAAAGACGGGGAAGTTTAAGTAAAAAGGGATTATGCTCTATCAACTTTCGTGCACAAAACCAGGTGGAATCAAGAATCAAGACCAGAAGCTTTCGGCCGGCAAGTGCTTCTCCAAAACCTTCTCGTTTTGCGTTCCAGGCTTCTTCTCCCGGATACATCATAACAGGAAAATACTGAGGGTCAGAAAGCAGCTCCTGAAGTCTCTTGTTGTGCTCAAATTCAAAGCCGACTAAAATCTCAGAATCTTTGAGTGAAATTTTTGCAATATGTCCGGTTCCAGTTCTCTGCCTTTTTGCTTCTTTTTGATGCATTAAAAGAACAAATTTAATTCCCGGATCAATTTCTTTTGTGTAAGAACAAAGACATGCGGATTTTGGTTTAAAGCATTTGTAACACATTTCACTCATGAGCTAATATTATCAGAATGATTTGCGCCTTACAATATAAGCGATAAATTAAGAAATTTAATAATACTTAAAAAATTAAGTAAAACTAAACGTTAAGTAATTGACAAAAATTTTCAGTCTGTCATAATATAAATAGCTTTTTTAAGAGGTGGCACAATGAATCTTGCCCATGAATATATAAAGGATTACAGAGAGTATACATCTTACGAAGACCTTAAGGCAAACTGCCGTCTTACTGTACCAGAGAATTTCAATTTTGCTTATGATATTGTAGACCGCTATGCCCGTGAAACACCAGAAAAGCGCGCGCTTGTATGGATAGACGATAATTCAGATGAGGCAAAGGTTTTTACTTTTGCTGATATTTCTCGCGAATCAAAGCGTGCTGCATACTGGCTTGCTCAAAAAGGAATCAAAAAGGGTGACATGGTAATGCTTATGCTCCGCCGTCGTTACGAGTGGTGGTTTCTCTTGCCGGCCCTTCATAGAATCGGTGCTGTTGCAATTGCTGCTTCAGATCAGCTTTTGAAATCAGATATTGAATACCGTACAAACGCTGCAGACGTAAAGATGATTATTTCTTATGATAATCCTCACGTTCAGGAAGAAATTGAAAAGGCAATGGTAAAGTCTCCTACTGTAAAATATCTTGTGACTGTAGGGCCTGACCGTACCGGCTGGATAAACTTCCATGCAGAATATGAAAAGGTTGATCCTGAGTTCCCTCGTCCGGTAGGAGAGGCTGCTACTCACAATTCTGACCCTATGCTTATGTACTTTACTTCTGGAACCTCCGGCTATCCTAAGATGGTTCTTCATGATTTTACATATCCAATCGGCCATATCATTACTGCAAAATACTGGCACTGTGTTGTTGATGATGGACTTCACCTTACAATTGCAGAAACCGGTTGGGCAAAAGCCAGCTGGGGTAAGATTTACGGTCAGTGGATTTGCGGTACAGCTCAGTTTGTTTACGATATGAACATGCTCAAGCCGGATAAGATGCTTACTTTAATTTCTAAGTACGGTCTTACAACCTTCTGTGCTCCTCCAACAGTTTACCGTTTCCTTGTTCGTCAGGATTTGAGTAAGTATGATTTGAGTAAGTGCCAGCGCTTCTCAACTGCCGGCGAAGCTTTGAACGACGAAGTTTACGACAAGTGGCTGGAGCAGACTGGTAAACGCATTTACGAAGGCTATGGTCAGTCTGAGTCTGCAGTTATCTGTGGAAACTTTATGGACTTTGCAGATTCTCCTGTAAAACCTGGTTCAATGGGACGTCCGAGTCCGGCTTACGATGTAGTAATCTTGAATACTAATGATAAGCCGGTGCCTAATAGTGAAGTAGGTGAACTTTGTATCAGAGTTAGTCAGGGCCATCCTTTTGGACTCCTCACAGGTTATCACAAAGATATTTCACTTACTGCCGAAGCTTTCGACGGCGGTTTCTATCATACAGGTGACAATGTTTACCGTGATGACGATGGCTATATCTGGTTCGTTGGCCGTAAAGATGATATCATCAAATCTTCTGGCTACAGAATCAGCCCTTTTGAGGTTGAATCAATCCTTCAGAAGCATCCGGCTGTTATGGAATGTGCAGTTACAGGTGTTGAAGATGCAAAACGAGGTCAGATAGTAAAGGCAACAATCGTTCTTGTTCCTGCTTATAAAGATAAAGATCCAAAAGAAATGGAAGTAGAGATTTCTACATTTGCAAAAGAAAATACAGCTATGTATAAGATTCCACGTATTTACGAATTTGTGGATGAATTACCTAAGACTATCAGTGGAAAAATCCGCCGAGTAGAAATCCGCGAAAAAGACAAGGGAAAAGATATTGAAAAAATCAAGCAAGATTTTTAACCCGGTCATTGAGCCTGTCGAAATGACCAGTACTAACGGTAGTTTCGACAAGCTCAACCACCGTATTGCATGTTTTTCATTAATACTCTTTTCTCTTTTCTTTTTTTCCTGTTCATTAAAATATTCCGAAACTGTAAATTCAGAAGATACAGTTCCGGAATTTGTATTTGAAGATACAAATCTTGTGCGTTACGAAAATAACCGTCCAACACTGGAGCTTTCGGCCGGTTCTCTTGAGCAGTATAAAAATACTGATGAATCTTATGGTAAAGATGTTAGTTTTAAAGCTTATAATGATGCAGGTGAAGTAGAAACCGAAGGAAGCTGCGGTATTATTTTTGCAGATTCTGAAAAGAAAACTTATGAGCTTTATGATGATATTAATCTTTATAATGTTCCAGAAAATGTACGTTTTTATGCAAACATGCTGAAGTGGAATGGAAATACTGAACAGCTTATAAGCGGCCGTAGCGATATGGTAAAAATCGAAAAAGATGATACAATAATGCGTGGAAACGGTTTTACAGCCAGTGGAATCAGTAAGACTTTTTCCTTCCGTGGAAATATAACCGGAACAATTGAAACTTCGGATGATGAGAAAAATGAAGACAATGCCGAAATTCCAGTTGCAGAGAATGGAGCAGCAATAGAAAATGCTGAATAAGTTAAAAAGTAAAATTGCATTTTTTTCTCTTCTTACTTTGATAACACTGCCTCTTTCGGCAGAAAAAATTCTTTTTTCAGCAAACAGAATGACAGGGCAGGCTGGAAATACAAATACAACAACAACTCTTTCTGGTAATGCATATATCAAAACAGATTCTATGGAAATCCAGGCAGACAATGTAGAACTTTCTGGAGATAATTACCGCTACATAAAATCTACAGGAAATATTTCTGGAAACAATACAGAAGCTCACATTGAATTTACCTGTGATTCACTTGAGTACGACCGTACAACAAAAATTGCCCTTCTGAAAGGCAATGTAAAACTGATTGATAAAGATAATGATGTTACGGCGAATGCACAGATAATCGAATATAATCAGGATTCCGAAATTGCAATTCTTCAGATTCAGATAAATCTTATGCAGAAAGAAAATGTATGTTCCGGCTCATACGCTGTTTATTATAAAGATACCCAGCTGCTTGAAATTTCAGGAAACGCCCAGGTTAAGAAGAAGGAAGATGTTTTCAGAGCGCAGTATATAACACTCGATATGAATACACAGGATATTACTCTTGGTGGAAACGTAAAAGGAAAGGTTACCGATACAAAGGAACCTGAGTCTGCAGAAAATTCGCCTGAAGCAAATATGCCTGAAGGGCTGCCGCCAGAGGCCGAAGCTGCTGAAACAGCCGTAATGCAGGAAAATGAGGAAAATGATGATGGAGAATGAAAAAGATAACCACATTCTTAGGGTGTCAAGCTTGTATAAGCAGTTTGGACATAAAAAGGTTGTTCGTGGCGTTGAGTTTTCCATGCAGATGGGAGAAGTACTAGGATTGCTCGGGCCTAATGGAGCCGGTAAAACAACTACTTTCTATATGGTTGTAGGATTTTATAAGCCTACAGCCGGCGATGTTTTTCTTGATGATGAATGTATTACAGGTCTGCCTATGTATAAACGTGCCAGACTGGGAATTGCATATCTGCCGCAGGAGCCATCTGTATTCAGAAAATTTACTGTAGAAGAAAATATCTGGTCTATTCTGGAAACACGAAAAGATCTTACTAAAGCAGAAAAAAAAGAAAGACTTGAATCTCTTATAGAAGAGTTTTCAATCGGTCATATTCGTAAGCAGAAGGCTTTTACCCTTTCTGGTGGTGAACGTCGTCGTACAGAAATTGCCCGTTCCCTTGCCATGGAACCAAAGTTTCTTCTTCTTGACGAACCTTTTGCCGGAATTGACCCTATTGCTGTAGCTGATATAAAAAGTATGATTCGTCTTCTTGCTAAGCGCGGCATTGGTATTTTGATCACAGACCACAATGTTCGTGATACTCTCGAAATTACAGACCGTGCCATCATCGTAAACCAGGGAACAATTATGATTCAGGGCACAAAAAAAGAAATCCTCGACAGCGAAGTTGCCCGAGAAATATATCTGGGTAAAGATTTTTCTATGTGATTTCGATACGGCCTTCGGCCTACTCAATCACCGGTGGTTAACTAGCCTCAAGACCATAGCAATTACCGGTGGTTGAGTAGCCTCAAGATTATAGCAATCACCGGTGGTTGAGTAGCCTCAAGATTATAGCAATTACCGGTGGTTGAGTAGGCTGCGAAGCTGGCGTATCGAAACCACATTTTATAGTAGAAAATCAGTTTGACATCAGTCTATTCTTATAGTAAAATGGAGACTGAACTATTCTAAAAATTTTACAATAGGAGTGAAGTATGAACATCGTGTTGTACATAGTTCTCCCTGTTGCTGGAATTGTTCTTGGATGGATTATTCGCTGGATTTATGCCAGATTTCAATTAACAGCTTCTGAACAGAAAGCCGAGCGCGTTAAACAGGACGCTATTCGCGAAGCAGAAGCACAGAAAAAAGAAATTTTGTTAAATGCAAAAGATGAGCTCATTCGTGAACGAAATCAGCAGGAGCGGGAGAACCGTGAACGTAGAGCCGAAGTGCAGCGCTTTGAGGCAAGGGTAAACAAAAAAGAAGAACTCCTTGATCAGCGTGCAGCGGAATTTGAAAAAAACGAAAAAGAACTTGCAGATAAAAAAGCTGCAATGGTAAAAAGAGAAGAAGAACTTTCTAAACAGGAAGAGCTTTATCGTCAGGAACTTGAAAAAATCTCTGGTCTTTCTCAGCAGGAAGCAAAAGATTTGATTATCAAGAATCTTGAAAATGACGCACGTCATGACGCTCAGGCTCTTATCAACAAAATCGAGCAGGAAGCCCAGCTTACTGCAGAAAAGAAAGCAAAAGACATTCTTGTTACCACTATTCAGAGAATTGCTCCGGAAACAACAAGTGACATTACAGTAGCCACAGTTTCTCTTCCAAGTGATGAGATGAAGGGTCGCATTATTGGTCGTGAAGGCCGTAACATCCGTACTCTCGAAACTCTCACCGGTGTAGATATCATCATTGATGATACTCCTGAAGCTGTAGTTATTTCTTGTTTTGACCCGGTTCGCAAGGAAATTGCAAAGGAATCTCTTGAACGACTTATTTCTGACGGACGTATTCATCCGGCCAGAATCGAGGAAATTGTTCAGAAGGTTACCCACGAAATTCAGAACAAGATTTACGAAGAAGGCGAACGTGCACTCTTTGACCTCGGAATTCACAACATGAATACCGACGGAATTCGTGCTCTTGGCCGACTTTACTTCCGTACAAGTTATGGTCAGAACGTTCTTTACCATTCAAAAGAAGTTGCAATGGCTGCCAGCATGATTGCTGCAGAAATTGGTGCAGACCGCGAAGTTGCAAAGCGTGCTGCAATTCTTCACGATATTGGTAAGGGAGCTGAAACAGACAGCGATCAGAACCACGCAGAAGTTGGTGCTGAAATGGCACGTAAGATGGGTGAGAGTCCGGTTATTGTTAATGCAATTGCTGCTCACCATAACGACGTTCCAACAGAATCTCTTGAGGCGGTTGTTGTTCAGATTGCAGATGCTATTTCTGCGGCCAGACCAGGGGCCCGACGCGAGACAATTGACAACTACGTTAAACGTCTTGAAAACCTTGAGGCAATTGCCGAAGGCTTTAACGGTGTTGAAAAGGCATATGCTATTCAGGCCGGTCGTGAGCTCCGCATCCTCGTTAATAATGAGAAGATTGCCGATGGCGATGTAAAAGAGCTTGCAAGAAATATCGCTAAGCAGATTGAAACTGATTTGCGATATCCTGGAAGAATAAGACTTACAATGATCCGCGAGACACGAATCGTGGAATATGCCCGCTAGCGTGAAAAGATAAGGCTGGTGGTTTCGATACGCCCTTCGGGCTACTCAACCACCGGAGAATAGTAAACGGTGGTTGAGTGATGCGAAGCATCGTATCGAAACCACCGTTTTTTGTTTTAAAAATTCGCTGCTATATAAAGAACAATCAGATTATCCCAGCTCTTGTTACCTCGTGGCATGAGATTCCAGTAACCGCCGAGAGAAGGGTAATACTGTGACTTTCCATCATGAGCAAAGTTGTATTCAATCTGAACTTTAAAGCCGTTTCCCCATGGTGAAATTTCGTTATAATCTTTAATTGTATTTGTATTTATGTTATCAGCTCGAAATCCCAGTGTGTAGGCAAGGCCAAGATTTAATCCCCCGAGTCCAGGATATATTTTTATACCTAAAGGAAAAGAAATGTGAACTTTGCTGGATTTTTCGGAGTTATTCCAGGTAATATCCCATAGTGTATCATTTCCAAGATAAAAGCTTATTTGTTTCGTAAGATTCAGGTTTACTGTACCGGTTCCACCAATTATTACATGGTTTCCTTTATAAATTTCACTTCCATTTGAGAGAACTGATTTTTCGCCATAAATTGGAAATCCTGAAGAAAGTCCTAATGAAAAACTGAATAACTTTTCTTTTGCAAAAAAGGCGGTGCAGAAAAGTGCTGCTGTTATAATCAAAGAAGCAATCTTTTTCATTCTAGTCTCCTGACTTATTTATAAATCACTTTGAAGGTCTGAAATACAAGTTTGATATCAGGTGTAAATTCAAAACCAAGAATAGCACCTTCATCTTCAAGGTATTCCTGTTTTCTTTCTTTCCATTGACCCAGGTTTTCATCTTCTCCTTCGAGCCGGGCCATTTCCCAGGTAACTTCATTAAAGGGAACTATTTCTACGCTTTGTGTTTCAATTATACATCGAGGTGTGTTTGAACGGTCCAATACTACATATAATTCACCTGATACAGGCAGGGGTTCCTGGTCAATTGTGTAGGTAGCCCAGCTGGTAAAGAAGGCTGTTTTATGATCTGTAAGTACAAGTGTTATCAGTTCATCTCCAACAAAACCTATTGCTTCAAAATTAAGATCGCCGGCGCAGCGGTCTTCTTCACTGCGTCCTGTTTCTTTTATAAATTTATTCCAGTATTCATCAATCGATGTCATTTTAAATTCCTTTTTTGTTTTTTAATTTAACGCTTTATAAGCATTATTATAAAAGCAGTTATATAGCATAAAGCGGGTAAAAGTGTGCAGATTACTGTTGAAAGTGGAATTCCCGCTATTCCGTATCTGGTAGTGGTTAATACTCCCAGCTCAATCAATAAATCATAAACAAGGGCTGCATAAGTAAGCAAAAAACCAGAAACCATAAATGACCAGGCGACAGTACGCTTTTTAGACATAAGGAGAATGGCAAGAAAGGCAACAATTCCACCTGTAATAAGTTTTATGATAAATAATAAGATTCTTGGTTCCATAGTACCTCATAATGTCATGCTGAACTTGTTTCAGTATCTTAAAATAGATTCCTGCACCTTCGCAGCACAGCTGCTCGGAGACTCGCTCAAAATGCTCCACTAGAGAATTTTGACGGCTTACAGCCGTCGCTCCCTAAGTTCGGAATGACAGGTATATTTTAATTTTCGTCTATTCCCAGGCAAAAGGTGAGTTTTTTAATTTTGTGAATACTCCGCGGTCTGCGCCAAAAGGTACAATAGACGGCTGATTATATTCTGGACTTATAAAAATGCCACAGTCGAGACAGTGAAGGGCAAAATCTTTGTAATTATCCTGTGGTATTTTGGGAAAAAGATAAGGACCTTCGCGCTTCCAGTATTTTGTTAAAACTGTATCGTAAATAAACCAGTCAGTTTCTTTACGTTCCTGTAAAGCCTTTATCAGATTATAGATTGAACGGGTATAGGCTGTTTCAAGTGCAAAAGGAAGTTTTATTGTATTACGAAGCAGTAAAAGTTTGTCTGGATTTTCTTGAATTTGCTTTGTGTCAGCTGCTAAAATGAAGATTGTTTCCGCCCAGGGGAGAGGAGGTGTAAGAATAAGTCCTGCAATCTGAGAGATGTTCAGTTTTTCATTTTGTGAGTTCCAGGGGCGGTAAAGGCTTGTTTCGTCTGGAAATAGTGTAAGTCCTGCTTCGAAAGCTGCTTTTTGTGATGAAAAAAGAAAAATTGTTCGGTCACTTGCAAAAAGCTCGCTTACTGCTTTTTGTAAGCGTGAAACAGGGGTATCTTCGCAGATAAAGCTTCCTGTTTGACCACGTGACAAAACATTCTTGAACATGGTAAATGCATTTCCGCCTTCCCAGCCAAGAATTGCCCGGCCGCCTTCCTGGTACATATCTGTTACACGAATTCCTTTTTTTGTGTATAAGAAGCATCCACGGGCTCGTGTTACAGGGCCGTAGCGGTTATATAGTTCATTATATAATTCAGACTTATTCATATTTATATTATAACAAAAAACTGCCGCAGTGTCTTATACTGCGGCAGTAAAGTTTACAAGATGGAGTATTATGTAACCTTTATTTAGGCAATTTATTTATTTGCTGGTCTTTTTTCTCTTTGAAACAACATCAAAGATTACAGCAGCAAGAAGTACCAGACCCTTTACAGCGCGCTGCCAGTTCATATCTACACCGAGGATTGACATACCATTGTTCAATACACCCATGAAGATAGCACCAATTACGGCACCAGAAACTGTACCAGTTCCACCGTAAGCAGAAGCACCACCGATGAAGCAGGAAGCGATAGCATCCATTTCGTAGTTCTGACCAGCAGTTGGCTGTGCTGAGTTCAAACGAGCAACTGTTACAAGGGCTGCAACAGCAGCGATGAATCCCATGTTTGTGTAAGCAAAGAACATTACGTTATCTGTGTTTACACCAGAAAGCTTTGCAGCCTTAGCGTTACCACCAATTGCGTAGAGGTAGCGGCCAGGAACTGTGTTCTGTGTAAAGTAAGAGTAAGCAGCAACGATTACACCAAGAAGAATCAAAACTACAGGAAGACCACGGTCGCGTGCAAGGAACTGACCCATAATCAGGATTACTACAGAAAGTACAACAAGCTTAGTGATAAAAGATGTTTTTGAAGAAACAGTGTAGTTATTCTTAATCTTCTTTCTGCGGCTGATGATTTCCATTGCTATGAAAGCGAGTACACAAACAAGTGCAATTACCATTGTTGTAATCAGTGTGTTCTTATCAACAAGTTCACCAAATACAAGCACTTCTACTGGCTCTTCTTTTGCATTAGGAATGAAGCTTTCGAAAAGCTTAAGATATTTCTGTGGGAATGGAGCAATTGGCTTACCATCAAGAACGATTGTTGCAACACCACGCCACAAAAGCATACCGGCAAGGGTAGTGATGAAAGGCGGAATGTGGATGTAAGCAATGAAGAATCCGTGGAAAGCTCCGATCAATGTACCAATAAGGAGACAAAGACAGATTGCAAGCCAAACCGGCATTCCAAGGTTTACAATGAAGACACCTGCAAGAGCACCAACAAGGGCTACTACAGAACCAACAGACAAATCGATGTTACCACCGGTAAGAATACACAAGAGCATACCTGTTGCAAGAATTGCTACGTAAGCATTCTGGCGGATAATGTTTGTGATATTTGCAGGAGCAAACAACGAACCATGTCCAAAGCTTCTGATAAGAATTTCAAACAGGATCATTACAACCACAAGGATAAAAATCATTGTGTTGCCCTTAAGAACTGATTTCAAGTTGTCAGTAATCTTATTTTTGTTTTCCATTTTATTCTCCTAAATTGGCTGTTTTGCCGCTATTGATAATCTCAGTCATAATCTTTTCCTGAGTAGCATCTTTTCCATCCATTTCTGCAATCATCTTACCTTCGTTCATAACGTAGATGCGGTCGCACATACCAAGAATTTCAGGCATTTCTGAAGAAATCATGATTACAGATTTTCCTTCTGCAACCATTTTATTGATGATACTGTAGATTTCATACTTAGCACCTACGTCGATACCGCGGGTAGGCTCATCCAGAATCAGGATATCAGGTTCTGCAAAAAGCCATTTTCCAAGAAGAACCTTCTGCATGTTTCCACCCGAAAGGTTTCCTACATCTTCCATAACAGAAGCACACTTTGTATGCATGTCTTTAGCCATCTGTTCTGAATACTGACGTTCCTTATCAAAGTCCAAAACCCAGTGCTTAGAAATCTTTTCTGGTTTTGCTGCTGTTGTGTTCTTGCAGATTGATTCAGAAAGAATCAAACCGTTTCCTTTACGGTCTTCTGTTACATAAGCAAGACCTGCTTTAATTGCAGATTTAACGTTAGGGAAGGAAACTTCCTTTCCGTTCATAAAAATCTTACCACGGATATTTGTACCATAAGAGTGACCGAAAATACTCATTGCGAGCTCTGTACGGCCGGCTCCCATAAGACCAGAAATACCGAGAACTTCACCTTTTCTAAGGTTGAAGTTGATGTGGTCACAAACCTTAATTCCATCGAATACCGGATGATCTACACACCAGTCTTTTACTTCGAAACAAACGTCACCTACATGAGGCTCGCGTTTAGGGAAGCGGTCTGTAAGGCTGCGTCCTACCATGGCAGAAATAATTGTATCTTCTGTAAAATTATCTTTAACTTTATCAAGGGAAGTGATTGATGTACCGTCGCGGATAACAGTAATTTTATCTGCAACATAAGAAACTTCATTCAATTTATGAGAAATAATGATTGAAGTCATTCCCTGTTTCTTGAACTCAAGGAGAAGGTCAAGCAGATGCTTTGCTTCTGTATCGTTCAAAGAGGCTGTAGGTTCATCAAGAATAAGAAGTCTTACGTTCTTACCGAGTGCTTTTGCAATTTCTACAAGCTGCTGTTTACCTACACCAATATCTTTTATTAAGGTTTTTGATGAGTCTTTAAGACCTACCATCTTTAAAAGTTCATCAGCTTTATCAAAGGTTTCTGACCAGTTGATTTTTGCTTTAGTTCCTCTTTCATTACCAAGGAACATATTCTCACCGATTGTGAGAAGTGGAACAAGTGCGAGCTCCTGATGAATGATAACAATACCTTTAGCTTCGCTGTCTCTGATTGTCTGAAATTTACAAACTTCGCCGTCGTAAACAATGTCGCCGGTATATGTTCCATATGGATAAATACCACTTAGAACATTCATCAAAGTTGATTTTCCGGCTCCGTTTTCACCACAGATTGCGTGAATCTCACCTTCTTCTACGGTAAGGTTTACGTTATCAAGTGCCTTAACTCCGGGAAACAACTTGGTAATATTTTTCATTTCCAATAATGTTTTAGCCATTGGAACCCCTCTTTTAATAATATTTGCTGGTATAAAAAAAGGGCTGTCCCACCATGTCATTCCGAACTCGTTTCGGAATCTCTTTTTGGGAGATCTTGAAACAAGTTCAGGATGACTGGCCTTAAGCCAGCCCTTTTATTAAGTTAGATCAAACTACTTAAGTTCTGCTTCTGTGTAATATCCAGAATCGATCAAGAGAGATTTGTAGTTCTCTTTTGAACCATAAACTGGCTCACAGAGGAATGAAGGAATAATTCCAGTTCCGTTATCATAAGTCTTTGTATCATTTACAGGTGGTTCAGAACCCTTCATGATTGCATCAACCATTTCAACAACCTTTGAAGCAAGAGCACGTGTATCCTTGAAGATAGACATAGCCTGAGTTCCAGCAAGCATGTTCTTTACAGCAACTTTATCACAGTCCTGTCCAGTGATGATTGGGAAGTTATCAGCTGTGTATCCAGCAGAAAGAAGAGCGTTTGTTACACCGTTAGCTGTAGAGTCGTTAGAGCAGTATACAGCGTCGAGCTTTGCACCCTTTGGACCATATCCGTTAGATGTGATGAGGTTCTCCATTCTCTTCTGAGCCTCTTCTGTAGACCAGTTGAGAGTAGCAGCCTGTGCTTTAGCTGTCTGTCCTGATGGACATACGATTACACCCTTGTCGAGGTAAGGCTTAAGAACATCCATAGCTCCTCCGAAGAAGAAGTTGATGTTGTTGTCACCTGGGTCACCAGTGAAGAATTCCATATAAACTGGATCTGAAGCAGAGCGTGTCTTAAGACCGAGCTTATCAACAAGGTAATCACCCTGGATTGTACCTACTTTGTAGTTATCGAATGTAGCATAGTAAGAAACTGCCTTTGAGTTCATGATAAGACGGTCATAAGCGATAACCTTGATAGCCTTTTTTCTAGCTGTTTCAAGAACGTTTGAAAGAGCAGTACCGTCGATAGAAGCAATTACAAGAACCTTACAGCCGCTTGTAATCATGTTTTCAAGCTGTGATACCTGTGTTGGGATATCATTTGCTGCGAACTGAAGGTCTACTGTATATCCAGCTTTTTCGAGCTGAGCCTTCATGTTTGCACCATCCTGGTTCCATCTCTGCAAGTCTTTTGTTGGCATAGAAACACCTACTTTTGTTGCAGAACTTTTTCCTTTACATCCTACTAAAGCAATTGTAGCAACTGCTAAAAGAATAGCGATAATTTTTTTCATAAGAAAAAACACTCCTAAATTTTTTTTATGTAGAGTCAACGACTCTTTTATACATTTAGGAGTATAGCGCAGAATAATCAGCAAAATTTGACCGAATTCTTCAAATTTTTGCTATTTTCTTATTATGGCTAAGGAATTTACCCTATAAAAAGTTATAAAATCTGTATTTTTTTGTGGTGGATTATGTGCTAAAGTTATGGTGGTTGAGTAGGCGAAGCCGTATCGAAACCACATGTGAAGTTGATCCGGTGGTTTCGATATACCGCTTCGCAGCACTCAACCACCGGGTTTTAGTCTTTATACACCGAAGCAGCCGAATGAAATCCCGACTCAATAATCACTTTATCAAGATTATATTTATCAACATAACTTGGTTCGAGCCAGATTGTAGGAATATCGCCAAAGCCATTGTTTATAGGGCGGATGCGGAAACGGTTTTCAGAGATATTTTCATGGAAGGCAAGGTGTACGGCACATTCTGCGGCAAGCTCAGCCAGCTGGATTATCGGCTTATAAATTGTAAAATCCTGTTTTCCCTGTACGATGTACTGACAGGCCGAAATATCTGCATCTTGTCCGCAGACTGGAATATGGGTATCCGGGTAATAACGGCTGATGGCATCAATTACACTGGCAGCAACAGCATCGTTTCCGCAGATAATTGCATCTGGAAAAGTGTCGCCTTTAAGAATGCGAACCATTTCCTGATATGAAAGGTCGTAATTCCAGCCGTCGGTGTAAAAGGTATGATTTATATGAACCGGAGTAGTGCGGATAATTCGGTCGAGACCTTCCATAATAAGAGTCATGTTGTAGTCTTCTTCCGGTCCGAGAATGCAGTACCAGTTTTCACCTTTTGCCCGGCGGAGCATTTCCTGGGCCATCTGCTCGCCGACTTTTTCGCTGTCTATGGTCAAATAGAGATTTATGTCGGCATTGAGTGTGAGACGGTCGTAAGATATTACTGGGATTCCTTTTGAGCGCAGCTTCTGAACACTTTCAGAAATTGAAGCAGCATCCTTAGGAAGAACAACAACTGCATTTACATTTCGTTCTAAGAGGTACATAAGCTGACGGTTCTGCTCTTCAATACTGTTTCCCGCGTTCTGAACAATTACGTCCGCGCCCATCTCTTTAGCCTTGTTAATAAAAACATCCATATCGCGCTGCCAGCGTTCAATGGCAAGTGTATCAATTGAAAAACCTATTGTTATAGGATTAGAGGCTGCCGCCGTAGTATTTGTACGGGGTTGTCTTGGGGCAACAGTTACCTCGTTTTTTTTGCAGGAAGCTGCCAGAAGGAGAATAAAAAGAATTATTGTAATATTGATTTTTTTAATTAGATTCATTTTTAACTTTCCTGTATTCTTTTGGAGAAAGACCGTATTTGTTTTTAAAGATTCGGCTGAAATAATTCTGGTCGTTATAACCAACAGCAGCAGTAATTTCTTTTATAGAAAGATCTGTAGTTTCAAGAAGTTGGCGGGATTTTTCAAGACGTTTATCAGAAATGAAATTGATAAAGGTTTCGCCTTTTTCTTCTTTAAAGAGTTTACTCAAATAAAAGGAACTTACTCCAGCAAAATCAGCAGCAGTTTCGAGAGAAATATCTTGCGAAAGGTTTTCATCAACGTAAGTGCAGATTTTTTTGATAATAGGATTTTCTTCTGCTTTCTTTATGCTTGAAACAGCCTGTGTACATTCCGTAAGAAATTTCTGTGCAAATTCTTTAATCAGTTTAATATCATTTTCGCTGCTGAGGGTTGCAAAGGCGTTGTCGAAGGTAGTGCTTGTGAAAGCCTTGTTCAGTTCTCGGGTTGCATTGTTAGCCGTAACTATCAGTTCGAAGAAAGAGTTTTTAATTTTATCTATGGCAAGATTTTGTGAAATAAGTTCAGAAGTAAAAAGTTCCAGGAAAGATTTTACTCCACTTGAATCACCGGCAGACAGTTTATTAATAATCTGATTTTTGAATTCGGCAGTCCCTGATTTTTTTACAGAGGTTTCCAGTTTTGCTTCTTCTCCAGAAATTTTTTCTTCTTCGGATAAACTGCTTCCATCTGAAAAAACTATTCCACCATTAGCAGCAGTCTTGTTTAATGCAGAAAGGGCCTGTGAATAAGAAGTCTGCAAGTGACTTTTATCAGAATAAATTGAACTGACTCCTGCTCGGATTCCTGCTGTAATATTGTAGCTGAGCTTTGTGTAGAACTTTTTAATCTGTTCCTGGATTTCTGAATAATCTGGATTTTCAGAAAAAATCGGAAAGAAAACAGCAATGCGATTCATCATAAAAGAACTTACAAGACAGCGGTGGTCATTATTTAAAAGTTCATGGATTTTTAAATAAGTGCTGTACTGATTATCAGAATTGATATTTGGAAATTCAAAGCAGCAGAATACCCATGGGTTTTCAGAAAGATTGAAATAATCAAGATAAGACGAAAGATCGACAGATTTATCATTATTATAAATACAGGCGTAGATAAAATCATTTTCAATCATTGGAGAAACCATATCAAGTTTTTTGTGAAGCTCGCGGTCTGCAGAAAGCTTACCCTGTTTTTCCTGAACCAGCTGCATTGCACCCCGGATTGTTTCGATAACTACATTCCGGTTTACAGGTTTTGTGATGTATTTATAAGCGCCAAGATTAATTGCTTCTTGTGCATACTGGAATCTGTCGAAGGCTGAAAGAATTACAAAAACAATATTAGGCTTGAGTTTTGTGATTACACTTACGGTTTCAAGCCCGCTGAGTCCTGGCATGTTGATATCCATAAACATGATGTCAATATTATCTTTCATTACAGTTTCAATTGCTTCGGTTCCAGAGAGGGCAGTAAACACCTTTGCTTCATCACCAAAATTTTTATTGATGATAAAGGAGAGGGAGTCAATTACAATCTGTTCGTCATCAGTAACTAATATATTAAACATGATCTGGAATCCTGATAATAAATTTTGTACCTTCTCCGTTATCTCCACTGCTTATATCGAAAAGATCATAACGATGGAACTGAAGCTGAAGTCGCAGAAATACGCTTATGAGACCTGTTCCGTTATGTGAAGATTTGTCGTCCAGAACATCTTCGGGAAGTCTGGTTGTTTCTGCAGCAACTGCTTTGAATACTGCTTCCCGGGTTTTATCCGGCATACCTTCGCCATTATCGCTAATGCTTATGACAATGTGTTTTTCTTCTCGAGAAACTTCAAGACAAACCTTTCCTTTTGTATTTTTAAGTCCATGTTTGATGCAGTTTTCAACAAGAGGCTGCAGTGTCATCGACGGAATCTTCTGTGGAAAGCTTCCGTCAGGAATTTTTTTTGTAAACTCCAGTCGGTTTCCGAAGCGTACTTTCATTATATAAACAAAATTATCTACCAAAGCAAGTTCTTCGTCAATTGAAACTACACGGCTTTGCTGCTGGATATTATAGCGGAAAAAGTCTGCCACCTGCTCAATAAAGTAACAGGTTTTATCTGCATTTTCCATCATGGCAAGCTGGGCGCCTGTGTTAAGTGTATTAAAAAGAAAGTGAGGGTTTACCTGATTCTGAAGGGCCCGCAGCTGGGCATCGGTATAGAGAGCCTGCATTTCTATTTCTTTTTCCTTGAGCTCTGCTTCGGTTCGGGCCTTTTCCCAGATGGTGTCGATATATTCGCGGATGCTGATAATCATTCTGTCGAAGGCGTTACAGATAGTTCCGATTTCATCATTTGTTGTACGGTTGAACAGAGGAACATCAAAATTACGGCGGGCAACCTTATGTGCAACTTCAGAAATATCAGCAAGGGGTTCCATAATTGAAGTAATCGTAAGATAGAGCACAAAGAAAATAATTACAGAAAAAACAAAAAAGAAAAGGATGCTGAGAGTATTTGAAATAACGATTCGAGACTGATTCTCATCATAGCGTGCTGCATTCTGCTGAAGGCGAAGGTTATTCAGTTCGAGAATCTGCGAAGTCAGATAGTTATAGCTGTTCATCGCATAATTATAGTTTAATAAGATTTCCTGCTCATTGTTTGCACGGCGGGCAGAAATTGCAAGATTACTGTAATAGAGAAAGGCTTCTGTCAGCTGGTGTACTATATATTCCTTGTGGGCTACTTCATTTTTTGATGGAAATTCCTGAAACTGCTTAAAAAAATCTTCGACTTTCGTTTTGGAATTATAATAAGCATCAATACTTTCGAAAGACCGGTAGTTTACGTAGTTTTCCATAGCCTTTTCGGTTGCCGAAACAGCCGTTGAAAAATGAGTGAGTTCTGTATTTGATTTATATGAATCTCCCAGATTTTGCATGGAATAGTAAGAAAGGCGCATGGTCGTAAGAAGGCTTGCGGTGAGCATAAGAATTGCAATTCCAATGCAGACCATTATTCGCCAGCGGAGACTTTTGTTTCTGATGTAGTTAATCAGATGGAACGACTTCATCAGCTTCTCCTATCTTTGTGCCTTACTGATTTTTACATCAGCTGTGATATAAGAGTTTGCATATCCTTTTGTTCGATATTCAAGTAATTCTCGTATTGCAGTTTCTCCGATTTTTTCTGGATCAAGAGAAACAAGTTCGCTTATCCAGCCTTTTTGAAGATAAAGCTGACAAACTTCATTTCCACCAAAACCAATCAGCTTGTAGAGGTCGGCATCAAATTGTTCTGAAAGAAGTTGTGCACTAAGAATTGTAGCTTCTTCTGTAAGGGAAAGAAAAATATTGTTTTTTCCGTCTATTTTAATATCAGAAGAAACATTATCAATAACTTTTGTAATGATTCTCTGATTATCACCAAGAGCAGACTGAATACTGCTGATGAGTGTATTCGAATTAGTGTCTAAGGTTTCGCTTATGATATAAACGTTTCCGCCGTTGGGTAAAAAGTTTTGTGTTTCGTCTGCAATTTTTTTTCCAAGTTCCCAGTTATTTGTTCCAATAAAAGATATTTGCTGCATGTTTGGTGAAAACTGACCGGTTGTAATAACCGGAATTTTTGGAGAATCGGAACGCTGTAAAAGTTCAGGTCTGTCTTCTGAAGAATCTATGTAAACTATAATACCATCAGCATTTAAAAATGAACAATAATTTAAAAGATCCTGCAAAGACTGGGTGTCGGCCTGAGATTCAGGAACATGGAGGTCTACAACTGTTTTATAGGATTTGCCGAGACTTGCAGCTCCTTTATACACCTCTGTAAGAAAACTTTGATTTTCGTAGGTGCCGGTTATAATAACATGGTAAAGTGCATTGTCAGAAGAATTGTATTCATTCTGATTCTGGATTTTTGCCCGCGAAGAAAGAAAGGCAGCATAAAAAATTATTGAGAAGATGAGAAGGGCAGTGAATGAAACAATTAAAAGAACCCATTTAATGAGTCTGGCTGTTTTCTTTTCCATAGGTGAAGGTTATACCCTTGTCGGACATTTTTGATTTTTTTGAATTCTTGTAATCAGCTGTAACGTCGCCGCCTTTTTCCAGCTTTCCGAAAAGAACTTCGTCAACGAGTTTGTCTGCAATTTCAACTTCAACTGTGCGGGCAATGTTGCGGGCACCAAACTCTTTTGAGTAGCCGCACTCTGTAATGTACTGTACGGCACTTTCGGTTACAGAGAGGTTTACCTTCTTTTCTTGCATACGGTTTGCTAGGCGGGTAATTTCTTTACGGCAAACCTGTTTTGCAACTTCTATGTCGAGGTAGTTGAATGGAATAACTGCGTCGAGACGGTTTCGGAATTCGGGCGGGAACTCGCGGTTTACTGCATCGTTGAGGGAAGCCTGAATATTAATAGAGTTCTCATCACTTCCTCCGAACCCGATGCTGCCTTTTTCGAGGTCGCGCGCGCCGGCGTTACTAGTCATAATGATTATGCAGGAACGGAAGTCTGCCTTACGTCCCTGATTATCTGTAAGGTGGCCGTAGTCCATAACCTGAAGGAGTACGTTATAAATATCTTCGTTTGCCTTTTCAATTTCATCAAAGAGAATAACGGCGCGCGGATTTTTGCGTACATCCTTTACAAGCTGACCGCCTTCTTCAAAACCAACGTAGCCAGGAGGTGAACCAACCAGACGGCTCACAGTATGTTTTTCCTGATACTCACTCATGTCGTAGCGCAGTAAAGGCTCTTTAAGAAGTCTTGCGAGTGTGCGGGCGAGCTCAGTTTTTCCGCAGCCTGTAGGGCCTACGAAGAGGTAGCAGGCTTCCGGTTTTTCGGGATTTCTGAAGCCGGCGCGGGCTCGTTTTACGGCCTTGCCAAGGGCTGCTATGGCGGCGTTTTGTCCGAAGATGTCGGCTGCCATTGTTTCTTCTATATTGCGTAATGCGTCTTTTTCTTCGCCACGCATATTCTCAAGAGGAACTTTGGCGATTCTGGATGCTACGCGACGGATAATTTCTGTAGTGATACGGGCAGGCGCTGCGTCGGATGCGATGAGACCCGGGTGAGCGACGGCGCCGGGGCGCTTAGCGGTACGGCCGGCGAAGCCGCCTGATTTCAGAATGTGCTGGTATGAGCCGGCTTCATCAATAATATCAATTGCCTTGTCTGGCAGGCGGCGGTCCGGCATAAACTGAACAGAAAGTTTAACAGCTTCTTCTACAGCTCCCGCTGAATAAAGAGCATTGTGGTGAGCTTCGTATTTTGGAATCAGACCTTTAATAATCTGAACAGTTTCTGCTGCTGTCGGTTCCAGAATATCAATTTTCTGAAAGCGGCGGGCAAGGGCGCGGTCTTTTTCAAAGTTCTTGGAATATTCTTCAAAGGTGGTAGAGCCAATCACTTTGATTTCGCCACTGGCAAGAACAGGTTTGAGGAGATTTGCCGCATCTACCTGGCTGGAACCGTTTCCTCCGGCCCCCATAATCATATGAATTTCATCTATAAATAAAATTGCTTTTTTCTTTTCTTTGAGCTCATCAATTACAGAGTGAAGGCGCTCTTCAAAATCTCCGCGGAACTTAGAGCCAGCAAGCAGCAGCCCCAGATCCAGAGAGTAAATTGTGTAGCCCTTGAGAAGGTCTGGCACCTGATTGTTTACAATGCGCTGGGCCAGCCCCTGAGTGATTGCAGTTTTACCAACACCGGCATCACCTACGTGTAGCGGGTTATTTTTTGTACGGCGGCAAAGTATCTGAATTGTACGTTCAATTTCTGCTTCGCGGCCAACAAGAATATCATAAGCACCTTTGCCTGCCATTTCTGTCATGTTTATAGCAAAGCGCTTAAGACCGCCTGAGTTATTTGAGCCCGGCATTCCTGGCATACCATCAGGCCCGGGAGCAGAGCCCGGCTGTCCATTCGGTCCCTGAGGAATACGCTTCGAAGGTCGAACTTTTGTAATATTTTCCATCAGACGCAGACGTTCAACTCCGCAAACCTTTAGAAAATATGAGCTGTAATTACGGCTTTCATCGAACATACTGAGGAGAATGTCGGTAATATCAATCATGTCTGAGTCGCAGGAAATACAATGAAAAACGGCGCGGTTCATCATGGCCTGAAAGCCAGCAGACTCAACCGGAGCCTTAATTATTTCAGGATTCGCATTGTCAGAAATTACAGGAAGCTTTGTGGTAAGGTAGTTGCTTACTTCAGTTTTAAGTTCTTTAGTGTCGGCACCGCTGTTGGCAAGAAGCTCTTCAACAAATTCGTCGCGGATAGCAGTGGCAAGCACATGCTCCGGGGTGAAAAATTCGTGATGAAAGTCCTTTGCAACAAGAAGCGATTCCGACAAGATCCGGCTGAGCATGGTGCTCACCTTCATCTGCTTTATGCTTCCAGTCTGTTTTTCCTGATTACTCAACTTCTACCCTCAACGGAAATCCGTTTTTGCGGGCCGCCTGAATTGTAAGGTTTGTGCGCGAAACCGCAATATCATAAGTATAAACGCCGACAACAGAAGAGCCCTGTTCATGAACCATGCGCATAAGCCCTTCTGCTTCATCGTGAGATTTATTAAAAATTGAAACCAGAACGTCTACCACAAACTCCATGGTAGTAAAATCATCGTTATAAAAAACAACCTTGCGCTCCGGTGGCAGCATAACAGAGGTGTCTTCTGCAACTCCGCTTCCCGCCTGTGATATCTGATTATTATAATCACTCATGACTATAATATAACACAAAAAATAGCAGAATTCTATCAAATTCTGTGTTATAATATAGTCATGGCTAAAAAGAAGTTTAATCTGAATTTAAAAGTGGCTTATGATGCGCCTGTTACCCTTACCTTTGTGATTGTTTGTGCAGTTATCTTTCTATTAAATACGCTTCTGTTAAAGAGCGGAAAGACGGCTGGTTTTGAAAAAATCTTTGCTTCTCCTACAAATCAGGCGGGCCTTCTGCCTTTTATTCCTTCTGCGCCAGTTTCTTATGTTCGGCTTTTGTTCTATATTTTTGGAAACGAAGCGGGCGGTGGTGCTTCAATTCTTTTTACCAATCTGATTTTGATTATGCTTCTGGGCCCTGCCATGGAAGAAAGGTACGGTTCTGCTATTATCGGAATTATGATTTTTGTTGCAGCTTTGTTTTCCGGTGTGCTTAATTCCTGTTTTTGTGAATCTAGTCTTATAGGTGCGGTTCCTCTTGTGAGCATGATGATTTTTTTGAATGCTTTTATGTCTTTTTCTAAAAAGAAGTTTCCTCTTTCTTTTGCGGCCGTAATGTTGTTTTTTGTTTTGCTGCAGATTTTCAGCGGGGCGGGGGCTGTGCAAATCATCATTTGTATTGCCGGAGGATTATGCGGAAGTCTTTTTGCTTTTCTTACATCACCAAAAATGAAGGCAGAAAAGAAGAATAACAGTAGAATAACAGAAACTTCTAAAAAACGGGGCGGGCTTTTGAGTCGTGCAGAAAAAATTGCATACGCAGAAGAACTTGACCGCAATAGTCCGCGAAATAAAAAATCTTATGATGATGACGAAACTACAGTAGTCGGCACTTTGAAATTCTAAATCTCCAAGTTTTCAACTTTCATAGAGAAAAATTCAATCGTTCTCCAAATGTCGTGGTATAATTATCAGTGTCATGCTGAACTTGTTTCAGGATCTATGTTATTAGATTTCGAATCAAATTCGGAATGACACTGTCGTTATATAGGAGACCTCCATGTATTATAAAAACTTCAAAACCGTAACCTACTGCGTTGCCGGCTGGGTAAATCACATCACAGAAGAAGAGCTTCGCGAGCAGGCTGATTTTTTACAGAAATATGTCGGCATAGATAAAATCTATCTGGAAACTTACCGCGACGAGTTTGCTAAAAAAGAGCAGCTTGATATGTTCAAGCGGGTTATGAAGGATTACGGAATTGAAGTTTCCGGCGGAATTACAACCGTTACTCCGGACCTCAATGAAAGCGACAAAAAACGTCAGCGCCTTTTTAATACCTTCTGTTACTGCAACGAGCCTATGCGGGCCCGCCTTAAGGAAATCAGCGAATATACTGCAAGTCAATTTGATGAGTTTATTATAGATGATTTCTTTTTTACACAGTGTCAGTGTGAGGACTGTATCCGCGAGAAGGGTGAGCGCAGCTGGGAAGAATTCCGTCTTGAAAAGATGCTGGAAGTTTCCCGCAACCTGATTATCGGCCCTGCAAAAAAGGTAAATCCTAAAGTTCACATAATCATCAAATATCCAAACTGGCGGGAAAGTTTTGCCCAGACCGGTTACAATCCGGGCCAGCAGCCGGAGATTTTTGATTCGATTTATACCGGCACCGAGACCCGCCATGGCGCTCAGACAGACCAGCACCTGCCTCGCTATTTAAGCTATTCTCTGATGCGTTATTTTGAAAGTGTGGCTCCCGGACGTAATGGCGGCGGCTGGTTTGATCCTTTTGACTGTGATCGAATTGATACTTATCTTGAACAGGCTTATCTTACTGCTTTTGCAAAGCCAAAGGAAATTATGATGTTCTGCTGGCCGGCTCTGGCAGGAAATAAAAGGGCAACTCCGCTTGGCTTTATGTATAAACAGCTTGATGCAATTGTGGGGCAGCTGGGAGAGCCTGTGGGCTTAAAGACTTATCTGCCTTTTAATTCTCAGGGTGAAGATCATCTGGAAGATTTTATTGGAATGATTGGAGTTCCGATGGAGCCGGTTTGTGAGTTTCCTGCATTCGCTGAGTTTGCAGGTTCTGGTGTGAAGACTGCCTGCAATAAGGTTTTGCTTACAGCATCTGCATTGAAAGATGAAAAGATAATTTCGAAGATTGAAGCTTTCGTGAAGGCAGGTGGAAATGCCATTGTTACAAGCGGTTTTGTGATTGGAGCTTTAAAGAAATGGCCGGAACAGTTTGGACAACTAACGGGCGTTAGTTATCGTGAGCGCACACTTACGGCCGATGAGTTCCACTACAATATACACGGAAATTATAGAACTGCTTATACAAAGGGCTCGGTGCCGGTAACTTTCCCGTCAATTGAACACCGCAATAATGCTACCTGGTCTGTGATGAATGCGGGGCATGGCGAGTATCACGAAAGTATTTTGTGCTATGACACTTATGGTAAGGGTAGACTAACAATTCTAACAGTTCCTGATATGCCGTCTAAGCTTTATGACCTGCCGGTTGAAGTGCTTACGCAGATTCGCCAGGAGCTGGATGTTTGTGGAGTTACTATTGATGGTGGAGCTGGTGTATCGCTTTTTGCTTATGATAATAAAACCTTTGGTTTGTACTGCTATACATGGGATGGTTGTGCTCCTCAGGAATTTGATATTCACATAAAAGGTGATGTAAAAGAGCTTCGACGACTCGGTGATGGTCAAAGACAGATGCCATTGGAAAGATTCTCGCTTGAACCTGTATGTGTCAGAAAGATCAATCCGTATTCAGAAGAAAAAGAAACTCTGTTCCATGTACGACTTCAGCCTGGAGACTTTATCTTCTTTGAGATAAAGTAAGAAGGTATTGTAATCGAGTTTGCTTCGCAAACATTGCAAGGCGGAGTTTGGGGCCGCAGGATGGGTAGCGCGCAACAGCGTGCGTGCGTAGGGAGATGCGTCACCCTCACAATGACCAATTTCTGATTTTATGTTACAATCGTCTCATGAAGAAAACAAATGCAATGCGCATTCTTGACGGTCTTGGAATCTCTTACGAAACTGCCGAATACGAAGACGACGGTGAGCACGAGCTTGCAAAAGGTGCGGCTCTTCGCTTGTCCGAAAAACTCGGCGTTGCTCCGGAAACGGTTTTTAAGACAATCGTAATGCGCACAGAAAGTAAAGAAATCTGCGTATTCTGCCAGAGCGCAGAGTCAGAAATAAATTTGAAGAAGGCCCGCCAGGCTGCCGGCTGCAAGGAAATAAGCCCTGTGCGCCCGGAAGAACTCTTGGCGCTCACAGGCTACATTCGCGGCGGCTGCACCCCAATCGGCATGAAGAAAAAGTTCCGCACCTTTATCGACGAAACTGTAATTCTTCATGACCAGGTCTGCATCAGCGGTGGTCAGCGTGGTGTGCAAATCAAAATTGCACCAAACGATCTCATTAAAGCTACCGATGCTACTGTGGTGGATTTAGAGTTGTAGTAGAGAAGAAAGAAAATCCGGCTGCAGGATGATGTAAAAAAATCAAATAAATATTATTTTTTTTCAAATTTGTGTCAAAAATCGTAAAACTCACACCATATTATATATGAGATTTATGTTCTCAAGGAGATGTAATATGGTTAATGTTTTAATCAATCAAGAAAGTAAATTGATTTACAAATTAAGGTATGCTAAACTAGTTGGTGAAAAGGTGGTGGTATATGCCTGAAATCAGTAGATTTTTAGGCATATCGATAACTATGTATTTTAATGATCATATGCCGCCTCATTTTCAGAAGGTTCCGCCACTTGTTTAGAGGAGTGTCTATGTTGCACGTAGAATCAGCAAAATATCACAATGGTTATACAATCGCCGTGACCTTTAATGATGGATCCTCTCATCTTGTTGATTTTGAAAAAGTGATATTTAATGATTCTCGAGCAATTGTTTCTGCTCTGCGGGATTTAGAGGTATTCAAGGATTTTTCGATTCAGAATCATACAATCTCATGGGCTAGTGGTTTAGATTTTGCGCCTGAGTTTATAAAAGAATGTTCTATAAAAATACTTGGTGATAGTGCTTAATTTCAATTTCATGCCCGACAGAACTTACATCGCAATCGACTTAAAATCTTTTTATGCCTCTGTGGAATGCCGGGAACGGTTGCTCGACCCGCTTACGACTAAGCTTGTTGTGGCGGACAAGAGTCGCACCAGTAAAACTATTTGTCTTGCGGTAACGCCGGCTCTTAAGGCTTACGGGCTCAGCGGGAGGTCGCGGCTTTTTGAGGTTGAGGCTAAGGCTCGCGAAATCAAAAGGCAGACGGGGAAGGAGCTTGAGTATATAGTGGCACCTCCCCGAATGGCTCTTTACATTCAGTATTCTACCCGAATCTACAATGTTTACCTGCGCTATTTTTCGCCTGAGGATATTCACGTTTATTCTATTGATGAAGTTTTTATCGACGCAACCAGTTATCTTCCATTCTATAAGATGAGTGCCCATGAGCTTGCGGTTAAGGTAATCCGCGAGGTGCTTCATGAAACCGGTATTACCGCAACGGCAGGAATTGCTCCCAACCTCTTTTTGTGTAAGGCTGCCATGGATATTGTTGCAAAGCATATTCCGGCAGACAAGGATGGAGTTCGCATTGCTGAGCTTGATGTTATGGGCTTTCGCCGGCAGCTCTGGAATCATCAGCCGCTGACTGACTTCTGGCGGGTGGGACGGGCAACGGCTCGCAGACTGGATAAATATTTTATCCGCACAATGGGGGATATTGTTCGAACCTCGCTGGAAAATCCCCGGCTGCTTTTTAAGGAGTTTGGAATTGATGCAGAGATTTTGATTGATCATGCCTGGGGCCTTGAGCCGGTTGGCATGAAGGATATTAAGAACTACAAGTCTGAAGCAAAGAGTCTTGGAAGCGGCCAGGTGCTTCATGAGCCCTATACTTTTGAAAAAGCAAAAATAATTGTGAGGGAGATGGCGGAGCAGCTTGCCCTGGATTTGTTTAAGAAAAAACTTGTTACTGAGTCGGTTACGCTTCAGGTTGGTTATGATGTAGAGAGTCTTAATCTTAAGGATTTTGATGGCGAAGTAGTGAAGGATTTTTACGGCCGCGAGATGCCAAAGCCCGCACACGGAAGTGCCTCTCTGGGGAGTGAAACAAATTCATCGAAGACGATTGTTGATGCCTTTGTGGGGCTTTTCGAAAGAATCACAAATCACGCCTGGCTGGTGCGACGCGTGAATATTACAGCAAATAATACAAAGTCTGAAAGCTTGCGGCAGCCCGGGCTTTTTGATGAAGTTGATGAAAAAGAAGGAGGCCTCAATCAGGTGAAAGAAAATAATCTGCAGAAGGCCCGTCTTGAAATCATGAGAAAGTTCGGAAAAAACGCAATCTTAAAAGGAATGGATCTGGAAGAAGGTGCCACGACGATAGACCGCAATTCTCAGATAGGAGGGCACAAGGCGTGAAAGACGCAAAACGTCATGCTGAACTTGATTCAGCATCTATGAAAGAGATCCCGAAACTAGTTCGGGATGACAAGGGCTCGTCTCTGGATGACAGTGATTCAAAATATTCCGACATCCTCGATTACGACTGGAATTATGATTCTCTTCCCAACCGTATGCCGCTTTCTCAGCGGGCAAAAATCTTCCTGCCCTTTGCGGCTCTTACAGGTTTTGACGAAGCAATCCAAAATACAATAAATCATGAAATTGCGGAGCTGGGGGAGTAATTTTCACCCTTTGATTTTTATATTTTACCCCTGTAAATCTGCAACTTACCCAAAAGGCACTTTTGCGCTAAGAACTTTGCCCTTATGATGCAAATGTAACTTGAAAAGAAAGACTGCTGGAGGTTAATATGAATAAGGCAAAGAACAAATCGGCAGGTAAGGCAAAAGGAGGCGCTATGGTCGGCAGAATTATTTGGGAACTTGTTAAATTTTGTATTACAGCTTTTATAATCACAAATCTTGTAAATATAATTTTAATGGGGCCTTTGTTGCCTCGCTTTGAACGCCATGCTAAGGGCGGAAAATATTTTATGAGTCCTACAGCACAGACAGTAAGAAGGCCTTCCGGCTCATATTTTGAATTTCAGCAGGGGGGAGGCTGCGCAGGTTTTTCATCTGCCTTTGTGTTGCGTCATAGCGGAGTTCAGATTGGCGGCGAAGAAGCCTTTAAGAAAGTGCCTTTTCAGATGAAGGGCGGACTTGCCTTTCCAAAGGGAATCACAGGCTTTTTCAAAAAGCGTGGAATCAAAATGACTGCCTGCAGCGGAAACTTTGCTGCCCTGCAGAATGAGCTTGAAAAAGGATGGCCGGTAATTGTTGTAATCCGTTCTTTTGTTGATAAAAATTATCTTCGTTTAAAATGCTGCAAAAGGAAATGATAATGCAAAAATCAGGATGGGATATACAAGAAAACATTCAACCTTTTAATAAATTATCACAAGATGAAATAATCAGATTGATAAATGCTGCAATCCTAGGAAATTCCAAACATACAACTTCCTATAAATTTGTGTTTTTTAAATCTATCCTAGATAATATTTTTAATGTCGATTTAAATTCTGAGCCCGAATGCTTTTTAAGTTTTGACAGCATATCTTTAAGATTTACAGAAATCTATTGGAATCTTGTCTTTAGGTATAATCTTAGGCAAATGCCCTTAAATTCAAACGGAAAAAAATCTGCAATAGAGACAGAGCTGGATTATTTTTGTAAAAAATATTCTTTGTTAAAAGAAGGTCTTGATTTTTCTTTTGAAAATCTTAATGTAGAGTTACAAGCTGAACTTTCTGATAATATAAAAAAAGCTGTTGTTACAAAATATGTTTTAGGAGCCTTTTGCAGCGATACAGAATGGCAGTTTTATCATTTTTCCAAAATAAAAAAATGGAATGGCATTTATTTGAATAAAAATTTCTTTGAAGTTCTTGCAAAATATCGTAGTGACTTTGAAAAAGTAAATTATTTTGAGTGGATAAAATATTTGGAAAATATAAATAAAGAAGAAGATTCGTATAAACTTGCAAGTAAACTGGATTTATCAACTGAAAGGCAAAACCTAGAACCATATCGAAAGATTCTTTTTTCTTATGGACAAGACTCTTGTTTTTATTGCGGTAAGTCACTTGAATCAAATGCTGTAGACCATTTTATTCCATGGAGTTTTGTAAAAGATGATAAGCTTTGGAATTTTGTCTTAGCATGTCCAACTTGTAATTCCAAAAAGTCTGATAAACTTACAAGTCAAAACTTTTTAACAAATATAAAACTTCGTAATGAAAAATTATGCAAAATTAAAAATCCAATAGTTCAAACAGATTTTAAAACTTACACATTTACGAAGCTTACTCTTATGTATCACAATGCAATCCTTAATGGGTTTCAAACAAACTGGACTCCATGTTAGTGTATTCCACACACCATCTTTTTCACCTTTCTTAAATTATCCTCTCCATCCAGTTTCTTCGTAATAATAAATCTTTTCACCGTGTTTCTGTGTGTGCCATAGAGTTTTGCCATCTGATTTACGTTTGTTCCAGCCCAAATCATCACACTAATCGCAAGCTCAGCTCCTTCAAGCTTGCTTTTTGTGTTTGCGCTGCCACGCGGGCGACCTAATTTTACACCCTCTTTTTTTCTGAGTGCCAGAGCTTCTTTTGTCCTTTGGCTTATAAGCTGCCTCTCAATTTCTGCACTTAATCCAAAGGCAAAGGCTAAAACCTTGCTTTGAATGTCATCCCCCAGTCTGTAGCCGTCTTTGATTGTCCAGATTTTTGCGCCCTTTTCCATCAAAAGATTCAGAATTGACATTATCATAAAAAGACTTCTGCCAAGACGGCTCAATTCAGAACAAATAATCAAATCTCCCTGCCTAACATCTTTCAGCAATTTTCCAAGTTCCCTCTTTTTGGGGTCTATTGTTCCGCTGATTGTTTCTTCAATCCATGCATCAATCTTTATGCCCTGCCGTCTGCAAAAATCTGAGATTTCAAAACGCTGGTTTTCTACAGTCTGCTTGTCTGTGCTAACGCGAATGTATCCGTATATCATAGTTTAAATATAATAAAAAATGATCCAATTTGTACTTTTATTTTTCTCTAATTTTCCTTTATACTATCCTTATGAACAAACGACGACTTGGAAAAACAAATCTCATGGTGAGCGAAATTGGTTTTGGCGGTGAATGGCTGGAGCGGCACGAATTTGATGAATCTGTTGGCCTCATAAAATATGCACAGGAGCAGGGAATAAACATCATCGACTGCTGGATGCCCGACCCAAAATCCCGCGACATAATTGGAGAAGCAATAAAAGACTGCCGCAACAAATGGTACGTTCAGGGGCACATCGGCTCCACCTGGCAGAACGGGCAGTATGTCCGCACCCGCGATATGAAGTTTGTTAAGCCCGCCTTTGAAGATTTGTTAGCCCGCCTTAAGAGCGACTACATTGACCTTGGAATGATTCACTATATTGATTCGGAAGAAGACTGGAACAAGAGCATGAACAGCCCCTTTATTGATTATGTAAAAGACCTTCATGCCCGCGGGGTAATCCGCCACATAGGACTCAGCACCCATAATCCTGTTATGGCGAAACGCGCAGTTCTTTCCGGCTTTGTAGAGATGATTCTATTCAGCATTAATCCGGCCTTTGACATGCAGCCTCCGAGTGAAGACCTTATGCAGATGTTCGGCTGGTACGAGGACAACATGAAAGGCATTGACCCCGAGCGCGCTGAGCTCTACCGCCTTGCAGAAGAAAATGATGTGGGTATAACCGTCATGAAGGGCTTTTTGGGCGGCAAGCTTTTTGATGCAGAGAATTCACCTTTTGGAGTTGCATTTACTCCGGCCCAGTGCATTCATTATGCTTTAACCCGGCCTGCGGTAAGCTCAATTATGTGCGGCTATGACACGACAGTCCAGATAGATCAGGCCGTAGCTTACGAAACCGCCAGCCCAGACGAAAAAGATTATGCCTCTGTAATTGCAAATGCCCCTTATCATTCCTACAAGGGTCAGTGCACTTACTGCGGTCACTGTAAGCCATGTCCTTCAAATATTGATATTGCCATGGTAAATAAATTCTACGACCTTGCAAAGCAGCAGCCGACAGTTCCTCAAAGCATTCAGTCTCACTACGAGCTTATTCCCCACAAGGCCGCCGAGTGCATAGCCTGCCGAGCCTGCGAAAGCCGCTGCCCCTTTGAAGTAAAGATTGCAGACCGCATGAAAAAAGCGACAGAGCTTTTTGGATGTTAGCCTTTACAAACATAGAACATATTTCGATACAAAGGCATTTTCAGCATTGATGTGTTCCAGAGTTTTTTGAACTCTTCCACAGGAATTGTTCTATTATAATAAACTGATTCTCCGCTGGTCGGCGCAGTATCGAGAGCAGGCTCTATAGCATTTCCATCCTTATCAACATTTACCCAGCTCTGAATTGAATCTGCAAGATAAAGCTTTTCTTCGTCATAACCTGTGACAGTTGCAAAATGAAGGTTATTTGTGCTGGAAGAAGAACGTGGCATGAACTTTTATCCTACAAAATCTGATACATAAAGATACAGTCTGCATCATATTTTGGTTTTACATGAGAGTGGACAAATTTTTCTTCTTCATCGTCTAAACGCGAAAATCCCAGTTTTTGGTAATGAGATATTAATTTATCTTCTGGCAGTGCATAAATATAAAGTGCTTTTACAGCCACAAAGTTCTGAATGTGCTGTACTGTTGGTAAGATAAAACTTCTGAATAGTATTTCACCAATCTGTTTTACTTCTGGATGGTTTGCCCTATATAATGCATTGACAGCAAAATTTGATAATTCTACAGATGGAATTGTATCAAAATATCCTTCAATAGTTGGACTTTCTACAGTAAAAAGACCTGTCTTTAAGGAAAAATAACCAACAATATCATGAGATTTTTTGTCTTTAACGAGATAAGTCGAATTTAATAGATGTTCTTCATCAAATGCGGCAGTTTCTTTTAAATATAATTCAAGTCCAAAGCCACTTCGTTCTCTAATTGCGAAATTTTTTATCTGTTCAAGATTGTTGGGATTATCAAATAAATGTTCGTAATAAAAAAGCGCGTGCTTAATATTTAAAATCATTTTCCGAAATCCTCGTAAGCCTTTTTTTCCTCTGGTGTCATTTCCGCAAAACGCATTTTAACATATTCTTCACAATCTTTATCGACTTCTGTGAAATCAGGTCGAGGCGTATTTATAATTTTAAGCATAATTTTTTTTGCCATTCCATCTGGCATCAAAGCCATATTCTGTTCAAAACTTCTTACTCTCATAAAATAACCTCCTCGCATATTTTTACTTAATTATACCATAACTCTGCCAGATAGTGTAGCACAAATAACCTTCGTTTTTCTGCACATATCTTCTACTGCGCGCATTGTGACATTCCCGTAATTACCTTGCTTTCTGATATTGATGAAGTAAGCGGAAAATCATCTTGTCCTCTATGCGGTGGAGAAACAAACTATCTTTCTACGGACTTGAGGCCTGTTTTTCCCCAGGAGCGGCTTCTGCTCGAACTTTTACTTGATGCCGAACCTTTAAGTTTCGCAAAAAAATCAGTATGGTGCGAAAACAGCCGCTACTACATTGGGGGAAAATCAAAATCAATTTCTTCAAAGACTTTTTTACAGGCGGACACAAATGCACTTTCAAAACGACTTGAAGAATTAAAAGCTCTGAACGAAAAGGACGAAATCACCAAGTTTTTTGAAGCTCATATTGAACGGTTCATTCTGGCAAACAGGCCCCGTCTTAATACTCTTATAGAAGAAGCACATCGCTTTATAAAAGATGAGGCGGCAAAATTTCCTACAGAAAATATCGTTCTTTCTTTTAGCGGCGGAAAAGATTCCAGCGTAACGGCAGATGTTGTAACAAAAGCTCTTGCGAATCCCAGTCTTGTTCACATTTTCGGAAACACCACATTGGAATTCCCGACCACGCTTGAATATGCAGAACGCTTCCGCCGAAATCACCCTTTTGCGATTTTTGAGACAGCCATAAACGACGAGCAGGATTTTATGAAGGTTTGTGACGACATAGGTCCTCCAGCCCGCATGATGAGGTGGTGCTGCTCCATGTTCAAGACCGGTCCCATTACTCGCACTTTGAACGCCCTTTATAGAAATCAGCAAATTCTCACATTCTACGGAATCCGTCATGCCGAAAGCGTAAGCCGTTCAAAATACAATCGTGTTGAGGACGACAAAGAATCGGTAAAAATCCAAAAGCAGACTGTGGCAAGCCCCATAATCGACTGGAAGGACATAGACGTGTGGCTTTATCTTCTGGGGGAAAAAGTTGATTTTAACGATGCCTACCGATTGGGTTATGACAGAGTTGGCTGCTGGTGCTGTCCTAATAACAATCAGAGGGCGCAATTTTTAAGCCGCATATACATGAAAGAACGAAGCGAAAAGTGGCGTGCCTTTCTGATAGATTTTGCAAAAAAGATTGGAAAGCCAGACCCTGAAGTTTATGTGGACTCAGGAGCCTGGAAAGCCCGTCAGGGCGGAAACGGACTTGCTTCCAGCAATGATGTGAAAATCCGCTTTACGAATTGTACGGCAGAAGAGCACGCAAAAAATTATGCGCTTGTTCATCCTTTTAGCGATGAACTTGTTAATCTTTTTGTGCCTTTTGGAAAAGTAAACCGTGAATTAGGCAGAAAAATCATGCACGAGGTTCTGATTCTTGATGTCCGCACGAACGTCCCGATAATTTCCATTCAGCCATTTACGGTAGACGGATTTGAATACGCGGTAAAAGTCAAAACGATGAATGTAGCTGATCACGAGGACTTGCAGCGGCAGATTGCATATCAAATCAGAAAATTTAATGCGTGCAGAAAATGTCTTAAATGCGAGAGCGTGTGTAAGGCGGGTGCAATCAGCATTACGGCAGAGGGCTACCATATAGACGAAGAAAAATGTGTTCACTGCAAGATGTGTGTAAATCAGGCTGTCCTTGCAAACGGATGCCTCATGGCAAAATATTTAAGAACAAAGGGTGGAATATGAAATGAAATTCAGGGCACATGAGACTTTTTTTATACGAAAAGGCTGGCTGTCTAAAGGCATGAAATATGTAAAGCAGACGGATGGAATGGTTTTTATCGATAGGGAAAATAATCCTATGGATACTCTTGGCATAGGAAGCAACATGGTGAAATCTCTGCGTTACTGGCTTTTGGCAACCGGACTGACCGAGGAAAATACAAGCGGAAAGAGGATTCAGACTTTTACTCCCCTTGGAAAACTTGTTTATGAAAACGACCGATACATGGAAGAAAGCGGCACCCTGCAGCTTCTTCATTACAAGCTTTCATCAAATGAAGAAAACGCAACAAGCTGGTATTTCTTTTTCAATGAATTTAATCTTTTTGAGTTTACTCAGGAAGATTTTCTCACTTCCATAAAGAATTATATCAGAATGAACTCCACTGGAGAAAAGGCATCCGGCACAGACCGCACCTTAAGTGATGATTTTTCCTGCATAATAAATACATATTTTTCAAAAAAAGGAAGCGAAGCTTTTTCTCCAGAAAATAATATTTCCTGCCCTTTTACAGAACTCGGGCTTCTAACGATTTTAGATTCAAAAAGGGGAATATACAGAAAATCAATCCCACAAAGCTCGCTCTTTAATCCTTTTATAATTTTAGCGGTGATTGCAGACAGGGCACTAGGCTCTGCAGAAATCAAACTGAACGAACTTTTGACTTCCGGTAAAAACATAGGCCGAACTTTTAACCTTGACACAATTACCATGCTTGAAATTTTACGGGAAGCAGAAAAAACAGGAGAAGTAAAAATCATCCGAACAGCAGGTTTGGATGTAATCCGCCTTGTTCATCCAGAATTGACTTTCATGGATTATGCAAAAAAATTTTATGAATCACTAAATGGAAGCACAAAATGAGTAAGATGATACATACAGCAGGCAACTTTCAATATTCGGTGAACATTGCCTATGACCTTGAAAATACAGAAAAGCTGAAAGGCTTTATTCCCACAAAATCCAGTCTGGACTTGCTTGAAGAAATTCTTTTGAGCACTCAGGAAAACAGCACAAAAAGAGCGCGGATTCTCATAGGCTCTTATGGAAAAGGAAAAAGTCATATTGTTCTTACAATTCTTTCTATATTAAAACATCATGAACCAATTTCAGACTTTGTTCATCTGAATAAAAAGCTTGCTGAAAATAAAAGACTGGGACAGCTTGTAAAAAATTATTATGAAAGCGGAAAAAAGCTGCTTCCGGTTTTAATTACAGGAAGTACAGCAAGTTTAACTCAAAGCTTTTTACTTTCATTGAAACATACTTTGAGCGAAAATAATCTTACTGACTTTATGCCAGAGAGTAATTACATGGCAGCAATCAAAACTCTGGAGCAGTGGAAGGAAAAATATCCTGAAACTCTAAGGGCTTTTGAAGAAAAAGCGGATTGTCCTTTTGAAATTGTAATTTCCCGTCTTAAGGATTTTAATCTTGAAACTTACAGGGACTTTGAAAAAATATATCCTGAGCTAACGTCGGGAAGCAGTTTTAATCCATTTTTGAGTTTTGATGTGGTTGAAATGTATGAAAGTGTTGCAAAGGAACTGCGCCGCCAAAAATTGTATGATGGTCTTTATGTAGTATATGATGAGTTTTCAAAATATCTTGAATCAAACATAGAAACGGCAAGTGTAAGCGACACAAAAATGCTGCAGGACTTTGCCGAAAAGGCCTCCCGCTCTGGAGAAAATCAACTTCATCTGCTTTTGATTTCTCATAAGGAAATTGCAAATTATATTGATAAACTTTCTAAACAGAAAACTGACGGCTGGCGGGGAATCAGCGAGAGATTTGAACATATCCTGTTGAACAATAATTTCTCTCAAGTATATGAAATTATTTCTACAGTCATTCAAAAAGATAAAAAACTATGGAACGATTACAAAATTTCTCACAAAAGCGATTTTGAAGCCCTTGAAGATAATTACAAAAAACACGAACTTTTTTCAGAGGTCAAGGAAAATAGCGGAATAGAAAATCTTTTTACTACAACCTTTCCTTTGCATCCTGTAAGCACATTCATTCTTCCACGACTTTCCGAGCGAATTGCCCAGAACGAGCGTACACTTTTTACATTTTTGTCTACTGATTCAGCTTATGCCCTTTCACAATTTTTGAAGGGATTTAACGACAAAGATTTTTCCCTTGTAACTCCCGATTTGATATTTGATTATTTTGAGCCTCTTTTAAAAAAGGAAATCTACAATGGAGAACTTTTTGAAACCTATCGTCTTACCAGAGCAATTTTAGAAAAACTTGATGCAGAAAATAAAAATGAAGGTGAGCTGGAAAAGAAAATTGTTAAGACAATTTCACTTATCTATATTCTTGCACAGTTTGAAAAACTCAAGCCTTTGACCGAAGAGATTGTAAAAATCTACAGTTTTTCATATTCAAAAGAACAGATTGAAGAAGCCTTAAACAACTTAATTGAAAAAGAATTTGTGATTTATCTTCGCCAAAGTAATTCTTATCTAAAGCTAAAAGAAACAAGCGGAATTGATATTAAAAAAGCGATACACGACGAAATTGAGCGGGAGAAAAAGAGTTTTCTTTTGAGCAAAGTGTTAAATGAAACTAACACAGAAAAATATTTTTATCCATACCGGTACAACGATAAAAAAGAGATGACTCGCTTTTTTGATTTTGAATTTGTGGAATATGGCAGTCAAGGGAAGGACATTCAGATAGACATAAATTCTGACGGAAAAATTATAGCACTTCTTTGTGAATCAAAAAATCAAATTGAAGAAGCAAAAGAGTTATGCAAAAGTATAACTTCAAAAAATAAGCAAATTGTCTGCATTGTCTTAAAAAAGTTTTCTTCCGTGGAAAAAGCCGCTGCAGAACTTTCCAGCGTAAATGAGCTTTGTAAAAAAGCTGCGGGCGATGAAATTCTTATGTCTGAATACGGCGTTATACAGGAAGATCTTTTTGAAGTTGTTTCAACTTACATAAAAAAATATACGCATCCAGAAAATAATGCCTGCCTGTATTTTTATGCAGGAAAGGAAATTGTTCTCAAACGCAGGTCAGAACTTACAGAACTGCTTTCAAAAATATGTGATAAGAATTTTTCAAAAACACCAGTCATAAATAATGAAGCGATTAACAAAAATGAAATTACCCAAATGGCTTTTAATAGCCGAAGGAAAATCCTAGCGGGTCTTCTTAGAAATCCGATTGAAAAAAATCTGGGGCTAACAGGAAGCGGGCAGGATGTAGCAATCATGCGGAGCACTCTTATTCATGTAGGACTACTGGAAAATAGTGGAGAGAAAAGCGAAATTGCAAAGTTGAATTTTGATTTATCCGATGATAAATATCTGTTGGCTCCAATGTTACAGACGATTAAAGAGTTTGCAGAAATGGCAGCACAGGAAAAAGTTTCATTTTCCCTGCTTTACGAAAAACTCACTTCTGCAAAATATGGCATAGCAGTTCGCAAGGGAATTATCCCGATTTATATAGCTCTTGTTTTGGGGCGAATTAAAAATCAGCTGGTTTTGTATTCAGACCAAGAGCAAACATCTTTGAATGCCGACACACTTTCTGAAATAAACGAACATCCTGAAAACTTCAGCCTTTTGAGATTTAATTTAGATGAAAATAAAAAAGCATACCTTGCGGAACTTAAAAATATTTTTTCTTCTAAAGGGGAATCCGCCGAAGAAATTGCCTCTGCAATTCACGAATGGTATCTTTCTCTTCCAAAATTTTCCCGCGAGGCAAGAACACCATTTGCTTCTATTATTAATGCAATCAAAAATGAAAAAGGCGCTCAGGATCTTCTTTTTACATCCATTCCTGACGCATTATCAGAAGGAGTCTGTTCCCTTGAGACTGCCCGTAAAATCAAAATCATAAAAGAAACTTATGACGGTCTGCTAGGGAATTTAAGTGATGAGCTTTCCTTTGAAGTCAAAGAGATTTTTAGCCAAAGTTCTTATTCTCTCTGGCTGTCTTCCCTGCCAGAATCTTCCCTTAATCATCTTTTTACAGACGGAACAGAAAGACTTTTTGCAGTTCTGAAAAAGAACTATGCATCAGATGATGACTTGATTCCTGATTTAGCTTTTGCTGCAACTGGATTGCGGCTCGAAGATTGGGAAGAAAGTACAAAAGAAAAATTTATTTCGCAGATAAAGACATGGAAAAAAAGTGCGGAAAACTTTTCTCTTCAATCTGATTCAGAAAAAACTACGCTTAACGAAAATCCAAATACTACAAAATCTTATGCGGTTTCATTTCCAAAGGAAGACGGAAAGGTTATGACAAAATATTTTGAAAAAGTGAATGAATCACCTCGTGCTTGTCTTTTGTTCAACAAAGTAACCGATGCACTGGATACAATGGGACAGTCATTGAATCAGGCTGAAAAAAGGCAGGTTCTGATGCGTGTGCTTGAAACTTTATGCGGAGGTGAGGACTGATGGCATATTTTGATAATGCGGCGACCACCTTCCCAAAGCCTGATTGCGTCTACGACTTTATGGACAAATTTTATCGGGAACATGGCGGAAACGCCGGAAGGGGAAATCATGAATTTTCACTAACGGCCGGCAAGTTGATTTCTGATACAAGAGGACGCCTGCAGGAGATTTTACACTGCCAGAATAAGCAGATTATTTTTACACCCACGGCCACTATTGCCCTCAATATGATTTTGCAGGGAGTGATTGAATCGGCTATGCGCACCAATCACAGCGATGAACCGAGCCTATCGAAGCGTCGAACCACCATTTACATCAGCCCTTTTGAGCACAATGCGGTGACAAGAGTTCTTCATCATTTTGAATCGATGGAAATGATAAAAGTAAAGGTTCTTCCTATTATGGAAAATCTTTCTTACGACTTCACAGAAATAGAAAATCTTTTCAAAAAGGATGAGCCTGACTTACTCGTTATAAGCCATGCAAGTAATGTAACAGGTCTAATTCAGCCTGTGGAAAAACTGTGCCTGCTTGCAAAAAAGTTTGACTGCCTGACTGTGCTTGACATGGCGCAGACAGCAGGATTGGTTGATTTGAACGTGGGGCTTGAAACAATTGATTTTGCAGTCTTTGCCGGACACAAAACTCTTTACGGACCTACAGGTATTTCTGGTTTTGCGATGAAAAGGGATTTTGACCTTCCATCGGTTTTATTTGGCGGAACAGGTTTTGAAAGTGCAAACCAAAATATGCCGACTGATATTCCCCAGCGATACGAAATGGGTACGTTAAATATTTCAGGAATTGCAGGCCTTTACGCTTCAACAGGATGGATATTGGAAAATGGAATCGAAAACTTATGGAAGCAGGAAGAGGCGCACAGAAAGAGACTGCTTGGGATTTTGGAAAAATATAACTTTGTAAAGATTGTCGGTTCGGCTCCGCTCAGCAACCACGCAGCATGTCATTCTGAACTCGTTTCAGAATCTCAATATGCAGGCATTGTTTCGGTTTTGATAGAAGGACTTCCAAGCGACACCGCAAGCAGTATTTTTGCAGAACAGAATATTGCGGTAAGGAGCGGCCTGCAATGCGCACCCCTGGCCCATAAGACGCTGGGAACATTTCCCTCAGGCACAGTAAGGTTCAGCTGCGGACATTTTACCAGCGAGGAAGATTTTGCGGAACTGGAAGAGGCAATGGAGTTTTTGAAGGTAAATTTATGAGTTTAAAAGATATTGAAATAAAAAAAGAATACAGAAATCTTCATGGAAATATTGTAAAAGATTTTTACAATCCTCTTTTGACTGAAGCTGTCTTATATAAACGTTCGGTGGGCTTCTTTTCATCAACTGCATTGGCCTGTTTCTCTGTAGGCCTCTGCAAATTCTTGCAAAATGGTGGAAGAATTCAACTTGTTGTTTCACCAAAACTTTCAGATGAAGATATAAAAGCGATGCAGAATGGCTATGAGCAGCGAAAAATAATTGAAGATTCTCTGTTCCGAGAATTACGTGAGCCAAAAAACTTCCTGCAAGCGGACCGTCTTAATATGCTGGCAAATTTGATTGCAGAAAGCAGAATGGACATAAAAATAGCATTCACAGAATCTGGAATGTATCATGAAAAACTTGGTGTAATTGAGGATTCTGAAAAAAAATATGTAGCATTTTCTGGTTCTTTGAATGAATCAGAAAATGCTTTTAAAAATAATTATGAGACAATCGATGTTTATTGTTCTTGGAATGATGTTGAAAACAGAGCAGGCAATAAAAATACAGCATTTGAAAATATTTGGAATGGAAAAGACAAGACACTTAAACTATTTGATTTTCCTAAATTGAAAGATGAAATTATCAGCAGATACAAGAAATCTGAGCCAAAATTTGATATGGATGAAAAAGAAGTCGTGTATGTGATTCCAGAACCAAAAACTCTTGAAGTACATGATTCTGGTAGGCTTCCTAATATACCTATTATGCCCGACTGGTTAAAACTCCATGATTATCAGCAAGAAGCCGTTGATAAATGGGCTGAGCAAAAGTACCGTGGCATATTTGACATGGCAACAGGAACTGGAAAAACCCTAACAGGCTTGTCGGCTTTAACAAGATTGTTTAGTGATAAATTTCCAGAAAAACTTTTTGCAATAATCGTTTGTCCCTATCAGCATTTGGTTGAGCAATGGGTAGAAGATATTGTTAAGTTTAATATTCAGCCAATTATCGGGTATTCTTCTTCGCCACAGAAAGACTGGAAAACAAGATTAAAGAAAGCTATCTGTGATATAAAATTGCGCCCAAAAGATAAGAGATTTTCTTGTCTTGTAACAACGAACGCAACTTTTAAGAGTAAATTTGTTCAAGAGCAAATAAATAATATTTCATCAGATATCTTATTAATGATAGATGAAGCTCATAATGCTGGGGCTGGAAATTTCAAGAAGTATCTTGATTCAAGATTTATATATCGTCTAGCACTTTCGGCAACCCTAGACCGACATAATGATGAAGAGGGCACAGCATTTCTTCATGAATACTTTGAGAATGTTTGCATTCACTATGATTTGGAAAGAGCAATCGATGAAAAGAAATTAACACGGTACAAATATTTTCCTGTTGTAGTTTATCTTACGGAAGATGAGCTTGATGAATACAAGCAAATATCAAGGGAAATGAGTCAACACTTGCGAAAAAACAAATCTGGAAAGATGGTTCTGGATTCTTATGGAGAAATGCTTGCAATAAAACGTTCTAGGATTGTAGCTGGTGCTCAAAACAAACTTGATGCCTTACGAGAACAAATTAAGCCGTATAAAAATCAAAATAATCTTCTTGTTTATTGTGGAGCAACAACTGTTATTCCTGAAAATGATAAAGATGAATATCTGAATGATTTTGATAAATCAGAAGTTGGAGAAAGACAAATAACCGCTGTCACAAAAATTCTTGGAAACGAAATGGGAATGACTGTTTCTAAATTTACTTCGGAAGAAGATATTGAAACTAGAAAAATCATTACCCAAAAATTCAGAGAAGAAAAGATTCAAGCAATAGTAGCAATCAAATGTCTTGATGAAGGTGTAAATATTCCTTCAATAAAAGCGGCATTCATTTTGGCCAGCACTACAAATCCAAAAGAATATATTCAGCGGCGTGGTCGTGTTTTACGAAAATTTGACGGAAAAGATTATGCAGAAATATATGATTTTATAACTTTACCAAGAGAACTTGAATCGGTACAAAACTACACAAAAGAAGAACTACAAGGTGATTCAGCATTGGTAAAAAATGAGCTTCGTAGAATAAAAGAATTCTCTCAAATATCTATGAATGAGATGGCGAGTTTGAGTTTGATGGACGAAATACAGACCGCTTATCAAATATCAGATAAAGATTTATTTGAAAATAATTAACTGGAGGAAAATATAAATGAATGAACAAAATGAAATTGAAATCGATGAATCAAAACTTAATGTTTTGATGAGTAAAATTGTACTTTTAGAAAATCAGAATCTGAAAACGCACAATGCTAATGATATTCAGATGATTGAAAAAATTCAGAAATCAATAGAGGAGGCTGTAAAATGTTACTCGAATCAATAAAATTGCACAATTTCAGGCAATATAAGGATGCTTCACTAGATTTTGCTCAAGATATTCAAGGAAAGAATGTCACAATAATAATTGGTGAAAATGGTAGCGGAAAAACAACATTTTTGCAAAGTTTTTTCTGGTGTCTGTATGGAATTACTTATTTTAAGGATTCAATTGTCTGGAATAAAGATGTTGCAAATGCAATGACTCCTGCTACGCCAGAGACTGTTTATGTTCAATTAAAACTGAAGCACGGCGATAACCAGTATACGATTACTCGAACTCAGAATTTCAAAAAAGATAATTCAAATTCTGTTAAAGCAGAAGGAAATTCTGTTCTTGAAATTCAGCAAAAAGATAGTGCTGGAAACACAAAATTTATTGAAGCAACAAAACGAGATGCAACTATCAATTCCATTTTGCCAAAAGAACTTTCAAGATATTTCTTCTTTGACGGAGAAAGAATTGAAGCAATGGGAAAAGATATTTCCGGGTACAAGAAGACCGCGGAATTTGCAGAAGCTGTTGAAGGGCTTTTAGGCTTGAAGGCGATGCAGAAAGCATTGGAACATTTAAATGGCGGACCGAAAAATTCTGTAATTGGAAAGTACAATCAGCAATATGATTCGTCTAGTGATTTGGAAGTAAAAAAACAGACTGATATTATCAACGACTGTGATTCCGAAATCGAAAAGATGGAAAATCGCATTGCAGAGATAGAGGATGAAAACAGAAAAGCCGATGATTTGAAATCCAAAAAACAGGAAGAATTGAAAGACTATCAATCAAGTAAGGAGCTGCAGGAAGAAAAAGAGAAGCTCGAAAAAAGGATAAAAGAACAGGCAGCATGTAAGACAGAATTTCAAAAAGATATCTGCCGGGAATTCAACAAACAGATTTCATTATTTTTATCAGTTGGTTTAATAAAGCCAGCCTATGACATCCTTGTTAAACTCAAACTTTCTGGAAGTGATATTCCAAATATCACGGATAAAACGATTCAATATCTCATTGATCATAAACGATGCCTTTGTGGAACTTGCATACAAGAGAATTCTAAGGAACTAGAAGAATTGAACAAGTGGTTTGATGTTTTGCCTCCAAAGTCAATTGGCAATATGGTAAATGATTTTAAAACAACTGCGCGAAGCAGACTGAACTCAGAAAATGACTTTATTTCGGTTAGAGATGACAAGCTTGCCAAAATAAGTGAATGTGATGATGAAATAACAAATGCAGAAGATTATATTCACAATCACATTGATCCAAAACTTAACGGAACAGATGTAGAAGAAATTGTAAGAACGATTTCGTCAAAAATCACTGATTGTGAGCATACCGTAAGCAAAAACAATCAAGAACGGCGTGAAATAGACCAGAAAATCGGAGCGAAAAAACAAGAAAGGGAAAGCGCAGAAACAAAGCGGAAGGAACTGGCCTTAAAAAATTCAACAAACAGGCAAATTGAGATTTACAAGGCCTATGCTAAGAAAATCTATGATTTGCTTTCCCAAAAGTATGCTTCAAGTGAAAAAGAAGTGAGAACTAGACTTGAGGATAATATGAACCAGATTTTCTCTAAAATCAATAACGGAGATTTATCTGTTCATATAAATGAAAAGTACCAAATTGATGTTCTTGCTAACAATATCAATGACAAAGTTGAGACATCGGAAGGTCAAAGCATTTCAGTTATTTTCTCATTTATAACCAGCATGATAAAAATGTCAAAAGAAAACAGAAATTCTACTGACAGAGACAAGCAGGAATTATCTTCGGATATTTACCCGCTTGTTATGGATGCTCCGCTATCGAAATTTGACAGGAAGCATATTAAGTCTGTTTGTGAAACCATTCCTCATCTTACAGAACAGGTAATTATTTTTATCAAAGACACTGATGGTGATTTAGCAAAAGAATATATGTCAGAAAAAATCGGAAAGAGTCATCGATTCAGAAAAATTACGGAAACAGAAACCGTTTTGGAATAGGAGGAAGTAAATATGTTCGACAAGGAAATAAGAATTACTGGAAAGCACGGTCAATATATGAATATGCTTTCAAATAATTTCGGCGAAACAGGTGCAAAACTTTTTAACAGAAATATTGATGTTTATGTACAAGCTCCACTCGTCGGTTTTTTATTTCAGAGAAAAGCCGACAAGGATATGACAACAAAAGATAATAGTGGAAAGTTGTTTGATGCTCATATATTAAAAGATCAGATGATTACATCACAGGATAATCTAACTTTTAATATGCAACTGATATTATTATTAGACAAAGACTATGAATCAGATGAGGAAAAACGAATCGATAAAGCGTTTAGGAATTTTGGAAAAGATGAAAACGACTTAGAGTTATTTAATTCATATGCTCGAGGTGGAATTGAAGTATTATATGAAAGACTAATACAGGGAGCTTCTAAGCCAGATAATTTTATTGAGAATCTTACGATATTTACTGACGATATAACACAATTATTCAATGAAAACATTGACAAGGAACAGCTTATTTCGTTGCTACAATAATGGTGTCAGAAAATAAATCTGGATTTTTACAAGCATTTGATTTTCTCGTAAGTCTGTCGATGGAACAAGGATATTTATTGTTCGATGATATTTTTCCCTGTTCCGATAAGTATAATTTAGATATTCAGGATATAGACAGGTTAACTTCAAAATTGTTGGATAATGGGATTATCTTATATGAGAAAAAGCCTGTTGTCACAAAAATAGATTCGGAATTACAAAACGAGGAGTTTGATGATTGGGCGCATAATGATTATGAACCGATATATTCGAAAATTGTAGATTTGGATTCGTCTCTTGAGTTTTTTGTGGACTATGTTCGAAGAATCGTACCACCACAAAGAAATGAAATGAATCAACTTCAATATCAGATGCTAGAGAAAAATCACTTTGCAAGAAAAAGAGTTATTGAAATGCATCTTCGTCTGGCATTGAAACTTGCACTTCAATATTCAGAACGATATGAAAATGAAATTTCAGAAATGATTTCGTTAGCTTGTGAAGGACTATGTAAAGCCGCAGATTGTTTTAAGCCCGATGAAAATGGAAAATTCTCTGGTTATGTATCATATTGGATTATGCAAGTATTTATGAGGAATATGGAAACAAAAAGACCACTTGTTTATTATCCCGTACAACCATTGAACGAATATTTCAAATTATACAAATATTTAGACTATCTGAAAATTTACAAAGATGAGACAATTGTTAATGATGACAATATCAAGAAGATTTCAAATTTTCTAAATATATCTGAAAATACTGCAAAAGAAATTTTGTTTGCTTTTATTCCATTTGAAAATCTTGATGAAATGACTGAAGTTAACTGTAATTTCTTATTCTATAACACATTTGACGAAGAAATCTGCAACAAACTTTTTAGTAAGAAATTGAACAAACAAGTTGATTCTCTAAAAGAAAAAGAACGAGCCGTAATTAAATTTCGGTTTGGTCTATGGAATGAATCTGATTTTGATTATAAGACTGCAGTAAAACTAGTTGAAAATAAACTTTATAAAGATTCTGAACATTACGGTTATGGAATTTCCTTGACTTTAGAAGAAATCGGTTGTCTATACGGTCTTACAAGAGAACGAATAAGACAAATAGAAAATAAAGGTCTAAAAAACTTGAGAGAAAAACTTAGATCTTTTGATGAATCAGAATCTTATTAGGAGTATATAATTAAATGACCTGTGATGAGTTATTAAAAAAGCTAAAAAACATTAAACCAACAATTGGACTCATTATGACCGATGATATGGGATTCCTGCAGATGCTTAGCTTTTTATCTTTTCTTCAAGCATCTTGATAACTTCATCTGATTTTCCTTCTTTAAGCATTTTTACAATTTCTTCCAACAAAACTTTGAATTCCTTACTGCGAATGTATGCCATAAAATTATCCTCCTGATTTGGCAAGACTTTATAATTTGATTGTATAACAGAATTTTACTTTTGGTTTATTTTTCATTCCACTTTTCTTCCCCCGTCACACCATTTAAAATGTATGTGTCAAAAAGCGTTCCTTCCTCCAAGTCCTTCTCCGTCTTAAAATCACAAATCCAAAGTGGCAAGCCGCAATATTCATAAAATGTGCTGGCTGCATCATCAAGCTTCCAGCCTCCATCCTGTTGTCCCAGCCCTTTTTGGATATGCTCTGAATCCTCGGTTTTTATGAATTCACCCCAGTTGTTTTGGGCTGATTGTGGAAAGTATCCTTAATGTGTAATTCCAGGGATTTTCCCTTCATGAAAATAAACCATTGCCTGAAATGCCCGTCAACAAGACGCTCAAAACGGATGTCCAGATTATATTCAAAAGAAGATTTATAGTCGTCATAACAGTACAATCTCCAGCCGTCTTGAATCCATTTATCCTCGAATTTCACATGGCGGCCTTTTATTTGCTGAAGAATTGTAATTTCGCCAGTTTTTGCGCGTTTTTCAAATTCATTAAGGAATTGTGCGGCATTTTTAATCGGAATGTCGTGGTCAAAATAGTAAACGACCTGCCCTGAAAGATATTCATCTCAATCGCGTGTTTCTAAAAGCATAGCCTCTCCTGTAAAAAGTTAAAAATCCATCTGGTCGATTAAATCTTCATGATCCACAATAAAAAGCTCGCCGTCCCCATAAGGAAGCTCGCCATAAAGGAGACTGTCATAACTGCCGGATTCATAATCCTCAGCCTCGTCAAAGCGGGTGGGGCTGTAATCATCATCGTAATCATCAATTTCATCGTAGTAATAACAGCGTTTTTGCCGTGACGGCTTGTGATTAAACCATTCATCACCCTTTAGTCCGAGAACGAGGGCGATAATAATCAGCGGAATAAGAACCGGTGAACATAAAACTAAAACTATGAATCCCATAAAAACCTCCTGAATAATTTCTAGGCGAGCCCAGCAATCTGCTTGTATGAATAATCAGGATTTGCTCGTACTATTTCCAGAATGACATTTACAGGGGCAGTGCCTTGTATTTCAGATTTTTTTCCCATATTCAATTCGAAAAGAGTGACATTGATTCGATTAAATGGATAAGTGCCGTTTATTTATCCTCCGCAGTATCATCTGCATCTGTTATTACTTCCCAGTGTCCTGTTTTATCCGAACCAACGTGTTTTACTTTCCATATTCGTATGATATAATCCTTTTATGAGCATACAAAAAGACATCAAAGACATCCGCATTGGTTATCCGGACTGCTGTTTTTCTGCAGATGATAACTGGTTCCGTTACAGAACCGGCGCAATCATAATTGAGAATGGCTGCTTTCTTGTCGTGAAAAGTGAGACTTCATCATATTTTTACACGGTTGGTGGCGGAGTTCACATGAATGAAAAATCGGAGGAGTGCATTGTCCGCGAGGTTCGTGAAGAAACCGGCGTTGATTACGAGGTTGACCGTCTTGCTGTAATCTGCGAAAACTTTTTTAAGGAAAAAAATCTGGGCTATGCCCCCCTCCACTGTCATGTAATTGAATTTTATTACCTTATGAAAAGCCGGGGCAAAAAAGATGCAAAGTGTAACAGCATCGGCTGGGATAATGCCAAAGAATCCATTCACTGGATTCCCCTGGACCAGCTGCCGGAGACTGATGTAAGGCCTGAGTTCTTGTGCACCCGCATGAAAGAGATTTTAGAAAACAAGGGTGTGCTTCACATTGTTAATGATGAAAGATAATTAAATGGGCTTTTTTGTCAGATACATAACATAAGTGTCATAAAAAAATGTTATCATGGGCTAACACTGCCTTGTGCAGGCCTTCAAAAAACTTAGTCTTGTAAGGCTCTGCAATTACCATGTGGTCGCAGTGGGTGCCGCCGGGTGCAAGCAACTCGTAAGCTTTTGAAAAAGCGATATCTTCGGGAATCCACTGGATTGTTGCGGCAGAATAGATGAGGTCGAACTTGCGGGTGCCGTTGTTGCTGCCAGTGTTTAAACCGATTCTGTTGCCTGTCCGGTTCCCGGTCCTATTTCCGGCACTTTTTTACCAGGCCCGATTTTTGCATAAGCAATCAGACTGTCAAAAAGCTCCTGACTGTAGTGTGGGACGAAACTTATCAAACTGTTCGGGGATCGTGTCAAAAATTTTTCTGAATTCCATTTTTCAATTTTCTTTTTTATTTATAAATCCAGTAGCCGTTAACGGCAACACCATTTTTTGCGCCAAGCAGTTTATCTGTTTTTTCAAAACCAAAGGCTTGTGCGGCAACGGCTCTTTCAACTGCATAAATAGGAATCTTTGTAGACAATATGTTGTGCTCCTTTTGCATTTTGGTAATGCTACTAATTAGATTTGTCTTACCTAATTTTAAGCTAAATCCACGTTTCTGCAAAAGGAAGACACAACATATTGTCTACGTCCGCAGTTCCGCTTTCGCTTCAGCCTCCTCAAAAAGGGTGGTTTCGACAAGCTCAACCACCCTTTTTTTTGCGGTGGCCCGCTTCGCGGCTGCTCCCATCGCTAACGCAGTTTAAAAATTACAAATCTACCTACAAAATTAACAGTTTCTGCATTTTTGTAGGTACATTTTTCAAATCACAAGACTATGAATACCTACAAAAACATCAATTATCATAATTTTGTAGGTTGCAACTAATACAACTCAAGAGTGAAAGTACCTACAAAACATAAAGTTTCTTTGATTTTGTAGGTAGTCACTGGAGTTAAGAATAAAACTCCAACCTACAAAATAGTCATTTTAGTACTATTTGTAGGTAGTATTGGCAAGAACAAAATGATATGTATCCTACAAAATAAGGAATTTTACATATTTTGTAGGAATCCCGAAAAGAAAGATACTACTCAGTTTTCCATATACAAGCCACTGAAAATATTATATTCTAGAACTGTGGAAAAAAATAATAATTACAAAAATCGAAGCGTCGCAATTGTAATCCGCGATGGAAAAATCTTAATGGAGCGGCTCTGCTACAAAAACGCAAACAACGGTAAAGAATTCTTTTCTGTACCAGGTGGCGGCATAGAAGAAGGAGAGACTCCCGAGCAGGCGGCTCTGCGTGAGCTAAAAGAAGAATGCGGTCTCGACGGCACAATTGTAAAGCCGCTTGCAGTTATTTATTCTCACGGAAGAAAAGAATATTCATTTGAAGTAGCAGTTCCAGATGACCAGCAGGCAATTACAGGTTACGATCCCGAAGAAGCCGGCTCTGACAATCCTCCTCTTAGAGAAGTTGTCTGGAAAAGCCTGAACGAAATCAGCGAAAAAGATCGGGCATTCTTGTGGTCCTACGGGCTCATTCAGGTTCAGAATTTTTACCAGACAATTGTCGGCTGGGGCAATGAAATAAGTTACCCGGGGCAGTAGGCATTTTTGTATGCCAACATCACCTCCACCCAAACTCAACATATACAAGAAGCGCTGAATCCTTTATTCTAAAATCACAACGCAGTGCACGAGTGTAAAAAAATAAGGTGAACTTTATGAATTACAGAAACGCGCAGGACATTTTTCCAGAGCAGCTTCTTAAGCAGATTCAGCGTTATGTGTCGGGAGAAACAATTTATATTCTGGCCAGCGAGCAGAAGAAGAAGTCCTGGGGTGAATCTTTGGGCTACAGGGCTTATCATGCAAAAAGAAATCAGGCTATTAGAGATGATTTTGCAGAAGGCTGTGATATTGATTCTCTTGCTGATAAATATTGTCTTTCTGTTGATTCTGTAAAGCATATTGTCTACACAAAAAAGGAGACACCTATGTTAGAATACAACAAGACTCTTTCCTCTGCACTGAGTTACGCAAAGGAAAATAAAATTGATGAATGGATTCATACTTATCTTTTAGAGGATGGACGCAACATTCCATTCTCGGACGGGCTCAAGCTTTTTGAACGCTACTATATTGGTCCGGTCAAAATGCCTCTGGAGCTTTTTCATCGCTGCACAGGACCGAAAGAAAATATGAAATATAGAATTGACAAAGACTGGTGGCCGATTCACGTTGCCGCACTGGAAGATTCAATTAAAAAGGATCCAGACATGCCGCCGCTCATTGTTCACTATGTTGAAGATGATTTTGAATTGAACGATGGAAACACCCGCTTTCAGGCCTATACAAATCTTGGAGTTAAGGAAGTGAACGTTATCGTCTGGATTACAGAAGAAACTGAATATCAGGATTTTCTTAAGCTCTATGGAAAGTATGTTCAGGGAGCCCCGGTGATAAGAAGATAATGGAGACAAAAATGAAGCACTTAATAATTTTATGCGCCCCATGCGGCACCGGAAAATCTACAGTGAATAAGATTTTCAAAAGCAGAGGGCTTCTTCCAGACTACGCAACTCTGGACTCTGATGATATTGATATTTCATGGCTTGATTACAAGGACACGGAACGCGAAGATCAATATTACACCGATAACTTAAAACGCGCTCTTGAAATTGCTGGTGACAAAAATCTTCTGCTGGTATCGGCTGGGATGAATCCGATAAACTTTTACGAGAAGGTGGAGCTATCCTCAGAAATAACAGATACGCATTTTATTGCCATGGTCTGTTCCGATGAAGAAATCAGAAAACGCCTGAAAGCCCGCCCGGCCGAACGCAACTGTGGCAGCGACGAGTTTATCCAAAGCCAGATAGAATATGCAGCCTGGTTTAAAAAGAACCGCGATAAGTTTCAGAAGTTTATCGATAACACTGACCAGAGGCCGGAAGAAACTGCGGGAATTATTGCGGAGTATGTGAAAAATCTGTAAAAAAAATTAAAAAAATTTTCGAAAAGTTTGTCTAAAATGATAAAAGTCACACAATAATATATATGAGGTTTTTATCCTCAAGGAGTTATAATATGGTGTGTAAACTTGTTAATCATCCAATCGCAATTCAGGTTGATAGACAAGTAGAAAAAGACTGAAATTGCGAGATATATCAATAAGTAACAAATTTATAACTTGCTTTTATGCGCCAAATGGCGTTATAATAATAGACAAGTGGCTTATGCTGCGGAATTGATTTTATCTGGGGGTGCTTATGACAAAGGCAAAACAATACACACCTGTTAATTGTCGCATGATGGCATTTAAAGGAATGCCGAAGAACGAGTACAACAGTTTTATTCATGTAATATTTAAATACACAGATAAAGATTTTGCAGGCATAGCAGGTACTAGTGCCAGAACACTTTCCAGACTCAAACCAGATCAGAATATTCCTCAGCATGCAGCGGAAGTAACAATTTCTCTTATGAGAGCATATGAAAAAGCAAAAGAGATTTTTGGTTCTCAGGAAAATGCTGTAAAATGGCTCAAGTCTCCAAATAATGTTCTTGGAGGAATAACTCCGGTGCAGGCAATGAGTTCCCGTTTTGGTGCAGAAGAAGTTATGGATATTCTTGGCCGCATAGAATACGGTGTTTTCTCATGATTGTATTCAGAATTGCACGCAAAGAACGTATAGAAGATTTGTCAGGCCGGGGTGCAGAACTTTTTGGCGGACGCTGGAATGAAAAAGGCTATCCTGCTTTATACACCTCATCTTCCTTGTCTCTTGCAGCTCTGGAAATCCTTGTTCATACAGATAAATCAATGCCACCAGTAAATATGGCTTATGCTTCTATTTATGTTCCAGATTCTTTTCTTTCAATGAAAATCTTAAAGCTTCCTTCTGATACTACAGAAATTGAATACGGTACAAAGTGGCTCAAAGAAAAGTCTGCCCTCATGCTTAAAGTTCCTTCCGTTATCCTTCCTTATGAATATGAGCATGAATGTAATCTGATTTTGAATCCCCTGTATGAAGATTTCAAAAAAGTATTTATCAACGAAGTTCATGATTTTTCTTTTGATGTTCGGTTGATGTGAACATCAATTCAATAAAAAAACAGCAGAGCCGTGTGACTCTGCTGTTCAGGTTTTATATGACTTTTTTGTTTTTTAATGAATCGGTTCGGCCTGTGGCCTTGCAATGACGGTTAGCCGAAAATCGGTCTAACTCTGTTTACAGTATCACAAGCCTTGAGCTTTGCGATGATGTCGTCGGTTACAACGCCGTCTACGTCGATGATGTTGTATGCTACGTCGCCGCGAGCCTGGTTGATGAATGAGCTGATGTTGAGCTTTGCTTCACCAAGGATTGTTGTGAACTTAGAGATTGTATCAGGAATGTTTTTGTGGCTGATGCAAAGACGAGTTCCGCCTGCCGGAATAGGGTTGTCTGTAACAGTTTTTGGGAAGTTTACAGAGTTTACGATATTTCCATTTTCGAGGAAGTCCTTGAGCTGAGCAGATGCCATAATTGCACAGTTGTCTTCTGCTTCTGGAGTTGATGCGCCAAGGTGAGGCATACAAACAACCTTTGGATGATTCAAAAGTTCTTCTGCTACAAAGTCTGTGATGAGGCAGCTTACTTTTCCTGAATCCAGGGCTGCAAGAATGTCTGCATTGTTTACAAGACCACCGCGGGCAATGTTGATAATTCGAACTCCGTCCTTCATGTTCTTGATAGAAGAAGCATTAATCATTCCCTTTGTGTCGTTTGTCTGTGGGACGTGGAGTGTTAGATAATCACACTTCGCATAGAGGCTATCCAAAGTCTCAGCAATCTTTACTTTCTTATCAAGTTTAAGAGCAGCGTTTACAGAAAGGAATGGGTCGTAGCCCCAAACGTCCATGCCAAAGTGGAGAGCAAGGTTAGCAACCATAGCACCAATAGCACCAAGTCCGATTACGCCGAGAGTTTTTCCCATCAGTTCAGGACCAACAAACTGGCTCTTACCTTTTTCTGCCAGGGCAGGGATTTCGTCTCCCTTTCCTGCTAAGCCGTTTGCCCATTTGTTAGCTTCGATTACAGGGCGGCTGGAAAGCAAAAGTGCGAGGAGAACAAGTTCCTTTACAGCGTTTGCGTTGGCACCAGGAGTGTTGAATACAACAACGCCCTTTTCTGTGAGCTCTGGAATTGGAATATTGTTAGTTCCGGCACCTGCGCGGGCAACAGCCTTTACATTGTCAGAAAGCTGCATGTCGTGCATTTCTGCAGAACGAACAAGAATAGCATCCGGATTATTGATTTCAGATGCGATTTCATAATTATCACGGTCGAGCTGGTTTAAGCCGACGCTGGCAATTTTGTTTAATGTCTGAATTTTGAAACTCATAATTATATCCTGTATTTATTTATTGAATTGAAGTAGTTAGTCGTTAGCGGTTAGTTGTTAGTATAATTCTTGCTAACAACTAACAACTTACTGCTAACAGCTATTATCAACCTATTTATTCTCAGCGGCAAATTTTTTCATGAATTCAACAAGTGCTTTTACGCCGTCCAATGTCATAGCATTGTAAATAGAAGCGCGCATACCACCAACAAGGCGGTGACCCTTGAGGTTTACCAGTCCTGCAGCAGCAGCGGCTTTTACGAACTTGTCGTTGATTTCCTTTTCTTTTGCGGCAGCGGCTTCGTCGTCTGCGGCGTGGTCACTGTACTTTGTGAGGAATGGAACGTTCATCAAGGAGCGGCTTCCAACCTCAGTTGTTGCGTGGTAGAAGTTGCCTTCGTTGTTGTCGAGGTAGTTGTAAAGGTAATCAGCCTTTTCCTTGTTGCGCTTGAGCATTCCTTCTGCTCCGCCGTTTGCTTCAATCCAGTGTAAAACTTTTCCAAGCACGTAGATAGTGTAGCATGGAGGAGTATTGTACATAGAATCATTATCAGCATGAGTTTTGTAGCAGAGCATAGTAGGAGTTCCGGCACGGCATGCCTCAGGTTCACAAATCAAATCTTCGCGGATGATTACGAGAGTAACGCCGGCAGGAGCCAGGTTCTTCTGAGCACCAGCAAAAAGCAAACCGAACTTGCTAACGTCCAAAGGCTCACTCAAAACGCAGGAAGAAATATCAGCTACCAATGGGATGTTTCCGCAGTCAGGAATGTACTCGTAGTGAGTTCCCATAATTGTGTTGTTGAAGCAGATGTAAGCGTAGTCATAGTCGCCTTCAATCTTTTCAACCTTTGGAATGTAAGAATAATTCTTGTCTTTGCTGCTTGCAATAATATCAACATCAACACCAAGCTTTTTAGCCTCAGCAGCAGCCTTCTTTGCCCAAACACCAGTTTCGATGTAGGCAGCCTTTCCAGTGTGAATACCAAGGTTTTCTGCAACCATAGCAAACTGTGTAGAACCACCGCCCTGAACAAAAAGCACCTTGTAGTTATCAGGTACGTTCATTAATTTGCGAACCATAGCCTCAGCATCCTGAATGATTGGCTCATAAGCCTTAGAACGGTGGCTCATTTCCATTACCGACTGGCCTGTTCCATTGTAATCCATCATTTCAGCTGCACAAGCATTCAAAACCTCTTCCGGCAGGCAGCTAGGTCCCGCACTAAAATTGTACACTCTTGCCATACATCGACTCCTTTGTCTTTTTCTTTAGTTGTTAGCAGTTAGCTAGGAGGGGGAAGTCTCCCCCTCGCTCCAGCCCGCGCTGCGGTCTTCCGCTACCCCTTCTAGCGGGGGACACCCCCGCAACGCCCCCGGTTGAACGTGCTAATGGCTAACAGCTAAATGCTAATTGCTTATAATCTTCAGAGAATTCAAAATACTCAAATTCTCAAGCTTAACATTTTCAGGAACTCGCAAAACCGAGTTCGTCATATTTACAATCCCCGTAATTCCGGCCTTTATCAGCCTGTCGCACATTACCTGTGCATCCTTGTCGGCCACCGTCAGAATCGCAAGCCGGATATTTTCTTTTTTTATTACCCAGCTCATTTCTGTTGCAGGGTAGAGAGGGAATGTAGAGCGGAGAATCTCAACGCGGTTTACGTTTGAGTCAAAGCCCGCCTTAATCTTAAAAACGCTTCCTTCTGTGGTCGCGTCATCAAGCAGGGCTGCTCCAAGTCTGTTCAAGCCCAAAATGCAACAGTTGACTTCTTTAGATTCAAAGCCGAGTGCCAGACTTATTGCTTCCTGCAAATCGTCTTTAAGGTACCCGTTTGAAATTCCTTTGTTGTATCCAAGCAGCCAGAGGTCGTGACGAATCAGCGAATCTTTCCAACCGGTAATCTCACTGATCTGCACCGAAGTTATTTTTTCGCTCTGCCAGCTTTGCAAAAGATTCTGCAAAATCAGCATACGTTTTCTGGTTACTTCTGGAAGCTCAACAATTGCGCTCATTATAGGCTTTCCCCCTGTCTTGTGGAATTGAATTTCAGAGACAAAAGTGTGAATTTTGAGGAAATCTTATCAAAAAAGCGTGATTTTTGCAAATATTGTTAAAAATTTAACAATAATATAATTAAAAGAACTGGCAGAGGCCGGCTTTGCTTGCCGACAATACGCTAATTATTTGGGAAAATATATTTTCATACCAGAACGGTGTTTGGAACATCTTTAAGGGCAGAAGAAAGAACCGGAGTGATTGTAAGCAGGATAAAACCAATCAGTGTTTCTTTAATATCCAAAATATGCAGCTGAACTAGAGTAACCCAGCTCACAAAAAAAAAGCAGAAGATATGGTTAAAAAAAAGAGGACCCGGAAAAACTATAAAAACCGGACCCTCAAAAAAATTAGGAGGCAAATTAATTAACGTGCGTAAGCAACTGTGATTCCAGGTGTAATCTGTGTCTCAAAGTAAGACGCAACCTGTTCCTCGAACAGCTGATCAAGCATCTTCTGGTATGACATGATTTTACCAACATAGTTCAAAGTAGACTGTGGAGTCTTGTTTGAACGAACACGGCCTGTTCCCGCATTGTACATTGCCAATGCAGAAACCTCGTTTCCGGCTGTGTTCAGGCAAAACTTAAGATGCGACATACCATATTTTGAACTAACGAACGGGTCAAAAAAATCTGTTTCCGAAAGAGCGGGAAAGGAGTTGCTGTTTAACTGAAACAAGCCCCGATCAATCGTTGTGTTCGCATTCCTGTTCGTTGCGTTCGTATTATAATTACTTTCTGTATGCGCTAATGAAAACGCAAGAGAAAGTGGAATATCATTTTTTTCAGCTTCTGTAAGAATAGCCTGAGTTACCTCGCGGCTTCCTGTAATCTGGAAGTAGAACCATTCTACTGCTGTACGTGATAACGGCTGACGGTAAAGTGCAAGTCCGCTATCGTAATCGTCTGTAAGACGATTTAAAGAAACTTCAGAAAAATAATCCTGAAAAGCTGCTGAAAGCTCTTCTTCGGTTTCTTCAGACAAATCTATTATTGTCAAAGGCTCAGCTGTTACTGGCTGAACCGGTTCCGATGCATTAGGCAGTAACAAATATACAAGAACAGCGGCAGATGCTAAAACAATGCACAAAAATGCAGTGAGGAACCATGTACCAGCAAGTCTGTTCTGTTCATGTTTAGACTGCATAACTTTTCCCCTTGCTCTCTCGTAGTTGCGCTGTATAATGCCACAAATGAAAATTTAAATCAAGAGATTTTTGAAGAAAATTAGGGAATTTTAGCGAAAATTTACATTTTCTTCGCAAATAATGCGGTTTATTGCGGTATGTTACAATCAGTATACCACAATGTCATCTGATAGAGGATTTTCTGCCTTAGTGAAATAGATGTACTGTGCATGCTTTATGGAAAGAGTGTCCATAAAAGCCTGTTTGTCTTTGAGTTGTGGAACAAGCTCAAGACCGGCAACACTTGTGCAGTCTTTTACGCGGCGAGCAGTATGATTATAAGCATTTATAAAAAGCTCTTCGTCTTCCGGAGATTCGAGAGGCTTATCTACAACTGGAACAAGTACGGCAAAGCTTTCTGAAGTTTCCATGGCTTTCAGCTGCTCGCGGAGGGCGGCCAGATATTCTTCGTTGTAGGCTTCGTCTTCGAGTTCTACTGTGCTCCAGGGAATGTCAATTCTTTTAAGGGTAGAGGTATCAACCTCAGAATTATCTGCTATTTTATAAAGTTTCTTGTTTTTTACTGTAAAAATCGGGTCGAGTTTCATGTGCCATTCCTCAAAATAATTGTCATTCCGAACTTGATGCTGACCCCCTTCGCAGCATAGCTGCTCGGAGACTCGCTTAAAATGCTCCACTGGAGCATTTTATCGGCTTGCAGCCGTCGCTCCCTAAGTTCAGCATGACGTGTGTGTTTGCCAAAAAAAAAGACCTTTACGCAGGGCATAAAGGTCTTGGAAAATCAAATTTATATAATCCTATTCAGTAAGAATGCGGATTACTTCAGCCTTATCCTGTGTATCAAGAATTTCCTGACGCTTTTCAGGGCTCTTGAACAAAAGACTTACTTCAGCAAGGAACTGAAGATGAGGACCAGTCTTGTTTATTGGAGACAAAGTCATAATAAAAATGCGGCATGGTTCCTGATCCAATGAGTCAAAATCAACAGGATTATCAGAAATACCAATGCAGGCAACCAAATCTTTTACTGTGTCAGTTTTTCCGTGTGGAATAGCGATACCGTGCTTCATACCAGTAGACATCTTGCGCTCGCGGTCCAAAACACATTCGCGTGCAGCATTCTTGTCTGTAACCTTACCAGCTTTGAACAAAACATCAATCATTTCATCTACGATTTGTTCTTTTGTTGTGCCTTTTAAGTGAAGGTTTACTGTGTCTGTTGTTAATACTGTTCTTAAGTCCATATTTTTATATTATTTCCACTTGCAAAACTTGTCAAGGGTAAAACTACCCATAAATGAAGAAAATGTTATAAAAATGATGTGGGCAAAGAATTGTCATGCTGATTAAGAAAGCAGCTTCTGAATGAAACTAGATGTTTACAAATGGATTCCAGAAACGGCTTCCGTCAATATAGGTCACAAACAGGGCAAGACCAGTAAAAAGTATGGTGAAAATAATGACAATCCAGTCTGGAGTTTTGAGTTTCTTTGCAGAATACCAGGTACGGCCTTTTTCTTTCCCAAATCCACGTAATTCCATAGCGTTACTTACAGAATCTATTTTTTCCATGCTGCTGAAAATCAAAGGAAATAAAATAGCGCTCATATTGAAGAGGCGGGAAAAAATATTTGCTTTAGAAGACATTTCAATTCCACGGGCTTCCTGGGCATTTTTGATTTTATTGAAATCTGATTGAACATCAGGAACATAACGCAAAGAAATTGCAACTGAATAACAGACTGTGTAGGGTAGTTTGATTCTGTTAAGACTTGCAGCAAATTCGCTTGGATTTGTAGAAGTAATAAACATAAAAACAGAAGGTACAATTGTACAGTATTTCAAAATAATATTAAGTTCATAAAACAACTGTTCCGAAGTCATAAAATATTTTCCGGCAATATGAAAAAGCTCTGTCCTGCTGTCATAAATCTTACAGCCTTCAAAAGGCGAAAACAGAAAAATTGCTGTAACATTCAAAAGTAGAAAGACAAGAATGAAAATAAAAATTGAGCGAACCTGTTTCCAGTCGGTTTTTGAGAGTTTAAAACAGATTATGCTGATGACAAGCATGGCTGCAAGAACTCGGGTGTCGTAAGTGAGCATGCTGGTAATTGTCCAGAGGAGAAAGAAAATCAGTTTTGTGAGACCGCTGAGTCTGTGGATAAAACAGTCTTTTTCAACATAAGAAATTATTTTTGCCATAAAATTACGCTTCCTTTTCAGCCTGCTTTCTTTGATTCCGTTCGTAGTAGATAAAGGCGTCTACCAGAGCAGATGGATTTTCAAAACCGCACTTTACCGCTAAATCATAAAGACTTGTCTTTTTAAGGCTTGCTTCTTCTGTAATTTTTTCATCAGTAAGAATGTTTGAGCTTTTATCATCTGCTATTATGTGACCGTTTGATAATACAATTGCACGGTCTGTGTATTCGAGCATAAGGTGCATGTCGTGAGTAATCATGATTATTGTAATTCCAAGTTCGCGGTTTAACTGGCGAAGGAATTCCATGATTTCTGTGTAATGAGCATAGTCCTGGCCGGCAGTTGGTTCATCAAGAATTATTACTTCCGGATTCATAACCAGAATTGAAGCAATTGTAACACGTTTTTTCTGACCAAAACTTACGGCATTTACAGGCCAGTTTCTGTAAGGATACATACCGCAGATTTTCAGCGCATTGAAAACCTTTTCTTTTATTTCATTCTTTGGTATTTTTCGGGCGGTAAGACCAAGGGCTGTTTCATCATAAATTATTGATTTACAGATCATCTGATTTTGATTCTGCATTACAAAACCAATCTTTTCGCCACGCTGTTTTATTGAAAAATCAGAAATTTCCCGGCCGTTCAGAAAAATCTCTCCGGAATCCTGTTTGTTAAAACCACATATTAAGGAAGCAATTGTTGATTTTCCGGCTCCATTAGTGCCAACAAGGCTTACCATTTCACCTTTGTGAATTGCAAAGCTTATGTTTTCTACAGTGTTTGATTTTGATTTATCATAGGCAAAAGAAACATTCCTTAATTCAAGGGCAATTTCTTTTGAAGTTTTTACTGGAGGAACCTGTATCTGTTTGAACCAGTTTTTCAGACTTTCTTTATAAGACTTCAGATTCATTGATTCAATACTTTCGAGCTTATCCTGAGGTTGCAGCTTGCAGCCGGCATGTTTAAGTGCGGCTATATAAAGCGGCTCTCTGATTCCTTTCTGTGGAAGAAGGTCTGTGCTCAAAAGTTCGTTTGGACTGGTATCGATGGCAATCTGGCCGTCTTCAACTACGATAATTCTGTCGACTTTTTTGTATAAAACATCTTCGAGGCGATGCTCGATTATTATTACGGTTTTATCACTTTCGGAATTGATTTTATCTATAAGAGAGATAATGCGCTTTCCGGCTGCAGGGTCGAGATTTGCAAGGGGTTCATCAAAAAGAAGAACTTCAACGTTGTCTACAAGAATGCCGGCCAGCGAAACGCGCTGCTTTTGACCTCCGCTCAAGGTTCCCGGCACGGCTTTCAAAAGCTTTTCTACGTTTACAGTTTCAGCTGCCTCCAGAACTTTTTTATGCATTTCTTCTGTGGGGGTATTGTCATTTTCCAGTGCAAAGGCAATGTCTTCTGCAACGGTGAGGCCAATGAACTGACCGTCTGTATCCTGTAAAACAGTTCCAACATGTTTTGAAATTCCAAAAATGCCTTCCCTGGACGGATTTTTTCCACAAACTGAAATCTCACCATCGAGCTTTCCGGCATAAGTAGAAGGAATGAGTCCGTTTATGCATTTTGCTATGGTTGATTTTCCAGAACCGGAAGAACCGATTATTAAAACTTTTTCACCCTTGTGGATTTCGAGATTTATGTTTTTAAGAGTAGGGGTTGATTTTGTACGGTACTGGAAACTTACGTTTCTAAAGCTGATGATAGGTTCCATTTTGAACTGATTATAACAAGAATAAGATTGCTGTGTCGAGTGTGAAAGAATGTGGAATAGAGGGCGGAATCCAAAAAAAAGCGGCCTCTGCTCTGAAAATAGGAGCAGGGGCCGCTTATAGATTTATATAAATTTATTCTTCTTCTTTTAGTGAACCAGACTTTGTTTTGATTTTTGAATAACCGAAAGCAAGAAGGCTTCCGAGAATTGCTACAATCACAAGGTTTGTAATGGCAGCAGTAATTCCCTGAATGAATACTTTGTTTGCAGGTTCCTTGTAGATTACAATATCAAGAACAGGGGCGATTAAAGCCCATGCAACTAAGTTTGAAAGAATCTGAACAAGATTAAAACCAAGGCACTGTTTTACGGCAAATCCGCCTTCTTCAATTGCATATTTTTTTGCAAAAAGACCAACAAGTAAACCAAAAATTGCATCCGGGAAAACCCAAGACCACCAGACACTTCCGTAGAAAAGAGCATCACCCAAAGCATGTCCAATCAAGCCGATGGCAAATCCTGCTACAGGACCAAAAACAGCTGCAAAGAATGTGAGAACAGCGGCACGTACCTGCAAAGCTGTATTAGGAACGAAACCGATTGGAATCTGAACTGTTGTCAATGCAACAAAAATTGCAGCACCAATACCGATTGCTACAACCTGACGAATAACTGATTTTCCTTTGTTATCTACCATAATAACACCTCTTTTGTTGTAATGCCTACTCGTTAAGTAGGAAATAGCTTAGTTAAACTATAGAATTATACAAGCGAAAGGTCAAGTCTCGAAAGGGCTTTCGCATTATAAACGCTTATCCGTAATGTTGGCGCGAAGGAGCGGGGCGTGTAGCGCATTATTGCGCGGTTTTGAATCACGCAACCGTGACTGGGAGCCAAAAATTCGGGATTTTTGTTTATGATGCGGAAGCCCTGCTACTCAACCACCGTTATATTGTATCACCTCAAATTATCTACTATACTATTAGCAAGAGGTAATACAAATGGCTACATGGTCTAATGCTGATTCTCTTTCATCATGGAAGAAATTACAGTCACTTAAAGGTATGGTTTCTGTTGCAGATGAACTTTCTGGTTTAGGTGCTGCAGACAGAATTGCAAAATATTCTATTCCTATGGGCGGCGCACTTACATATAATTATGCCGCTAAACAGGTTAATGAACAGATTCTTAAAACTCTTAGCGAGCTCGCAGAAGAGCAGCAGCTTGTAGAAAAATATCAGGAGCTTCTTGATGGTGCTGTTATCAACACTGGAGAGAAGCGCATGGTTTTGCACCAGCTTACACGCGGTCAGCTTGGAAAAGATGTTATGGCTGATGGCGTAAACAAGCGCGAATTTTACATTAACGAGGTTCGCCGCATTGCTGAGTTTGCAGACAAGGTTCATTCCGGCGAACTCAAAAACGAAAAGGGTGAAAAATATACAAGTGTTTGTCAGATTGGTATTGGCGGTTCAGACCTCGGTCCTCGCGCTATGTACCTTGCTCTCGAAAACTGGGCAAAGAAAAACAATACACATCTGATGGAAGCACACTTCATCTCTAACGTTGACCCTGATGATGCTGCAAGTGTTGTTAAGTCTCTCGACATTTCTAAGACAATCTTCATTCTTGTTTCAAAATCTGGAACAACTTTGGAAACTCTTACAAACGAATCTTTCGTAAAAGACTTTATTAAAAAGGCCGGCTGTGATGCAAGCAAGCACATGATTGCTGTTACTTCAGAGACATCACCTCTCGCTCACAACCCTGACTATATGGCTGCTTTCTATATGGATGATTATATTGGTGGCCGCTATTCTTCAACTTCTGGTGTAGGCGGAGCTGTTTTGAGTCTCGCTTTCGGACCAAAGGTATTCCAGGAATTCCTCGACGGTGCCGCAGAAGAAGACAAGCTTTGTTTGAACAAAGATATTACAAAGAATGCTGCTCTTATGGACGCCCTCATTGGTGTTTACGAGAGAAACGTTCAGGGCTATCCTGCAACTGCAATTCTTCCATACAGCCAGGCTCTCAGCCGTTTCCCTGCTCACCTTCAGCAGCTTGATATGGAATCAAACGGAAAATCAGTAAACCGCGACGGCGCACCACTTAATTATGTGACTGGTCCTGTGATTTTTGGTGAACCAGGAACAAATGGTCAGCACTCATTCTATCAGCTTCTCCATCAGGGAACTGACATTATTCCTCTCCAGTTCATTGCCTTCCGCGAGAACCAGACTGGCGAAGATGTTGTAATTGAAGATTCTACAAGCCAGGTAAAACTCTGCGCAAATGTAACTGCTCAGATTGTTGCTTTCGCATGCGGTAAGAGCGACGAAAATCCAAACAAGGCATTTGCCGGCGGCCGTCCATCAAGCCTGATTTACGGCGCACAGCTAAATCCAAAGAGCCTTGGTGCACTCCTTTCTCACTACGAGAACAAGGTAATGTTCCAGGGATTCGTTTGGAATGTTAACTCTTTCGATCAGGAAGGAGTACAGCTTGGTAAAAAGCTTGCAAAAACAGTTTTGAGCGGTCAGATGGACGGAGCTCTCAAGGCTTATGCCGGATTACTTATAAAGTAATTGTCACACGGATTCGATTTTGCTAACGCAAAATCAGGAGTATTTGGTATGCTGCTTCACGAAGAAGAAACTGGTAAAATTCTTAACGCCTGCTTTGAGGTACATAAAGAATTAGGTAATGGCTTTCTTGAAGCAGTATATCAAGAAGCTCTGGAGCTAGAATTTAAAAATCAAAATATCCCTTATGAACGGGAAAAATTACTTCCTATAACATATAAAGGTAAACTTTTAGAAAAAGAGTATTATGCTGATTTTATATGTTATGGGAAAATTGTAGTCGAATTGAAGGCTGTTGCAGCATTAACTTCTTCTCATAAAGCACAGGTAATTAATTATTTAAAAGCATCTTCTAATGAAATCGGATTGTTAATTTATTTTGGTACTAATTCATTAAAGTGGGAAAGAATTTCCAAAATTGAAAAATAGAAAAATCGTTAGATTTTTCGAATCCGTGTGACAATATTGTGTTAGTTTACAAATCTTGTAAAAAATGCATAAAAAGTGTATATTTATACATTATGAAGGAACGTCAGTCTCGCCTTAAGGCTATTAAAAATCTTATCAAAAATAATACTATCGAAAGTCAGGATGATCTGCTTTCTCTGCTCACAAAGGAGGGCTACGAGGTTACTCAGGCAACTCTGAGTCGCGACCTTAAGCTTTTGAAGGTGGGCAAGGTGCCGGATGGACAGAACGGCTACAAGTATGCTCTGCCTGGTGAAGATGAAAACGGCGAGAACGAGGCGATTTACGTTCAGGATTTTCTGCGCGGCTATGTAAGCATTGATTTTTCTGGAAACATTGTAGTTATAAAAACTTTCCCGGGCCACGCAAACACTGTCTGCAATGCAATTGATAACCTCAACATGGACGAGGTTCTGGGAACTGTAGCCGGCGACAACTGTATGTTTGCCTGCCTGCGCGAAGGAGTGACAGGCGAAGAGTTCATGGAAAAACTTAAAAAGCACATTCCGGGCATTGAAGATTGACGGTTGAAAAATTACTGTGCTGTGTTATAATTTAACTATAAGGAGGCGCAGATATGATAGTTGTTTCTTATGCAGATTTTTCAGCAGATATGAATAAATATCTTTCTGAAGCATCCGCTTATGGTTTAAAAATTCTTCCTCAAAAAAAAGAACGAAGAAAATCACGTAAACATGAAAAATTTGTTCAGGCAATAGATGCTGCTTCTGGAATTATTCCGTCTGATATTGATGTTGATAAAGCAAAGACAGAGTCAACTTGATTATAACTAGAAATATTAAAGATTTTGTAACCTCTCCTGTAAAGGCTGTGACGCCGGAAGACTTTCTGAATAAATAAATGTTTTCTAATTTGAAAATATTGTGCATGGAATCTCGCAGGATTTCATGTATCAATGCCAGATCAGTCTAGTTGTTTTTATCTGTTTTTTGAGTTAAAGTTGTCCCATGCAATTTACAAGTACAAGAAATAGTAATTTAAAGGTGAGTTTTTCTCAGGCAGTGCGGGATTGTATTCCTGATGACGGTGGTGTTTTTGTGCCTAGCAGCATTGAGGATATGCGCCGCTGGATTTATTATATTGATGAAACAACATCTTTTGCTTCTATCGCGGGGTCTTTGACTTCCGCTTTAATGCACGAAGAATTTTCTCCTATTATTTGTGAAACTATTGCAACTGCGGCTTTTCCTGTTGAGCCGGTTGTGAAGCAGCTGGATGGCAGTCTTTTTATGACGGAAATGTATCACGGTTTTACCGGCTGCCATCGCGACTATGGAGTTTCCTATCTGGTTTCATATCTGGAAACAACCTTACAGCTTAAAGGGGGGAAGGCCGTTTTTCTTGATTTTACACATGGTGGTCTTGGAGCTCTTTTGTCAAAGATTTTAAAGGGCAAAAAAAATATTAAGGCTGTCCTGGTTTATCAAAAAGGAACTGTTCGTGGTCTTGATGAAGAAAGCCTTGTCTGGAACGGTGGAAATATTTACCCGGTCGAAATGGAAGGCAGTGAGGCTGAAATTAAAGCTGCAATTTCTGAGGTTTTTGCTGACCGCGAGTTTGTTCAGACTAACGGATTGACTGTTGCCAATACGACAAATGTCTGCCGTCTTCTTGGCCAGATTTTCTTTTTTCCATATTCTTTTGCTCAGGTAAAGAAAAAATTTAACGGTGAGTTTTATTATGCAATGGGAGCAGGAAATTACGGATCTCTGATGGCTGGACTTTACAGCTGGAGATTTGCGCTTCCGGTAAACGGCTTTTATGTTCCGTCAACTACTGCTCTGGCGCGTAGTGCAAATGGTTCTCCAGTTGTTCTGGATTCTCTTGTTGATTTGAAAGTCCGCGGCGAAACAAACCCTGCGATTCCTGCAAACCTTGAACGTCTGGAATCTTTCTTTGGTAAAAACGAAATGATGATGCGAAACTTCATTTATCCTTGTGATGTAAGCGAAGAGCAAAGAGATGCTGCTGCAAAAGAGCTTTATATGAAGTATGGTATTTTCGCAGATAAAGAAACGGCTTCGGCCTATGCAGTGGTTAAGGAAAATTGCAGTGAAGTCTTCGACGAAGACGGTGCTTTTATTCTTACTGCTTATAATCATCCGTCTCTTTCATCTGATTATTGCCGACATGTAATTGGTGAGGTTCCGGAAATGCCGGATGAAATTAAAGCAAGCTTTGTGCCTGTTCAGCTTAGACGACCGGTAATTGCCAGTGTTGAAGAATTAAAGAAGATTGCCGGTAGTCTCTTTAATGCTGCAAATCCATCTTAAGTGCTTTATAAATTTTGGTAAAATATTTCTAATCAGTTGTGTAGACTGATTATCAGGATTTAAAGAAACGGTCTCTTCCATTATGTCTGTAGTGACAATTGGAAGAGTGCCAAAAATGTCCAGAAGCTCCTGCTCAGAATACTGTCTGTGAGAGAGAGGCGGCTTGTGGGCTTCGAGAATCTCTGTCGGATAAAACTTACATGGCTTAAAAACGGGCTTTCCCACTTTGTTTTTTGAACCACAGGCTCCAAAAAATCTGCAGATAAAAGCGCGTCCGCCATAAATTGTACAATGGTATTCATTGTTTTCATTCCAGAAGGGACAGCCATTATTTTCCGGGAATGGGAAAATTCCCTCCTGAATCTTGTCGGCAACTTCACTCTGATTTTCAATAAGCCAGGCTGCCATATAAAGGGCTTCGCAGTCTAAAAGATCAGGTTCAAAATTTCTGCAGCATTCGCCGCAACCCTGGGGACAGGTAAATCCAGATTTATTGTACCACTCGACCTGAACATCGGAAATTTTTGTATATAATTTCTGCATTTGCTGCAGAATTTCTTCTTCGCGGGTTCCTTCAAGTTTATGAAGAATTGATTGCAACTCTGTATTAGTAGACATCTTAACCTCAGCCTGAACAAAAAAAAGGCGCCCATTCCATTTGAAGACAATAATGCCATCAAATCGAATGAGCGCCTTTGCTCAAAAAATATTGACGTATTTTATAATTCAGCCGTTGCGATGTCAATAAGTTATCAATAAGAGATTCATTCAATTTTTGTAAATCTATGTTATTTGCTGTTGGCATCAGTCGGAGTATGATGACGCCATGGAAAATAAGAATCTTGTTAAGCGCATTTTAATGTCGCTTTTTGGTGTAATAGTCTGTGCTATCAGTGTTGGTATTTTTAAAATTGCTGCCCTTGGCGTAGATCCCTTCCAGTCTTTTATGGCAGGTCTGGACGCTTTAGTTCCGATTAAGTTTGGTACGCTTTATGTGATTGCGAATACTGTGCTTTTTATCTTTATGCTGATTTTTGACCGCCACTACATTGGTATCGCAACCTTTATCAATTTGTTCCTGCTAGGCTATATCACTCAGTTTACTTACGAGTTTTTGCAGACTGTAATTGTGGAGCCTGCTTTGTGGCTGCGTATTGTCTGCCTGGTTGTTGGCGTTGTGATTATCTGCTTTGGTTCAGCTTTTTACATGACAGCTGATCTTGGCGTTTCAACTTATGATGCCGTTGCCCTGATTATTGTGAACACCTGGAAGCGCGGCAAGTTCCAGTACGTGAGAATAATTACAGACCTTGTGTGCGTGCTGCTGGGAGTTGCTCTCTTTTTAATTTCCGGCGGGGCTGCAAAAGACATTATTACGATTACCGGAGTCGGTACAATTATCACTGCCTTTTTCATGGGCCCGCTTATCGAGTTCTTTAATGTGCATTGTGCAAGACCGATTTTGAATAAATAAGGGGGGGAAGTCCGCTCGAACCTCAGCATTTTAATGCTGAGGGCAGAATTTTAAGAGAAAAAGGATTGAAATCTCCAACTGCTGATAAGTATTTAGGTCAATCAAAAGAAAGTATTGGAATTGATTATTTTGAAATTATGAAGATTTTTAGCACTTCTGTACTTAAAGAAGATTTTTCAGAAATAGAAGAATATGGCTTAATCCAAATCTGCGATTTATCATTTTCTAAAGCATATTATTCTCTTAATAGTATTTCAAAGAAAAAGTTTAAGTTGAAGTTTAGTACATCTTATTCTTTGTTTGAGTATTTTATAGATTATGGATAATTAAATATCAGTAATTCTTGGTCTTATTGGAATAATAATCATGATAAGTTTTCATGTATTTATAATACCCTAAAAGATACAAAGTAATCCAGGATATAAAGAATATATATTTCCCAATGTTTCGAATTATTGAAGAGTATATAAAAGAAATAAAGAAAAAGTTAGTGGAGTATACAAAAGAGCTTATTTGATTGACTTTTTGCAGATATATGATATATTAAAAATAAAGGAACACCGCAGAGGTGTGGCTGTCTCCTTGGCAATTTTTCAAAAAGCCTACTCGGTTTAGCGACTCGCGGGTAGGCTTTATTTTTTGCTTTCTACAAGATTACTTGAAGAGAGCGAGTGCATTTACAAGCAAAGTCAGAACCGCAATAACAATGATTGCTTTTTCATAGTTTGTCATGTCTGCACAATCTCCCATCATATTAAGATTAGGAGACAGCCACCCTTTCTACGGTGTTCCAGAAATCAAATTGTACTATAATACTATATAGTAGTCAATTCTAAATATAAATGCACCACAAGTGTAGTTTTATTTTTTTGTCATTTTCTTCGATGAACTTTTATTGGAAACTGTTTTCGTTGCAGCTTTCTTTGTAGCCTTCGAAGCGGTTTTCGGACTTGCCATCTTCTTTGAACTTGTAGTTTTCTTCGAACTTGCAGCTTTCTTCGAACTTGCAGTTTTCTTTTGACTTGCTGCCTTCTTTACCACTACCTTCGGTTCAAACTCCTTGAGCATAAGCTCGCACTTGTAGGCAGCTTTGGTTTTAGCGGCGGTCAGGATTTTATTGAACTTCTGGATGTTTGCGAAGTCGGCTGTTTTTCCGGCAAGGGCAAGTAACAGGATTGTCTTATTCAAAGAGTCGTCGCTGAGTTCTTTGTTGAACCAGCGGATATTGTCAAAGCTGTTAGTTCCAGACAAAAGTCCGCACCAGCGGCTTTGCATTAAAAGTTTTGTAACCTCGTAAGCGGCCGTCTTTGAATCTTTTTTGATTGCGGCAGGGCTTGTGGCTGTTGCCAGAACAAAGAGCTTTGTAAGATTCCATCTTTCGTCCTTGTCTGAAAGCTTTTCTTCGCGCAGGTATTCATTGAACTTGCGGCCAAAAGCGAATTCCAGTGCACAGCCTTTTTCTGCGAGCGAACCACAGAGGGCCCAGCACAAAAGGTGTTTTTCGAGACCGGTATCTGCACCTTGCATGAGACTTGCAAATGCATTTACGTTTGCTGCCTTCAACAAAGCTTTCTGCAAATCTTCCGGCTGCTTTGCCTTTTTGAGATTATGAATTGCAACCAGCTTTTTGAGGCGGCCTGTAATTTCTGTTGCTTCTTTTGTTGCGTCGAGTTTTACGTCTTTGTCTGCAAACTTAGAAGCAGTCTTTATAAAGGCTGTAAGCTCCTTCTTTGCGGCAGTCATTATGTCAGTAACTTTTTTTGCAGTGAGGATGGCCGGCTTTTTAGCAGCGGTTTTCGGTGATTTTGAAGATTTCTTTGATTTTGAAGTTTCAGATTCTGCGGCTTCGGCAGATTCTGCGGCTTTGTCTTCGGCAGCTTCTGCTTCTCTCTTATCCTTTATCTTCTCATAACCAAAAGCTTCAAAGAGTGGTACCATCACCTTTCCGGCATATGCGTGCAAATCAGCATAGAGATCCTTATAAATCAATTCCTGCCATGCAGTTTCAATGTCCTCGCAGCCGCGGCCGTTTAAGAATTCGCACAAAATCTTGTAACGGTGATCTGCCTGGTCGCTCACCTGGTGAACATTGAGGTAAACCTGATATTCAAAACCGTTGAGCATTACAAAGAGACCTTTTTCGCAAACCTCGCTGGACTTGCGGATAAACCAGAGTCGGCTTCTGTGCTCCTGGAAGAGACAGTATTTGTCATCCTCGGCGGTGAGATTGAGGCCTTCGGAAATCGAACGGCTCTTCATTACAACCTCATCACCATTACCTGTCTTTACAGCATAAGGGTCAGACTGTTTAATCCAGCCGGCCGCACGGTCATATTTGTTGTTATAGAAAACTACCGCTCGTTCGTCACCGGCTCCGTTAGAGTAGGCAAATACATTTTCGTTTACATGACCGTTTTCCCACAAATCGTAGAAAAGGAAGTTGTCTACGCCGCTGAAAAGGTAACGCTTTTTCATCAGCGGGAAGATATCGTGCCAGTGACGGTCTACAAGATACTGGCTCGGTTTTTCGTCCTTGTAAGCCTTAGTGTATTCCATTCCGTATTTTTCGGTAAAGCCTTCAATCTGGCCGTGACCGAACATAGGAAGGCCCGGCATTGTAATCATCAGAGTACAGACACCAAAATATTTGTCGCCGTCGCCAAACTGTGCAATGGCAGTTTCCTCATCCGGATTGTTCATAAAGTTTACATAGCGCTTAAGAACCTGCGGATCAAAGGTGATTGTATTTTTTACAGTCTCGCGGTATTTCTGGTTTTCCTCTTTTTTGAGCATGTTCATAAAGGCCGAGTTGTAAACGCGGTGCATGCCGAGAGTACGCACAAAGTAACCTTCCATCATCCAGAAGGCTTCGGCCAGCAGCAAGGTGTCCGGGCATTCTGCCGCAACCCGGTCTACAACCTCTCGCCAGAACTCATTTGGAATTGCGTTATTGAACTGCTGGGTGGAAAGGCCGGTCTCTGACCTTGTCGCAATATCTCCTCCATGACCCGGCTCCGGATACCAGAGTCGGCGGATAGATTTTTTAGCCAGAACCATAGCCGCATCAAAACGGATGATAGGGAAGTTCTGGGCAACATGCAGAATCTCCTGCATAACAGCCTCGCGGGCAGTCGGATTCAAAAAGTCAATCTGAGCAGTGTCGTTCCAAGGAAGTCCTGTTCCGTCATTTCCGTGGTAGATGTAGCAGGTGTCTCCAGTCTTATTATCAACACGCTTGAAAACTACCGAACAGTCGTCCTTGCTGTAGTAGTGGTCTTCCAAAAAGAGCGAAACGCGGCCATCCTGCGAAAGGTTTTCTCCATTGTAAGTGTACTGTGGAAAAGGATTATCGCGGCGCTGAATAAAATAATCCGGGTGATTGATAACCCAGTCGCCGTCCATACCGGTGTGGTTCGGAACCATATCGGATGCAAGGCGGATTCCCCTCTGCCAGCAGCGCTGACGCAGATTTGCCAGGGCATCCCAGCCACCGATATTCGAAGCAATATTATAATCAAAAAGAGAGTAGGCAGAAGCAGCAGCCTCAGGGTTACCGCAAATCTGCTTGATGCGGCGGCTTGCCTTACTTCGCTCCCAAAGGCCAATCAGCCAGAGGCCGGTAAAGCCCTCGTCCCGCAGCTTATCAAGCTCGGCATCCGGAATCTGATCCAGGCGGGTAATAGGGTAGCCGTACTGCTTTGTAAGCTGATCCAGCCAGACAAGAACAGTCTTCGCAATCAGGATAACCTTTGGCATCCACTCGCTGTCGGCGGAGAAGCGCTCATATTCGTTCATCAGGTTTTCAAAGCTGTAGGGCTGCATATCCGGAAGGTCGCCGCCGCCAAAGCCATGCCAGGCTGCCTTTTCCTCTTCTGAAATTGTATCCATTCCAGCAAGAATGCGCTTAAGCCATTCGCCGAGGAAGGTATCCCAGTATTTCTGCAGATATTCAAGCTGACCGCGAAGACTGTCAGGCGCATAAACCTGAGGTTCGCGGAGCAGTGTAATCAAATCATGATTAAAAGGCCCGAATACCGGCTGACCGGCAGCATATTTCTGAATAGACTTCCAGCTCTTGGAATAAAGTTTATTTTTAGCCAGTTCCTTGTCGGAAAACATAATCATAAAAGGCTCAAAAGCCTTGTTCTCATTTGCAAGGTGAAGAAGAATCAGCTCTTCAAGAGTCTGGGCGCGGTTTGTACGTTCAACGCCTGTACCCGCATCAAGCTCAGTGCCCGCAAGATAATCAGCCGCAGAAATCTTTTCCTTATAAACCGCAACCGGTGGAAACTCGCGGATAAAATCCAAGAGCAGTTCGTCAACCTCAGCGCGGCCAAACTCCTTGTCCAGAGAAGCCAGCAGGTCGTCCATAAAAGTCAGCACCTTGTCGCGTCGGTAAAGCATACACACATAATGAAGAATCTCATCAATCAGCCCCATTGCGTTGAGCTGACCGGCCGACAATTTCTTATTTTCCTCGCCACGGCTCTCAAACACATTATTAATCAAAAGCTGAAAGGCGCGCACATTCCGCATATTGGCAAAAACCACGTTGCCGCTCGAAGCAAAAAGCCCGTCGTCAAAATTACAAAGGTCTCGTATTTTCTTAGAAATATGAAATTCGTTGTGTGAAATCTTCATTATGTACTCCAACTTTTAGTTTATAAGTAAGGAGGGGAAAGCCTTCCCCTCGCTCGCACTTCGTTGCTCGCTACCCCTTCTAACGGGGGCTCCGCCCCCGTAACGCCCCTGCAAAACTGTAGGGCCGATAAGAGTTATGTATAATTAATAAATTATACCACGGTTTTCTTGAATATGCGAATATTTATGGAAGATAAAGCATTGAAAAAATGAAAAATATTAATTGAGTTCTTCAATCATTTTGCAGATGGGAATTCTGATTGAATCAGGAATGGTATTTAGTTTTTGAATAACTGAGTAATACTTCTTGCAGAGTTTGATGTCTAAATCATTTTCTAAAGAAGATTTTTTTGATTGTTCTTCCATATTTAATAAATATTCTAGAGAAACTCCTAGTGAGTGAGCAATTTTTAATGCAGTGTCGGCAGCAGGAATATTTCCGTTTTTTTCACCTTTACCTATATTTGAGGCATCAAATCCGATTTCTGCGGCAAGTTCCTTTCTTGTTTTTCCTTGAAAACCCAATTCAGCGACAACATTTTCCCAAAAATTCATATGACTATTTTGAATGGAAAAATTCTTTTTTGTTGAAATAATGGGAATATTTCATATAATTAATAAATGGGAAAAATCCCGTTGTTTGTAAATAAAAGGAATAAATCATGTTAAAACAACCCACAATTCAATCGCTTATAGATGAAATAAATAAACGAGTAGAAGATAAGATTCTTGAACAATCAAATGCAAACCTACTAATAAAATTGATAAAAAATGCAGATTCATTGGACGAGGCTGTCAGTATTGATTATTCCGCGTGAAAAGCACCATCAAATTCAAATTTGAGCAACAGCAATT
>SAMEA3663010__coassemble_31_pt1 | contig 112878 bp, 92 predicted proteins | sample SAMEA3663010__metabat2_high_PE_011 | metagenome-assembled genome bin SAMEA3663010 (sample SAMEA3663010) | pig gut metagenome | biome: pig gut; feature: pig-associated habitat; material: faeces | place: France | collected 2012
GCTCGGAGACTCGCTCAAAATGCTCCACTGGAGCATTTTGACGGCTTATAGCCGTCGCTCCCTAAGTTCGGAATGACGTAACATCAAATCGTCCAGCATATAATTTAATTATATCACACAGTTACACACTAGTATACAACATAATGTCCACTTAAAGCTAAAATTGCAAAGAAATATAAACAGTTATCGTAGTAGCGGCGGCGGCCTGTACGCATTGGAGTATCCCAAAAGCGCTTTACAGCACGTTCAGCAGCTGCACGAGCCTCTCTGTCATCCATCTTAACCGCCGCCGCAGCTTCGGCAACAGTAGCTATGAGCCCGATCGGGTGACGCGCATTCTTCTTCAATTCAGTACCGTCAATCAGATAATCTTTTAAATCATCAGCTTCTTTACCATCAAAAAAGTTTATAATATTCGAGGCAATTTTTGAAAGTCCTGCATTTCCGCCAAACCACAAAGCATCAAGGCCAATATTAGCCGCAACACGGTAAGAATCACTAAAGAAAGTTCCATGATATTTTGGAGGAAGCGGAGTACCATCATCATTAGCATATTCTGCAGCAAGACCAGTTTCCGGATGACAAGCTTTTACAAGATACTTACGACTTGCTTTAGCCGCAGCCTTCCAGTATTCCTTGTCAGCAGGATCAGCATATTCAGCAAAAAGCTCATAAAAATGAGGCAGATGATAAGAAGGATCTGTAAAAGGACAGTTTGGCACAAAACGGATATGGTGATTTTCCTCAAACCACATTTTGTTCTCACTATGGATAGCTATACGTAAAATCTCACGGGCCTGTTCTGTGTAATTAAAAATTCCTTCACCATTTCCCCAGCGACGTGCAGCAAAGAAAAGTGCCATAGCAAAATATTCTTCTCCATCTGGAGCAGGTCCATCTGCATTCTTAGTTCCATCAGTTTTATTAGACCAGCAGAAATAGCCGGCATTAGCCCCTTTTTCCATGAACATATTCTTTTTAGACCATTTCCAGATACGGTCAAAAATGTCCTTGCGGTTCATTTGAAGAGCCATCATCATACCATAAGACATACCTTCAGTACGGGCATCATCATTACCTGTATCTTCCATGTAGCCGGTATTATCTTCAGCTTCAAAATAAAAATGATTAGGATTCTTCTGGTCAAAAATATTATTCCAGCACTCAATTACACGGTTTTCGATATCAAATTTCGAATAACCAAACTCTTCCAATATACTTTTCATGATATCAGAATATCATTGTATTGGAATTTTAACGATAAAGGATTTTTCTTAATATGGCAAAAGCAGCGCAAGCCCAGTGAACAGAAAATTAACGTGGATTTGAAAAATCAGAAAAGCGGAGCAGAGGCAGAAGCGAAAGTGCCTCTTGACGTATTTGCAGACTTGCATATGGCTAAAATAGCAGAACCGTTAAAAAACGAATCGCAAAAGCGATTCGTTTTAGGTTCTACGAGAAAATGCCTCAAGCGACGAGACTAGCGAGTCGCTCACAAAAACGGAAAGCGAGCACTTTTTTTCTGTCGCAGCGGAAGCCACTCAGATTTTTCAAAGTTCGCTTTTATATGAATTATTTACCTTTCTTCTGCTCACTTGGCTTAGACTTAGCACCAGCAACAGCTGCAGCCATCTTTTCCTGAGCCTTAGCCATATCATTTACCATAAGAATTGGCTGACCAGTAGCATCCAGAGTATCACGCCAGAGAGAACCTTCAGGGTCTACAGCGTTACGGTGAGCAGTTACAGCCTTGATTGGAAGGTGAACGAACTTATCGTGAACAAGACCGATTACACACTTTGTTTTTCCGGCCATAGCAGCGTGTACAGCATTGTTACCAAGACGCTCACAGTAAATAGAGTCACTTGCTGTAGTAACAGAAGCACGAACCTGATATGAAGGATCAATATATTTAAGGTTGATTTCGATATTCTTTGCCTTGAAGTACTTTTCGATTTCTGATTTAAGGAATACACCAATATCAGAAAGCTTTTTGTTTCCAGAAGCATCAGTTGCACCAGTAGCCTGAAGAAGATCCTGACCAGCACCTTCTGAAACTACGATTACAGCGTGACCACGTTTTGCAAGACGGCGCTCAAGAGTAGCGAGGAAACCGTTTTCACCTTCCATTTCGAAAGGAACTTCAGGAATAAGACAGAAGTTTGTTTCATGGCTTGAAAGAGCGGCAGCAGCAGCAATAAAGCCAGCCTCGCGTCCCATAAGCTTTACAAGACCAATACCATTAATCTGGCTGGCAGCTTCCATATGAACAGCTGCTACAGTTTCTTTTGCACGCTGTACAGCAGTTTCAAAACCGAATGAGCGGTCAATAAACATAAGATCGTTATCAACTGTCTTTGGAACTCCAACAACAGCACACTTAAGGCCGCGCCTTTCAACTTCGCAGGCAATGTCATAAGAACCGCGCTGTGTACCATCACCACCAAGAATAAAGAGCATGTTTATTCCGTCACGCTCAAGGCAGTCTACGATTTCTTCAACACGCTGACCGCCACCACGGCTTGTTCCGAGGTATGTTCCGCCGATTTTGTGGATTTCATCAATAAGATAGCGGTCAAGTTCAAGTGGTTCATATCCGCTTTCAGCAAAGAATCCGCGGAAACCATACTGATATCCTTTAATTGTCTTTACGCCATAACGTGTGTTCAAACAGCGAACGATAGCACGAATTACATCATTCAAGCCAGGGCAAAGTCCACCACAAGTACAGATTCCAGCCTTTGCGTGAGTAGGATCAAAATAAATCTTTTCACGAGGACCAGCTTTCTCCATAAGATTTGAAGAATCAAGCACAACCGGCTTTGTTTTATCAAAAACATTTACTTCTGAAAGTACATATGAATCATCACTTACATAATTTGCAGTATAATCACCATGAACTGTAGAAAGCTTAATTGGAGACTGAATTGTACAAGGTCCCAGATTGTCTATTGTAAAATCGAACTTTTCCTCAGACATAACACACCTCAAAAAAATAGATATAATAGAATATAATGAAAACGTTTTTTTTTCAATATCATTATATAGGGGAAAGCCTTCCCCTCGCTCGCACTTCGTTGCGAGCTACCCCTTCCAGCGGGGGAAGCCCCCCGCAACGCCCCCTACTTAATAACCAGCTCAGCAAGTGCAACAAAGCCTGGAATTGAAAGCATACAGAAGATACTTGTAAACGAAACTATCAGACTGGCATAGGTTTCGTCACGGTTGAACAATACTGCAAACCCCGGAATTGTAGTTGCTGCAGGACACATAGAACAAATAAGCACAACAAAAACCAAAAGACGGCAATCAGGTATATTTGGGAAAAATTTATATACAAGAAAAAGCACCGCAATATTCATAAGCGCACACACAACATGACGAAACAAAGTTACTTTCGCTATCTTCAAAGCATAAAGCTTTCCATCAGCCGGCTTAAAGTTTGCAAGAAGAATTCCAATCAAAAGCATACTCACAGCTGTATTGGTATCACCAATCATTGTAACAGGACGGGCAATAAATTCCGGTAAAGTCCACGGACTACAGAAAATTGCAATACCAAGCACAACAGCAATAATATTCGGATTTGTAATGATTTTCTTAAGATTGATTGAGCCGCTCATAATATAATAACCATAAGTCCAGATTGTGATATTAAACACAACAAGATAGCCCATCAAATAAAAAACACCCTCGTCACCAAAAACGCCGCGAATCAGTGGAATACCAATAAAACCGCAGTTGGTAAAACAAACTGCAAGACGGTCTACCTGTTCTTTACTGGATAGCAAGCCCAAAAGAATCATAAGACCATGAATCACAAGAGCAACTACAAAAACAAAGCCCAGCTGTTCAAGTTTATCTACATCAAATTCCAGATTAAAAGATTTTACAACCATAAAAGGGTTAATAAAATACAAAAGAAGCTTACTCAAAAACTTTTGCTGAGAATCTTCAACCTTAAAAATTTTTGCAAAAATATAGCCGCCAAGGGCAATAAGACACATTGTAAATAATTGATTACGAACCAAAAGAGACATATGCAGATTATATTAAAATGCAACCGTCTTGAAAATATCCTTTTTTTCATATATAGTTAGAGCACTTGCCGGGATGGCGGAACTGGTAGACGCCCAGGACTTAAAATCCTGTGCCGAGCAATCGGCGTGCCGGTTCGACCCCGGTTCCCGGCAGGAAAGCCTCTCTGAAAACAGGGAGGCTTTTTTTTGGAGAAAAAAAATGACACCACACGTTTATCCGCGCCAGTGCGCATTCAAATCAGTTGAAGATATAAAAAGCAAAAAAGTCACAATAATGGGCCTAGGCCTCAATGGCGGCGGAGAAGCTGCCGTACGTTTCTTTTTGAATAAGGGTGCCTTCGTTACCGTAACTGATATGAAAACCGAAGAACAGCTTAAAGCTACCGTAGATAAACTAAACTCCGACAAATCTCTCGACCACAGCCATCTTACCTACCGTCTTGGTGAACATAAAATCGAAGATTTTGAAAATGCCGATTGCGTAATTAAAAATCCTGGCGTAAAAATCGAAGGCAACAAATATCTTGCAGCAGCCCGCGCCATAGAAACAGACCTCAGTATTTTCCTTCGATTCACAGACTGCCCGATTATCGCCGTAACAGGCAGCAAAGGAAAATCTTCTACAGTAAGTGCTATTTATTATGGTCTTTCACAGGCCGGTTACAAAACCTTTCTCGGCGGTAATATTACCGTAAGTCCCCTTACCTTTTTTGATGAAGTAAATAGTGATACTCCTGTTGTAATAGAATTTTCTTCCTGGCAGCTTGCAGACCTCCGGGGCCGCGGAGTTCTTCGCCCGCACATAGCAGTAATCACAAAAATTGTACCTGATCATCAGAACTGGTATGGCAATATGGAAGATTATGTTGCTGACAAACGCCTTATTTATGCAGACCAGACAAAAGGTGATTATTCTATTTTTGATTCAGGAGAAGACGAAGCAGGAACAGGACCTGATTCAAAACTTCATCCAAATACAAAGACCTGGGGTGACCTTTTTGCAAGTGAATCAAAGGCTACTGTTTTAAGATATGGCATAAAACCAAGCTGGAGCATTGATCTTGGAAAACTCTTAGTTCCAGGTATTCACATGAAAACAAATGCTCAGAATGCCGCACTTGTAATGCACCTGATGGGAGTTCCTGATGCACGTATAAAAGAAATACTCCAAAAATGGCCGGGAATCGATCACCGTCTTCAGTATTTTCACAGCTGGAAAAATGCCGCAGGCACAACAATTAAATTTTATAATGATTCCTGTGCAACAGTACCTGAAGCAGCAGCTGCTGCAAGCCAGGCCTTCGAAAAACCGGTTATTCTCATGACAGGTGGAACAGACAAAGGTCTTGAAATTACACCGCTTATCAGACTTCTTACCTCACCAGATATCGCAAAGGGAGAAAAGCCTGTAAAAGATTTATACCTTCTTGCTGGAAGCGCTACAGACAAACTTCTGCCAGAACTGGATAAAGCAGGAGTAAAGTATCATGGTCCTTTTGATGGATTAGAGCCTCTTTTGAAAGAAGCCAAAAATGCTTTCGATAAGCTCAACCACCAGGCCGAAAATGAAAACGCCGGGGAAGAAATATTTGTTTTCTCACCCGGCGCTACATCATTTGGAATGTTTGCCAATGAATTTGACCGCGGCAACAAGTACATGGCTGCAGTCAAAGAAATATTCTAACCCCCTGGTCATACTGTACTTGTTTCAGCATCTATTAAATAGATTCCGAAACAAGTTCGGAATGACGGATTATACCTTAAACAAGTCTACCTGAGCACCAATCTTATTGATTGAATCTCTTACCTGATGTGCAATCTCGCTGAGAGTAGAACCTGTTTCATTGATCTTGCGAGCACCAACAGACATTTCTTCCATACTGGTGTTCATCATATCTGTAGATTCCTTAAGGATTGTCATATCCTTAACAATCTGTCTGTTGCGTCCAGACATTTCCTGTGAAGAATTACGAACTTCGCTTGTAGAAGAATTCAAGTGGCGCAAAGCATCCATAATCTGTTTTGAACCTTCATTCTGTTCTTCCATTGCTGCATGAATTTGAATTACAAGTTCATCAGTTTCCTTAATGCGGGTAGAAACTTCATTCAAAGCAGTACTTGCCTCATTAGAAGAAGAAACAACATCTGTAATAGAAGTCATAATCTTACCAAGCTGTTCACCAATCTTCTTAGACTGTTCAGAAGAAGTTTCTGAAAGCTTACGAATTTCATCAGCAACTACCGCAAATCCCTTACCAGCTTCACCGGCATGAGCAGCTTCGATTGCCGCATTCATAGCAAGAAGGTTTGTCTGTTCAGCAATTGCAGAAATTGCAGTATTTGCTTCCTGAAGCATTTCAGACTGACCTTCAATCTGGCGTACCTTTTCGTTTACATCTTCCTGTTTAGAGAATCCGATTTCAGCATTATCTTCGAGAGCCTTGAAAGAACCAGACATCTTTTCAACAGACTTATTAACAGAATTGATGTTTCCAATCATCTCTTCAACAGCAGCAGAAGCCTGAGTTACACTAGAAGACTGATCTTCAATAAGGGCATCAAGGTCTACAATAGCATTTGAAATATGCTGAACAGAATCGCTTGTTTCACGAACACTCTTATCCTGATTTGTAATCTGTGCATGAATACTGTCGATATTAGCAATAATTTCTGTAATAGAACTTGAAGTATCTTCTGTACCTGCATCGAGGTTTTCACCACTTGTTCCAAGTTCAGCCTTAGAATCCTTAAGATTCTTTACAATATCATGAAGCTTGTCCATAAATTCATCAAAATTGATAATCAATGCACCAATTTCATCACGAACAAACAGAGAACAACGCTCATCGTACAAATAAATATCCGGCCAAGGCAAGAACAAGAACAACAAAGGCTGCAACCGGAATAACAAAAGACAAGGTTCTGTTTCGGATATGTTCAATCATCTGAATTGGTTTGGCAATGAAAACCATACCAGAAACTGAACCATCTGAACAAACAAGCGGAGTATATGTAGTATAATAATCCATGCCGGCAACTGTATTTCCCCCAACATACTGCTGCCCACCATAAAGAACTTTCTGTACAATTGCATCGTTACTAAGCTCGGTACCTACCATATTTGCACCAAGAGTTGTTGCAGCACGAATTTTTCCATTAAAAATTGTACATTCTACAGAGTGATGGTTATGAACAATAGAAACATATCCATCAGAGTCCATATCTGTAAGATCATATGCTATAACAAGAGAACCTAGAACCTTTCCATCTTTCTTTATTGGAGAAACAGAAACAATTCCATATCCTACATTTCCATATCCGCCAAAAGCATAGGCTTTCTTTCCCCCAATAGCCGCTCTTACAGCCGAAAGTGTACTTGAATAACCAGGTTTAACTTCGTATCCGGCAACAACCTTACCTGATGCATCGGTAATTGCCAGCAAATCTACACCACACAAACCAGCCTTTTCTTTAAGATAAACGTTTGCATCATCAGTATAAGAACCATCAAGATAACCTTTAATATGGTCGGTTGAAGCGAGCATATCGCCATAACCACCCAGAGTATCAAGCCACTCCTGAAGAATCCATTCTACACCAGCTGTTGTATGCTCAAGTTCGACTTTTGTCTGATCCATAAGACCTTTATCAAAAACAGTAAGAGAAACAGTAGATGCTATTACGACACCTAAAACAGTAGCTCCTACAATCATAGCAATAAGCTTTGTCTTTAATTTTATGTTCTTTTTTGGATTCGGGTCAAATCTATCCAATTCTTTTGCCATAAATTCTCCTCTCTAGTATAAAAAATCGGCAAAACTTTTATTAATTATATTCTTTTATTATCAGCCATTTGGATATAAGAAGCAAATTTTATCAATACTTAAAACAATTAATTTATTGTTTAAAATTTAATGCTGAAACAACTGCTGCAATACCAGCTCGTCCAACGTTTGAACTCTTTCCAACCCCCCAGGCCTGTTCTCCGTTTTCTTTGGTAATCTGAACATAAGCAATAGCCTGTGTATCAGAACCAGAACCTACAGAATGTTCATGGAAGCTTGTAATATTGAAAACCGGGGCCGGAGTCTGCTTCATTGCGCTTACAAAAGCATCCAGAGGTCCGTTACCATTAGCTGCAATCGCATAACGTTTTCCTTCCCACTCTATAGTTGCCATACCTGCAACCTGCTCCGGTAAATCTGTTCCCCACTCACCTTCAATATGTCTTTCTGTAATTTCGAGTACATTAAGCGGTGATTTTGTATATAACCAGGTTTCTGCAAAAAGATCATAAACCTCTGCAGGGCTTAGCTCGCGCTGAAGTTCATCTGCCTGAGCTTTTACAAGAGCCCCTATTACTGGATGCATTGCTTTAGGTGCAATAATTCCATACATTGCTTCGAGAATATATACTGCTCCACCCTTTCCACTCTGACTGTTGATTCTGATAAGTCCATCGTATCCGCGGCCAATATCATGCGGATCTATCGGAAGATAAGGGTCGTCCCAGAGAAGCGGAGCTTTTCCGGCCAGGCGGGCATTCATAGCCTTGCGCATTGCATCCTGGTGTGAGCCGCTGAAGGCTGTAAAAACAAGTTCTCCCGCATAAGGCGAACGCGGATGAATAGGCATAGAAGTCAGTTTGCTGAATTCATCTGAAATACTTTCCAGATCAGAAAAATCCAGTTCAGGATCTATCCCCTGCGTATACATATTCAAAGCAACTGTAATTATATCAAGATTTCCGGTACGTTCGCCGTTCCCAAAAAGGCAGCCTTCTACTCTTTCTGCCCCGGCAAGGAGTCCAAGCTCACAATCAGCTACACTTTCTCCGCGATCATTATGATTATGAAGGGAGATTATGCAGTTTTCTCGTCCTTCAAAATTACGGCAAAAGTATTCTATCTGATCTGCAAACTGATTTGGCATGTTACATTCAACTGTAGCCGGAAGATTCAAAATCATTTTATTGTCCGAGCTTGCTCCCCAGGCCTTCACAACTTCACCACAAATCTGCAGTGCAAAATCTGTTTCTGTCTGAGTAAAATTTTCCGGCGAATATTCAAAACGGAAATTTGCAGGTTTCCTGCCGGCTTCCATATCGCTCTTTGAAACCGCATTAATATATTTTTTTACACACTTTACCCCGCCAACGGCAAGCTTTATCAATTCTTCTTTTGATTTACCAAAATTATACTTTCTCTGGGCTGGTGAGGTTGCATTATAAATATGAAAGATTACGTTTTTCGCACCTTCAATTGCTTCAAAGGTTCTCGCAACAAGATGTTCACGGGCCTGGCACAAAACCTGAATCCACACATCATCGGGAATAAGTTTTTCTTCAATAAGGCGGCGGACAAAATCGAACTCAGTATCAGAAGAAGCAGGAAAACCTACTTCAATTTCCTTAAATCCGATTTTGACAAGCATTTTAAAAAACTCAATTTTCTGTTCAATCCCCATAGGATTTACAAGAGCCTGATTTCCGTCCCGCAAATCTACAGAGCACCATACAGGAGCTTTTGTTATCGTATTTGATGGCCATTTTCTGTCTTTTAAAGGAATCGGCGTAAATGCCTTATATTTTCCATTCGGATTCATATATTCAATTTACAAAAAAAAACAGTTCCTCGCAACTCCTCGTCATCCTGAACTTGTTTCAGGATCTCTTAATAACAGATTCCGAAACAAGTTCGGAATGACACGGTGTTATTGAAAACACTGCTATTATATAGTAAAATTATGCATCAATTACGGAGGATTACTATGAAGAAAGTATTTAAAGCTTCATTGGCACTGCTCGCAGCTGCCCTTATTTTCAGCGGATGCTCAAAATCAAATGCAAACGCAAAGAAAGATTACATTCTTGCAACAGGTGGAACAAGTGGAACTTACTATCCGTTTGGTGGCGCAATTGCTAACATCTGGAACACAAAAATTGCCAATATGAACGTAACAGCTCAGGCAACAGGTGCTTCTGCAGAAAACCTCAGACTTATCAACAAAGGAGAGGCTGAGTTCGGAACAGTTCAGAATGACGTTATGGACTATGCTTACCATGGAACAGATATGTTCGCTGGTGAAAAACTTTCGAACATTATGACAATCGGAACTATGTATCCGGAAGTTGTACAGATTGCTGTTTCTGAAAAGAGCGGAATTAAATCTGTAGCTGATTTCCGTGGAAAGCGTATTTCCGTTGGTGATGCTGGTTCTGGAGTTGAATTCAATGCTAAACAGATTCTCGAAGGCTATGGTCTTACATTTGATGACATCAAAAAGAGTAACCTTTCTTTCAAGGAATCTGCTGAAGGTATTCAGAATGGTACTTTGGATGGTTGTTTCATTACAGCCGGTGTTCCAAACTCAGCTTTGCAGGAACTCGCATTTACTGCCGGTCTTGTTCTTATTCCAATCGACAAGGATGCCGCTGATGTAATCTGCGACAAATACGGATTCTATACATATACTACAATCCCAGGCGGTACTTATAAGGGAACTGATACAGATACTCCTGCCCTCGCAATCAAGGCTACTCTCGCAGTTAGTTCAAAACTCGACGAAGATACAGTTTACGAGATGACAAAGGCTCTCTTTGAAAACCTCGATGAACTTGCACGCGGTCACGCAAAAGGAAAGGAAGTTACTGCTGAATCTGCAATTACAGGTGTTTCAGTACCATTCCACCCTGGTGCAAAGAAATACTTCAAAGAAATCGGTTTGATCGTATACTAGCTTAATATCAAAAAAAGGCACAGAGGGGATGACTAAAAAGTATTGTCATGCTGAACCTTCGCAGCATAGCTGCTCGGAGACTCGCTAAAAACAGTCCACTGGACTGTTTTTACACTGCATAGCAGTGTCGCTCCCTATGTTTCAGCATCTACACTACATTTAGTTCTATAGATTCCGAAACAAGTTCGGAATGACACCAGGAGGTAAACTTATTAGTCGCCCCCGACTTTTTATAATGAAAAAGATTATTTTTATAATAATTCTAATTCTTATTGCAGGTGGAGTTTTCTTTCTTCCTGCAATAAAAGTTCTTTCGATAAGCAGCAGAAAAAATCCAGAACAAAAGTTTTATTCTACTGCTTTCTATAAAGAAGGTTTCATTATTTCTTATACACATTCTGTAAACAAAGGCAGAGTGCACGACTTTTACAGGCCAGCAAAAGACGGGAGTCTGGAACTGTATAAAACACAGTTTGTATCTTACGGAGCGGGAATTCCAGAAGCGGAAGAAACTCCCGGAGCATTTTTTACGGTAACTCCCGACGGTTATTTTATAGAAAACTTACACAGGTTTGTTCCCCGCCTTACAATGGCAGTTGGCATAATTGCAAACCACACACTTGCAGCCGGCAGAGATTTTAACGGGCAGAAAGAATATCTGCTAACAGCTTACTTTGAGCCACAAACCAGTATCATTTTGGAAGTAAAGAAAGTTTCTCTTTCTGAATATATTATAAACTCAATATAAAAGGAGGTCCTGATGGACAAAAAAAAGTCTGACAAAACAGAAAAACTAACAAACACCACTATAGACAACATTCTTCCAACTTCAAACGAAGAAGAAATGAAAAACCTGATGAAAGACTTAGACCGCGAACAGGCTTATCGTGAGCATAAATGCTGGCGTCAGTACATTACAGTAATAATTTCAGTAATTTTTGTTGTTTTTCAATTATACGCGACATTATCTGGTTCTATAACAGCACAGATTCTCAGAGCCTCTCATCTTGCCTTTGTACAGCTTCTGGCATTCCTGCTTTTCCCTGCTACAAAAAAAATGCCAAGAAACACACTGCCTTTTTATGATGTTCTTCTAGGTATAGTTGGAGCCGGCTGCTGGATGTATATCGTTATAAATTTCCAGACTCTTGTTCGCCGTTCAGGAAACAACACACCCCTCGATGTTATAATCGGAATAATCGGCATTCTGATTCTTTTTGAAAGCTGCCGTCGTATTGTCGGCCTTCCGATTATGACTATTGCAACAATCTTTGTTATTTATGCATTTGCCGGAAAATATCTTCCAGGCTTTTTGCACCACAGAGGCTATTCATTACAGCGTGTAGTATGTCACCTTTTTTACAACACAGAAGGTATAATGGGAACTCCAATTGGTGCCTGCTCAACCTTCATTTTCCTCTTTATTCTTTTTGGTGCCCTGCTCGAAAAAACCGGAATCGGACAGTTCTTTATTGATGTATGTAATGCAATTGCCGGAGGAGCCAGCGGAGGTCCTGCAAAAGTAGCAGTACTTTCTTCTGCCCTGCTTGGAACAGTTTCTGGTTCATCTGTTTCAAATACTGTAGGTTCTGGTTCCTTCACAATTCCAATGATGAAAAGACTTGGCTACAAAGGTGAATTTGCCGGTGCCGTTGAAGCTTCTGCATCTACAGGCGGACAGCTCATGCCTCCTATTATGGGCGCTGCAGCCTTCCTTATGTCAGAAAGCCTTGGTTTACCTTATATTACAATAGTAAAAGCTGCCATTATTCCGGCAGTACTTTATTTTACAGGAATTTTTATTACAGTTCATCTTGAAGCAAAGAAACTTGGACTTAAAGGCCTTCCGCGAGAACAGCTTCCACGCTTTCTTCCTCTCTTTTTAAGCAAGGGGTATATGATTCTTCCTTTGGTAGTTATCATATGGTTTCTTTGTTCTGGAAAGACTGCAGTATTTGCAGCCCTTATGGGTATTGTTGCCTGCCTTGTGATTGGAATTGTTGTATCTCTCGTAGACCTCGCAAAAGGTCGTAAACCTACTTTTGGTTCAAAGGACATTATTGATGTAATGTGCGCAGCAGCCCGCAATATCATAAGCGTAGCAATTGCCTGTGGAATGGCTGGAATTATTATCGGTGTAGTTACCCTAACAGGTCTTGGACTCAAGCTTGGTGCAGGTCTTGTTTCACTCGCAGGTGGAAAACTCTTCCTTACACTGATTTTTACAATGCTTGCTTCTATTATTCTTGGTATGGGGGCTCCTACCACTGCTAACTATCTGATTACTTCGACAATTACAGCAGGAGCAATTATTCAGCTTGGAGTTCAACCTCTTGCTGCCCACATGTTTGCCTTCTATTTTGGTATTATTGCTGATATTACGCCACCTGTAGCCCTGGCCGCAATTGCCGGTGCAGCTATAGCTAAAGCCCGGCCTATGAAAACCGCCTTTAATGCAACAAAACTTGCTATTGGTGCATTTATAATCCCATATATGTTCGTATATAACTCTCAAATGCTTATGATTGATGCATCTATCGGTCGTATTCTCTTTATAATTATTACAGCCTTGATTGGTATGTTTGGTTTAAGTGTTGCTCTGGAAGGCTACGGCTTTAATTTCACAGGAATTCTTCACAATTCAAAAAAATCAAAAGGTCTCATAATTACTCTTGATGTAATTGAAAGAGTTTTATTTGCCGTAGCAGGTATTCTCTGTGTAATTCCAGAAACAAAATCAGACATTATTGGACTTATTATGATAGCAGTACTTATTGCCTATCAATTGATTTCAAAACGAATTTTATTGACGAAGAAACAATAATTTTATTATTTTATATATAAGAGGTACTAAATAGTATGAAAATCAAACCATTAGCAGATCGCGTTCTTGTAAAGAATGACAAAGCAGAGACAAAAACTGCAGGCGGACTCATCATCCCGGAAGCCGCTCAGGAAAAAACTCAGACTGCTGTTGTAGTTGAAGTTGGACCGGGAACTGATGAGAATAAAATCACAGTAAAGAAAGGCGATAGAATTATGTACGACAAATATGCCGGAACTCAGGTAAAAATTGATGGTGAAGACCACTTGATTTTGAGAATGAGTGATATTATCGCCGTTATCGAATAGGCTGCTCAGTAAGTCTAAGCTTATCTTTTAAAATTGATGCCCTTGCGTTGTCAGGATACAAAGAACATGCGTATTCTGCAGAACGAAGGGCATTTTTTATGTCCCCGTCGCCAGCATAAATACAGGCAATTCTATAAAAAATATCAGAACGTTTAGCGTTGCTGCTTTCACGCCCTGCAGTTTTTCCATACAAATCAAGAGCTTTAGCCTTCTTTCCAAGAGAAAAATAAATACTTCCAAGGTTCAAACAAACCGGAGTAGAAGTCATTTGTGAAAGGTAGCCTTCATCTAAAAGACCTGCACTTTCATATACACAGTATTCATGAAGACGAAGAGCCTCATCTGCAAGCTTATTATATGCAGCAAACCAGGCTCCAAACTCAACGATTGAAAGCTCATAACCACGGGCTTTTTCTATAAACTGCTCCCAGAAATCACGCTTTGAATCATAACTGCTAAGATCTGTTACATAGCCGTAAAATAGAGTCCAGGCATCATCATACTGTTTTGTACGAAGCAGAAAGTTTAATGCATACCGAACCAGAAGTCCTTTATAAACACCTTCTTCATTCAGACTGTTTTCAAGCATATTCCACAAATCGCGGTTCTTATCTTTTTCAGATATTGAAGTATCAGTCTTATAACGTAAATCAAGTTTTGCAATATTAAGATAAGGATCATTAGTTCTTTTTACAGCTTCATCAATACGATAAAGAGCATCACTCATAGGAATTTTACGGCGATTATCATAACGCTCCATTTCGAGAGTGAAAATACCGGCTTTACGAAGAGCTGCAATCTCCTTATCTTCTTCACGTTCAAGATTCGAACGGTAAGCAAAATCGGAGTATAAAATAAGGGCAGGAACATTATCAGGCCAGCGGTTTACAGCATAAAAAAGAAGATCTGCACTCTGATCGTCCATTCCCTGATTTTCAGCCCATATTGCACTATTTAAAACAATATTTGAAAGAAGTGCTTCGTCTGATTTACGAACTTTAATATCATCAAGATTTAATACAATTGCTCGTCTTGCAGCTTCGGCAGCTTCTACCTCAGAAACAGCCATGTAGGCATCAGATTCCAGAGCTGCCTGTTGGATTAAAGAAGTCTTAAAGCTGCTAAGATTCTGATAACCAGACATAAGCTTTCGAGATTTCTCAATTGCTTCGATTGCATTATAGAACTGTCCACCATCATAGCAAACTTCTGCCCAGAAAAAGGCGTCATCAGCATCAAGAAAAACAGCCGGATACAAAGCGGAAGCAAGTCCATAGTCACCATTTATAAGATTGAATACAGCGCAATTACGAACCCATATCGGATTTTTTGAAGTTGCATAAGCATCCAGAAATATCTGGTAGAATTCCTTCTGCATGTAAAAAGTCAATGCACCTTCTTGAGAAGCAGCAGCTTTTTCAGCAGACTGGCGTAAAATGTATTCGGAATAAAGCGAAGCATATTTAGTTCCGCGCAATTTTTCCGCCACCTTCCCCGCATCCTCGAGGCGGCCTTCCCTCAACAAAAATGCCGAATAAACTGCCAGCAGCTCCATATTTGAGCCATTTTTCTTAAGCGCTTTTTTAAGGATTTTTTCTGCAGTCAATGATTCGCCAAGAGTTATATATCTTTTGTAAATACCAATATATGCCCAGGAATCATAAGCCCGCTTTTCTGTTTTCTTGAGTTCTTTCAATGCCGACTGCATCTGATTCTGCATTATAAGGGCATCGATTACATCAAATTGGCTTGTTAACGAGTTTTGTTCTGCCCTCATCCGACAAGCGGTAAAGCAGAACAAAATCAAAGAAACTAAAAGGAATGTCGCAAAAAAACTTTTAAGCTCTCTTGGCTTCATCTTTTCCTATTTTATCAAGCACTGCATTAATAAATTTATAGGAATCATCAGTATCAAAGTCTTTGGCTATATTTACAGCCTCATCAATGACAATTTTTGTCTCTGCACCATTCTGGAAAAGAATCTCATAAACGCTCGTACGCAAAATTGCAAGAGCAACACGACTTATGCGGTCCATACTCCAGGAAGCAGAAAGATGATTTTCTATAAGTTTATCAATCTCGTCAATATGACTGATTGTTCCTGCAATTATCAGGCTAGCAAAAGTTCGTTCTTCCTTTGCAGTTTCAGAAAGCTCAACAGCAGGCTGCTGGGGCTCTGCCTCAATTTCCGCATCTTTCTGAAGCCAGGAAAAAGACAGGAGATCATCCAGAGACGACTTGGTTACATCCCATGAATACAATGCCTGAAAAGCAATTACTCTACCATTTCGTCTGGACACTTAGTTATTCTCCCAATCAAGAAGCTTATCCAAAGCAGCACCTGATTTCTTCATTTCAACATTTTCTGCTGTGTGAAGAGATTTGCCTAATTCTGCTTCAAGCTGCTTCAAATAAATCTGCTGTTTCTGCTGTGTAAGATTTGAACGGATATAATCATATACAGTTACAGTTGTTTCTGGCTGAACTACATCACTTATACTGAGCATCTTAGCATCATATTTTTTCATTACAGCCAGGAATCGGAAATCATTAGCAGTTTCATAAACATCATGAACAAAGCCTTCACCCTGATCAAAACAATTAGACCATTCTTTATAAGAAAGGCTCAGCCCTGTAGAAGAATTTTCTGTTTTTGGAAGAAGCATTTGACCTGCATTATAACCAGAACCTTCATTCTGTGACTGTACTGTAATCTGTTCTGCTGTGAGCTTTTTATCTTTATATTTATTAAAAAGATCACCTATCTTTAATTTTGCAGAATCCGGATTGTCTCCTTTTGGAACAATAACAAGGAAGATTTTCATCTGATCTGGGAGAACAAAAGAAGACTTATTGCTTTCATAAGCCATTCTGATTTCTTCATCAGTAGCAGCAATTTCCTGAATTTTTTTCTGATTCTGCTGAACAAGATACTGCTGTTTAAGAATCTGATTCTTAAGATAAGACTTATATTCAGCCTTTCCCATTCCTGTAGTTTCAATAAGAACATCTTCTACAGACTTATTCTGAGTTTTGCGGAGATATTCTTCAAGTTCCTTCTCTGTTACGTTCACGCCAAATGACTGGCTTACATTCTGCATAAAAGCCTGATCTACATAACTGTCAGGAATACTGATTCCAGCTTTTATAGCTGACTGAACAATAAGTTTTTCTTCAATAAGTCCATCAAGAACCTGTTTTTTCTCCTCAACCTTGAGAGTTCTTCCAAGCTGTTTTGTATATCCAACACAGAGAGTTTTTAACTGTTTTAATGTAATTGACTCATTTTTATTGATTTTTACAACAGCAATAACCTGAAGGTCAGCCTGTGCAAAAACAGCAAAACTTGTGAGCATTAAAAGTGAAAGAACTGCAATAATCTTTTTCATTTTATAATCCTTAAATAATAAGTTTTCGTTTTTTTTCTGTCCGTATATATATAACAAAGAATCGTGTTATATGTTACAGGATCCTGAAACATAGTGAGCGGCACTGCGAAGCAGGGCAAAAATAGTCCAGTGGACTATTTTTAGCGAGTCTCCGAGCAGCTATGCTGCGAAGGTTCAGGACTCTCATCTCTATTTATCCAGTGGAAGACCGCCGCTGATTACCGCACGAATACGGCGAACACCAGCTGAGCTAGACTGTTCCTTCTGAATCTTGAAGTCACCAATCTGAGCTGTATGCTGAACGTGAGGTCCACCACAAACTTCCTTACTGAACCAGTCATTGTGTACGTCGCGGCCGACTGTGTAAACCTTAACGTCTTCGCCATACTTGTTGGTAAAGAGAGCGCGGGCACCGGCAGCTTTTGCAGCGTCAAGCGGCATAACTTCCATAGTAACCGGCAGGTCTTCCTTGATTTTTTCGTTTACTATGTCTTCTACCTTCTGAATTTCTTCCTTAGTCATAGGACGTTCGAAAGTGAAGTCAAAGCGCATACGCTCGTTATTGATATTTGAACCTTTCTGAGCAACCTGGTCGCCAAGAACGTTTATCAGAGCCTGCTGCAATAGGTGTGTTGCAGTGTGATATTTTGTTGTGATTTCTGACTGTTCAGCAAGACCGCCCTTAGCGGCACCTGCATCTACAGTTTTTGAAGCTTCCTGATGCTTGCGTTCAGCTTCCTTAAAGCCTTCAACATCTACTGTAAAGCCGTTTTCGGCACCAAGCTCCTGAGTAAGCTCAAGAGGATAGCCGTATGTTTCATAAAGATTATAAGCAACTTTACCGCTGATAATCTTTTTAGGATTCTTCATTAAGTTTGGAAGAAGCTTCTGGAATTCTGCTTCACCCTTCTTGAGAGTCTGGCGGAACTTTGCTTCCTCTGCTGTAAGCTCTTTATAAACCTTTTCGCGGTTAGCTTCGAGCTCTGGGTAAGGCCCCTTGAAGTTTTCGATTACAGTAGCCGCAACCTCAGACATAAAGTCTTTTTCGATTCCAAGCTTCATTCCGTGGCGAACTGCACGGCGGATAAGACGACGGAGAACGTAACCTGCACCTACGCGGTCTGGAGTAACGCCTCTCTGGTCGCCAAGGATGAATACAGAAGAACGAGTGTGATCAGCGATAATACGAACTGACTTATCTTTTTCTCCGTCTGTACCATATTTATAGCCTGAAAGATTTTCAATTGTCTTAATGATTGGCTGGAAAACTTCTGTAAGGTAAACTGAAGTTTTTCCCTGAAGAATACAGTTTGTACGTTCAAGTCCCATACCTGTATCAACGTTCTTCTTTTCCAATGGGAGAAGTGTTTTTTCGTCAACGCGGTTGTACTGCATGAATACGTTGTTCCAGATTTCCATCCAGTTAGCAGAGTCTGTACCTTTATTAGAACCTACAGGAGGAAGACCTTCGCCAACCCAGTAGAAAATTTCTGTATCAGGACCACAAGGGCCTGTTGGACCTGCTGCCCACCAGTTATCTGATGCAGGAAGGTAAGCAATTTTATCCTCTGGCATACCGTTTTCTTTCCAACAATCTGCTGCTTCTTCGTCGCGAGGTGCATTTTCGTCACCTGCAAATACTGTTACAGAAATCTTTCTAGGATCGAGGGCAAGCCAGTCTTTGCTTGTAAGGAATTCATAAGAATATGCGATAGATTCTTTTTTGAAGTAATCTCCAAGAGACCAGTTTCCAAGCATTTCAAAACAAGTAAGGTGAGATGGATCTCCAACTTCTTCAATATCGCCAGTACGAATACACTTCTGATAGTCAGTAAGACGGGTTCCTGAAGGGTGCTTTTCACCAAGAAGATAAGGAACGAGAGGGTGCATACCCGCCATTGTAAACAAAACAGAAGGATCATTTTCAGGAATCAAAGACTGTCCTGAAATTTCAACATGATTTTTACTTTTAAAGAACTCAATATATTTTGAGCGAAGTTCATTAGCGTTCATAGCGAACCATTATATAATAAATTACAAGATATGTCACCACTCGTATTTAAGGGTAACAGTTATGTAATGATTAGTTCGATTTGTAAGATTTGCTCTCCAGTCAGCAAGAGCCTGCTGAACGTCAAGCATTGCCTTTTCAACTTCTTTGAGCAACTGCTCTTCACTTAAATCTGTAGAAAAATTATATTTTCCTCCGTTACCATTAAAAATCGGCTTATCAACACCATAATTAATTATATACTCAAATGTATAACCTACAGAAAGCGAAAGACGACCAAATTTTGTATCAGGTGTAACAAAATCAACATCTGCACCAGCTTTAAATGTATGCATAAGAGTATCCTGCGATACAAATCCAAATTTTTCCCATGCAGATGGAACATATGAATCATATAATGGATTACCCAATCTAAAATAATTCTGATGATTATGTATTGTACCATCTGTTGTAAAATAGCCTTCCGGCGCATTTAAATACTCTATCATTTCTATTGGAGACAATGATTCATTTACATTACCGTGTCTTGAATAGGAACCTCGTCCTGTAACCTTTACCCATTTTACAGGTGTAACAGAAAGTGATAATGAAACCTGCTCTGTATTTGGAGAAAGGCCAAGTCCAAGAGGCTCTCCTGCTGTTGTGTATTCCTGATAATTAATTGCAGTTAAAGGAGCTACTGTTAAAGCACCAGTAACCGGATTCGTAATTTTCTGACAGTGAGCATACATATATGGTGTTACCATTGTGTAATTAATTCTCAGCATATCAAGCCATGAAATATCTGAAAAAACATACTTAATAGAAGACTGGAATGTTCCGCGAAGTTTTGTATCAAAATTAAACTTCAAAAGCTGAGAAAGTTCAATATCATCTATATAAAAATCATTTGACCATTCAAGATTTTTTATAGGACGAACAGAAAAATTGACTCCCATAAAAATATTATCATCAAAGCCCAAAAGTCCCTGGGTAATCATATAAGGAACCGGAATCATATAAGCGGGTTCAAAACGATCTCCATAAATTACCGTCTCATAAAATGAAGCTGAAAGCCACTTAAAAATCTGAGCGTTCAAAGAATGAATCGAAAGGAACTTTTTTGAAAATAAAGTTGTTTGAGGCTGTGCTCCGCTACTTGCTAACATCACCTGATCAAGAGGGCTCACATAAGGAACCGGTGATGCAGCACTTAATCCAAACATAGCCTGTGTATACGAAACTTTCTTTCCATTAAATAAAAGTGAAAAGTTTGCAGTATGTTTTGCATTTGGAGAAATTATTGCACTATCATTATAGAATGGACCAAAAGAACTGTGATTTACACCTGCCTGAACATAAAAGTTTTCATAATTAAAGGCAAATGATGCATCTACATCCCAGAAAGCTTCAAAACCTTTTAAACTGATTGCATCCTTGAAAAAATAAGGCTGAACGACACCTCCAGGTACAGAATCTAAAGAAGTATCATTTGTTGCTACAACACCAAGTTTATAACCGGCAGTAAGGAATTTAGGAAAAGCAAAATCACCAAAAATATGTAAACCCGGAATTATCTGATAATTAATCTTATCCGTATCATCCTTAGCAAAACGAACATTTCCTTCACCATCAACTCTTACTCTGTAAGGTCTTTTATAAATGCGGGCATAACAGTCTTTTGCAAGGGCTGCCTCATTTTCATTTTCACTTTGAATTACATTTGTGAGGATTTCTTCTATTAACTTCAATGGATATGGTCTTAATGGTGGCTGGGTATTGATTATACCCATCATTTCCCAGCGTTCTACAAGTTCATAAAAAGCGTCTGTCGGGTCTGCACTAGCCTGAGCAGACAAAGAGAATACAGCGAGCAAAAGTGCTGCAATACATGCTGTTATTTTTTTCATTTTGATTCCCTCAAAAAAGTATATGATTTACCCTCTGCCGCAAAGCAATCTGTAGAAGTAAACTTTACAGGGGTAAGCATTATTGTATCGTAATCCGTAACAACCTTTTCTACAGTCTTACGTTTTACAGTTTCTGTTATAGTTTTTGTTCCAAAAGATATAGAATAAGCCTCTGAAAAAAGAGAATTCGCAAAATCTGAACGGAAGCTTATTATATTGTAAGAGCCTACCTTACTTAATGTATAAATACCCTGCTCTTCCAGAGTTTCTGTTAATGCTGTGTAGTTATAATCTGTAAAAGTAATGGAAACAAGAGCATCTGGAGTAGACCATTTGTCGCCCTTCTTTAATTCTACAGCAAACTCACTTTCCACATTGTTGTCATACATTTCTTCAAGAGAAGTCTGCAGGCTCATTTTCTTGTAATTTCCATCCCAGCGGGTATTTTCTTTAATTACAAGATTGATATCATCACGCAAAGTAATTTTGATTTCATCAAGATTTACAAGAGTGATATCAAAACGTCGGTGAAGGTTCATGATATCAGCATTTATGGCTGTAATATAAATTCCATTATGACGAAGCTTGCTGTCTTCCCATTCATAAACTTCCTGAACATCATTATAAAGCTGGATAATTTCGTTTTCTGCAGAATTAAAATACATGTAACGGATGCTTCCGTCATTATTCAAGGTTTTGTACCACAAACCGTCAAGAAAGTTCGAAAAAGAACCAACTGTTCCATCCTGAATTCTGGAAAGCTCCGCAGCAGCAAGACGACCAGCTGTAACATTTATTTCGCGGGCAAGCTCATACTTTTGAGATTCTGCATTCCATTTATATTCCTGCTGAATCTGATTCTGACCAACCGAAGTCTTTTTAGTATCGGCTGAAGCTCCACCATCGGCAGCCTCTGATTTATCTGATTTATATACCCAGACAGAAAAGCTTTCTCCTTTAGAAAGAGCAAGTGCATAAGATTCTGAACGCTCAGTCTGTTGAATAAATACAGTTCCATCGCAGGAAAAATCTCCGATATTTACCATTTTATTCTGTCCATGGCTTGATACACAGAGATATATTTTCATTACATAATTTCCGTCATCGGCAAGTCCCTGGTAAATCAGGGCATTTTTATGTTCACCAATAACATCCATTCCTATGTAAGAAAAAGTTCTTGTTCTTGTAAATTCAGTTTCAATAGGTGCCAGTCTTTCATAAAGGCCAGAATCAGGATCAATAAGGGCCGCAACCATCCAGAGATTCTGAGAGCCGGCTTTTCTTACGATGATAACTTCATCATCATAACCATCATTATTAATATCTATTGTCAAAGTACTGATTAAAGTTTCGCCTGAATAAAGAGGTACAAAGGTTTCATATTTTTCAGATTCAAAAGAAGAAGTTTTTGAATCGTTTTCCGAACTGCTGGAAGAAGCAGCTCTTGGTGTAACGATTTTTGCACGTGAAAGCGACTTATCATTATTTGAAACAAATCTGCGTGTAAGGAAAAAGGCGGCTGCGAGAAGCAATGCAGCAAGCACAAATAAAATCGATACAGTTTTTGACTTCATATTCTATAAATATATTGTTAATTGAAGATTTTCTCAATAGATGCATTAGATTGCTTTGTCGTACTTTACGCAATCGGCTTATTTAACTATACTATAGAAATTAATTATAGATAAAAGAGGTTTGTTTATTATGGGAAACAACTATTTTAACTCAATTCCATGGAGAGAGGCACGTCTTCAGCTCGGTCACTGCCGCTCTATGGCAAAGGAAGAATTTGCTGACGGAGTAAACGCACTTAAAGGAAAGAAAATTGTAATCGTCGGCTGTGGTGCTCAGGGATTGAACCAGGGCTTGTGCCTTCGCGATTCAGGATTGGACGTCAGCTACGCACTTCGCGATGCTGCTATTGCAGAAAAACGTCAGTCTTGGAAAAACGCTACAGAAAACGGATTTAAAGTGGGCAACTACGACGAAATGATTCCAACTGCAGACCTCGTAGGAAACCTTACCCCGGATAAGCAGCACTCAAAAGTAATCAACGACATAATGGGAAAAATGAAGAAGGGTTCTGCTCTCTGGTACAGCCACGGATTCAATATGATTGAAGAGGGAATGCAGATTCGCCCTGATATCACTGTTGTAATGTGTGCTCCTAAGGGACCAGGTACAGAAGTTTGGCACGAGTTCCAGCGTGGATTCGGTGTACCAGACCTTATTGCTGTTCACCCTGTAAACGACCCTGAAGGAAAGGGCTGGGCTTATGCTAAAGCTCTCGCTGTAGGTATGGGCGGAAGCAAAGCCGGCGTTCTTGAGTCTAGCTTTGTTGCCGAGGTTAAATCTGACCTTATGGGCGAGCAGACAATTCTCTGCGGTATGCTCCAGGCCGGTACAATCGTTTGCTACGACAAGATGATTGAAGAAGGAATCAGCCCTGAATATGCAACTAAATTCCTTATGCACGGCTGGAACGTTGTAAGTGAAGCCCTCAAATGGGGTGGAATTACAAACATGATGGACCGCCTTTCTAACCCTGCAAAAATCAAGGCAAACGCAATTTCTAAAGAAATCAAAAAGCTTCTTGCTCCACTTTATCAGAAGCACATGGATGATATTATCAGCGGTAAGTTCTCTTCTACAATGATGGAAGACTGGGCTGCCGGAGACAAAGATCTTCTCGCATGGCGTGAAGATACAGGTAAGCTTCCATTCGAAAAGAATGCTGAATCAAGCGAAGAAATCAGCGAGCAGGAATACTTTGATAAGGGTATTCTTCTTGTTGCTATGGTTAAGGCCGGCTGTGAACTCGCATTCGAAACTATGGTTGATGCAGGAATTAAACCTGAAAGCGCTTACTATGAGAGCTTGCACGAAGTTCCTCTTATTGCAAACCTCATTGACCGCAAGCGCCTTTACGAAATGAACCGCGTAATTTCTGATACTGCTGAGTACGGATGTTACCTCTTCAGCCGCGTTGCAGCTCCAATGATGGCAAAAGACCTTATGCCAAAGCTCCACACAGACGTTATTGGTAAGGGCCTTGATGTAAAGGACAACGAAGTAAACAATGCAGAACTCGTAGCAGTAAACGCAGAAATCCGCAACCACCCAATCGAGGTTGTAGGACGCAAACTCCGCGAGTATATGACAGCGATGAAACCTTTGCTGTAGAGCAACATATTTATCGGTGGTTTCGATACGATGCTTGCGCATCACTCAACCACCGATAATTACAAGGACGGTGGTTGAGTAGCCCTGAAAGGGCGTATCGAAACCACCGTTTTTTATTGAGGGTTTATTACAAACCCTCAAAACGGCGAAGTCAAGGCTTTAAGCGTTAGCGTGCCTTGACTCGACGTATTTTAAACAAAATTTATTACGAAAACGTTTGCGAAAAACTGTCGATTGGGTGTAAAATATATGGAATATGGTAACACTTAAAGACATTGCTCGGGAATGTAAGGTCTCTTTTTCAACTGTAAGTAAGGCCTTAAAGGGAAGTCCGGAAATCAGTATTGAAACTACGGACTTTATTAAGAAAAAAGCACAGGAGATGGGGTATCACCCGAACATTGCGGCACGAAGTCTGCGTACAAATCGTACTTATGACATCGGCGTTATTTTTGAAGACAAAACTGGAGCAGGTTTTCAACATCAGTATTTTGCTACTATTATAAGTGGTATTCAAAAGGTAGCTTTCAAGAAAGGTTATGAAATGACTTTCGTGGGCGGCGATTCAACAAAAAATTATGATTATTACTCACATGCACTTGCCCGTAATTATGATGGGCTTGCTATACTTTCATGTGATTTTACTTCATCGGGAATTACTGGACTTGTAAAAAGTGAAATTCCAACAGTTTCGCTGGATTATTTTTATGATCTTGATCATGCAGCTGTTATGAGTGATTATACTGCAGGAATTAATGAACTTTTAGAATATGTAATTTCTATGGGCCATAAAAAAATCGCAATGATTCATGGTGAAAAAACATGGGTTACTGATGAACGTATACAAGCCTTTAATAAGGTTTGTAAAACTCACGGAATTGATGTACCCGCTGAATACTTTGCAGAAGGTCTCTACCATGATCCTGTCACAAGTTCTGCTGCAACAGAAGTTTTTCTTTCGCTGCCAGAGCCTCCGACCTGTATTTTTTACCCGGATGATTATGCGGCGCTTGGAGGAATCAGAGAGCTTATCAGCCGCGGGCTCAAGCCAGGAAAAGACATAAGCATTGTTGGATATGACGGTATTGCCCTCACCTCTATGATGATTCCACCCCTCACAACCTATGAACAGAACGGCGAAACTATTGGCCGCGTCATGGCAGAAGCTCTAATCAATAAAATTGAAAATCCGGAAAACTTTGAGCCTAAAAAAGAAATGATAACAGGCCGGCTCATAAAAGGCGGCACCGTCGTCAAATTATAAACAGTATCATTCTGAACTTGTTTCAGCATCTCAAGTAAAAGATTCCGCAACAAGTTCGGAATGACCTTTTGTAGTTCGGAATGACTTTTCGACGGAATTCATTTGCATAAATCAGATACTTACGTTATACTTTATTTTACTACAACGTTTTCGCTGATTTGTTTTTTTTCAATTCATCGAAAATTCAATAGGGATAACCTAAAAAACGCTTTCGCGTTTTTTTTAACGGTTTTCAATAGAACACCGGCCGCCAGCGGCCTTACACAGGAGTCGACATGAAGTTCGGACACTTTGATGATGCAAAACGCGAGTATGTAATTGACACTCCGCGTACACCTTATCCCTGGATTAACTATCTTGGAACTCAGGGATTTTTCTCGTTAATTTCTAACACAGCTGGTGGATACAGCTTCTATAAAGATGCACGTCTCCGCCGTATTACTCGTTACCGCTACAACAACGTACCTATTGATATGGGCGGACGTTATTTCTACATCAACGACAACGGTACTATCTGGAACCCTGGCTGGTCTCCTGTAAAAACTGAACTTGATTCTTATGAATGCCGCCACGGTATGGGCTACACAGTAATCACCGGTAAAAAGAATGATCTTAAAGCAGAAGTTACTTTCTTTGTTCCTCAAGATTATGACGGAGAAGTTCAGCAGGTTGTTTTGACTAACGAAAGCGGTTCTGACAAGACCTTCAAGTTCTGGTCATTTGCAGAATGGTGTCTCTGGGATGCTCAGGACGACTGCACAAACTTCCAGAGAAACTTTTCTACCGGTCGTGTAGAAATCAAAGGCTCTACAATTTACCATAAAACAGAATACCGTGACCGCCGCAATCACTTTGCCTTCTATACAGTAAATGACACAATCGACGGCTACGATACAGACCGCGACACCTTCATTGGTCTTTACAACGGCTTTGGTGACCCCCAGCAGGTAAAAGCAGGAACCTGCGGAAACTCTCTCGCAGACGGATGGTCTCCAATCGCCTCTCACTACAAGGAAATTACACTCAAGGCTGGCGAAAGCAAAACTCTCGTATTTATCCTTGGTTATGTAGAAATGCCTGTAGACAAAAAGTTTGAGGCAGACGGCAAGACAATCAATAAAGAAAAAGCTCTTGCAATGATGGAAAAATATAACACACCGGAAAAGTTTGCTGCAGGTATGGCTGAGCTCCGCGCTTACTGGGATAAGCTTCTTGGCATTCTCAACGTAAACACACCGGAAGACAAAGTAAACCGCATGGTAAACATCTGGAACCAGTATCAGTGTATGGTTACCTTTAATCTTTCACGTTCTGCCAGCTACTTCGAGAGCGGAATTGGTCGTGGTATGGGCTTCCGCGATTCTAACCAGGATATTCTTGGTTTCGTACATCAGATTCCAGACCGCGCCCGCGAACGCCTTATCGACATTGCTTCTACTCAGCTTCCTGACGGCGGCTGCTACCATCAGTATCAGCCACTTACAAAGAAGGGTAATGCAGATATCGGTGGTGACTTCTCTGATGACCCGCTCTGGATGATTCTTTCTGTATCAGCTTACATTAAGGAAACAGGCGACTGGTCAATTCTCGATGCAAAGGTTCCTTACGATAACGATGAATCTAAAGCTAAATCAATGCTCGACCACCTTACAGTAAGCTTCTACCACATTGTAAATAATCTGGGACCACACGGACTTCCACTTGCAATGCGCGCAGACTGGAACGACTGTATCAACCTTTCTTGTTTCTCTGATACACCAGGTGAAAGCTTCCAGACTTACACAAACCCTAAGTTCAAGGCAGAAGGCGGCTACTCAAAGGTTGCAGAATCTGTATTCGTTGCAGCACTCTTTACTTATGTTGGACCAAACTTCGTTGGCATCCTGAACCACTTGGGAAAGAAAGATGAAGCTGCTAAGGCTCAGGCAGAAATCGACAAGATGAAGAAAGTTATGATGGATTCTGCATGGGACGGAAACTGGTTTATTCGTGCTTACGATGCATACGGCAAGAAAATGGGTTCTCATGAATGCGCAGAAGGACAGATCTTCATTGAGCCACAGGGCTTTGCAATTATGTCTGATATCGACAAGGATGCAACAAAGAAGACTCTGGCAGCAATCGATGAAAGATTGAACACAAAGCACGGTCTTGTTTTGAACAATCCTGCCTTCAGCAAATACTATGTTGAATACGGTGAAATCTCTACATATCCGGGAGGATACAAAGAGAACGCTGGTATCTTCACTCATAACAATGCATGGATTATTTGTGCAGCAGCTTATGCCGGTGAAGGAAACCAGGCTTTCAAATATTACTCAGAAATTGCACCTGCATACACAGAAGAAACTTCTGACATCCACAAGACTGAACCATATGTATATGGCCAGATGATTGGTGGTAAGGATGCAGGTTCGGACATCGGACAGACCGGTAAAAACTTTGGTCAGGGAAAGAACTCTTGGCTTACAGGTACCGCTGCATGGAACATGGTTGCAATCAGCCAGTACATCCTCGGTATTCAGCCAGACTTTGACGGACTCAAGGTTGATCCTTCAATTCCATCAAGCTGGGACGGCTTTACAGCTACCCGACTCTTCCGCGGTGCAAAATACAACATCACAATCAAAAACCCGGGCCACGTTTGCAAGGGTGTAAAGAGTATGATAGTTGACGGTGCTGCAGTAGAAGGCTGTGTTGTTCCTTATGTTGAAGGAAAGAAAGAAGTAAATGTAGAAATAACACTTGGTTAATCTACAACAAAATTTCTCCAGGTGGAGGTTTAACCCGTCAAACTTCCACCTGGTTAATCAAATTTTTAGGGGGTGACCAATAAGTATTGTCATGCTGAACCTTTGCAGCGCAGCTGCTCGGAGACTCGCTAAAAATAGTCCACTGGACTATTTTTGCCCTGCTACGCAGTGCCGCTCCCTATGTTTCGGAATGACACTAGGATGTAAACTTATTGGACATCCCCTTTTTTTATCTCCGCACATTATAGCTTATTATGGATTATTATAGAATATTCTCTTGACAAACTGACACGGGGGGGGGGGATAATCATTGAGGTATTTTTCATTTTTGAAAATTCGAAAAAAAAGTTTACAAGGAGTCCCCCCATATGAAAAAACTTCAAATTGCCTTTTTATCAGGCATTCTTTTATCTCTTTTTTCAATTACTAGTTGTAGCCCTGGCGCAGATCCTGTTCTGACACCTGTTTTACCTGCAGAAACACCTGCTACACCGACAACACCAAACACACCGGCAAATCCAGCTACACCTTCTGATGAAAATACAGTTACTGTAACTTTCAATAATAATGGTACGATTTTAAGAACATCATCTGTAACATCAGGAAGTACATTATCTGCTTCTCAAAAACCATCTGACCCATACTCAAGTTACAACTATTTCTTGTACTGGTCTGAATCAAAAGCATCAAAAGCAACAGCTGTTGAATATGATTTTAATAATCCTATTAGCGAAAATAAAACCCTGTATGCTATTTACACTCCTAGATTCTATTATACTTCATCAATTATACAAAGTGTAACTGCCTCGCAAGCAGAGATTAAGCTTTATGGTGATACTGTTTATCCTCTGGAGGATGGTTCTTATGCAGGAATAAGTTTTCAGCATTCAACTGATGGTACAAATTATCAGGATTTTGCTGTAAATAGTATTCCAGACTATAGAGATGAAAATGGATATAGATATTTAACCTATACATTCCAGACTGCTTTATCTGAAGGAACACATTATTTAAAAGTAACAAATGGCCATCAATCTGGAACAAAGAGTGCTGGTATTTATGCACCTGCAGCAGTTACAAATCTATCCGCCCAAGTTGCTGATTCTTATACAAAAATTTCTTTCACAACAGCAACCGAAGGTTATTCATACACTGTAAAAGCCTTCAAAAATGGTAATGAAGTTGCCTCAACAGATGTAACTGCAAATTCAATAAATACCAATACATACGCAGAATTCTTTGGCCTTGAAAATGGTACACAATATACCTTCAAAGTAATTACAAATGGTACTAATTTATCTGCTGAAACTACTGCTACTCCTGCTATTACACAAAAAACAAGTGACTGGCTTGTAGTTATGTATATGGACGGTGATAACAACCTGAATGACCCTATTTTTATGGACATGAATGAGGTTGAACACGGTTTGTACAAAATCCGCAATTCAGATGGAAGTTCATTCAGTGGTTTTGATTCAGTAAATGTTGTTGCTCTTTGGGACGGAGCCTCAAGCTTTGAAAACCCAGATGGTAGTACAGGAACTCCTCAGATTGGAAATGCTGGAACGTATATTTATGAGCTTGGCCGTGATTATGATAATTCTACAACTTATACAACAAGTCCAGGATGCGTACTTTCAAGCGATACAAAAAATCTTTCGTATACAGCGCCATGGCTTGTCGGTACAACACAAACAATTTCAACAAGCCTTCCAAATAATGCACATGGTGAATTGAACATGGGTGACAAGCATACTCTCATAAACTTCTTAAACTGGGTAAATGAACGTTACACTGCAAAAAAAGGTGTAATTCTTCAGTTTAGCGATCATGGTGGCGGACCTAGAAGCGTAAGATACGTGAAAACTGCAGATGGCAGAACAATTAAGGTTGGTGATACAAGCGGACGCCGTGCACTCTGCTGGGATGAATACTCAAGTTCTGCTTTCCTTAAAACAAAAGACGTTTCAGATGCATTACAGGCTGCCGGTTATGCGTCAAATAAAGCAGCAATGATTTTGATGGATGTATGTCTTGGTTCTTCACTTGAAGATGCATATCAGTTTAAGGATTATGCAAATTACCTTGCAGCATCACCAAATAATATTCCAGGACTGGGATTGGATTATGTTAATCTGATGAAATCGTTTACACATAATACTACAATTGAAGCTGTAGGACAGAAAATCGTAGAAGACTATAAAACACAGTATGGAAATAATACTACATTGTGGAATAGTTATGCTGCACAAGCTGGGGCATCTTCATATAATGCTTTATCGACTGAACAAAAAGAATTACTTGAATGGTTTGGAGACTTAGGCTTTACAACCTTCACAATTACTGATCTAACTAAGATTGCTGATGTAAAAACTGCAATTGATTCTTTATGCGAAGTTCTTCTTTCAGTTACAGGAAAAGCAAAAACTATTATTGTTGATGCTAATGGATATTTTAGCCCTACAGCAACATCAACTACAACTACACAAAATTATGTTACTTATCTGGGGCAGCATCATGCAAATATTGTAAACTCTTTTTCAAGCCCTACAGTTTATAGCCTTGATGATTATATTTATTATCAGGGGACATATACCTGGCTTTATGATATAGGATATATAGCAAGAATGATGCAGTATTTTTCTGCTGATACAATTACACTTCGAACAGGTTCAGTAACAAATGAAAATGCCTGGCCTGAGTTATATACAGCTGCAACTAACTTAATTACAGAACTTAATGATGCAATTAAATACAGCTGGAGAGACAGTCAAGTATCATCAGACAAAGACTTCTATTCTCGAATTGATGGAAGCACTACACAGTTCAGTCATTCTCTTGGTCTCACAATCTGTGGTGCGAATATTGCAACAAATGGTACAAATCTCGCACAGGGAAGCTGCCCTAGCTTCTACAAAACAGACTTAGCCTTTGGTGCAGAATCTAGATGGGGAGACCTGCTTGAATACTGGTTTGGTACAGGTAACTAAAATGAAAAGATTTGCAATTTGTATTTTAATGATTTCTTCTTTTCTCCTTATTTCTGCCTGCGCTACGAATAAGGAGGCAGAAAAAGCGGCAGAAGACACTCAAACTTCTTCAACAGCCTCATTCAATTATAAACCTTCTGTAAATCACTCGTATCTTACAGAAGAAAATATTGGACAGGAAATTGTTGTAAAAGGAAAAATTGTTAAAAGCGGAAACTCTTTTACTCTTTTAGAGAATCCGGATTCAAAGAGCAGAGTTTCTTTTGTTCTTGAATTCGAAGATGAAAATCTTAAAGGTAAACTGACTGCCGGAAGCATCGTTCAGCTTTCTGGTATTCTTACTTCGGCTGAATCGCCGTGGAAGAAGGGAATGAAAGTGCTAAAAGTAGAATAGATTGCTTTAACTACGCCTTAAAATGAAAAGGGGCTGTCCAATAAGTCTTGTCATGCTGAACCTTCGCAGCATAGCTGCTCGGAGACTCGCTAAAAACAGTCCACTGGACTGTTTTTACACTGCATAGCAGTGTCGCTCCCTATGTTTCAGCATCTACTGTATTTCTAGTACAGAGATTCCGAAACAAGTTCGGAATGCCACTAGGGACAGCCCTTTATTTTATTAACTAGCCATTAACAAGGATTTCTGAAATGTTGAAACAATTGTCACCGATATGTTCTATTGTTCTTACGATATCGATGTACAAAAGCTCTGACTTAACATCGGCACCACCTTCGAGTCGCTTGCGGGCAACTTTCTTGAGGTCTTTACGGAAGGCGTCTATTCCATCTTCAAGCTCGCGGGCAAGTTCGAGTTTTTCCGGTGTAAGCTGCTTGTTGATGTTTATGCGGATAAACTGAAGGAACTGTCGGGCCAGTTCAATATATGGCAAAAGACGTTCCATATCTTCGGACTGGAACTTCATCTTCTTTTCGATAGAACGCTTAATCAACATGATTGTTCCGTAACAGCTGTCGCTCATGTTCTCAAGTTCATCAACAATCTGAATCATGTTGGAAATATGATTCAACTGCTTTTCTGTAACCTGAAGAGATTCACACTTAATCAGATAGTGAGTAATCTGCTCATGCATCTGATCTGCGTAATCTTCTGCAAGCTCGCTGGCCTCGCCGTATTTTTCAATAAAATCATTATTGCGCTTTGTAACGCCAATCTGGATTTTATCAAACATATCTGTTACAACATCGGTCATATCTGCAATAGCTTTTTCAGCCTGAATGATGTGAGTTGCAACAGAATCTTTTGCAAGAAGGCCGGTAAATTCCAGCTTGTATACGTTTGAAGTTTTTTCAGGATCATCTTTGATAATTTTCTTAGTAAGAAGAACAAGCGGATTCTGCAGAGGAAGCAAAATCAAAGTAGAAAGGGTTTTGAAAACTGTATGCAACATTGAAATACGGATTGCAATGTTTGAATGCTGTCCGCCCGGAGTAAGCATCATTACCAGATCCAGGAATGGATGGAAGAAGATAAGGGCCAGCACTGTACCGAACACGTTGAACATAACGTGAATCAAGGCGGAACGGCGGGCATCTGCATTTGCTCCAAGTGACGCAAGAATTGCATCTATGGTTGAACCTACGTTAGAACCGAGAGTCATTGCCGCAGCCATTTCCCAGTTGATAAGTCCGTTAAAGGCCATTGTAATTACGATTGCAGAAAAGGCCGAGCTGGAATGCAAAAGGGCTGTAATCAAAATACCAATTACAAAACCGGCCAGAATTGCAAGCGGGCCACTTCCCTGAATCTTAAAGAGCCAGCCAAGCTGCTCAGGTGTAAATACAGCAGAAAGCCCGCTCAAACCAAGGAAGAGCATACCAAAACCCATAAGAGCTTCGGCCCAGTTTCTGTATTTTCCTTTTCTGATTAATGCGCTGAAATAACCGATTCCAAAAACCGGAATGGCAAAGGCTGAAATTTTAAAGTTGAATCCAAAAATAGAAACAATCCAGGCAGTGATTGTGGTACCGATGTTTGCACCGAATATAACGCCGACAGACTGGGCAAGAGTCATAAGCCCGGAATTAACGAAAGTAACAACCATTACGGTAGTTGCACCCGATGACTGAATAATCATCGTAACAACAAGACCAGTCAGAAGGGAAGCAAATCGGTTTCCTGTAAGAACCGAAAGAGCTCGCTGAAGCTTTTCGCCAGAGCTCTTCTGAATACCGTCAGACATGAGCTTCATTCCGTAAAGAAGAAGGCCCAGACTACCAATCAGTTCTAAAACGGGCTGTATGACATTCATATTCCTATAATACTGAAAAAAGCCCTTCTTTTCAAGGTAATTGAAATTGTGTAAAATTATTATATGATTGTCATGCATCTCTACTTCTTAAAAGAGCTTACACAATGACAAAAAAATGGGTGTGGAAATGAAAAATAAATCATATATTATCTTAATGGCACTTGCTGCCACTCTGACTTTTACAAGCTGCAAAAAAAAGCAGAAAACTGCTGATACAAACAGTGTGGACCTTACTTTAAATATGGCTGAAGAAGTAAAACTTCAGCAGACTCCGCAAAAATGGCATGTTACAAATAAGCGTATATGCGTTCTTTTTGGATATGATTTTAACAATCCGGAAATAAAAGAAAATCTGCTTGCTATTCTTAAAGACAACTTTGGCTTAGATGAAGACGGCGGCCTCATATACCCGCTCACCTACCCTGAAGATTTTAAGCACGGAATCCGCGGTTACGCTTCTGATTTTGCAGCAATTCTCCAGGACGACGAACTTGATCTTGCAGGAATTGTTCTGCTGGGTGCACCAGAAAATACTCACACGGCCCTGGCTCGAAATCAGGACAAATGGGAACAGGAAGTTCCTTACCCTGTTGTTGCACTTTTTCCTCAGGATGACGTTCTTGGAATTGAATCTACCTGCGACATTGTTGTAGACAAAGGTCAGACTGCAGGACTCACAGGTGAAATTGCACCTGAAGAATCAGATGGACAGATTCACCCGAATGCAGCAGAGATTATTGTTGAAACAATCAAATATATTCAGCTGCTGGACGGAGCACCTTCGCGTACAAAAGAATTGCAGCAGCATATGGCTCAAATGCTCGAAGGCTTTCAGTTTCATCACTACATAGACCCTGAAAGCGGACTGCAGTCGATAAATCATTTTGTACTTAATTAATTAACCGTCACCCTGAACTTAGGGAGCGACGGCTGCAAGCCGTAAAAATGCTCCAGTGGAGCATTTTTAGCGAGTCTCCGAGCAGCTATGCTGCGAAGGGGAAGGGGGCTTTATGCCAGATTCCGAAACAAGTTCGGGATAACGTTCGACGCGGAGTTTATATGATAGAAATTTCACAGCATAATCAGAATATAATCGGTTCGCGGGAAGCAATTGCGGCTCTTGAAAAAAAAGACCATGCCCGGCTTCTTGTGATTTCGGACTCGCACGGAAGGTACGGCGTTTTTGAAAGCATTGTGCGCGGCTTTGCTCGCGAATGTGACGCGCTGATTTTTTGCGGCGACGGCGTGGGAGATGTAGCTCAGCTTTTGTATGCGCAGAAGGCTGATAAGAAGCTGGCGGAGTGCCTGCCGCCGGTGATTGCCGCCGTACACGGAAACTGTGATCCATCCTCTTACCCCCTTGATAAAGGAAGTCTTTATTTTTCAAGTCTGATTGAACTTAAAGTAAACGGACGCGGAATTCTCATAACTCATGGCCACAACCAGAATGTTGACTGGGGCGTAGAAACATTAGGTCTTGAAATGCAGGTAAGCGAATGCAACACTGCTTTTTACGGACATACCCATGTTGCCCGCGAAGATAATTTTAAGAATTTTAAGATTGTAAATCCCGGAAGCTGTTCAAGACCTCGTGGAGGCCAGCCGGCTGGTTTTGCCATTGCAACTGTAGAAAAAAACTTTGTTGATATCGCTTTTATAAAAATGGAAACAGGCAGCGACGGATGTACAGAATATAAAATCTGGAATCCGTATTGAAAGAAACGTCATCCTGAACTTGTTTCAGGATCTACAAATGAGACCCCTCCCCCTTCGCAGCATAGCTGCTCGGAGACTCGCTAAAAATGCTCCACTGGAGCATTTTTACGGCTTGCAGCCGTCGCTCCCTAAGTTCGGGGTGACCAGTTGCACTTACATCATAAAGCCAAAGCTGTCGTGGCCTGGATAAACCAAGGTTCCCGCAGGTATTTCACGATGCAGCCGTGCCAGGCTCTTTTGAATTTCAACTTCATCTCCGCCGTACATATCGGTTCGGCCATATCCACCGTAATCAAACATTGTATCTCCGGAAATCAAAAGACCGCGCCCGCCTTCAGCTGCATCTTCTTTATACAGACAGATTGAACCTGGTGTATGGCCAGGTGTATGTAAAACCTTCCAGCCAAAAATTGTCATGCCTTCGCGAAGTAAAGTATCTGCCGCTGGCTGTCCCCCCACTACCTCAAGTAATTCCAACGCCCCGAAAAATCTCAGCACAGACTGGTTCATCGGCCCGGCAAAACCACTACCTTTCAGTTCGTCTGCCTCAAGACCATGCACGCAAATTTTAGCATTGGGAAAAGCAGCCTTAAGAGGAGCTATTCCTGTAATATGATCAAAATGTGAATGAGTAAGTACTATACCGGCACATTCTAATTTATGGGATTTAAGATAATCTATGATAAGATTTTCATCGCCGGAAAGCGAACAGGCAGCGGGATCTACAATAAAACACTTGCCGCCCTCTAGAGGAACGACAAGTGTATTTACCTTAAAAACGCCTGTATGAAGGACGTGTATTTTCATTAAACTCCGAAAGGCTCTTTATCTGCAGCGGCTTTTTCTGCGGCGGCATAAGCAGCAGCATCTTCTGCAGCCATTTCTGCCTCTTCGCTCTGTATAGCAGCTTCTGCAGAATCTTCTGCAGCGTCTGCATCTGACTTCTGGCGGCTATAGCTTACTGCGAGCTTGCGTCCGCGGTAGTCATAACCATTAAGTTTATCAATAGCTGTCTGTGCATCTTCTGTATAAAGCTGAACAAAAGAGTAATTTGCAAGAACTTTAATATCGCCGATGCGCTCGCGGTCAATGTCTGCGATTGCAATAAGAATACCAACAAGATCGCGTGGGTAAACACGGCGGTTTTTTCCAATACTGATAAAAATTGATGTAGCCTGATCTTCTGGAATTTCTACACGTGGATGACGTGGACGTTCTTCTTCTGCAGCAGCTGTTTCTGTTGTTTCTGCAGGGGCTTCGGTACGTTCCTGATGGTATTCCTGACGGAAGTTTCTTTCCTGACGATTGTTTCTCTGATTTCTATCGTTGCGGTCAAAGCGTTCATTTCTTTCAAAACGGTCGCGGCGGTTTCCAAATGAATGATAGTGCTTCAATGCTTCTTTAAGCAGATATGCAATTACATACTTACGAACTGTAAGCGGTACGTTCTTCTTAAAAAGTTTGTTCAAATCTGAAAGCAAATCAACATTTTCAGATGTTTTTACTTTTTCTGTAGCATTCTTGAGAAAATCCTCAAGCTGTGCTTCGTTAAGCTCAAATTCACGATTAAAAGCCATTTTTTATTCTCCTATTAATGATAAAAGATAACCGGTGTTGATTTTTCTAAAGCCTGTACGTGTTAATAACGGCTGTAAAATATCCGGTGCAAACATGTTGGGAATTAAAACCCATTTTTTTCCACAATTTCGTAATCTGGTTATACACATATCAATAAGTTCTGTACCTATTCCAAGCCCACGAAACTGCTCAGGAACAAAAAAACTTGTAATAGCAACAATTGTTTCCTGATCTTTCAAAAGCGAAGAGGCAATTATGCAGCCTGCAAACTCATCTGAAATACTTGAGCAGATATAACCGTTCTGGTCACTGACATCACACTCCTCAAACTGTGTGCGCCATATTCTGTAAAATGCTCCGTTCAACTCATTCGGCAAGGTGTCGTCTTCGCAGTCGCCTGCAGTAATATTTAAAAGGATTGTCTGCTTATCAGCAACCGAATCATATTCCTTAAATGAAAAATCATCGTGCACTAAAGACTCATCGGATTCTGGCAGCTGGTCTAATTTTTCAAGTCCCCATATTTCTCGCAGTGAATTATACCATTCATTGATACGTGCCGACATAAATCTGTGCTTAAAAATATGCCATCGTTTATCAATTTCAGGGTAGTTTTTTAATACATTTCTAAAATTCTTAAATACCCCCCTTCCTGAATGTAATGCACTCTGTAATTCTTCCCGGGCAAGCGGAGAATGAAGATTTTTTACGAAATTCTCACGCAGTTCAAAACCATCAGAAGGTCCCCATTCAGGCAGAATATAATATCTTTCGTCATCCGGCATATGACCATCGGAATCAGAAATAACAAGCTGACCTGCTGCAGCGTCGACGACATATTCCACATCCTGATTTTCCATTGCAGAGATTATGTCGTCGTTAAGCAAATCGGTCAGCTCAAAGTTCATAAATTAATTACTTCTTAGGAAGCTCCTCTCGCGCAGTAACAATTTTACTGATAAGACCATATTTTACAGCTTCATCTGCATCAAGCCAGTAATCACGATCTGTGTCTTTTGTAACCTGTTCAAGTGGAGTTCCTGTAGCCTCAGCAATAAGCTTGTTCAATTTAGCACGGATTTTTTCCATGTCTTTTGCATAGATTTCAATATCAGTTGCAACTCCGCGCATCTGACCAAGCGGCTGATGAATAAGATAACGGCTGTTTGGAAGTCCGATTCTTCGCTCTTTTGGCACTGCAATAAGAATAAGGGTTGCAGCAGAAGCAATAAGCCCCATACCGATAAGATAAACAGGAGCCTTTACAAAGCGGATAACATCATAAATAGCGAAACCTGCGTCTACGTCGCCACCAGGAGAGTCAATGTACATATAAATCGGAGATTTATTGTCTTCTGAATCAAGAATCAGAAGCTGCTTTGCAATCGAATCAGCAAGCTCTTTGTTTACTTCACCTGTCAGAACAATCTGTCTTGTTTTAAGGAATCTGTCTGTAAAAGGATCAGGTGCTTTCTGTTTTTTTTCTTCATCCTCATCATCAAAACGAGGGCTAGTATAAATTGATTTATAATTCATACTTTATAATATACTGTAGGCTTTGCAAATTTTCAATTATTATAATTATATATCAGAGAATAATTGGCTGCGGTTTGAATGAGGGGCTTGTTCCCTGGGCTTGTTCCTTAATGTAGTTTTCTATTGTTTTATTACTAAAACAGACTTATAATATAATAACAGGAGAATGATTATGAACGTACATAACCTTATGGAAGATATAGTAATTAAGGCTGTAAATACACTTTATGACAGAGTAAAAGGCGAAGCTGTTGCCTGGCTAACCTGTGATTGTGAAAACTGCCGGCTTGATACTGTAAGTTATGTACTCAACAGAATTCCACCAAAATATGTTGTTTCTGGCCGTGGTGTTACTCATAACGCTGAATATCTTGCAAGTTCACAACTTCAGGCAGATGTTGATTCCCTCGCTCTTGAAGGAATGCGTACCGTAAGTTCTACAAAACGTCCCTTCCATACTGAAGACAGAAAAGACTGCATAATCCACGGTGATGACATACATTCAAAACCAGCATTTAACTTTTTTACCTTTATGGGGATTGTTCTCGACGGTAATACATTTGAACCTGTTCCTAAAGCAAAAATTACCTTAAAGATGGACGGAAAACTTGCAGAAATGGTTGATAAAACCTGGTCTAATCCCTACAACATGGTTCCGAGCACAAAAGGTGTTTATTCTTTCTGGGTAAAATCTATTCCTGCAAATGAAACTGGTGAACGTGCTTATTTCAATTTCAGCATTGAGATTGAGGCAGAAGGTTATTCTGAATCAGTATATCATTTTGAAGTGCCTATCATGAGTGAAGACAAGGTTCGCCAGACTCTGGATTCTACTTATACACTGAAAATTAAAGATCTTGTAATTTTCAAGAAGTAATGTCATTACAACAATCTTAGAGAATCATTCAATAAAAATCTCAGCTTTTACAAGAGAATTAAATTGCTATTTTTATAATAGCATAGTACAATTTAGTAAAACGTTTAACTAAAAATAACGTCATAAGGATTTTATATGGATTCAATTATTGTTAGTGCAGACCTCGACGGCAAAAAAATCAGCCGCGACATTTATGGTCACTTCAGCGAGCATCTTGGCCGCTGTATTTACGGTGGATTCTGGGTTGGAAAAGATTCAGAAATTCCTAACATTAACGGTTACCGCAAGGATGTTGTAGAAGCCTTTAAGGAACTGGAAATCCCTAACCTTCGCTGGCCGGGCGGATGCTTTGCAGATGAATATCACTGGCGTGACGGCGTTGGACCTTATGAAACACGCAAACGCATGATTAATACTCACTGGGGCGGTGTTGTAGAAGACAACAGCTTTGGTACAAACGAATTCTTTGGACTTTGCGAACTTCTTGGCTGCAAGCCCTATGTAAATGGAAACGTTGGAAGCGGTACTGTTCAGGAAATGAGTGAATGGGTTGAATACATCACCTTTGGCGGTGAATCTCCTATGAGTAAGATGCGCGAAGCAAACGGTCATAAAAAGCCATGGAAGCTTCCTCTTTTCTGTGTTGGCAATGAGAACTGGGGCTGTGGCGGAAACATGAAGCCAGAATACTATGCAGATCTTTATCGCCGCTATCAGACTTATGTTCGACAGTACGGCAAAGATAAGATTTTCAAGATTGCCTGCGGACCTAATGCATCTGATTATAACTGGACAGAAGTTCTTATGCGCGAGGCTGCCCCTCTTATGGATGGTCTTTCTCTTCATTATTATACAGTTGAACCAGACTGGAATGGACGAAAGCCAGCCTGCGACTTTACAGAAAAAGACTGGTATCTCACAATGAGTAAGGCAAGCTTTATGGAAACTCTTGTACGCCGTCACGATGAAATTATGACTAAGTACGACCCTGAAAAGCGAGTTGCCCTCGTTGTTGATGAATGGGGAACCTGGTTCGCTGTTGAAAAGGGAACAAACCCTGGCTTCCTTTATCAGCAGTCTACAATCCGCGACGCTCTTGTTGCCGGAATTACCCTCAACACCTTTAACAATCACTGTGACCGTGTTCAAATTGCAAATATTGCTCAGGCAGTAAACGTTCTACAGTCACCAGTTTTGACAGAAGGTGCGAAGATGATAAAGACTCCAACCTGGTATGTATTCCATATGTACAAGCCTCACATGGATGCAACAAGTCTCGCTACCCGTGTAGCTACAAATCAGATTGGACCGGAAGATTCTCGCGTAGATGCTGTAACAGCTTCTGCTTCTCACAAAAAGAATATTTACACAGTTACTCTCACAAACGCAGAACTCAAGGGTAAAAAAGAAATCAATGTTACTCTTGCAGGCCTTAAAGGCAAAATCAAAGATGCTGCTGCAACAATCCTTACTTCAAAGGAAATGCATCTTTGTAACTCATTTGCAAAGCCTAACGAACTGAAAGAAAAAACTCTTGATGTAAAACTTTCTGGTGCAAACGAATTGTTTGTTACAGTTCCTGCAATGAGTGTTGTAACCATAGAGATTACAGCTTAAGGAAAATTCGGTCATTGAGCCTGTCAAAATGAACTCAGACTTACGCAGATGGATTCGACAGGCTCAACCACCGTTAAAAGCTTATGAACGATCCCTGTCCTGTATGTGAAAATAAAACACATCTTTCTGCAATGGATATGACACCGGAACTGGTAGCCGAAATGGCTGCTGAAGAAACGGTGACTGATTACGCAGGAGATGACCTTGTTGAAAAAAGACTAAAAATCTGCGAGGCCTGTTCACACCTTATAGGCGGAATGACCTGCAGAGATTGCGGCTGTTTTGTGCAATTCCGAGTAAGGCATAAAACGGCAGCCTGTATAAATGGAAAATGGTAATGCGGTGTTTTCGATACGGCTTCTGACGAAGCCTACTCAACCACCGGTAAAGTACGGTGATTGGAGTAGTACGGTGCTAAAGCACCTATCGTATCGAAACCACCGAAGAGGTAAAAGAAGTAAATATGGAAAACTATAATAAAAACGCAGCAGCACCAGTGCCACCAATGGGCTGGAACAGTTACGACTATTACAACACAATGGTAAACGAAGATCAGGTTCGTGCAAATGCCGAATACATGGCAAAAAATCTTAAACAGTTTGGCTGGGAATATGTTGTAATTGATATTCAGTGGTCTGACCCGGATGCAGGTAACCGTAATGCCGAAGGAATTCAATACATTCCATTCAGTCGTTTTTGTATTGATGAGTTTTCCCGCCAGATTCCGGCTCCCAACCGTTTTCCAAGCAGTGAGGGAGGAAAAGGCTTTAAGCCGCTTGCAGATTATATTCATTCTCTTGGACTAAAATTTGGAATTCACATTATGCGTGGTATTCCACGTTTTGCCGCTCATGATCATCTACCAATTAAAACACATGACGGCAGTAAAATTACTGCCAATCTCATAGCAAATCCATATTCAGTCAGCCGCTGGAATCCGGATATGTATGGAGTAGATGCTGCCCGCCCTTACGCCCAGGATTACTACGATTCTGTTTTTGAGCTTTATGCTTACTGGGGTGTAGACTTTGTAAAAGTTGATGATATCTGTAATACAAACATGTATCCTCATAATCCCTACTCTGCAGAAAAAGAAATTGAACTGATGGCTAAAGCTATTGAAAACTCAGGCCGGCCTATGGTGCTTTCTTTGAGCCCTGGACCTGCTGTTATTGAAAAAGCTCATCATTATGAAAGCTTTGCAAATATGTGGCGCATTACAGACGACTTCTGGGATGACTGGAAGCTGCTTAAGGCAATGTTCGAGCGCTGCGAAGTATGGCAGAAACACAATGGGGATGGAAACTGGCCGGACTGCGATATGCTGCCGATGAACCGTCTTGGCTGGGGCTGGGCCGCTCCCGAAACACCGGAAAATAAGCGCGGCTGGAAGTGTAAGTTTACAAAAGAAGAAACACGCACAATGATTACACTCTGGTGTATTTTCCGCGCCCCTCTTATGATTGGAACTGATCTGCCTCAGCTCGACAGCTTTAATCTTAGTCTGCTTACAAACGAAGAAATTCTTGCCATGGACAAATGCCCGAACCAGGCAGAACAGCTTAGCGCAAGCAGCCATGAAGATGTTGTTGTATGGCGTAACATAACAGAAGACGGCCACGCTTATTATGCCTATTTTAATTTAAGTGAAGAAGTGCAGACTGTTACAATGAATGTGGATAAAGGAATTCAAAATCCGACAATTCGCGATTTATGGGAGAAAAAAGACCTTGGTGAAGAAGTAACCTTCTCACTGGAACCGCATGCCTGCAGAGCCTTTAAAGTATAAAGGCTTTTCCTAGCGCATAACTACATTATCTGATTTTAGTTTTGGCTGCTTTTTATAAAGATACTTTAATGGATGTACATCAAAAGCATTTATAAACCAGCCGCCAACTTCCTGAAGATTTATAACGCTGGAAGCAACTGAACGATAAAGTGGCAGCACCACTCCTGAATCAAGAAGGATTGTTTCTGCCTGACCTAAAAGTTTCATACGTTCTTCTTCACCAGCTATTGCTGCTTGTTCAAGGAGCATGTCAAACTCGCTGTTTTTCCAGCCGGAAGAATTCATTGTTGAGTTTCCACGAAAAAGTTCAAGGAAAGCAAGAGGGTCAGCAAAATCTCCAATCCAGGAAGTAATCAGAATATCTGCATCGGCAGTTTCTGCACTCGCATAATAATCATACGAAGGTATTCTCTGAATTTCTAATTCTACGCCAAGCACTTCGAGTGCACTTTTAATTTCATTTTCCTCTGCTTCGGAAAATTCATTTTCAAAAACATGCATTACCAGAGGAATTTTTTCGTCTTCAGGAATTCCGTATTTTTCGCGGGCATCTTTCATTTTGAGGGAAGCTTCAATTGCATCTGTATAATCAAAGCCATCAATCTGTGGATAGCCCGGCAAAGGATAAACCAGAGTAGTTGCCGGAATCAGATATTTTTTATGAATAGTTTCCCATGGAAATGCTTCAAGCACTGCATTACGGAATTCCGGATAGTCCCAGAGTTTTGAAGTTTTACTGTCTGCAGGTTTTCTATTGCTTACCCTGAAATACAGAAATCCTGTTCCAAAGTTTGCATTAAACTGAATTGAAGAAGGATTCAAAATCTTCTGCTGATTTACATTTGCAGTAACCCAGTCTACAGCACCAGTATTGTAGTAGTAAGTATTATCATCAGCATTGTCTGATTGAACAAAAGTAATTCTTTCAAGAGTTACATTAGCTTTATCCCAGTAATAAGGATTTTTCTTGAGAATGTATTTTCTTTCTGTTGCGATTTCAAGCTCATAAGCACCACTGTAAACCTGAGGATTACTATGGGTAATTGTAAATGCAGTATGGCAGAGAATTTTTGGCAGATAATTTGCAGGTGTATTCAGATAAATCGAAAGTGCATTTTCTGCTGTTGCATAAATTCCAACTTCATCATAATTTCCCCTGCCGGTACGAAAAGCTTCTGCTCCCCTCACTATATCAAAAAGAGAAGAATATGGAGCATAGGGATTTGCAAGCATTCTGAGCCAGCTGTCGCGAACTGCTTCCGCGGTAATTTTTTCTCCGTTGCTGAAAAATGCATCATCGCGCAGAATAATTGTCCAGCGCTTTTTATCACGTGAAATTTTAAACTCTTTTGCAATTGCGTATTGTGGTTCGAGATTAATCGGACTTGTTCTGAAGAGACCTTCATACAAGCCGTCGAGGAACTGAGAATCGCTTGCATAATTTGTTAGCTGAGGATTAAGCTCATGAGGGCGCAGTGGTTCTACAATTATAAAATTCTGTTGAAGTTCTGCCGAAAGCTTGTCTTTATCTTCGGCTTCTCGTTCACGGGCGTTTTCAAGTTCAAGAAGTTCTTCTGGAGTTAATTTCTGGCCTGGCCCAAATTCCTGTGAAAACAAAGGAAATAGCAACGAAGTACATAATAATGAGACGACAATTTTTTTTAGATTTTTAAACATTATCCGCAATTCCTAATTTCTGCATTTGTGCGGCTTCTTCTTTATAAGAAGCATATTCGCTGCGTTTTTTATTAGCATTTATTATTGAATTGCGCAAGGCAGAAAGTTCAATTTGCATACCTTTTATTCCTGTCTTAAACTCTGTGGCAACTTCCTGCTTAAAATGTGAATCAAAAGCATTGATTACAACAAAAAGAGACTGCAATTCAGAAATCTGTTTATTTACAAAACTCAAAATTGCATCTTCAGAAGAAGACTGGATTTTTGAATACTCTATTCCCTTTGTTGCAATTCCATTATAAATACGTTCTTTACGAGAAAAGTCAGACATAAACTCATTTATTTTGATTTTCTGTGTCCGCTCTGCTCCGGTTTTTGAATCTTTTATTACAAGATTACAAATACGTTCTTTTTCCGAAATATGAAATGCCTTTTTGAGTGCACATATAAGCTTACTGAAGAAAGTACTTTTTGTTTTATACAAAAGTTCAATATTATCAGAAAGTTTTGAAATAAGCTGTGCAAGAGTTGGTGCTGTAGCTCCAACAGCAAGAACAGACTGCATGAGCATTTCTTTTGTATCCGGCCCGGCAGCTTTTTTTTCAGTTACACTTTTTGAAGATTCTTTTATCTGAAGGCGTTCAAGAACTGCCGCTCGTCTTCTGTCTTTATCAGGGGCATGATCTTCTTCAATAATTTCATTTACAAGATCAGTATAAAAATTCTTTTTGCCGGTTACTTTTGTATAAAGTCTTTTGATTTCTGCCAGCTCTGCTTCTGAAGATTCTGCAGCCTTCGCCTTATCGAAATCCGGATGATCAAACAAATCGCGTCTAAGACCGCCTTTATACAGCTCCCGCAAAAAAACTGAAAGCTCTGTAAGTATCTTGTTTATTTCACCGGTTGACTGAGCACATTTATCAAGGCTGTCATTAATCATACTCTGAACAACATTTGGTGCACCTTTTTTTGCATTGCTGACAACCATTGCAAGAGCACGGGTATTCATTCTTGTACTGTTGCTGGAAAGATTGTCCCACTCAAAAACCTTGTTCAAATCCAGAAGCTGCTTAACCTTCTGAATCGTAAAATTTTCTATTGAAAATCTGAAGTAGGTACAAATAAAGTCGAGCATAGTCTCATAATTCGAAAACCGCTCTCCAAAAACCTTAGCAATTTCGCTTTCTGCAAATTCGGAAGTCTCTGGTACAACAATCCCTGAAATCTTTTTATCCAGTCTATATGGATCTGGAACAATTAATGACTTCTTAACAAAATTTTCGAAAAGATTTTTTACGCAGGTATACATAAGCCGATACTGCATAAGCATTTCCTGCAGACGTACAGAGTTATACCATTCCTGTTTTTTGTTTAGAGCTGTCTGAAGCTCATTTACAAAATTATCCACTTCCATACTTAGATTATCGGCAGAAAGTCCTGATTACTTGCTTAAAATTTTCACAGGTGTTCCTGGTACTATAGAATCAAAATTTACCTCGTATGTTTCACCATTTTTATCTGTTCCAACTTCAAAATAGAAAGAATCATCTTCGGCTCGGAAGATTTTTCCTTTGACAGTTTTATCAGCCTTAAATTCAGCATCAGCTCCTTCTTCTGTAATCAGATAACGAGCCTTACCTGTAACATAAACACGCATGTTATCATGACCAGTTGCAAACATAATTACTGCGTTTGTTTTTGCCAGAGATAAAAGTGTTTCATAAGTCTGCTCATAGAAAGCCTGCTGATCTGAAATCTGTTTTTTACTTTCTGTAAGCTCATTCGAAAGACTGTTTATTTTTTCATTGAGCTGAACAGTTTCGTTATAAAGAGAAGCAGTTGTATTTACAAATGCTGCACCCATCTCATTTACAAGCTCGCGTGAGGCTGCTGTATAAGTCGGAATTGAATTCTTTTGCGGAACATCTCTTACTGCTTTATCAAGATATTTATAATCATCATAAAGCTTTTGATATTCGTTCATTGTATTTGAAAGCTTTTGTGATGAAATATTTTTTTGTGCTAATGCAGAAGTCGCATTAAAATCTGGAGCAGCTGTATTTTTAGTTTTTTGAATTATACTGCCAGCCTTTTCATCATTAAGTTTTGGATCAAGCAAAGCAAGCTCAGTCTGATATTGTGCCGAAACAGCACTTACAGCAGAACGAATTGCTTCTGTATTCTGCTCTTGTGTATCTGAAAGTTTTTTGTTTAATTCTGCTATGCGGATTTCGTACTGGTCTTTTATTTTCTTTTGTTCGAGCTCTTTGACCTTGCGTTCACTATCAAGGGCTTTTTCCTTTTCCTTTGCAGCCTGAACCTTAGCCGCATCAAATTCTGCAAGCTGAGCTTTATATTCTTCGATTTCTTTTTCTGCCTGAACAAGCTGTGCATCATATTCTTCATGAATTGCAGCTAAAGCCTCTTTGTAATTCTTATCAGCCTCATACATAAGCTCCGCACGTTTTTTTCTTGAAAGGCGGGTCATAGAATCAATAACGAAGATATCGTTTGTATGAGAATCTTCTGCGGCCTTAAGCTTTACAGCCATATCACCTTCAACTGCTGCACGCTGTTTTACGGCATTGTCGTAGTTTGTCTGAGCTGCAGTTACTGTGTTCAAGAGATTTTTAAGATTGAGGTCATCAAACTCTGCCACGCTTACAGAAATTTCTTCATTATGAGACGAAATTGTTTTTGTCATTATAAAGGCAATTGCAAATACAACTAAAAAACAACCGATAAGCATCAGGGCCGAAAAAGGTGAATGATTCTTTTTTGATTTTGCATATTCATTTTCGATATTATAAGTCTGCTCAGAAGAAGTCTGGTGAATGCGTTCCAGCTCCTTTCCAAGAAAGAGCATTACTTCATTATGTATCTGATTTGCTTTCTGCTCTTCTGATATTTTTGTTATTTTGTTGTCATTGTCCATATTCCGCTCCAATCTGCAGGTGCACTCTTTATACCCATTCGCTCAAGGAATACCTGAGTGACATCCAGTTCCAGTCCTTTGAAAATTTTGCGGGCTGCTTTCCAGTCGCCGTCGTAATAAGCCTTTAAGCCCTCTTCAAACTTCTGATATTTTTCAAGCAGTGCTTCGTCCATTTCGTTTGTATCGAAAGGGAAGTAGATTTTCTTTCCTTTTGTTTTTCCTTTTACCTGAACTGTATCGATTTCTATAAACTTATAACGTGCGGTTTCTGCCGTTACTTCATCTTTAATTGATTCGGAAACGACTACCGGAATGTGATAGATTCTTGTGAGCCCCTCGAGTCGCGATGCCGAATTTACGGTATCGCCGATTACGGTGTTTGTCATGTGAGACTGACGAGGATCATCAAAATCGTTACGGCCGATTGTTCCGTAGAATACTTTTCCGCCGTCAACACCAACACCAACATCTACCATTACAGCCTGGAAAACACTCTCTTCTGATTCTGTGAGTTTACGCTGCTTTTCTATTTCTTCGCGGCGGCCCTGCATTTCCTGTCTAAGCTCTGCAGTTGCGCGGGTTATGTTCCAGGCAGAAATTACGGCATTGTAAGCCTTAGAACGTTTTGAATCGAGAGTTCCATAAATTGCAAGAATTGCGTCTCCAATAATAGAACCTACAATTCCCGAGTTCTCATGAACATTATGAATTACACGATTATAATGAACATTCAAAACTTCAATAATGTCGTTTCCAAGAGTTTCTGTTCGGTAAGTAAAACTCTTTACATCGGAGAAAAGCATTGCAAGATCCCGCTGCTTGCCTTCGAGACCTACATCACGACCTGCATAAGCTTTTGCAACAATATCCTTTGAAACAAATTTCTGGAAAGTATCAAGAAGATTACTAACCTGCATTGAAAGAGAATTGAAGGAAGCAGCCAAGTAAGTAACGTCATCATTAGGAGCCTTTGAAATGTCGATAAGATCAAGCTTCTTTTTCTTCTGCATTTCGATAAGATCGTCTGTAAAAGAACGCAGGGATCTGAACTCACGGTTAATTGTTATATAACCGGCAGCAACAAATAGAAGCGTAAAAATAATGATTAATGCAGAAATGATTCCATAGATTCTATAATTTGATTTTTCCAGATCAGAACGAAGCTCAGCGCGGATAATGTAGTAGCCCCAGTCATCCTGATATTTATATACACCAAAATAGTCTCCATAAGGACTCGAAAAAGAAATAGACCCTTCCTCTATTCCCTTCTCTTTATTTTGATTTAACAGCATTAGGGCATTTGAATCAAAAGAAGGAAAAACCGCAAGCTCATTTGCATCAGTTAAAAACTCAATTTCTCCATCATTTGTTACACCAAGTGCAAGACTGTTAGCATTATCAAATCCAGTTCTGGCAACCTTACACATAGCATCAATACTTTCTTCCCGATTACCAGAATACGAATAAATCTGATACTGATTTGAAGAAGTTGTATAAAGCTCTTTCAACTGACTTACCATGATTGTATTATTTAAATTGATAATCTGACGTTGAGTAAGCTGAAGTGAAATAAAATTTGTAATAAAATTTGAAAGCAGTATAAGACAAATAAAGATGAGAAGCATCTTTAAGCCAATCGGAATAATCCTCGTTTTTCCTACTCTGGAAAAGAATTTAATCTTGCCAGGCACGTTGAGTCCTCCAAATCGGTCATTGCTTAAAGGCAGTGACACAAATATCTTTTTTCTCCGAGATTATTTTTAAATTGATATTTTGAATTAATCTTTCGCAAACGTTGTAGTAACTATAAATTATAAATCAATTGAATAAAAAACGCAATTTTTTTATGATAGTTTCATTCCGAACCTTCGTAGCACAGCTACTCGGAGACTCTCTAAAAAAGATGCTGAATCAAGTTCAGCATGACACATAATGGATTCTAATATGTCTAAAAAATCAAAATCTATAGTACGTTCAGGGCTTCTGCTTACTCTTATGACCTTTGCTTCCCGCATTATGGGACTTGTTCGCGAGATGACAAAGGCATCTTTCCTTGGAACCGGACTTTTTGCCGACAGTTTTTCTGTCGCATTTATGATTCCAAACCTTTTCCGAAAACTTTTTGCTGAAAACGCAATTTCTGTAGCTTTTATTCCTACCTTCAAGGACTATATTTCAAAGGAAGATACTAGCGAAAATAAAAAAACAACACAGGAATTTCTAAACGCTACTCTGACTCTTGTATCTTTTCTTACAGCCTGTGTTGTTACTTTGGGAATAATTCTTGCTCCTTTTATCATTCCGATTTTCTGCAAAGCTCCGGCTGAAGGAATAGAGGGATATGCAGCAAAGCTTGATTACTATCTTCTGGAACTCAATGAAACAACAATACTTACGAGAATCATGTTCCCGTATCTCTTTTTGATTTCAATAGCAGCATTTTTTCAGGGAGTTTTAAACACCTGTGGAATTTTTGCACCTTCTGGTTTTACTCCGGTTATGTTCAACGGAATTGTAGTTCTTTCTACTTATATTCTCGCACCACATACTTCTAATCCGGCGCGAGCAATGGCTATTGGAACAATTTTGGGTGGCACAGTCCAGGCTATTTTCCAGTGGCCTTTTGTTCACAAGACTGGCTGGAAAACCGGAATCACATCAATAAAAAAAGCCTTTACAAACCCAGGAACCAGAAAAGTTATGGCTCTGCTGGCTCCAACAATTGTTGGAATTGCCGCATATCAGCTTAATGACACAGTTTCAACAGCACTTGCTAAACACGTGGGACCTGGTATTGCATCAAGCCTTCAGTACAGCATCCGACTTCAGGAACTGATTCTTGGAATTTTTGCAGTTTCAATCGGAACTGTAATTCTGCCGGATCTTTCGGGCTTTGCAAATAAAAAAGACTGGACTCAGTTCAATTCAATGCTGCTTCAGGCAATCAAAATTATGACTTTGATTTCGATTCCGATTACAGCCTACTCGCTTATCACCGGCCGCGAACTGATTTCCCTCTTATATAAAAGAAATCAGTTTGATGAAGATTCTGTAATTATGACTCTGGGAATTTTCCGCTTTCATATTGCGGGCCTGCTTTTTATTGCCCTTAACAGGATTATGGCTCCGGCTTTTTATGCACAGAAAAAACCTAAGCTCCCCACTATTGCAGGCCTTATCAATTTTGCTTCAAACATTCTTTTTGTCTTCATCCTTTCAAGACCAATGGGTGGAAACGGAATCGCTCTTGCCTTAAGCATCGCAAGCTGTCTTAATACAATTTTCCTTTTTATCTTTATGAAAAAAATGGAATCAATAGAAGTTGGCCGGCTCGCAAGCGGAACTCTACTCTATGCTTTAAAGATGCTGATTTTTTCTGTGATTGCTTCGGTGCCGACTTATTATCTGCATAAGTTTCTGGTAAAAACTTTTGAGGGGCATGGAAATCTTATTGCTTATGGAGCACCAGTTGTGATTTCTGCAATTGCATTTGCGCTTGTAGGAGTACTTGAACTGATTATCGCAAGAGATGAGATTGTGCAGTCTATAACAGCACGCTGGTTGAGTAGCCCGAAGGGCGTATCGAAACCAAATACAGATAAGAACTAACCGGTGTTTTCGATACACCCGCATTCGCGGGCACTCAACCACCCTACAACAGAGAGGTACAAATGAAAGAATATACAAATGACCAATTAAAAGAAATCTACCGCGCACGCCGAAAGACCCTTGCAAGCGAAATGAAAAGCCGCGGCGCAGGTGCCTGTGTTTTTATCGACAGCGAAGAACACCGCGACCCGGCTCTGCCATATTTTACAAATCACCCCAGCGACGCAGTTCTCATAATTTTCAGCGACGGCTACACCGTACTCATTCCCTGGGATGAAAATCTTGCCCGCCAGCAGGCCCAGTACGACAAGCTTGTTCCATATACCCGCTATAAAAACAAGGATATAGATGCTATTCTTGCCGTGCTCAACGTTTGCTACACTCACGGAGAAAACAGCCGTGTAGAACTACCTCCATATCTGACCTATCCAACCTATCTTAAATTTATTGATGCACTTGCAAACTACGACTGCCGCTGTAAGGAAGATGGTCTTCATAAATTTGTCGTAGACTGCCGTATGATTAAAGATGAATATGAAATTGAATGTACCCGTGAAGCAGCCCGTGTAGGAGACCTGATTATTGATGAAATTAAAAAACAGGTACGTAAAGGCAAAATTAAAACTGAAACTGATGTCGCACTTTTGATAGAGAAAAAACTTCGTGAAAACGGATGTCAGAGAACAGGTTTTGATACGCTCGCGGCGGGACCTTCGCGCAGCTTCGCAATTCATGCGTTCCCGGGATACACTGCAGCAGACTGGCCGGCACAGGGACTTTCCATTCTGGACTTTGGCGTTGTTTATAACGGCTATACAAGCGATACAACGCTTACAATTGCGAAAGGACCTCTGACTGCCGCCCAGGAAAAACAGCTGGAGCTGGTTCAGAAAGCCTATGATGAATGCGTAAAACTCTACAAACCTGGACGGCCGATTATGGAGGCAGCGAAAAAGGCGGACAGTATTTTTGCGGCCGCAAAGCGTAAGATGCCTCACACTCTGGGCCACGCTATTGGTCTTGAAATTCATGAGCAGCCGCGTGTGAGCCCGCGCACTGCGCCAGAGCTGCTTTTTAAGCCGGGAATGATTTTAACTTGTGAGCCGGGACTTTATGATGTGAAAATCGGTGGAACACGCCTGGAAAATGATGTCCTCATCACCGAAGACGGCAATGAGGTTATCACTCATTCACGAATTATCCGAATCTAGAAAATTTCGCTCTTTCGATTTCGCAGGGCTATCTGTTCAAGAATACTGTCGGCACTTACACAAAGTGCTGTACACAGATATTTATCTTCGAGTCCCTGAGCAAGTTTCTTCATATCGGAAATTACATGGCGAATAAGATCATTGCTTAATTCTTCTTCGCAGCAGTCTTCGAGCTGGCGGTTGTATTCTTCACCGAGCACACCTGACTTTATCAATGATTCTGCTGTTATGAGAAGACCTCTTTTTCCAGACATTTTCTGAATGATATATTCTATAACCATTCTCATACGACAGCACTCAAATGAGTTTTTGTCTTTTTCTGGAAGGAAGCTTGAAAGAACTCTAAGCTTTTTGAAAAGCTCTAGTTCTGCAGCATAATTCTTTGCCATATTATCGTCATTAAGGATTCGGCTGATTTTGTCCAGCATATTATCTGCTGTAATAAAGTTATCATCCGATTCCTTTTCAGCAGCCGGCACCTCAGCTACAGTTTCTTCAACTGCTGCTTCTTCATAAGAACCACCACAGAGATCTTCGAGTTCTTCAACAGAAAGGAACTGGTCAAAAGTAAAATCATCAGAATCTCTTTCATCCGCTTCTGTTACATCTGCATCATCTATACTGATTTCTGAATCCTCAGATTCGCTTTCAACTTCTTCTTCAATTTCAGGCTCAGGTTCAGTTTCTGGTTTCAGTTCAATTTCTGGTTCAGTTTCAACTTCCGGCTCAACTTCAACCTCTGGCTCAATTTCGACTTCTGATTCTTCAATTACAGGTTCTTCGAGTTCAACTTCAGCTTCGATTTCACCTTCAGTTTCCGGCTCATAAATTACAGGTTCTTCATCTTCCAGATCTTCATCAAAGCCATCTAAAGCAGCTTCTTCTGCAAGAATATCTTCTGATTCAGTTGATGAAATCAAATCTTCATCGAGTAATGAATCATCAAGCCCATCTTCTTCGGCTTCCTCTTTAACTGGTTCTTCTGCTACCTGCTCCGGCTGCAAATCATATTCAGAAAGTTTGTCTTCTACAGCTTCTTCAACTGCTTTCTCAACAGTTTCCTGAATCATCTTCTCATTTTCCTGCTTGAGTTCATTTACAAGCTCTCTCTGCTGCAAAGCAAACTCACGCTGCTGAAGTTCGAGTTCCTTCTGCTGATTCTTAAAATCATTCATCATCTTCTGAGCATCAGATGCTGAAAGAGTATTTACCGGCGGCTCATCAGGCTCATAATCAGATTTCTGCTCCGGCTTTTCAGGCACCTTCGGTGTAAGCGGCTCATACTCCGGTTCCTCCTCGCTCGACCCCACCGGCTCATATTCCGAAGCCGGTTCTGTCTCCGCTTCAGGAATACTCTCTGCTACAGGCTCTGACACAGCCTCTTCTATCGTGCCATCTTCAAAATCACCAAAGTCAAAATCACCTTCATCTTCTGAAAGACCTTCCTTAAGACTGTCTTCTTCACCTGCTGCTGGTGTCATCATAGACATCAAATCAGAATCTTCCTCATTTTCGTCATAAGGCTTTTCCTCTTCTTCTGCAGGTTTATTTTCAGCATCTGGATCATCATCAAAATCTTCCCAGAATTCACCATCTTCACCGGTAAGTGCCTGTTCTATCGTAGGCGTAGATTCAAGGCTGCTGATATCAGGAAGTTCATCCTCGCCATCTCCCGAACCAGACATCATAGCATCTATCTGCTCATCATTTTTTTTGTCGTTATCAATCAAGCTTCCATCTTCTGCAAGATTTCCACCTTCCTCTTCTGAGAGTTTATCTGCATCAACTGCTATCGGCATTTCATCGGTATTATAAATTTCTTTATTTGTCTCAAGCTCGTTGTAAATTTTCTCAAGTTCTTTAACAGCATAGATGTTAGGATTCTTTAACGAAACACCTTTTTCATAGTCTGATTTTGCCTTTTTTAAATCACCACGCACAGCGTTAATTGTACCTAACAAATTATAACCTTCCGGTAACTGCGGTCTGCTATCTACAAAATGATTTGCCATTTCTTCAGCCTTTTCATAATTTCCAGTCTGAATATAACGGTCAGCGGCATTAATCATATAATCTTTGTAGTGATGATTGATTTTCTTGATTTTACAAAAATAAGTATTTGCAGCCTCTTCATCTCCTCGGCAGATAAAATACTGTCCGTAAAGATCAAGAATCTGAAGATCCTTACCATCACTTTTTTCATCGATTGTTTTAATCAAATCAAGTGCTTTTTCATAACGCTGAGCAGAAAGAAGAACATGTGCATACTGCTTACATACTTCAAGATTCTCAGGAGCAATATCGACTGCATCAAGAATTTTTTCCATGGCCTGATCAATCTTCATTCCCTTTTCAAGAGATTTTGAAAGACCAACAAGGATATTAATGTCGTGCTGCTTAAGAGTTTCTGCCTTCTTGAAAGTTTTTGTTGCATTATCGTAATCAAACTGATTCAGATAAATACGTCCGAGAATGCAAAGCAAATCTACATCATCCGGATGCAATTTAATTGACTGTCCAACAAGCTCCTGAGCCTGCTTTGTGTCCTGACAATGGATAAGAAGTTCACTGAAATCACGGATGGCATCGAGCCAGCCCGGTCTTGTTTTAAGCGCATTTTCATAGCTTCTTACTGCTTCGGGATAATTTTTTGTAGCTTCATAAACATGAGCAAGATTGTAATTCAAAATAGGATGATTCTGGTCTACCTGAAGCCCACGCCTAAAGGCAGCGATGGCCAGCTCATACTCTTTTTTAGCCGAATAAATAGAACCAAGATGGTTATGCGCAAGTACATCATCCGGGTTGTGGTTGATTACAGATTCAAAGGCATCAATAGCGTCATCGTAATCACCCATCTCCTTGTAAGTAAAACCGAGGTTATAATTGATATTAGGATTTGAAGAAGAAATATCCTGGGCTTTATGAAGAATATTTACTGAATCTTCATAGCGTTTAAGGCGGCGAAAAATTGCACCAAGGCTCACCATTGAGTCAGTGTTATCCGGATTAAAAGTGATAATCTGCTCATAATAGGGAATTGCTTTTTCGTCCTGGCCGGCGCGCACATAAATACTACCAAGCTGTTTAAGATATTCTACATTGGATTCATCACTTCGCAGAAGTTCTTTGTAAAGTCGCGCAGCTGTTGCCCAATCATGAGCTGTAATTGCATTCTGTGCCTTTGTCAAAATCAAACTGTTTGCCATATTTTTATCCCCTCTTTTACCCTATTTTAATCTTGCTAACGGGCGCGCAAAAACTTCTTTTGAAAGATTTCCTACAACCCTCATATCATAAGCAGACCAGGCTGCTACTGCAAAATAATATATTTTTCCGTTCTCAAGTCCTGTAACTGTATATGAACTTGTGTTTCCTACATTAATTGGTGATTCACCTTCTATTGCCATGCGGCCAAGATATTCACCAGGGCGAGTTCCATAATATAGATAGTAACCGCCTGCTGTATCATCCACAGAATAGTTCCATGAAACTGTAACACTTCCGTTACCCGCAACTGCCTTTACAACAAATGGAGGCAGTGGTTCTGGCAGTTCTGTAAAGTCCAGACTTATCGAGGTAATAGCTGGTGTCTGTTCACCGTTTCCGTCTGGCATGAGCTCTACTGCTACCTGAAAGTAAAGTCCTGTTATTCCTTTGAGGTCTTCTCCGCTTTCTACCGGCTTCCATTCAGGGTACTCATCATTCCAGTCATAAAAATTTTCACCTGAACGTACGTAATAGCACACTGCAGTTTGTGAAGGAATGTTCATTTCGGCTTCAAGCTTATTGAGTACTGAGCCTGTTGAAACCATAATCGGTTTTGTTACAAAGCTGCCGCCGACGGGGAGATATTGAGCGTGACCGATTCTTCCGGCGTTGTCTGCCGACTGAAAATCTGGCGGAGAATAAGGCCGTCTGAGAATTCTAAAATCATCAAGAATTCCCGTATACTCAGGACAAATAGAAAGCTCAGAAGGAGTTCCAAGATAAACAAGATTTACATCGCCACCTTCCGAACGTTCGTTAGTTATATAAGTAATATCTTCTGTTATTCCGTTAACAACGTATTCAAGAATTCCCGTCTCACAATCAAAAGAAAGTACATGATAACTCCACACATCCGGTATGATTTTTGAACTTCCCTTAAGCTCTACCTCGTTTTTACCCACAGCATTCAGGTACATATCAAAAATATTATTTAGTTCCCACTTTATGTGTCCTTTATCAAAAGTTCCGTTTATAACCTGAAAAACAAGGCGTCCATCTTCATTTTTTGAGGATTCCCAGTTCAAAACAATTTCACCATTTTCTGCAATCGAAGGGCAAAGCCAGAATTCAATTGAAAAAGACCCCATCAAACCTTCTGAGCCAAAGAAGGTTCCAGGTTTTCCGGATATACTCAAGCCTCCCATATTTCGGCTGAGACCTGCTGCTTTTTCATTTTTTGTCTGATTAGTCTGCTGGAAATTATTTCTGTTAATCGTATAGTCACCATCAGAAACTGGCATCTGTGCGTCTTCAAAATCAATTAATAAATCTGTATATTCATCAAAAACAAAAGAGTTTGAGGCAAGCTGTATACAGTCGTATCCGAAACGACCTTTTCCTGTTGTAATGTTATACTGCTTCTGGAAAACCGACCAGCCGTTTTTTCCACCGAGTAAATATTCTTTAGCAAAAAGATTCATTGTGCTGCCTGCACAAATCATTGCAAGCGCTATAATAAGAAGTCTTTTTTTGATACAATTTCCTAACATAACATGACAGCCAAAACTACACGTGATATTCTTCACGAAACAGCTCTGAAAGCTCCTCAATCTAGTGGCGTCTATCTGTGGCGAAACGCAGAAGGCACCGTAATTTATGTGGGAAAAGCGAAAAGCCTTAAGAGCCGCCTGTCTTCCTATTTTTCAGGACAACAGAGCGTAAAAACAAGACTTTTAATCTCCCACGCCAACTCTATTGAATACATCACAACAGCTAATGAGTACGAAGCTCTGCTGCTGGAAAACAACCTTATTAAAAAGTACAATCCCCGCTACAACATAGATTTGAAAGACGGTAAATCATACCCTGTTTTGAGAATCACCAATGAGGATTTTCCCAAGATTTTTAAGACCCGCCGCATTTTGCAGGATGGTTCCACTTATTTTGGTCCCTTTCCTGACGTTGCAGCTCTGGATACATTTATTGAAACACTTTTCAAGCTGTATCCTGTCCGTCATTGCAGAACTTTTAGAAAACGAGACACCCCTTGTCTCTATTACCATATGAAGCAATGTCAGGCTCCCTGCTGCGGTAAAATTTCAAAAGAGTCCTACAACTTATACATCGGTGAAATAAAAAGGTTACTTGAGGGAAAAGGTGAAGAAACTGTAAAAGCCCTGCAGACCGAAATGAAGGCTGCAGCTGCTGCTTTGGACTTTGAAAAGGCGGCCAGACTGCGCGACGGCATAAAAGCCCTTATGGTTCTGCAGAATCAGAATATTGTGGAAAGCTTTGATTCTGATGACCGCGATTATATTGCATACCATAGCGAAGGCGAACTTGTAAGCTTTACAGTTTTGAAAATTCGTGGCGGCAAACTGCTTGGTCGGGAAAATTACCGCGCCGAATCTCTTAATGACGACGATGACCTTATAGCTGAGTTTATGGCCGTTTTTTATGATGATATCCACACTATTCCGCCTCAGGTTTATATTCCTGCGACCAAAGAGTTTGACCATATTTCACGCTGGCTTCGTGAGGAAAAGAAATCTACTTCTCAGGTTTTTATGGTAACTTCTCACGATCTTCCACGAGATGTTGCAGCCATTCAGATGGCAAAACACAACGCAAAGGAAGATATTGTGCGCCGCCTCCGCGACCGTGGTGACATGCCTGCCCTCGAAGAGCTTAAAGAAAAGCTTGGCCTCGACTCGCTGCCGGTTAGAATCGAAGGTTTTGATATTGCTCATATCGGTGGTAAATGGCCGGTTGCTTCCCTAATCAGCTTTTACAACGGGAACCCGGATAAAAAGAATTACCGCTACTTTCGTCTTAAGACTACCGACGGCCTCATAGACGACTTTGCCTCAATGAAAGAAGCTGTTTCCCGCCGCTATACCCGCCTGCTCAATGAACAGGCCGACATGCCGGATCTGCTTTTGATTGATGGTGGTATTGGTCAGGTAAATGCGGTCGAAGAAATCCTCAACTCTCTGGGGCTGGACATTCCTATTGCAGGTCTTGCCAAGCGGGATGAAGAAATCTACCGCCCGGGCAACAGCACGCCAATCTGTCTGCCAAAACGAAGCGATGCCCTGCGCCTCTTGCAGCGCGTACGAGATGAAACCCACCGCTTTGCCACAAGCCGAAACCAGAGGCTGCGTACAAAAGAAAATACAAAATCAATTTTCCTGGAACTGCCGGGAGTTGGCGAAAAACGAGCCCTTCAATTGCAGCGCCAGTTCCTCACATTGGAAAATCTTGCCGCAGCAGAAGAAAGTGCGATTGCCCAGTGCCTTCATATCAAAGCCCCGGAAGCTGCAGACATCTTACTAAAAGCCCGAGATCTCAACGCCCTTCGCAAGGACAAAAAAGACCTGCAACGCCTCTCACTCGGACAGGCCGGCACCACAAAAGAAAAAGCCGCAGAAGCAGGCTATATTGCAGATCTGGCAAGTGCAGCACTGGCGGCTGCAACAGGCTATGGGGAAAACTTGACATCTGGCGACAATCTAGCAGCCGCTGAAAATCCGCCTGATTACGGAGAATAAAAATACCTTATTTTTGAATCGTTAGAAAAAGTAAGAAGACTTGTTATAAAGAGACATATAAGCAAAGAAATTGTTTTTTGAGATTTCATTTTTAAGTAACCTGTTTATGAAAAAACGATTGCTATTAATAAGGATTTACTTTTCATATAATCATCATCGCTTATAAAAGTGTAATCGTAAAGAGTAAAATGCTAAAAGTAACCGAAGTTACCCGAAAAAACGAAATCCTTTTATTGTTTTAACAGAATTACGCTCAACAATTTCAGCACGGCAGCGGATAATCGGCGGAACCTGTTTTCCATCAATCTGATCCAGCATCATCTGAGCAGCGATATCACCTATTTCTGTTGTACTCTGGCGGAAGGTTGTGAGGCCTAAATATTCAGAAGAAATTTCATCGTCAAAGCCTATTACAGAAATATCTTCAGGAATGCGGATTCCGTGCTTTCTGGCATATTCATAAACACCAAAAGCCATTTGATCGCTGGTCACAAAAACTGCCGTGAGGTCTTTGCGTCGTTTTATGAGGCGGCCAAAAGCTTCAGCTGCGCTTTTTTTATCCCAACCTGCACTCAATTCATAAGCAGTTTCATCAAAAAGATGGTAATTTTCCATTGCAGTTTTAAAACCGTTAAAACGTTCTGTCGGCGCACTGGAAATTCCATCAACAGGAGCAGAAATATATGCTATTTTTTTGTGTCCGTGTTTTATCAGATATTCAGCAGCCTCATAGCCACCCTTCTCATTCGCAGTTATTACCGTACAGATACCATCAAAAATCGAATTAGTAGAAACACGAGGCAGATTTGTTCTGGTAAAATCTTCAAAGTCTGCAGGTGTATTAGTTGCCGGATTTATGATAATCACACCGTCAATACAGCGGAAATTGGCATGAGAAAAATAAGTCATGTTAAAATGGCGGGAAAGAAAAATGATATCATAGCCAGCCGCTTCAATTTTTTCACGAAATCTTGTAAGAACCGGAGAAAAAAGAGGATGGGCAAAGCCCATATTCATTCCAGTATCATCATAAATAACACCAATCAGATAAGACTTTTTTGTTGAAAGAGTTCGCGCAGTAATATTCGGCTCATACCCCATTTCCTTAGCCTTATCAAGAATTATCAGCCTTGTCTCTTCACTCAAAGAACCAAGCCCGTTCAAAGCCTTAGAAACCGTTGGAGCTGAATAACCTGTTGCCTCAGCTATATCATAAATCGTTACCATATTAATGCTTTATGATAAAACAAGTGTGCTGATTTGTCAAAATCGAAACTTCTATAAAATATTATAAATTTCATTTTCCTATTGCCCTTCAACAACTTTTCTGATATCTTTTCCAAAGATTTTACGTTTGAGATGAACAAACCGTCAGAGTCCATAGAGTCCTGCATTACCGGCGACGCCACGGCGCACCGCGTATCACATCTACCAAGTAATTTACTACAATACAATCTTTTAATTCTCATTATTTTATCATCACCGTGATATACGGTCACGTCAAGGCAAGCTGCGCTTAAAGCCATGACATGCCTGTTTATCTTTTTTATCAGGAGGATAAAACCGCTATGAATAAGTACGCAAAGCGTTATCTTATCGACGCTATGTCTGGAATGGCTCAGGGTCTTTTCTGCTCTCTGTTGATTGGAACAATCGTTAAGACTCTTGGACAGCAGTTGCTCCGTCTTAACAACAATGCTGTTTTTCAGTTTCTCGTAAATGCCGGAAACTTTGCAACTGACGCACATGTAGTTGGAGCCGCAATGGCTGTTGGAATTGGTTTTGCAATGGGTGTTCCGGCGCTGGTTTTGTTTTCACTTGCAGCAGTCGGAAGCGCTGCAAACGTAACAGGCGGAGCTGGTGGCCCGCTTGCTGTTTTACTGATTGCAATTATCGCTGCTGAGCTCGGCTGTCTTGTAAGCAAAAAGACAAAGGTAGACATCATCGTAACTCCGGCCGTTACAATTCTTGTTGGTGCCCTTTTGACAGTTTTGACTGCTAAATACATTGGTGCTGCCGCAAGCTCTGTAGGCCGCTTCCTTGTATGGACAACTAAACTTCATCCATTCTGGATGGGGATTCTCGTTTCGGTAGTTGTTGGAGTTGCTTTAACACTGCCGATTTCGTCTGCTGCAATCTGTGCTGCATTTGGCCTCACTGGTCTTGCAGGTGGTGCTGCCGTTGCAGGCTGCTGTGCTCAGATGGTTGGCTTTGCAGTTCTCAGCTTCCGAGAAAACCGCTGGGGCGGAATTCTTTCACAGGGCTTGGGAACCTCTATGCTGCAGATGCCTAACATTATCAAAAATCCTAAGACCTGGCTTCCTCCAATTATAACCAGCGCAATTACAGGTCCTCTTGCAACCTGCCTCTTCAAAATGAAAATGAACGGTGCCGCAGTAAGCTCTGGAATGGGAACCTGTGGTCTTGTTGGACAAATCGGAGTAATCACAGGCTGGTACGAACCAAGCGAAGTTGCAATTGGTCATGGTGCTGCTGCAATTCAGCCCGGCTTTGCAGACTGGCTGGGGCTTGTGCTGATTTGTATTGTACTTCCTGCTGTTTTATGCTGGGCATTCGGAATCTTGTTCCGAAAATTTGGCTGGATAAAAGACGGCGACCTTTCTTTGAATTAACAAAGCTTTCTTTTTCAATTATTTTTTCATATCTTATTCTACAATCAGCGGATTTATGTTATAATTATCCGTTGCGATGAATTATGAAAATCCGTTGATTGTTCAGGGAGACCGATCTCTTCTTCTTGATGTGCATGCCCCACTGGCAGAAGAATGCCGCAATGCACTGATTCCTTTTGCTGAACTTGAAAAATCTCCTGAACATCTTCACACATATAGACTTACTCCTCTTTCTCTCTGGAACGCTGCCTCTGCCGGCTTTTCTGCTGATGATGCAGCCGCAGTCTTACAAAAATATGCACGTTATGATGTTCCTCAATCTGTAATTGCATGGATAAAGGAAACAGCCAGCCGTTTTGGAAAAATAACCCTTCTTGCAGGTCCTGATATCGAAGTTCCTGTAAAAGAAGGCTCTGCTGAAAAAATCATAGAACACTATCTTTATCTTAAAGCTGATTCACTGCCTGTATACAAGGAAATTTTTGCAAATCATTCTGTAAAGAAACTGCTGACAGCCAGCTCCGACTCTAATGCGCCTGAACATTCCTTTCTTATTCATCTGACTGATCGCGGTACTATTAAACAGCTTTTACTTCAGGCAGGCTGGCCGGTAAAAGATCAGGTTGCACTTACAGACGGAGAACCTCTCGATGTTTCTCTTCGACAAATAACAGCAGCTGGGCAGCCATTACAAATCCGTGAATATCAGACTGGAGCAGCCCGCGCACTTGTTGGAGACAAAGGTCCGGGTACCGGCTTTGGAACAATCGTGCTCCCTTGTGGTGCAGGAAAAACTATTGTCGGCATGACTATTATGGATATGCTCAAAACCTCAACCCTGATTATCACAACTAATATTTCGGCTGTACATCAGTGGATTGACGAACTGTTAGACAAAACTAATCTCACCCGTAATCAGATAGCAGAATATTCTGGTGAATCAAAAACAATAAAACAGGTAACAGTAGCAACTTATCAGGTTTTAACCTGGAGACCAGACAAAGAAGGTCCATACCCTCATTTTTCGATTTTTCATGAAAGACCCTGGGGACTTATTATTTATGATGAAGTACACATGCTGCCAGCTCCGGTTTTCCGTGTTGTAGCAGATTTACAGGCAGTACGCCGTGTAGGACTCACCGCTACCCTCGTTCGCGAAGACGGCTGCGAAGGTTATGTTTTCAGTCTTGTTGGTCCTAAGCGCTATGATGTTCCATGGAAGGAACTTGAAAGAGACCGCTGGATTGCCACTGCTGAATGTGTAGAAGTTAGAATTGACTTACCTGCTTATCAGGAGATTGATTACGCTGTAGCAGGAACCCGGGAAAAACACAAAATCGCAAGTATGAATCCGGAAAAACTACCGGTCGTTAGTCAAATAATTAAAAAATTCCCGGATGATAAGATCTTAGTTATCGGGCAGTATCTGCAGCAGCTGGATGAAATCGTAAAAGAACTTTGCTGCCCTATAATCACAGGAAAAACACCTACCGTAGAACGCGATCGTATTTACAACGATTTCCGTGAAGGAAAAATCCGTGTACTTGTAGTTTCAAAAGTCGCCAACTTTGCCATAGATCTTCCAGATGCTTCTCTGGCAATTCAGGTAAGCGGTACCTTTGGCAGCCGGCAGGAAGAGGCTCAGCGACTTGGTCGTATTCTCCGTCCAAAAGAAAGAAAATCCCGTTTCTTCACTTTGATTACACGAAATACTGTAGAAGAAGAATTCGGTTCAAACCGCCAGAAATTTCTTGCAGAACAAGGTTATGAATATAAAATTGTCAGATACGACGGGGAGTTGAACTTAGATGAATGACAATGAAATCTTAAAATGGCAGGAAGCAATATCTTCTCTTCCGGACAAACAGTTTTTCAATACAATGCGTCTCTATCTTGGTGAGATAAAAACTCCATACAATAAACAGCGGCTCACACAACAACTTGCCGCCTTTATAAAACGAGAAGAAAATCTTTCCAGCCTTCTGACTCTTATAGACAGTTTTGATGTTACAATCCTTACGGCAATCTCTCTGATTCCAAATCCAACACAACAGACCCTTATAGAATTTTTCCGAACAGAATATTCTGTCACAGATTTATACGCAGAAATCATAAATCTTACCGAACGCCTTTTGATTTTTACTGAAAAATCAGCAGACTCAGGTAAAGATTTTATAAGAATAAATCCTCTGATTCGGGAAAATCTTTTGCCTTACCTGGATTCACAATTAATTTTCCCTGAATATACTGTAGCTCATTTTTCAAATGAAGATATTTTTAGAATCTCTCCTAACCTTCTTGCAGCATTTATTACATATATTCGTATCCGAGGAATTTCCTGTAAAGCCGATGGAACAATTAAAAAAAATGACAAGACTCGACTCTCAGAAATTTTTCCTGGTAAAGAAAGATTCATACAGCTTTTAATGACAGCCTTTATAAATCTTTCTCTTGTTTATGAGAGTGAAGATGGCAAAGGTTTTAAACTTGATTATAACAGAACAAAAAAATTTGCTGAACTTTCTGAAATCCAGCAATATGCTCTTTTATGTGCTGCAGCAGTTTCTCGCTTCAGTAAGGATGGATTGAAAAAAGAGGCTCAGCTTCTTATAGACTGTCTAACTTCAATTCCAGAAAACGGATTTTCCCGAGACAGTATTCTGCGGCTTGCATTTTTGGTTGGAACTTATACAGAAGATGGTAGTGCTATTGCACATAAAAGCCGTTTTAGGCTTATATTGGAAGCAGCAAGACAGGAAGCAGGTATTGAACCGGAACAAAATGCAGAACTCTTAGATCGTATGATTGATTGTGCTGTTTTATTCGGTTTACTTAAGAAAACCGGAACTTCTAAAGAAGGAGTCGAACTCTTTAATACAACAGAGGAACTTACTTCGTACAACACATCACTAACTAACGATAGTTTGTTAAACGGAGAATCTTCTCAAACACCAAAAGTTCTGAATATTGATTCTACTTACACCGTAACACTGATGCCTGGATTACAACTCAAAGAACTCCTTCCTCTTACAGATTTTATGCTTGTAAAGAAATTTGAATTTGTTACTGAATTTGAAATTACACGTTTATCTGCTTCAGAAGCCTTTGATAATGATCTTACGCCAGAAATCATTTTTAACCGTATTGAAAAATACAGTTACTACCAGATTCCTCAAAATCTTAAAATCAACATAACTGAATGGTATAATTCATATTCTTCTGCACAGCTTTATTATGGATTTGTTCTCAAAGTCAGAGATAACAATATCTCTTTTGTAGAAAACAACCCTAATATAAAAAAATTCATTAAGGAAAAACTTGCTGAAGGTATTTATCTTTTAAATCTTCCTGCCGGTTCTGACATCAATGATTTTATAAATGAAAGCTCTCTTGACTTTATGGGAAATGTAAAAACTTCCCTCACAAAATCTGAATTCCAAACCTTCCCTCTTTTACGAAGTGGTCACAAACCTGCAGTTCTTGAAAGAAAAAAAACAGGCTGTAAAATAACTTCTATTTCAGAAGCAGATAAAATTTTAAAAATGCTTAAAGCAAGCTTGGAAAAGCTTGATATGGAAAAGCATGCAAAAGAAAGTCTTGAACACAGAATTTCAAATCGTCTGATTCTTTCAGAAAATCAATTAAAAACGGCTGCTGTTCGTACGGAAATTCTTGAGGCAGACGGAATGGATTTTGCAGGAAAAGTTCATCTGATTGAAGCAGCTGTAAAAGACGAAGATCTGATGGAACTTCAGATGCCGGATGCAAACGGAAAGGGGGAATTCTTTACTCTGGTAGGCCTTCCTCTTGGAATTTCAAAACAGCCTGGCGAAGCTGTAATGCGCTTTCAGGTTGAACCAACAAAAGATATTGAAAACTTTCTTGTGAGCCGGATTACTCATCTTCGCCGACTTCGTTATTAAGGATAATCAAATGGAACTTTATATTGTAAGACACGGAACTACAGACTGGAATGCAGAAAAGAAATTTCAGGGTGCGCAGGATATTGAATTAAATGAAAACGGCAGAAAACTGGCCGCAGAACTTGGAAAAAGACTTGATGCAGAAAAGATTGATTTTGACTGCATATATTCTTCTCCACTTATACGGGCATATGAAACTGCCTGCCTTATTCGTGGACACAAAACTTATCCCATTATACGCGATTCACTTTTAACAGAAATAAGTTTTGGCAAACTCGAAGGTCTTCCTTATGACGAATGGATTGATACAAATCATCCCAGAAAATTTTTCTTCACTGAACCAGGTCGTTACATTCCACCTGAAGGAGGAGAAACTTTTAAATCTGTTTGTGAACGTACAAAAAAATTTGTTCAGACAGTAATTGAACCGATTCAAACAAGCCATCCTGATGCACGAATTATGATTGTTGCACACGGCGCCCTTCTTGCCGGTATGATGTGCTACCTCGACAATCATGATGTTGATAATTTCTGGGGTAGCGGTCTCAAAGGAAACTGCGAAGAGGCTGTTTATCAGTACGATGGAAGCAAATGGAAAAAGACTTCTGAAGATGAAGTTCACGACAATCCATATACAAAAACTGATTCGTCTAGGGAATAATTATGATAATAAAAAAATCAGATACATCATCTATAGAACAAACCACCACAGCAATAAAAAGTGGTGGTATAGTTATAATTCCAACAGATACAGTTTATGGCTTCAGCGGAATTGTTGACCTTAAAAACTCAGGCTCTCATTTTGAAACAGATGCTAAAATCCGCTCAATAAAAGGCCGTGCAGAAACAAAACCCCTTATTCAGCTTATAGCAAAACCAGAAGATATCAGACTTTATACCAACGATATTATTCCAGAATCTCTTCTTTCAAAATGGCCGGGCGCCCTCACAATCATAGTTCATATAAAAGATGACTCACCTCTTGCAGCCACTGCAATACCAGAAAGCCGCACTGTGGCCTTCCGCTGTCCGGGAGATGAATGGCTTCGTAAAATAATAGAACAATGTGAAGCTCCTGTTTTCAGCACCAGTGTTAATCGCAGCGGTCAGCCGGTTCTTGATACAATTAATGCAATCAATGAAGAATTCTCCAGCGAAGCCAGCCTCATCGTAGATGACGGAGATAAAAAAGGAGCCCTGCCTTCGACTCTGGTTTCAATTGAAAACGGAAATGTTCGGGTTCTTCGCCAGGGCAGTGTTAAGGTTTCCTGATATTTATACTGTCTTTCCATCCCAGTCTTTGGAATGTTCACGTTCGTAACGAATGGCCTCATCAAAATCAACTTCAGGTGCACAATTACGCTCTACGTTTAAGGCTGCTGTATGAAGTCTTCGAATACAGTCTGATTTGTCTTTATATCCAAGCTTTGATTTTTCTATACTGTCACGCAAAATACGTATTGATTCATCATAGATTTTCAGAGGAACTGGGAAAGGGTGTCCGTCCTTTCCACCATGTGCAAAACTGAAACGTGCCGGGTCTGTAAAACGACTTGGAGTTCCGTATATAACTTCGCTTACAAGAGCGAGAGACTGCAGTGTACGTGGACCAAGACCAGGAGTGAGTAAAAGACTTTCAAAATCCTGAGGTTGATTATTGTAAGCTATTGCTAACACCCCTCCAAGACGCTTAAGATCTACATCCTGCTTACATACTTCGTGGTGCGATGGAAGAACTATTGATCGGCCTTTTTCTTCCGTTTGTATTGAGAGCTCTGGAAACAATTCCTGCTGCTGTGGAAGTTCGGGGGCGTTGCGAGGGTGACCCCCGCTGGAAGGGGTAGCGACCGACGAAGTGGGCGCGAGGGGAAGACTTTCCCCTCCCTGCATAAGAATAATCTGACTGGCCGGTTTCCCAATTTGTGAAATTTCATTAAGCATACGTCCGGGCTCTTCTCGACTCATTTCAAGAATTGAAGAGCGGGCCTTATCGGCTTTGGAATCTGTAAGATTCAGAATCTTTCCGCGATTATCTCCGACTACTCCGGTATGAGGCTCTTCAACAAACGAACGTAAGTTAGTTGAACACCAGTGATAACGCCGAGCCTTTTTCTCAGCCCCATTCATTCCCTGCTGAACGACTGCCCAGCTTCCGTTCCGTGTCAAAATGAAATTATGCTGATACAGCTGGAATCCATCCTGAACGGCATTGTTATCTACTTTTGCGACCAGTTTACTGTTACGAACAAGTTCATCACCGTTCAAGCCTTCTCTGCCTGCAATTTCCAGAAGTTCATCCGGGGTCATCCTTGAATATTTTCCGCGACCACCACAAACATAAATTCCAAGCTCTTTAGCTCTTGGATTAAGTCCTCTCTTTAATGCATACATAACACTCGTCGTAATTCCAGAACTGTGCCAGTCCATTCCCATAACTGCACCAAAAGATTGAAACCAGAGCGGATCACTTAAACGAACAAGCACTTCTTCCGGACCAAAATTTTCAACAAGAGATTCTGTTATCAGTGTTCCCAGAACCATCATGCGATCCGCAAGCCAGCGGGGAACTGTTCCAGGATGAAGAGGTAAATCGGCATGTCCACTATTACGAAATTGAGGCATAGATTTATTTATATAATTATTATGAACTTTTGCTCGACAATTGTAAACCTCTGAATTGTCCCGTCATCGTTTTTGTGTTATAGTCTCCTCTATGAGTTTTCGCGATAAAAAAGTTTTTGGTTATTTGCTGGCAGCATCCTGTGTTTTTTTCTGGGGAATTACCTTTGTATGCACAAAATATCTGCTCAGAGATTTTTCACCGCTTGAAATTCTTTTTTACAGATTTATTGCTGCCTATATCGGGCTCTGGATTCTTCGTCCGCGCTTTGAAAAAATAGCAGTCCGCGATAATGTTCTTTTTGCGCTTGCAGGTTTTTCTGGAGTTATACTTTACCAGCTTTTTGAAAACATAGCGATTAATTACACAAACGCATCGAACGTAAGTGTTATCGTTAGTATCTGTCCTCTTTTCACCGCAATTTTCAGCCAGATTTTTTTGAAGGAAAAACATCTTTCTTTGTGGTTCGTTGTCGGCTTTGTAATTTCAATTACTGGAGTTACACTTGTCTGCCTCAATGGAAGTAAAGCACTGGAGTTTAATCCTAGGGGTGATTTTCTTGCACTTTTTTCGGCAGGCTGCTGGGGAATTTATTCTGTTGTAATTTCAATCATTAACAGAAAAAACTATGATCAAATTTGTGCAACCAGACGTATTTTCTTTTTTGCAGTTTTAATGATGATTCCTCTCATGTTTTTTACAAAACAGAATAACATCCTTGAAAATACAGCAAGATTTACAAATCCTTTAAATGTACTCTATATGCTTTTCCTTGGACTTGTTGCAAGTGGTTTTTGTTTTGCAGCCTGGAATAAAGCCTGCAAGATTGCGGGAACTGTAAAAGTAAGCTGCGGACTATATCTGATTCCTGTTGTTACAATTATCTTTGCATTTTTTGTACTCGGAGAAAAAATTACCTTGCTTGGTGCACTTGGTACCGCAATCACAATAGCCGGTCTGTTTGTGAGTGAAAAAAATGACTAGAGAAATTTCTATTATCAAAAAAGAAGAAGCCTATACCTATGATGAAGTGAGGTTTCTTGAAGAAAAGCTTTTACCGTTTGTGGTAGATGAAAAACAAAAGAGTGCTGCAGGAGAAATGCTTCGAGCCCTTAAGCTAAGTCTTGAAAATCAGAAAAACTCCTCTGCTGTTTTTTTTATGCCACAGAATACTTTTAATATTTTTTCTTTGATTCAGGGAGATATTTCCATCTGTAAAATCACTAAAGAAAATATTGAAGCTTTGTATAACACTTTTGATTTTATTGATGATTGTGATAACAAGCCGATTTACAAACATCTTTACAAGAAAGTTCAAACTCTAAATGAATATCTGCAACAGGGGAATGCCGTAACTCCGACTGTAATTGCCGCAGATAATTTTTCTGTGATTGAAATTGAATAAAACTAAATATGACATGTATAAGGCCTCTGGAGGCCGGTGTTCTATAACAAAGCGTTAAAAACAATGCGAAAGAATTTTTTAGCTTTACCACCAATAATGTCATAATTTCGTGCTATAATATTTCTATGCAGATTGATCAGCTGTTTGAGTTTGTATATATCCTCATTGATAAAAAGCAGGTAACTGCGAAAGAAATGTCGGAACATTTTGGTGTTTCTACACGTACTGTTTATCGCTGGATAGAAGCTTTATCTGTTTCCGGTATACCAGTTTATTCGCTTAAGGGACGTGGTGGCGGAATTGCGATTTCTGATAATTATGCTCTTGATAAACGCATACTGTCAGAGGAAGAACGGCTTGCTATCGTTTCAAGTGTAAAAGCCTTTAACAGTTTGTCCGGTAATCCTGCATCTGCAGTAAATGTTAATCTCAAAGCAGCCGAAAAAATCTCTGGCCTGGTAGCAAAAGATATCGACTGGCTTGAAGTTGATTTTGCTCCCTGGAGTCCTGAAGGTTCAGAAGTTCGTAATCTTTTTGAACTTTTGCGCGATTCAATTTTGAAAAAGCGCCAGATAAGTTTTGATTATTTTACAGGGGATGGCCGTAGTGAAAAACGGACTGTTCATCCCTGGAAGCTGATTTTCCGCGGCCAGTCCTGGTATCTTTATGGCTGGTGTACTTCTCGAAAAGCAGGGCGCTTCTTCAAACTCACCAGGATGCGAAACCTAATGATGACTTCAAAAGAAGCAAACATCTCCATAAACATAGCTGATTCCAAGCCTGCTCAAACGCCTGAATATTCTGCTCCTCTCATTCAGATTAAAGCAAAAATCACACAGGAAAAAGTTTCTTATCTTATGGATTCTTTCATTTGTTCTGAAATTAGAGCCCAGAAAAATGGATGGGTCAATGTCACCTTTACAGCGCCGGATACTCCCTGGCTTTGTGAAATACTATTAAGTTTTGGCCCTCAGATAAAGATTCAAAGCCCTGCCCGCCTGAAAAATAAAATATCAGAAATGGCAGAAAAGATTTCAGAATTATATAAATAAAATATGACATTCTGCTGTCATATTTAGTGTGTTATTCTGTAGCTAATAAAGTTTGTCGGGTCAAGCCCGACAATGACACTCGACTACAAATGTCATGTTCGGGCTTGACCCGGACATCTCAAAGGAAAGAACCAATGCTACGTCCAGACTTTTCTGAAATAAAGACCTTCGAAGAATTCTCACAATACTACTGGTACCGCGAGGAACTGCAAAAAATCTGCCTCTCACTTGGTATAGACGCCAATGGCATGAAGGCAGAACTTAACCACAATATCAAAGAGTATTTCAAGGGAAATATTATCCATACAAAGGGGGCGAGCTGCCGCACTAGGGCCACAAAGAACTCCCCTAAATCAACCACTTCCGCTCCCCTCACCCTGCAAACAAGTCTTCTCGAATGTAACTTCTGCTTCAGCCAGCGCTTCCGCGATTTCTTTTCTAAAGAAACCGGAATCAAAAACTTTAAGTTTAATGCAGACATGGTCGCCACAGCCCGGAAAGTAAAGGAAACAAAAGATGCTTCCTTTACCCTCGGCGACATGCTGGACATCTACTACGGAAGAAAGACCTATGCAAAATACAACAAAGTGTCTTTGCAATGGAACAAGTTTGTTCAGGACTTTTGCGCAGACCCGGCAAATGCTAATATCCCGAACAAACTCAAAGCCGCCGCAAAGCTTTGGAAAATAGTCCGCGAGTCAACCAGAGAAAAAGTCTATACTCACGACTTACTTAATGAACTGAATATTTTATAAATCATAAAATATTCTACCTTCATTTTCGATTCGCTCTGTATGCAGTTTTACATCAGTAACCTTTTCCAGAAAAGCCCTGTCATGACTCACAACAATAAGTGCACAGGAAAGAGATGACAGTGCACTTTCCAGAGCAAGCACACTTGTTATATCCATATGATTCGTTGGTTCATCCAGAATTAAAAGAGATAGCGACTTTTCTACCGCCAGAGAAATCATAAGCTTTCTAAGTTCGCCGGTACTAACAGAGCCCTGCTACAGATTTTCTGGTTCACTGCCAAGACGGTATAAAGTCGAAAGAACAGCTCCTCTTTCCGTATCTTCAAGCTCATTGAAGTCAGAAAGAATTTGATTCTTTAAGTCTTCTGGAATCTCCTGAGGCAGATACATAACTTCCTTTGTCCTGCCGGATTTTTCAAGCTCACTAATCAGATGCTTTATAAAAAGACTTTTCCCGGTCCCGTTCTGCCCGGTCAAGGCAATTTTTGAATCAGGATTAATTACAATTCGCGGAATGTGAAGCTTATAAGAAGTCTTTTCTTCAGATGCAAAAATATCACTTTCTTCTATAACTATAGCCTTTGCAAAGCCTGCTCCTTCAACCGAAAAACCTTCTTTTCTCATAAGTGATTTTTTTACCGAATCGCGGACGGCCTCGGTTCTTTGAATCTGATTTTCGAGATGTGCTTTTGCATCTCCAGTGCTTCTGTCTTTTCCACCGAGTCTTGCGACATCAATTTTTCTTTTTGCATCATGATCACGAGGGTCAATATTTTTTTAGCAAGGCGGCTTTTAGATCGTTCGTTTTCTTCTGCAAGCCTGTGGCTCCTCTGCTTTTCGCCTGCCGCTTTTGAATCGAGTCTTTCCCATTCTCCGCGATTATGAGAAGCCTTCTGCTCGCGAAGCTTCAGAGCCTTGCTGAGTCCTCCGAAATAACTTTCACAAACTATGCAGTCGCGTCCACCATAAAAAGCACGGTCCTCATTATAAAGATAAACAGTGTGCTTACAAAGAGAGTCCGCAAAAGAGCGGTCATGGCTTACAATAATTCCGATTCCACTAAAGAGGGCAAGTGTGTCAGAAATCATGCGGACAGTTCCCTCATCAAGATGATTTGTAGGCTCGTCCAGAAGCAGCACCGTTGGACGGTCCGCAAGCGCACAGGCAATCTGGATTCGCTTCTTCTCCCCACCAGAAAGAGAATCATAGCGACCAATCATTTCTTCTGTGACATGAAGCATAGAAAAGAAGCGACGCACTTCGTTATCATCACTCCAGAAAACCGAATAAAGATTTTCGGGCACTTCGGCAGTTTCCTGAGGGCAGTAAATAACACAGCCAGTGGTGCTTTGCCCGCCACTTACAATTCGCCCTTCATCAGGCTTAAGCAGGCCTGCAATAAGTTTAAGGAGTGTACTCTTACCACAACCGTTACTTCCGGCAATGCAAGTCCAGCCGTCATTAAACTGTAGAGAAAAATTCTCGAACAAAGTTATGTGCGAAGATGGATATGAAAAATAAAGCTTTTGAATTTCTAATGACATAATGACCTCCGAAGGAAGCCGGCAATCATAATAAAATTATGCAGGGAAATAATATAACGAACAGATTCGCAAAACCCCGATAAAATTAATACTGTAACTGACTTCCTGAAAATGAAATCATAAATGAGAAAAAATTGTAGGGAAATCAGATTTACAGTCTCATCGGCAATGCGTCTCCTTATGAAAATTTAATTAATTTTATTATGAAAAATGATTTTGTGTCAATGAAAAAACACAGACTCCCGGTTGTGAATCATGGATCAAATACGCTTATTGAACTTTTTCTTTCATTTAAATAATGTATTTTACTATGTTTCATCATAATTCTTCTTATGAAAGAAATTTAACAAAAGGCTCGCTTTTTAAGGTAATCTTTCTATATGGTCTGCCGCTCATTTTTTCAAATCTCCTGCAGGTGCTTTTCAACATTGCCGATGTTGCAGTAGTAGGAAGATTTGCCGGTTCTCAGGCCCTTGGTTCTGTTGGCTCAACTACCCAGCTCCTCTTTTTGTTCACCGGCCTTTTGATGGGACTTGGCGGCGGCGTGAATGTAATCGTTGCCTTTTACATAGGTGCTAAGTCAAAAAAAAGATTTAGAGGATGCAATTCATTCGTCCTTTATAGTTTCAATAATAACCGGTTTTATCCTTTTGATTTTTGGCTATGCTTTAGCAAAACCGGTGCTTACCCTCATCAAAACTAAGCCGGAACTTCTGGAAGGTGCGGTAATTTATTTTAAGATTTACATGCTTGGTATGCCAGGCGTTGCACTTTTTAATTTCGGAAACGCTGTGCTTAGTGCAGCAGGTGATACAAAACGTTCTCTCTACTATCTTAGTTTTGCCGGAATCATCAATATAATTTTGAATCTGTTTTTTGTGATTGTATGCAGACTTTCTTGTGCCGGGGTTGCTCTTGCCAGCATTATTTCACAATATGTTTCGGCAGTGCTGGTTATGATTCCTCTGATTCGCGGACGGGGACTTGGAGATGTAAAATTTAGCTTTTCAAAGCTAAGGCTTAACCGCGAGAAGACAATCAGAATTTTGAAGATAGGAATTCCAGCCGGAATGCAGAATGCGATTTTTGATGTAGCAAACACATTCATTCAGGTGGGTATAAACTCTTTTGATGCAGTGATGGTTGCAGGAACTGCTGCCGGAGCAAATCTTGATAATATAATCTACAGCGCAATGAACGGATTTTATGTAGCCTGTGCAACTTTCATCGGGCAGAATTATGGAGCCGGAAATAAAAAACGCATTCTACACAGTATGATTATTTCGAATCTTTTTGCTTTCAGTCTGGGAGCCTTTCTCAGTATAACAATGTATATTTTCGGGCCTCAGTGCCTTTCTCTTTTTACAAGTGACCCGGAAGTTATTCACGACGGCATGCTCCGTTTTTCAATTATGTTCTTTTCATACCCGGTTGCAAGTTTTATGGATAACACAATCGCCGCCAACCGCGGACTTGGAAAAACTTCTGTTCCAACGATTATTGTTCTGCTCGGTTCCTGCTTATTCCGTATTCTCTGGATATACACAATCTTTAAATGGATTGGAACGATTCAGTCTCTCTTCCTTCTTTATATTTTCTCTTGGGCAATCACAGCTATTGCCGAGATGATTTACTTCGTAAAGATTTACAGAAAAATTTAAGTTTTAAATATGACACTTAGTTGTCATATTTTATATGGTATTCTGTAAACATCCAGTTGGATTGAAATCCACCGGTTTTACAGGAGAACTTCAATGCCATTTGATTATAAGAAAGAATTCAAAGACTTCTATCTTCCGCCTGCAAAGCCGCATATTGTACACATTCCAAAAATGCAGTTTGTTGCTGTCCGAGGAAAAGGAAATCCTAACGAAGAAGCCGGCGAATACAAAAGTGCCCTTGCCCTGCAATATGCAATCGAATACACAATCAAACAGATGGATTCCTTCGCCCTCAACAATGGCTGGCAGCTGGATTTTTCAACCACAAGACTTCATCATGAAATCTACCTGAGTAACCCACGAAAAACCGCTACAGAAAGACTGAAAACTGTAATAAGACATCCGGTAAGGAAATCAAAATGAAAAATGAACTTTTAGAAAACATCGAAAAACTCCACACAACCCCCATGGGCATAGACCGTATTCGCCGCAACCTCCGGCTTGGCGATGATGTAAAAGATGTCGTTGTCTGGTGTCGTCAGAAAATTCTGGCCACTGACGCGATTATCACCCGGAAGGGAAAGAACTGGTATGTCAAAATTGACGGATGTGAGTTCACTGTGAATGCCTACAGCTTTACGATAATTACAGCGCATACAATGCGTTAGGCGCTGGAAGGGAGCGTAAGCCCGTGCGATAGCACCGAGCGTAGCGGAGCCTGGAAGTGCCGACCGCCTGCGAAGCAGGCGGGAACGCCCTATTAATCTTCAAACCTGTGTAAGACCGCCGGTCAGAGCGGTCGTTGTTCAATAGCAAGGCGTTAAAAAAAATTGCGATGCAGCAATTTTTTAGCCTTACCATTCCTCAATCATAAGATTTGAATTCTCTGCAATTTCCGTAAAATCAGAAACATTGCGGGTTATCAGAATCAGATTGTTTGAAATAGCAATTGAAGCAATCAACAAATCAAATCTCTTGGCAGGGGTTCCTTGAGACTTGAGTCGCTCATATAAATCAGAATAGATATTTGCAGCACTGGCATCAAAGGAAAGAATCTCATATTGTTTTTGTACATATTCAATAGAATAATTTAAAAGAACATTTTTTCTTTTAAGAAACCCCATTAGAATACTGACAAACCCCTTGATTAGCTTTATTATATATATAGAATGAAAAACACAAATACAAAAAAATTTAAAGATATCAAAGACAAAAAACGTCTCAAGCTTTTTTATAGAAGCGTTTATAGCCGCATCATAATCAACTTTCTTTTCATTGCCGTACAAATCTTCATAATGGCCCTTTTTGTTCTTCGCCTGGAAAAATATCTGGAACTTTACTTTGGGCTTTCCCTCTTTCTTTCTGCAAGCTTCATGATTTATATCGTAAATAAAAACGGTCGGAACGAGTTTAAGCTCGCCTGGATTATTCCTATGATTTTCGTTCCGCTTTTCAGTATTGCAGCTTATTTTATGTATCACACAAACCGGGGTGCTCTGCGATTTTCAAAAAAGCTTACATTGCTTAGAGAAAAAACACAGATTATGCTTCCTGAAAGTTTTCCGCCATCTCTAGAATCTCAGACGCAATTTGTAAATGAACTTTCGAATAATCATGCCTCTGATTTGATTTATTATCTGACTAACAATTTCTTTTTTCCTTATAGTAATTGTGATGTAAAATATTTTTCAAGCGGAGATGATTTTTTTCCGCATATGATTGAGGCAATACAAAGTGCAAAAAAATTTATCTTCCTGGAATATTTTATTATTGAACCTGATTCGTCATGGAATGAGATTTTTAATGCACTTAAGAAAAAAGTTCAGGAAGGTGTAGAAGTCCGCATTCTTTGCGATGGACTTGGCTCTCCTGTTCTTTCAACTTCATATTATCAAAATTACTTAAAAGCAAATGGTTTTAAATCCCGTGTTTTTATTCCGATTGTTCCTGTTTTTTCAACGCAACTTAATAACCGCGACCACAGAAAAATACTGATTGTAGACGGTCAGCTTGCCTTTACCGGCGGCCTTAATCTTTCAAATGAATATTTCAACCGCGGAAAGGAAAACCGTTTTGCCTACTGGAAAGATAATGCAGTTCAGATTCAAGGGCAGGCTGTTCATACCTTTCTTCAGCTCTTTTTACAAAGCTGGAATCTCTTTGCAAAAGATATTGAAGATTTTACTCCCTATCTGCCGTCTTCTTATGGGATTTATGACAAGCCGGGAATTACAATTCCTTATGGAGATGATTTTTTTAACAACAAAGATATTGCAGAAGATATTTATCTCTACATTATAAACAACGCAAAAAAATATCTGAACATTACTTCACCATATATTCTTGTTGACAACCACTTACAGGAAGATTTGATATTTGCGGCAGCCCGTGGTGTTGAGGTTTCGATTATTGTTCCGGCCCTACCTGACCACCTGATTACTTTCTGCATCGGAAAAACTTTTCTTGAAACTTTTGTGAATAAAGGAATTAAAGTTTATCTTTACCAGAAGGGCTTTATTCATGCCAAAACTTTTATTTCTGATAATCAGATTGCGACTATTGGTTCTGTTAATCTTGATTACAGAAGTTTGTATCATCATTTTGAAAATGGTGTAGTCTTCATAGATTCCCCTATTGTTGATTCTGTAAAAAGAGATTTTGACCAGACTCTGAAAGATTGCATTCAGATGCAGCCGGGAGATTATAAAAAGATTAAACCTCACATACGTTTTATTGGCCGCCTCTTCAGAATTTTTGCGCCGCTATTTTAAATATGACACTACATAGTCATATTTAAATGCTATAATAAAGACATGCATTTTGTAACTGCAAAAACAATTCTGACTCCTCACAGCATGAATATTTACCGCGGCTGCACCCACGGTTGTATTTATTGTGACTCTCGCAGTAAGTGCTATCAGTTCACTCATGATTTTGAAGATATCGAAGTAAAACAGAATGCTCCGGAACTTCTGGAAGAAGCCCTCCGTAAAAAAAGAAAGCGCTGTATGATTGGAACAGGCTCCATGTGCGACCCTTACATTCCGATTGAAAAAGAGCTTGGGATTATGCGCCGCTGCCTTGAAATAATTGAACGCCACAATTTCGGTGCAACTCCTCAAACTAAATCAGACCTTGTACTACGGGACCTGGATATCCTTACCCGCATAAATAATAAGACCAAAGCCGTAGTGCAAATGACACTCACCACTGCAGACGACGAACTCTGCCGTAAAATTGAGCCCGGGGTTTGTCCGACCAGCCGCCGCTTTGAAGTTTTGCAGGCTTGTCGCGAGGCTGGCATTCCGACTGTTGTCTGGTTCAGTCCACTATTGCCATTTATCAATGATACAAAAGAAAATATAGAAGGAATTGTTGATTATTGCGCCCGCGCTGGTGTACAGGCAATCATTTGTTTTGGAATTGGCCTCACCTTGCGCGAAGGAAATAGAGAATATTTTTACGCTGCTTTGGACCGCAAGTTTTCGATGTTCTCAACCACCGCTAGCCTCAAAGAACGCTACCAGAAAACCTTCGGCTATTCCTACGTGTGCTCAAGCCCACATGAAGCTGAGCTTATGAAATATCTTGCCCAACTTTGCCGTCAGCATAATATCCAGCTTGGAACGGACTCTGTCTTTAAGTGGATAGAAGAGTTCCCGGACACAGATCCGCTCCAGCCAGAATTATTCTGATGTCTATAATTGTTTAATTATACCTCATATCTTTTTTCTACTCTTTGACTTTAATGAACGCAAAATTACTTTCGCCGAACTTCGAATTTTTTCTCAGACACATTCGGTTTTTTTTCTTCGAGTGCCTTATATTTTTTATAGAGAACTTCCTGAGCGCGAACCGGATCCTCTTTTTTACCACGTTCTACTGGTATCCAGCTTCCGTTTGACTGCAGTTCCATCGCAGTAGTGTTATCGGCAAAGTATGTATCAAGAATTGATTTTACGTCTTCAAAAGCTGATTTATCCAGAATCGGGAACATGAGTTCAATGCGGCGATCCAGGTTACGATTCATCCAGTCCGCACTTGAACAATAAAGCTCCGGAGTGCCACCATTCTGAAAATAGAAAATACGCGAATGTTCAAGATAACGGTCTACAATCGAAACAACCTTTATATTTTCACTTAGCCCTTCTAGGCCCGGAACCAGCATACAAATTCCACGAATATTTAATAGCACCTTAACCCCTGCCTGACTTGCCTTGTACAAGGCAGAAATAACTTCCTCGTGAGTAAGGCTGTTCATCTTCGCTATAATTAAGCCAGGATTTTCTGTGTTACTTCTTTCAATCTCGCGGTTAATCATTGCAATAAGTCGGGATTTAATTGTTACCGGTGCCATCGAAAGACAATTCATGTTCTGCAGAGTTGAATAACCGGTAACAAGATTAAAGAAGAGGGTCGCATCATTTGCAATCTGAGGATTTGCGGTAAAAAGAGAAATATCAGAATACAATTTCGCTGTCTTAGTATTATAATTTCCGGTAGCCAGATGCACGTAACGGCGGATCGTATCACTCTCACGGCGAATCACCATAAGGATTTTTGCATGAACCTTCAGATTTACAAGTCCATAAATTACAGTTACCCCGGCCTGCTCAAGTTCGTTGGCCCATGCAATATTACGCTCCTCATCAAAGCGGGCTTTTAGTTCTACGAGTACAACAACCTGTTTACCTCGCTGGGCGGCCCGCTCAAGTGCATCGATAATCGGGGAATTCCGGCCGGTACGGTAAAGTGTCATTTTGATAGCAAGCACATCGTCATCATCAGCCGCATCAGAAATAAATTTTACAACCGGATCATAGCTTTCGTAGGGAACATGAAGAATCTTGTCGTGCAGTTTAAGAGTATCCCAGTAAGGTTCATCTTCAGGAAGATCAGCAGGATAAAAATGCTCCCAGGCTTCAAAGCTTAAAGAACCGTCTTCGTCAACCTCACGCAATTCCATAAGACTGCCCGGATTAATAATCTGATCTACACGATAAATATCCTCTTCTGCCAGTTCCAGTTTTTCCATCAAAAACTTCTGGATTTTCTGACTCGAAGAATTGCAGGTCATCTGAACCGGGAACGAAGATTTTCTCCTTATCAAAACATCTTCCATCGCATGAATAAAATTACTTCCGGCATCTTCATCTACAGCAAAATCTGCATCACGAGCAACCTTAAAAATCAGAGTTTCTTCTACTTCAAAACCCGGAAAAAGTTTTGTGCCAAAAGCTGTAACAACATCCTGCAAAAGCGCAAACTGACGACCATGACCTGCCGCCGCGCTGTTTCCCGAAAGCCAGTAAATATTTGGAATTCCCTCTGGAATCTCAACAAGCGCAATACGAGGTGAATCTTCATTTCCACGGAATTCTTCGGAGCCCTGCTCCACCTTAATTCCTGCAATCGGAGAAAGGAGAAATGCTGCATAGGTTGTAAGATTTTTTATATGAGGAAAAGCTTCAATATCTGTGCGAAGAGGAGTAAGAAGCGGGAATATTTCTGCATTAAAAACCCCGTTCAGATAATCACTCTGCTGCTGTGTATACTGCATAGGTGTAACATAAACAAAACCTTTTTCAGCAAGAGCAGGCAGAATATCCGACATAAGGCATTCCTGCTGAGAACGAATAATCTGATGAGCACGAGCAGAAACTGAAGTAAAAACCATCTGAGGCGAAAGCCCCGAAACATCAGTAAAATTCGGATTTTCTGCAAGAAGACGTTTTATTGCCGCAACACGAACCTGGAAAAATTCATCAAAGTTAGAAGAAACGATTGAAAGAAACTGCAGCCTTTCAAGTAGAGGCAGCTCTTTGTTAAGCCCCTGAAATAAAACACGGGCATTAAATTCGAGCCAGCTGAGTTCGCGATTAAAATATCTTTCCTGCATAAATCATCCTCCTGAACACTGCGGTGGTTGAGCTTGTCGAAACCACCCTTTGATGGTTGCGGTCATTTCGACAGGCTCAATGACCGTAATTACAGTAATATCACCTTATAACCAAAGACAGACTCGAACATTCCCGACTTTTCGTTGAGGGCAATTTTTTCGAGCACCGTATTGTTTGTTGTCTTTGTATGAATAACAATTGAATTCTGCTGAATCTTAATCGAGAAATCACTGAATTTCTGAATATGTCCGCGGTCCATAGCATCAGCAATTCTCAGAATTGCAGTAAGTTTCAGAATAGTCATGCGGTCAGATCGCGGAAGCATAAGGAAGCTGTCTTCATCCTGCGGAACTGAATTACCCTTGTGATATTTCGCAATTTCCGAAACAATCGTATTATCCTTTCGGGAAAGACCAAAAATCTCCGAGTTCTTAATAATATACGAACTATGCAGATTATGATTGTCATAACGAATAAAACCGCCGATATCATGCAAAATCGCCGCCGTCTCCAGCAAAGTTCTCGCATGCTCATTAAAGCCGAGGTCTTTACGCAAAGTGTCGTAAATCTTAACCGCAATCATTCGGACACATTCCGCATGCATTTCATCACCATGATATTTACGCAGAAGGTTACGAGCCGAAGCAGTAATCTGCATATTAAACTCTTTCTGAAGTTCTTCGTTTTCAATGGAATGCTGACTAAGCAAAAGCCCCTGTCTTATGTTTGTTTCAGGAGCAATAAGTTTTTCTGCCTTTGTAAGATGCAAAAAGAGATTGTAAATCAAAAGACTTACCTGTAGTGTTTCAGCCTCACTATAAGGAATTTTAAAACGTGCAACACATTCATCTACACTATAGCCCTGAATCTCCTTAGCAAATTCAGAAAAATCTTCTTTTGTAATTTCCCATAGAAAAGTTGATATCGGATGTCCAACATTCAAAACAGCAAGCGTAATATCAGGACCAACAGCAATAAACTGTTTTACATGACTAAGATTTAATTCACTTTCCAGAGACCCCTTTGTGTTGTTAATTGATTCCTGCACATAGCGCTGAATATCAGCATAAGAAGAGGTTTGATTTTTCATCTGCTGATCAATACGCACAGTACCCAGTCGAAGACTGTGAACACCAGCCATTTTACCATCAGACATCATCATGATTTCGGTAGTACTTCCGCCTACCACAAGAATTACCGTATCAGCATCTTTAAAAGCAGCAGTTTCATTTTTTACACATTCAGAAACTGCAAGATACATCAGCTTATTTTCTTCAATACCATCAATAATACGAACATGAAAACCAGCCTGAACTAAAATCCGGTCCATAATCGGGTCACAGTTTTTTGCATCACGAAAGGCTGAAAGAGCAATACAGGTACATTCAGAAGGTGAAATGCCCCAGCCCGCAAGCTGTTCGCGGTAACGAATGAGAATCTGAATGAGTTGATTCTGAATTTCCTGACTTATACTTCCACTCGTAAAAACATCTTTTCCAATAGGAAGAGGTTTATCCGAACGGTCGAGAATATTCTGCTGTCCATCATTGGTGAATTCGGCGACAAGAAGGCGAACCCCTGTCGAACCGATTTCAATAACTGATTCCGGGGCTGCCACTCTATGCCTCCTTTTTACAGCTTATCGATAAGCATTGAACATTTACCGCTTGGAATCGGCAATGTCTTTTTCTTCTGGTCAAGAATATTGATTGTAAAGTAGTAGAGCTTTTCGCTTTCCATCTGGATTTCCCAGCCGCGCGAACTTTTGTTCGACAGAATTGTGATTAAGTTGCGCTTAAGCGAAAGATTTTCTATACCCATTATTTCAAGGTTCGGAATAATCCAGTCTACAGTCTTACGAGGAAGACTGATGGAAAGTCCGATAACATTTTCAATCATTAAAGCGATTGTAGAAAGGCCGGCTGTAAGAAGATAGCGAGAACGAGCCCAGTCCTTCTTGTTGATTTTTGCACGGCCTTCTTTATTTGGCATGTATGCTTCAAAAAGGTCCCCTGGCTGTTTGTTTTCGTTAGGCATAAGACCTTCGAGAACATAGTAAAGGTGACGTATTGCACATTCACGGGCAAACTCATACTGAGCATACTTTTCAAGCCCTTTGATTACCATAAAGTTGAAGGCTGGCATTACAGAACCACAGTAGCCGTTTCCTTCTTCACTGAAGTTAGGGTTGTCTACACTCAAAGTTGGGAAAGGATGATCTGTTCCAAAAGTCTTTGGATTATTCAAGTGTTCAACAAGCAGATCTGCTTTATCAGCATTAGGGATTTCAGCAAGCATAGTCCAGTAAGAAGCAATTGTCTTTACTTTTGTTCGCTTTTCATCCTTATCAAGATCATAGTAGAAACCAGAATCATTATCCCACATAAGAGAATTGATTTTTGTTTTGATAGAAAAATACATCTTTCTATACTGGAAGCTGATATCCTTATCATTGAGAATATCACCAAGTGCAGACATATAAGATGCATTAATTGCCATGCAGGCATTAAAATCTACAGGATAACAAACCTTCTCACGAGGACTGTTTGTCATAGAAGAAGCAGCTACAGGTACAGAATAAAGTCCGTTTGGTTTTTTGAAAGTTTCATCAAGCCATGTCATATACTTCTGAAGAGCCGGCATAACATCCTTAATTCGCTTTTTATTAGCTGATTTATGGAAAAGATTATATTCAGCAAAAGCAAACAAAGGGAGACCAACTCCTTCTTTATTATCTTTTTCCAGTACCGGCTGATTTGTTTTTACATCATACTTCCAGCGGATAGCTCCAGATTTTTCCTGACGAGCATAAAAATAATCAATGTTCTTGCAGGCATCAAAATTTCTGTTTGAATATACGAGAAAGAAAGTTGAAAAAATAGACTCGAACTGATTGATAATCAGCTTGTCTTTTTCCGGATAAATAAATAAGCCCTCTGAATCCTGCTCTCCGGTTTTCGGGTTTACCCACAATGACGAAACCCAAGACCACGTCTTATTATAAATGTCTACAAAATCCTGATCATAAAAATGGATTTTTGGAAAATCATGCTTATTCACAAGAACTCCTACTTTTTGCGGTGGCTGATTTTGTCGACTTTTTTTTTGACAAAACCACTACATATAATATACCACACTTTTTTGAAAATAGTTAAAAAATTTCGCAAAATTATACAAATTTTTTTTTCATATTCAAGTAGTTAGAACCTGTTTTTTGAAAAAAAGTGATTTTTACAATTTTTTTTACTTTTTTTGATTTTTTTTCTGAATTCTTTTCCTGAAAACGAAAACCGTGGCAATTATTTAGGTGTAAGGACATAGTGCCTGGAGGTAATATGCAGATTTATTCGTTTTCTCCCTTTGGTTATGAAGGTGCTTTAGTAACAGTAGAAGTTGATTTAAGAAGAGGAATTCCGGCCACGGACATTGTAGGCCTGGCAGACGGAGCTGTGAAAGAATCTCGCGAACGGATGCAGGCGGCAATCCGTAATGCAGGCTTCGAGTATCCGCCGGAGAGAGTACTGATTTCTCTTTCGCCCGCAGATTTACGAAAAGAAGGAGCCGGCTTTGATCTGCCGGTAGCACTGGGAGTTCTGGGTGCAAAAGCTGCGGCAGACGGTAAAAAAGAATTCATTACCGACCCGATTTTAGTTATGGGCGAGCTGGAGCTTTCCGGAAAAGTGCGGGCCGTTAAAGGTGTGCACGCTGCTGTTTCTACAGCGGCTGCCAGTGGTATTATGAGATGTATCGTACCTGTGCAAAACGCAGATGAGGCCCGCGAGATTCCGGGGGTTCAGGTATATGGCGCTGACTCTCTTGAAAATGCCTTTCGCGCCTTGACCGATGTTTCGTTTTATGAGACGGGAAGTTCTGTTGGCTCTGAGACAGAAGGTTTTATTCCTGCCGGCTGCACAGAAACAAATGGTATAGTCTTCCCTGAAATTACGCCTGGCTACGAATTTGCAGAACTCAAAGGTCAGAGGCAGCTTGTAAGGGCACTTCAGATTGCGGCCGCAGGAGGGCATAATTTAATTGCCATGGGTGCACCTGGCTGCGGCAAAACAATGGCTATTCAGAAATTTCCAGCCATAAACCCAATTCTTACAACTGATGAAGCACAATCTGTTACAAGAATCTGGTCTCTTGCAGGGCTTATAAAACCAAGCGAACCGCTTATCCGGATTCCACCTTTTAGAATTCCGCACCAAACCGCGTCCATAGAAGGAATCTGTGGCGGCGGTCCAACCTGTCGCCCGGGCGAAATCTCCCTGGCACACAACGGAGTTCTTTTTCTCGATGAAGCCGCAGAGTTCCGTTCATCCGTTCTGCAAATGCTCAGAGTTCCGCTGGAGAACGGCACCATTTCACTCAGCCGCGCCGGACGTACCACCACCTACCCTGCCCGATTTCAACTTTTAATGGCCGTAAACCCCTGCCCCTGCGGTAATTATGGTTCACACTCGAAAATCTGTCTGTGCAGCTTAAAATCAATCGATCAGTACTGGAAAAAATTTTCCGCTCCTTTGCTTGACCGCATAGACCTGCGCGTATTTGTAGAAAACAAGAATGACGAAAGTATAGAAATAGAAGAACGACCTGGCCTGACTACCACCGAAGAAATCCGTACCGGTGTAGCCTGCGCAATTAAAGCTCAGAGAAAACGTCAGGGGATTAAAAACGCACGTCTTTCGCCGCAAGAGATTCTGGACTTTTGCCCTCTGGATGCAGAAGCGCGTAAGGTGCTCGATAATGCAACTTTGCGCTACGGCTTTTCTCCAAGAGCAATTTCTTCCTGCCTCAAAGTAGCCCGAACCATAGCCGACATCTCCGCCTCCCAAAACATCACCGCAGAACACATGCAGGAGGCCATAGATTTTCATAAACTCTGTTCAACTCTTCCACCAGAACTGTAAGAGAATTCAATACCGGAGTAGAGACTTGAACTCGCCTAAAATCGAAAATCCGTTAAAAAATGGGCTGCGGCAGCGGGCCATTTTAGGTTCATCCATCGTCCGGCTCAGTGCGAGCGTGAGCGAGCGAGAGTTCAAGTCTAAGAACTCTGAAAACTTTAAGTTAAAAAAAGAAATCCCGAAGACCTCGGGATTTTAAAAGAATACCGGAGAAGAGACTTGAACTCTTACACGATTGCTCGCAACAGATTTTGAGTCTGTCGTGTCTACCATTCCACCACTCCGGCGTGATTTGCTAAATATATCAAAAACATGAGGATAAATCAAGTAGAAATGTGCTATAATAACTACGTGAAAATTGTTGCAAACGCTTTCGAACAGGCAGATCCAAAACTCGTCTTAAAAACCGTCTTCGGTTACGATGAGTTCCGGCCCCTTCAGAAAGACATCATTACAAACGTACTTAAAGGACACGACACCTTAGCCGTAATGCCAACTGGCGGCGGTAAATCTCTATGTTACCAGCTGCCCGCTCTCATCATGCCGGGTATAACTATTGTAGTCTCACCACTCATCTCGCTTATGCAGGATCAGGTTTCTTCACTTAAAACTGCCGGAATCCAGTCTGCCTTTTTAAACAGCACTCAAAGCTGGGAAGAATATTGCAAGACTATTGATGAAATAAAATCCGGCCAAATCAAAATTATTTATGTTTCTCCGGAAGGTCTTGCCACAAATAAAATTCGTGAACTGCTTTCAAGTCCTGAACTCGAAATCAGCTGCATCACAATCGATGAAGCCCACTGCGTTTCTCAATGGGGACACGATTTCCGTCCAGACTATCTTGAAATCAGCTCTGTGCGGCATCTTTTTCCAAAAGCTGTAATGCTGGCTCTGACGGCAACTGCCACCGAGCATGTCCGTCAGGATATCTGCAAAAACCTCGGAATGAAGAATCCAAAGGTTTTTATTTCCAGCTTCAACCGCGAAAACATTTATCTTGAAGTTCAGCCAAAACGCGGGGCAATGGAAACTGTCATAAACTACATCAGAAGGCATGCAGGCGACAGCGGAATCATTTACTGTAATTCACGAAAACAGGTAGAAGAAATTGCCCAAACTCTCGATAAGAAAGGTTACTCTGCCCTTCCATATCATGCTGGACTTTCAGACGAAGTTCGTGCAAAAAATCAGGATATGTTTATAAAAGATGAAGTTCAAATCATCGTTGCCACAATTGCTTTTGGAATGGGAATCAATAAACCGAATGTACGCTACGTAATCAATTATGATTTGCCAAAATCGATAGAAGAATACTATCAGGAAATTGGACGTGCAGGCCGCGACGGGCTTCCTTCCAGCGCACTTCTTTTGTATAGCGCGGGCGACATTCATAAAATCAAATTCTTTATTGATGATTCTGCTGATCCCGAAAAAGCCGAACTTCTTTTACAGGGAATGATAAATTATGCAACAAGCCGAACCTGCCGCAGAAAGGCTTTACTCGCTTACTTTGGCGAAACCTACGAGCCTGCTGAAAAATCTGATGATAGCCAAAATCTCTGCTGTTGTGATATCTGCTCTGGCCCGGCTGCTGAATTAAAAGATGTAACAATTCCATCCCAGAAATTTCTTTGCTGTATAATCCGAACAAACCAGAGATTCGGGGCCGGTTATATCACAGATGTTCTCCTTGGCTCTAAAGCCCAGCGCATTATAGACAATGGTCATACTCAAATCTCTACCTGGGGAATCGGAACAGAATATTCAAAACAGGAATGGCTTGAGCTTTGCGACATTCTGGTAGATGAAGGCTACATCAAAAAAACTGGTGATTATAATGTTCTCGAACTAACTGATACAGGTAAACGTTTTGTTGCTTCCCGAACCAGCCTCAAACTTCCTATGAGGTCTGCCACAATCCGATCTTTCTCAAAATCTGGAGTTTCAAATTACAACACAAATGTCCGTGGCGAGAAAATTATTGCAGAAAAGCCAGCCGTAAATGACGAACGGGCAGAAGCAATCATCACCAACCTAAAAAACTGGAGAAAGCGAAAAGCGGATGATCTTAACATTGCACCTTATATGATTTTTGGTGATAAAACACTGCTGGATCTTGCAGCAAAGAAACCTAAAAACCGCGGCGATCTTTTGAATGTTTATGGTATAGGCCGTGTAAAGGCAGAAGAATTTGGCCGAGCCATATTGCAGATTATTGAGGAAAGCTGAAGCCACCGAAATCAATGCAATCAGCTGTAATAACGTTATTATCAGCATTGCGCAAGGTTCGTTTCAAACATTTATGTAATTCCCGAATATTTCCGGGCCAGTCATATTCCTGAAGCCTCTCTATGGCATCTTCGCTTATAAGAACACTTTCCTTTTCCAAATAACTCAGAACCATGCCTCTTATATCTTCCCGACGCGAACGTAGTGGCGGCATATGTATTACATTATCATAGATTCGATAATAAAAATCAGAACGAAGACTTCCTTCTCTAAGCATTCTCTGAATGTCTGCATTTGTTGCAAAAATAAAACGAACATCAACATGGTGTTCTTTATCATCACCTACTTTTTTATAAATTCCAGTTTCCAGAACCGTAAGCAGCATTGTCTGCAAAGAAAGAGGAGCAACCCCAAGTTCATCCATAAAAAGCGTGGTACCGTCTGCGGCTTCAAAGCACCCTTTTCCGTCTTTATCTGCGCTTGTAAAAGAACCTTTCACATGTCCGAAAAAAGTACTTTCTGCAAGTGATTCAACAACGGTCGCAAGACTTACAGAAATCATCTGTTTTTCATGTCTTTCAGAAAGGGCATGTATTACATTAGCCGCCGTAGTTTTTCCAGTTCCAGTTTCTCCAAGCAGCAGTACCGGTTCATGAGAATAGGCAGCTGTTCGAATCTGTTTCCTTACATTTTTTATTAATAAGGAATCACCAAAAAAATACCCGAAATAGGAATCAGGTAAAGAATCAAGCCCGGCATTAATACCAAAACATCTTTTGGCATTATCAGGCATACTGTTTATAACCCTCACACAATAAGAATGAAAATATTCTCCCTTAATGGGAAGTGAAATTTTAAATCTGAAAGTTTTTTCTGCATAAATAAGAATCTTCCTTGAAATATCAAAAGGAAGAATACAGATAGAGAAACGAGAATATGCTTCCGCATAGGTTAGAACTGTTTTATTAAAATCACTGAAAATGGAGGCATCTATTAAAAGAAGCGTAGAATCAGAAAAATTTACTTCTTCAAAAGACGAAAAGACACTTACCTTTATTTCTTCAGAACAAATTGAATCTACAAAACGGATTACATCAAGTCTTATAGAAATCAATGAAATTTGAAACAAACTCAGAAGGCCCTGCAAAGTCTCCCCACCACAGGCTCTTTTTTTCAAAAAACAGGCTGACTAATACTTTCTAAAGAGCTTATACCATATTAAAATAATTATATACCACAAGTATGGTAAAATCAAAAATATTTTGAATGGGTTATGAAGCACTTCAACAAAGATTTCGTGACCTTTATTGAAAGTAGATTCCTTTACACGTTTTACACGTTCAGAAAAAATTCCAAACGCTTCTTTGTAATAAAGGAAAATGCTGGAAGAAAAACGATTACGTCTTTTATATGCCCAGCAATTTTTCTCTTTGATTCCATCACTAAGTAAAACAAGAGAAGGCTGTGCTTTAAAAATTGCTTCAACAATATCATCTTCAACAGATTTTGGATAATATCCGCCGTAACGACCAATAACACGAAGGTTGCGGAAGGTGTCCTTTATATTCTTTTCTGTTTTATTCAAAGTTTTTTTGCTGGATCCAAAGAGATAAAGCGTCTTATAGTGAGAATCAAGAATAGAAAGAATTCTGATCACAGCTTCAAAAGGATTATATCTTACCGGTATATCCTTCTTGAGAAACTTTGCGCCCCTGAGAATACTCTTTGATACAGGGATTATTAGATCTGCATTATTTACACATTCAGAATACACACCCTTATGACGAGCCTTAAGAAGATCCCAAATTGAAAGAAAGATAATCTGCTTAGTACCAGGTTTTGCAAGCAGTTCAAGAATTTCGTTTTCGAGATTTTCAGGCTGAATAATATCTACAGGAACCCCGATTAATGAAATACGCTTAATTGACATTTTTTATACCCCACCATTTATTTCCGACTGAACGGCAGCAATTCCATAAAGCGCCGCCGTCTCACACCTTAATATATTTACGGCAAAATGAATCGGCTGAAACAGTCCTTTTTCTTCCAGAGTTCTCACCTCTTCAGGACTTATGCCACCTTCGCTGCCAACAGCAATTGCGGCTCGCTTAATTTTTCCTAAGCCGCCCGCGCCTTCAATACCCTTACGCAAATTTCCACTGCAGTCGCCGCGCTCCGACAGAACAAAAGCAACCTCCGCGCCAGAACCGGCTCCTTCAGTATTTTTCCAAAGTTCAATCGCCTTCTGCAGATTCACCGGCTCACATACCCGTGTCGCTACAGGAGAGCCACTCTGCTGCCGGGCCTCTTTTATAATACGCTCAAGTCTTTCCTTTTTTGCTCCCATAATCGACTGAACACTGCTCTTTTCTGTATATTCGCCAATAACCGGTACGATTACAGCAAGGCCGCATTCTGTAGCCTGCCGTACAATAAGTTCAAACTTCTGCGGCCGAGGCAAAAATTGAAAAAGCCAGTACTCTATTCCAGCCGAACCTCCGGCCATTCCAGAGCTTTCTGCTTCATCTGCCTGAACCCCGCGGGTTATTGATTTTTCTTCTGCGCCATTAAAACCAGTATCTGCACAAATCTGAAGTGTAACTCGCCTTTGAGCTTCATCAACCATTGCAACAGTTGCATTTTTTAACTCACCGTCAGGCAGACGCACACTAATCATATCGCCGTTACGGACCCGAAGAACCTGCCGCAAATAACGATAGTCCTTTCCATCCAGTTGTATGAGTCCGTTCTTTTCTTTTCCCTTTTCAACGATAAACTGCCGCATCTTATTTCAGACTGGCTGTAAGTCCATTACCATCTACAGTTTTAGCTTCATCAACTTCTTCCTGAAGCTCACGCAGAGTCTTTGTGTTTTTCAGCATTGTTGAATAATCTTTACTCTGAATTACCTTGAGAGCTTCATTCAACTGAAGGTCATAATCCAGATCATACAGAACTGATGGCTGAGTTTTTTGAACCTGTATTCGAATAAGACGACGAATAAGACGTTCATTCAGCGGATACTTTTTTGCAATTGCCGCAGCCTCGAGGGCAATATCAGCTTCTGTCATATTCGGTTTACTTTCTGCTGCCTTGTTGATTATTTCAGATTTAATTAAATCAACATAAATCTTTTCTTCATCTTCAGTAAATTCTTTAAGATTTTTGATTTCGAGATCCGGTGGAATTCCAATCTTATCAATATTCATGTCACTTGGTGTGTAATATCGCGCCATTGTGATTTTAATTCCATCTGTATTACTGAGCGGTATTACCTGCTGAACAGAACCTTTTCCATAAGTTCTTTCACCAACAAGATAAGCAAGATGATAATCTTTAAGGGCTCCAGAAACAATTTCAGAAGCACTTGCAGCTCCTCTGTTAATCAAAACTACAATCGGCATTCCCTGTTTTGCAGTTGTCTTTTCTTTATTTGCTGTAAACTGTGTATTTTCAAAAAGAAGACGACTCTTTGTAGAAACTATCGGACCGTTATCAATAAATTTATCAGCTACATCTACGGCACCTGTAATAAGTCCACCAGGGTTGTCACGTAAATCAATAATCAGACCTTTGTAACCGTTTTTTTCAAAGCTATCCAAAGCATCCTGTAAACGGGTTGCTGTATCTGGTGTAAACTGAATTAAACGTGCATAACCAATTTTTGTTCCTTCAATCATTCCATATTTTACAGTAGGAACTTCAATCAAAGCGCGGACAAGTGTAACATCAAACTTCATGTTTGTACCACGAAGAATTGTTACAGTAACCGGAGCTCCAACTTCCCCTCGTAAATGAGAAAGAACTTCGTTCATTGTCATGCTGGGAGTTGGTAATCCGTCAATTGCAGTAATCATATCGCCTGCCTGAATACCAGCCTTAGCACCAGGTGTATCTTCAATTGGAGAGGCAACTTCAACGTAAGCAGGTTTTGCAGGTGTAGATTCTGTAGCCTTGGAAATTGAAAGACCTACACCGCCAAAACTTCCAGAAGTTGTATCACTTAAATCCCGCATATAATCTGGATCAAGATAAAGCGTATAAGGGTCACCAATAGCATCCAGCATACCCTTTAATGCCCCTTCATAAAGGATTCTCGGATCTATTTCATCAACATAATTCTGTTGAACAAAGTCAAAAACAGAATTAAGCTTTTTAACATATTGAAAACTTGTAATTTTTGTATCATTTTCAACCGAAGATTCGGCAAAACACTGAAATGAACAGAGCAGAAACACTATAGCAATTGCTTTGAGAATTTTCTTCATAATGATATATTGTAAGCCACAAAAATTAAAAAATCTACCTTTTTATAGATAATTGTGCTATAATTGAAGGCATGTCACAAATTATACCGATAGCCAGCGGAAAAGGTGGCGTTGGAAAAAGCCTATTGTCCGCAAACTTAGCAATTGCACTCGGCCAGCAGGGAAAACGCGTTGTTCTTGCCGATCTTGACCTTGGTGCTTCAAATCTTCATCTCGTAATCGGTCAAAGACCTGGAAAAGCAAGCCTTGGTTCATGGTTTACAGAAAAAAATGATTTCCGCGAAATTATTCAGCCAACTGATTATCAAAACGTAAGCTTTATTGCCGGCGACAGCCAGATTCCAGATCTTACTTCACTTAAGCATTTACAGAAAGTAAAACTCATTAAAAATCTTAAGAATATTGATACAGATTATGTTATTCTTGACCTTGGTGCCGGAACCCATCAGTTTATTCTGGATATGTTCCTGCTTTCTCCACAGGGAATTATTGTTTCAGCTCCGGCTGTTACAGCAACACTCAACGGCTACCTCTTTTTGAAAAATGCAGTTTTCCGTCTTTTGTATACCACTTTCAAAAAAGGAACTCCAGGACGCGCATATCTTGATGAAATAAAAAAGAATTCAGAATCTATGCAAAAGCTTTACATCCCTCAACTGATTCAGGGACTGGCTCAGAAAGATCCTGAAACTACCCAGCTTTTTATTAACCGCATGCAGCAGTTCCGTCCTCGTCTGGTAATGAACATGATTGAAGACCCGAAGGATGCCGACCGTGCTACAAGAATCAAATCTTCATGCAATCAGTATCTTGGGCTTGAAATTGAATATCTTGGTCTTATGTATCGTGATATGCTTCAGGACAAAGCACTCGCTTCACAGCTGCCTGTTGTTGTTTACAAACCACAGTCTGTTCTTGGCCAGGCAATTTACCGCATTGCAGACAAGGTAATTTCTACTCCAGCTCACGAGTTTGATGCCGCCTTTAATCCAGACAGTTTTAACGGGGATAATTTCCAGGATGTTGAAGAAGATGCAAATGAAGACTTCAACTTCCGCCTTTCAGGAATTGATGATATTGTTTCCAGCGGTTCTTTAAGCATCAGCGAACTTGCAGAAATGATTAAAACACAGCAATATGAAATTACTCAACTTAGAAAAGAAAATAATCTTTTAAAATCAAAATTGATAAAAGCAGCTCAGCAAGGATTCAAGGTTTAACATGTTTTTATATATCAACTATCCTTCATGGATTCATGAACAGATTTTTCCTGGCGTAAAATTTTTAGGACTTTTACGCTGGTACGGTTTAATGTATGCTTTTGCATTCATTACTGCCTACTATCTTCTTAAAAAGGTTTTCAAAGAAGGCGCTCTTGATTCTCCTGAAAGAAAAACAACCGAAGATGATATTTTCAGTTTCATTTTTACAGGAATTATTTTTCTTTTAATCGGTGCAAGAATTTTTTCTACCCTTATTTATGATACAAGCGGACTTTATAAATCCAAACCATGGCTCATATTCTGGCCTTTCGACATGAATGGAAATTTCACCGGGCTCGCAGGAATGTCTTACCACGGCGGCTTTGTCGGCGGACTTTTAGGAATGCTTGTATGGTGCAAGGTCAAAAAAGTTTCCTTCCCAAAATGGAGTGATGCAATGGTTTGTGCAATTCCGCTCGGATACACCTTTGGCCGCCTAGGAAACTTTTTGAATGGCGAACTTTACGGACGAATTACTACAATGCCATGGGGAATTGTTTTCCCGGCTGCAGAACGCTTTTCTGCAAAGCTGCCATGGGTAAAAGCATTTGCCGAAAAAATCGGAATGGAACTTCCAGTTAGTGGGCTTGTAAATCTGCCACGTCATCCAAGCCAGCTTTATGAAGCCTTTTTTGAAGGAATCGTTTTATGGCTTGTAATCTGGTTCTGCCGCAAACACAAAAAATTTGATGGAATGCTGGGAGCTATTTACGCCGGAGGTTATGGTTTCGTGCGCTTCTTCATAGAATACTTACGCGAACCTGATGCCGACCTTGGCTACAGAATTGCAAAAGATGCATCTGCACCAATTTACACAAATACATCACTTTTGAATTTCTCTACCGGACAGATTCTCTGCTTTTTGATGATGGCATTTGCCGTTGTTTATGCAATTGTCTGCTGGAGACTTTCTAAAAAAGATAAATAACAGGAGTCAGTTATGAAAAAATCAACAAAAAAAATTGCTATTGCACTTTCAGTTTTTATGTGTCTTCAGCCAGTAATGTTTGCCGTAGACAGTGACCTGAACAAAGACATTGTTGCTCTTGAACTTGAACTTACAAAAATGAAAACTCGTGCCGGAGAATATGCCGATATGAGTGAAGAAGCCTTGAACCGCAAAATCGACCGCACCAAAAAGACTCTCGAAAAGAAAAGGGAACAGGCTAAAAAAGAAGCAAAAAAAGATACCCAAACATTTAAGAAAGGTGTTAAAAAGGCTGGCAATGATATCAAAGATGCCGGAAAAGAAATCGGAAACACCTTTAAAGATATTTTTAACTGATAACTGATTTTTTATGCAAAGCATATTCAGTTGCAAACAGGCTTCAGAACTCGAAAAAAACGCTAAAGAAAACTTTGCAATTCCACCATTTTTAATGATGGAAAATGCAGCAAAGGCTATGGCAGATTTTATTTGCAGTAAGATCTCTTCAACTGATAATTCAGCTTCTCTTAAATCCGCCTTAATTGTCTGCGGAAAAGGCAATAATGGCGGCGACGGCTATGCCCTCGCAAGACTTCTGCAAAACAAAATCAATGTAACGGTTTTTGCGCTTGAAGAACCTTCTGCAGAAGAAGCAAAGGCTCAATGCGAAATGTGCAAAAGGCTTGGAATAAATATTTTTGATATTCAGGAGTTTAAGAAAAACTGCCGCTCCTTATCATCAGGTGATTTTATAATCGACTGTATTTATGGCACAGGCTTTCACGGAGAACTTTCTTCCGGAGTTGCAGAAATCATAAATGTCATGAATGCAAGCCGGGCATGCAAAATTGCCTGCGACATTCCTTCTGCGCTTGCATTTGCAGCAGATTACACTATCACGATGGGCTGCCAGAAACTTGAACTTTATTCAGACAAGGCTAAAAATGTCTGCGGAACAATTCTTGTGGCTGATTTGGGAGTTGACAGAGAAAAGTTTGAAAATCAAAGTAAACTGCATCTGATAGAACCAGAGGACCGCAACCTGCCTCTCCGCAAAAAACGAGCGGCTCACAAAGGAAGCTACGGCCACACAGCAGTTTTATGCGGCGATAAAGCCGGGGCCGCAATTCTGGCCGCCACAGCTGCTATGAACTTTGGCAGTGGCCTCACAAGCCTTGTAGAAACCGAAATCTCAAACCTTTCACAATTTAAGATATCCCCTTCCCTCATGATTTCAGATTCTATACCAATAAAAACTAGCTGCATTGCAATAGGTTCAGGTTTTACTGACTTTTCTGAGCAAACTGCAAAGCGAGTTTTAGAATGGTTTAAATCTTCAAAAGCACCGGCTGCCGTTTTAGATGCTGGTATTCTGATAAATAAAGCATTTCCTGACTTTTTACAAAAGCTCAACGAATATGATAATGCAAGAATTATACTGACCCCGCATTTATCTGAATTAAGCAGACTGCTTGAAAACTGTAATGCTGAAGATGATTTTTCTGTAACTGCACTTGCAGAAAACACTGAAGCAAAAATAAATGCGGCGAGTTTCCTGAATAAACGCTTCCCTCGTACCACGGTTATTATGAAAAGTGCGAATACGTTTATTGCAGAAGGGGGCGAAGTTTTTGTTATCGCAGACGGTTCCCAGTCCCTTGCAAAAGGTGGCAGCGGCGACATCTTAGCCGGAATGACTGCAGCACTTCTTGCTCAAGGATATTCTGCAAAAGATGCCGCCATTACCGCAGCAGAACACCATGCACTTCTTTCACAAAAAATCGGGCAGGAAGCTTATAACCTCACACCAGAAAAAATACTGGCTCTGCTCTAGAATTTTATAGAATCATTCTAATTGCAACTAACTACTAAAAATCTTATAATAGGATATATATTTTTGAAAAAGCGCAAAGACGCGCGTCACGGAGTTCCTAATGTCGAATACAAATGTTCCTGAACTTTTTGGTTGTCTTGTTTTTAATCAGACAGTTATGAAGGAAACACTTCCTTCTCAAACTTACAAGGCCCTCAAGCATACAATGGAAGAAGGAACTCCCCTCGATCTGGAAGCTGCAAATCAGATTGCAGAAGCAATGAAAAACTGGGCAATCTCTAAAGGTGCTACCCACTATTCTCACTGGTTCCAGCCACTCACGGGAATTACAGCAGAAAAGCACGATTCTTTCCTGACCCCTGCAGAAGAAGGCAAAATTATCATGAGCTTTAGCGGAAAAGAGCTGATTAAGGGTGAACCTGATGCCTCTTCCTTCCCTAACGGTGGAAAGCGTTCGACCTTTGAAGCCCGCGGATATACTGTCTGGGACCCAACTTCTTATCCTTTTGTAAAAGACCATACACTTTGTATTCCTACAGCCTTTTGTTCTTACAACGGTGAAGCTCTCGATAAAAAAACTCCCCTTCTCCGCTCAATGGAAGCAATCAACGAGCAGAGTCTTCGTGTTCTCAAGCTCTTTGGAAACAAGGCAAAGCACGTTACAACTACAATGGGCCCGGAACAGGAATATTTCTTAGTTGATGAAAAGCTCTACCAGAAACGCAAGGATTTGAAAATGTGCGGCCGTACCCTTTTTGGTGCCCGCCCTGTAAAAGGCCAGGAAATGGATGACCAGTACTTTGCAGCAATCAAGCCTCGCGTAATCAAATATATGGAAGATTTGAACGAAGAGCTCTGGAAGCTTGGAATCTACTGCAAAACAGAACATAACGAAGTAGCTCCTGCCCAGCACGAAATGGCTCCAATCTTTACAACAAGCAACCTTGCCGCAGACCAGAATCAGCTGACAATGGAAATCATGAAAAAGGTTGCCCGCCGCCACGGCCTTATCTGCCTCCTCCACGAAAAACCTTTTGAAGGCGTAAACGGAAGCGGTAAACATAATAACTGGTCAATTGCAACAGACCTCGGCGAAAATCTTTTCTCACCAGGAAAAACGCCCCGCGATAACGCACAGTTCCTTCTTTTCCTCACAGCTGTAATTAAAGCTGTTGATGATAATCAGGATTTACTGCGCTACTCTGTCGCCTCTGCCGGTAACGACCACCGCCTTGGTGCAAACGAAGCGCCTCCTGCAATCATTTCAGTTTTCGTTGGTGATGAGCTGGATGCAGTTCTTAAAGCAATCAAAGACGGCACAGACTACGACGGAAAAAAAGGAGGCAAGCTTACAATCGGTGTAGACGTTCTTCCTCCAATTCCAAAGGATTCAACAGACCGAAACCGCACTTCTCCATTTGCCTTTACAGGTAACCGTTTTGAATTCCGTTCTGTAGGAAGCAATCTTTCTATCAGCGGTCCAAACACAATAATGAACGCAATTCTTGCAGATTCTCTCCGCGCCTTTGCTGATGAACTGGAAAGCTCAAAAGATTTCGACTCAGACCTGCAGAAGCTGATTAAGCGCGAAATCACAGCTCACTGGAGAATCCTCTTTAACGGAAACGGCTACGGTCAGGAATGGATTGAAGAAGCAGAACGCCGCGGCCTCAAAAACTACCGCACAACACCAAAGGCAATTGAGCACTACATTGACCAGAAAAATATCGACCTCTTCACAAAACTCGGCATTTACACACCAGAAGAAATGAAGAGTCACTACGACATCAAACTTGAAAAATACTGCCAGGTTGTAAACATTGAATCAAACACCATGCTGGAGATGGTTCACAAAGACATCATCCCGGCAGCATTTAAATACCTGAACGTACTTGCAGATACGGAGTTCAAGATGCAGCGCGTTATGACAATGTGCGACGCCGGCCTCAAGCTCATGGAAAAGCTCAACACTCTTGTAAACGACCTCTCAAACAAGGCAGATGCCCTGGCTGCAAAGCACGAAGAAACCCGCGCCATCGCAGACCTCATGCAAAGAGCCCACGCTTATGCAAAGGTTGTAATTCCTGCAATGGAAGAAGTTCGTGCCATCGCCGACCAGATCGAACCACTCCTCGGCGAAGAGTACAAGCCATTCCCAAGCTACGAGGATTTGTTATATAGTGTACAATAATTGCTGCTGTGGAGTAAGCCCCTACCACCACTTTACCGGCAGCTTCATAATATTAAGCATTTCTCTAACCTGTTTTGCAAATTCATCATAAAGCGTAATATGAATCACAAGATAGAAAAGAGTACAAAGAACACGGCTTTTACCCTCGCCGCTCAAATATTGAGTATGTCCTGTCAGAAAACCAAACCGCAAGTAAAATCTCATCATCGCTAGCAAGATTATATTCCTTAGTAATATTTTTTCGTGAATCATTTGAAAAGGATGTCTGAAAATGAATGTTATTCTTTGACATATTTTTTTCACCTATCAGTTAATATAAGTTTACGCAAAATGCGATATATGGTTGTATATAAAAATCAAAATATTTAACAATAGGATATTCAACAAACACACGATCTATATAAAAGGATGAATAATAATAATTTGTTCTCGTTTCATAGAAACCACAAGTTCGATTTGAATAAAAATCTAGATTTGCAGTAATTCCGACAACAGGAGAACATCTTCTATCTGGTGTAAATTTTGCAGATATATTAAATTCACTACCTAAAATAATTCCATTTCCATAAATTTGTAAATGCGGCCCTAATTCAAAAGTTGTCGAAACAATTTTATTCTCAAAAAACTGAAAAACTCCACCTATAGAAATTTGCAATCCCATATTAATGATTGATGATGGCATATCATTTCCCGCTAACATAAACGCTTCATAAAATCCGAATTTTCTATCATTAATTAAATTTATATTTTTAATTTCATAAAGGTTCGGACCATATTCAAAAAATTGTTTTTTTTCAAATCGATATTGCTCGCCCGTCACTTCCATATTTTTAAAAAATGACAATAAAGGAGCATATAACTGAAAATCACTTTTTGCATGCGCAGAAATTGAAATAAATAAAAATACACCTATAAAGAGTCCAATTCTTTTTTTCATATAATCACACCTCCAATTTATCAGATTTTTCTACCAAATTAGTAATATTATAAACCCAAAAAGTAGATAAATCCATCAAAAAAGTCCTGTAATACCTATATATTAGTAATATTTATTACCTTTTCAAAAGTTCCAAGAAGGGCGGGCTCGTGAGATAATCTTATTCATGGAAGAAACGGAACTGGATATTCCAGATTTATTCGGAAAAAATGTACAGAAATACAGAAAAATGGCCGGCCTTACTCAGTCAGAGCTTTCCAAGCGGCTGGAAATTAGCCAGAAGCATCTTTCCATCATTGAAACAGGAACACAGTTTGCCTCGGCCAATCTTATTGCACGTATTTCGAAAGAGCTTAATGTTCCACCTGCTGCCCTTTTTGGTGATGATTTGACCCAGACTTATTTTGACAAACTCTTCGCAAGGCTTGCAACCTACATGGAAAATAAATTCAATACAATGAGAGTTAATCTTTCCACCGAACTTTCCCGCCAGTTAGACGAAAAACTGCCAAAACAAAATTAAGAAAATCTCCCTACCGCAATTGTATAGAAACATTCAGTTTTTTATGCACATAATCTGTTAGTATTTTAATATGACCATTGCAGCGCTTTGCAGCTGCATTCATTTTTCACAGGAGCTTTTATGAAAAGATTTGACGGATTTATGCACGGTGTTAATTTGGGTGGCTGGTTTTCGCAGTGTAATCATACAGAAGAACGCTACGACACATTCATCAAGGAAGAAGATTTCGCCACAATTAAGAGCTGGGGGCTGGATCACGTCCGTCTTCCGATTGATTATGAACTCGTAGAAAGTGCTGACGGGCAGCCTGTCGGAAAGGGCTATGAAAGAATTGATCAGGCTATCGGCTGGTGCAAAAAGAACAGGCTCAACATGATTCTTGACCTTCACAAAACCGCAGGCTTTTCTTTTGCTGCAGACGAAAAGGAAGATGGATTTTTTGACAGTCCTGAACTGCAGGAACGCTTTTTTAAGCTTTGGGAAAATCTTGCCGGGCATTTTGCAAAGGCCTTTGATGATGCTGATTATGATGACGGCCAGCACGGCGAAATCTGTTTTGAGATTCTGAACGAAGTAACGGACCAGGCTTACTGCAAGAAATGGAACGCAATTGCCCGCACCTGTATTGAGCGAATCCGTGCAATTGCTCCTACAACAAAGATTCTTGTGGGCAGCTACTGGAACAACTCACTGGCTTCTGTAAAAGACCTGGATGCACCTTACGACGAAAACATAGTCTACAACTTCCACTGTTACGAGCCTCTCCTCTTTACTCATCAGGGAGCACCTTGGGTTGGTCCTAATATGAATCCTGATTTCCGCTTCCCGCTCAAGTCTCAATTTGCTGATTATATTACTAAGACTTCTGAAAAGGTTGGCCAGATTGGAACAGCTTTTGACGCCTTTGCTCCTGATGCAACTGTAGATGTAAATTATTTTGAAACAATTTTTGCAGAAGCAGTAAAAACTGCAGAAGACCGCAACGTTTTACTTTACTGCGGAGAATATGGCGTAATTGACAAAGTCACACCAGAGGACACTCTTGAATGGTATAAGCTGATTTCAACAGTATTCAACAACCACGGAATTGGCCGCGCGGCCTGGTCTTATCGTCAGATGGACTTTGGTCTTAGTGATAGCCGTCTTGATGGAATTAGAGGGGATTTGATTAAGTACCTTTAAAATACAGATACCCGGGGCAAGCCCGGGCATACTACCTGTCATTCCCGCGAAAGCGGGAATCTTTACTTTTACGGTAATATACAGATTATCCGGTCAAGCCGGATAATGACAAGCCTACAATCGAAGAACCGTTAAAAAGCAAGCCGCAAGGGTTGCTTTAGGTTCATCGAAAGAATGGCTCAGAGGCAAGCTGTGCTTGCCGACTTTATTACAGCTTACCGCTCTCAGCAGCTCCAGGAAGTCCTATATCTTTACGATAGAAGGCTCCGTCAAACTTAATCGCAGAAATTCCCTGATAAGCCTTTGTCCATGCTTCTTTGAAAGATGAACCATAAGCAGAGCAGGCAAGAACACGTCCGCCGCTTGTAAGCAGATCATTTTCATGCCGACGGCCAGCAACTGCACCTGCTATGAAAATCTTAGCAGTACTTGCATTCAAAAGCGGCTTATTAATTGTAATTTCCTTACCCTTTTCATAAGCTCCAGGATATCCGCCACTTACTACACAAGGTGCAACCTGATAACCAGGTTTCCACTTCATCTCAAAATCCTTGAGAGTTCCGTTCAGGATTGCAGTACACATAGAAGTAAAATCAAAATCCATCAAAGGAAGAACAGCCTGAGTTTCAGGATCTCCAAGACGGCAGTTATATTCCAAAAGCTTTGGACCTTTAGATGTAAGCATAACGCCAAAAAAGATAAATCCTCTGTAATCAAACTTTTCTTTAATAAGACCATTTAATGTTGGCTGAAGGATATCCTTATCGAACTGAGACATAGTTTTATCAGTTACATCTTCCAAAGGACAAACAGCTCCCATTCCGCCAGTGTTAGGCCCTTTTGCTCCGTCCATCAAACGTTTATGATCGCGGGCAGGAAGGAATGGAACAATAGTTGCCGAACCACTTACAGCATATTCAGGAGTAACAGAAACTGCAGCCAGAACAGAAATCTCAACGCCTTCAAGATACTCTTCAATTACAAGCTTCTTTCCGGCATCACCTACTTTACCATTGCCCATCATATCTTCAACAGCAGCAATAGCTTCATCAACAGTAGCTGCAACAACAACACCTTTACCAGCTGCCAGACCATCAGCCTTAACTACGATTGGAGCTCCATGTTTTTTGATATATTCACAGGCATCATCTTTATTTACAAAAGTTTCACTTGAAGGACATGCAACGCCGTATTGTTTCATGAATTTTTTAGAAAGATCTTTACTGCCTTCAAGCTGAGCACCAGCTTTTTTAGGGCCAACAACAGGAATATCAGCCTTCCAGAATTCATCAGCTAAACCGGCAACAAGAGGATCTTCCGGACCAACTACACACATACGGCAGTTTTCGTGCTTAGCAATAGCTACATAAGGATTTTCATCCTCTTTAATATAGTCACAATCTTTAGGATTAATATTTACACATTTAGATTCATAAGCAGTGCCTCCGTTTCCAGGAACAACAACTACTTTATCAACAACAGGACTTTGAGCAATTTTCCAGCAGATAGTGTGCTCACGACCACCACTGCCAACTACGATAATATTCATAGAATGATTCTACCGTATTTTAAAAGAAAAAAAAAGGTCTGCTGCTCCCGTAGAAAACGCCTGTCGTCAACTAGGATGATGTTGTCGCCTGTCGTTTTCTACTCCGCATCAGACCTTTTTTCCGAGTTACGCTCAGATTTTCATTCTATGAATATTCTCTACGCCGAGGGCTAGCCGTGATTATACCTTAAACTCATCAATGCGTTCAGAAATGTCGTTTACGGCCTGGGTCATGTCTTCGGTGAGTTGGTTCAGGTTCTTTGTTGTCTGCTGTGTAACTTCTGTTGTAGATACAATCTTATTGAAGTTCTGAGCCATGTTCTTTGAAGATTCTTTAAGTCCGGCAATTGCATCAAGAACAGTAAGGGCACGGTCACCGATTTTCTTACTTGAGCGCTGTACACTTACAGAAATATTGTTCATTGTAGAAAGAGTCTCGAGCAGATGCTTAGAACCTTCACTCTGTTCCTCTGTAGCCTTCTTGATAGAATAAACCAGTTCAGATGTATTGTTTGACTTATCAGATACAACTTCAAAACTAGCCTTACTTAAGTCGGCACTTTCTACTACCTTACGGATGTTTTCAGCAATCAACTTAAGGTTTTCACTAATACTCTTAGACTGAGTAGCAGAAGTATCAGCAAGCTTACGGATTTCTTCAGCAACGACTGCGAATCCCTTTCCAGCCTCACCCGCATGTGCAGACTCAATCATGGCGTTCATAGAAAGGAGGTTTGTCTGAGAAGAAATGTTTGCGATAACCATGTTGGTATCCTGTAGAGACTTACTCTGCGCAAGTACAGAGCTCAAAAGTTCATTTACGATACGGTTCTTTTCAATTCCCTCAACTGTAGCGGCATTAAGTTCATTAAACTCACCAGCCATCTTATCAACTGAAATTGAGATAGACTGAATGTTTCCAATCATCTGCTCGATGCCGGCACTTGCCTGTGTAATTGCTTCTACCTGAGAATCAATCATCTGATTAAGAGTTGTAATGTTAGAAGAAATCTGAGCGACAAGTTCTGATGTATCCATTACGCTCTTATCCTCGGCTTCGAGCGTAGAAGTAGCTGTCTGGATTTCCAAAGAAATGTTATCCATCTGATTCTTAGTTGCATCCAGCTGCCCCTTAACATTTTCGAAGGTTTCTCTAAGATTATAGTTTGCAGTACCAATTTCACGGACTGTCTCATGTACTGTATTTACAAAAGCATTTACAGATTTCTTAACCTGTGAGATTTCATTATTGTGGTAGATTTCAAGACGCTTTGTAAAATCCTTATCTCCGGTATTAAGATCATCAATATTCTTTTTGATAGAATCGAACTTTCCAATAATAATTCTGATGATAATAAGTTCAAGAATCATAAGAACTATAGCAATTACAAAACCACCAATAAGAGATATTCTCTGTAACTGATTTGAAATCTGATGAATTTCTTCTTTGTCTACAGATGCAACAACAATCCACTGTTTGTTTGCTATCTTAAAGGATTTTGAATATACCTCAATATTATTTTTTGTATTTTCTTCTCCAAGAATATCTTCACCAGCACGAAGGCCACCTACATCATCATATACTGAAATTCGACCAGTATTATAGAATGACTTTCCAAGCTTGTTCAAAGAACTAAGTTCCAGGAAGCCTACACATCCTCCTGGAATCTTCTTTCCAGTTTTATCATCAACAAATTCTGATTTTACAAAGATAGGCATTGTATAACCACCGGCAGCAGCTACACGAGGAGATTCCAGCCATACATCTACATTGCTTTTCTTGTGATTTACATAGTACTCTTTCTGCAAGATACCAGCTGTAGAAGAACCTCCTTTAGTATTGAAGGTCTGTGGTCCACCATCTTTTGCACTGGTATCAGAATCCCAGAATACCATTACATATTCATAGCCATCCGGCTTCTTTACAGTTTTAATTCTGTGTTTAATATTTTCCGGGTTATCAGTAGGATCTACAACAGCACGCTGGAAAACATTCATGATGTTTACCTGATTTTCAAACCAAGTCTGAACGTTGTCAATTGCCGAATCCATAAAGTTATCTACAGATTCATCATAGATACTCTTAATCGGAGCCTTTATATTTGTAGTAATGTAAATAAGAAAGACTGAAATAAAAGCTAATATTTCAAGAAAAGCTACAACACCATATTTGACCAACAATGATTCTTTACGCTGCTTTTTTTCCTTTTTTGCTTCAGTTGTTGTTGTAATCTCTTCGACTTGTTCATTCATAGCTACGCCTCACTTTATATTAAAAAAATAACGTTACATCTTAAGTATATATCATTATCGACATAAGTCAAATTTTTCGTTACTGGGCACGAGGTTTGTGGCAGTTTGAGCACCCAACTACATGAACATGTTTTTTCCCTAGAGCTTTGTTGAAAAGCCGGGCTGTAAGACTCTGATCAGGAGCAACTTCTTTATGACATATAGGGCAAATACGCTTAAGTCCAGGCTCACACCGAGGATAACAGTGAGGGCAGCCCATAACTATCATAAGCTGGTCCGGAACATTCATTGGCCGATAGACTTTTGAGATTATATTCTCCCCTACAAAGAGATTTGAATCGCAGAGGGGACATTTTACCGGCTGCAGATTCTTCTGACGGGTATTTTTTTGATTTTTACTATTAGAATATTTGATATACCAGGCAATCAAAGCGATTATTACGCAAACCGCACCGCCCATTAATAAGTAGTCCATAAATGTATTATACCACAAGTGCGTTAGGCAATGGAATGGTGCAAAGCAGCCATCTAGGGAGCGACGGCTGAAAGCCGGCAAAATGCTCCAGTGGAGCATTTTGAGCGAGTCTCCGAGCAGCTATGCTGCGAAGGTCGGCGAAGCCGAGGAGGCCGAGCGGCAGCGAGCCATGGAACTGCCGACGGCGAAGCCGGAACGCCAAAAAAATAAAAAAATTGTGATTTTTTCCTAAACTTTTTTTACCCTTTCCCGACAATCAAGTATAAGGGTGGTGGAAACCCGTGAGATAAACCACGTTGTGGTTTGAAACCCACCAATGTGTTTTATCTTATAACCAAAACTATAAGGAGATTATTATGGTTATTAATCACAATATGAGTGCTATGTTCGCTCAGCGTTCCCAGGGAATTCAGGATCTTAACCAGCAGAAGAGCATGGAAAAACTTTCTTCTGGTATGAGAATCAACCGTGCCGGTGACGACGCTTCTGGACTTGCAGTTTCTGAGAAAATGCGTGCTCAGATCCGCGGTTTGAACCAGGCTTCAACAAACGCTCAGAATGGTATTTCTTTCATTCAGACAACTGAAGGATACCTTCAGGAAACAACAGACATCGTTCAGCGTATCCGCGAACTTGCTGTTCAGTCTTCAAACGGTATCTATTCTTCTGAAGACCGCATGCAGATTCAGGTAGAAGTTTCTTCTTTGATCGCAGAGGTTGACCGCATCGCTTCTTGTGCTCAGTTCAACGGTATGAACATGCTTACAGGTCGTTTTGCTCGTCCTACAGGTGAAAATGTTGTTACAGGTTCTATGTGGTTCCATATTGGTGCTAACATGGATCAGAGAACACAGGTATACATTGGAACAATGTCTGCTATGGCTCTTGGTCTCCGCAACGTTGGTGATGAATCAATCATGTCTTTGGCAACTCCAGATGAAGCTAACCGCGCAATCGGAACTTTGGACGAGGCTTTGATGAAGATCAACAAGCAGCGCGCTGACCTTGGTGCTTACCAGAACCGCCTCGAGAAGACAGTAACTGGTCTTGATATTGGTGCTGAAAACCTCCAGGCTTCTGAATCACGCATCCGTGATACAGACATGGCTGAAGAGATGGTTAAGTTCACAACTTCGAATGTACTCTCTCAGGCTGGTACTGCAATGCTCGCTCAGGCTAACCAGTCTAGCCAGAACGTACTCAGCTTGCTCCGCTAGAATAGATTGTCCGGTCAAGCCGGACAATGACATATGGTGGTTTCGATACGTCCGCTCCGCGGACACTCAACCACCGTATAAAAAAAACCGATGCTCGCAAGAACATCGTTTTTTTTGTTTAACAAAGATTCCGAAACAAGTTCGGAATGACATATTATATCAGAATGTTATTAGCCGAGAGTAATAGCTCCAGCCTCGCTGATTGTAATGATTGCTTTACAATTTGTACAGCGGAAGCGGCCTGCATGTGCAGCCTGAATATTCTTTCCACAAGAAGGACAAACAAGCATCTTAGGGAATACAGGACCTGGTGTTGAACCTTCATCATGACGCAGATATTCCAAAGCTTCTTCTGTAGTGTCTTTCAGATTGAAGAACTGTGAGAAACCGAGAATCTGGAATACTTCAGCAACCTTTTCCTGTACTTCAGAAAGAATAATATCTCCGCCTTTTACCTTTACCATCTTAAGAAGGATTGTAAAAGAACCAAGTCCTGTAGAAGATACATATGACAAACCACCACAATTGAAAAGAAGGTTAAAATAACCTGCTCCAATCACTTTGGTAAGCTGTTTCTGAAAGAAGGATGAATTATAAGTATCAATATACCCATCCAGGACAACCATACAACCGTTCTGGACTCCTGGAATCTTATGCAAAGTGATTTTAAGTGAGTCATCCTTATCACTATCAAAGCCTGAAACTATAGAATTATTTGATTCCATATATACTACTCCTAATTGTTAATTATAACACAAATTTGTTGTTTGTCTATAAAAATTTTTAGAATTCACTGCGTCCACGGAAACTGAGTGACAGGGTTCTTTTATCAATATATTCGAGGTCGCCGCCCACGGGGATGCCGGTGGCAAGGCGGGTAACTTTTGGCGGCTGCGGTAAATTAAGCTCTGTAATCATCTTATTAAGATAAAGGGCTGTTGTATCACCTTCTACCGTAGGATTTGTTGCTATGATGATTTCAGTAACTGCTCCACCCCTTATTCTTGCAAGCAAAGGCTGTATTGCCAATTGAGCAGGTCCAATACCTTCCAGAGGTCTCAAGAGTCCCCCAAGAACATGATAAAGCCCCTTGTATTCACCATATGCCTCTATAGTGGAAACATCCTGAGGTTGTTCAACAACACAGATTTGACTTGAATCACGCAGCGGATTTGAGCAGATTGGACAGGGATCACTTTCTGTCCAGGTTCCACATACAGAACACGGTTTTATACGTTCCTGCAGTTGACCTAAATTCTGAGCAAACTTCTGCACGTATGTAGCATCCTGTTTGAGAAGCCAGTTTACCATGCGGACGGCAGATTTTTTGCCGATTCCCGGGAGACGTGAAAAGTTATTTGCTAATTCGTCAAATGCGTTCATAGATTAAAGTCCAAACTGGCCAAGATCCAGTCCGCCAAGCAAAGAACTAGATTTTGCTTTAATCTGCTCCTGAACATTGTCTACAGCGTTTTTATGAGCCGAAACAATAAGATCTTCAAGCATCTGAACATCGCGGTTATCAACACAAATCGGATCAAGTTTGATTCCCATCATCTCAAATTTTCCATTGAGTGTAATGGTAACCATACGGCCCCCCGAAGAACCTTCTGCACGAATATCAGCAAGCTCCTGCTGAAGTTTTTCAGACTGTTCTTTTATAGCCTGGGTATTTTTTAGCAATTCAAACGGATTCATTTTTACATCCTCCCTGCAACGATTGTTCCCTTAAATGCATTTACAAGAATGTTCACCTGCAGAGGGATTTCTGCCGGGGCCGCAGCTTCCTGAGTTTTTGCTTCTTTAAGGGTCACGTTGAATTTCATTGGACGACCACAGGCATTTGAAATTTCTGCGGCAATCACATTTTTTTTCTTTTCTATAAGATTAAGGTCATAAGCTGATTCAACAGTCGTATTTACAGCATCATCGCGTACTTCCCATAATCCTGTTTTTTCTACATTTGATGCAGCAAAACCATCTGTTACTGCAAGATTTGCCGTAATCTGTCCGCGAAGTTGAGCTATGGAAATAGTCTGACCATCAGCTGTTGTCAAAGTTTCCTGCAGCTGAACTGGTGCTGAACTCATGCCATTTTGATTAGAAGAAGCATATTCCGTCTCATAAGCCTGTTCCGCGCGTTCGCTGAAATCAGCCTCCACAGGGTAATAATCATCATCAGGCGGCTCATCCACATTAGACCAGCCGTCATCCCCCTCTTCCGAATCCGGATTTACTGTATAACCGGTTTCTGACAAAGGCACATCAACTTCAGGCACAACCTGACCATCGTCGGTAACATCATTCTGAGGAATATTAAGTTTCAGACGCTCGTCAAGTTCTGCCGGACCTGCATTTTCTGCCATTGGGGCAGCCACTGATTGTTCAGGCGGCAGTGGACCGCCATTAAGAAAAGGGTTTGCACTATCTCCTTCACCCGCGCCGTCACCAGGACTGCCGGGATCGCCGGTATCATCATCAGAAATACCTGCCTGCTCTTTTGCAATAAGCTCATCGAGCATAGAAAGACGTGGCATTCCAGCCGGAATCGGGTTCACTCCCGGAGGGGTCTGCTGAACCGGCTGATTCTGCAGTGTTTGCTGGGGCTGAGAAGTCTCAGTGGATCCGGTGGTTGAGCCTGTCGAAACTACCGCTGCACTCTGCACATTACTGTGTACTGCGGTGGTTTCGATACGTCCGCTTTGCGGACACTCAACCACCGAGTTTCCCATCAACAAGCCCTGAGCCGCATCAATTGCCTTTTTAACCTCGGCATTAGAAACATAACTTGAAAGCCAGCAAAGGCGGCTGAAGGCAAGCTCCAGCTCATAACGAGGTGAAAGTGAATAACGGATATCGCGATAAAGCTGCAAAAAGAGCGAGAGTGCACGCTCAATCTGAACAGCATTCCAGGCTCCAAGAACTAAGCTGCTGTAGCGTTCTGCGCTGTTGCCAAGAAGAGATTCTTTTTTTACGCCATTTTTGATAAGAAGCAGGCTGCGCAGGTAGTCTGCAGAGTTAGAAATCAGCTGTTCGATTGAAACGCCGGCCTGAAGGAACTCATCAAGAAGACCAATAACGTCGGCAGTGCGGTTTTGAGCGCAGGCTTCAAAAACTGAATTTAAGCGGTCAATTCCAACCAGGCCGAGTTTGTCACGGATTTTGTCATAAGTCATGTGTCCGTCGCTAAAGGCTACAACCTGATCAAAAAGGGTGTAAGCGTCGCGCATAGAACCGGTAGACTCGCGGGCAATCCAGAAAAGTGCTTCATCATCAGCCTGAATTCCAAGCTCGGCTGCTGCATCGGCAAGACACTGCTTTACCTTATCAATTGCAACAAGGCGGAAGTTGAACTGCTGACAGCGGGATTTAATGGTAGCCGGCACCTTCTGAAGCTCAGTTGTCGCAAAAATAAAGATTACGTATGGAGGCGGCTCCTCAATAGTCTTGAGCAGGGCATTAAAAGCCGAAGTCGAAAGCATGTGGACTTCGTCTATGATATAGATTTTATATTTCGAATTGCTCGGTGGGAAAAGAACCTCATCCTTAATCTGGCGGATGTTTTCAACGCTGGTATTTGACGCACCATCGATTTCGATTACATCAAGAGAAGTTCCTTTTGTAATTTCCTGACAGGTTGAACACTGGCCGCAAGGCTGGTCTGTAGGTCCGTTCTGACAGTTTAAGGCCTTAGCCAGAATACGGGCAGTAGAAGTCTTACCACAACCACGCGGACCCGAAAAAAGGTAGGCGTGGGCAATCTTCCCCGACTTTATAGAATTTTTGAGAGTCTCTGCAACAAATTCCTGACCAACAAGGTCGCCAAACTGCTGCGGACGGCGTCTCGTCGCTGTTACTTCGTATGACATAGAGTTATTATAGTAGGAATGGCGGGAAATTTGAAGTAGTGGAAACATATCTTAGGAACAATGGAAAATAATATCTGTCGACTACACTCGACAGAATAGAAAAAGAGCCGGAACATAATTATGTTTTCAAAATCGCCCTGTTCATTTCCATCAAGAAGTTCATAAACGCAAGGATAAATACAGCCGATTTGTTTGTTGCCTTCATGAAATTTTCATAATTCGGGAGATTTGGAACTTTGTCACTCATCAGTTCTTTTATCATTTTATGATAATTTTTCAGATTTCCCATTTTAAAATGAAATCTATAGATGTTCAGCGCGACAATCTGCTCGAGACTTAATTGTCTTTTAGGCCTTCGCTTTCCATTGAACTTTGAAATAAGAAATTCAAAGTATATACATATTTTACAGACTTAGACGATATATCCATGATAAGAATATTGAACATTCGCTGATGAACCTGCGCATATCTTAATCATGATTAATTTTTTTGTATTCCAAAACTTTCTTTACATAAAGTTTATCTTCATGAGCAATATGGGAAAGAATCCACTCATAAAGAAATTTACAGAACTTAATGGCATCTGGAAAATCCATTGAATTGAAACCTTTTGCAGTTTCTAAAACTTTTTTTGTAAATACATCATGTCTGTTTTTATGTTCTGAAAAATGCTCAAAACCAACAAGTTTCATTAATTTTTCTTCATTGGAAAAGTGAGTTGCTACATAATTAACACATTCTTTTAAAGTTCCAGCCAGAGTGATCTGCCATTTTGTATTATTCTCATTTCCATATTTAGCTCGACTTTCCATAACTTCTGTATAAAGTTTGTTACATAGTTCTACAAGATGCTTGTGCTGCTCATCAATAAGAGGAATACCAAGTGCAAATTTAGGATCCCATCTTATTAAATCTTTATCATCTGTTAAATTTGTTACTGAAGAATTCAATATATTCATAAAACTATTATAACACAAAAAATTACCATAAGCCATAATTTTCTCTAAGACATTGCAACCTCTTCTGATTTTGCAATGCAGCAATCAGTTATAACTGTAACATCGTAAGCATAGCTCATTGCATCAGAAAATTCATTTTGATATCCTTTTCCATCATATCGTTCGTGATGTTGCCATGCAATGTTTGCTGCAAGTCTCATTACTTCTCCAGGAGAATTTTCCTGTAATGCCAATACAGATTAATGATATTGCAATTAATTCAATCACACGAGGTATGATTCCATATATTAACACTCCTTGCAGAGTATCAAGCGGTTCATCTAGCATAATAATTACATGATACGAAAGAATCGAATACATAATTCCTGCCATTATCACCAGAAGTGTCAAAACCATATATCTGATTTTTTTGGAATGCATATTCAAAATTTCATAAAAGAACGTCGGTGTCATCAATATGATAGAAACCACTATCAAAGTTGGATACAAAGCAGGTGAAATATTAAAACATGGATAACGTTAAGCAATATTACAATCAAAATTAATCCTGTTATAGCTCTGCAGATTCCAGAAATCCGCCGGACTGAATCTTTTTCAAAATCCAATAGCATTTTAGTAGCAAAATTATAAAATCATATATTCCTAACAGGGTATTGGAATGGGAGTGTGACACAATTCCTTTTTTGTATATTTAAGTAAAATATATATGATTAAGTAAGTTTCGCTATATTTACATATGTTGATGTGTTATGATGTTTTGATTTGGGAATATGAAGACTATAGAGTAAGTCATTTCCTATACTATCATAATTAGTGAAATAGTCAGAGCGATATTGTTTTGATAATACAATGCAAAGAAAATGAAAACAGGAGAGAACAAAATATGAATGTAAAATGCCAATCATTTTTGAATAATGAAATGATTCCTAAGAAGTTTACTGGATATGGCGAAGATATTTCACCTGAATTCATAATTGAAGATATTCCAGAGGGTACAGTATCTTTTGCAATTATTCTTGACGATTTGGATGTACCTTTGAAGAAAAATTACAATCATTGGATTGTTTGGAATATTCCAAAGATGGAGATAATACCTGGAGGATTACCTAAGGGAGGTATTATTAATAAGCCAATAACTGCCTGTCAGGGAAATGCATGGGGAAAACAGTGTTATCGAGGACCAAAGCCACCTTTTTTTATGAAGAAGGCACATAGATATGTTTTTTATGTGTATGCTTTGGATACAAAACTTGCACTCGACATCAATTCTAAGAAGAATAAGCTCATTGCTGCTATGAGTGGACATATATTGGCAGAAGCTAATCTTATGGGATTATATAAAAATTGTTAAGAAAATATAATTGTTTTGATTATACGGTCTAAATAAAATTCTAATTTAACTGTGAAGGGAAATAAAATGAATTATAAAGTAATAGATAGGTCCAATTTCGAGTTTTTATAATTTATACAAGAGTGGTAAAAATAAACGGAACTTAGCCGACGTTCTGACAAAAAATTGCTTGCAACTTGTTGCACTCGCAATATTTTTGGCAGGTTTTCGGCGAAAGTGCAGTTATTTTTACCATAATGATTTATTGAATTTGAAAACTCGATATTCGCCCTAATAGATAAAGAAACATATTACAGAAAAGGAGTTTATGAATATTTTACACAGGATTGCAAATGTTCAACTTCTATAACTGCAAGAATAGATGTTTCTGAATTTCAAATATCCACCATTTTAATTCTGGTGGAAATGGAAAATCCTGAGCGAAAAGATTAATATTTAAAAACCCAATTAATAATATTATAAAAAGTTTTTTCATATATTTTT
>SAMEA3663010__coassemble_35_pt1 | contig 97362 bp, 72 predicted proteins | sample SAMEA3663010__metabat2_high_PE_011 | metagenome-assembled genome bin SAMEA3663010 (sample SAMEA3663010) | pig gut metagenome | biome: pig gut; feature: pig-associated habitat; material: faeces | place: France | collected 2012
ATGATGTTTTTTTTGAGGAAAACCAATTGACTTAATAGGCCTTATATGTGTGACATTATTTTTCAATCGTGAAAAAGGCGATTTCGCTTTTCCATTCAAAAATAGTTCTATCACACGCAGCAATCAGCAAATTTACAATTTTCTGTAACTCTGCGCTTCCTGCTGCCTGGCACATTTTGGCACCGTAAGCTGAGTTCTCCGGGCTAAACCATTTTTCAATTTCTGCCGGAGTTATGCGACGCTTTTCGGTGAGTACCTGAGAGGCGACGCGCACGGTGAAGCCTCGTTTACGGAAAAGGTTAGCGATGTAAATGCCATCCCATGAGAAGAGCGGGTTTTCTCTGTCGCCAAAGAATTCCTGTTCAGCGGCTTCCATTTTATCCAGAGTTTCTTTAAATGGCCCTAGGCTTTCTGGTGAGAGAACCTGTTTTCGTACCAGCTCACTGATATGCTGTCCGTGGCAAGGAATCTTCTGCGAAATTACAACTTTCCAGCCGCTTGCAAGCGGACATTCATAAGCAAAATCTTCATCGCTTTTATCTTCACTCTTGTCTATATCCGAATATGGAATGGCTGGTCTGTCACTTTCTTCAGCATCTTTTTGCGGTGTCATAATTCCTGCAAGAGAATCTGCCAGTGCTATAATCGAAGGCTCACTTGCAAAAGGGTCTGTGAAGAATACACGGTCAAAAACTGCTCCGTTGTACTGGAATTTTACGAGAATGTTATAGAAATCTTTTTGAGTCAGAAAATCAGTTGAAACAGAAGAGCCGCGGTACTGCAGAATAGGGCGGTCAAGGCTTCCAAGAGTACGGCCATACTGTTCAAGAATCTGCATTCCTTTTTCTGTACGGCAGACACCGCAGGTAACTCCTTCCGGAGTTTTTCTTGCTATATCCCAAAGCAAAAGACCGCTGTCGGCATTCCAGATAAGAGAGCGGTGATGTCGCAGCAATTCGGCCATAGAAATCATGGTGTCGCGGATTCCAAGCAGAACTTCGGCGCGGTTTGAATCAAGCCTCTGTCTCCAGAAACGGTCTGCCCTGTCGAGTACAACTTCCTTTGCCGGATCTTTCGGACTAAAAGTAAGGTTTTCTTCCGTCTTTACCGAACCACTCTTAAAGTGTTCGTTTACCCACCATTCTGAAATTGGATTTTCACCAAATTCAGACTTTTCTCCATCCCCGTCAGAACCTGTTCCGGCGGCGTTTTTTATTGCCCTGAAAATATTTATTGAGCCGGTTTCTTCCGGTGAGGAAGCCAGTTCATCAGAAGTATATTGCTCATGACTTTGTGCTTTTTCCAGAATAGAAGCAATCTGAAGCTCTCTGCGCGAAAGCACATCTTCCCGGATTGTTGCTTCGTAGCCCTGTGTACTTGGATTATAGAAAACACGGCCGCTCAAAGTATCCGGCAGATACTGCTGGGCAACCCAGTGGTCGCGGTAAGCGTGAGGGTAGAGGTAGCCGGCTCCGTGTCCAAAGCCTTCTGCGTCACGACTGTTGTCGCGAAGGTGATTAGGCACTTCTGCGTCTTCCTTTTCTACGCTGGCCAGTGCATCAAAAAAGGCCATGCTGCTGTTTGATTTTGGTGCTGTTGCAAGATATAGTGCCGCATGAGCCAGAAAGTATCGGCCCTCCGGCATACCAACTCGGTCAAAGGCCTGAGCACAGCTTTCTACGATAGAAATTGCATTCGGGTCAGCAAGTCCTGTATCTTCACAGGCAGAAATCAGCATACGGCGGAAAATAAAATGCGGGTCTTCGCCTGCGGCAACCATACGGGCCAGCCAGTAACAGGCAGCATCCGGGTCGCGCCCTCTTAAAGATTTTATAAAAGCAGAAATTATATCGTAATGATAGTCGCCGTCGCGGTCGTAAAGCACAACCTTTTTTTGAATAGATTCTTCGGCTGCTTCTTTGCTTATATAAATCTGAGTTCCATAAGCTGGAACCGGCGGCTCTGTGTATGGCGACCATTTTCCCGGTGTAGTTTCAATTGCAAGCTCAAGGGCGTTCAAAAGAGAGCGGGCATCGCCATTGGCTGTTTCAATAAGATGTTCAAGAGCTCCTTCTTCAAACTCAACTTTCCAGTGGCCGTAACCTCGTTCTACATCAGTTAAAGCCTGGTGGGCAGCCTTCTCAAGATCATTATAGGTAAGAGGCTTTAGCTGGAAAACGCGGGAACGAGAAACCAGAGCCTTGTTTACTTCAAAAAAAGGATTCTCGGTTGTTGCTCCAATCAGAATAATAGTTCCGTTTTCTACCCAGGGCAAAAGTGCATCCTGCTGGCTTTTATTCCAGCGGTGAACTTCATCTACAAAGAGAATGGTACGACGGCTGTAAAGGTTATAGTAATCTTCTGCCTGCTTAATTGAATCACGGATATTCTGAACGCCGGTAAGAACGGCATTCAGGGTAATAAAGTTTGATTTTGTATGATTTGCAATAACTCGGGCCAGGGTAGTTTTACCGCTTCCCGGAGGTCCATAAAAAATTACAGAAGTGAGCTGATCGGCAGCAATGGCACGGCGAAGAAGTCGTCCTTTTCCAACAATATGGTCCTGGCCAATATATTCGTCAAGGTTCCTTGGCCGCATTCTTGCAGCCAGAGGTTCCTGAGTCAGTTTGATTTGTTCAAAAAGTGAATCAGCCAATAACTTCTCCGTTTTGTCGGTCCTTCTATACTAGGCGGCTCGCATAGTCTCGCCGCTTGAGGCATTTTCTCGATAATCCTAAACTGGCCCGCTGTCGCAGCCCAGTTTTTAACGGATTTTCGATTTTAGCCTACTCTCTGTTCCAGTTTCCGCGTTCCGGATAGTAAGACCAGAGGCCTATATTCTTGAATACACCGTTTGTACTATAGAATGAAACAGAAGAATACAAAGAACTTGAAAGTTCAGGATATCCTGGAGTTGCATTTAATAATGTAAGAACAGTATAAACTTCAGAAATCTGGAAAGAAGCATTTGTAACAAATGGTACAAGAATATTTCCTGGTATTCCATTTTCATCACGGGTTGTTTTTACTATTCCTGCATTTTTACTTTCAGCAAATGTGGCACCACGACCAATAAGAATTGAATCGGCACAAACTTCAAGACATGAAATGTACTCTATAGCATTAAGAGCCATAACAGGAGTTGTTCCATCGGTATACCAGAGTGCGTTACTTTCGCCATAGTAAATATGCTTTGCTTCATCAGTATATGTTTCGTCTGTTGTTACAGCTCTTGAAGAATAGAATTTAATGCTTCCATTTAAGTATGCAGCTGAATAAACACGTGCTTTAGATCCATCAAGATATGTATCTCCAGCTATAGCATCTTCAACTCTTGAAATTGTAATTTCTACCGGTGGATTTGTACCAATCAGTTCAAAATATCTATATTTCAAAGTAACTGAATCATATGTACAGATATAAGTGTGTCTGTGGGCTGCCATAGGAGAATTTGTCTGGAATACATTAAAGAAGTTTGTGTAATAATCTGTATTATATTCTTTGACAATAGGGAACATATTTAGAGTTGATGTTGTATCAATGAGCTTCCATTCTTCAGTTAAACTGAGTGTGCTGTTTGTTTTTCCCCATAGATTGATATTTGATGGAATTGTTATACCTTCTGAGCCTGTTGAAACATATTCAGCAGAAAGAACATATAATGTGTCTGAATTAGCAAATACAGAAATTACCTGCTGTCCTACAAAAGAAGACGCCTGGAAGTCGTAAGAAGCAAGTGCAAATGGAGTAGGATAAAGAAACCAGCTTCCGTGAATATTATTAGCGGCCGGTTTGTATCGGATTCCACCATCTGCAGAAACGAATAAATACTCAACACCATCTGCCGTATATCTTGTAATATTTGGAATAACACCTGAAACTGTTGGTTCTTCAGGCTTTACATCCTTACGAATTTCATAAAAAATTGCACCATCCTGCCAGCAGCCTGTTAAATTGATAAGCAGAAAAAGAATAAGTACAGATGCAGCTTTTTTCAAATGTTTTTTCATATTAATATCCTGTTTATTTTTTTTAGAAATGATATCGCAGACTCAAACCAAACATGGCAAAGAAACCGTCATCATTTTTATATCCTTCACCCATAAACCATTGTGGGAGCCAGTATCCGATAGAATCAATTCCTAAAGACCATGTTTCATTAAATCTGAAGTAAGCTCCTGCAGAAATTTTTGCAGAAAATCCCGGGAAATATGTAAGATTTTGACAGGATATTGTTGCAAATCCTATTCCGGCAGAAATAGGGAACTCAAATTTTCCAATATAAGGCTGTACTGTAACTCCAAAAGTAACGGGTACAGTAATAAGAGGTTTCTGTCCCAGAGAATTATTCCATCCGATAATGGCATCTCCACCTACAGCCACATATTTATTCAAAAAATAACTATATCCTACAGAAGCTCCAAGACCTACATACAGTTTATCACCAAAATTTAGAGGGAAATTAGCAGCTATGTCGATTTTTAAGAACTGGTCTCCAGCGCCATTTTGTTCATAAACATAATCATCGTCGTAAAAATCACCACCATCATAGTCATCTTCAGCAAATACGGCAGATGATAATAAAAGAATGGCAGATATTATAGAAATAAAGCGTTTCATATTGCGACCTTTTTTTTATTTCAGTATATTTTGTTACTATAAGAATATACTGTTTTTATAGCAGTTTATCAATAAAACAGAAAAGGAGCATTGAAGGTTACATGAGTGCAGTTATTATAGATGGAAAACAGGTTGCAGCAGATGTAAGGGCAGAGGTTGCACAGAAAGTAAGTGAACTGAAACAGAAGGGAATTGCCCCTTGTCTTGCAGTAATCCTTGTAGGAGAGAATCCAGCCAGCGTAAGCTATGTTACAGGAAAGCAGAAAGCACTTGCAGAAGTTGGTATGGTAGACCGCTCTGTACATCTTCCAGAAGCTACATCTGAAGAAGAGCTTCTTAAACTTATTGATCAGCTTAATGCAGATGACTCTGTTCATGGAATTCTCGTTCAGCTTCCACTTCCAAAGCATATTAATGAAGAAAAAGTGATTATGGCAATTTCACCGGAGAAAGATGTAGATGGTTTCCACCCTGTAAGTGTAGGAAATCTTATGATTGGCCGTCCTGGTTTTCTGCCTTGTACTCCTCACGGAATTATCGTGCTTCTTAAAAAAGCCGGAATTGAAACAAGCGGTAAGCATGCCGTTGTAATCGGACGCTCTAATATTGTGGGAAAACCGGTTTCCATTCTTCTTGCCCGCAAAGATGTAAACTGTACTGTAACAATGTGCCATACAGGTACTAAAAATATGGCAGAAATTACGCGTCAGGCAGATATTATCGTTGTTGCAAGTGGTCATCCTCATACCTTGACTGCTGATATGGTAAAGGACGGCGCGGTTGTAATTGATGTTGGAGTAAACCGCATTCCAGATTCTACTAAAAAATCAGGTTTCCGCCTCATTGGTGATTGTGATTTTGATGATTTGAAGGAAAAAACATCATTTATTACTCCTGTTCCTGGTGGAGTAGGCCCAATGACAATTGCAATGCTCATGCAGAACACACTTGAAAGTGCAGAACGAAGAATAAACTAGTGTCATTCCGAACTTGTTTCGGAATCTTAGTGTCAGATAATAGATGCTGAAACAAGTTCAGCATGACAGGAATTGAAAAATGATAGATATCCAAAATCAAGAAGACACCCGGGCCGTTCCTCTTCAGAAGGTAGGTGTAAAAGGTGTAAAATATCCTGTAGTTGTACTGGATAAAAATGCCGGTGAGCAGCATACCACAGCCTCTGTAGATTTATTTGTAAACCTTCCTCATAATTATAAGGGAACTCATATGTCCCGTTTTATAGAAGTGTTTCATAAATATCATTCAGATATATCAATGCATCATTTTCTTGATATGCTGGAAGAAATCCGAACAAAACTTACTGCACAGAAAGCCTTTGGCCGCATTGAATTTCCTTATTTTATAGAAAAAAAAGCTCCGGTTACAGCTTCTCCCGGAATTATGCAGTATAAATGCTCTTATGAAGGCGAGGTTAGTGAAGATGGAGAACGTAACTTTTATGTTTCAATTCAGGTTCCTGTTGCAACACTGTGTCCTTGTAGTAAAGCAATAAGTGAGTATGGAGCTCATAATCAAAGGGGACTTGTAAGTGTACGTCTTCAGTATAGCGAGTTTTTCTGGATAGAAGATGTGATTTCTACAATCGAAAACTGTGCTTCAACTCCACTCTATACCCTTCTTAAGCGTAAAGATGAAAAATATGTAACAGAACATGCTTATGAAAATCCCCGTTTTGTAGAAGACGTTGTTCGTGAAGTATATCTTGGATTAAAAAAATCAGGCTTTAAGCATTTTTCCGTAGAAGCAGAAAATGATGAAAGTATTCACAACCATAATGCTTATGCTTTTGCAGAATATTCTGAATAAAATACCAGAATGATACCACTGTCCTGGTTCTAGGCATCTTAAATAATAAAAACAATCTGATTGTGTTAAAAGAAATAGGGGGGTACCAATAAGTTTACCTCCTAGTGTCATTCCGAACGCTACGCCACATTCGCACGCACCTGCTACGCAGTGCCGCTCCCTATGTTTCAGCATGACAATACTTTTTAGACAGCCCCTATACTGTATACGTAAAATACAAAAACAATAAGTAAAGTTTAAATAAATATTTTGTTTTTAATTCTTTTTTAAATAGTTTTTTTACGTTTTTGTTTAATAAATAATTTTTAAATACTTGTTTTAACTTTGGATTAACTTTATTTAATCTATGATTATAGTAATATGACTTAAGTAATATGTCAATAAAAAAAAAGACCGACTTTTTTAAGAGCCGGTCAGTTTATAGTTTTATTTCTGTTTTCGTACGGAGTCACGTACGATTACATTCCCATGTACAACCTTTTTTCCAATGTGGAAATTAGGATTTTCAAGTTTCAAAGCTATGCTTTCTGCAGCAAGCTGAGCCATAGTATTGTAATTTATACTATAGGTAGTTAATTTTGGAATACCTATATCTGCAAAAATACCGTCGTCGAAAGCTGCTACGGAAATATCTTTAGGAATACTGTATTCAAGTCCCTCAAGATTATGAATCAGCTTGTAGGCAGTTCGGCAATCGTTACAGATAAATGCATTTGGCATTGTATCTGGTAAAATAAGACTTATTTCTTCACCAAAATCAGTAACATCCGGAATAATAAATTCCTTTCGTAAATCAAAACCATGATGAAGAAGGGCTTTTGCAATTCCAAGATATCGATCCATTACTGCTTCTGCAAATTGAATATTTCCTACAAAGCCAATAGATTTACAGCCTTGATCAATAAGATAATTTGCCAGGGTAAAACCTGCATAAAGGTTGTCTGTAATAATTCCGCCCGAATTTACATCATCATAAATGTGGGCAAGGAATAAAAATGGTTTATTCGTATTTTTCAGAATCTGAACATATTCTTTGCTCATCTGACCAAGAATTATAAAAGCACTTACTTTATTTTCTTTAAGAATTTTGGGAAGAATCAGAAGATGTTCTGTTTCATCAGAAATAATTTCAGTTATACCGTAATAATTCAACTGTGTAAGATTGGAAATAAGCGGTTGCTGCAAAGACATATATGTAGCATTGGCATTCATACTGCGTTCTGCAATAAGAATCCCGATGTTATGGGAGGATCCGTCATCATTACTGGAGTTCGGATTTTTCTTGTAACCAAGTTCTTCTGCTTTAGCAAGAATCTTAGCCCTTAAATCTTCACTCACTCCGTCTTTACCTGATAACGCTTTAGAAACAGACATAACTGTAACATCCAGTTCGTCTGCAATGTCTTTCATTGTTACTAGGTTTCTCATTAAGGTTATTATATATCAAAAATAAAGTTAACGCAAAGGTATTATTAAACATATTTATAAAAATTGTTTTTTTTTGTACAATAATATAGTTATGAAGACGTATTTTTTTGAAACTTATGGCTGCGAGATGAATATTGCAGAATCTGCAGCTGTAGAACAGCTTTTTATTGCACGCGGATGGAAAAAATCAGAATCTGCGCAGACAGCGGATGTTGCGGTCATTAATACCTGTTCAATCCGTGAAACTGCAGAAAATCGTATTTTAGGTCGTTTGGGCTGGTTTTCCGGGCTTAAGGCTGTAAGAGAATGCCGTCCGGGTGCAAAGTCAAAAAAGCTGGAAGAGGCAGCTGCCTATGTTCAAAATGGAGCAAAGCCTCTTACTCTGATTGTAATGGGCTGTATGGCTGAACGTCTTCTTCAGAGCTTTAAAAAAGAATATCCATTTATTGATTACGTCGTAGGAACTTATGCAAAGCATCACTTTTCTGAAATAATTTCTGCTGTAGAAGAGGGCAGAAAGCCCTTCCAGATTGATGATTCGGAACAGTACCGTTTTGCTTCATTATCAGCTGAGCCAGATGCTTTCTCAACTTTTGTTCCGATTATGCATGGCTGCAATAACTTCTGTACTTATTGTATTGTGCCTTATGTTAGAGGACGTGAGCTTAGCCGCCCTGTAGATGAAATTTTGCATGAAATTGATTTACTCGGAAAAATGAATGTGCGCGAAATCACTTTGATAGGTCAGAATGTAAACAGTTATCATGCAGAAAGTGGCGAAAACTTTGCCCGGCTTCTCAAGCTTATAGCAGATCACCTTCGCGAAACCTCTTCGCCAATTAAATGGGTTCGTTTTATGTCTTCACATCCAAAAGATTTTTCTGATGATGTAATTGAAGTAATTGCAAAAGAGAACGTAATCTGCCGTCATATCCATCTTCCGGTTCAAAATGGTTCTACAGCAGTGCTCAAGGCTATGAACCGCCGTTATACACGAGAGCAGTATCTGGAACTTGTAGGCCGAATTAAAGCACGTATTCCGGATGTTTCTCTTACAACTGATATTATGATGGGCTTTCCGGGCGAAACCGAGACTGATGTTGAAGATACTCTTGATTTAATGCGTCAGGTAAAATATGAATCTGCAATGATGTATTATTATAATCCTCGCGAGGGAACTCCGGCTGCAAAAATGGAGCAGATTCCGGTTGAAATTCGAAAGGAGCGACTTCAGCGTGTAATTGATTTGCAGTTGGAACATACTCATGAGCAGATGTGTAAGCGTGTAGGAAGTACTGTTATGGTTCTGGTAGAAGGGGTTAGTCGTGATGATAAGACTGAGCTTCTTGGCCAGACTGAACAGCATGAAAAAATTGCTTTTAAAGCAGACCCTTCAAAAATTGGCAGTTTTGTAAACGTAAAAATAACAGAGCTCAGTGGAAATACCTTCCGCGGTGAGATGGAATAAAATTACGATTGTTGAGTTTGTTGAAAACAACTTAAACTTTAGTAACTATAGGAGTTTATTATGATAATCAGTTTAGTTTTGATTTTATTACTTGTAATTTTCATGGCATTTTTCATTGGTTTAAATCTTTCGAATGCATGTACTTTCTGGTTTTTCAAAACTTATACAGACCTGCCGGTTGCCGTTCTTGCTCTGATAGCTTTTGGAGCCGGAATTATTATTGCCCTCTTGTTTATTCTTGTTGCAAAAATGAGGGCACCTGCAAGTGATGCTGAAGTTCGTGCCCAGAAGAAGCTTGAAAAGAAAGCTAAAGCGGAAGAAAAACTTCGCCTTGCAAAAGAAAAGCAGGCAGAAAAAGAAGCTGCTAAAGAAGCAAAAAAGAAACCTGCTGTGGTTGAGTAGGCCGCAGACAGTATCGAAACCTCTGTCATCCCGAACTTAGGGAGCGGCACTGAGAAGCAGGGCAAAGGGGCTGTCTAAAAAGTATTGCCATGCTGAACCTTCGCAGCATAGCTGCTCGGAGACTCGCTAAAAACAGTCCAGTGGACTGTTTTTACACTGCTATGCAGTGTCGCTCCCTATGTTTCAGCATCTACACTATATCTAGGCCTATAGATTCCGAAACAAGTTCAGCATGACGAGGCTTTTACCGATATATCATATATGAAGAAAATTATTTCCATTATTGCTGCAATTTTTCTTTGCACTTGTGTTTTCGCCGCAGAGCTTACAGCCTCATTTGTTACGTCAGAGGCCGCAAAAAAAGATTCTGTAGAAGAATCAGTCTCATATCTCAAAACTCAGATTTCAAAAATGACTGTTGCTGCGGAAAAGCGGGCTGCGTGGATTTTTTTGGCCTCACTGCAGGAGCAGATGGCTTTATATGAAGATGCTCAGAAATCCTATGCGCAAGCCGCAGGTATTACTGCCGGAGATGCAGAAGGAATGCCAAAAAAAACAAATGAACAAATAGTTCTCGACGCTGTTCGTTGTGCCCTCAGCTACGGCGACTATGCAACAGCAGACAGTTATCTTAATTCAGCTGTACGCAATTCTAAAAACGCAAATGTTCAGGCTTATATCAAACTTTATACTCAGTGGTCTGCCCTTTGTAAGGCTGATGATGTTGCGGGCCTTCAGGAACCTCTTGTAATGCTTCAGGCTTATCTTAAAGTTGATTCTATGAATGCAGTAAAGCCTGCTGTTCTTCTTACTCTCTGGTATGTAACCGGCGATACTTCATATTCACAGCAGATTACAAAGCTTTACCCTAAATCAATAGAAGCTTCTATTGTTCGTGGCGATGCTCAGCTGCTGCCAACTCCATTCTGGTTCTTTGTTCCAAAAAGCGGTGAGGCTGAACAGGGAACTGGCAGTATCGCAATGCCGGAAGAACCAAAGCAGACAGCTGCAGAAAAAAACGCCACTGCTGCTGAAGCCAGCGTTGCTCCTGCCAGATTCACAAAATGGCAGCTGGGCCTTTTTCGCACAGAAAGCAATGCAAAGCTCCTTGCAGATGAAGTAAAGGCAAAAGATTTTGATGCCTATATCACAACAGAAAAACGTGCCAGCGGAACTACATATTTTATTGTACTTGTCCGCGAAGACAAAAACGGCAATGTTGCCGACCGCCTGCGCTCTTCTGGTTATGATTGTTACGGGGTTGAGTAAACTTTGGCTCCCAGTTGCGTCTTCGTGGTTCAAAACCGTGCAATAATGCGCTACACGAACCTCTGCTACTTACATAAAACGTGTTGTTTCTATTTAAAATATCCATTAAACTCTAACTAACAATCATAATCAGTAGTTTTTACAATGGCCAAGACCTTCGATGATATGCCTAAAATCGAAAATCCGTTAAAAAACGAGCCGCAAGGGTCGTTTTAGGATTATCGAAAAAACGGCTCGAAGCAAGCTATGCTTGCGCCTGTTATAAGAACTAAGAGGAGTAAAAAAAGATGGCAAAAACCTTTGATGATAAGAAGATTATATACACAATGGACCGCGTTACACGTTCTTATGGAACTAAGGTGGTTCTTAAAGATATCAGTATTTCCTATTATTATGGTGCGAAAATCGGCGTTGTAGGACCTAACGGTTCCGGTAAATCTTCTCTTTTTAAGATTCTTGCCGGTAAAGATACAGAGTTTGCCGGTGAAACTTCTCTGGCTCCAGGCTATACAATCGGTTACCTTGAACAGGAGCCTGAGCTCGAGGCCGGCAAAACTGTTATGGAGATTGTAAAGGAAGGTGTAAAACCAATTACAGACCTTCTTGCAGAATTCGATAAAATCAACGAAGCCTTTGGCGACCCTGATGCAGATTTTGATAAGCTCTGTGCCCGCCAGGGTGAGGTTCAGGAAAAACTCGATGCCCTCGATGCCTGGAATCTCGATAACAATCTTGAGCTTGCTATGGACGCCCTCCGCTGTCCTCCAGCAGACCAGGTTGTAGATGTGCTTTCCGGAGGTGAGCGGCGCCGTGTTGCTCTCTGCCGTCTTCTTCTTCAGAAGCCTGATATTCTCCTTCTCGACGAACCTACAAACCATCTTGATGCAGAAACTGTAGCATGGCTTGAAAAACACCTTCACGATTACGCCGGAACTGTAATTGCTGTAACCCACGACCGCTACTTCCTCGATCAGGTTGCAGGCTGGATCCTCGAACTTGACCGTGGTGAAGGCTATCCTTTTAAAGGTAACTACTCAAGCTGGCTTGAACAGAAAAATGCCCGCCTTGCCCAGGAAAATAAAAATGAATCTGCCCGCCAGAAAGAAATTCAGCGCGAGCTTGAATGGATTCACATGGGGGCTAAGGGACGCCAGGCAAAGCATAAGGAACACATTACCCGCTATAACGAGCTCATGGCTCAGGAAAGCAAAAAACAGCTTAAAGATACACAGATTTCTATTCCTGCTGGACCTCGTCTTGGTAACCAGGTAATTGATATTGAAAATCTTACAAAGTCTTTTGGCGATAAGCTTCTCTTTGAAAACCTCAACGTTCATATTCCGGCTGGTGCCATTGTTGGTATTGTCGGATCAAACGGTGCCGGTAAAACAACACTTTTCAAGATGATTGTTGATGCAGCAGGTTTGGAAGGCGGTGAAAAGCCAGATTCTGGAGAAATTAAAGTTGGTCAGACAGTAAAGCTTGTTTACGTAGACCAGATGAGAAGCGGTCTTGATATGAACAAGACTGTATATGAAACTCTTGGCGGTGGCGGAGACCTTGTAAAACTCGGCGCCGTAGACGAGAAGGGCCGTGCACTCGAAGGCGGTGTTCGTGAAGTAAATGCTCACGCTTACTGTGGCTGGTTCAACTTTGCGGGGCCTGATCAGAATAAAAAGGTAAGTGTTCTTTCTGGTGGAGAACGTAACCGACTCAACCTTGGTATGATGCTTAAGGAAAGCGGAAACGTTCTGCTTTTCGATGAACCTACAAACGACCTGGACGTAGAAACAGTCCGCGCTCTGGAAGAGGCTCTTGAAGACTTTGCAGGTTGTGCTCTTGTAGTCAGCCACGACCGCTGGTTCTTAGACCGTATCTGTACACATATTCTTGCTTTCGAAAATAACTCTGAAGTTCGCTTCTTTGAAGGAAACTGGTCTGAATATGCTGAATGGAAGCTCAAGGAATTTGGTGAAGATGCCGGAGTTCCTAAGAGAACAGTTTATAGAAAACTGAGTAGATAAACAAAACTTATGCTCTCACGCAAATAAAAGGGCTTTGCCAACGGGGGGAGGCGGTAAAGCTAAAAATTGCTTTCACAATTTTTTTAACGCTTTGCTATTGAACACCGGCTGCCAGCGGCCTTACACATGTTGTCAAAGCCCTTTTTTTGCTCCGAGCATAAGTTTTGGAATCACAGCTTTAATAAACTGTTTTCTTACAATTTTCAGAGATATTTCTGACTGTCAAAATCTTCATACTTCTATTATATTTAGGCTATGAAGATTTTTTTTAAGAATAAAACTAAAATTCTCTGTTTCTTGTGTTTTGCAGTTTTTGCAATTTCATGCAGCGGAAAAACTAAAAAAAATAAAAATCCTGAATTCAGTAATCCAATGGTCCAGGCCTTTATGGAGGCTCAGAAATCAGACAAATCTAAGGCTAAAGGAAAAAAGACTGAAAAAAAGACAAAAGAGCCGGTTGCTGTTTTAGAAGTTAATCCGCTTGAAGTAATTTCTTTTAACCGTGACAAAGCTATTGTTGATAACGGTAGCAAACCTTTTAACGAACGTAAGGCAATAGAGCTTGTTCGGGATATGAAAACCGGCTGGAATCTTGGAAATACATTTGATGCAACAGCTGGTGGAAATAGTCTTTCTTCAGAAATGAGCTGGGGGCAGCCAAAAACCACAAAAGCAATGATAGATGGTCTGGCTGCATCAGGAATCAAAACAATCAGAATTCCGGTTTCATGGTCTCGCCATATAACAGATGCAAGTTATTCTATTTCACCTGCATGGATGAATCGTGTAAAAGAAGTTGTTGACTGGGCTATAGAAGATGGAATGTATGTTGTCTTAAACATTCATCATGATAATTACGAAAAAAATGCCAAAATGCCTAAATCTGCCGGTTTTTATCCAACAGATGAAAATTATGAAGAATCAGCAAAATTTGTATGTAATACCTGGGCTCAAATTTCTCTCGCATTTAATAACGGCTATGATGAGCACCTTATTTTTGAAGTGTTAAATGAACCTCGACTTTGTGGAACAAGCGAAGAATGGTATTATAATGCAACTTCTCCAAAATCAATTTCTGCAATGAATAATCTGAATAAACTTACACAAAATATACTGGATGTAATTCGTGCAAGTGGAGGAAATAACAAAAAACGCTTAGTTGCAATTCCATCTTTGCAGGCTTCACCCGATTCTGCTCTTGCAAGCACATTTAGAATGCCTCAGGATTATGATGGCAGTAAAGACCGCCTGATTGTTTCAGTTCATATGTACACTCCATATAATTTTGCAATGGAATCTCCGGGAATTAAAAATTATTCGGAAAGTGTAAAGAAAGAATTTACATCAATGTTCAAAAAACTGAATGATCATTTTATTGCAAATGGTTATGCTGTTTATATCGGTGAATACGGTGCAACGAATAAAAATAACCTTGAAGACAGGGTAGCGTGGTTTCATGATTTTATAAAAGAATCACGTGCTTATGGAATGCCATGCTTTCTTTGGGATAATGGTGTTTGGAAAGTTGAAAATGAAAAATATGATGAGCATTATGGCTATTATAACCGTAATAGTCAGAACTGGTATTTTCCAGAAATCATAGACGCAATTAATTCTGAAATACAATAATTAGGATATCCCCTGAAATAAGTAGGGGGTGACTTTTTTAGGAGTAACTATATGAGCTTTAGAAAAGATTTTATGTGGGGAGCGGCAACTGCTTCTTTTCAGATTGAAGGAGCCTGGAATGAAGATGGAAAATCACCTTCAATCTGGGATGAATTTTGTCATCGTGGCGGGAAAATAGAGGATAACTCAACTGGTGATATTGCCTGTGATCACTATCACCGCTACAAGGAAGACGTAAAGCTTATGGCAGAGCTTGGCCTCAAAGCTTATCGTTTTTCAATTGCATGGACTCGTATTCTTCCAGATGGAACAGGTAAAATCAATGAAAAAGGTCTTGAGTTTTACAGTAATCTGGTTGATGAACTTTTAAAGTATAACATCACACCTTATGTTACTCTTTACCATTGGGATTTACCATATTGTCTTCAGTTAAAAGGTGGCTGGACCAATCCTGAAAGTCCTTTGTGGTTTGAAGACTATACAAAGGTAATCGTTAAGTGCTTTGGAGAAAGGGTAAAAAATTATATTACTTTTAATGAACCTTCTGTTTTTATGGGTTGTGGTTGTGCTCAGGGGGTTCATGCACCAGGTTATCAGCTTAGCACAAGAGATCTTTTGCATATGGGACACAATATCCATCTTGCACACGGAAGGGCTGTAAAAGTTATTAGAGAGCTGACACCTTTTGCCGAAGTTGGAATTACACTGGCTTCTTTACCTGCTATTCCTGTTACAGAAAAAGATGCAGATGCAGCATATGAAAGTCATTTTTCTATTACACGCGAATTCTTTTTCTGGTCTGATGCTTACTGGGCAGATCCAATTGTTTTAGGACATTATCCGGAAAAACTTTTACAGGAAACAAAAGATATCTTCCCTTCATTTACAGATGAAGATATGAAATTAATAAGCCAGAAAATTGATTTTATAGGAATAAATATTTATCAGGGACATTATACAGGTGATTATACACGTAAGCCTGGTACACCACATACAGAAATTGGCTGGGATACTTTTGATTCTGCTCTAGAGTGGGGTGTAAAGCATTTTACAAAAAGATATCAGATTCCGATTTACATCACAGAAAACGGACTTTCATGTCACGATTGGGAAAGCCTCGATGGAAAGGTTCATGATCCAAACCGTATAGACTTTTTGCACCGTTATTTGCGTGGTCTTAAGACTGCGGCAGAAAGCGGTTGTGATGTGCGTGGTTATTTCCAGTGGTCATTTATGGATAACTTTGAATGGGCAAAGGGATATAATCCTCGTTTTGGAATGGTTTTCTGTGATTATGCAACACAAAAGCGCATTCCAAAAGATTCAGCTTACTGGTATAAAGAAGTGATTGAAGCTAACGGAGAAAACTTGTAAAAAAGCTGGTTAAGCTTGTGTAGTACGGTGGTTAAGCTTGTGTAGTACGGTGGTTGAGCTTGTGTAGTACGGTGGTTGAGCTTGTCGAAACCACCGTTTTTTTTACAAATATTTCTTCAGTTCTTCACTTGTTGGTATGCGGTTTTCTGAACAACCGGTGGTGAACTCCATAAAGTTTTCTTTTTCTGAAGTATAAGGTGTCCACTCTGGTAATGGTTGTCCGTTAAGGTCAAGACCATTTGGATTTCCGTACTTTATAAAGTTACAAAGATAATCACACATCTGCCTTGCAACATCATAATGAACTCCAGTAAACGGTCTCCAGCATTTTGCAAGAGTTTCAAACCAGAACCATAAATCAACAGAATGGAATTTTCCAGGATGATCCCAGCCTGGAATTGGAACATCGAATTTATAGCAGTAATTTTCAAGCTTGAAGCCACGAGCTTCTTCTTCCTTCATCAGTTTTCGGATACCCATTTCAACAGCATGAAGACCACCAAAAATAAATTCGTCGGTAGTAAAACCGGTAAAAATTGGACAAGGTGTGCATTTACCTTGCTGAACAACTTCTATCAGACTTCCTCTGTTATATTTATCATCAAAAGTAGGAGTCCAGCTGGCAATAGATTTAGAATATCCACCCCATTCATCCCATTTTTTGCGAAGTTGATCTGTTGAAAGTTTTCGAACTTCTTCAAGATTTTTACAGCCACAGAAATTAAAAAAATCTTCTCCAAGTTTTTCTGCATCTGAAATAGTACGTTTTGGAAACATATCAGGCATATTAGGTGCATAAATTAATCCGCTGTCTACAACAGCCCGCTTAAAAAATTTACGGCTTTCAGGGTTCCCAATGTGGAAAAGTACGCTTCCGGCTCCTGCAGACTGTCCGCCAATAGTTATATTTTCCTTATCGCCTCCGAAAGCTTCTATATTTTCATAAACCCATTTAAGACCTGCAAGCTGGTCCTGTAGTCCTGCATTAGCCGGATTTTCAGGATATTCCCTTGTAAGTTCGGGATGACAGGTAAAACCAAATAGGTTTACACGGTAGTTTACAGTTACAACAACAATTCCACGGCGTGCTATGCGTTCACCGTCAAACTCCATTTCTGCAGTATGGCCAACCTGCCAGCCGCCTCCAAAAATCCAGAAGTAAACAGGAAACTTTTCATTTCCGGTTTTAGCAGGAGTCCAGATGTTCAGATAAAGACAGTCTTCGCTTACAGGAATATCCGGATCAACAGACCATTCGCGTGAATATACATCTTCCGGCGGTGGATTTCTGTTAGGGGAGGGCTGAACAGGAATAGGAGGGAATTTGAAACATTCTTTCACTCCTTCCCATGGTTCAGCAGCTTGTGGTGGTGCAAAACGCAGGGGTCCTACTGGTGGTTTTGCAAATGGAATTGATTTGAAAGCGGTAATACGCGGGTCAGCGGCAGGGATTCCTTCGACTGTACCAAGTTTTGTTTTAACGATTCTAAGCATAGTTTTTCTCCAAAAAAAAGCGGTGGTTTCGACATGCTCAACCACCGCTTTTACGATGAACCTGAATAGTTCTTCGATTTTAGGTTATTCTTTAACACCACCAATTGTCATACCTGCTCTAATCAATTGTGCGACAGCACAATTTCCTGTTAGCAGGGGGCAATGGGGGCGGCAATGAGCCCCCATTCGGTGATTTTACTCTTTTACACCACCAATTGTCATACCAACTACGAAGTATTTCTGTACGAATGGATATACAATGAGAATAGGTAATGTTGCAACTACGGTAATTGCAGAACGAATACTGATTGGTGTTACAGCCTGGCTTGAAGCTCCAGAAGCAGCTGCAACGGCCATAGAGTTTGCATCTGCTGCGTTAGCAGATTGATTCTGACTGGCCTGAAGAATAGACATCAATACATACTGCAATGAATGAAGCTTTGGCTTATTTGAAGCATAAAGGTAAGTATCGAACCAGCTGTTCCATGCACCTACAGCAGTGAACAAAGAAACCATAGCGATTGAAGGAATAATTAGAGGCCAGATAATCTGAATAAAGATTTTGAACTCATTTGCACCGTCAATACGTGCAGATTCTACAAAGCTGTCTGGTAAACCATTAATGTAAGTTCTTACAAGAATGAAGTTGAATACATCAACAAGACAAGGAATGATGTAAACAGAGTATTTACCAAGAAGATGAAGATTCTTAATCAACATGTATCCTGGAATCAAACCTGCGTTTACATACATAGAGATTACGAGAATTGTTGTGAGAGGTTTTCTCATTACAAATTCCTTACGGCTCAATGCATAGGCAAGCATTGTTGTACAGAATACGCTGAATACTGTCTGAAGAATTGTACGGGTTATAGAAATAATTCCTGCATGGAAAATTCTATCTGTAGTAAAAAGATTCTTGTAGTTTGTCCATGTAAATTTTCGTGGCCAGAGTTTGATTCCACCAGTAAGAGAATCAAGACCATCATTAAGGGAAATAGCAATAGTATTCCAGAAAGGATATACAGTAACAATTACTACAAAAATAAGAACAAGATAAATAATTATATCAAAAATAAGGTTACTTATAGTTGTACGCCTTTTTGCTGATGCATAGTCAATTGTTTTGTCCATTATATCAAACGCTCCTCACCACTCTTCTTGGCAATTGTATTAGCTAAAATAAGAAGCAGAATGTTTACTGCATTCTTAAAGATACCAGCCGCAGTAGCAAGACCGTAACGAGACAGCTTGAAACCGTATTTCAATACATAAATATCGATTGTTTCTGCAACATCCTGAATCATACCGTTCTGCAACAAGTATGGCATTTCGAAGTTAGCATCAAGGATATGTCCGGCAGACATAATCATCATAATAATGATAGTTGCTTTAATTCCTGGAAGTGTAATGTGCCAGATTTTGCGGAGACGGCCACAACCATCAATCTGTGCTGCTTCGTACAGACAAGGGTCAATAGCAGTCATAGCACCAAGATATACAATTGTGTTCCAACCAACTTCCTTCCATACATAAGTCCAACCTATGATGTGCCAGAAGTAGCTTTGTTTAGCAAGCCACTGAATTGGTTCATCAATTAAATGAAGCCCTAATAAAATACTATTTAAAATACCTGTTTTATCACCAACAAGTACGTTTGCTACGAGACCTGTTACGATTACCCAGGAAAGAAAGTGCGGAAGATAAGATACTGTCTGAACAAAACGTTTTACACCAATAAAACGAACTTCGTTCATGAATACTGCAAGTATAATTGCTGTAATATATCCAAGAGCCGTAGAAATAAGGCTCATGCCTATTGTATTTCTAAGAGAAAGTAAAAATTCTTTTTGCTTAAAAAGTTCTACAAACCATTTAAAGCCGACCCAATCTTGCTGTGAAAAAGATTTATATGGTTTATAATCCTGAAAAGCCATGGTCCAGCCCCAGAGTGGAACATAACGGAACAAAATGATATAAAGTACAAAAGGAAGCGACATAAGGATAAGCATTTTCTGCTTTCCTAAAAGCTTCAATTTACTTTTTTTATTTAAATTAATGAGTTCTGTAGTGGCTTTATCCTTTACAGATTCTGCTTCTTTTTTTGTTTTCATAAAAAAACACCCTGAAAAAATGTTATAAAAAAAGCCCACAGAAAACTCTCCCGTGGACTTTTTTTAGACAAGAGAACGCATTGCATTCTCTTGTCCACTGGTCAGGTTCTAACAGCGTGTCAAAACCTGGCTAGTCCTTTTACTGTTCGCCACCGAATGCTTCTACACGGTGATCAAGCTGCTGCTGCATGAACTTGTTGTAAACCTTTGTGAGAGGTTCCATCAACTTAACATATTCGTTCCATGTCTTTTCGAAGTCAGCAGGTTTTCCCATAATCATCTGTGGGAGGTACTTGCGCTGGATTGTTTCGAAGCCAGTCATAGCAACTGCTGCTTCTTCTTCGAATCCACCCTTTTCAGCAGATGGGTTACACTGCCACATTGGGTACCAACCTGTGTTCTGTGGTGGGTTAGGATCTACGAATTCTGCATAAGAACCAACACCGTAAGCAGCCCAGAGGTCAAGGTCAACCTGCTTCTGGCTCAAAGCGTATTCCCATGGAAGGTCATCCATTGTACGTGTGTATCCAGATGGCATAGTTCCTTCAAGTTTTGGAGCTTCTTCTCTCCAGAGGAGAGCGTAGTGGTTCTGGTTGTACTGTGGATCCTTCTGCTGGTCGCGCATAGCCTGTGTACGGTATGCAGCACCCTTTGTTCCAGTTTTAGACCCATCTGTATCGATGAGGTAGTCTTCACCCTCAAATCCCCAGTAGAGAACTTTCTGGTTTTCTTCTTCAAGCATCTTGTCCATGAACTGGATAATCTTGATAGCCTTGTCTTCTGGACACTTTACAGTGATACCAAAACCTCTCTGAAGGTTTGGAAGTGAACGGTCACGGTAGTGAGGCTTAATATTTTCATCAAATGTAAGTGGAAGTGGAGCATATGTTCTCTCGTCTTTTCCTGCTGACCAGAGTGCGTTTTCAGCGTTATCACCCATGAACTGCCATCCCTGAATGAACATACCAAGTACACGACCCTGTGAAATCTTTGCATAGTACTGGTCACGGTTATCTGTGAATGAAGCTGGATCAATCAAACCACGCTGGAAGTATCCGTTAGCAAGCTGGAACCACTGCTTAGCAAATTTGTCTGTGAAGATATCATAGTAAACATACTTGCCGTTTTCTTTGATAACGTGTCCGTTACCATCGTTAGGGTTTCCTGAAAGGAACTGTGGTGGGTTCCAGAGGTTGAATGCTTCCCAGTCAGCTGTGATGATTGAGAATGGAATTGTTGGAGCTCCATCAAGTGTAGGATACTTCTTGTAGTATTTTTCAAGAAGGTCGAAGTACTGGTCAACAGTCTTAATCTTTGGATATCCGAATTCCTTAAGAACAGCTTTCTGAATCCACCATCCGTTCTGGTTGTAATATGTATCAGATGGAATACCATCAATTACACCATAGTTAGGAAGAGAGTAGATGTGCTCTTTTACGATGTTACCGTTTGAATCCTTTTCAGAATCCTGGTCAATCATCTTTTTCCAAGCTGATGAATAGTGCTTCATCAGGTTTGGACCATATTTTTCTACGAGTGGCTTAAGGTCACGAAGAGTACCTGCACCCTGGAACTTCTCTGAATCAACTTCTACGAGGTCAGGAAGGTCACCAGAAGCAATAAGTACACCAATCTTCTGGTCTTTGTCACCTACAAGGATATCCCAAGAGAAAGTTACACCAAACTTCTCTTCAATCCATTTGTAAGTTTTGTTTTCAGCAGGTGGCTGTTCACGCTGCTGGATAGTGAAAACTGAGATGTTAAGTTTGTCGCTTTTTTTAGCTCCACCTTTACATCCCACCAGGCTCAATGCCAGTACTGCTGCTGCAGCTGCTAACATCATTTTTTTCATAAAAGTCCTCCATTTATAAACTTTTAGTTAAAAACACGGTAAAACGTTTTAAAATATGATAAATCTGTTATTTTGCTAAAAAAACACTAAAAGTATCATAATATTTATAAAATAGTCTTATTTTACGTTGAATTCCATCATTTTTCATAGTAGAATACTCTTATGAAAAATGATAATGGAAGAGCTCGGCAACCGGTTGCCTTGCAGTTTTTTGTTCAGGATGGGTATTCCGAGGAAGCTTTAAGGCTTATAGAATATGAAATTCTGTATGTAGAAAAAGGTCAGGGAACACTTTCTCTTACAAATTCCGAAGAAAAAGTTTGTGCAGGTGATATTGTCGTTATAAATCCTTTTGAAGAACACTTTTTTACGGTGGATTATTCTGCAGGAACCTTCCGTTGTTACAGACTTTTATTTGATATTTCGGCACTTGGTAATCCCTATGACCCGTGCAGAACTTTTTTTGAAGGAATCAGGCTTTGTCGTTTTCTGCATAATCTGCCTGAAAAGCTTTTATATCGCTTTAATAAAATATCCGGTATGGAAAAAAATACTGATGGCAGAGAACTGATTTTGCGCTCGCTTTTGCTGGATATTATTTCACATTCTGTTGAATCAGGACAATACGAGCATTTCTCCCAGCTTTCGGGGATTGAAAAAAGAAGTCTTTCTGCGATTGATAATGCTTTGCAGTATATTCGTGAAAATTACAGCGAAAACCTGAGTCTTACGTCAATTCTTCAACTGACAAACTACAGTAAAAGTCATTTTATCCGGCTTTTTAAAGAAAGTACGGGAATGAATGTTTCTGAATATATAAATAAATTCAGAATAGAAAAATCCTGTCTTGATCTGATTTATACAAATAATAATATTACTGAAATTGCTACGGCGAATGGATTCAATAATATTCAGTATTTTTCGAGAAAATTCAAAGAATATATGGAATGTACGCCAAAGCAGTATCAGAAAAAGAGTAAAAGACTGACGGAACGCTAAAAAAGAATGTCACACGGATTCGATTTTGCTACGCAAAATCATTTTTATAATATATATATGGAATTACGTAGTAATTCCGAATCCGTGTGATAATCTTATTCTAGTGTGAAACCTTTAAATTGATGAGTGCCGCCACCGACAAACTTAAAGTAGAGCTCTCCAACTCCATCCGGAATATTGATGTTTGTGCTGAAGCTTTCCCAGATATTGCTTCCGATAGGAGTGATTTCTGCAAGCACAGGCCCATCCCATTTTGTACGGATTTCGTATTTACCGTAAACATAGCCGCGGGTTGTTACAGAAATCTTGCGAACTCCCTTAAAATCAAAAAACTTAAAGCCCAGTGTATAGCCGTTCTGCATATTTGCTACATAGCCTTCTTCCTGGTCGCCGTCTTTACCGTCTTGGGTAATGCGGGGGTGCTTTATATCAACAATAAAGTTCTTTTCATCCGGATTAAAAATATTGCAGGCAATGTAAGCAGGGTAGAAGCCTTTGCCTTCGAGTGGACCACCATTAAGTCCGCAGGAAGTAATTTGAACTTGTGGAATTGTGCCGTCTGGCAGCACCTGCATTTTTTCTGCACAGCCCTGACGGTTAAACCAGTTTCCGTTTGTGTGGCGGTGATAGAAAATGTAGTACTGACCGTTTATCAGTTCAAAGCCGCCGTGATTGTTTGCTCCAAAGCAGGTCGGCATATCAGCTGGTTTGTAGGAATCAATTCCAAGATCTACGTTACTTACGATAACTCCACGGTAGGTAAAGCCCGAGGTTGGATTCTTACTTGTTGCATAACAGAGCTCGTGCATAACCTGGGAAGAGAAAACAAAATAGTAAGTGTCTCCAATCTTACGGATAGAAGGGGCTTCAAAGAAAGCATGATTTTTATAACCCTTCCAGTTTGCAATTGAATCCTGTGGGTAAGGGCAGTCTGTTTCAACTGGCGTTGAAACGTCTGTGTAACAGTCGCCTGGAGCAATTATTACAGGTTCTTCTTCAATTGTGAGCATATCAGGTCCAAGAACAGTTGCCATTGCACCGATTCTGTCTTTCATATTATTTCCGCAAAATCCGGTGTATAGGTAAGTTCTGTTTCCTTCGGTAAGAACTCCAGGGTCAAACTGAGGCATATCACCCTTGCGGTCCCCCAGTCTTGTTCCGTCCTTGTAGTGAACGTGGCCGTAAAACTTGTATTTTCCTGCCGGTGTATCGCAGACAGCAACAGAAACAAAGCCAACCTTGTCGTAAACGTAGTAAAGATAATAGCGGCCGTCCGGTCCCTGAGTAACATCAGGCGCGTAAAGGCACATGTGGCCGTCTGCATTCATTTCTTCTGTTGTTTTTGGGTAGATTACACCTTCGTAACGCCAGTCTGTCAAATCAGTTACCGGGGCAGAGTAGCAGACATAGTCTCCCTGGCAGAATACCCAGCCGTTGAAAAAGTCGTGGGAGCCGTAAACATAAACGCGGTCTCCGAATACGTGTGGTTCTCCGTCCGGAACATGTTCCCAAGATGGCATATAAGGATTAAAGCATTGTTTCATCGTAATATTCCCCTAAATTTTTGATATTTTTAGTTAAACGTTTTACTTTTATTTGTTAAAACTGTATATTGAAATTATGAAAAGTGCAAGAACAATTTGTTTGCTGTTTTTTACTGGAGGATTATTTATGTCTTGTTTAAAAGAAGAATTGATTGCGGCAACTCCTGTTACTGAAATGCAGAAGTTGATGGCTGAAAAAGCTTTTAAAATGCCTGGAGAAAATAATCCGGTTGTGGCTCATAAATATGGGGCAGATCCGGCTGTTCTTGAATACAAGGATACACTCTATATTTATTCTACAAATGACATGCAGCAGCTGGAATTTACAAAGGGTAAAATTGATAACGGCTATAATAAAATTAACACGCTGAATGTTTTTTCTACTAAAGATATGGTTAACTGGACAGACTGCGGTGAGATTGCTGTTGCCGGAAAAAATAATCACGCAGGAGCAGCAAAGTGGGCCGCTAACTCCTGGGCTCCTGCAATTGCCTGTAAAAAAATTGAGGGGAAGGATAAGTTTTTCCTTTATTTTGCAGACTCCGCAAACGGAATCGGAGTTCTTACAGCAGATTCTCCTGTTGGACCATTTATTGATCCGCTTGGAGAAGCTTTGATTTCTCGTAAAACTCCAACCTGCGAAAAGATTAACTGGCTTTTTGATCCGGCAGTTCTTGTTGATGAAATGGGGAACGGCTATCTTTACTTTGGCGGCGGTCACGATCCTGATAAATATGAGCATCCTAAAAATGCCCGTTGCGTTGCTTTAGCTGATGATATGATTCACATTGTCGGCGAGCCTCAGATGATAGATGCACCTTTCCTTTTTGAGGATTCGGGAATTAATAAGATTGGGGATATCTGGTACTACACTTACTGTACAAACTGGCAGGACAGAAAGGACACAAAGGATCCTGATAAAATGCCTATTGCAGTAATCGGTTATATGACTTCAAAAAATCCACTTGGACCTTTTGAATACAAGGGATATACATTGGAAAATCCTGGTACTGTTTTTGGTGCCTGGGGAAATAACCACCACTGGATTTTCAGCTTCCGCGGTAAGTGGTATATCGCTTATCATACTCAGGTTTTGGAAAAGACTGTTGGCTGCGAGAAGGGCGGTTATCGTAATGTATTCATTGATAATTTTGAAGTAAATGCAGACGGTTCGCTTCCAAAACAGAAGATGACTAAGAAGGGTGTTGAGCAGGTAAGCAGCTTTAAGCTTGGTGAAGAAGTGCCTGCTGCAACCTTTGCATCTTCACGTAATGTGGCTGTAACTAACAAACAATCGTTAGTTTCTGTAAAGGATGGAGCATACGTTTGTATTAAGGGTGTTGAGTTTACAGGAAAAGAAAGTGAGTTTTCTGCAACATGTGTACCTGTGGATGGAAAAGAAATTAAAGTTCAGCTCGATAACTTTGGCGGTAACGGTACAGAAATTGCAGGGGTGAAGCTTGGCAAAAAATCAGAAGTAAGTGCAAAGCTCACAGCTACAAGCGGAGTGCATGATTTGTATATCATTCTGCCTGAAGGGTGTGAACTTATAAACTGGTCGATTAAATAATAAGTGGATTGCTTTGGGGGCTTTGCGAGGGGGAGACTTCCCCCTCCTTGAGGCTGATAGTTAAATGCTAACAGCTAAAAAAAAGTACATTTGATATTATGGAAGAAAATCACTATAATATTGCTCTATGAGTAACAATAACGAAAATCAGAACGAAAAGAGAGATCCACTGCTCTGTCACTGGGCAGATCAGATGGCTAACCAGATTATCCGTGAGAAGGGAGATCTGGATTCATACACCTGTGCTTCAGGAATTACACCTTCAGGAACAGTTCACCTTGGAAACTTCCGCGAAATTATTACAGTAGACTTAGTAGTTCGCGCCCTTCGCGACCGCGGTAAAAAAGTCCGCTTTATTTATTCATGGGACGATTACGATGTATTCCGTAAAGTTCCTGCTAACATGCCTGACCCTGAAATCCTTGAAAAATATCTTCGCTATCCGATTACAGAAGTACCTGATACAACCGGCCGCAACGAAAATTATGCCCGCCATCACGAGGTTGATATTGAAACTCAGCTTCCACGTGTTGGTATTCAGCCAGAGTTCCTGTATCAGGCAAGCCGTTATCGTGCAAACCGCTATGCAGAAGGAATGCGCAAGGCTATGCAGAACCGTGATGTTATCAAGGAATGTCTCAATGAATACCGCGACGATGCTCATAAAATGAAGCCGGAAGATGTTTACTGGCCAGTTGCAATTTTCTGCGGTAAGTGCCAGAAAGATACAACTGAAATTACAGACTACGACGGCGAATATGGAATCACTTATAAGTGTGAATGCGGCAACTGCGAAACTGCTGATATCAGAACTTTTAAGGGAGCAAAGCTTGGCTGGCGTGTTGACTGGCCAATGCGCTGGAACGAAGAAAAGGTAGTATTTGAGCCGGGTGGAAAAGACCACATCAGTCCTGGCGGAAGCTACGATACTGCAAAGCTTGTTTCAAAGAGAATCTACAACTGGGATGCTCCAGTTACAATGCGTTATGACTTTGTAAATCTTAAAGGTGTTCCTGGTAAGATGTCTTCATCAAAAGGTAAGGTAATTGCTTTGCCAGATGCTCTGGATGTTTATCAGGCAGAAGTTCTCCGCTACCTTTTTGCGGGAACAAGACCAAACACAGAATTTGCAATCAGTTTTGATATGGATGTTCTCAAGGTTTATGAAGACTATGACAAGACAGAGCGTATTGTTTACGGAATCGACAAGGCTAAATCTGATGACCACTTCAACAAGGAAAAGCGCATTTATATGCTGAGTCAGATTGACGGAAAGATTCCTGAGGTTATGCCATATCAGATTACAATCCGCCAGCTTACAACACTGCTTCAGATTCATTCTGGTGATATTGATGCTGTAATTAAGGCTCTCGGAGATGTAAAACCTGAACAGGAAGATCGTCTCCGCCGCCGCATTGAATGTGCATGGTTCTGGGTAAAGCACTCAGCTCCAGACTGCGCACCGGACTTCTGTTTTGAACTCCGTAACGACGGAAGCAAGGCAGACCTCTCTGGTGACCTTCTTACAGCTGTAAAGCGCGTTCGCGACGAGGTTCTTCCAAAACTCGATACCTTCCAGCTTGATAAAGAATGTCAGCAGGCAATGTATGACATTGCAACAGAATGTGGTCTTGAATCAAAGGCTCTCTTTACTGCACTTTATCAGGCATTGATTGGAAAAGAGCAGGGCCCACGCCTTGGAAGCTTCTTTAGAATTATTGGTAAAGAACGTCTTGAGAAAATATTGAGTGTATATTAAGTGATTTAAAATAACACGGTCCGTGTGACTTTGTTACAATCATAAACAACTTGAATTTTCAGAATCCTATGTTAAAATGGTTAGCATAGGATTTTATATTTATGAAACTGAACCGCAAATTTTCTTTTATCATTCTTTTTACAATAGTACAGTCATGTGTTTTAACCGTTTTTTCAATAATTAATCTTAAAAGCATTCAAAATATAAAAGATTATCAGAATATGGAAACTAAAACTGAAGCCCAGCTTAGTACCATTATTGACTACCTCGAAAGAATGGATTACTGGGATTTTGATATTGGAAATGCCTATTCTGCTTTTGAAGAAAAAAAAGTTGAGATTTCAAAATCTTTTGCATATCTTACTGAAAATCCTATAGTGAATGAATTTCCAGAAGATTTTACTAATAACCTTAAACAGGTAAAATTAACCTGGAAGCTTATAGAAGATGGCCTTAATCCTATAGAAGATATACTCCGTACAATGGAGACAATAAAATTAAATGCAAGTGTTCTTTCGAATATCAAAAATTATGGTATAAGGGAATCTGCAAAGCTTTACACAAGTGATGCTGTAGTGCAGAATCTTCTTTCAATGACAGAAGAAGCACATCAGCAGCTTAGAAAAATCCGACTTCTTTATGTACAGCTTATGTCACTCAATCAAAAATCTTCTGTGATGATTGATGAAGTTATGAACAGCATGGAAAGCCGCTTTATATCGATTGCGATTATTTTTGCTGTTATTACTACAATAGTTCTTTCGATTCTGATTCTTATTGTTACTACACGTGTTTCTAAGAGAATTGTAAAAGTTCGAAATATAACTACAACTCTTGCCGAAAAAGATTTTACTGTAAGTATGAATCCTGAAGGTAGTGATGAAATGTGGTTGTTGATGTCAAATATCAATAACATGGTTAATCAGATAAATGGCTTTTTCAAACTTGTAAAATCAACTGCTCTAAAGGCTCTCCTTGCAGAATCTTCAATTAATGAATCAGCTGGAAGAACGGCAGAAGCTTCTTCTATGATTGATACAAATATTGATGATATTAATAAAAAGTTTTCTGAAGCAGTTTCTGTAATCAATAGTACTATAGCTGTAATTGCAGAAATGAATCTTCATGTTGATACTCTTGTTCAGAGTAATTCTTCGCAGACGGCAGCTATTGAAAATAGTAATTCGGCTGTAAATGAAGTTGTAACTACACTCGATTACATCAGAAAGATGGCAGAAGAGCGTGTACGAAATGCAGAAGAAATGCATACTTATGTTGCAGATGGTGATGACAAGATTTCTGCAACTAATGAAATTTTAAATAAGGTTGCACAACAGCTCGATGAAGTTTATGAAGTTGTAACAATTATCAATAACGTTGCAGAACAGACAAACCTTCTTTCTATGAACGCTGCAATTGAGTCCGCCCATGCAGGCGAAGCAGGTAAGGGCTTTGGTGTAGTTGCTGAGGAAATCAGGTCTCTTGCAGAGGAAACTGCTGAAAACGCAGATAAGATTTCTAAGGTAGTAAATACAATTGTTGATGCTGTAGAAACTGCAAATGCTTCCAGTCAGTCAGCATTTGAAGCATTTGAAAAGGTAAGTTCACATGCAGATCAGATTGTGGGTTCTTTGCAGGAAATTACCGGCGGAATTGGAAAAATTGATACACAGATGCAGCAGATTAAGAAGCGAAGTGAAGAGACTTCTACAGCCGCTGATGAAATGAACCGTTACTGTATTCAGCTTGCAGATAAGCAGAAACAGGTTTCTTTCAAAGTTGATAACATGAATGATGTATTCTTTAATGCAATTAATTATTTGCATAAAATTAAGGAAGAAACTGCAGATATTGTAAGTAAGATGAAAAACGTTAGTTCTTCAAGTGACGAAAGCTTCAGGAATCTTACTGAACTTAAGAACGTACTTGAGGAATTTAAAACCGGTGAAAGTTCTGAGAATGAAGAAGTTGAAAATACTTTTGAAAACAATTCGGGAACAGAAATAGTTTCTGATGATGAGATAGTATAATAGTTATTTTGCCAGAATCAAAATAAGAGAAACAAGATAAGGCAGAGAAATCAAAAATGATGATGGAATGCCTGGAATATAGTTCTGAATATTTGCTGCAAGCAAATCTGCAAAACAGAAGATGAGAACCGCTGCTACAATACGCAGCGGCTTTTTTTTACCCAGAAAAACTGCGGCTAATGCCATCCAGCCACGACCACTGGAGATATTTGGAACAAATGAAGAAAGTCTGATTGCAAGTAAAATTCCTGCAAGAGAACCGTAGAGTGCAGACAGGCACCAGGAAAGGCTTTTGATGTTTCCGGGATTTACACCTTTAGCTTTTAGTACATCCGCATCGCTTCCCGCAATCCTTACATAAAGCCCGTGGCGGCTGTACCTTAAAAAAATCACCGCCATCGCTACAAAGCCCGCCCCACAACAAACAGCCGCCGCGCGCGCCGTTCCCACAGAAAACATAAAGAAATCGGCCGCAAGAACTCCGCGAGTTCCAAAAAATGCCCAGGAAAAACAGGAAGTAAGAGCTCCAAATAAAAGGTTCATTGCAATTGCGGCAATAAAACGGTTAGCTTTTCCAAGCTCGACCACTGCCGAGAATACAAGTGTTATTATTACAGCACCGAGGCAGGTCAGTATTGCTCCTGCCAGCGGAGAGCCTGTAGTTACGGTAAATGTATAGAAGAGAAATGCAGAAAAGGAAACTAGTCCGTCTAAAAAGAGAGCAAGACAGCCTGCGAATTCGGAGAACAGAGCTCCCAGCGAGCAGAGAATAAGAGGGCAGGAATAGGCAAATGCAGAAAGCAGGGAATTGAAAAATGTCATTTACTGCTCCTGCGGGGAATATTGTGTGAAAAGTCACGTATATTTTTTCCGGCTTTATCAAGTATTGGAAATGCAATCATAAATAAGATTACAGCCTGAATCAGACTGCTTATATCAAAACCAAAATTGTGAAAAAGAGCATATCTGTTTGCGTAAGTTGTCATAAAGCCCATTAAAAATGATGATGGAATTAAGGCAAGTGGATTTGTACCTGCTATGAGAGCTGCGGAAAAAGCGTTCCAGCCCATTCCTGAATAAAAGCCCTGGTGGCAGGTAAAGTAAGTTCCGAGAATGGCGGCCGCGCCGGCCAGACCGTGAAGGCCGCCGGATAATATGGCGGAGGTTATAGAAAGTTTTCGACACGCAAATCCCGCGTATCTGGAAAATTCAGGCGAAATGCCTAGTATGCAGATTTGTCTTCCCCATGTTGTGCGGTTCAAAAGAAACCAGAGCCCAATACAGAATATAAGAGCAATTATAAAAGAGGCATTTAATGGAGACGGTTTCAGTATAGAACTCAGGCGGACTGCTTCCGGAATGAAAGGAGTTGAAAGAAGATTGTCAGTTTTACTTCTTGCAGGTCCGCTGATTAAGCCGTCTAAAAAGGGAATAATTGCAGCAGAGGCTATAAATGATGTAAACAAAAAGTCTGCATTGCGAAAAATCTTAAATACAGCAGAAAAGGCAGCTAATACTGCAGAACAGATAAAGGACGCTGCAACGGCAAAAAGTATTGCAAAAAAAACGGGCAGCCTGCAGTTTGCAAGAATTATTGCGCTTATAAAACCTCCAAGATAAATCTGTCCTTCGCCTCCTAAGTTGAAGTCTCCGGATTTAATTGAAATTAGAGCGCCGCATCCTGCAAGCATATAAAGTGAGGAAAGATTTAATGCTGAACCGAGATAGTAAACATTCATACTGTCTTTCCTATTATGATTTTTGTTCCTTTTTTTGCAAGCCCTTCAAGCCTGCTGTATAGTCTCTCTGTTGCTTCTACGTCAAGTCCGTGGGTAGAATTAAAAAGATAAAGTTCCTCCGGATTTTCTGCAAGCTCTCGTTCAAGAATAAGTCTTTGAAGCATACCGCCAGAAAGACATAAAGCCTTTTCTTGTAGTTTAATATTTATATCTGCTTTTTTCAGCAGATTATTTGCATAGCTTTCTAGATCTTTCTGTTTTTCATTTGTATGATAGGCTGTGCATAATTGAAAAACTGTAAGATTTGGATTTGAGGCCCGGAAGCTTCTGTCAGAAGGAATGTAGCCTGTTTTCTTCTGTGTCTTCCGTGCTTTTAAAACTTCGTCTTCTGTGATATTTTTTTCTTCAATAAAATCTGGCATAATGACTGTTTTTGTAAGTCCGAATAATTTTTGCTTTATATCCTCTTCGGTGATTTTTGAGGTAGCAGTTTTTTCAAGTACGCTTCCATCCTTCAGCAAAATAACTTCATCTGATTTTTCAATTGCCTCTTTAAAACTGTGGGTAATAATTATTATGGTAAGCCCTGTTTTGGTAAGTTCCCGGATTTTTTTTGTATCTAAAAAGGGCGGTTCATCCAGAATCAGTACGCATGGACCTTTGAGCAGTGCACCAGAAAGAGAGCTGTTGAAGGCTTCCTGTTCACTTAAATTTTGTACTTTTTCTGAAAGGTCCCGCCCGGGGAGCCATTTTTTTTTGATTTCAGGAATCAGTTTTGTCATTTTGTGACTTATTCCTATCCTGAGATTATCTTTAATTGAAAGCGAAGGTGCGAGTAATGGTCTTTGATGAACACATACTATTCCATTCTTGATAGCATCCTTTGGCTTTCTGATTTTTAGTTTTTTTTGATTAAGATATATGCTTCCATCTGTTGGTAAAATATCACCGCAAAGAACATGTGCCAGGGTGGATTTACCAGCTCCGTTTTCTCCGAGAAGAGAATAAATCTTTCCCGGTTCAAAGTCTAAAGTGACATTAGTGAGAACGGTTTTATATGAATATTTTACGCAAATATCTTTTAAGCTAAGCATATTTCTCATGTCATGCTGAACCTTCGCAGCATAGCTGCTCGGAGACTCGCTAAAAACAGTCCACTGGACTGTTTTTACACTGCATAGCAGTGTCGCTCCCTATGTTTCAGCATCTACACTACATTTAGGTCTATAGATTCCGAAACAAGTTCGGAATGACACTAGGAGGTAAACTTATTGGTCACCCCTCTGAGCCATTTTTTCGATGAACCTAAAGCAACCCTTGCGGCTTGCTTTTTAACGGTTCTTCGATTACAGGCTTATTTTATCTCTGCTTTTCCTGATCTGATATCGGCAATCAAAGCTGCCATTGTCTCACGAATGTCAGCAGGCACTGTTTTGATGTAGTTTGGATCATCCTGAACAAAGTCTACAAAGCCTTCTTTGATTCCAAACATTTTAGCACTTGCCCATGGTGTGTTATCTTCAAGGAATTCTTTTGTAACATTGTAAGACATTTTCTTCTGTTCCATAACGCTGGAAGAAATAATTGTTCCCGGAGCTTTAGCAAAACCGTTGTCATCAAACCAGGTAATATAAATCTTGTTATTTATAGCTGAAGTAATTACTCCCTGAGAAGCTCCTCCACAAATCGGAAGAATTACATCTACACCTTTTTTAGCAACTGCATCTGCTATTTCTGCTCCTTTTGTAGCATCATACCAGTTTCCAACGATTCTAAAGTCTACAGTTGAGGCAGAGTTTGCAGCTTTTGCACCTTTTTCAAAGTAAGGGTAGATTACCTTGTTCATAACAGGATATTCCTGTGCAGCAATAAGGGCAAGCTTATGTGATTTTGACATTAAACCGCCGATGTAGCCAGTAAGATATGACTGTTCATACTGATTATAGCATACGGTATGAATATTCTTATTTCCTTCTTTAGTTGCATCCAGGAGAATAAACTTCTGATTAGGGAATGTTTTAAGAATAGGTTCAACAAGATCTGGAAGGGAAGGGTTAGATGAAATGATTACATCATATTTTCGTTCTGCACAGAGGGCTGTGATTTTTGGCCCCCATTCAGCCTGATTTGTACCGGCTTCCATTACAAAAAGATCAATCTTGTTTTTCTTTGCAAGTGATTGATTCTTTTCTTCTACAGCGGCTTTTACCCCTTGTACGAGCATATTGTAGATTGGGCTGTCATCAATGATGCCAGGTACAAATACAGCAACAGATTTTTTACCTGTACTTTTTGCAAATCCCATAGAAAGAAATGCCAGGAGAATAGTTGTAAATAAAAGTATCTTTTTCATAGGCAATAATATAGTTTTATATAAAACTAAAGTCAATAGAGTTATAGAAAAAGTCTGTTGCTCCCGTAGAAAAAGAGCATTGTCAACGGGGATGATGTTGCCAATGCTCTTTTTCCACTCCGCATCAGACTTTTTTTATAACTCTATTTTTAAACAAAGTTCTTTTTAATTCTCAGCAAAGTTTTAAAAAACTCTTCTTTTTCATTCTCTGTAAAGCCTTTGAAAAATGTTCCTAATAGATCTGATGATAATTCCTGTGCCGTAGCGTTAAATTGCCTGCCTTTTTCGGTGAGGTAGATAATTCGGCTTCTTTTGTCGTTGGGGGCGGCATCGCCTGTTATAAAGCCGTCTTTTTCGAGTTTGCGGACGAGAACTGTGGTTGTAGATTTATCACGGTTGATTTTTTCAGACAGTTCTCCCATAGTCATTTTTTCATTTACGCTCAACTGGAAAAGTATATTTCCATGTGAAGAAGCAAAATCCGGATAGCCGCGTTCTTTGAGTTTTTCGATAAGAAAATCAGCAGTAATTGTATGAATATGAGAGAGTAATGATATAGAAGAATTTACGTCCATATCGTTATTTTACCATGAAAACTTCTTGTATTTAATAGTAATTATTGTTAAATTTTAAATATGTTTGGATTTATTATTAAAAAGAATTTTTGTGATGGTTGGGATAACCTTCTTTCTGTTGTACTGGCAAATCTTGTTTTCCTTTTTTCAGGACTAGGTCTTGTTCTCTTGAATGGTCTTACTGCAAGATCTGAATCACAGCTACTTCTTCTTTTTGTTCTGATTTTAAGTGTTATAATTCTTTCTGTTATTATTTTTGCTTATAGTGATACAGCGGCTCATATTGCAAATTTCGATGGTATCCGTATATTCGACTTTATTAAAGCAATTCCAGGTGTGTTGAAAGATGCAACCTTGTTTGCTTTGATGAATTGTGCAGTATTCCTGATTTCCAGTTTTTCTATCCGATACTATATTGTGGAGTCTGGTTCTTTATTTGGATTTGCGCTTGGATGTGCAATTTTCTGGGTTGATTTCTTTTATCTTCTTGCAATGCAGTGGTTTATTCCTATTCGTGCACTTATGCATAATAATTTTAAGAAATGCCTTAAGAAGAGTTTTATAATCCTTTTTGATAATACCGGTTTTTCTCTTGCAATGGGACTTTACAATCTTATTTTGATTGTTCTTTCTTTTGTTTGTATTGGATTTTTCCCTTCTATGACAGGACTTTTGATTGCTAACACAAATGCCTTGCGTATTCTTCTTTATAAATATGATTATCTTGAAGAACATCCGGAACTGACAACTAAAAAACAGCGTCGTCAGATTCCTTGGGATGATCTTATTGCCGAGGACCGTGAAATTCTTGGTCCCCGAACTATCCGCAGCTTCCTCTTTCCATGGAAAGACGATCAGCAGCAGGATTTATAATTTACGCTCTTGGCTCTTCTGTTTCTGTAATCAAAGGGATTTCAGAGCCATCTGAACCTTTGAGATAGAACCGAGGAGTCTGCTCTTCGTCAGTTCTTCCGGCAGAACGTGTTGAGTAATATCTTTCCATAAGTCTGTATTCAACATCTTTGTCAAGATATAAGTATGTACCTGTTGTATAAATTGTCAGATAGTCTGGATAGAGGGAAAAACGTACCTGATAGTACTTCTCTTTTGGAAGACAATCTAATTTTGAAGACTTTCCTGATGGAACAGGGCAGAAATCAGATGATATAGCAATTTTTTTATTGCTTCCTTTTACATTTACATACCAGTCAATAACATTTTCTTCTGTGTCATTTACAAATGTAATTGAATAAAATAATGGTTCAACAACAACTACAGCTGGTTTGTCAGCTACCACGACACAACTTGACATAAACAGCATGATAGATGCAGTAAAAAGACCAATGAATAACTTTTTCATGTTATACTCCTTCATTCGAGCATTTAAATTATGATTTTAAGCTCGTTATAATATATAACACTTGAGATAACAAAAAATGCACTTTTCTTATAGAAAAAGTGCATTTTTTTACAGATTTAATGGCCTGTAATGATAAAGAAATTATGCTTTAGACATCAAAAGTGTTTTTGCATCAAGATTAACTTTTCCCTCTCCATTTTTGAGAATAGCAAGAGAAAGAGCTTTTCCTTCTGCAGCAAGATGTGCAACAGTTGTAAAGTTCTCGAGTTTATCTGTATCAAGAGTTCCTTTTAAGTCAGCAGCTTCGTTTGTAAAACTGAACCAGGCCGTCATTTTCTCTGATTTGATAAAATCTGCAAAGCATTTAATATCTGCACAAGATGCCTTGTTCATATCAAGACCATCTACAACGATTGTGCTGATTTTAATACCGCCGTCTTTCATAGCCTTAAGTGTATTTACAACCTTTGGCAGGGTGAAAGTTTCCTGATTGAAGTTCAAAATTGTGCGGTTGCGGACAATTTCTTCGTTTACATCATCAAGATTCAGACTCTTTTTCTTTGCGATTTCTGCAAGAACACTTGAATACCATGCAATTACATTAGATGACTGCTGGTCAAAAGAAACATGTACCAGGGCTTTGTCGTTAAGAAGGCTGTCAATTCCGAACTGTACCAGAACAGAAGTCTTTCCAAGTCCCTTTTTTGCTGTTATAAGTCCCATTTCACCGTCTTTTAAGCCAGCATTAGTCACATCAAAATATCTCACTGGGCTGTGAGCAATTAAATCTTTTTTATCCATAAGGTACCTCCTGAGGTGCAATATATTTTTACTTATACCATTCTAAACTGTGTATAGCGTAAAAGCAAGTAAATAATTTGTCACACGGATTCGAAGGGGATGACCAATAAGTTTACTTCCTAGTGTCATTCCGAACTTGTTTCGGAATCTATAGGCCTAGATATAGTGTAGATGCTGAAACAAGTTCAGCATGACAATACTTTTTGGACAGTCCCTTCTTTTTTGTATTCTAATTTTAAAACCAAAAAAAAGATTTTGCGTTAGCAAAATCGAATCCGTGTGACAATAAAAAAGAACCATCCTGGTGGATGGTCCTTCGTTAGATCCCGAAACAAGTTCGGGATGACGTCACCCTGAACTTGTTTCAGGGTCTATACTAACAGCTTATTTCTTACCAGCTGCTTTCTGTTCCTTGTATTTAGCCTGAAGCTCTTCAGATACGTTGTTTGGAACCTTACCATACTTAAGGAATTCCATTGTAAATTCACCCTTACCCTGAGTTGAAGAACGGAGGATAGTAGAGAATCCGAACATTTCTGAAAGTGGAACTTCTGCGTTTACAGTAGAAGTGTTGTTTTCATCAGTTGAATCAACGATTACACCACGGCGCTGGTTGATAAGACCGAAGAGGTTACCCTGGAACTCAGTAGGTGCAGTCATCTGTACCTTCATGATTGGTTCGAGGATTACAGGCTTAGCCTTCATGTAACCTTCGCGGAAAGCACCAATAGCAGCAATCTGGAATGCGTTATCGTTAGAGTCTACAGGGTGGTACTGACCATCATTAATTGTAATCTTAACACCTACGATAGGAGCTCCAATCAAAGAACCTTCCTTCATAGCCTTTTGGAAACCTTTATCACAAGAAGGGATGTATTCGTTAGGAATAGCACCACCCTTAATTGCGTCTACGAACTCGTAGTCTTTCTCTGTATCAGGTTCCATGAAGCCGGCAACACGACCGTACTGACCAGAACCACCAGTCTGTTTCTTATGTGTATAGTTGAAGTCACCAGTTGTAGTGATAGATTCGCGGTAAGCAACCTGTGGAGCACCAGTTGTTACTTCACAGTTGTATTCACGCTTCATACGCTCAACGTATACTTCAAGGTGAAGCTCACCCATACCCTTGATGATTGTTTCGTTAGATTCTGGGTCTGTGTATACGCGGAATGTAGGGTCTTCCTTAGTAAAGCGGTTAAGAGCCTTTGACATCTGCATAGATGCCTGCTTATCTTTTGGAGTAATAGACAAAGAAATTACAGGCTCTGGAACGTACATAGAAGCCATAGAGTAGTTTACTCCACCGCTTACGAATGTATCACCAGATGCACAGTCAACACCGAAGAGTGCAACGATATCACCTGCACAACCTTCGTTGATATCTTCCATCTGAGCAGAGTTCATACGAACAAGACGTCCAACCTTGAATCTCTTCTTATTACGTGTGTTATAGAGTTCTTCACCCTTCTTGATTTTTCCCTGATATACACGAGTATAGGTAAGCTGACCGTACTGACCATCATCAAGCTTGAAACCAAGTGCAACACAAGGCTTGTTATCAACTGATTCAAGTTCTACTTCTGCTTCGTTGTTGTCGAGGTCGAGAGCAACGTTGCGTACTTCGTTTGGAGCCGGGAGGTAGCGTACTACAGCGTCGAGAAGTGGCTGAATACCCTTGTTTACGTGAGCTGAACCGCAGAATACACCTACGAACTGCTCAGCAAGTGTTCCCTTACGGATAGCAGCGATAATCTTGTCTTCTGCAACTCCATCGTAACCCTTTTCCATGATTTCTTCCATCAAAGAATCATCGAACATAGAAGCAGCGTCGAGGAGTTCTTCGCGGTACTTTTCTGCATCGGCAGTCATGTTTGCAGGAATTTCTGCAATGCGGAGATCTTCACCGTTTGGTCCGTCGAAGTAGATAGCCTTCATAGCTACGAGGTCTACAACACCTTCGAGCTTGTCTTCAAGACCAATAGGAAGCTCCATCATATAAGCGTTGAGTCCGAGCTTTTCGCGAAGCTGGAGGCGAACGCGGAGTGGGTTAGCACCCTGACGGTCACACTTGTTTACAAATGCAACACGTGGTACATGGTAGCGCTTGAGCTGGCGGTCTACAGTGATTGACTGAGACTGAACACCGGCAACGGCACAAAGAATCATGATAGCGCCGTCGAGTACGCGGAGTGAGCGTTCAACTTCTACAGTGAAGTCAACGTGACCCGGTGTGTCGATAAGGTTGATTGTGTAGTCTTTCCACTGAACCTGAGTAGCAGCAGACTGGATTGTGATACCACGTTCACGTTCCAGTTCCATGTTATCCATTACAGCACCAACACCGTCCTTACCACGAACTTCGTGAATTGCGTGAATCTTGTTACAGTAGAACAAGATACGTTCTGAAGTTGTTGTCTTTCCAGAGTCAATGTGGGCACTGATACCGATATTTCTTACTTTTGAAATATCCCAAGCCATATTAATACCTCTTTTAAAAAAAATATTCCTAAGATTATAGTGTCTGTCCATTTTAATGAAAAAATGCGACCTATTCAAGATATTTACACTATAAATCACCGAAATCAAATTTGCAGGATATTTTACCAGTAAGCATAAGCCAGCGAAACTGGAGTTTTGCCGTTAGAGATGCTTCAAGATTTTTAGACGCAATTTCGCTGCCCTTTGTATTTATTGAAAAGGAGGCATTTCCATATAACTTCTGTGAATGAGTATTAGCAGCATTTATAGAAATTTTATATTTTGCAGAGAAGCTTTCTGATTTTTCTGGTGAAAAAGTTGCGGAAAGAGCTGCTCCCGCATTTATATATCTGAGATTAAAGTTGTCCTTTAATTGAAAAAAAATACTGCTTACTTCACTTTTATGCAGGGCCAAAGTTTTTCTGGATGTAATAAGATTTAAAGTTAATGAAGCAGAAAAGGATAGAATATTTGTTGCAGCAGCAAGCTGAAGACCAGCGTTTATTTTGAGAGGATGTTCAGTTTCCATAAGATTAATCTGGGAAAAAACATTGAAGCCGCTTTTTATAAAAAAAGGACTGGACAGATTCATTCCAAGAATTGTCCTGGCAGAAAGTCCGCCTTTTAGCTGTATGCAGGAAGGAATTGATTTTTGTGAACTTGTAATAATTCCATCTACCGGATTATAAAAGGCTGATGCAAATAGTTCTGTGTGTTTTGAAGACAGTTTTATGTCTGCACGCAGATTAAAAGGAAGACCTCCGAAGGGAGATTCATAAAAAGCAGCTGTAAAATTCGTTAGTATTGAAGGAATGTATTTATTTTTTGATTTAGGATTATATTCTACAGACAATTGATTTAATATGCATAAATGATTTCCTGAAGGGTAGTAGGGATTGCGCAAAAACCAGGACGAATTACTGTTTGATTTATATTCAAAGCTTCCGCTTGTTGACGAAAACTTGAATGTAAGGACTTTACTTAAAAAACTGTGCGAAAAAAGCAAAGAAAATGTGGGCTCATGTAAATCTTCTGCTACAAAACAGTTTATTATTACAGGAAAGGGAAATTCTGCCTGAACAAAAACACCGACAGCTTTTGAAAAAGAAGTAAAGCCTGGCAGATTTGCAGAAATACCTGTAACAGAAGTGATTCCATTTGAAAAAGGAGAAGTTCCCGCTGAAAGCATGGGATTTTTCAATGCAGAAATAGAGCCTCCTTCACTTAAATTTCCGACTTTCATTGTAAAAGGAATAACTGAAAACTTCTTTGTTGAAAAAGATAAGCCAAAGGATTCTTTTGGAAAGCGGGTATTAAACCTGAATTCAAAATAAGGGGCAGAAAGTCTTGTTCCCACTGTTTTTTCTGAATCAGCATAAAATTCAAGGTGAAAGGGGTCTGCAGAAAAGGCTTTTGTATACAAACTGCCGGCAAGAATAAAGAATATAATCATTTTTCGTATTGTTTTCATACTATATATATGGTTCAAAAATGATGAAAACAGGAAATGATTCAGGAAAAAATATAAAAAAAAGGAACTGCCAGCTTTCAGCAGTTCCTTATAAAGGAGTATAAAACAGACTTTATGTAATTAAATCGTTGTGCTTGTTATGTAACTGTCACCAGCATTATCAATTTCACTGATTTTGATAATTCTTGTGCGCCAGTATTCAGCTTCGCTCTTTGTTGTATATGGACCTACACGAACTCTGTAGTAGAGTTTATCTTTGTTATCTCTGTAGGTAAAGATGTCTGAAGGAATCTTGTTTTCATCAAGAATAGAGCGGGCACCTTCTGCACCTTTTTTATTGCTGTATGCTGCAACCTGTACCCAATACTGTGTTTTCTTAGGTTCTGTTTTTGCCGGCTGAGCAGCAGTTTTTGTTGTAGCTGCAGGAGCTGGAGCTGTCTTTGCAACTTTTGCCTTTGGCTTTGTTTCAGCTTTCTGAACACTCTTTACAGCAGGTGAAGCTGTAATGGCAGGAGTTTCTACAACTTCTTTTGCTTCAGATGCTGAAGTTTCAGGAATATTAACTGTGATATTGATATTCTGTGGCTGAGAAGGAGCCTGTGCCTCTGTAAGAACTTCGTTCTTAAGAGAATTCAAATCGATTGTTGTAGCATCATTTGATGTTTTATTCTTAGAATAAACGGTTGCATTGTCTGCCAGAACAACCAGGTCATTTACTTTTGCAGCTTGAAGATCCTGATCTGTAACAGATACTGGAGCAGAAATATCAGAAGTAGTTTTTGTCCAGCCGTTTGAAGCACTTTTCTTTTCAACTGGAGAGATACTTGCATAAGCGGGAACTGGATTCCTTGAAGGATAATGTAAAATTGCCGGTACACCCAGAACTACGAGCAGGAAAACTCCTACTGCGGCGATAATCCATAATGTCTTTTTCTGTTCCATAAATTTTCCTCTTTGCACCGGTTATTAAACCGGCCACCTTATTAAAACTATCGGTAGTTAGGAAAAAAAGTTTAGGAAAAAGTTTAAAAAGATTACTCTAATTAATTACTTATTGTGGATTATTTCGATAGGAATGCCGGTTTTCTGGTATTCGCGCAGAAGATTGCGTTGGGCATGGAAGCGGCGGAAAATCTGACGGCAGGGTAAGTGGTCACGACGACGGGCGCGGCGGAATCTTGTAAAAAATGGGGCGGTTACAAAGAGGATTTTTTCGCAGCGGGAGAGGAGCTCTGGTGTTTTGTAGAGCACTGTTGCATTGATAATGGTTTTGTCGTGCCCGTCTATAAAGTTCTCTATTTGTTTTGTGATTATCGGGTAAACTATTGATTCCTGGATTTTCAAAAGCTCAGGGAAAGAAAAAAGCAACTGTCCCAGATTTTTACGGTTTATAGTGCCGTCTGGGTTGGTGAGTTTTATATTCTGCGATTCTGCATAAGGAATGAAGGTCTCAAGGATTTTTTCCTTTACAAGTTCGATTGCATCGTGAACGAGAATATCGGCATCTACGGCGGCCCAGCCTTCTTCTTTGAGTTTGCTGCATATGTAGTTTTTGCCGGCAGCCATTGGGCCAACTACGGCAATGACGCTCCGTGATTTTTCCATGACTAGTGGAATTCTCCCCAGTTTTTGCCGTATTCAATGCTTACACGCAGCGGTACGTTCAGTTTTACTGCGTTTTCCATTTTATCTTTGATAAGGGCGATTGTGGTATCTATTGTTGCCTTGTCGTCCGGGCACTCAAAAATAAGTTCATCGTGAACCTGGAGGAGGAGGCGGGCAGGGGAAGCTGAGGCTGTCAGTGCATCGCTTACTGCCAGCATTGCGGTTTTTACAATGTCTGCAGCGGAGCCCTGAACCGGTGTGTTTACTGCAATTCTTTCTGCTGCGGCTTTTTCCAGTTTATTGCGGCTGTTGATATTCATAATCGGGCGGCGGCGGCCAAAAAGTGTTTCTACCCAGCCGGTTTCTTCTGCCTTTTTGATTGTGTCTTTGATAAAGGCATCTACACTTGAGTACTGGGCAAAGTAGTTTTCGATAAACTGACTTGCCTGAGTGCGGCTGATTCCAAGGTCGCGGGCCAGACGGAAGGCTGACATTCCGTAAATTACACCGAAGTTGATTGTTTTTGCGGTGCGGCGCATTTCCGGGGTAACTGCATCCGAGGCAACTCCATAGATGAGGGCGGCTGTTGCCTTGTGGACATCTGTGCCGTCTATGAAGGACTGGCTCATATTTTTGTCGCCCGAAAGATGGGCAAGAACTACCAGTTCAATCTGAGAATAGTCTGCAGAAATGAGGACTTTTCCTTCCGGCGCGGTAAAGGCCGAGCGGATACGGCGGCCTGCTTCGTTTCGGACTGGAATATTCTGAAGATTCGGGTCGCGGCAGGAAAGACGGCCGGTGGCAGTTCCAGTCTGTACGAAATCTGTGTGAATGCGGCCCTGGTCGTCTACCAGCTTTGGCAGGGCTTCTACGTAAGTAGATTTGAGTTTTGCCATTTCGCGATAGTCGAGAATCATGCGGGGAACAGGATCTTCGAAAGCCAGTTCCTCGAGTACGGAGGTGTCGGTTGAGTAGCCGGTTTTGGTCTTTTTACCAGCTTTGAGACCGCGTTCTTCGAAGAGTACTGTTTGCAGCTGTTTAGGCGATGCAATATTGAATTCGTGGCCAACTTCCTTGTAGATGGACTGCTCCGCTGCGGCGATGCCTTCTGTAAGTTCCTTGTTGTAAGCGTGGAGGGTAGCAGTATCCAGATGAATGCCTGTAAGTTCCATTTTTGTGAGGATTGGAAGGACCTTCATTTCGAGTTGGAAAAGTTTTTCGAGAGGTGGTCTCGATACACCGCTATTGCGGCACTCGACCACCGGCAATACACCGCTGTCGCGGCACTCGACCACCGGCGATACACCGCTATTGCGGCACTCGACCACCGGTGGTTGAGTAGGCGAAGCCGTACGGTCCCTGAGCTTAGTCGAAGGGTCGAAACCACCTTTTTGCTGGGCCTGAGCCAGTTTAAGTGTAAAATCTGCGTCTTCGGCGCCGTATGGGGCAGCTTTTTCGAGCGGGACATCTGCAAAGGTCTGGCCTTTTTCAACGATGTCGCTAAATTCAATACCTTTCAAGCCGAGAATCTGTTCGCCCAGAGACTCGAGTGAGTAGCTGTTTTTGCCTGTGCGCTCCGGATTTTGAAGCCAGGCGTAAATCATTGTATCGTAAATAGAAGATTCTAAGATTTTCTCTGTAAGTTCGGCATTTTTGAAGCCTGCTTTTTTGATGTTTGTTGCAAGAACTTTCAGATCGAACTTTGCGTTGTGCATTGCAACGGTTACGCTTTTTGCCTGGAAAAGGCGGAGAAGCTGTGTGAGAGCATCTTTAAGCGGGATGCCGGTGCTGTCTGCAAAAAGGTCGTCCGACTGGCGGGCGATTGGGATATATACGGCTTTGCCTGCTTCGTAACAGAGGGAGAAACCAAGTATGTTTGCGCTGATTGTGTCCAGACCGTCGGTTTCGCTGTCGTAGGCTACGAGAGGAGCTTTGAGAGCGGAGTCGATGTAGCTTGTGAGTTCTGGCAGAGTTGTGAGGGCACGGTAGTTTGAAGTGTCGTTTTGAGTTAGTGTAAGAGGCGCCTCGGAGAGGTCTTCGGGGGTTTTTAAGGGGGTATCCCCCTTAGGAGAAGGGGTGGCGGAAGACGCGTCAGCGGCTGAAGACAGGGGGAGACTTCCCCCTCCTATACCAGATTGTCCATTTTCAACTCCAAGGCTGGCATACTGCTTTGCAACGCTTGGAACTCCGAACTTCATAAGGAGGTCGGCTGCGGCCTGAAAATTACAGGTCATGCCGGTTTTATTGATTGCGTCGTCGATGTCTGTACATGGAACGGTATCGCAAAGGCGGACAAGCTTCTGGCTGAAAAAGGCATTTTCGCGGCCTTCTGTGAGTTTTGTGAGAACAGCGCCTTTAAGATCTCCAAGATGCTCGTAAATGCCTTCGAGGGTGCCGTAATCGTTCAGGAGTTTTGCGGCGGTTTTTACACCAACACCGCGAACCCCCGGAATATTGTCGGCAGAGTCGCCGTAGAGGGAAAGAAGGTCGAGCAGCTGAGGAGGCTTAACCCCCCATTCAGCTTCTACGCCTTCGATTCCGGTTACCTTCCAGGTTTCGCCGCCTGTTACAGGCTTTAAGATTTGAGTAGATTCGTCTACCAGCTGCATGAGGTCTTTGTCACCGCTGAGAATGCGGCAGGTACGGCCTGACTCGCGGCATTTGCGGGAAACGGTTGCGATTATGTCGTCTGCTTCGTAGCCGTCGCACTGAAGAACGGGGATGCCTAAGGCTTCCAGGACCTCACAGATCCATGGCACCTGGGCATGAAGGTCTTCCGGAGTTTTAGGTCGGTTTGCCTTGTAGAGGTCGTACATTTCGTGGCGGAAGGTTTTTGTTTTACTATCCATAGCGGCTACGATGCAGTCGGGTTTATAATGCTGAAGAATATAATGGAAGTTTCTGAAAAAGCCGAAGAGGGCAGAAACATTTTCACCGCGCTGGTTTGTAAGCGGGCGACTTATGAAAGCATAATAACAGCGGAAAATTAATCCATAGCTGTCTAATATGTATACAGTTTTATCATTAAATTCGTTTTTATTATCTTTATTTGCCATGAGAATATTTTAGACGAAATACAAGGTGCGTGCAAGTTCGGAAAGAAGGGAATTGTATATTTGGAATAAAAAATCTGATGAGCGGAGCTGGCGATGGGTGCGGACTGCCTCTTGACGTCTTTGCAGACTTGCATGAAAAGAATTCGAGGATTTTCGCTTGCGAAAACCGCAGAATTCTTACCCAAAAACGGAAAGCGAGCATGTTCGTACCCAGCGCCAGCGGGAGCCCGTCAGATTTTTTTATGAGCCGATATTTTTCAATTGCTTTATTTACGACAACGGTTCAATGCATCGGTAATATTGTCAAAAATATTCTCACGTCCAAGAGTATCTGCCATGCCTGTTTTTTCAAGCAGAATATACGGCTGTGTGTGAATACCGCTGATTACGATTGTGATTCCCTTGCGGTCGCAGGCAGCCTTACACTGTTCCAGCGCTTTGATTCCGCCGGCATCGAGGTAAATTGTGTTTCTCATGCGGAGTACAAGATACTTGCAGTCTGACTGAGCTCGTTCTGTTGCAAGCTCAAACTTGCGTACTGTTCCAAAGAAGAGAGGTCCTTCAATTTCGTAAACAAAGGTGTTTGCAGGAATATCGAGGTTTTCTGAAGGCTGATCCTTTTTGATACCGCCGGTAAGAGTTTCCCTCTGATTCTGAACTTCAGAAAGGTCAATCATCTTTTTGATGAAGAAGAAGGCTGCAAAGCCGAGACCTACTTCGATAGCAACTGTGAGGTCGATGAAAACTGTGATGATGAAAGTAACTGCGAAAACTGCAATGTCTGACTTCTGACCTTTGAGCAGAGAGCGGATTGCAGGGAAGCCTGCCATGTTCCAGGCAACGTTGATAAGAACGGCTGCCAGAGCTGCCATAGGAATATAAGCTGCATACTTTCCGGCAAAAAGAAGAATTATCAAAAGTGTGATTGCGTGGATGATTCCTGCGATTGGTGTGCGTCCACCGTTTTTAATATTTGTAGCTGTACGGGCAATTGCTCCTGTTGCCGGAATGCCTCCAAAGAGAGGGCTTGCAATGTTTGCAATTCCCTGTGCGATAAGTTCTGTGTTTGAATCATGCTTTGTACCAATCATACCGTCAGCAACTACAGCAGAGAGCAGCGACTCTATTGCAGCGAGTACTGCAATAGAAATTGCTGTAGGGAAAAGGGTTGTAATTGTCTTAAGGCTGAGAGCAGGAAGTGTTGGCATAGGAAGTGTGTTTGGAATAACAAAGTGCTGTGAGCCGTCTGCAAAAGTTCCGATTGTATCAGTGCGAAGACCTGTCGTTTTTTCGAGAATGATACTTACTGCTGTAGCAAGAATGATTACAACAAAGCTTCCAGGAATCTTTTTAATAAACTTAGACCAGATGAAAATGAAGGCGAGACAAACTGCTGCCATGATTGTTGAGTAAAGGTTGAAGCTTGCAGCTGAGCGGATGTATACGATTATTTTTGGAAGGAAGTCACCCGGCATTTTTGAATACTCTTCTCCGAGTACCATCATTGGTGTTGAAAAATCAGGACGGAGGCCGAAGAAGTCTCCAAGCTGGCCGGCGGCGATTGTTACTGCAATACCTGCAGTAAAGCCTGTAACAATAGTATAAGGAATGAACTTAACAAGACCGCCCATCTTAAAGGCACCGAGAAGAATCAAAATGATTCCGGCCATTACTGTTGCTGTGGCAAGTCCAGAGAGCCCGTACTGGGCAACAACGCCGTAAACGATTACTGCAAAGGCACCTGTAGGTCCTCCAATCTGAACACGGCTTCCACCAAAGGCAGAAATACAAAAGCCTGCAATAATTGCCGTAAAAAGGCCGGCTGCCGGGTTTACACCCGATGCAATAGCAAAGGCAATGGCAAGTGGAAGTGCAACGATTCCGACGATAACGCCGGCAATAAGATCGCTTACAAAGGTTTTTGAATTGTAAGTCTTAATTGAATTAAGAAGTTCAGGTTTAAACATAGTGTTATGATTATAGTGATTTTAAAGAGACGTGTCATTCCTAATGTAACAGATGTAATGATTGTCTGATGGCCCTGAGGTTCCTCTCATTGATAGGTGTTATAAAATAATCTGAGTGTCGCGTTTGATAATTGTCTGACGGGCGCACTCAAGAGTTTCATAATCTGCAACAATATAGGTTGAGCCTTCAGTTCTTGTTATTGCGGTGTAGGCAATCTGTCTGTTTAAAAGCGGATGACCTTTCTGCTCGGGCAGGAATATCAGAATCGATTTATAACCTGAGCCTTGAGATTTGTGAATTGTGATTGCGTATGCAGTTTCAATTGATTCTTTTGGAAGCAGGTGAAGAGGGTAGAAAATATAAGAGCCTTGCTGAAAGATTCCCTGCTGGACTGTACTCTGCTGCCCCTCTTCTGTATGTATTTCTTTTTTTACCATAAGATATTTTAAATTGTTTCTTTCTATAACGATTCCCGAATCTCCATTGTATAAACAGAAAATTGACTGATTTTTTGTGAGCATGAGAAGCTGACCGGTGAAATAGTCATCACTGGTATTAAGATTTTCTGATTTAAGTATGCTGCTGCAAATCTGATTGTTTATGTTTTCTACGCCCTGAAAGCCATTGCGTTCTGCACAGAGAATGCGGGCTTTATTTGCAGCTTTCCATAGTTCATCAAGCTTTGCAGTTTCTAAGGTTACTGATACTTCTTGAGCTTTTTTTACAAGATCATTATAAAAGGTTTGTGACCATGCTTCTATCATATCTTTAAATTGGGATTCCTTTTCTTTGGAAGTTCGTGCCGGGATAAAACTTGTTACAGGGAACTGGCCTTGTGGAATTGTTCCAAAGCTGTGATTGTTTTTCCAATCTGGCCAGCTGGTCAGGAAAGCGAGTTTTTCATTAAGCGGCTCGTCTACCTGCATTGCATTTTTGAGGCGGCCAATGTCTGAATTATCATTGAAGCGGCTGGACTGTTTTAGCTCAGCTACACTGCCTGTTTTTTTAGCAAGGAGTTCACCAAGAACTGCACCCGCCTGAACAGAAGGCAGCTGATCTTTGTCTCCAAGTATGAAAACTCTTGCTCCTTCCGGAATTGCTTCGAGAAGGGAACTGAAGAGCGTGATGTCAATCATGCTGGCTTCATCAATTACAAAAATTGATTTTTTATCAAACTGATTTTCTGCATTATAGCGGAAGCCGTTTGTTGAAGGATTAAAACTCAGAAGACGGTGTATTGTTGACGACTGTGCGCTATTTAGCTTTTCGAAAACTGTACGAGCTGCGTCGCGCTGTGGCCCCTCAGGAATTGCATTCAGATTCAGACGGGAGAGTGTTTCCGAAATACTTTCTTTCATACGATCTGCGGCTTTTCCGCTTGGTGCTGCAAGGAAAAGAGAATAATCCATAACATTTCTGGTGAGAAAGAGATTCCACAAAAGATAACAAACAACAGTAGTTTTTCCTGTGCCTGGCCCGCCTGTGATTATCAGATTGTCATTAATTCCACGCAAAAGTGCATCTATCTGTTCATCTTTTAGAATCATTGGTGCTTGAGTTTTTGAGCCTGTAAGTTTTTTAAAGTATTCACGGATGGCTGCCTTTTCTTCTTCTAATGGAGGAATTGTGTTGTGCTTCATTATCAGTTTGATTCGTTTTTCAATGTTGATTTTTGCTTTGAAGTATTTTGCAGCAAAGAGCCAGCCTTCATCAATGATAAAGGGTTTTGAAAAATCAGACTTTGCAATAAGGTTTGGAAGTTTTTCTGGAGAAATCTGTGGAAGACCTTTATTGATAATTTCAGCAAAATATTTGAAATCATTTTCTTTTTGATCCAGGCGTTTTGCTTGTAAAAGAAGACCTTCCCATTTTTTCTGCCATTTGTCGATCAGTTTTACCTGAGCCAGTGGAATACAGATGTTGCCTTCATCGAGCAGGGAAAAATAAATACAGAAAATAGAGAGAGCTTCAAAACTTGCAGCAGGCTCCAGCTGAATGAGAAGTTCGAGAACCTTTTCCCATACCTGGTCTATACAGTGCATGTCAGAGAGTTTATTGAAAAATTTTTTAAGTTCGTTTTTTTCTGTTTCTTTCATTGTTTCTTTCCTTAATCCGCTATTCGTAAATCTTTTAAAATCTGCTTAAATGTGTTTTCTAATTCCTGCCAGTTCTTCCAGGTACGGGCGTAGATTCCACTGCAGGTGTCTGCATGGCAGCCTCGTACGTATGCATAATAAATACCTCCGAAGTGGTTTTCAAAAATCTGGGTTTCTGATTCATCTTTGTAGAAAGACGCTAACCATTTTATGAGACTGTAGGAGTATAGAACACGCTGTATTGAATAGCGGTCATCTGTGTGTTTTTTGAGTAATTCACCATCGGAATATTGACTGGCTTCAAAGCTGTCGCTTTTCCAGTCGAGAACGGAGTAGACGTCATTACCGTTAATATTGCGCTTGAATACAAGATCGATAAAACCGTTGCAGTAATTTTTGAGGAGGACGGATTGAGCATGGGCCGAGTTCTCCAAGCCGGCGGTGGCTGCGCATGCGCCTGCACTTTTGTTTGCGCCTGCACCTGCTGTAACACTGGTATTCATATTAAACTCAGCTTCACTGATTTTGTCGCAGGCAGCTATTTCGCTGAGTTTGAAATAATTGCCTGTTTGTGTACCGCCGGTAATTTCCGGTAACTTTGCGTTTAGTGTGTTCCATAAAATTGTAGAGGTATAGGCCAGCCAGCCATCAGGATCCTTGTCGGAAATAGTTAAGGTTTGTTTTTCGAAGCAGTTTTTTATGAGCCGGTCCAGTTCTTCATCATTTTTACTAACTCCAAAATCAGCTTTTTCAAAAACTTCATGCAGGGCGATACCAAGCTTGGTTCCCTTAGGATAATTATATGGAGCAGTTACGGCTGGAGGACAGACAGAAACTGAGTTCGGAACTGCTGAATATAAAACTGGATTTTCTGCCATATCAAATTTTGCAAGTGAAAGCTTTTGAGAGTCTGATCCATCTTTATCAATGCGCCCGCCGTTTTCTGTCATTTCTTCTGAAACCGCTTTTTTGTGCGAAAGAGAAGAGTAGGAATGTTTTTGAATCGAAAGAGAAGGAACTTTTGAAGATAATTCTTTTGTTAGAGCTAGTTGTTCTTCTTCAGTGATGTCATTTTCTAAGATATGACTTGCAGATTTTTCATCTTTAATTTTTTTAAATTCCTGAAGTATTGCAAGTGTTTCTGTTTTCAATTCGTCAAAACTTTTGCTGTTTTCTGAAATCATTCTTGTAAGAGGATTTCCTTTTTTATCTTTTATTTCAGAAAGAGTTGTAATGTTATCATTTAAGAAATCATAAATACCTTCTTCAGTTTTATCATCTTCATGTTCCCATTTATCATAAAGCGGAAGTATCAGGATTGAAGAGGCACGGGTATAAGCAACATAGAAAAGTCTTTCTCTTTCAAAGTCTTCTTCCTTCTGGTATTTCTTTTTACCATAATCACTGAAGCTTAGTTTTGCATTTTTGTTTTCATCATGATAAATCCAGGCTTGTGCTCCTCTTTCATTTCTTGCTCGTAAACCTGCAGGTACAATAACGACAGGGAATTCAAGACCTTTTGAGGCGTGAATTGTCATAAGCTGAACACAGTCAAAGTCGGTCCCTTTTTCAACAATGTCACCTTCGTCTATTGAAGTGTCGGATGAGGTAGAAAGACGAAGAAGATGTTTGCTGAGGTCTTCAAGAGAAGAGTCTGTTTTATAAAGATAATCAACAGAATAATTTCCAATCTGGCGGATTTTTGAAAGTGAATGCATCTGTCCTAAATCGGAAAGACGGTTTTCTATATTTGTGACTTCAAAAATATTTTCAAGAAGCTTTGCCCATTTTCTCTGTCTTGCAAGCTCCTGCCATTGAATTATAGTCTGCCTTTGCTGACATGCCGGATTATCAAATATTTCGCTTTCAACATCATCAAGAGGTATACAGAAAAAATCAGTAAAAAGTGCTTCGCTTAAAACTGCTCTTTTTTTGCCTGTAAAATCTTTTGCTGTAATTGCGTTAAAAAGAGAAATCCACTGAGTACATTCCTTTCCTGAAAAAAGATTTGCATCTTTATAGCGAAGAGATGGAATGCCGGCTTTTTTTAAGGCTCTTTCAATTTCTGTATATTCAGAAGAGGAACGGACTAGAATTGCAAAGTCGTGGAAACTGACATTGCGGAGTTCACGGCAGTTTCCTTCATCATCTTCTTTATCTTTATCAAAAACCTGAAGTTTTGTTTTTCCATTTTCAAAAGAACAGCAGTCAAGAATCTGCTGAACTGCTATTTTTGCAAAACTCTTTTCTGTCGTTTTTTGATTGGAGCTTCCTGCCATCCATACAGGTTCTGTGATTTTTTCGCAATATGTTGCAGCTGCCTTTTTGTGAGATGGATTCGAGTCTGTAAAATTAATGGCAGAACTTCGGCTGAAAAAAGGAGTAGAGCCTGTTTTAGTCTGAAATAAGATATTGCAGTCTTCTACCATTGAGTCTGTCGAACGATGATTTGTGGCAAGGGAATACTGGCCGCCACCATTTCTGGCAATTACTTTAATGGCATTTTCGTAAACATTTACGTCTGCTCCCTGGAAGGAATAAATGGACTGTTTTGGGTCTCCGACAACGATAATTACATGATTCGAATCTTCCATAAAAACTGTTTTGAAAATATCCCACTGCTTCTGATTGGTGTCTTGAAACTCATCGATGATTGCGTATCTGTATTTCTTTTGCAGCTGCTTTTTGAGCATTGAATCTGGCTGGCAGACTGCTTCGCGTACACTTCGCAGCATATCATCATAGCTTTGCATTTTATTTTTTTCTTTTTCCGCTTGCCAGGCGAGGTAGAGAGTTTTGATTTGAGAATTATAAAATTTCGTGACAGGAAGGTCAGCCTTCTTTTTAAGAAGATTAGAGTATGTCTTTTTCAGCTCTCTAAAATAAAGAAAAACTTCTTTAATTTCTTTACCAATCCATCTTAGTTGAATGCTGTTGCCATTGAAATTGTATGTGCCTTCTTCACTGATGAATGTCAAAATCGAGTTTTTTAATTCTTCAGCCTTTTTCGCATAAAGCTTTTCGTTAAGCTCGGTCCAGGCTTCTTCAAAACCTTCAATAATAAAAAGATCTTCAATTCTGTGTGGATTTGTAATCTGCTCGAAAGTATCAAAAGTCAGAGCTGAGTCTCCATATAAAAGGAAATTTTCCTGATCAAGTTTTACAATGTTTTCAACTTCATTCTTGTGAGAATCAAGATAATAATTTGAAAGCGCCTGTTTAAAGTCACGCTTAATATTATTTGTAAAAGTTGACTGTTTATCTGCATCAATAAAAAGCTGTTTAAAATCTGAATTGTTTTTCAGAACATCGCGAATCCAGCGGTCAATAAAATCATCAATTGCATCATCACTTATAAGCGAAAGTTTTGCACATTGATTTGCAGTAAATGAAAATTCGCTGAGAGTTTTCTGGCAGAAGGAATGAATTGTAAAAATTGAAGCATTGTCCACATCTTCGTTCGGGCATTTTGCTCTTATTCGGTCACGTAATTCTCCGGCGGCTTTTTCTGTGTAGGTGACAACAAGAATTTCTTCGAGCTTGATTTTTTCATCAATAAGTTTTTTTACAATGCCTGTTATGTTAAATGTTTTACCGGTTCCTGCAGAAGCCTGAATATACATAGATTCTTTGATGTCAGAATAATTATCTAAAACAAATTCTTTAAGTGCCATATTATTCTCCCTTGTTGTCAGACTTTTTTACACTCTGCGCTATGTATTGAATCAGTTCGGCCTGATGAGCCTTTGAAGCCAGCCACTCCTGTGGAAAGCCCTCGTAGGTGTAGCCGATATCTTTGTCTAAATCAAAAAGTTTTCGTTTCGAAAAATACTGCCATTCACCTTTTCCGTAAGCGTTTAACAGTTTCTTCTTGAAATCCTGGAATGAAAGCTGGTCTTCAAGATTATTTTTGAAGTCATCCATAACAAGTTTTGCCGGAGCACTTTTTTCGAATTTAGAAATGAACATTGCTCTGTAGATTTTATTCAGATTTGTACGTGCTAAAGCTGGAGTTGTCATGTAATGCTGAGACTTGATGTTTGCAAGGCCATCTTGTAGAACAACGGCATTCAAAATTATGGAGTATAGACTTGTGTCGCTTTCCGGTTGTGAAGCAAGAAGAATAAGAGAAGATATATACCCTGTTAAAACATTTTCAGAATTTGAAAGCTCCAGTGTATTAAGAATTTTCAGTTCGGAAAAATCTTTGTTATACCAGGCAAGCTCTCCGGAAACAAACCAGTCTTTTGGAGTTATGCCTGCTTCTTGTTTTATAAGAAGCATTTTGTTTTCATTGAAAACCAGATTGTGAATAAAGATGCACTTTTCTTTGATTTTTTTCAGAATAGTTTTACTGTCTTCCAGAACTTTCTCTGTTGATTTTTCACCGAAGAAATCATCGGGGAGGACATTCTGAATATCCAGGTCAAAGGAAATACTTTCTTTTGTAACTGTATTTTCATTATTTAGAGTGGATTGGATATATGCCTTTCTGATAAGCGAACTTAATTTTGCATTTAAAGAAAGAGGTTCAAATTCAAACTGCTCTTTTTCTTCATCATCATAATTACTGTTCAGGGTTTGATTAACCATATAAATGAAAGGCTCCTGAAGATATGACTTCATCTGGCCTATGGTTATACGGTCTGGAAGAGCTGAAAGTTTCTGTGTTGTAGATGTAGAATCTTGGGAAAGTTCTGTGCTCTGTGATTGCCGGCTGCTTTCTGTGTTTTCGCTTTCGTTATCACTTTCCTGAAGTTTGATAAAGTTTTTTTTGTTACGGAATTCTTTCTGGGTATAGAGTTCACTCCATAAACGGTCTTCATCAATATTTATTTGTTTTTCATAAGGCTGCTTTTTTAATTTTTTATTGAATGAAAAAATAGTTTCAAATAAATCTTTAAGAACAGAAGACATAAAAAAGTCTTCGTCTTTCTGAAGGTTTTTATTTACATAACTGAAAAAGATTCCTTCACGGGCTGCCATAAACTGGCACAGAAAGGCATTTTTATTTTTTAGAGGAATTGATTCGTCACCAGTCTGTCGGTCTGTTTTTTTGCGAAGATCAAGTTCATTATCGGAATCAAGTCCGGGGAAGTTTTTTGAATCAAGTCCAATAAAGAAGATATATTTTGCAGAAAGAATTCGGTTGGATTCAAAATTTGCAAAAGTAATTCCTCTGGTCAGAATATTAGCGCTGTGAAGGGTGACGGCAGCTGAACGGTCAAAGAGGCCATTCGCAAAGCAGTCTGTAAAAATGTCTGGGGCTGCTGTGAGTCGCTGACGTTCAATTTCTTCTACGACATTCTGGAAGACAAGACTTTCATTGTAAAGACCTTCTGGTATATTGTCATTAAGAAGAAGCCAGTTCTTAAGAAGCTCCTCAAGGCGGTTTATGTCATTTATGCATAATTTTTCTTTGACTGAATATGAAGCCCATTCTTCAAGCTCGTCAATTACCTGAATAAATTTATACAGTGAATCACTGTCTGTCGTTGACATTGATTCGTATGGCAATAACTGACGTTCGTTAGTTTCTGTGAGGTCTGAAGTGAGACGGGCGAGTAGTAATCTTGCTTTTGCTTTCTGCCAGTCTTCATGATTTTTTCGATCGCGGTATATGTTCAGGTTTGAAGCCCAGTCGGCCCAGTTAGAAATTTCTTCGTCTGAAATATTGCGTACTGTCTGAACAAGATAATTGTGCAGCAAAGCAAAAAAGTCAGAACGACTTAAGTAGCCTTTTTTTAGGATTCCAAAAAGTATGTTAAGAGCTTCTGCTGTCAGAGAACGTTCTCCTGAAAAATCTGCAATTGTATATGGAAGATATGGGAAGGCTGAATCTGCTGCAAACTGGTCTGTCTGATCAAAAACCTGTTCGATTGCTGTTTTATAATCCTGAATCTGGGGTGCGACAACGAGAATATCACCAAGCTGCGCCGTCTTGTTCTGGGCCAGAAGAGAACATATTTTTGAATGCAGTGCTTCAATTTCGCGAAGGCGGGTAGGGGCAGCTGTAAGTGAAAGAGAATTGTCTTTTTCTGAAAAAGACTCCTTTTCTATATGTGAGTTTTCTGCAATTGTTTTTTGGATGCGGTGGAGAAGTGTGTCAGTTTTTGAGTATGAGGCGGGGCTGCTCAGATTGTGAGACGGAGTATCTTTTGTCCAGAGAGAAAGATGTTCATTGCCAAACCTTGACCATTTTTCAAGCAACTGGTTTTCTTCATTATCTAAAGCTTGAATGAAAACTTCAAGATTATGTTCCTTAGAAAACTCATTCAGAATGTTTCTATAAATCTGTCCGAGCCCTGAAAATCCAAAAATAAAAACCGGGCGGTCTGATGACCAGTTAAAAACAAGGGAGCCGGAATTTTCTTTTTTGTTCAGCTCAGCAAGCTGAAAAAGTGTAAGATATTTAGTGCCATTTTTTTGGATTCCATCTTTGCCAATTACATCATTATAAAGCTTTTTCTGCCAGAGAGATTTTTCAAGAAGTTCATTTAGTGAATCTGGTCTGGTATCTTCATAATCCATGAAAAGACTGGCAATTGTTTCTGAAAAATCATAAAGATGATTTGCATTGATTTTTGAATCTGAGGCCTGGCTTGTAAGATAAACTTCGACTTCCTGTGCTCCGAGAGTTTCAAAATAATATTTTCCGTCAGAGTTTTTTTCTGTGAGCTTTGAAATGATAACATCACGCAAGAGCTCTACCGAAAGTTTTTCAGAATCCGTTAGTGCTACAAGGTCAAAAAGAAACTGCTGGATTCTAAGAGTTTTGAGGTTCATCAAAATTGAATTGTCCGAAGCCTTGTTTTTGAGCCAGATAAGCTTGAACCACTGTTCAGTTTTTGGGTCGGTAAAAACAACGGCAGGAGAGCAGAAAGGGTTTTTCCAGCTCTCATTGATTTTTTCAATTAATTTATCTGCAAGAAGAGTTAAATCCCAGGAAGAGTAAACGTTTTTCATCAAAAGTCTCCTTTTATAGTATAGCATGTTTTAAGCTCTTTCGGTGGGAATTACTTTATTTTTTTTGCTGTAATTTATATATTTTTAGTATGAAGAAAAGAAATGTTCGATTTTTTGTAATTGTGATTTTGGCTCTGGTGTGTGGTGCCGCTTATTTTGCATGGGATTCTTTTGACAGACAGGAAGAAAAAGTTTCTTATGTTGATTTTATGCAGTGTGTTGAAGCAGGCGATGTTGTTTCTGTAAAGTTTGATGGGGATGTAATTCATTTTTCAACAAAAGCAAGCCCCGTAAAGTTTAAGACACAGAACCCAAATTCGCCCCTGTTTCAGGAAGAATTGATGAAGAGGGCAATTGATGTGACTGTAGCAAAGGATGATGCTGAAATCATATCTTTGATTTTTGATGCTTTTTTCTATTTGTTTTTCTTTGGAGTGATTTTTATTGTCTTCAGAAAGTTTATAAGCCCTAACACTTTTAAGGTTGTACATAAAACAGGCGTAAAGTTTGATGATGTGGTCGGCATGGAAAAACTCAAACGTGATATGACCCAGGTGATGGAGATTATGAAAAATCCTTCTGCCTATGCAAAAAGAGGAATTCGTATGCCAAAGGGTATTTTGCTTGAAGGCGAGCCTGGAAACGGAAAAACACTTTTTGCAAAGGCTCTGGCCGGAGAGGCGAAAGTAAACTTTATACCTGCCAAGGCAACTGATTTTGAAAGTATGTTTATGGCAATTGGTCCTTTAAAGGTAAAGCTGCTTTTTAAGAAGGCAAGACGCCGAGCTCCCTGCATTGTTTTTATTGATGAATTTGATGGAATTGGTACAATCAGAAATTATAACGGTTCTGCCCTTGAAACAGAAAATACCCGTATTGTTACTGCGCTTTTGAATGAGCTTGATGGCTTTGAAGCTTCGAAGGGTGTACTTGTGATAGCTGCAACTAACTCGATAAAAGCCTTGGATCCGGCACTTATAAGACCAGGCCGTTTTGATGCTAAGCTCACCGTGCCTTACCCGGATGAGGCTGCACGCGAAAAACTTGTTGAAATGTATACAAGAGGAAAGAAGCCGGCGGCGGAGTGCACTGCTCAAGTTCTGGCAAAACTATTCAACGGTTATTCCTGCGCTAAAATCGAAAGCGTTCTCAACGGTGCCGCCTTACGTGCCGGCCAGGAAGGCCGTTCGGAGTTTACTTTGGATGACGTAAAGGCCGCTGCTGCCGAGTGCTAGGAGATGCTGAAACAAGTTTAGCATGACGCTGTGTGTTGTCATCCCGAACTTGTTTCGGGATCTATGTTATGCCCGTTCTGCAAGTTCTTCCCAGCGGGGATATTTTCCTGCCAGCAGGGCGTCGATTTCTTTGTAACGGTCGCCGGCTGCTCGAACTTCGTCGAAGTTGCTGGAAGACATTTTTTCTTCAAGCGCTTTCTGCTCAGCTTCCAGTGCCGGGATTTCTTCGTTTAATTGTTCAAACTCCTTCTGCTCTTTGAAGGAGAGTTTTTTCTTTTGCGGTGGAGTTCCGGTGGATCCGGTAGTTGAGTAAGCCGAAGGCTGTATCGAAACCATCGCAGAACTCTGGGCTTTGTCGTTTGATGCGGTGGTTTCGATACACCCGCTTCGCGGGCACTCAACCACCGTACTTCCGGATTTTACCTGTACGTTTTTCTTGAGTTCTTCGTGGTATTCAATATACTCCGAGCACTTGCCTACAAAGCCGCTTATGTTTCCATCTTCTTCCATAATAAAAAGGCTGTCCACAGTTTTGTCCATAAAGTAGCGGTCGTGGCTAACAAGCAGAAGACAGCCCTCATACCCTTCCAGGAACTGCTCGAGAATATTCATCGTAAAAATATCAAAGTCGTTTGTAGGCTCGTCGAGTACCAGAAAGTTTGGATTCTCGAGCAGGAGTCTCACAAGGTAAAGTCTCTTGCGTTCACCGCCACTCAGGCTGCTGACAGGTGAGTGCTGAATCTTTCCTTCAAAGCCGAACTCTTCGAGGAACTTTGTGGCACTTACTTCTTTCTTGCCATTGTTGAGAGTCATGTGCTCGGCACTTTCTTTAATGTATTCCAGGACGGTAAGGTTTGTATCTTTGAATACCGGGTTCTGCGTGTAGTAGCCGAACTTTGTGTTTTCTCCCACGACTACAGTACCGCTATCCGGAGCCAGCTGGCCTGTGATTATGTTGAGAAAGGTAGATTTGCCGCTTCCGTTATCGCCAAAGATTCCGATTTTCTGTCCCTTTGTAAAGACGTAGGAAAAATTGGAAATAACCGGGACATAAGCGGGGGCGTTACGGGGGCCTCCCCCGTTAGAAGGGGTAGCGGAAGAACCGGTGGTTGAGCTTGTCGAAACTACCGGTTCTGGAGCGAGGGGAAGGCCTTCCCCTCCTGTTGCACTAACATATCCTTTTGGAAAGTTTTTAGAAATTCCATGTAACTCCAGTACCTTACCGCCAAGTCTTTTTCCTTTTACTTCAAAAGTAAAGCCCTTGTCGGTCTGGAACTTTTCGCGGTTTATAAGCTGCTGGTCACGCTGAATGCGGGCCTTGATTTTTGTACCGCGGGCGCAGGGACCTCGCAGCAGCCACTCGCGCTCAAAACGTAAAACAGATTCTATGCGGCGCTCCGTGTTGGCTTCAATCTCGGCTTCGGTTTCTTTCTTTTCCAGGTACTGACTGTAGTTGCCGACGTAAAGTTTAAGGTGGTTGCGGGCAAGTTCATAAATGTTTGTACAGACTGCATCCAAAAACCAGCGGTCATGGGTTACCATAAGAACCGAACGTTTTGTATCATGAAGATAATTCTGCAGCCAGAAGATTGTTGTAATATCAAGATGGTTAGTCGGTTCGTCCAGAAGCAGGAGTTTAGTATCTTCAACAAGCACCTGTGCAAGGGCAACCTTTTTACACATACCGCCGCTCAGCGTTCCCATGCGGCGGGTCATGTCTGTGATGCCGAGTGTGCTCAAAATTGAGCTAATCTGAGCTTCATAATTCCAGAGGTCGCCGCTGTCCATCTTATGCATAATCTGTTCATAACGGTTCTGAAGACCTGAGGAAATTACGGAGTTCTGCTGCATCTCCTCGCAGATTTCCTCGTATTCCCGGATTACTGCGAGTTTGGGTGATGAGCTTTTAAAAATATGCTCGCGGATTGTATCGTTGTCATTGAATGAAGGAGTTTGAGGTAAATATGAAATTCCCGCTTCTTTGTTGATTACAACAGTACCTTCATCTGGCTGCAAAACTCCCGCAATTGTTGCCAGCAGGGTAGACTTACCTGTTCCGTTACGGCCAATCAGGGCAGTTTTTTCGCCTTCCTGAATTCCAAAAGTTACTTCTGTAAAAAGCGGTTTTTCCCGCCCGATTTTTGCAAGATTATTTATTGAAAGTATATTCATATATTTATTCCAGGGTTCTCAGTAATTCCAGACTCTTGTTTGCAAGGTCGTTTAGATTTGCAGCCTATTCCGATTGAAATATAAGCATCACAGGGGTTCCTCATTATAAACAAAAATCCCAAATTTTTGGCTCCCAGCTACGGTTGTGTGATTCAAAACCGCGCAATAATGCGCTACACGCTTTTTTGTGGTATAGAAACTATTGAACTGCCGCTTCGCAGCAGCCACAAAAAGAGTGTTTTTGAACCACGCCCCGCTCCTTCGCGCCAACATTACGGATAAGCGTTTATAATGCGGAAGCCCTGATAAGCATCATAAGGGGGCGGAATATGATACAATGGATTATTTTATACAGGCACAGTAATCGATTTCTTCAATTCAAGAATTTGTTCCAGCGGTAACTTTACACACTTAGCAATTATCTCAGGAGATATGTTTTCTTTGAGAAATTCTGTTGCATCGTCAATGGCTTTAACTTCCACACCTTCTTGAAAAGAATCTCGTAAATATTCTTCTTCGTCATATTCTGTCAGACTCATACCCAGTATTTCCTCCTTCTGAAGTTTGAAGAAACCATCAAACAGGTTTTCTTTGATAGCCCAGGCTACGGCTTTATTTACAGCCTCTTCTGTGGGCATGTTAAGTTTCTTATTTTCCTTAATCTTAGAAACGTATCTGACATAATCATACAACGGTTTTCAGTTTTTTTGAAGAGTTTCTCTCTGAGTTCCGGACGGTTCAATCTTATTAATGATATCCATGTTACACTCCTGAAGGAACTTCATATTCCGCTTTATATTTTCCAGTAAATACAGATGGAACCATTTTTACAAATGGAAAAATAGTCTCTGTTGTAACGTTTACTGTATTATTCGTCTTCAGAGCCCTGCGGAAGCGACTTTTGCATTTTCCTGGCGGAAAATACAAAAGTTCAAGAAAATACTTGACGATAAAACATGTACAGAATATTATGTACATAGAAATTAAAAATGACATTTGAATGGGATGAAAAGAAGAATGCCATAAACAAGAAGAAACACGGTATTTCATTTGAAATGGCAGTCCGTGTTTTTCTTGATGAGAAGCGTGTTGAAAAACTTGATCTTGAGCATTCAACGCTTGAAGAAGAGCGGATAAACATAATCGGACGGGTTTCTGACATGCTGGTTCTGTTCGTTGTTGCAACAGACAGAAAAGGAAATATAAGAATCATATCAGCACGAAGGGCTGAAGAAGATGAGGAGGAAGAATATTATGAAAACTATGACGCTCGATGAAGTAAAGAAACTGCCGCCTTTGACAGAAGCAGAAATAAAAGAAGCAATGAGCTTTAAGAATACAGATTTTTCAGACTGTCCTAAAATGACAAAAGAAGAGCTAAAAGAATTCAAACCTTGGTATGAGGTTCATCCAGAATGGGTCAAGATGAAGAAAGGAGACGTTCATACAAAAATAGATCTTGATATCTTGGATGCATTGAAAAAAGGCGGAAAAGGATATCAGCAGAGGTTGAATCAGGCTTTAAGATGGGCATATGAAAATCACTGTCCTTATTTAACAGTCTGATTTGATTTTTTGAAAACTGGTCTAACTGGTCAAAACTGGTTCTGACCAGTTTTTTTGTTTTAAATGCAGTAAATACAAGGATTTAGTAAAACTGGTCAGAAAATCTTGCGGAGAAAGAGGATAGTGTACAATAAAGTTCGCAATTTGTGGTAGAAAAAAGCCATTGAAAATTCCAAAATGTTAGTTACCATAACAAACAAAAAAGGAAAAAACAATAATATAACTTTTTTCATAATTTTTATTTTAAAAGACATATAGTAAAAAGTCAAATAGGATAATTATTGGGAGAAAAATAAGCATTATACAGGGGGCGGAATATGAGAAAATGTATTTGATTTTTTTAAGAAAGAGTAGATAATTAATCAAAACAGCGTTTGGGGCGTTGCGGGGGCAGGAACTCTGTGATTGCTGCCCCCGCAAGAATGGGTGGCGGAAGACCGCGGAGCGGGCTGGAGACAGGGGAAGGCTTTCCCCTACAAAAAAATGAAAAAAAATCTGCTGGCATTAAGTTTAATATTTCTCTTTATTTTCAGAGTCTGGGCCCTTCCGAATCCTGCGTTTGATGAGGGGCATGAGGAAAATACGCCGCTTTATTTTGGAAATCCTTCTGATGCGTCGGGGAATCTTGAGGCTGAGGATGTGGGGCAGAATTATTTTATGGAAAAAGCCCAGTTTTCACTTTCTTATAACAGTGAAACCTTGAATCCTGCCTGGGTGGCCTGGCACCTTTGTTCGGCTGATTTGGGTGAGGCGGACAGGTCTGATTCTTTCCGTCCGGATGCGGAACTTCCTGAGGGCTGGTATGCGGTTCGTAAAAATGATTATAAGTTTCCTTATTATGGTTTTGACAGGGGGCACATTTGTCCTTCGGCAGACCGCACTGCTACGAAAGAAGATAACAGTGCAACTTTTCTTATGACGAACATGGTTCCTCAGTCGCCGGATAATAACCGCATTGTCTGGGTGGCGCTGGAAAAGTATGAGAGGGAGCTTGTTTTGCAGGGAAATGAAGCTTACATTTTTGCAGGGCCCTATGGAAAGGGTGGCACTGGTGATAAAGGATATTTTGAAGAGATTTCCGTTACGCAAAAAGATGGCAGTGAGCTTTCTATAACCGTCCCGTCTCACATCTGGAAAATCATCCTTTTTATGCCAGCCGGCGAAGATGATATGAATCGCGTGGCGGCCGAGGCCCGGGTAATTGCCGTGTGTGTTCCCAACGAAAAAGGCTGCGGTAAAAATGGCAGCTGGGAACAATACCTTTGCAGTGTTAATTATATAGAAGAAATTACAGGTTTTGATTTTTTTGAAATGTTGCCGGATGAGCTCGAAGAAGAATTTGAAAGTTCCGTGTTCTCGTGGTATACATATAATTGAGGATTGTGTTTGGCAAGCGCCGCGGCGGGCTTGGCAGATATAGTTCTCAAGAACTCGACTATTTTAAGGATATTCTATGAATAACAAGATTAAAGATTTATTGTCAAAACTGACCCTTGAAGAAAAAGCCGGACTTTGTTCCGGTAAAGATTTCTGGCGTACAAAACCTGTAGAACGCCTGAATATTCCTTCTGTTATGGTGAGCGATGGACCGAGCGGCCTTCGTACTCAGGTAGACAATGGTTTTAATGAAAATGATTCTCGAACAGCGGTAAGCTTTCCTTCCGGCTGTGCAACTGCTTCAAGCTTTGACCGAGAACTTTTGGGCCGTCTTGGAGAGATTCTTGGTGAAGAAGCAAATAACTATAATGTTTCAACAGTGCTTGGTCCTGCAATCAATATTAAACGTTCGCCACTTTGTGGCCGCAACTTTGAATATCTTAGTGAAGACCCTTATATTTCGGGGGAGCTTGGTGCCGCTTATATAAAGGGCGTGCAGTCTAAAAATGTTGGAACTTCTGTAAAACATTTTGCTGCAAACAATCAGGAAACAAACCGCTTTTCTGTAAGTGAAGAAGTTGACGAGCGTACCCTGCGGGAAATCTATCTTGCGGGCTTTGAAACCTGCGTAAAAAAATCAGCTCCAACTACAATCATGTGCTCTTATAATGCTATAAACGGCGAGCTTTCCAGCCAGAACAAATGGCTTTTGAAGGATGTCCTTCGTGAAGAGTGGGGCTATAAGGGAATGGTTGTTTCTGACTGGGGTGCTGTTTATGACCGCGTTAAAGGTATTAAAGCTGATTTGAGTCTTGAAATGCCTTATTCTGGCGGGCATACAGATAATGATATTGTAGAGGCTGTTAAGGCTGGAAAACTCACAATGGATGAGCTTGATGAAGCGGTTTCTCATGTTCTCGAGATGGTTTTTAATTATGTTGAGAATAAGCAGAGCGGCGTTTTTGATATGGAAAAAGATCATGCTGAATCCGGACGTATTGCAGAAGAATCCTGCGTGCTTCTGAAAAACGATAAGCTTGCTGATGGGGCAACTGTTCTCCCGGTAAAGGCTCCTGCAGAAAAAGTTCTTTTTGTAGGCTGCTTTGCAGAAAATCCTCGTTATGGTGGAGGTGGAAGTTCAAAAATCAAATGCTATAAAATGACGAGTGCTGTTGATGCAGCGCGCGACGCTGGTTTGAATATCAAATATGTAAAAGGTTATAACGAAGATTTTGTAACTACAAGTGAGGCCCTTACTAACGAAGCTCTGGAAGCTGCCCGCAAGGCTGAAGCAGTAATTGTTTTTGCAGGGCTTCCGGAAAGTTTTGAAACTGAAGGTGCTGACCGAACAAATCTTGATATGCCTGCCGTTCAAAACGAACTGATAGAAAAACTTGCCGGAGTGAATCCTAACATTGCTGTAGTTCTTCACAATGGTGCTCCTGTTGCAATGCCTTGGATAAATAAAGTTCCTGCAATTCTTGAATGTTATCTTGGCGGAGAAAATATTGGAAGTGCTCAGGTAAATCTTCTTTTTGGAAAGGCAAATCTATGCGGAAAGCTTGCAGAAACTTTCCCTCTTAGAATAGAAGATACTCCATGTTATATGTACTATCCTGGAAACGGACGCACCTGCCTTTATGCCGAAGGAATCTTTGTAGGTTACCGCTGGTATGATGCCCGCAAGATGCCAGTCCTTTTCCCATTTGGTCACGGCCTCAGTTATACAAGTTTTGAATATTCAGATCTCAAGCTTTCCAAAACTGCTTTTAAGGATACTGATGGGGTAGAGGTAAGCCTTACTGTAAAAAATACCGGCGCGGTAGACGGAAAGGAAATTGTTCAGCTTTATGTAAGTGATAAAACCGGTGTGGAAATCCGTCCTGAAAAAGAACTTAAGGGCTTTGAAAAAGTTTTCCTCAAAGCTGGAGAATCAAAAGTTGTAAGCTTTAAGCTGGATCAGCGTTCTTTTGCTTACTGGAACACTGACACAAAGCAGTGGTATGCTGCGTCTGGAACTTATGAAATTATAATTGGAGCTTCGAGCCGGGACCTTCGTCTTTCTGCAAAGGTTGATGTTACTTCATCTGGCAAAAAGGCTTTTACAATTACACCACAAACTACAATGGGCGACATGCTGCGCAACCGTGAAATGGCTGCCCTTATAAAGCCTGAATTTGAAAAAGCCTGCGAAGCTGTAATCGGAAATCTTTCGGATGAAGAATTTGCAAGACAGTTTCCATTTACAAAGGCTGCAATGGTAGAAATGACAAAGAGTAATCCCTTCCGTTCAGGCAGAGGAAAAAATGGCCTTACAATGGAAGATATCTTAAAACAGGTTGAAAACTATAATAAGGCCTTAGAAAAATAAAAAAATACTCAGGCGAAGAATTATTTTACATTCAGGATGTTTGCACTGCGGCCATCCTGAGTGTAGATTTTCTGAGGGTTAGTATTGTCAAGCACCGGTGTGAGCCCTATGTAATAACTGTAATAATATTTGCCGGCAGGCAGAGGAAGTTCCAGTTCATAGAGGCCCGGTGCAGTTTCTGTGAGCTCGTAAATCCAAGGATCCCAGTTTGTAAAGGTTCCTGCAAGATGGATTTTCTGACCGCTTTCGCCCTTGTAGATAAAATGTGCAAAGTCGTTACGCGGTGACTCAGTGTAAACGTTAATGCTTCCTAAATTATCAAGTTTTGAGAAAAAGAGATTTACGTTTTCGTCGTATTCTTTATTTGGATTCAAAGGATCAGTTGTCCAAAGCCCGTCAAAAACAAGTCTGTAGCGCAATTCCGTAAATTTATGCTGACGTTTATAAACGTAGAACATGTGTTTACGACTGACATTTTCTTCATCATCCTTCTGCGTGAGAATCTGGAAAGGATGAATCACCTTGTAATCTTCAAAATCAAAGGCAATACCAACAAAGCGGTGCCGTGTATCCGCAGTGAAAATAATATAATCATCGGTGACTACAGGAGCCCCCGGTTTATCAATGCCATGCAAAAGTGTATCAAGCTCAAAATTCTGATAATTAGTCTGTTCAGCAGCAAATAATGGGCTCGCAAAAAGTAATCCCACAACCATCACCGCAAAGAGTAAAATAAGCTTTTTCATACTGTGATTATCGGAGTTTAAAGTGGAGAGTTTAGTACAAGTATAATATACATATACTGAGATTTAAAATATTGAATTAAGCATATGACGGTGATTTTATGATTCGGATGTAGAGAATTTACGATGATTTAAAATTGATATGCGCGAACGGAGAAAATACCCAATCTGCATCGCCAGGGGCGAGCGAAAGCGTAGCTGTAGCGAGTCAAATTTCCACTGCCTGGCGCCCGCAGAGTTGGGCCTTTTCGCAGTGGAAGCATATCAATTTTAAAGATTTCCTATATTATATATTTCTCTTAAGTCAAATCTAAAATCATCCGTTCATATAAGAAGAAAGTAAAAGGTACATATTATACTTGTAATTTACAAGGGTTGTGGGGTAAAATTAAAGTAGTATGCCAGGATTAAGTCAGCTTAAACAATTCAGCAGTGATATTCTTTCGCTGGGTGACGAGATAAATCTTCGTGCCGCTCGCGGTGAAAAGCCTGTAAAAATCGAGATTCCAAAAGACATTGAAGATATAAATGACTCAGAAGAATTTGTTCTTGGTATGCCTGTTATTGAGGCCGAGCCTGAAATTTCCAGTGCCGACGAAGACCTTTCTGACTTAACTGCCCTTGTTAATCCTTCCGCTGCAAAATCTGATAAATCTGGCGAAGCTGAACCAGCCCCAAGCTTTGAAGCACCTGATATGTCAGCCCTTCTTAATCCGGTTGTTGCTGATAATGCTGATGATGCCGGAATGCCAGACCTCTCAATGTTTGACGAACCAGAGGAAGCTGAAGAAGATGTTGTTGAAGAAGAACCAGAAGAAATATCTATCGCTGATATGGGACTTGATGCCCTGCTTGCAGGCGGTGGTTTTGATGAACCAGAGCCAGTGCCAGAACCGGAGCCGGCTCCTGCAGAAACAGCTCCAGCCCCAGAAGTTCCTGATTTTGACATGAGCGTGCTTGATTCAGTTGAGCCGCTTGATGAAGCAGAACCGCTTGTCGAGGCAGCTCCACTTGATGACCCAGAAACTCTTGAAGATATGCCATCTCTTGATGAAATGGAGCCTCTTACAGAAGCGGCACCAGGTGATGCACTTTCACTTGATGATCTTATGGGGTCTGGCGATTCAACAGGTGCCGGCGATGTAATGTCGTTTGACGATGCAGCTCCAGCAGATGAAGCGGCCGTAGCAGAGAATGCCTCTTCTTTCGATGAACCTGTTTCCCTGGATGATGTTCCTTCTTTCGATGAACCTGCTGTCACTGAAGAAACACCTTCTTTCGACGAAGCTGCTCCTTTAGAAGAATCTCCTTCTTTTGATATGTCAGAATCCTTTGATGCCGCTTCTCCTCTCGAAGAAGCTCCTTCATCAGATTCATTCGACATGCCGGATTCTTTTGATATTCCTGAAGTACCAGAGTCATTTGATGAAACGGCAGAAACTCCCGAAAACTCTGAACCTTCTGAAACTCCAGATGCTTCAATGGATCTTCCTTCTTTTGATTCATTTGACGAAGCTGCTCCGGAAGAGTCTGCTTCAGAAGGTGGTTCGACAGAACTTGAAGAACTTGGTGATTTAGATTTTGAAATTCCAGAAGAAGCTCCTGCGGAAACTGCAGGTGAAATAGAAGCTGCAGAGCCGGCAGAAAGTTCAGAAAAAGACAGCGGAATCCCGGATGGTCTTTTTGATGCCGGCGACTTTGATTTAGGCGGCGCTGCAGAAGGTGGAGATACACCAGACTTCTCTGCAGAAGACGAGATTCCAGATTATGATACTTCAGGTCTTGATGATGAAGGCGGTGAAGAGGCTGCCGAAGGTGATGAAAATGCTCTATTAGAAGTATTTGATACTTCAGAAATGGAAGGTATGGACTTTGGCATTCAGGATACAGACTCACAGCTTGGCGGAGGAGGTGAGGGCGACTTTGAATTGGGCTCTCACGACGACTTTGCCATGGAAGGTGAATTTGAAATTCCAGGCTTCTCAGACGTTGCAACTGCAAAGGAAGAAAAATCTTCTAAGCCAAAACTTGCTACAGGCAAAGACAAAACTAAAAAGCCTAAGGGAAAAGGCAAGAATAAAGATCTTGATGAACCAGATTTTTCTGAAGCGGCAGAATCAGAAGATCTGCCACCTAATACTCTTTCAGACGCACAGTACAAGGTATTCCTGAAAAATCTTTCAGAATATCCGCTCAATGTTCGACTTGCCTTTGAAGACTTTATTGTTCAGGACGAATTTACAGACGACGCTGAATTTGAAATCATAGAAAAAATTCTCAACAAGGCTCCTGCACGTACAGTTGCAGGTATGCTCGAGAAGATGCTCGATACTTCTATCCCGATTCCGCGTGATTTTGAACACCGAACTGCTGCAGAGTACGAAGCATATAAAAAGTCTCTGTCTTATCAGCTTAGAAATAAGATTATTCCTGGCGTTCTGCTTGGTCTTTTGCTTACAATCGTAGGCTGGGGACTTGTTAAATTCACAAATTACTGTATTTACAGACCTCTCAAAGCAAATTCTCTCTATAAACAGGGTTATGCTTTACTTCAGGCAGATGAATATCCACAGGCAGAAATGCGTTTTGAAGAAGCTGTTAAGAAAAGAATCAATAAAAAATGGTTCTTCAAATATGCCCGTGGTTACCGCGAACATAAACAGTATCAGCGGGCAGGAAACATGTATCAGAATATTCTGCGTTACTTCAGACACGATAAGATGGCCGGTCTTGAATATGCTGATATGGAGCTTAATGATCTTGCAAATTACGAGCGTGCAGAAGAAATCGTACGCCGCGAGGTTCTCGATTATCATATAAATGATGCAGATGGAATTCTCAAGCTTGGTGATGTATTCCTGGAGTGGGGTACAGAAAAAGATCCTTCAAAACTTGAGCTTGCCCGCGAACAGTATGCAACTCTTATTCAGCTTTATAAACCAACAGATCTTTATATGTCGCGCATGATGCGTTACTTTATTCGAACGGATAATCTGCGCGAAGTTATTCAGATGCAGAAAACTTTTGAAAACCGCGAAAAGTCTCTTGGTTCGGATGACTGGACAGAGCTCAGCGGCTACCTCCTCGACAAATACTATGGCGCTCTTGCTCCATCAGAAGAATATCTGCGTTTTGAAATTGAAGGCCTTCGCGGACTTCTTTTACGCGCAGTTAAAACAAATCCTGATAATCCTATTGCTCAGTATAATCTTGCAAAATACTTCCTTAAAACAAATGAAACTTCGGCAATTGAATCGACTCTGCAGCGCGCAATCGAAAAGTTTAATACAGTTCCTTCTATGAAAAAGCGCGACCTTTACAAGTATATTGATTCATACCGCCTGCTTGGTGAACATTATATTGGCACTACAGATTATCTTCAGGCTCAGGAGCAGTTTGCAGAAGGTATTTCCCTCTTTACAACAGAACGCGATAATGCCGGATTCGAAGGAACTCCTGCAATCGGTAAGCTTTATGAAGATATGGGTGACATCAAGTACACAATTTCTGGTGATTATGATGACGCTCTCTTCAATTACAAGTATTCGGTTGAACTTGAAAACGATAGTCCTTCTATCCGTTACCGCATAGGATATATTCAGTATAAGAAGAAGAATTATTCAGAGGCTCTCGGCGCCTTTATGAAAGCCGGCGACGGTAATGTAAAAGAGCGAAATCTTATGCTTGCAATGGCAAATACTCTTTACCTGCGTGGTGATGATTATGCTGCACAGGGCTATTACAATCAGCTGATTGATGAGCTTGACGACAATATTGCAGAAAACGGACTTGTTCTTCCACAGGCAAATGTAAAAGATTACGACTTGATTAATACTTATTTGTATGCTTCTAACAATTACGGTGTAACTCTTTACAAGCTTGCTAAACGTACTGGAAACAGTGCCCTTAATGCCCAGGCTATGGTTCAGTTGAGCCAGTCTGTTCGTGCATGGGATGCACTTACTCGTAACCAGCAGTCTATGGTTCGTCTTGAAGGCAGTAATCTTGCAGAACAGAATATAAAATACATTACACATCCGATTCCAGAATTTGAACCGTCTGTTTATACCGATATTTCAAAAACACTGCTCGATAATGAGCGTCTGTAGAATGCGGAACGGGCGGAAGTTATGAATGGTCAAAGATCCAGAAATTTTATATACGGAATAGTAGAACGCCAGCGACTCAACGCAATCTTTAAGGAGCTTTTCCGAAAGTCCATTCATATCTGTTCGAGCTTTATTCCTTTATTTTTGAAGTTTGCTTACTGGCCGGTAATAGGACTTTTAGTTCTGGCCCTTGCAGTTTATACAGTAAGTGAGATTTTACGTTCAAAAAATATTGAAATACCTTTGATTTCCAAGGTTACAGAAATTGCCGCCCGTAAGCGGGACGAAAACCGATTTGTTCTGGGACCGGTTACTCTGGTATGCGGTATTCTTCTTGCAGCTCTTCTGCTTCCTTTAGATTGTGCCCGTGTTGGAATTTTTGCCCTCTCTTTTGGAGATGGACTTGCAAGCCTTATGGGAAAACTTATAGGAAAAATCACAATTCCTGGTGCCCACGGAAAAACAGCAGCCGGAAGTCTTACCTGTTTTGCAGCAGTTTTTGTTTCAACCTTCTGCTGCTGTGGAAACTGTTTTGTTGCGCTTTGCATAGGTCTTGCTGCAATGTTTATAGAAGTTCTTCCACTTTCTGATTTTGATAATCTTATTATTCCGCCAGCGATTGGATGGATATATTTACTATTGATTTAAGGTCGACAAGTGCAAATAGATTTTCGATTGTCGCTCAGGCACAGCCTTCGCTCTGAGGCTTTCTTTCGATGAACCTAAAGCAACCCTGGCGGCTTGCTTTTTAACGGTTCTTCAATAGTCGCCTAATCTATCCAAAGATAGTGTTTGTGGACTTCGATCAGGTAGATGTAGGTGCCGCACCCCAGTAGAATCATTCCGGAAACGAGAGTTGCAATATTATAGCAGTAGAAAAGCAGTGTATAACCAATACAAAGAAGAACAAAGCCAATTGTCATAATCTGCTTATATTCGTTTTTTCTGTTTGTGTAAAATAAAGAAATTGCACTTACCACACAGGTAAGCATTGCAAAGCCTCTGATTGCCTTAACATAGCCGTAAGAAATGCTGTAGTTTGGAAGTATTACAGCAGTATTTAAAGGAATCACTTCAGCAAAGAAGAGAGAAATAATAATCAGAATGATACAGTTGCGGTCTGTATTCTGTTTAAGTTCATCAGAATTCATAACTGTGTTTCCCATCAAAGCGAGGGGAGCAAGAAGCCTTGCAAAAAGATTAACGTTTCCAACCTTTACAAGAAAAAGGGAAAAAGTGTTTGAAAGGCGGAAAATCGGTACAAGGATTCTCGAAGAGTCACAAAGACAGGCTGCAAGGAAGAGAAGAAAAAATGCAATATCTGGAGCCTGAGTTTTTTGAAAGCTGTGATAAATTATTTTGGTTGTAATGCAGACGTAAAGCATCAGAGCGAAGATGCCCGCAAAAACACAGACAGGGTTATAACTGAATAAAAAAAAGTCTGAAATATCTTTTGTGTAAACCTCCGGCAATTCAAGACTTTTTGTAAAAAACTGATAGCCGGCAGAAAAAGCTGCAAGTAAAAGGCAGGTAATTGCAATAATAAAGAAAATAAAAGTTACCCTGTTTCTGAATCTTATTGTCATAATTTAAAGATAACGTGAAGACAAATAATAGTAAAGAGTTTAATTTTTATTCCGAAAATTTAATAAGATAATGTCGCAAACATGCCAATAGGGAGGAAGCTATAAATGAAAAAATCTTTTGTTTGCAGTCTGTTTTTGATTATTGGTCTTTCTGCTTTGTCTGCAGGAGACGTTGCAACCTTTGTTGATAAGGGGTTTTCTGAAGACGGAAAATATTATGTGTTCGGTCAGTACGGAAAAACTGATAAGAAATTTCAGGGCTGGGCTGAGCTTTATCAGGTAGATATTGCTGCAAATGATTATACAGATAACGGCGTTTTTAAGACAAAGCCTTCTGCTGTAACTGCCGGTAAAAATGGCCGCGAAGTTTTTGAAGCGCTTGAAGGAAAAAGCTTTTATTATTTTAAGGATTTAAAGTGTGAGACGGCTAATCTGGAGCATGTTCTTTATATTCTTGATGATGTAAATAAAAGTGGAACTGACGAAATTGTATTTAAGGATTTCCGTAGTGCAGATATTGATAATGCTGATGTTTACCGTATCAAGCTATATCCTACAGTGAATGGAAGTGGAAAAAATGCACGTTCTTCATTCTACATCATGCTTGAAAAAACAGATGCTGCCGGCCAGGTGCTTATGAGCCGCAAAATCGGTAATCCGGATATAAACCGCAAGGGTGTTACAAACTATAAGATAGAACGCATTTTCTGTGACAAGTCTGAAAAAAATCTTATCTTTGTAATTGAAAAGATGATAGAAGATGATACAGGAACTTCTATCAGATATATGATTGAAGCTGCACAATTTTAAAATATTTTTCTGAAATTTTGTAGGAAATGTTCATTTAAAGACTATATTATATATAGATAAAAAGCACGGTCATCAGGCCGTGCTTTTTTTATTTCTTTTACTATTTTCAATGTAACGGAGGTTATATGAAAAGAAAAGAAATAATGATTTTGCTGAGTCAGACTTTTGTACTTTGCACTTGTGTTTTGCTTTGTGTTATTCCTCTTTCCTGTAAGTTGACAGAAGAAGGAATCCGGATTACAGCAGGAGATTATGCTGCTCCTGTAATAGAAAATCTGGAGATTCTGGACGGGCGTACCTTAAAAATGGATTTTTCAGAAAGGGTAAAAGTAAAGTCTGTTGTAGTATCAAAAATGATAAAAAACATTTCTGATTCTATGGAGCATTCAGATACAGTAGAGGCGTCTCCTGCTCTTCTTTCGGCCGGCGGCAAAAACGGCAGCATAGAAACGCAAAGCGAGCTTTCTGAAGACGGGCTGACAGTAACTTATACTCTTGCACACGAATGTGAAATCGGAGAAAATTACGAGCTTTTTGGAGTCGCAGAAGATGTTACGGGAAACTCTATTACTTTCTGCATTCCTTTTGTCGGATATAATTCGCGCGAGCCTGAAATTATTATGACAGAGCTTCAGATAAAGTTCACGGGAAAATCCGGGAAAAAAGAGGTGAACAGGGGCGAGTATGTAGAATTCCTTGTATTAAAAGGCGGCAATCTTGGCGGTCTTGAGCTTGCAAGTGGTATGGATGGAGAAACAAAAAAATACTGTTTCCCACCGGTTGATGTAAAGGCTGGTTCGGTTTTTCTTGTTCACTTGAGAACAGCTGGTGAAGGTTGTATTGATGAGCGCGAAAACTTGAATGAAGCAACAGCTGAACATTCTGCAGATGGTATACTTGATTTATGGTCAGAAAATACAGAAGCAAGATTTAATGACAGTGCAGATGTTATTCTGCTCAGAAATTCTTCCGGTGATATTCTGGATGCCTTTATGTATGCAGATGAAAAAACTCTGGAATGGAAAAAGGGTGCGGTAATTTTTGCAGGGCAGGCGGTAGCGGCTGGCATTTATGATGGAGAGGAAATCTCTGAAGCAGTTTTGAATAAAAGTACAACACCATTAAAATCCTTTACAAGACTGGATGCCGAAGCTTTGCAAAATGCGGTAAAGGCCGGAGAGCAATATACTTACCCTGTAAAAAATAATAAGTCGCTATGGAAAGTTGAAACAGTGTCTCCGGGACTTCTTTCTGTGGGAACGCTTTAATATTCCTGGTTTTTATGTTACATTTTCCCGTATGGTAGAATTATTAGCTCCTGCGGGAAATATTGAATCGCTCGACGCCGCTATTGGTGAAGGCGCGGACGCTGTTTATCTTGGTTTGCGTAGTTTTAATGCGCGAATGCGAACAAGTAACTTTGCATGGAATCAGTTTGAGGCAGCCGTTGAAAGCCTTCATAAAAAGCAGAAGAAGGTATATGTAACTGTAAATACTGTCTGCGAAGAACGTGAAACTGAGCGACTTTATCGTTTTCTCTCTTATCTGAATGAAATAGGGCCGGATGGTCTTATTGTGCAGGACTATGCCATTATGCGAATGGCTCAGGAATTCTTTCCGAATCTTGAGCTTCATGCTTCTACCCAGATGAATGTAGAAAGCAGCAATGCAGTTCGACTTTTGCAGGGCTGCGGTGTAAAGCGTATGGTTCTTGCCCGTGAGCTTGGTCTTGAAGAAATCAAAAAAATCAAAAGTGAAACCGGTGCAGACCTTGAAGTTTTTGTTCACGGAGCTTTGTGTGTAAGTGAAAGTGGTCTCTGCCTCTTTTCCAGCTTCCTTGGTGGTAAGTCTGCCAACCGTGGTATGTGTACTCAGGCATGCCGCCGTTTTTATACAGCAGAGGTTCCGGGTGGAGTTCGTCAGGGCTATTATTTTTCTCCATGTGATCTTGAACTGATTGAAAAGATTCCAGACCTTATTGAAGCAGGTGTTGATTCCTTTAAGATTGAAGGACGTATGAAGAGTGCGGAGTATGTAGGAAGTGTTGTTTCTGCCTACCGTTATGTTATTGACCATTATAAAGAAGATAAAAAAGGTGCTATTGCTGCCGGTAAACGTATGCTTGCTTCTGACTTTGCACGCACAAAAACTTCTTACTGGTATGGCTTTAAATCGCTTGAAGACGGTGTAAATAATGCTGCCTCTGCAATTTTAAATCCGGATCAGGCTGGTGGAACAGGTATTTATCTGGGAAAGATTTCTGCTACAAAACCAGCTCCTAAAGAACTGGTTGCAGCAATTACAGAAAATATGAGCGAAGACATTCCTCAGGAGCAGCGTCATATTCAGATGGCCTTGCTCAAAGGCGGTTCTTACGATCCTGATCCTGGTGACTCAATCCGTCTTCATAAAAAAGATGATACCGGACGAGTGAGCCACAAGGTTCATTCTGTAGAAGTAAAAGATGATGGCGAGAAGCGCTGGATTGATATTCCTGGCGGTTTTTCTGTTGGTGATGAAGTTTATCTGCTTCAGATTAAAGCAGGTTCAAAACGATATAACCGCGTTCTTCCAAACGACCTTGGTCGCTACAGAAAGCAGCCAAAAGATGAACGCCTTCCGATTCTCGACCTTACTCCTGTTGCAAACAAAGAGCTTACATATTTCCCGGAAGGTATTTATGCGCAGGTATCTTCTGTTCAGGATGTATTTGCAGTTCAGGGACTTAAGCCTGTCCGCCTTATTCTTGAATACAACAGCGAAACTTCTTACGATCTTTTGAATCACAAAACAGTTTTACCTTTCTCTAAAAAACAGATTTTCATTTCACTTGATCCCTTCTGTTCTGCAGCTCAGGAAGACAAGTTGAAGGAAGAACTCGACAAACTGATTGAAGACGGCTATATGAACTTTGTTGCAAATAATATTGCTCATCTTCAGATGCTCAAAGGAGCTAAGGTAAATATTATTGCAGGTCCATATTTATATACTTTCAACCGCTGGGCAGTAAGCTGGCTTGAAAACCAGAATGTAGGTGCTTTTATAATGCCTTACGAAAACTCACGCCGCAACCTCGAAGCAACTTACGAGCAGAATGTTCGTGCCCGTGTGCTTGTTCCTGTTTTTGCTTATCCTGCACTTTTCCGTATGCGTTTTAAGCTTCCTTCAGATTATGACTTTACTTATTTTGAAGATAAGGAAGAAAAAGTTTTCAAAGTAAACTCAACTGCAGACGGTTCTTTTGTTATGCCGGAAGAGCCTTTCTCAATTACGGATAAAACAGATTTCATTACTTCATCTGGCTTTAAGCGCCTTCTTATTGATTTTTCAAAAACAAAGGTTTCTCGCAGTCAGATTAAGGCTATTACGACTTCGATGGTGAAGGGCCAGCCTCTCCCTGGCGTTTCCCGCTTCAACTGGAAAGACGGCTTTTATTCTCCTCAGCAGATCGAAGAGTACCGTCTTGCCAATGAGCGTGCCGCAGAACGTAAGGCATCCGCCAAATCTCCCGCCGCACCAAAAGGTAAGCGCGGCGGAAAACTTGGTAAGCGCCGCTAGAATACTGCTTCCTCCTCCACAGGAACCTTTTCTGCTACTGCCTCTTCGGTTTTTACTTCAACTGTCTGTTTTTCTGCAGCTTCCTCTGTTTTCTTTACAGGCTTGTACTCTATGTGTTCTGCAACCACATAGATTTTGCTTAAGCTTTTACCTGCATCGTCTTTCCATGTATCCTGCTTGAGTCTTCCTACAACGCGAACGCCTCGTCCTTTTTTAGCTCTCTCGCTGCAGTATTCTGCCATTTTTCCATACGCTTCAACATCAAAAAAGGATGCCTCATTTACATCTTCATTTTTTCTGTTTTTATAAAAGCGGTTTACTCCCATGGTAAAAAGACATTTTTTGAAACCAGGAGCAGGCTCCGAAAGCACAGCATCACGCACAAGGTTTCCTTCCAAAATCAACGAATTCAACTGGTTCATATTACAACCTCTTTGTTATAAAAAAATGTAAATGATTTCCGGCCGGGCAATCACTGTTCGGATACAAAATCCGTACAACTATATAATTGCCTCAATATTCGTTTTTGGACAAAATTTGAGAAAAAAAGTTTAAAAAGTGAGAAAAAAGTCATGGGACTGTCTAAAAAGTATTGTCATGCTGAACCTTCGCAGCATAGCTGCTCGGAGACTCGCTAAAAACAGTCCACTGGACTGTTTTTACACTGCTACGCAGTTCCGCCCCTATGTTTCAGCATCTTTTTTGAGATCCTGTAACAAGTTCAGGGTGACTCTGTCATTACTGGAAATTGCTTACCAGACGCAGCATATAAAGAATTACGTATTCAGTAAGTGCCTTTTCTTCCTTGATTTTCTGCATGTTTGGAGTGTTTACAAGGGTTTTTGCAAGATTTTCAACACGTTCGCGGGTGAAGGAGTTTGCGGAAAGAGATTTCACAACACGTCTTGTATAATCACGGATAAGAGAATTAACGTCTTCGGTAAGATTATTATAGGCGTCTTTGGAAATCATCTTGTTCCACTGCTTTGTAAGGTAGTTCAATTCACGGTCGATAGTAGAACCTTCTGGAATAAGGTTTTTTGCAATTTCCTTTGCATTCTTTGCAAGAGCCTGTGTTTTAGACTGTTTTGGAGCGGACTCTGTTTTCTTTTCTTCGCTATCATCTTCAAAAGGATTTTTTTCGATAACAGTTTTTGTAGCAGCAGCTTTCTTTTCTTTTGTTCTTCCGCTGAAGAGACTGATAATCCAGGAGATAACCGGAATTGTATAATAGAAAGGCAGTCTTGATTTTGCATTAGCTAAAATCTTTGAGTTTCTGAGCATAAGAAGATCGCTATAAGGCAAAAGCTTTCCATCTACAAAAAGGTGGAAGCCCTCGATGTTATCTTCATTTATTTCGTAAGAGAGAATGGTCATAAAGTTTGCATTCAAAAGTGCATAAAGAATAGGGGAGTTCTTTTCTACAAGCTCATGAAGGCAGGCTTCAAACTCAGAGGCATTTGACATTTCCGGCAGGCGGTCATAATCAAGCATAGTCTCATACCAGTGATCTTCGAGCGCTTTTTCTATAGAGTCGTGAGCTTCGTTACAAAGACGAACAACTACCTGAGGAACCTTTTTCTTATAAACGTAATAGCGGGTTCCAGATTCAACTTTGAAAACAAGCAGCTGAGGAAGCTCATTAGCTTCTCCGTCTGTAGTCATTTTCTGCAGGAAATCCTTAAGGTCATCTTCTGTATACTGACCGTAGAGAAGGCGGCCGTTGTTGTCATGGAACTTAAGAATCTGCGGCATGGAATAGAAGTAAGGTGGTTTTGCAAGAGCAGATTCAAGCTCCTTGATTGCTTCTGAACGTTTGTGATCATTCTGGAATTTTTCTTTAAGGTAAGTACTGTGAGTTTCAAGAATCTGAACAGCCTGAAGAATGTTTGTATCTTCTGTTGTGCGGTCTGCAATTTTTTCAAAGTCCTGACGGATGTAATAAAGCGATTGGTTCCAGATGTAATAATCTTCTCCGTCGTTGAATTCTGCAAACTGATAGTTCTCTGAATCAACAAAGTGTGTATAAAAATTCTTTATCGAAATCTCTTTTGTAGGATTTGTACTGCGGAGTTTTTTCAAAAAGTAATCATGAAATTCTTCTTTTTTAAGAATCTTGCGAACCTTCTGCTGGGCAGTGTCGAGAAGAACTTTAATCGGAACACAAGCCGGAATAAGCATTGGAGGAAGGTCTCTTGCAAAATCAAGAAGATATAAAAATGGAGATTTAGAGTTGTCCTTTTCAATTAAAAATGGAATGTACTGACTTACAGATTTGTGTTCAAGAATCTGGCTCGGAAACTGCTTTGGCAGGTCGGTACCCTGAGGAAAAAGAATGGCATCATTTTTCATCATCTCTTTGTAAACGTTTGCATATTTAGCAGCAAGGAAGGTGATGGAAACAATTGTTTTTTTGTTGTTTGCATTGATTATGGCAACAAGATGTTTTTCAGAAAGCCCCTGCAGTTCTGCTACGACAGTTCCTGAAGGATCACCCAGATATTTTACAAGTTCGCTTTGTTCTTCTACGTGATGCTCTGCGTATTTTTTTACATAAGTGCAAAATTCTTTGAGATCAATAAAAGGAGATTTTTGTTTTTCTGCATAATATCTGATAATTGAACTTAAATTAGATGTAGTCGCCATATTCCTATTTTATACCATATATGTGATTTTTTAAAGATGTTTATCGTGTTATGTGTGTATAGATGCCAGGCAACAGAATTATAAAATCATTCCCGTAATAAAATCTGTCGGACTCCCGCAGAAACTGTATGCGAACATGCTCGCTTTCCTTTTTTTGTGTAAGAATCATGCGGTTTTTGCGGGCAAAAATCCTCGGATTCTTTTTATGGCTAAGCGCCAAAAAACTCAAGAGGCAGTTCGCATCCATTTTCTGCTCCGTCCGTCAGATTAAATAATTTGAAATCTTAATAATAAAAGTTTTCTGTCCGCATTTATACACAAATCACCGAGTTCTATACAGAATTTATATATGTTATAAATCTCCATCAGGGGAAGGAGTGTAAAATATAATGCAAGGAACTCAGCACACGGCAATTACTTATTGCACAGGGATTTTTCACACGGGAGCGTTTTGAACATTTGACTGACTTTAAATTATTTATTGACAAACAGACTTCTATGTATTATATTTTACTACGACAGACGTAGTACGACAGACGTTGCAACGACACACAATGTAACGACAGACGTAATACAGGAGGTTGTATGATTGGAATCAGTAGTGATGTTATACGTGGTTATAACGACACTATGATTTTGTACTTACTCCAAAAAAAGCCTTCGTACGGTTATGAGATTTCTAAGGATATTAAGGCCTTATCCGAAGAAAAATACATCATAAAGGAAACTACCCTTTATTCGGCTTTTACGCGTATGGAAGCAAACGGTTATGTGGAATCTTATTCACAGGAAGCGGATAATGGTAAACGGCGAACTTACTATCGCATAACCGACAAAGGGCGGAGTTATTACAAAGACAAATGTGAAGAGTGGAACCTTACAAAAGAGGTTGTAGAAAACTTTATTACCCGTTAATGCGGAGTTTACAAATTGAAAGGAGAATCGAATGGAAACAATTAAGAACTATCTGGAATCAATGTTCCGTGGACTTCCTCTTACAGAAAAAGTTATGAAGGCTAAATCAGAGCTTCTTCAAATGATGGAAGATAAATACACAGAGCTTATCAGAAGCGGTAAAACAGAAAACGAAGCTGTAGGTGAGGTTATTCAGAATTTTGGAAATCTTGATGACCTTGCAGATGATCTTGGAATCAAAGAAATTTTGTATCAGACAAAGTATTCAGGAATTCAGCGCAGAAAGCTTTCTTTTGAAGAAGTAACTGAATATCTTGAAAGAAAAAAGCATGCAGCTTTAATGAAGGCTTTTGGAATTATGCTTTTTATAATAGCTGTGATTTTTCCTATTATGCTAGATGGATTTGGTTTAGATGAAACTCCAGCCGTTGTATTAATGTTCGTTTGCATTGGAATTGGAGTTGTTCTTGTAGTGGGTGCAAGTGCTCTTATGGAACAGTGGCGCTTTATAAAAACAGAGCCATGCAGCATTGATGCAGTTTCAATTGAATATCTGAAAAACCGAAACAGAGAATTTACTCCTACTTACAGCGTAATGCATTCTGTGGGAATTCTTTTGTGTATTTTATGTTTTACTCCGGCTATAATCTTTGATAATTATAGTGGACGCATTTGGGATAATCTTTCTGGGGCATTGCTTTTTGTTTTTGTTGGACTTGGAGTTTTCTGTTTTGTTTATTCAAATTCAATCAAAAGAACTTATACAAGACTTTTGGGAATTAATGAACAGACTGATTTTTCAGAGGACAGGGAAACAGGGGATAAGAGAATCCAGAAGGTTCAGAATCCAACTATCCGTTCTATATTAAAATGCTACTGGCCGGTAGTTACCTGTATTTATCTTTGTGTAAGTTTTTTGACATTTATGTGGCATCTTACCTGGCTCACATGGCCGATTGCTGCAGCAGTCTTTTCTGTGTTAATTGCTTTTGGAAGCACAGGCGAAAAGAAAAATAAAGGAGATGAATAATATGAAAAGGACAATACTTTTTGTAGTACTTGGAATTATTACTGTATGCTGTATCATTTATGGAAGTGCAAAAAATCTTGGTTTTGCTAATTCATTTACAGCCCGTGAAAAATCATATGATTATGATAAGCAGGGCAGTCGTGAAATAAATCAGATTCTTGAAAGTTTTTCAGAAATCCAAATACATACAAATATCATGTCGTTGACAATAGGAGAAGGACCTGAATTCAAAATTGATGGAACTTTCAGTAAAGAATCTCTCAGACCTCAGGTAAGTGTGAAAAATGGGCTTCTTCAGATTTCGCAGAATTCACCACAGAGAGGATTTGGTTCAGGTAACCAGAACTGTAAGGTGGTGATTACTATTCCCAGTGGAACGAATCTCTCTAATATTGATATCAATGCTGGTGTTGGTGATATAAGACTGAGAGATTTAACTGTAAATGATATTGATATTGATTTAAATGTCGGTGCAATTGATGTTCGTAAAGTTCAGCTTAATAACATCGAATGTGACAACAATGTTGGAGAAATATCAATTGAACCTGCAGCTGATTTGAGTGAATACAATATGGAGCTTTCTACAGATGTAGGGGAGGTTCGTGTGGATGGAGTGTCGTACAGGAAATCTTACAATTGCAGGCAGTCTGGCAGTTCAAAGAAAATTAAGGCAGACACCAACGTTGGTGAAATCAATATAAGATAAAAGCTAAAATAAGATTCTGTCATTTCTAACCTGTCATTGCCTTGTGCGTAAACAGCCAGCCAGTGACAGGTTTGTTTTTATAAGTGAAATTATCGTATTACACAATTATCGTATCACATTGAAATTAACCCGATAAAGGGTTAAAATATAAGTATGTTAATTTCAAATCGTGTTAGACAACTTAATCCTTATGTTCCTGGCGAGCAGCCCAAGGACCGTGTTTATATAAAACTTAATGCTAATGAAAATCCGTATCCGCCTAGTCCTGTAGTTCAGAAGGCTGTTATAGACTTTGTACAGAAGAATCCAGAAAAGCTGGGCTTGTACCCGGATCCGGATTCTCTTGAACTCCATGCCGCAATTGCAGATATGCTCAATAAGAGTGGCGGCGTTCTTTGCCGGGCCCGTGTAGAGGGAGGTGAAGTTCGTCCTTCAGACCAGGATAAGATTCCATTTACAGTTACTCCTGAGATGATTTATACAGGAAACGGAAGTGATGAAGTTCTGTCTTTTGTTTTTTATGCTTTCTTTGATTCAACCAAGCGTTTTGTAATGCCGCAGTTTACCTACAGTTTTTATCCGGTTTATGCAGGCTTTTACAATATTCCTATGGATCAGGTTCCGCTTAAGGAAGACTGGTCGCTTGATGTTGATGAAATGCTTTCACGCGCAGAAAAAAATCAGGGTGGTATTATTTTTGCAAACCCTAATGCGCCAACTTCACTTGGTCTTACCCGTGACCAGGTTCGCCAGATGATAAAGAAAGCTTCTTCTGATGAAATCTTTATTGTTGATGAAGCTTATGTTGATTTTGGCGGAGAATCTTGTATTCCTCTTTTGGCTGAGTTTAAAAATCTTGTGATTGTAAGAACTTTTTCAAAGAGCCTTTGCGGTGCCGGCCAGAGACTTGGTTATATTGTTGCAAATCCCGAGCTTGTGAATATTGTTACAACTGTAAAAAACAGTGTAAATCACTTTCCTCTGGATGCCGTTGCTCAGGTAAGCGGAAAAGCAGCCTGCGGTGATGTTGCCTACTATGCAGAAACTTCGCGCAAGGTTGCCCAGGTTCGGGATGATTTTTATAACTTTTTGTGCGATAAAGGGTTTTATGTATTGAAGAGCCAGACAAACTTTTTGTTTGCAAAACACCCTTCTATTTCTGGTGATGAACTGTATCAGAAGGTAAAGGCTCAGGGACTTTTGATAAGGCACTTTAATACACCGGGAATTGAAGATTTTGTGAGAATTACAATCGGAACCCCGGAGCAGATGTCGGAGCTTAGAAAGGCTATCGAGGGGATTTTAAGGGGCTAGGCTATAAGCTAATAGCTATTAGCTTATAGCTAATGGCTTGAAAGATGGAGATAATATGAAACTGTTAGTAATAAGTGACTTACACGCACACAATGATGTGCTCGATAAAATGGATTCTCTTTTTGAGCAGGCTGATGCTGTAATTTTTGGCGGTGACTTTGCTGAATGCTTTAAGCCTGAAACCGGAAAAGATACTCTTGAAAAACTCTGTTCAAAGCATGAAAACATTTTTGCTGTTCTTGGGAACTGCGATAACGAAGATTTTCTTGAAGAACTTGAGGCCCAGGATGTCAGCGTAGAAAAGTCTCTTGCCTTTCACGAGGGACTTGCTTTTGCGGGCAGTGGCGGCGGAACATATTTTACCGGCAAAACTGAATTTGAACGTACAGAAGATGAGTGTCTTTCTGATTTTGATATTGTTAAAAATAGTGTTGAACAGACTGGCGACGCTTCTTTATGGCAAAGTCTTATTCTTATAAGCCACAATCCTCCGGTTGGAGAAAAAATTGATTCTTTTGACGGAGAGCATCATGCTGGAAGTCAGAAGTTTACAGACTTCATTAAGGAAAATAAACCGCTGGCTGTTGTTTGCGGTCATATTCATGAAGGAGCCGGAATTGAAAAATTCGGAGATACTGTGGTAATTAATCCTGGAAGCCTTGGTGAAGCAGGAAGTTATGTCTGGCTCGAAGTTGAAAAAGACGGCGGAAACTGGAAGGTTGTAAAAAACGAAATGTGTAAGCTGTAAAAAATAATGTCATTCCGAAACAAGTTCAGGGTGACGTGTTTTAAAGGAGTTTGTTAGTGCGAAAAAACTGTAAAAAAGCAATTTTGGTTTTATCCTCATTTTTAATGATGACAGGCGTTTTTGCTCAATCTGGTTTTTCACACATCAGCCTTGTTACTTTTAGAAATCAACTTTCATTTACAATTGGTGAAGATACTCAGGCTTATACAGCAGAACGTAAGCTTGAAGCCTTTTCAATTAACAAGTTCGAAACAACTTATACACTCTGGCATTCGGTTCGTGTGAAGGCTGAAAAAATCGGCTATAATTTTGCGAATCCCGGGCAGGCTGGCTCTGAAGGAAAAAGGGGCGCAGCTCCTACGGATGAAAATTATTCTCAGCCGGTTACGATGATTAACTGGTATGATGCGGTTGTATGGTGTAATGCTTTGAGCGAGCTTCGAGGAAGAACTCCCTGCTACACTTACAACGGTGAGGTAATCCGCGATTCAGCCGATACGGCGGCCTGTGATTTGTGTGAGTGTGACTGGAATTGTAACGGCTTTCGTTTGCCTAGTGAGGCGGAATGGGAGTATGCTGCGAGAAGGACGCGGGAAGGTTTTCAGCGCGGCGACCTTGTAAGCGGCCAGATTTCTGATGATCCGGAAGAAGGCCTTTTGTATGCCTGGACAAGCGAAAACACAAGCGGCTCACACAATGTTGGAACGGCAGGGCTTCCTTTTGAACCTGGAGAACAGACATATCCTGCAAGCGGTAATGCAAATGCAGCCGGTCTTTACGATATGAGCGGAAACATGATTGAGTTCTGCTGGGACTGGTTTGAAGACTACACCTCAGAAAATCCTTACGGACCAAAGATTGGCTTTGAACGTGTAAGCCGAGGCGGCAGCTGGAGTGAGTATACCATGTTCCTCTACGCCGGCGACAGATACCATTATGACCCGAATGAGTGCTACAATTATATGGGCTTCAGAATCTGTTGTTCAGCAAGATAAGAAAAAGTATAAATAAAAAATAGAGTTCTCTCACTATAAAACACTCACCCTGCGGGTCCCAGCGACGGCAAAAAAATAAGTTATTCCCCCACCTTTCGCTTCCCCACGCTTGCTTCGCTCGCGTGGACGCTGGCGGGGTCCCCCCTTATTCTTTTTGCCTGCGTCCCACAGTGTGAGTGTTTTATAGTGAAATATCAGAATTATTTAAGCTTTCTTTCCTGCTTCTGCAGTTTCTTTGTTTCAGCTTTTACACGTCGGCGTTGTGAACGGTTCAGTTTTTTTGCCTGGCGGATTGCGCCTATAGTTTCGCGGTTGAAGTTTAGCATCCAGCTGCAGAGGAATACTGACACAAGACAGATTACTGTTGCGATCAGAACCGGTACGTAGCCCGGTAAATCGTCGAATGGGAGTTTGAAGTTCATTCCAAAGAAGCTTGTTACAAAGGTTGGTGCCATCATTACAAGATTGATGATTGCAAGCTTTTTCATTACGACGTTCAGGTTATTTGAGATAACCGAAGAGTAGGCATCCATTACGCCGAAAAGAATGTTCGAATAAGTGTCGGCCATTTCGATTGCCTGGCGGTTATCGATTGTTACTCCTTCTACAAAATCAAGGTCATCTTCATCAAACTTAATTAAGCGTGTGCTTTTCATTTTCATCAAAAGAAGGGAATTGCTTTTGAGGGATGTTGTAAAGTATACAAGAGATTTTTCCAGCCCCAGCATGAGGATGATTTCTTTGTTTTCGATTTCAAGTTTCATTTCGTTCTGAATGCTTGTAGAACGTCGGTTTATTTCCTTAAGGTAACGAAGAAAGTTTAAGTTTGCACGGTTTATAATGTGTACGATAAATGATGGAAAGTCGTTGAGGCGTACATTACGCACACGGTTTGAGCCGAAGTCTTTGAGTACTTCGCAGTCTGTCCAGCAGATGGTGATGATTGTTTTTCCCTTGATGATGATGCCGACAGGACCTGTGAAGTATGGAGTTTCAGCTGTGGGGTCGTAAAACGGAACTCTGACAATTGTAAGAATATAACCAGAATCACCGTCTTCAATTCGTGAAAGCTCATCAGGGTCGAGAATATCGAGGATATGATCCTGTTCAATCTGATATTCTTCCTGCAGGAAATTTGTTTCGTCTCGTGTTACATTGCGTGCGTCAACCCAAAGAGGAAGCTTTGTGTTGATCTCGTCTTTTTTTGTCTTTGTAAACTGGCCGTCAATCTGCTGCCAATATGTAATCATGATTAACCTCTCATACTTTTGAGGCCTCTATGACTGTTGTGCGATTTTTAGTAGTGCTGAGTCAGGAGGTCTTTTTGATTTTTTATTGAACGTATGGGATAACTCGAACCACTGTCCATATCTGCCTCCTGAATTAAGAAATTAAGAATCAAACTGACGTCTCGATTTTAATGAATTTGAGCGAAGTGTTCAAGTTTTTAAATCTTAAAAATACTGGCCTTCGGTGGGGGCGTTGTGGGGGAGGCCCCCGCTGAGGGGGTAGCGGACAAGACCGGAAGGAGTGGTGATTGAGCCTGCCGAAAGCACCGCGACTGAGGACTTGGGAGCGCAGGGGGAGACTTCCCCCTCCATTTGGTTAAGGAAAAAACAGAATTTTTTAACTTTTTTGAAATTTTTTTATGAATTTTTGTCCAAAAACGAAAACGGTGGCAATTATATAGGTGGAGGTTAAAAAACTTGAGACGGACGTTTGCTTGGTTTTTGGAAAAGATGAAAAGGGGTCTGATGGTCGTGGGTGTGGGCTTAGTTCTTTGTCATTTTGCGGTTGCGCAGGGGGCGGTTTTCAGCTGGGATTTTGAGGATTGTGAGATTAAAGACATCTTGTTTGCGGTGTCGGTTGACACTGGGATTTCGATTGTACCTGATGACACTGTCAGTGGTAAGGGTGATTTGAAATTTGCAGGCGGGGACTTTGATTTGGCTTTTGAGGCTTTTTTGAGGACGAACAGACTGTTTGTGAGACGGGATGGCGGTGTTTGGACTGTAAGCAGGATTTGTGTGGTGGTAGAAGACGGTGCTTATTCTGTTGAAGCGTACGATTTACTTCCGGTACAGATTGTTGAAAAGCTGTCGAAGGTAATGAATCGTGTTGTGACGTTTGAGACGCTGCCGTCGCAGAGGATTTCGGTTTGCTTTAAGGGACTTTCTGAAGCGGTGTTGATGGATTGTCTTGCGAAACGTTTTGGTGTTTATGTCGTTGAGGAAGATGAGTCCGGATATCATTTTGTGAAAAATAATCTGGTGCAGCGGGGCGGTGTTGGTGCCGGTCAGCGTGCTGATGGTTTTTCGGGGATGATGAAAGTTGAAGTGCTTGAGACTGGTGAGTTTTTTGTGGATGTAGAGGATTGCAGGTTTTCGGTGGTATTAGATGAATTGTTTAGTCATAGAATTCCTTCAGATGATTTGTGTACTCCTTCAGGAAAAAGTTTTTGTCTGCTGGCTGATGCGGATTGTAAGATTCAGAGGTCTGTTTTTGTTGGATCGGATTTTAAAGATGCTTTGTTTGTTCTTTGCGCTCAGTGCGGTTTTGATTTTGTTCTGGAAAATGGCATTTACTACATCTTTGCAAATGCGGATGCACGGGCTCAGCTTGTGAGTGGAAAAAGAAGCTGGCGGAAATTCACTTTACGTTTTACTAAGTCTCAGGATTTTTTAACCTTTGTTTTTAAGAGAGTGGGTAAGCTGGAAACTATTCAGCTTGCCGATGAATATACTTTTTTGTGTTATGCAAGTGAGCGTGAGGCTTCTGTTATTGAGACTCTGATTGAAGAGGCGGATATTGAGCTTTCTACTTATCTTGTAAATCTTAAATACCTGAAGCCGACGGAGTTTCTGGAGCATTTGCCGCCGGGAGTTGAGCGGAGTTCGCTTTTTGTGGCGGATGATTCTGCCCGGATTTATTTTAAGGGAACGGAAGAAGCGTATAAGGCTTTGTGTTCTCAACTTGAACTTTGTGACAGACCTGTTGTCCGTCTTAGCTATGATCTGTTGATTCTGCAATATGACGAAACTTTACAGAATGACTGGGCTTCTTCCTTCGGGGCAAAGACTCTGAATGCCGGAGATAGACATGGAGCTTCTGCTGTGCTTGGTTCTGTGATGGGGCTGAATCTGAATGTGGTTACCTCTTTTGGTTTATCTTTTGCTGCGGAATTACAGGCTTCGATTGAAGAAAACAAAACCCGTGTTTATGCAGATACTACGCTGCATGGTGTTTCTGGCCGGGAGATTCATTTTCAAAATACTAATACTTACCGTTACCGCGATAACAATGTTGACCCGGAAACTGGAAAACCCCTTTATTCGGGTGTAACAAGGGAGATTGCTTCTGGTATTAAGCTTGATGTTCTTGGCTGGGTGAGCGGGGATGGAATGATTACCAGTAAAGTTACGGCTTCGGTTTCGCGCCAGGGAAATGATACTTCCGGAGCTACGGGAAATCCTCCGCCGACTTCGGAAAAGCTTGTAACTACAGAGGTATGTGGGAAGAGTGGTGTGCCTGTTGTTTTGAGCGGCCTTGTTCAGACTGCAGAAAGCCAACAGCAGAAACGAAGCCCTTTAATTTCGAAGATTCCATTGTTGGGAAATCTTTTTAAGAACAAAAATAAAACCCGTGAAAATATGCAGATGGTTATTTATCTTGTACCGCATCTGGAGGGAGAGCCTTATGATATGGTTCAAGAGAATACGGATCACAGCTGGGTATATGAGTCTTTTGAAAAACTTATTGCAAGGTATTCTGAAAAAGAGGGGGCTTTGTAATGAATATAAAATATGATTTTTGTCTGACTCCTGCTTACTGCATTTATAACGGAGTGGCAGTTCTGGAGCAGGAAGGTGCCTGTATAAGGTTTTTGATTACGGATGCGGGTAATGAAGTTTTGCGTGGAAGACTTTCGAGGGCATTTGAGCGTTACGTGGATGGTGTGAGAAAAATTGCGGAATGTCCGGCTTCTTTTAGAAATCTTATAAAAATCGATTTTGAAAAAGGAAGCAGGGAAAGACTTAAAAAATGTGTGTCTCAGCTTTATCGTGCTGAAACAGGAGTTGTTGCAGCAGAGGAGTCTGAGGAGGTTTTAAAAACTCAGCGCGAGGCTGCTGCAGTTTTACTTTTGGACAGCATATTAAATGAGGCTAGAACACGAGGTGCAACTGATATTCATATTGAAGGTAACTGTGTGAGACTCAGGATAAACGGGCGACTGGAAGAGCTTCTTGTTCTTCAGAATGAAAAGAGTATTGAGTTGGTACAGAGAATAAAACTGCTTGCCGGACTGAATGTTATTGAGAAAAGACGATGTCAGGATGGCCATTTTGTATATGGAAATAAAAATCCATTTTTTCTGCGTGTTTCTACAATGGCAATTATTGGAGAAAAGTTTTCTGGTGAAGAGTCTCTTGTAATGAGGCTGCTTGATGCTTCGAGAATTCCGCTTTGTGTTGAGGAACTTGGTTTTAATGTAAATCAGATAGAAGTTCTTTGTGGTAATGAGGGCTTGATTTATCTTTCGAGCGGGCTTGTTCTTGTGTGTGGTCCTACGGGGGCTGGTAAATCAACTACTGTTGCATCTTTACTTGTGGAAATTGAAAAAGCAGCGAATGGTTCTTTGAAGATTATAAGTCTTGAAGATCCTCCAGAGTATGTGATACCCGGAGTTACTCAGATAAAGGTTGATGAAAGAAATGGTTTTTCGGATGCCTTGAATCACATTTTTAGACAAGACCCGGATGTAATTATGATTGGCGAGATTCGTGATGAAGAAAGTGCCGCCGCTGCTTTGAGGGCATCTCTTACGGGTCATCTTGTTTTTGCAACTCTTCATGCGGGCTGCGCTTCGGAGGCAGTTTTCAGGCTGGAAAATCTTGGCGTGGACAGAAGGCTTTTGTGTCAGGTATTGCGTGGAGTGATTTGCCAGGAATTGAATGAACTTGGTGGCCGGATGAAGCTTTATGCGGATATTGCTCTTTCCAAGGAGAAGTTTAGCAGAGAGGCTGCTGTGGCTGATTCTGAGGATGTTCTTGAAGGTCTTTTTGAGCATTTTACAAATTATGAGGAAGTTCTTCGAGAGTCTCTGAAGGTGATGAAGGGAAATCAAAAAAACAGGCGGCGGAAGTTCCCGCTTTATGGAAGGAGGCAGGAGTATGCTGGAATTCACAAAGGCGTTGTATGAGCTTTTTGTAAGACAGGGGCTGGGGCTTTCGCAAAGCATTCTTGTTATGAGTAGAAAGCCGAAGAGGGATGGTGTGAGCCGGGCAGCAATGGCGATTTTCTCGGCGCTGGAAAAGGGAAATTATTTTTCAAATGCTCTCAGAACTTGCGGTTTTATTAATTTTGATGATGTTTATATTTCGTTTATTCAGCTGGCGGAAAAAAACGGGGATTTGAAATCGGCTGTTACCTATCTGAAAGAAAAGCTTGAACGAGAAGCTGCTGATAAGAGAAGGCTGGTCGGAGCAACTGTTTATCCGGGCTTTGTAATCCTGCTTTCTGTGGGAGCTTGTGTTTTTATAGGGCTTTATACAAAGACTGCGGATTTTGTTCTGCTTGTTAAATATGTTTTGGCTCTGATTTTTGTTTGTGGTGCAGTTTTTCTTTTAATTGTAAAAATGCTCGCTGGCGACAGACTTTCGGAAGCTTTTCTTGCTGTTGATTTTCTTTTGCGGAATGGAATTGAGCTTTCAGAAGCGGTTGGGTGCGCGGTTCAGGTTGCAGGGCCTTCCTGCAAAATAGGAAACCTTTTTGAAAATGCAAGAATAAAGCTTTCTTATGGAATGGACCTGACTACGGCTTTTTCGTGTGCTTCAGGTTCTGTTTTTGATTCAAAACTTAAAGAAGCCTTTTATTTTGCAGATTTGGGCGGCAGCAAAGACGATTTATTTGGAAGAATTGCTGCATATCTTGTTTCGGAAAAAGATAAACGAAGAACTTTATGTATGTCGCTTATTGAGCCTGTTTTTATTGCGATTACCGGAATCTTTTTGCTGATGCTTTTGATGACCTTTTTTATGCCGCTCATCAATGATATCGGCTGGATGTGAAAAAAATAAGGGAAATGTGGAGGAATAAATGAAAAGAAAAAACTTTTACAGGAGGTTTTGTCATGCTTTTAAAAAACTTGGAAAAAGGGAAGCCGGTTTTACTTATGTCGAAACCGTTGCAGTCATCGCAATCGGTGCGGTTCTCACAGCGGGAAGCGTTTTCTCTGCAACAAAGCTTATTTCCGCAGCAAAAAAAACAGCGGCGAAAAATCAGATTGAACAGTACTGTAGTGCACTCCAGATCTACTTCATTGACTGCGGAAGATTTCCAACGACAGAGCAGGGGCTTTCTGCCTTATGGCGAAAACCAGTTTTCTATCCGGTACCGGAAAATTGGAATGGACCATACCTTGACCGTGAACCAGGCCATGATCCGTGGGGAACCGATTTTAAGTATCTCAGCTCTGAAAGTTCCGTTATGCCGTCAGAGGTACCTGAGGGTTTGCCCTTTATTCTTGTCTCATACGGGGCCGACTGCAAAGAAGGTGGAAAAGGAGAAGCGGATGATATTTGTTCATGGAAATAAAGCTGTGCTTGCAGGAGTTATAGCCTGCTGTACATCCTTAGCTCTGGTACTTGGTTCAATAGCCTCTGAGCGTCGTATGAGATTCAGATTATGCGAAAAAGAAACTTCTGTTGTAGCTGCAGAATTTGAAAATAAAAATAGAATGGAGATTTCGAAAAATAATAATCTGGATTCTGATTGGAGGTATTCAGGTACTGAAAAATGAGATTAGCTGATGTAGCTGTTTTAATTTTGATAACAGGTCTTTTTTGTCCGCTTTATTCAAATCAGTTAAAAGTTATAAATCAGTTGGAAATTAAAATTCATCAAAGCATTCAGAAACGTGATTCTATCAGATTTATATCTTCAAGCTTTCGAAATGCCTGTGAGGGGAAAGGTTTTTCTAATCTTGATGAATGGAAATCGGTTTGTCGTGAAATGTGGATGCTGGATTTTATCGGGTGGGAAAAACTGGAAGATGCTGGTTGTGATTTATATCTTGGAAAATGGAAAGGCCCCTGGGGTAATGGAGAAGTATATTGCCGAAAAGAAAACTGAATAAAGGAGAGGAATAATAATGCAGAAAACAAATGTTTTAAGAAAAAATGATTTTGAAAAATATGAGGTTTTACTGCCGTTTTCTGCAGCTTTAGGAAAACGTAGAAAACAATATCTTTACTCTGAACTTGAGAAAATGCATCCCTGTTTTTCAGATGAGTTTTGTTTTGATGCGGCCGTGCGGAAAATCGGGAAAAAAGGAATCTCTGCTGATGTGCTTGTGATGAGTAAAAGGAAACTTGCCGAGTACGAAGGAAAAAGAAAGCTTTCCGGAACAGGATTTTTTGTAGAAAAACTGAAGCATAGATTTTTTGTAAATTCAAGGTTTCGGCTGACTGGACTTGGTGTAATTACATGTGTATTGATTGGTCTTACAGGTCTGTCATGTGGAAAAGTCTTTGCGGGAATAGAAAGCAAGGTAAGTTTGACGGATGAGTTTTCAACGTCTGAAAATATACCTGTATCAGCACCAGAAATTTCCGCAGCAGCAGACTCTTCTGTATGTTATTTGTTTTTTGACGTTTTGAAAGAGTCTGATGGAAAGATAAGTTTTTTCGAATGGAAACTGGATGGTTTTACAGAAAAACTGTCTGCTAGGCTTCGTGGAATTTATCCGGAAGATTTAACAGCTTTGAAAGATTTTACAGCTCGAACTCAGACAGAAGAATTTGTTTCTTATGAAAACGGACTTCCTCTCATGCAGGTTTTTTATTCACAAAAACTTTCTTCTTTTAAGAGAAATGAAAAAAAAAGTTCGAATGACATATTAACTGATAAGAATTTAGAAAATGCAGATTTTAATAAAAAATTAAGGAAAACAATTTTGTTAAATAATGCTGTTTTGACTGAAGAAAAGGCACCTCCTTATCATATTACGTTTACCTGTAGTTTTGATACTGAAAACAAAAAGTTATTCAAAGAAATTGCAGACATAATCACTTTGGAGAAAAGAAAGATTATTGAAGTAACTGTGGATTGTTCTGGGGATGGTAAAACTTGTGTTGGAATTACAATTGAACCTGAACAGCAGAAAGTAATAACAGGTTTTGATCTGAGTCTGCTTTATGAAAATCTGAATTTCTTTGAAATAAAAAATAATAAGAAAACTCCTGACAGGAGCACTGCCGTAAAAAAGAAAGCATCTGATTCAGTGCAAGTTCAAAATAAACTCAATAGAAAAATCGGAGAAATAAAGTCTGCGGATAATACAACAATAGTTTTTTACAAAAATGAGAAGGGCAAAATAGAACGCCTTGTTCAAAAAAATCAGTAAAAGGAGTTTTGATATATGGAATGTAGAAAAATTATCTGTCGGTTCTGTTTATTATTTTTCTTTTTTTGTTTGATTTCATCCTGTGCTACAAAACCAAAATTTTCAGGTAATGCAGATTTGTGTGGGCTTGTAGTTGATGAAAATAACAGACCTGTGAAAGGTTTTGTTATTCATGCTTTTTGTGGATTTTCGGGTATGAAATCGGCTGTTACAAATGAAAATGGAATATTTGTTATTGAAAATGTTCCGTCTGGAAAAATTAGCATTTCGGGTGAAAAGAAAAACTATTCAAAACTTTCTGATGTAAATTATCAATTTATTAACAGAGGGGATATTTTCTGCTGTCAGGTTAAATCAGTAAAAGCTGTGATAGACCTTGTCGATGAACTTATTCTTCGTGATGAGATCCAGACCGCCTGTAAGCTTTTGGACAGTGTAAGCTGCGAAAAAAAATCTGCAGAGTGGGGGCTTGTTCAAAGTTATAAATTTTTTCTGGTGGATTCAAAGAACAAAAAAACTGAAATTCTTTCTTCATTAAAAGAAAGTGCCTTTTGTGAATATGTGAAAAATCTGGAGGTGTTTATAAAATGAAAAAAAACTTTTTGACTTTATCATTATTTTGTTTTGTGATTTTTTGTACAACGGCTTTTTCTGCTTGTAAAAATTTTTCAATAGAATCTCTTCCTTATCTTGTAGCAGGAGAATTTGTTATGGAAGCTGATTCTGACAACTATTCTGTTTGTGGACTTAATTTTCAGTTTTATAACCAGTCGGTTAAACAAGTAAAAGAAATATCAGTTGCCTTTTTTTTGTTTGATAAGGATGGTGAACCGGCTCGTGAATGCAGCAACAGAATAAACTTAGAAATTGAAAGCAGAATCGAAGCCGGCGATTCCTTAAAAAAATGTATCAGTCTTGACCGCTTTATGAATCAGTTTCCAGAAGAAGCCTTATATGTAGATTACTTATTTGTGAGCAGAATTGAATATGAAGATGGCTCCCTCTGGGAAGATCCTTTTGGTCTTACTGCATTCAAGTGAGGTGTATATGAGGATAAATAAATCAAAAACAGCCTTTATTCTTTTTGCTTCTTTTTTTATTTTTTCTGCCTGTGATTTTAATAATTTAAGAGAGCGGATTGTGATTACAGAAGAGAATAATGAGCTGCCTGAAACTGAAACCGAGCTTCCTTTGGAAAATGAGCCAAAACCAAAAAAACTTCTTCTTCTTGTGTATATGGCAGCTGATAATGATCTGGAGAGTTTTGCAATTCAAAATCTTAAACAGATGGAGCATGCTGTATTTAGAGATATGGAATTGCTTGTGCTTCTGGATAGGGCTGAAGGTTATGATGAAACAAATGGTAACTGGACGGATACTAGACTGTTTGAGGTGTGTCATGATGATTCGGATAGCAGCCTGATTGTTTCAAAAAGACTTTCCTGTTCTGCGCTTGGACTGGGGGCGGATTGTGAGACGGAGTTAGATTTAGGAAACTATACGGTTCTTAAAAATTTTATTAATTTCGGGAAAACTTGGTGTGAGGCGGAGCAGTATGCTTTGATAATCTGGGGGCATGGAACCGGATGGCGGGCTGTTGCAATTGATGACCGTACAAACACTTTTATAAGCGTAAAAGATTTAGGGCTTGCTCTAAAAGATCAGGGATTAAGTGTTATCGGTTTTGATACCTGTTTTGGAGGTGTTATAGAAAATCTTTTTGAGATAAAAGATTCTTCTCAATATATAGTTGCCAGTCCAGGTATTACGCCTTCGGGAGGCTGGGACTATAAAAAATTACTTGAAACAATATCTGAAAGTAATTTTTCTACAGAATCTTTAGCAAATGCGATGGCAGAGAGTTCCAGCGCTCTGATTTCTGTATTCACAAATTCAAAGCTTTCTGATGTTATGACAGCTTTTGAAGATTTTTCTGAAAAGCTTTCTGCCTGCATCTATGATAATTCTTCCAGACAAAATATATTTACAACTCTATTCGGTTTGCAATCCTACAATTATTCAAAATATCCCTGCGATATGTATCTGGATTTAGCTGGAATGGCAGAATATTTCATTAATGATTCTGCTAATTCCCAGGTAAGTCTAACAGTTAAAACATGTGCGGAAAAATTGCAAATGGCAGTGAATGAAGCTGTAAATACCAGCAATTCCGCTGATGGAAGAATCGGTGTGCATTTTATTCCTATGACAGGTTCTAGAACGGCTGCGAGCAGTCATTCTTCTGATTATATAAAAGATTCAGACAATTCAAATCAATGTTCATTTATTCAGAATAGCGAGTTCTGGGTACCAACTAAAAAAGGTGATTCAGAGAGTTTGCTGGATAAATTATTTTATGCGGTTTTTTAGCATCAAAAAAAATGAGGAGGAATTTATGAAAAGAAATATTATTAATCTTAATAAAATAGTACAGATTATTATAATAACAGTTTTATTCTTTACGAGCCAAAAAGCATTTGCTTTGCATGGTGTGTCAGATGGTCATGGCGGATATATAATGGTCTCAGATACCGGAGGAGGTCCAACAAATGATTCAGGAGGTGGCGGTGGAGGCGGGGGAACAAATCCTACAAATCAGGGAGGACCTGATACCTCAACTGAGAAGGCAGAGCAGGAGCGAGCGAAAAAAGAAGGTGAACTGAATGATGCAAAAAAAAGTTCAGAAGACGCAAAAAATGAGATAGCTGAAAACAATGATAAGGTTTCTGCTGGTGATGATGACAAAAACACAGACGGAACTTATTCTAATTTTACATATTATTTGGCACAGAAGGAAGCTGCGGCTGCAGCAAAATTGAATGCTGATAAAACTACGGAACCAAGTAAGCAAAAGAATAAAGAAAGTCTTAATTCAGAAAATTCTGATGTTACCGGAGATCCTGTACGAATTACAGAGGGGGTGTATGAACAGGACGAGGTAGATTTGATGTTCGGAAATATAACTCAGGAAGGATTAAGACGAAAATATCGTTCAGATAGAAAAATTATTTCTAGCTTTGGATACGGCTGGTCTACAAATCTTGATCAGCGAATTATACGTGGATTAGAAAAAGGGTCTGTCGAATACGAAAATTCTTTGAAAAGTTCTATAGAATATATTAAGAACGAAATAAAAAGCTTTGAGGATAATCTAAAAGCCTATTATGCTGTTTCTTCTCTGGATAATATTAAAGGAGAAATTAATGACAGAATAAAAAAATGTGAAGCAAACATTGATTCAACAACTATGTTGTCTTTATATTTGTATAATTTATATAAGCAGTCTAGTGGTTTTAAAGTTGAAGCAGAAATTGTTTCACTTATGTACGAAGTGGCTGTTTTACAGAATGATATAAAATCAAAAAAAGAATTACTGGAAAGTCGCCTTGAAACAGTAGATTCGAGAATATCAGAGCTTAATAAGATGCGGTCCTTGTATGAAAAAAAATGTATTGAACTCGAAAATTATAAAAATATATCAAAAAAAATCGAAGAAGTTAAAAATAAGAATTCTTATGTCAGATTCGTTGGTATGGAAAACTGGTATGAAGAAACTGGTTTTAATACAATCACTGTAATAGACGATGCAGGTTTTCCTCATCTTTTATTTCAGGAAAGTGAAAATTCAGAAAAATGGAGTAATTCAGAAGATAAAAGAGTTCTCTTTTGTAAAAAGACTTCGGATGGTTTTGAACTTTATGAATCTGATGGAGTATGTAAATATTTTGATGAAGCTGGAATGATAATTTGTATTGTTGATAGAAATAATAATTCTGTTTCAATTCAGCGAAATAGTAACGAAAAAATTGATTATATTATTACTTCTTACGGAGAAAAATATTCCTTTGAATATCAAAATGGATTTATCAAAAAAATAACAAATGTCCGAAATCCCGAAGAAAGGGTAATATATTCTTATAGCGGAAGTAATCTGGTTTCAGTGAATGATACAGATGGTGATACAGTTACCATGAGTTATGATGAAAATAACAGGATGGTAAGTCTGAATAAATGTGATGGAAGTTCTGTTAATTTTGAATATGGTCAGCAGACCTCAGATGGAAAACTCCTTACGACAGCAACAATAAATGAAGAAGGAAAAACAGAATCTTTTGTATATAACATAGGAAACAGGTGTACACAATACATTGATCATGATGGAAATTCTGACTTTTATTATTTTAATGAAAGACATAAAACAATCCTTATTCAAAAATCTGATGGTAGTAAAATAGAAAACGAATATGATAGTTCCGGAAATCTTATAAAAGTAAATGAAAATGGAAATGTAATTACTTACACTTATGATCAGAAAGGAAATAAAATCAGCTCTAACTATACTGATGGTAGTTTTGAAAGATGGACTTATGATTCATTCAATTTAATTACTTCATTTACTGATAGCGATGGAATTTTGTATGAATATAAGCGTGATAATAAAGGGAATCTGATTTCATATTTGCGTGGTGGTAAAACTGTTTTTACTCAGGAATTTGATGCTACTGGAAATGTAATTAAAAGAACTGATTTTAGTGATAAAAATTTAATTACTGAATATAAATATGACAGTTATGGAAATCTGATTGAAAAGAAAGTTGCAGATGATATTACCAGATATAAATATGATTCGCTAAATAGGATTACAAAAGAAGTTTTGAATGGCAAAGTGATTTGTGATTATAAGTATAGCAATCACTTAACTGAATGTATTGATTATTCAGGTCTAATAACGTCTTGGCTAACTAACGGTCGTAAGGATATTGTTGAATATGTTCAAAAAGATTCTTTTACTGGTTCCATTCATAAAACCAGAATAGAATATGACAAGCGTCATCTTCCTTTGAATGTATATTATGGAGATGGTGAGACTGAAGTTCTTGGCTCTTCATATCTTTATACAGCAGAAGGCCGACTTCATGTTTCAATTACTTATGGCAAGGAATGCTGGATAAAAATCTTAAATTATAAAAACGGGCAGGTTAGTGAAGTAAAACAATTTAAGGTTGAAAGAGATGCTGCCAGCCCGGGAGCAATTTTTTCTGAAACTAAAATTGATAATCTTTTGGCAGCTGCAGGTGAAAGTGTTTTTGTGCAGAAATATGATATGCAGATAAAAAATGGAAATAAAAGAATACTTTCTGTAACTGATTAAAATGAGTGCGTAAAACAACACAGAAAAAGGAGCAGATTTAAGGTGCAAACA
>SAMEA3663010__coassemble_38_pt1 | contig 88197 bp, 79 predicted proteins | sample SAMEA3663010__metabat2_high_PE_011 | metagenome-assembled genome bin SAMEA3663010 (sample SAMEA3663010) | pig gut metagenome | biome: pig gut; feature: pig-associated habitat; material: faeces | place: France | collected 2012
TTAACACAAATTCGGTATTTTTTCTTTTTTGTGTCTAAATCTAGGGCTTATTATAAAAGTCTCAAACTTTTGATTGATTTATATAAAGCGGGGTATAATCTAAAGAAATTATATTATGATTTTCTTGATAAATAATTTTATTTAATTAAAAAATATGACTAGTGGAGGAATAAATGAACAGTGAGTTTGATGAAACTATTTTACAATCAATTAAAGATTCAGATGGAATTATAAAACGTTGGCCTAGAAAAAAAGAAGAAAAAAAAGCTGTACTTAATTATTTGATCACAAAATTTCAAGTTAGAAAAGAATATACAGAATTAGAAATTAATATGATTCTAAAAAGATGGAGTTCTTTTGGAGATCATTCACTTTTAAGGCGAGAATTGTACGATGCTTTTTTGCTGGATAGAACGCCAGACTGCCGTAAATACTGGGTTCATGAGGAAGTTGAGTCAAATGATGGATTATAATTTGAGAATGTAAGTTTAATCTAACACAAACTATAGCCATAATTCTTACAAAGTGTTACTATATATTTATGATTCAACTTAAAACACCCGAACAAATTGCCTGTATCCGCAAAGTATGTCATATTACTGCCGACATGTTTAATGAACTTATTCCAAAAGTAAAAGCCGGAATGTCTACAAAGCAGGTAGACGATATGTTTAAAGATTATATGATTTCCCATGGTGGAAAGCCTGCCTGGTGGCGCGAAGATTTTCCTGGAGCAACCTGCATCAGTATTAATAACGAAGTAATCCATGGAATTCCTTCCAAAAAACGAATTATAAAAGATGGCGACCTTGTAAGTATAGACGTTGGAATCGATATGGACGGTTATATCAGCGATACAACTCATTCACTTTTGATTGGTAATGTAAATCCAAAAGTACGTAAGCTGCAGCAGGTAACAGCAGAATGCTTAAAAGCTGGAATTGCAGCCTGTGTAGTTGGTAACCGCATCAGCGACATTGCAAATGCAGTTTACGAAATTGCAGACCGTAACGGTTATGGTGTTGTATACGATTACTGCGGACACGGAGTAGGGCTTGATGTTCACGAAGATCCAAGCGTTCCAAACTGTCCTTTCCGCGGTGCTAATCCACGTATAAAACCAGGTATGGTTCTTGCAATAGAGCCTATGATTAATTTGGGAGTGGCTGATGTTGAAACTGCCGAAGACGGCTGGACTGTCCTTACCTGCGATGGAAAAGTAAGCTGCCACGAAGAGCATACAGTAGCAGTTTTCGAAGACCACACCGAAGTTCTCACAGCCCTCGACTATAAGAATTAAGGTGATTTCGATACGCCGCTTCGCAGCTACTCAATCACCGGTGGTTGAGCAGGCGAAGCCGTATCGAAACCATAAAAAATAAGAAAACATTTATGTTACCTTTTCTCCAATATTTAGTTATATTCTATGTATATACACAAAATATAACTAAATAAAGCGTGATATACGGCCATGTCAAGGCATGCTTCGCTCAGGGCTTTGACAATCCGTTTATCAGGTTTTTAAGGAGTATTAAACTGCTATGAAAAAACTTAAAAAGGTACTTGCAGCAGCCTCAATGCTGCTTTTGCTCTCTGCTTCACTTTTTGCAGACCCTCCTAGAAAAACAGCAGATTCTTCATTAAGTGTAGTAGAAGCACTTCAAAATTCCTTCCGTTCAATCAGTAATACAATGCTTCCTGCAGTTGTAGAAGTTGATGTTACTGAAACAAAAACTTATACAGATCCTTTTGGAGGAATGTCAAGTCCGTTTGAATTCTTCTTTGGTCCACGAGGAAGAAACAACGAAGATAACGACAACAAAAAAAATCAGCGTGAATATGAATCAAAGGGACTTGGTTCTGGTGTAATTGTACGCAAAACCGGAAATACTTATTATGTACTTACAAATAATCATGTTGCCGGTTCAGCTACAAAAATCAGTATCAAATTAAATGATGAGCGCGTGTTTGAAGGAAAACTTGTTGGTGCTGACAGCCGCATCGATGTTGCACTTGTTTCTTTTGAATCAAAAGACAGCACAATACCAGTAGCAACTCTCGGAGATTCCGATAAAGTTCAGCCGGGAGATATCTGTCTTGCCTTTGGTGCTCCTCTCGGGTACAGCCAGTCTGTTACTCAGGGTATTGTAAGTGCAGTAGGCCGTTCAGAAAGCCACATGTCATCAATCAGTGATTATATTCAGACAGATGCTGCAATCAATCAGGGAAACTCTGGTGGTCCTCTTGTAAATATCTATGGTGAAGTAATCGGAATTAATACCTGGATTGCTTCATCTTCAGGTGGATCAGTAGGCCTTGGATTTGCAATCCCAATTAATAATCTTAAGTCTGCGATTGATTCTTTCATCAAGAAGGGTAAGGTTGTTTATGGTTGGGTAGGAGTTTCTCTTGTTGATATTACCAGCGAATATAAAGAAGAACTTGGAGTAGGTGATACAGTAGGTGCCTTTGCAGCAGAAGTATTCTCTAACTCTCCAGCATTCAAGGGTGGAATCAAACCTGGTGATTATATCATAGAAGTAAACGGCAAGAAGGTAAAATCTACAAACCAGCTTGTCCGCGATATCGGCAGCCTCGAAGCTGGCTCTACTGCAAACTTTACAGTAATCCGTGGCGGCAAGAAGCTTACTGATGTTGTAGTTAAGATTGAAGAGCGCGCTAACGAAAGCGACATCAACAACAGCCGCATGTGGCCTGGTTTTATTGCAAGTCCTCTTACAGACAAGGCCCGCGAGCAGCTCAAGATCGACGACAAGAAAATCAAGGGTGTAATTGCAACTAACGTAGAAGAAAAATCTCCTGCAGCAAGCCTCCGCATTCAGAACGGCGACGTTATCACTGCAGTAAACGGCAAGAAGGTAACAAACCTGGCCGAGTTCTACGATGAACTTGCCGCTGCCCAGAAGTCAGTAAACTTCGACATCTATAGTAACGGCGGAACAATTACCACTGGAACTTATAGGTTCTAAAAATATGAAGGAGGGGGAAGTCTCCCCCTCGCTTCAACCGCCTGCGGCGTTTTCCGCTACCCCCTCTACGGGGCTTTGCCCCTGCCTAAAATCGAAGAGCCGTTAAAAAAATTGCCTCGCAATTTTTAGGCTCATCGAAAGAACGGCTCGAAACAACTGGTTGTTGCGTAACGCCCCCGATAAGAAAAGTTCTAATTCTTAGTAATATCTTTCAATAATTCCAGAATGTATTTTGCCTGATTAGGCGAAAGCTTTTTCAGATAGTATTCAAAATCCTGTTTATCAAAAGTGTTTCGGGTTTCTTCATCAAAAAATACAGAGGGAGAGATTTTTAGGTATTCACAGATATTTATAAAGGAAGGAATTGTTGTCGTTGCTTTTCCGCTTTCAATTTTATTGATATAACTTTCGTTCTGCCCAAGTGCAAGACTCATTTCTCTGGCAGAAACCTGCTTTTCATTACGTAAAGTCCGTAGTCTGTCTCTAAAAAACTCTTCGTCAATCATATAGTACCCTTCCTGTATGACATAATACGCTATACTTATGGTTGACATAGGGTATTTGTACTTTATTATTATGTCGTAGAGTATAAAATGCTATATATATAATATTTGGAAGCATTTTAGGACGTAATTAAATGGAGAATACGAAAAATGGAAATGAATGAGCTTACTGATATCATTACAAAGCTAAGAAATGAAGATGTAACAAAATGGATGAACAGTTTTCAGGTTGTATTAAATCATTATTTTGATTTAGCAGATAGTAAAACTAAAGAGAAACTGTATTCAGAATTTAATCTTTTTGAAAAGAAAATTCAAAATGAAATAGAATTCGAGAAGAATAAACTTTAAAGGAGAAATGAATATGAAAAAGAAAATTATGTTTATATTTTTGATATCTATATCTCTCATACCGTTGTTTGGAGCAAAATCAAAATATTATTATGATTATCAAAATGGTTATAGTGGATATGCATCTGCTGATTATCTTGGTTCAACTAAAAAGGGGTTTAACATAATAGAGTATAAAACCAATATGGAAGGAATGCTAGGTTCGTATGGTTACAGCTTTAAGAAATGTGCAGGCCTATCAAAACAAGAATCTTTTTTACTTTGGTCTGCTATTGATGAATACAATCGTAGTTATAATGACTGTTTTGAGGTAATGATTACAGAGGGAAGGTAAATAACATGGTTAGTAGGAGAAATTACCAATAAAAATGGAGTAGAAAATTTTAGTTGGTATGGATATATTGTTTATATGTAAAAAATTGATACTGCGTTATCATGATAAATCGTAAAGAATTCATTTCTATTCTATTTTTTTTAATTATTTGTCCAAGAAGTTTTTCAGATTCCTTCCTAAGCATCCTCCAGCACCTCGCAAAACAAACTGCCTGCATAGGTTCTTATTCAGCAACTCAGGCGGGCGGGGGCTGGTATGATGATCCTCATGATTATTATACACCTCAGATGCTGGCTGAACGCTTTAAGAAAATGTCAGGAGAGAGAACTCGGACTCAAACTTTTTATGGCGTTTGTTTTGATTATGCACAGGCAGCCTGGGACGATATCAGAACTTATCAGACTTCTTATAACAATGCCGGGATGAAGAACTCTCAATGGTATATAGCTGCTGTTGATGATAATCCAAATTACATTACTTTGTATGACCCGGTTTCAAAAGAAAAATCTGACAGAAATATGAATGGAGTTTATCTGAAAAGAAATTCTTCATATTCAATTCAGGCACATGGTAATGCAACTCATCATGCCTGGTTATGGATACAACATCAGAATGGAACTTGGTACTGGATAGATCCGACCTGGACTGATAATACGGGATATGTTTATTATGGTATTATTTCAAATGGCAAAGAAATTCAATATACACCAGATACTAAATACTGCGTAAGTTCTTCACCTGTTTTTCAGGCTCCACAGGAACCAAAGATGCAGGCTGTTCCTGCTGTAAAACCAAATCCTGTTCCTCAACAAAAGATAACGCCATCTCCGACTCCCGTTCCATTACCAGAAACAACACCTAATCCAACTCCGTATCCAGATAGACGGCCTCCTTTATTTAGTAAGGATGCAGGAAAGAGTAGAAGACATACCGGAAATTATACGGGACTTATTGAACTTGGATATCATAGGCCTATGGATAGTTTTCTGGAGTTTAATAATTCCTTGAATCTGTCTATTAGCTTTGGGGATGGAAACTATTCAGATATTGTAGGACATTTGCAGTTAGACTATTTCGGCGATGCTGAAAAGAAAGATTTGCTTATTGGATATAATCCAGGATTCCAGTTTACAAACTGGTTTGCGCTATATGCTGGTGGAGGAATAGGTATGGATCTTTCAGCGAAAAAGTTTGCCTGGAAAGTAAATGGTGGTGCCAGGTTTATTATTGATCGAGTTTCTATTAGAGGTGATGTTACCTGGCTTGGTGATAATAAATTTCTGATTGGGATTTATGCCGGATATTTATTTGACGTAGGTTTTGTTTTCTAAAATTATTCTTTTATTTTTTGATTTCTTGACATCTTATTTTAATACAGTATAATAAAGTCATAAGGGCTGGTCGAAAGATCTGGGTCCACCGAAAGGCGGGGAATTACCCCGCCAATTTTTTTGTCGGAGAATAAATGCAAAAGAAAATACTCAGCATTTTTATTGATGAATCTGGTGATTTTGGAAAATATGATTTTCATTCACCATATTATTATGTTGCAATGATTCTCCATGAACAAAATGATGATATTTCCGAACAAATTAAAGCCTTAGACGAACATATGAGTCATTTTAATCTTCCTTATCCTGTTTTTCATGCAGGTCCATTAATAAGACGTGAACAGGTTTATAAAGATGAACTAATGGAAATACGACGTTCTTTGTTCAATTCTCTTTTTCATTTTACTCGAAGATTACCGATTCGCTATATATGTCCAAAAATCAATAAATCAGAATGTTCTGATGATGAAATGGAAATAATTTCTAAATTGTCAAAAGCAATTTCAGATGAATTGAGAAAACATTATGATTATTTTAAATCTTTTGATTTAATCATTAATTATTACGATTATGGACAGTCTGCGCTAACAAAAATAATTATTTCAGTATTTAATGCATTATTCCCAAATGTTGAAATGCGAAAAGTTAGCCCTGTCGATTATAAATTATTCCAGGTTGCTGATTTAATCTGCACAATGGAATTAACAATCGACAAGGCTAATAGAAATGCTCTTTCAAAGTCAGAATTAGAATTCTTTCATTCTGCAAGAGACTTTAAAAAGAATCTGTACAAATACATCGAAAAAAAGAAGCTATAAATCCTTTTTTTATAAAAAAACTGCTAACTGCAAGAACCTAAAACATAACCCCTAGTATTTTCTAATTAATCGAAATCTGATATAATCCCCCTATGTATCGTTTATATGTAGAGCGACGCCCTGGTTTTGAAAACGAGGCTCGCCGTTATCTTTCTGAAATCAATGGATTTTTGGGAATTGCCGGAGTAAAGGCAGTTCGTTATTTCAACCGCTACGACATTGAAAATGTGAGCGAAGAAGTTGCAAAAATTGCCGCAACCCGCATTTTCTCTGAGCCACAGAGCGATTTCGTTTTTACAGAAAAATTGCCTGAACACTCTGGTCTCGAAATCATATGGGAATTCCTTCCGGGCCAGTACGACCAGCGAGCCGACTCTGCTGAGCAGTGTCTTTCTTTGCTTCGCGCAGGCTTACAGGCTGAGGGGGTAAAAACTCTTTCTGATCCGCCTGTAGTTCGCTGTGCAAAAATCGTTCTTCTCGAAGGCGATGTAAGCGACGAAGAAATCAAAAAGATTCAGAACTATCTTATTAACCCTGTTGATTCCCGCCTTACTGATGATACAAAACCTGAAACCTTAAAGATGCATGTTGAAGAGCCTGCAGACATTCCTGTTGTAGAAGGCTTTATCAAGATGAATGACGAAGAGATTGAAGCATACCGCAACAAGATGGGCCTTGCTATGGATCATGCTGATATTCTCTTCCTTCAGGATTATTTTAAGGGCGAAGGCCGCGCCCCTGTTGAAACAGAAATCCGTGTTCTCGACACTTACTGGTCTGACCACTGCCGCCACACAACCTTCCTTACAGAACTTAAGGATATAAAAATTGAAGACGGTCCTTATGCACCTCTCTTCAAAAAATCCCTTGAAAATTACCAGGCTATGCGTACAGAAATGTATGCCGGCCGTACAGATAAGCCTGTCTGCCTCATGGATATGGCTGTAATCGGAATGAAGTATCTTAAAAAGCACGGAAAGCTTGAAGATATGGAAGTTTCGGAAGAAAACAATGCCTGTTCGGTTTATATAGACGTACATTACACAGCAGATGAAAATGGTAAGCCACTTGCTGCCGACGATCCTCGTGCAACAGAACGCTGGCTTATGATGTTCAAAAACGAAACACATAACCACCCTACAGAAATTGAGCCATTTGGTGGAGCCGCAACTTGTCTTGGTGGTGCTATCCGTGACCCATTGTCTGGACGAAGCTGGGTATATCAGTCAATGCGTATTACCGGTGCTGCAGACCCAACTGTACCTCTTAGTGCCACTATGAAGGGTAAACTCCCTCAGATTAAACTTTGCCGCGAGGCTGCCCAGGGCTTCAGCTCGTACGGTAACCAGATTGGTCTTACAACCGGCCAGGTAGAAGAAATCTACCACCCGGGCTATGCCGCAAAACGTATGGAGCTTGGTGCCGTTATCGCTGCCGCTCCTGTAGATACAGTTATCCGCGAGCGCCCTGAACCGGGTGACATCATCATTCTTCTTGGTGGTGGTACTGGTCGCGACGGTATTGGAGGGGCTACAGGTTCTTCTAAAGTTCACACTGTAAAATCTGTTACAACTGCAGCTGCCGAAGTTCAGAAGGGTAATGCCGTAGAAGAGCGCAAGATTCAGCGCCTCTTCCGCAATAAAGAAGTAAGTCTTATGATTCGCCGCTGTAACGATTTTGGTGCAGGTGGTGTTTCAGTTGCTGTCGGCGAGCTTGCTCCTGGTCTTGATATCAATCTTGATGCAGTACCTAAGAAGTACGAAGGTCTCAACGGAACTGAACTTGCAATTTCAGAAAGCCAGGAACGTATGGCCGTTGTAGTTCGCAAGGCCGACGTAGACCGCTTTATTGAAGAAGCTAAGAAAGAAAACTTAAACGCTGTTGTTGTCGCAACAGTTACAGATACAAACCGCCTCGTTATGAAATGGCGCGGTAAAACAATTGTAGACATTGGCCGCGAATTCCTCGATGCCGCTGGTGCTCATCACGAAGCAACTGCCCTCATCGAGCAGCCTGCAGAGCCTGCTAAGTCTCCACTTTGCAATCCTCTTGAGTCTGCTGCAGCAGAACTCAACAAGCCAGTGAAGTGCGAAGGCTGCGTAAAGAATCATCTTACAGATGCATGGCTTGCAAACATCAACGACCTTGCCTGCTGTTCTCAGCGCGGTCTTGGCGAACGCTTCGACGGTTCAATCGGTTCAAGCACAGTTCTCTTCCCATATGGAGGAAAATATCAGAATACTCCGGAAGCAGGTATGTCTGCAAAGATTCCGGTAATGACACCGCGTGAAACTTCAACTGCCAGCCTGATGACTTACGGCTTTGACCCACGTGTTGGAAACTGGTCACCATGGCACGGAGCAAAAACAGCTGTATTAAGCAGCCTTGCAAAAATCACCTGTATTGGTGGTAAGGCTCGCACATCACGCCTCAGTTTCCAGGAATTCTTTGGCCGTGCAGTAAACGAAAAACGCTGGGGCTATCCTGCAGCCGCTTTGCTTGGTTCTATCGATGCACAGGTAGAATCTGGTTGTGCTTCAATTGGTGGTAAGGACTCAATGTCCGGTACTTTTGAAGATATCAACGTTCCTCATACACTGGTAAGCTTTGCCGTAACACACGACGAAGCTCCAAACGTACTTTCTGGTTCCTTCAAGGTAAGCGGAAACAATATCTATATGGTAAAGGTTCCATACTCAGACCGTCTCGAGCCGGATTACGAAACTTTCCTTAAGAACTCAGATGTACTTTACGAGCTCAACAAGGCCCGCCGCATTGCCGCAATGTATCCTGTAGGACCTGGTGGTATTGCAGAAGCTGTTACAAAGATGGCAATGGGTAACATGGTTGGTGCAAGTCTCGACGCAAATGCGGTGGTTGAGTGCTCGCGAAGCGAGTGTATCGAAACCACAAGCAATCTCACTGGTTTCTTCCTCCCAACATACGGAAACATCATTGTAGAAGTTCCATCTGCCCATGTACCAGAATTTGAGAAAGCTGCCTTTGTTGAAGGAACCCTCGTTCAGCTTGGTATGACAATCGACAGGCCTGCAATCGTAATCAAAAATGCCGTTCTCGGTGGAGTTACAAATCCTGAAGTTGAAATCAGCCTTTATGACTGTGTAGACTGTTGGGAAGACAAACTCAAGGAAGTATTCCCACGCGTTAGCGGAGCAGAGGTACAGCCAAAGCTTCCAGACTGGGCAACAGACATTCACAAGTCTCTCAGCGACATCCGCAAGGCTCCAGCCTTTGTTCAGCCTGCAAGCCGTCCAAAAGTATTGCTCCCAGTATTCCCAGGCACTAACTGCGAAATCGATATGGCCCGTGCCTTCAACCTGGCCGGCGCAGATACAAAGATTGTAGTGCTTCAGAACCGCACTCAGTCTCAGCTTACAGAGTCCCTCGAGAACCTTGCCCGCGAAATGCGCGACGCACAGATTCTCGCCCTCAGCGGTGGCTTCTCATCAGGTGATGAACCGGATGGTTCAGCAAAATTTATTGCAAACGTACTTAAGGCTGGAAACATCAGCGAAGAAGTTATGAACCTTCTTAAAAAGCGCGACGGTCTTGTTCTCGGAATCTGTAACGGTTTCCAGGCTCTCGTTAAAACAGGTCTTGCAGTATATGGCGAAATCCGCGATATGACTCCTGATATGCCAACTTTGACTTACAACAGAATCAATCGCCATATCAGCCGCATTGTTCGTACACGTATCGTTTCTGCAACAAGCCCTTGGGCACTTCACCCAAGTGTAATCGATCAGCGTAATCACCTTATCGCAATCAGTCACGGTGAAGGCCGCTTTGTTTGTGATGAAACAACTGCAAAACGTCTCTTCGAAAACGGACAGGTATTTACCCAGTACGTAGACGAGTTTGGCCGCCCTGCAATCACAGAGCCAGATAACCCTAACGGATCTGCATTCGCAATCGAAGGTATTACATCTCCAGACGGACACGTTCTTGGAAAGATGGGACACTCAGAGCGCGGAGTAGGTATGGATCGCAACGGCGCTTCTCTCGACCTCTTTAAGAATGTAGGTGGAAATCCACTTACAAACGAAAGCGAAACTACCTGCGAAAACCTCTTCGCAGCAGGAGTTGCATACTTTAAATAATATGGATGCAAGCCCCTCGCCCTATATATTTATAATTCTCGCGGTGCTGATTGTTCTTTCCATGCTCTTTTCCATTTCGGAAAGCTCTTTTCTTGGAATGAACAAACTGCGCCTGCGAATTCTCAGAAAGAATAAAGATAAGCGCGCTCTTATTGCCGGTCGTCTTTTAGACCGCAGAGAGCGTCTTATCAATTCTCTTTTGGTTTCAAATGATATCGTAAATATCTTTGTTTCTTCTATTATAACATCAGTTGCACTGGATATGTTTGGCCAGAAGGGAGTTGGAATTGCTACTCTTATAGCCACACTTCTTCTTTTAATTTTTGGAGAAATTACACCAAAAACAATTTCCACCCGCTGCCCGGACCGAATTGCCTATGCTCTGGCTCCTTTTGTTCAGATTGTAGTTTTTATAATGCATCCGCTTGTTGCTGTTGTGACTTTTATTGCCCGCTGTGTACTTCGTATTTTCGGAATAAAAACAAATGCAAAAAAGCAGTCTTATACAGAAGAAGAAATAAAAACCTTCTTTGATATGAGTTCGGAAAGCGGTGTCATCGAGGAAAATGAAAACCGAATGATGAGCCAGGTGTTCAAGTTTTCAGATCTGGAAGCTCAGGATATTATGGTTCCCCGAACAAAAATCAAGGCCGTACCTCATGACGCAAAATACCGCGATATAGTAGAACTTTCTCAGCGGCTTGGTTATACCCGTTTTCCAGTTTACAGAAAATCAATTGATGACATAGTCGGAATTATTTACCTCAAGGATATGCTGGCATATAAAGAAAGTCAGTCAACTTTCAATCTGCTCAATGTTATGCGTCCGCCGCTGTTTATCCTTGGAACTAAAAAAATCACTTCTGTTCAGGAATTGCTTTTTGAAAGTCACGATTCTATGGCAATTATTGTAGATGAATATTCCGGTACCGACGGAGTTATTACAGAAAAAGATATTTCCCGCGAAATATTTGCCCTGCCTGGTGAAGATTCTCTTCGCGGAAAAGTTTTTGATTTTGACAATGTTGAAAATAAAGCTGATTTTGAAATAAATGGTTCTGTACTTTTACGTGACCTAAAAGAAGATTTACATATTGCACTCGAATCTAATATCAACGAAACTATAGGCGGCTGGTTTGCAGAACAGATAGACCGCATGCCGCAAACTGGAGACACCGTAGAATTTGAAGGTTTTCTTTTTTCAGTTAAAAAGATTCAATCACATCGTGTAGAACGTATTCAAATTATAAAACTGCAGAATAAAGAAGAGGAGGTAAAAGAATGAATCATTATCTTCTGACGGCTGCTGAACTTTTCTTTTTAATTTTGTGTGTCGGCTTTTTTACCTCGTCAGAAACAGCATATCTTTCTCTTCCTCGCTTAAAACTCCGCAGTATGGTAGAGCAGGGCCGCCGCAACGCCAAAAAAGTTGCCGCACTCAAAGCGAATATGGATCGGCTTCTGACAACCGTGTTAATTGGCACTAACTTTTTAAACTCTCTCGCCTCTGCAATTGCTACTGCTTTTGCTGTTGATTTACTTGGAAGCAGAGGAGTTGCTATCGCTCCTTTCGTAACTGCTTTTTTTATAACAACCTTTGCTCAGATTGTACCAAAGACTGCTGCCGGCCTTCATCCGGATACATTTACCTGTTTTTCTGCCTGGCCTCTTATGATACTGGAAAAACTATTCTTCCCGATTGTCTGGCTCTTCGAAAAGATTTCTCATGGAGCGGTAGTTCTTGTAGAAAAAATCTTAAAGCCTGCCGGTGCAATTGTTACAGAGGAAGAACTTAAAACTCTTATAGATGTAGGCTCTCACGAAGGAACAATCGAAAAAGATGAAAGCCGGCTTCTCAATAAAATTATAAAATTCAATGACCTTTCAGTAAATGATGTCATGAAACATCGTTCTCAAGTAAGTATGATTAATCAGGAAGCAGATTACGATGAAGTAATAAATCAGTTTCTTACTTCCAGTTTTTCTACACTTACAGTGTATAGCGGCAACAGGGAAAATGTAGTTGGTGTTTTAAATTATAAAAAAGTACTTTTCTGCTCAGAAGAAATAGACAAAAGTAGGGGCTTTGCCGGCCGTCAGATGTCTGAGGTTCTTTTTATACCGGGAACAATGAGTGTACTGGATATTCTTCAACAATTCCGTACAAGCGAGCATAAGTTTGCAGTTGTTCTTGACGAGCAGGGCCAGACAGATGGAATTATTACAATGGAAGATATTCTTAAGGTTGTATTCGGCCACATGTCTGATGAAAATACTTACGATAACACAGCTCCGGAAGATAAAGTAGAGTTAGTTTCACTTAACACATTTATTGTTCCGGGCGATATGAAGATAGATGATGCAAATGAAATTCTTGGCCTTGCACTTGAATCAGATGAAATGAATACAGTCGGCGGCTGGCTTTTGGAACAGTTTGGTTATCTGCCTGCTTCGGGTACAGTTCTTATAAAAGACAGAATTCTTTTTACAGCGGAAGATGTAAGCGGACGCCGTATTGTTTCTGTTAGAGTGAAAAAGAGTAATTAAGACTTATTGACCACAAAAGTCTTTTTGTACCACCGCTGTCAGAGGCACTTGTAGACCATCTTGCATATGACGGTAATCCGTTTGCTCCCAATGCGACATTTGAGGTCTTGCCTTTACCTTCCGGTATAATTTGAAGCGATCCAGAAATTCCAGAACTATGTTTTTTATTGAATTTATACTGAACGCCAAGATTTGCCTTAATCAGCCATATAAGACTAAGATTATCCCAATATGCAGTACCGTAGCCAGATGTATTTTTATAGTGATAATCCATTGCATTGATAAAAGATAATGCCGGACTAAATCCAAAATCTCCATAAAAAGAAGTCCTTGGAACACAATCAATAGAAAATTTCAAACCGGCAAGAAATGAATTCATTTCCTGAGAATAAGAAATAACTTTTCCAGAAAATGTTCCCGGGTTGTAGTTGTCTGATTTATAAATATAAAAGCCGTTACTTCCTTCAAATCCAATATATTCATATTGATATTCAATAAATGGAGTAAGTTTGATTTCTGCAGGAAGAAAAATATTTCCACCAAGCCTAATAGAAAGAAGTAAATATTTTGTAATCTTATTGTCATGCTTTGAGTAGTTTGTTATGGTACACGGGTCATCACTTTTCCATTTAGATGTAGTAGAATTAAGCCAGTCGAAATCCTGCATATATCCGCTTTTGCATGGAATTACAAATGAACCTTTTAAACCGGTATAAAGATAATTCAAAATATCAAAGTCTGCTGTTAAATTAAAAACCGGTACATTTTTTATATCCCATACAAGTTCACTCAATTTGTTATTTGCATTCATACAGGATTTAGAAAAAACATATTCATTAATAGTACCGTTCAGCAGACTGATGTCCGGAGTAATCTTCATTGTCAAATAGTCTTTTTTCTTTTTAGTTTCTGATTTTTCAGAGAAAACTGTATTTAAAAGGAGGAAAAACATTAAAAAGAATAAAAGACAACGTTTCATAAAAACTCTCCGTAAACTACTGTTCAAGAGGATCTACACCAAAGATTTTAGCAAGCTGTTTTCTTGTAGCATCCATATCCTTAGGGTAGGGAGCTGTAAAATTGATTTTTTCACCTGTTTTTGGATGTGCAAGTTCAATTTTATAAGCATGCAATGCAAGTCGGCTTAAAAGAGGGCGTTCTTCGTATTCATCGCCATTCCACTTTTTTTTGATTTCGCTAAGGCGTACCGGCTTCTGGCTGCTGCTGTAGAGAGGGTCACAAACAATGCTTAAACCATTTTCTGCAAGGTGAACACGAATCTGATGTGTTCGTCCGGTTTTTGGTTTTGCTTCAATCCAGGAATATGGCCCGCAGTTACCTATTAAACGGAAGCTTGTAAAAGAAGGTTTTCCCGCTTTTTTATTTGCAACGGTACGGTGGCGGGAGTCCCCATCTGGTAAAAGGGGAAGATTTACATCCAGAGTTTCCCAAAGCGGGTGACCATAGACAAGTGCATGATAAGTTTTTGAAACTTCACGCTTTTCAAACTGCATGGAAAGGTTACGTTGTGCCTCAAGAGTACGAGCATATAGTATTAAACCCGATGTATCTTTGTCTATTCTGTGAACTGCATACAATTTACCGAATTCTTCCTGGGCAAGAAGGTCCAGACGAGTAGCATCTTCGTTGTAACGGTCTGCAGCAATTAAAATTCCGCTGCGTTTATTCAAAACAATAAAGTCATCATCAGCAAAAATAACGCTGTAGTCCATATTTTTACTAGCCATATTCTTATTATACTAAATTTTACTATAAATTCCTATAAAGAAGGCTGATTTTCCGGCCGATAATGACAAAAGTAGGATATTCTACATGGTATAGACATCGGGAAAAATACTTATATGTACTTTTAAAAGGTTACAAAAAAAAATTTTTTTCTTGACTTCGTATATGCACCGTGTTAGAATATAAAAAAAAAGAGGATTTTCACGTAAAAGTCGTTGACTTGTAAAATCCACAAATAAAAAGGAGGATTTTTTCAAATGAAAAAAATCGTTGGAATTCTTGCAGCAGCAGCAGTTCTTGCTACTTCTGTATTCGCAGCTGATGTTTCTGCTAAGGTAAAACTTGACGGAAAGTTGCTTAACGTAGACACAACAAAAGAAAAGGATGGCGTTTCTGCTGTTAGCATTGGTCATAACACAGACGAATCTTGGAATCCTGTTCTTAACATGGCAGTAAGTGGTGATAACTACGGTGCTTCAGTTGGTTTCTATATCGGAAAATGGGACTATGGTGAGGATCCAAGCAAGTGGCAGGGTTGGAACCATGGTTATGGTGTTGGTCTTAAAGAATGGAAGATTTGGTTCAAGCCAATTGATGTTCTTAAGTTTGATGTAGGTCGTATTGATCAGGGTACAAACCAGGAATCAATTGACTATGATACACGTCTTTTCAACTATGATGAATGGGGATACAGAGTTGGATTCTCTACAAATGGTTTCACTTTAAATGTTGCATTCCATCAGGATCATGATGAGTTCTGGTTCTCTCAGGCTGCAAACGGCGATGCTATCACTAAGGGCTTGAACGTATTTGCATCTTATGGTGCTGATTTCGGTACTATCCTTGCATTTGTTGACTTCAATGATACATTCCGTGATATCAAAGCTGCTGCTGGATACAACAATCAGTTCGGTGACATCCGCCTCTTCGCTGATGCTGGTATTGCTTTGGATGGAACAAAAGATCAGAAATCTGTTTTCGGAGCTGGATTCGATGTTGGCTTCAAATATGCTAAAGATGCACTTTATTTCGAAGCTTATGCTCGCTGGTTCGAAAATAACTTCGAGGTACTCGGAAAAGAAGGAGACCCAATGTATCTTTACTTCAAGGCTAAGTTCTCTTACAAACTTGACCCATGTACATTGTTCGTATACTTCAAAGATGAAAACTTGATGGCTAAGAAGTTCGCTTCAACAATCAAGGCTGGTGCAACAGGTTCTGTAGGTGCTTGTAACTGGGAATGCTATGCACAGATTGATACTGGTAAGGGAGCTAACGGAGATAAGATCAACTTCGCTATCCCAGTTTCATTCTCTGTTGCTTTCTAATCTAAGTTAGAAACATAACTTTGACTATAAAAGGGCTGTCCCATACTTTTGGGACAGCCCTTTTTTTTTGTTTTATAATCGTTAGATTATATAGACACAAAAATTATTTTTTTGTTGATAACAATAAATTATTTTTGTATTTTTTTGTAACGACATAGTGCATGATTTTGTTGTTTTATATATAATAATGAAAGCATTAATTAAGGAGCTTAAAAAAATGAAAAAAAATATTATTTATGCTGTTGCACTTTGTGTTCTTGGAATGTTTGCAGTTTCCTGCAGTTCAACAAAAAGTGTGCAGTCACCGGCAGATGAATATGAAGACGAAACAGCACAGGTGGCAGAAGATGCTGAAAATGGAGATGCTGTAGAAATTAAATCTTCAAACAAAAAAGAAAAAAAACAAAAGGATCCAAAAAAGAAGAATTTTATTCAGGAAATGTTCACTTTTGGAAATCGTGATGACTATAATAAATTATATGAAATTTCACTTTACGAAAAAGAAATTACCGGCATGAAAGAAAAACGTGCTACTGCTCTTTTACGTACAGATAACTATATGACTGGCTTTGGATGCTATTACATGATGGCATATTACATTGTTCAGTTTGATGAAATTGGTAGAACTAAATTAAGACAGGGAATAGAATCATATCTTTCTGATTTTGAAAATAAAAATCTTCAGCGTAAAGGAAAACATACAGACCGCGCATATGGAAAAACTCCATACAGACTTGACTGGGGAACAGTTAGTTCTTCTACTCCAAATAAAGGAACAGGAGAGGGCTATATGGGCTATGAATTCATAAAAGGTTCTCCATATTTTGTTTTAAGTAATTACGCTTTTTCAAATGATAATTATGAACGCATTGGTGACACTACAAGCCGTGAATCTTTGCCTTTAAGTTTTTACTTTACAAGAGCACAGCTTAGAGAAGTTCTTGAACTTATTTCTGAAGACAATGTTAAAAAAGTTGTTGCAGAAATGAATGAAAACTATATAACTACTGGTGCCGATGAATACTAATGATTTATGGTTATATAAGAGTTAGTACAGATAAACAGACCGTAGAAAATCAGAGATTTGAAATCAACAAATTTATTAAAAAAACAAAATTCAAAGTTGATGAATGGATTGAAGAGACTATCAGCGGCACTGTTTCACCTAAGAAAAGAAATCTTGGAAAATTAATTGAAAAGACGAAAAAAGGTGATTTGATTATCTGTTCGGAGCTTTCAAGGCTCGGACGAAATATGTTTATGATTATGTCGATTCTGAATATTCTTATGGAACGGGGCGTAATTATATACACTGTAAAAGAACGTTATCGTCTTGGAGAGGACTTAACTAGTAAAGTCCTTGCCTTTGCTTTCAGTATTTCTGCAGAAATTGAAAGAACTTTGATTTCGCAAAGAACTACTGAAGCACTCCGTCGTAAAAAGGCTGAAGGTGTAAAACTAGGACGACCAAAAGGTAGGGTTAGTGCACATCATAAATTAACTGGTTGTGATAACAAAATCAAAATGATGCTGGCAGAAGGATATCCAAAAACTCTGATAAGCAAACAACTGAATGTTTCTCCTTCAACGCTATATCTTTACCTAAAAGAAAACAAAAGTGAATTTCAGGATTATTTCAATTAAAAATCAGGCTGGCAGATAAGATGGATTTTTTCTCCGCTTACAGGATGAAAAAACTCTATCTCTGCCGCATGCAGCATAAGTCTTTCCCCTTCTTTAAAAGAACCATATAACGAATCACCCTTTATAGGAATACCAAGGCCGCCATGTTCTGCTGGGCAGCTTGCTGCAAGCCTTAATTGATGAGTGCGGCCAGTAAGCGGAGAAAACTCAATTCGAGTCAATCCTTTTTCTACACCTAATTTTTTCCATTCTGTAATTCCGATTTTTCCATTTACAGGATCATAAATCTGGTGAGGTCTGTTTTCTATATCAAGTCTAAAGGGAAGTTCAGTGCGTCCTTCTGGTTTTCCATGGAGAATTCCGTCAAGCAGGGCTATATATCTTTTGTGAACTTTTCCTTCTGCAAATTGTTCGTTGAGTTTTCTGTGAGCTTCTTTATTTAAGGCCAGAACAAGAATACCCGAAGTTTCCATATCAAGCCGATGTACGGCACATTGCTTTGGTGCATCCGGGAATAAATTGCGAACTCGAGCTTCTGCACAATCCTCTTTGTCTTTGCCCTTTCCAGGAACAGACAAAAGTCCCGAAGGTTTATTTATCACAACAATATCTTTATCACGATAAAGAATTTCTAATCCCATAATAGAGGGCAGAATGTAACCGCATCTTTCATCACAGGGAGCATAAGAAATTCCATTCTTTTTATTTTTCGTATCACGGCCATAATAAACTTCATCCATGCTTATTATTTCATAATCTTTTTCAAAAGCATAACTTAAAAGCTTTGGTGCACAGCAGTCTCCGGTTCCTGTAGGCGGCAGGTGATTATTATGACTTTTTATGATTCCATTAAGAGAAAGTTTTCTTCCATCATATTTCGTGAATAAATAAAGATGAAAAACTTTTTGAAGGGAAGAATCTGTAAGGTCAGTTCGTTTTTTAAGAAGCCTAGCTCTTTGGGGGGAGGCTTTATTAATCAATGTCAATTCGTTTATCTGCTCTGTAAGCTCATGAATTTCTTTATCATTTTCTTTCAAAGCTTGGTCAATTTGTTCAGAAGAAACAATTGACGGGACGAAAATATCTTTTGAATTAGTATTTACAGAGATGAGTTGTTTGTTGTTTCCGCTTACCGCATAAAGGATAATCCGCTTTTTTTCCTTTTTGTCCCAGCAGACCAGAGAGCCAATCATTACTCCCTGGTCTTTTCGTTCAAGGCTTTCCCGTCCTACTTGTTTCAAAACCACTTCTCCATTTTCAATCTGAGAGATGAGTTTCTGACAATAGTGACGGGCAGATTCCTGAGGAAAAGGTGGAAACATTTATTTAAGATTTCTGATTTCTACAGAGCCGTCTTCCTTTGAGATGAAGACTATAGGTTTATTCTGTGTAAAAAGACCTGTTTCTACAACACCAACAATCGAGTTAATTTTTGTTTCCATTTCTGGAACATTTATTGGTTCTTTCCAGGTACAGTCCAGAATCTGGTTACCGTTATCTGTTATTACCGGACCTGCCTTGCGAACTCCTTCGCGGAGTACAGCAGTAGCACCAAGAGCACAAAGAGCATTAGTTACAGGTACGCGTGCTTCACTTATGATTTCAACAGGGACAGGGAACTTTGTTCCGATTGTCTGGACGGACTTTGAAGAATCAGCAATTACGACAAAGATTTTTGCATTATATTCAACGATCTTTTCACGAACGTGTGCTGCACCGCCGCCCTTAATACAGTTGCAGTCTGGGTCAACTTCGTCAGCTCCATCAATTGCAAGATCAAGCTGGCCACCTATGATTCTGTCGTTCATAGAATAAACAGGAATTCCATAATCCTGGCAGGCATTCTGTGTCTGAAAGCTTGTTACTACAGCTTTAATGTCTTTAAGTTTTCCGCTGTTAATATGCTCTGCGAGACGTTTTACTGCAGGCATTGCAGTTGATCCTGTTCCGAGCCCGATTTTCATTCCACTGAAAATCAATCCTTTTTCTATAAGAGTGTCAATGGCAGTATTTGCTACCAGTGTTTTTTGTTCCGATTGTGTAAGTCCCATTTTTGTACCTCTTTTTACTTACAGTATTTGAGACCCTGAAACAAGTTCAGGGTGACGCATCATGCTGAACTTGTTTCAGGGTGACCATTTATTTGTCATGCTGAACTTGTTTCAGGGTGACCATTTATTTGTCATGCTGAACTTGTTTCAGCATCTATTTCTTTTCATAGTCCAGGCCTGTAAAAAGCTTAAACTGTTCATAGGCCTGATATTCAAGCATTTTATATCCGTTGCATACACGGCATCCGGCTATAGAAGCTCTCTTCATTACCGGGGTAGTGCTTGGCTCATAAACTATATCAAAGAGAAGCTCATTGCCACGGAAATCATAAAAATATATAGGGTCATTTACGTTGCTGGAAGGTCCATCAGCATTCATGCCTACCGATGTGGTTTGAACGATAAGCGTAGAATATTCATCGAGCTTTGCAGCACAATGAGCATCGAGCTGACAATAAGTAAAACCGTATTTTTCAGCAAGCTTGGCTGCGGTTTCAACCGTGCGATTGAAAATACATACACGTGCTCCCATCTGCTTAAGAACATAAACAATGGCTTTTGCAGCACCACCGGCACCAATCACAGCTACCTTTTTATGTTTAATTTTTACCGGTCCCAAAAATTCTTCCAGTGCGCGACGGAAGCCAGGGGCATCAGTATTATAACCAAGCCATTTATTGTTTTTTCTTACAAGTGTATTACAAGCTTCAATCTGCACAACCTCTGGAGACTGTTCGTGAATATAATACATAACAGATTCCTTGTGAGGTACAGTTACAGAAAGACCTTTTACACCAATGCCTTCGCAGAAAGTCAGTGTATCAGAAATCAACTGTGAGCGATAAGGTATATAAACAGCATTTAATTTTTTGTCTTCGTAACCCTTGTTATGTATTTCTGGACTTGAAGTTTTTATAAGAGGCCAGCCGGCAATACCGTAAAGCGAAGTATCCTGATTAATTGACTTAAAATGATACATATCATTAATAGTAACAGGATCAATATGACCAATTGCTTTTGTATTTTCAATTACTTCTTCTGGAGAAACATAAGTAAGAAAAGAATTAGTACGGCTGGCAAGTACACGAGAAGGAAAGCCTTCTGGCCCCATGGCACAAAGAATATGCTCATACTGGGTCATAGATTCTCCCTCTTTCAGAAGATTTAATACATCAGAAAGAGAGTGAGGCATAAATGCAATCTTTGGAATTTCATATCCGGTTTTACGCATGATGTCGCAGCGTTCACGGATATTCAGGATTGGCTCAGTCATATTATGGCAGCTTCTGATGATTCTAACACCAAAGGCCATTGCTGCATCCTGAATGCTTGGAATATGAAAGTCTTCTTCAAAATCTACATAAGCAAAGTTTTTTGATTTATCCGGATTTGCAAAAGCAAGCGCACGGGCAAAAAGATTTGTTCGGGAAAAATCACCGCCTGTAAATTTACCGCCATCAATATCGCGACGGATAGTGAGAATACATGGCTGATATATCATTGCAGGAAAACGGCGGGCATTAAGCTGTTCATCTTCAGTAAGATGGTCTACACGCAGTTCAACTAAATCAATATACTTTTCGTATTTTTTTACAAGTTTAAGATTCTCTTCCAGAGTCTTTCCGGTAAGTGTCATACATATCAGTGGTTGATTCATTTTTAATTCCTTCTTGTCATGCTGAACTTGTTTCAGCATCTACAACCTGAGATTCCGAATCCTGAACTTGTTTCAGGATCGGAATAACAAGTTTTTCTAGTTTACAGTCTTTTTAGAAACAACTTTGTTTACGACAGAAAGCTCAAGTCTTGTTCCCTTTGGAACAGCATAAGGTATAGTTACACTTCCACCCGGATGACTAAAGCTGAGCAATGTATAAGAATTACCTTCTGCAGGATAAGCTTCGATCTTCATAGGTACAGGATATGGATAGTCAGGAACTTTTTCCTGGAAGATTCCATAAACATTATCATTATATTCTCCGGAAGGCATTGCCATTTCGAGAGTTACGCGTGTATAGTTTGGAACATATTCACTATCAAAGACCTGCTGATCTACAACAGTACCAGGTTTTTCATCTTGAGAAGCCATGTGAGAAGTGATATCAAATACAAGCTTGCTTCTTGTGATAGTCTGAAGGAGATCGTTTACAGTCTGGCCGATAAGATAAGGAGCCTTTGTGTTTTCATAGTTAGGTCCCCGACTCACAACCAGTTGTACCGTAACAGGTTCAGAAATTCTTGTACCTGCAGGTGGATCTTGTTCAAGAATTGTGCCTGCATCAGAAACATCCGGTTTATATTCAGGCTCACCAAGAATGATAAGAGGTCGAGTCTGGCCGGCAAAAAGTGTCTGAAGCTTCATACGAAGGTCTTCAATATTCATACCAGTATATTCATCAACTTTATCAACAATTACACCCCGGCTCACAACAAGAGAAACGCGGCTGTAGCCTTTTACAATCGCACCGGCATCAGGAGACTGGTCAAGAATAGTTCCTTCATCGCCAGGAGTGTCTGAATAGCGAAGGCTGATTTTTGGATAAAGCTCCTTTACCTGCATTTCAAGAAGGGCATCTTCCAGAGATTTTCCAACGACATTAGGAACAAGAACTTTTTCCGGGCCCTTGATATTCATAAAGAAAATTGCAAAAGCAGTAAAACACATAAGGGCAAAAGCACAGAGACAGATTCCAAGAAAAGCAGGGATATTTGCCTGAAACTTGTCATAAGATTCAGAAAAGCCTACCTTAAGTTCTGGTCTTTTTTTATCTTTAAGTTTGTTGAAAAAATCTTTAATCATATTATCCTCTTTATTCTAATACGGTACCAATAAAATTTCTGGCACCATTCATAAAACTCTTGTAGTCCATGGCATTTTTTCCCTGCCTTTGAAGTTTGCGGATTGCAAGAATACCATTTCCAGTTTTTATAAGAATACCAATAGGTTTTGAAAAATCCAAGACTGTACCCACGGTACCTGATTCTGATTCAGCTACTGCCGGGCTTTCTGCATTCTCTGGATACAGTTTTGCTTCAAGGATTCTGAGTGGAAGTCCGTTTTCAATGCACCAGCAGCCAGGCTCCGGATAGTAAGCGCGGATTTTAGCTTCTATTACTTCTGCACTTTCATTCCAGTTGATTCTGCCGTCTTCTTTTGTAATAATTCCGGTATAAGAAGGCTCTCCAGACTGAGGAGTGCCCTCTGGCAGTTTTCCTGCTTCTGCGGATTTTTTGATTATTTCAAGAATCAGTTTTGCGCCTTCTTCTGCGCTGTAATTTAAAAGTGATTCGGTCGTTTCGGTTCCATTGAGATCAACAATTTTCTGGCCAAGAATATCACCCTCATCCATTTTGAGACTCAGGGTTTGTACGGTAACGGCTGTTTTTTTATCACGATTCAAAATAGCAGCAGGAACTGGAGTGCAACCTCTGTATTTTGGTAAAAGGGAAGGATGAAGATTTATTCCGCCAAGCGGGAATAGAGCCAGAAATTTGGGACCAAAAATATGGCCGTAAGCAAAGCTCACCAGAAGGTCTGCCCCAATTGGAGAGATTGCTTCGCGCGCCGCTGCATCCAGATGCTCCGGTGTAAAAACAGGAATGTTTTTTTCTGAGGCAAACTGTGCTACAGGAGTTGGAATGAGTTCTTTATGACGTCCTTTTGCGGAAGGTGGATTTGACAGAACTCCTGCAATTTCAAAACCGTATTCGTTTTGAGCGTTGACGAGGTGTTCAAGTGTGAGACGGGCCGCATCCGGGCTTCCTGCAAATAAAATTCTGATCATTGTGCTTTTTTAGCTTCCTTAGCAGCAATTTTAGCCGCAATTTTTCGGGCTTTAGCTTCTTTTTCTTTTGCTTTTTGAGCAGCACGCTCAGCTCGTTTTTTGAACTGAGCTTCTGTTTTTTCTGCAAAATCTTTATCACCGCGGTCTATATATAAAATACCGTCAAGGTGGTCATATTCATGCTGAATGATTCGTGCAAGAAGACCGTCCGCATCAAGTGTAAAAGGACGACCTTTTTCGTTGAGAGCCTGAACAGTAACGCGTGAAGGTCTTGTAATTGATTCATAAACCTGAGGAATACTGAGACAGCCTTCCTCGTATTCTTCTACTTCTTCTGAAGTTTTGATAATCTGAGGATTTATAAAAACACGTTTTACATCATCATCAGCCATCGCAACAAAAATACGAAGATTTTTTCCAACCTGAGGGCCTGCCAGTCCAACACCATTTGCTTCAATCATAGTTTCAAGCATATCGTCTGCCAGCTTTCTGATTTCATCAGTAACTTCGGCAACAGGTTCTGCCTTTTGTCGAAGAATTTCTTCTCCAAGTTTTGTTATTTCAAGAATCATTTTTCACCTCTTATGCGTGCTGCACGTGCGTGTCCTGCAAGACCTTCGCTGTCACCAAGATAACCTGCGGCAGCAGAACTCTTTAATGTTCCAGGCTTTCCCTTTTCTGCACGAAGTGTTGTAACTGTTTTCAGGAAGTTTCTTACACTTAAACCACCTGTATAGTGAGCTGCTCCTGAAGTAGGAAGTGTATGGTTAAGACCTGCTGCATAATCTCCAAGAACTTCTGCCGAATAGTGGCCGATAAAGAGAGAACCAAAATTGTGAACAGCCTTTGCAATCTTATCCCTAACAGCGCCCTTGTCCATTGCAAGTTCAAGGTGTTCAGGAGCTTTCATATTCGCAATTTCTATTGCTTCTTCAAGTTTTTCTACAATGATGATTTTTCCATAAGTATCAATACTCTGGCGGGCAACAGTTTTTGTAGTAAGAGTTTCGAGCTGATTTTCTATAGCCTCGCTTACATTTGTTGCAAAATCCATATCATCAGTAACAAGAATAGGCTGGGCAACAACATCGTGTTCTGCCTGGGCCAGAAGATCTGCAGCAACCCATTCAATGTTTGCTGATTTATCTGCAATAATCATAACTTCTGTAGGACCTGCTACAAAATCAATTCCTACGTTTCCAAAAACAGCCTTTTTTGCTGCCTGAACAAATTTGTTTCCAGGACCAACAATTACATCAACTTTAGGAATACTTTCGGTTCCAAAAGCCATAGCTCCAATTGCCTGAGAACCACCAACTGCATAAAGGTGATTTACTCCACAGATATAAGCGGCAGCCATAATTCCTTCATCAGCATAAGGCTTACCGCCTACAAAAGCTTTTCCAGGGATTCCGCTTCCTGTTTTGCCTGCCGAAACTTTATCTTCAGGGTGAACTCTTGGAGGTGTACACAAGATAACATTTGGAACACCTGCTGCTACAGCTGGAGTTACTGTCATTATTACAGTAGAAACAAGAGGAAAACGACCGGCTGGAACATAACAGCCTGCAATATCTACAGGTATTGTTTTCTGGCCTGTAAAGAGACCCGGTTCAAGTTCTTCTTCAAAATCTCTGAAGGTCTTTTTCTGAAGTTTTGCAAAACGAAGAGCCAGGTCATGTGAATAAACAATAGCATCATAAATATCGCGCTTTTCAATTCTAAGCTTTTCTGCAGCAGCTTTAAGTTCTTCCTGTGGAACTTCAAATTGAGCAGGAACGGCTACATCAAACTTATTTCCATAAAGACGAAGAGCTGCATCACCTCTTTTCTGAACTTCTTCAAGAACAGAATCTACTACTTCATTAGAATTATCAAAATCCCGTCCCTTAAAAAAGTCAGGTTCAACTTCGGTGTATTTCTGTATTTTAACCATAATTAAATCTCCATTTTTCACTGGTGGTTTCGATACGGCTTCGCCTACTCAACCACCGTATGTTCCGTTTTTCACCGATGGTTGAGTAGCTGCGAAGCAGCGTTTCGAAACCACCTATTTATCCTTATGTCTACGATCCAGTTCATCGTATACGTCTTTCCAGGTAACGCCTTCTTTGTACATAAGTACATTTATAAAATAAATAAGATCGGCAGCTTCCCAGATTACTTCGTCGCGTCCATCTGCTTCGCAAAGCTCTTCTGCTTCTTCTTCAACCTTTTCGCGTACACGCTTGGCATCGAGAGTAGCAGTGTAACTTCCCGGCTTTGGATTTGCAAATCGGTCTGCAATAATATTATAAAGACGCCCCATGCTTGATTTTTCGCCAGGATCTGTTGTAAAGCATGTCCAGCTTCCGGTATGACAGCTTGGTCCAACCGGAAGAACAGTGGCTAAAATACAGTCGCGGTCACAGTCTGCACGCATACGTACCAACTGAAGGAAGTTGCCGCTTGTATCACCTTTTGTCCAAAGTTCATTGCGGGAACGGCTCCAGAAAGTAAGTTTTCCACATTCAAAGCTCTTGCGAACAGCCTCTTCATTAGAATATGCCTGCATAAGAACATCACCATTTACACTCTGTGCAATTACAGGAATAAGAGGTGTTTTTTCAAAATCAAGGCAGGCAACAAATGCATCTGTAAGATTTACTTTGTTTGTATACAAAGCCATTCCAAGCTGAACGTCACAATGAAGTTTTTCAAGCTCACGGATTTCTTCAACGCTTGAAATTCCGCCTGCAGCAACAACGCGGCAATGAACAGCTTCACGCAACTGGCGTACATATTCCATATTTGTGCCCTGCATGCAGCCTTCTTTTTCTACACAGGTAAATAAAAGTTCTGAACAGAATTTTTCTGCCTGTTTTGCTCCTTCAACCAGAGGAATATCTACAGTTTCTGTCCAGCCTTTGACGGCAATTTTACCGTTTATTGCATCAACAGAAATTATGATTCTATCTTTTACAATTGCGGCTGCAAGTTCATTCAAAAAGTCTTCGTTTAAAACTGATTCTCCTGGCTGTGGATTTGTTTTCCATGCAGCTGAACCGATAATAACTTTTTCTGCTCCAAGACTTACAAGCTCACGAGCACGTTTTACTGTGCGGATACCACCGCCTGTTCGAACGTTTCCATGATGGAGAAGTGATTTTAAAAGATGGGTATTTACTGTGTTTCCCTTTGCGTCTACATTTCCAAGTGCTGCATCAAGATCAATTACAGCAACTTCGCCATACATGTCAAACTGGCTGATAAGTGCATCAGCGTCATCACGCTGTAAAACCAGTTCCTTACCGTTCTTAAGCTGAACGACGTGTCCGTTTTTCAAATCAATTGAAGCTACTACCATAAATCAAATATTACCAAATTTTTTGACTTTATACAAATAGTATATTTATAGAAGAAACTGATATATTGAATCAAAAAAAAAGACTGCCGGGAAAGGAGGAAAAACGGCAGTCTCAAAAAAATTATGGAGGTATTTTCTTTAATCTAGTATTGCTTTGATGTTCACTAATATAACCAATAATAAGGTTTTGGGTTACAAAAAATATTTAAAAATTACAAAATAAAAGGACGCACCTTACGGCACGTCCTTTTATTCATAGTTATGTTTCTAACTTAGATTAGAAAGCAACAGCAAATGAAACAGGGATGGAGAAGTTAACCTTGTTTCCAGCTTCGAGAGCGTTGAATTTTCCACCTTTACCAGTTTCAATCTGACCACAAACATCCCATGTAGCAGATCCTACAGAACCGTTAGCACCGAGCTTGATGGTAGAAGCAAATGTTGAAGACAAGAGGTTTGTATCCTTGAAGTAGAAATATACTGTACATGGATCAAATGCGTAAGTAATCTTTGTCTTTACGAACAAAGATGTTCCGTTCTCTTTCTCATACTTGAAACCATCATATACAAATCCAGCAGGTTTCTTATAGCTCATGATCATATCAAGTTTTGCATAAGCTTCAATTCCAAATGCATCTTTGTTGTACTTAACATCAACGTCAGCAAGTACAGAGAATGCATCTTCGAACTTAACTTTAAAAGGATCATAATCGTCTTCATTTGTGCTTCCTACAGTTTTTCCGTCCTTAAGAGTCTTCCATGCATTACCATATTCGTTTTTAAGAGTAACTTCACGAGTCTTTTCTGATTTGAATCCAGCATCTACGAAGAGACGAAGGTCACCGAACTGATTATTATATCCAGCACCAACAAAAATTGTATCGAATGTGTCTTTGAAGTCAGCCAATGCAATGATTGTTCCGAAGTCAGCAGCATAAGCAGCCTTTAAACCAAGACCACGTACGTGTGTCTTGGTTTCATAGATCTTGTTGCCTAATGCATCTGTCAGAATAGTACCAGTTGCATCCTTTGCTTCTACTGCTTCCTGCCAGAGCCATGATTCACCCTGATCCATATGGAAACCAAGATTTAAAGTAAATGCATTGATAGCAAGTTCTGCCTGATATCCCCATTCATCATAGTTGTAAACACGTGTATCATAGTCAATAGAATCTGTATTCAAAGAAGCATCAATGCGTCCAATATTGAACTTCAATACATCAATTGGTTTAAACCAAATCTTCCATTCTTTGAGTCCAACACCATAACCATGGTTCCAGTCACCCATTTTAGTAGCATCCCACTTTCCGATATAGAAACCAACTGAAGCACCATAGTTATCACCACTTACTGCCATCTGAAGAACAGGATTCCAAGATTCGTCTGTGTTATGCTTAATCATAACTGCAGAAAGTCCGTCTTTTTCCTTTGTACCATCTACATTAAGCAAGTTTCCGTCAAGTTTTACCTTAGCAGAAACATCAGCTGCGAATACAGAAGTAGCAAGAACTGCTGTTGCTGCAAGAATTCCAACGATTTTTTTCATTTGAAAAAATCCTCCCTTTAAATCGGAGACGAGTGTTTCACAAATTGTGTTTCACGGGGCTTTTTTGCTGAAAATGGGAAAATATAACAAAATATTATAAATTTTATTACTATATAAAATTAGAGATATTGAAAATACCTTTGTTTTCTTCCATAATTAACTTATGAAGAAAATTGAGATTCTTGATTCGACATTGCGCGATGGTGCTCAGGGCGAGGGTATAAGCTTTTCTGTTCAGGATAAGCTGCATATTTGTCGTGAGCTCGATGAGCTTGGAGTAACTTATATTGAAGCTGGAAATCCCGGATCGAATCCTAAGGATATGGAGTTTTTTAAGGCTGTTTCTGAAATTAAGTTTAAGAATGCTCAGGTTTGTGCTTTCGGTTCAACACGTCGTAAGAACTGCCGCTGTGATGAAGATGCAAATCTTAAAAGTCTTCTTGCGGCAAATACAAAGACTGTCGTTATCTTTGGAAAATCCTGGACTTTTCAGGTAACAGACATCCTCAAAACTACTCCGGAAGAAAATCTCAAAATGATTCGTGAGTCTTGTGCTTTTCTTGTTGAAAATGGCCGCCAGGTAATTTATGATGCTGAGCATTTTTTTACAGCCTACGAGGAAGACAAAGCTTATGCTCTTGAAACTCTGAAAGCTGCGGTAGAGGGTGGGGCTTCTGTTCTTTCTCTTTGTGAAACAAAGGGCGGCTTTATGATTGACGAATGCCGCCGTGCTGTGAGCGAGGTTGTTAAACTTTACGGCAAAAAAGTAACTGTTGGAATTCATACTCATAACGACTGCGGCCTTGCTGTTGCAAATTCTCTTGTTGCCGTAAAAGAAGGAGCAACTCATGTTCAAGGGGTTCTGCTTGGTTTTGGAGAGCGTACCGGTAACGCAAATCTTTCTACAATAATTCCAAATCTTCAGATAAAAATGGGCTATCAGGTTGTTCCGGAAGAAAGCCTGAAAAATCTTACAGCCATCTGTAAACGTGTGGCAGAACTCACAAATATCCGGGTGAATCCTCAATCTCCTTATGTTGGTAAGGATGCTTTTGCCCACAAGGCCGGAATGCATATTGATGCGGTTCTTAAAAATCCTTTTGCCTATGAACATATTCAACCGGAAGTTGTTGGAAATACCCGTGTCTTCCTTATGAGTGAGGTTGCCGGGCGAAGTACTATTCTTGAAAAAATCAGACGTTTTGCATCGGAGGTAAAACGAAATGATCCGATTGTAAGCGAGCTTATGGCTAAGGTTAAGGAACTTGAATCTGCCGGATATCAGTTTGAAGGTGCCGATGGAAGTTTTGAGCTTCTGGTTCGTAAGATGCTTGGTCAGTACAAACCGTTTTTTAAGCTTCATTATTATCAGACGACAGGTTCTAATCCGCGGCCTGAAGAGGGCGTTTGCTGCTGTGCTCAGATTAAGGTTGAGGTTGACGGCAATTTTGAAATTACTGCGGGTGAAGGAGATGGTCCTGTCAACGCTCTTGATATTGCGCTTCGTAAAGCTCTGGAAAAATTCTATCCGGTTGTATCAAACTTCCGGCTTGTAGATTATAAGGTACGTGTTCTGGATTCAAAGTCTGCAACGGCTGCCCGTGTTCGTGTAATTATTGAATCAACCGATGGACAGACCAGCTGGACTACTGTGGGCGTATCTTCCGACGTAATTGAGGCGTCTTGGATAGCCCTTGTAGATTCTTTTGAATTGAAGTTGAGTAAATAGAACTCCGGTGGTGAGTAGCCCAAAGGGCGTATCGAAACCACTTTATGAGCCGACTGTTCCGGTGGTTTCGATACACTCGCTTCGCGAGCACTCAACCACCGTGTGTCTTAGAACTCTTTCAACAGTAATTCAATGTTATCAGCAACAACCTTCTTCAGCGCGTCGTGTTCTACTGCTGTAGGAAAGTTGCGCCAGACGATATATTTTGCTTTAGGAAGAACTTCTGTAACAGGTTTTCCTGTCGGGTTATGGATATTATCAATGATGAGGTCATATCCGGCTTTTTTTGCTTCGAGCAATTCTTCTGCAGTAACAGGGCCTGGACCAAAAATTCCAGCGATTTCAAGACCGAGTTCTTTAGCAAGGTAAGTTTGATTTTTATTGCAGAGAACTTTCTTTTTGTTCAGCTTCTTTTTGAGTGCCTTTTTCTGACCGTCTTTTACAAGCTTTTCATACTCTGCAAAACGAACTTTCTGGATATCTTCTGTACCAAGTGCCTGGGCAATTTTAAGAGTAGATTCTTTTACTGTTGCAAGAGAGTTGTCCAGAGTAACCTGAACACTTACACCTTTGTTTGCGACTTTTGTTCCAAGAGTTTTCATCATACGTTCAAAACCTGCAAAAATAAAAACTTCTGAATCAGAAATTTTCTGAACGTCACTTACTGTGATTTCGTACTCCGGCGGGTGGCGGAGATTTACAGGGGCAATGCTTTCAACTTCGTCTGCTCCGGCAATGTCTGCGAATGCTGCAGACCATGATGTTGAAGCTACAACCTTCTTTGGAGCTGCCCATGATAAAGTGGCAAGCAGGGAAGCGGCTATAAGCATGCTGAGTTTTTTCTGGATTTTCATTTTATAATCCTTCCAATAAAGAATAATATTCCTGCAAGAAGAGAAATTGTTCCGGCAGGCGGGAAATCTGCTGCTACAGCTATAATATAACCTGCAACAGAGAGACTAAAACCTGTGATACTGCTTCCGATAAAAAGAGCTCGGATTCCGTTTTTCTTGAATTTTTTAAGGAAAGGCGCGGCGCACATTACCGGAAGAATCAAAAGGGAATCAATAAGAAAAGCTCCAAGAAGCTTCATTGCAACAGCAACTACAGAGGCAATCATAATTACCATAACAGCATTATGAAGGCGAACTTTGATTCCAAGACTCATAGATATTTCTTTGCTAAAAAATAAGTTTTTGATGTTTCGGAAGTTGAGAATTACATATAAAAAAAGTATAAGAGATAAAGCGCAGAGAGACGCAATATCCAAAAGACTTAAGGCAAAAGGACTTCCCCATAAAAGGTCTAAGGTATCTTTTGCAGGAACATCTGCTGCGTGCATAATCAAAGAAGCTAATGCCATGCTTAAAACCATAGTTGCGGCACTTGTTCCGCCAAAGTTACGGCCTGTTCCGTCATTAGTCATCATAAGCATCATAAAAACTAAAATCAGATTTACAGTGATAGTTACGGGGAGAAGGGGAACGTTTAATGCCATTGCAATTGCACCGCCAAGAATTACTCCGTGCATAAGCATATAGCGCATTGGAACAAGATTAAGTCTGAGTACCATAACTCCGCAGAGTGGAAAGGCTGCTCCGGAAATGCCCATTGCAATAAAGCCCTTCATAACCGGGGCAAGTGAAAAAAGCAGAATAAGTCTATCCATTCTGTTCTCCAAGATTAAAAACTGCCCATTTTTTGAGGGAGGTTAATTCTTTGTCGTGTGTTACCATTATAATAGTAGGAATTTCAGAAATGGATAGTGAATGAAGGATGTCTACAACCATGCGGCGGTTGTCCTTATCAAGATTTGCTGTTGGTTCATCAAGAAGAAGTAATCTGGCTTTTTGGGCAAGGCAGCGGGCAAGAGAAACTTTCTGTTTTTCACCTCCGCTTAGAACAGAAAATTTACGGCCGGCAAGTTTTTCGCAGCCGGTCCGTCTCATAGCCCCTTCCACCGCGTCCTTCCTTTGCTGCCTGTTGTGCATCTGGCAGCCCAGACCTACAACTTCTTCCACAGTCAAATCAAAGTTCTGTTCTTCCTGAAGTTCTGAAAGCTGAGGGATATAGCCGATTGTATATTTTTCCAGCTGTTTAACAGGTTTTCCGTCAATCAGAATGCTGCCACTATCTGCCTTGTAAATGCCACAGATAAGGCGGAGAAGGGTAGTTTTTCCGGTTCCGTTTTCTCCAAGAATCATAATTCTGCCGCCGGAAGGCACTTCCAGGTTTAAATCATTGATTTTTCCATATTTATAGCAGAGATTTTTTATGCTTACCGGTACTCCAAGAACAAGTTTTGCCCGCTGTCGCAAAAGATAGTACATTTCGTCGCTGTCTGTGAGATTTTCCAGCTGGCTTTCTGTCTGGCACATAAGGCGGTCTACAAGGGTAGTCCAGCTGATTTTTTCTTTTCCAAGTACGCTTTCTACATATTTTACGGCAAGTTCGCTGACTAATTCGCCGTGCATCTGCTTAATACCAAGACGTATGAGTAAAACAGATGCCGCTTTTCCTATGGCGGAATCCCAGGCTGTCAGATTGTCTCGCGGACCATCATAAGTTTGAAGAAAGGTTTCGAATTCAAAAATCGGGTGAAGCCATTTGCTTTCACTGTAAAAAATCTGCGTTCCTGAGGCGAAAATTTTCAGCATATTTATAGAATAACATGAACATTATTAAATGACAAATAACAATTCCTATGATAAAATTGTATAAAACAATTTTTTTGTAAGGAAAGTTTATGGGTTCGTATATCAAAAAAAATGGTCTGCTTTATTCTGAAGATATGCATACGGTTCTTGGTGTAGATGATACATCAACAGACTTTTCTGGCCGCGTTCCATTTGGAGCACATAGAATTGATGATGAGGTCTTTTCGGAGTGTCCGTATGAATCTCTTTCTCTTCCAGATTCTATAACAGAACTTGGAAATTGTGTTTTTGAAAATTCCAAGGCTCTGGAAAAGGTGAAGCTTCCTTCCGGATTGACCGAACTTCCGCCTTATCTTTTTGCCGGATGTTCTGCACTTTCTAAAGTTACAATGCCAAACAGCGTTTCTTCTTTCCCTGAAGGACTTTTTAAAAATTGCGAATCTTTGCCTGAAATTCCTTTTAGAGCGGGTATAACTGTTCTTTCGGAAAGTGTTTTTGAAGGCTGTCGCTCTATAAAATCTCTTGTTATTCCTCCTACAGTAAAAAGAATTGAAGCAAAGGCTGTTGCAAACTGTACTTCTCTTGAAAGTGTTGTTTTTCCTTCTTGTCTTGAATACCTTGCACCGGATGCTTTTGAAGGTTGTACAGCGCTTCATAATCTTCGTGTAGATGGAGATGGTGGTCTTTTCTATGTTGGAGAAGAAGATGGCTGTCTTTATGAGGCTGCCGATGAAGGAGACAGAATAGTTGTTCGTATAAGTGGTGTGCAGGGGGCTTCTGTTTCTTTCTTTAAAGATAATGCTGATGATATTTCTGTAGGTCTTTCTGAAAATGAAGAAGAAGAATTTGAAGATGATGATACATTCAGCGCAGAAATAGGGGCTTCTGATGAGGAAGCTGATTTTATGAGTGCTGAAGAACCTGCTGAAGCTGCGACTGCGGAAGCTGCAATATCTGCAGAACCTGAAGTTTCTGAGCCAGCTGTAACTGAGGTTGCAGATGTAAATGAAAATGAGGAAATCCATACTGACAGTGCAGTTGATTCAATGCTTGCTGATATTATGGGTGATGAAAAGAAGCGTTCTGCTGTTTCAGAAGATATTGGTATCAGTCAAAAGGAATCAGAAATCCTTTCAGAAACAATGTCTCTTATGTCTGATTCTAACCAGGGTATCCTTGATTCTAAGGTTCCTGATTATCAGCTGGAAGAGCTTTGTGCAAAGAATGAAGCAGATGAACTTGCAACTCATAATATTGATAATCCTGATGTTCTTGATAATAAAGCTCAGATTCTCAGCGATTCTTGTGAATTGAGTTATATCATTAATTGTAATCCGTCTGGTGATATGGCGGAAGAAGATGAGCTTTTTGTAATTGCTGAAAAGCTTGCTCCTGGAGCTGGTTCTGATGGAAAAGACTTTTTCAGTTCTAAGCTTGTTACCTGTTGTAAAACTTTTGCAAGAATTCATGACTATAAGAAGGTTCTCATGCTTTATGGCCTTCCGCTGGATAACGATGAGTTTACACAGTTCTTCAAACATTTTATTATGAAGAAAAATGTGATTCTTGCCTGTGAAGCGGAATGTCCTTCTAAGCTTTCGGATTACGGAAAGAAAATCTGTGAGCTTTCAAGAATTAGCCTTAAAAAAGAAGATCTTGAAGAGCAGAGACATTCAGCCTGCATAAAGACAAAAACACTTGTAAAACTTGTCATTCGCGATAAGTACGAGTAATATAACACAAATAATCGTCGGGGCTGTCTAAAAAGTATTGTCATGCTGAACCTTCGCAGCATAGCTGCTCGGAGACTCGCTAAAAACAGTCCACTGGACTGTTTTTACACTGCTATGCAGTGTCGCTCCCTATGTTTCAGCATCTACACTACATTTAGAGCTATAGATTCCGAAACAAGTTCGGAATGACACCAGAAGGTAAACTTATTGGTCAGCCCCCTCAAAATAAACCGCGACTCTGAAACAAGTTCAAAGTCTCGGTGACGCTGCATAATGAGGTTTCAAATGAAAAGTGATAACGCAAAAAAAGGTCTTGCCCGTGCGCCACACCGCTCATTGTTCTATGCAATGGGTTTTACTGATGAAGAACTGGAGCGCCCGCTTGTTGGTGTTTGTTGTGCAAAAAATGAAATAATTCCGGGCCATATTGAACTTGACCGAATTGCCGAAGCTGTAAAGGCGGGCGTGCGTATGGCCGGCGGAACTCCAATAGAATTTCCTGCAATTGGTGTCTGTGACGGTATTGCAATGGGCCATGAGGGAATGAAATATTCTCTTGTAACACGCGAACTCATTGCTGATTCCATTGAATGTATGACAAAGGCTCATCAGTTTGATGCCCTTGTTATGATTCCTAACTGCGATAAAATTGTTCCTGGTATGCTGATGGCGGCAGCCCGCCTTGATCTGCCTACTGTTTTTGTAAGCGGCGGACCTATGATGCCTGGCCATCTGCCTGGAAAGGATGAATCAAATCCATACAGCGGACGAAACCTTTCTCTTACTGATATGTTTGAAGCTGTTGGCGCGGTTGCAAGCGGTAGAATAACAGAAGAGCAGCTTCGTGAAATGGAAAGTGTTGCCTGTCCTGGTTGTGGAGCCTGCTCTGGTATGTTTACTGCAAATTCCATGAACTGTCTTACTGAGTCAATTGGTCTTGGACTTCCAGGTAACGGAACAATTCCTGCCGTAAGCGGCCGCCGAATTGCTCTTGCTAAAAAAGCCGGCATGAAGGTTATGGAAATGTTTGAGCGTGGTATTACTGCCCGCAAAATGCTTACAATGAAAAATTTTGAGAATGCTCTTGCTGCTGATATGGCACTGGGCTGTTCTTCGAATACTATGCTGCACCTGCCTGCAATCGCACATGAGGCAGGTCTTTCAATTGATCTTCACATGGTGAATGAGATTTCTAACAGAACTCCAAACTTGTGTCACCTTGCTCCTGCAGGCCACACCTTTATGTGTGAGCTTGATGATGCGGGTGGAGTACAGGCTGTTCTTGCAGAGCTTGCTAAGAAAAATCTGATTGATACAAGTCTTATGACTGTAACCGGTAAAACTGTGGCAGAAAATATTGCCGGAGTTCGTAACCGTAACCCTGAAGTTTTGCGCCCGATTGAAAACCCTTTCAGCGACAACGGCGGACTTGCAATTTTGTTTGGAAATCTTGCTCCAAATGGAACTGTTGTAAAACGTTCTGCCTGTGCTAAAGAACTTATGAAGCACACAGGTCCGGCTCGGGTTTTCAACGATGAAAGTGAAGCTATGGAAGCTGTTCAGAACCGCAAAATTAAGAGTGGGGATGTTGTTGTTATCCGCTATGAAGGTCCAAAGGGTGGTCCTGGTATGCGTGAAATGCTTGCTGTAACTGCTGCTCTTGCTGGTCAGGGACTGGATAAGGAAGTGGCCCTGATTACAGATGGCCGCTTCTCTGGAGCTACACGCGGAGCTTCTCTTGGTCACTGTTCTCCAGAAGCTGCGGTTGGAGGCCCTATTGCGCTTGTAGAAGAGGGTGACTTAATCACTCTTGATATCAATAATTATAAGATTACTCTTGAAGTTAGTGATGAAGAACTGGAACGCCGCCGTGCCGTATGGAAAGCACCAGAAGCAAAAGTTAAAACCGGCTACCTTGCCCGCTACGCCAAACTCGTCTCTTCAGCGGACAAGGGAGCTGTTTTAGAGTAGACAGTTATTCTGCGAGTTTTGCGCAGCAAAACTCGGTAAGCAGCCGAAAGGCTGCGACCAGACAAGAGAGCAATTTTAGAGTAGACAGTTATTCTGCGAGTTTTGCGCAGCAAAACTCGGTAAGCAGCCGAAAGGCTGCGACCAGATAAAGGTGCAATTCTGGAGTAGTTTTTCGAAAAATCAAATAAACCTATTGACAAAGTAGGTAATTCGATATATTCTCTGAGTATAAACCTACTAACTTAGTGGGAAAATAAAAATGTTGCTGTCTTGTATAACTGACGCATCGGACTTTTCATTTTCAGGAGAAAACTATGAGTGAAGTAAAACAGAGTTCATTGGAGCTGATTGGCGGAACACCAATTTTACAGCTGAATAATTATTCAAAAAAAGCCGGAATAAAAGATGTAAAAATCCTTGCAAAGCTTGAATATCTTAATCCGGCCGGAAGTGTAAAAGATCGCGTTGCTCTTGCAATGATTGAAGATGCAGAAGAGAAGGGATTGCTTAAACCAGGTGCAACAATTATCGAACCAACTTCTGGTAATACAGGTATTGGTCTTGCAGCAGTTGCAGCAGCAAAAGGTTATCATGCAATTCTTACTTTACCAGATACAATGAGTGTTGAACGACGAAATCTTCTTAAGGCTTATGGTGCAGAAATTGTTCTTACAGAAGGTGCTAAAGGAATGAAGGGAGCAATCGCTAAGGCTGAAGAGCTTCAGAAGGCAACTCCTGGAAGTGTTATTCCTGGACAGTTTATCAACCCTGCAAACCCTGCAATTCATAAAAAAACAACAGGTCCTGAAATCTGGAAGCAGACAGACGGCAAGGTTGATATTTTTGTAGCCGGTGTTGGAACTGGTGGAACAGTTACTGGTGTTGGTGAATATCTTAAGGAACAGAATCCTAATGTGAAAATTGTAGCTGTTGAACCTGCTTCAAGTCCTGTTTTGTCTAAGGGAGAAGCAGGTCCTCATAAGATTCAGGGAATTGGTGCAGGTTTTGTTCCTGATGTATTGAATACAAAAGTTTACGACGAAATAATTCCTGTAGAAAATGACGATGCTTTCGAAGAAGGTCGTGCATTTGCCCAGAGTGAAGGAATTCTTGTTGGTATTTCTTCTGGTGCGGCACTCAAGGCTGCCCGTATTCTTGCTGAACGCCCTGAAAACAAGGGAAAGACAATTGTTGTTCTCTTGCCTGATTCTGGTGACCGCTATCTTTCAACACCATTGTTCAGCGATAACTAAAAAATTATCATTATTATGATGTTCTAAAAATCCTACAGAGTTTTGTAGATTGTTTTGATTTGAACGCTATTTATGTTTCTGATGTAAAGGGGCCGGATTATACTCACATTACTTACTATACTGGTGGTGAAGTTTGCGGTGTCTGTACTTGTGTATATGCTGGATTATAATGAAGCAAAAAAATAAATCAGAAAATTCAGGACAGAAAAAATAATCATGCTAAAGTGGAAGCTCAATCAGATAAATAATAGCTTACTCAGTCTGCTATAGAAAACCAATCTTCTTTTCAAAGCCTGTAAAAATCACTATACTACTCTAATTATGGCAACGATTAATTTGGAAAAAATGCGAAACATCGGAATCATGGCGCATATTGATGCTGGAAAAACCACAACAACAGAACGTATTCTCTATTATACAGGTAAAATTCATAAGATTGGCGAAATTGATGACGGCCAGGCTACAATGGACTGGATGGCTCAGGAGCAGGAGCGCGGAATTACAATCTGTTCTGCTGCCACAACAACTTACTGGAAAGACCATCAGATAAATATTATTGATACTCCGGGCCACGTAGACTTTACTGCCGAAGTAGAGCGTTCTTTGCGCGTACTCGACGGCGCGGTTGCAGTAATTTGTGCCGTTGATGGAGTTCAGCCACAGACAGAAACTGTATGGAAGCAGGCAGATGAGTTTGCTGTTCCACGTCTCTGCTTTATGAACAAGATGGACCGCATTGGCGCAGACTTCTTTGGTTCAATGGCAGATGTTGCTGAAAAATTTGGAGTTGAAACTCTGGCTTTGCAGATTCCAATCGGCGAAGGTCAGGACTTTGAAGGTGTAATTGACCTTCTTAATATGAAAGAAATCCGCTGGCATGAAGATGATGAAGGTGAAACCTTTGATGTAACTGATGTTGATTCTTCTCGTCTGGCTCAGGCTCAGGAATGGCGCGAAAAGCTGGTAGAAACTGTTGCAGGCAGCGACGACGCCCTTATGGAAATCTATCTTGAAGGCGGCGAAATTACTGTTGATCAGCTAAAAAAAGCAATCCGTGCGGGAACAATCAGCCGTGCCTTTGTTCCATTTGTAATGGGTTCTGCCCGCCACAATCAGGGGGTTCAGCCTTTAATTGATGCTGTAATTGATTATCTTCCTTCTCCACTTGATATTCCTCCTGCAAAGGGAATCAGAATCAAAAAGGACGAAGAAGAAAGTGTTGATGTTCCAACTGACCCTTCAAAAATGCCTCTTGGTCTTGTGTTTAAGATTCAGTACGACCGTGAAATGGGACCTCTCTGCTATGTTCGTATGTATAGCGGAAAGATTCAGGCCGGAACTCAAATCTTCAATATTAATAAGAAAAAACGTGAGCGCGTAAACCGCATTCTCCGTATGCATGCAAATAAGAGCGAACCTTGCGATTCAGTTAGCGCCGGCGACATTGCCGTATTTATCGGCCTTAAGCTTGCTCAGACTGGGGATTCTATCGGAACTGAAGCCTTCCCGATTTTGCTTGAACAGCCTAACTTCCCTCAGCCTGTAATTTCAGTTGCCCTTGAGCCTGAAAGCATGAGCGAAAAGGACAAGATGAATGAAACTCTGGAAATCCTTAGCCGCGAAGACCCAACCTTTACAAGCCACGAAGATGCAGAAACCGGTCAGCTTATTATCAGTGGAATGGGTGAGCTCCACCTGGACGTTCTTGTTACCCGTATGCGCGACGACTTTGGCGTAAAGTGTAACGTAGGTGCTCCTCAGGTAACTTACCGCGAGTCTGTAAGCGGAAGTGCCGAGGCCACAGAAGAATTCAGCCGTGTACTTGCCGGAAAAGAAAATACAGCAGGCCTTACAATCACAGTTGAACAGCGCGAGCAGGGCAGTGGTAACTCCTTTGAAATTACCTGCCGCCATGCAGAAGTTCCGGATGAAATTATTGAAGCAATTAAGAGCGGCTTTATGTCTGCCCTAAATTCAGGTATCCGCTACGGTTACCCTTGTACAGACATCGGCGTAAAGGTTACCGCAATTAAATATGATGAGCTTACTTCGAGCACCTTTGCCTTCGAGGCTTGTGCCGCTCAGGTTTTTGACAAGGCCTGTACCGCAGCTAACCCTGTAATTCTTGAGCCTGTAATGAACGTTGATATTTCGTGTCCAAAAGAATTTGTAGGTCCGGCTTCAAGCCAGCTCAGTCAGCGCGGCGGAAACATCATGGGCCAGGATTCAAAAACAACCGGCGAAATCATTCACGCCCAGGCTCCAATGGCAAACATGTTCGGTTTTACTACAAACCTGCGTTCTGCAACCCAGGGCCGTGCAAGCTTTTCAATGGAGTTCAGCCACTTCCAGCTTAAGGTTGGCGGTTTGGGGTAGCTAAAAGCTATTAGCTATTAGCTATTAGCTATTAGCTTTTAGCGGTTATTTTTAGGAAAATATTTTGAATTTCAAGCCTTATGTACTTGACTAAAAATTAATAGAATTATATATTAAATATCACATTCCGCGGGGGTGGTGGAATTGGTAGACACGCAAGCTTGAGGTGCTTGTGGCGCAAGTCGTGGCCGTTCAAGTCGGCTCCTCCGCATAAGGGCTTCCAGATAGGAAGCTCTTTTTTTTTTGCCCGGGTTTTCCGGGGGTTGAGGTAAAAAAATGTTAGCAGTATTTGTAAATTGCGGCGCGGTAATTCTTGGTTCCATAATTGGTCTTTTGTTTGCAAAAAAGTTTACAGAAGAGCTTTCTGATATGATTCAGACTGCCTGTGGTGTAATTACCCTGGTGCTGGGAACTCAGATGGCCTTTAAGTACAACAACATTGTTTACCTTGCTCTTTCTTTGATTTTAGGCGCAATTGTTGGTTATGCTTTGGACATTGACGGGGCAATCCTTAAGCTGGGAGGAAAGCTGGAAAAGCTTACAAAAAAAGGGGAGAATTCCGGCTCTTCTAACTTTGCCTACGCCTTTTTGAACTCCTCGGTGCTTTTCTGTGTTGGAGCTATGTCAATTGTTGGCTCTTTTGAAGCGGGCGTAAATCATAATTATACAACAATATTTACAAAATCAATTCTCGACGGCTTTATGGCAATCAGTTTTACAGCTGCCATGGGAATTGGAACTGTTTTTTCTGTAATTGCTATTTTGATTTATCAGGGGGCGCTCACTCTGCTTTCGGAGTTCCTGCAGCCTTATGTATCTGATTTACTGATTCAGGAGCTTTCTGCTTGCGGTGGTGCCATGATTATCATGATTGCGATTAACCTTCTGGGGCTTAAAAAAATCAAAACTGCAAACTTTCTTCCGGCACTTGTTTTTGAAATTCTGTTTGTAATTCTTGTTCCGCTTTTCCTGAAACTTTTTTAGTTCAGCAGGATTCAGCCTCCTAGCAGGGCTTCCGCATTATAAACAAAAATCCCGACTTTTTGGCTCCCAGTCACGGTTGCGTGATTCAAAACCGCGCAATAATGCGCTACACGCTTTTTGTGGTATAGAAACTATTGAACTGCCGCTTCGCAGCAGCCACAAAAAGAGTGTTTTTGAACCACGCCCCGCTCCTTCGCGCCAACATTACGGAAAAGCGTTTATAATGCGGAACCCTGAGCCTTCTAGAATCTAAGTGATAAAACCTATATAATAAAATCATGAACCACAAAAGTTTTGTTTTTTTTGATTGCGAGTGCGCAAATACTTTTGACGGCGTTGGAAAAATCTGTTCGCTGGGATATGTGATTTGTGATGATGATTTAAACATAATCGAAAGTGAAGATGTTGTTATGAATCCTGAATGTGATTTTGACTGGTATCTGCTTTCGGGAAAGGGTGACTGCAAGCTTGCTTATTCTAAAGATTATTTCCGTACTAAACCAAATTACGAAGCCTATTACAAAGATATAAAAAAACTCTTTACCACCGGTAACCGTTATATTGCAGGTTTTGCTGTAAGCAATGATGTAGGTTTTGTAAATGATGCCTGTGAACGCTATGAACTTCCATATATACAATTTCGTGCCTTTGATCTTGAACGCTATCTGGAACATAAATACGAAAAAAAACAGAAGCTTGTTGAATGGGCAGAAGAGTTTGGCGTAAATGTTGCAAAATTCCAGAGCCATAAATCAGAAGACGACGCAATTATGACAATGCTGTGTCTGAAGGCAGAATGTATGAGAACAGGGGAGAGTATAGAAGAGATTCTTACTTCAAAAGAAGGAAAGAACTGTTTTGTTTCAAACGAGCAGATTCTTGAGCAGGCTGCAGAACGTGCTTACCGCCGTGAGATGACTGAAAAAATAAAACGACTTTATGGCAAGCAGTCGCCTATGCCTCATTTTAAGACTGTGGCAGGAGAGCGCTTTGAGCTTGATAATAAAATCTTGCGGGATGTAGATTCTGCTTTTGAGCTTGTTAAAAAGATTTACGATAATGGTGGAGTTACCGGAGAACATCTTACCGGGCGCGGTTATTTTGTATTTTTGAATGAGCCGCATCCGGAACTCAGAAAAAAAATTGAAAAGCGTGGCCTTAAGGTTATACTGCTTTCAGAGCTCGAAGAAAAATTAAAGTAAAAGTAATTTAATAATCACTTTTTATGGGGTATTTATGTTAGATATTATCAGAATCCTTTGTATTGGAATTGTTATAGGAATGGCAAATGTAATTCCTGGAGTTTCCGGCGGAACTCTCGCTGTTGTTTTTAATGTATATGATCAGTTCATTAATGCAATTACTTTCAATCTCAAGGCTATCTGGAAAAATAAGAAATTCGTTTTTCCTATTCTCGGCGGAATGGCGCTTGGTGTTTTAATCTTCAGCAAGATTATCAGCTTCCTTTATACACATTTTCCTTTCCAGACAAACTGCTTTTTTACAGGTCTGATTATTGGAAGTATTCCTCTGCTTTTTTCTCTTATGAAAAACGGTGGTGAAAAAAAAGTTGAAAAATTTGAAGGCGGCGCTTCAAGAATTATAAGTCTTGTAATTTGTGCTGCTGCTGGTTTTATACTTCTTATGATATTTAATTATCTTGAAAATTCATTTGATAAATCTTCTGTTGAAAATATGATTCTTCCTGATTTTTCAACAAAGCTTATGATAAGGATTTTTATTGCAGGCTTTATTGGAGCAGTTGCAATGATTGTCCCTGGAATCTCTGGTTCCCTTCTTATGCTTATGATGGGTGTTTATACTATTATCATTACAGCAATTCCGGCTCTTTTTAATCCTGATACAATGTTACATGCCTTTTTCCTTTTACTTCCAAATGGTATTGGAGTTTTACTGGGACTTTTGTGTGGCGCTAAAGCGATCAGTTTTCTATTAAAAAAACTTCCTCATCAGACTTATGCCGTAATATTCGGTCTGATTTGTGGTTCCATCCTTGTGGTTTTTCCGGGCTTTACTGGTTTTGCTTCTGTAACAGGTTTTATTTCTGCTGTGCTCTGTATTATTTGTGGCGCAGCAATTGCATACTTTTCATCAAAGTTTGAGGCTAAGAAAGACGCAGAATAAAAAACTGGAAGATTTAAAGAACCTGGATTATAATTTATTTATAAAAGTTTTGGAGGAAAGAGTTAAAAAATGAAGATTAAGTATCCAATAAGTCTTAAGCAGATTCTTCTGTTTTCTTTTTTGATTATTCTGGTGCTTGGTGTTTCTACAAGTCTTGTTTCAACTCTTATTCGTGCAGACGATAGAATAAAGGCCGAAGAAAACAATCTTGCCTTGAATTCAAGAACAGCTCAAACCGTTGAGACGGCATTCGAGAATATCAAAAGTAATACTTATTTTCTTTTTGAAGCCTTTTATGCTGTAAATGATTCAAAGCAAAAAGCTGCCCTCGCACAATCTTTTTTCCGTTCAAATCAGGATGTGCTTTTTGTTTCGAGTGAAGAAACTGGTCTTCTTTTTAATCCTTCTGCTGAGCAGTTTTCTCAGGCTGTAAAGGATTTCTTAAAAACTCCAGAGCTTAAAAATGTAATTAATTCTACGTCTTCCCAGACAAATCATAAAACTGCCTATTTTAATTCAGAAAAATATTTGATACACCTTCTGTAGTTTTCGTTTATAAATATGGACCGTCAAACAGTTTACATACGGGCATTGTTGGTTTTGACGTTCAGTTCCTTACAGAACTCATGAGTACAGGTTCTAATAATGCATCATTACTTGCAGACAGCAATGCTCATATTCTTATTAATCAGGATTTTCAGTAACGGTATTACAAATCCTATTAAGGAACTTGTTGGAGCAGCAGGACAAATTGAAAAGGGTGAATTTGAACTTTCAATTAAGCCACGCACGCGCGATGAAATTGGTCTTCTGACAGAATCCTTTGTTCAGATGGGTAAGGGACTTTCTGAACGAGAAAAGCTCATGGTTTCTTTCAGTAAGTTTACTAATAAAACAATCGCACAAAAAGCTGCCAGCGGTGAACTTACACTTGGTGGAGAAAATCGTAATGCGACAATCTTCTTTTCAGATATCCGTTCCTTTACTGCCATGTCTGAAAAATTGCAGCCAAATGAAGTCGTAGAATTTCTTAATGTTTATATGACTAAGATGGTTGACTGTATTAATAAAACTGGTGGTGTTGTAGATAAATATATCGGCGATGCAATTATGGCAGTGTGGGGTGCACCAGAATCAAGCGGAAGTCCTGCTTCTGATGCCCTGAATGCAGTTACAGCAGCTCTCATGTTGCGTGTTGAACTTTTTAAATTTAATAAAGAACGTGCCGCTGCAGGCCTTCCTCCTGTAAAAATCGGTTGTGGTATTAACTCAGGTCCGGTCGTTGCAGGTCAGATTGGTTCTGAAGAACGAATGGAATATACAGTAATTGGTGATGCAGTAAATCTTGCAAGCCGTACAGAAGCTTTGAATAAGCCGTTTGCAACTGATGTTTTGATTACAGAAAATACCTACAATCTTATTAAAGATAAAATTGTGGTTCAGGAAATGCCTGGAGTTCATGTAAAAGGTAAAACTGATGCCATTAAAATGTTTGCGGTAATCAATCTTGCAGGAAGAGGAAAGCCGGAAACTATTGATGATGTAAGAAAAATTATTGGAACTACTGCTCCTGATCTTGCAAAGGTAAATACAGACGATGAAGAAAAGAAGTACAAAATACAGGCTTAATAAAGTCGACTATTCAATTTTCATCATTTTCTCTCTGGCTGCTGCGGCCATGCTATTTCTTTTTTACCAGGATTTGAATTCCTTTACGATTAAACAGAGCGAAGAGCCTGTTGCAAAAATCTATTTTAAGAAAAATACTGCTCAGAGAAAATTTATTGATAATGAAATCTGGGAAGTTTTAACTAATTCAAGTGATATTTATGATGGCGACAGAATCAGAACGTCAAAAGATTCTGAAGCCTATACTGAGTTTAATGACACTGGTATCCAGATTCAGCTTCGCGAAAAATCAATGGTTCAGATTTTTAAAAACAAAAAAGAACGAAGTGTTGATTTTATTGGTGGTGAAATTTTTGTAGTAAATAAGTCGCCGGAAGAAAAACTTGTAATTCATTCTGGAAAAAAGGAAATTGCTGTAACCAGGGCTTCGGAAGTAAAGATTGCACTTCCTGAAGTTTCTGAGGCTGTAGTAACTGGCGAAGAAGAAGCAAAAACAGAAGAAAGCACTGTCATCGTTGAAGTTCTTACCGGTAAGGTTGAGATTACAGAGATTCCGGAAGTAAAGCCTAAAAACGAAAAATCTGAAAAAATTGAAAAGACAGAACCCGAGCCGATAGTTGTATCTGCTGGTGAAAGTGTAACTCTTCTTCCGGAAGTTGAAAAGCCTGCTCCATTAGCTCTTGTGGAAACTCATGTGTCAGAGGAAACTCCTATTGTTGAAGAAGAAGCTTTGGAGATTGAAGAAGAGACTGTAGTTGAAGAAGCTGCAGGGGAAGATGTACAGATTGCCGAACCTGAAAAAGTTGAGGAGCCGGTAAAAGTAGCAGAAACGGTAAAGGCTGCTGAACCTGTAAAACCTGCTGCTAAGGTTGAAGTCGTTGAAGAAAAGCCAGTTATTCCTCCTGAATCGGTTGAGCAGGGAATAGAGCATCTTCTAACAAGAACGGCTTTAATGTTTGAGAAAACTGATTATGATACTGTCAACAAAAAATATAATTACAGTACAGGCTTCCAGCTTTCAGAAATTGCAGGCGAAAATAAAACAATACCTGCCGGTTCTGTTATTGAATTCACTTTAAGTGGTTCTACAAATAAAAACCTTAGAAATTTTGCAATTCAGATTTCTACCGGCGAAGAAGAATGGGTTCAGGCACATTCTTTTTTTAAGACTTATCCTAATAATGGAACAGGAATACTTGCTGAAATTCCATTTAATGCAAAAACCACTATTATGATGGATAAAGATATTGTTAATTCAGATAATTCATGGGTAAATATCTGTTATGATCCGGAAGTTCTTGATGAAGCTATAATAATCAGAGATTTTCTTGCTAAAGTTCGTGTGCTTTCTACAAACTGTGTTGTTGTACCTCTTAGAAGCGGTTATTCAAAAACTCTTGAATATCGTGATTTAACAATACAAAAAGAGTATTTGGGACAGAAAGCTGATGAATATCGTTACACACTTGCTTTAAGTACAGAAGATGTTTTCAATGTTGGCGGTGGTGTCCGGGCTGTATCAATTCCAAAAGGCTCTACAGTTAAAATTACAATAGATGGTATTTGTGACACTGATATTGACTGGTGTCATCCAGAAATTATTGATACCTCAAATAATGGATGGATAAGTATTCTCCAGAAAGATAACGATTTTTATAAGAACCGCTTCAATGAAGAGGGGCCTGTTAAGAAAAATACGAGATTTAATTATTCAAGAGAATATACAGCTGAGCATGCTTTGAGTAATTCTCTTGGTGGAGAATTCCTGTTTGTAATGTATCAGAAGAATCTTAATGAAAATCCTATATTTAAAGATTTAACAATTACTGTTGAAATTCAATAAATGTAGATTGCTGTGAAGTCCGCGGCAATCTATTTAAACACATTGCCATTTTTTGTATAAATCACTACTATAATAAGTAATAATTTTTACAACAGCTGACAACCGACTTTGCAATCAACTGTCATTCCGAACTTGTTTCGGAATCTATTAGAACAGATCCTGAAACAAGTTCAGGATGACAGTGATTGTTTTGCTCGCCCGGATGTTCGGGGAAATTGCGGTTTTCAGCGAGAAGGTATTTATGATTACTCTTAAGTTCGGCGGCACATCAATGGCCAACGCCCGCCGTATTCTGGCTTCCAGCGAGATTATCATTTCACGTGCCAAGGAAGACCGTCTTTCTGTTGTCGTAAGCGCGGCAGCTGGTGTTTCAAATACATTACAATCTGCAATCGACGCTTGTACCGGTGGAATTGCCGGAACCAATTACGTAAACGACATCCGTAACACTCATAACGAAATTTGTCTTGAACTGCAGTCTAAGCTTCCGGGCTTTGATGCAGAAAAAACAATGGCTCGTCTTGAGCCTAATTTTACTGAACTTGAAAAATTACTAGCCGGCTGTGTTTCATTCGGCGAATGTCCTGATACTGTTCACTGCCGCATTATGGGTATGGGAGAGCTTCTTTCAGCACCTATTATGGAAAATGTTCTGCTCGCAAAAAAGCAGAGCGTAATCTTCCTCGACAGCCGCAAGTTTGTTTTCACTACTGGAAATCAGAAAGAGGGTGAAGCTGATTATTCTGCATGTAACGAAGCATGTGCTCCATTCCGTGACGGCGCTTCTCCTCAGCAGACCCGCATTCTTTTGTTCCCGGGCTTTATCTGTACCTGGTCTGGCGGACACGGAACTAAGCCTGTTATGGGACTTCTTGGGCGCAACGGTTCAGATTTCTCTGCCGCAATTATTGGTGCAAGCCTTCGCGTAAAGCGCGTTGAGTTCTGGACTGATGTTGACGGTGTTTATACTGCAGATCCTCGCGTTGTAAAAGACGCAATCCTCGTAGACGATATGTCTTATGAAGAAGCTATGGAGCTTTCTTTCTTTGGTTCTAAGGTTCTTCATCCAAAAACAATTGCACCTCTTCAGGCAAAGGGAATTGAAGCCTGGAGCTTGAACAGTCACAATCCAAGTGCCCGTGGTACACGCATTGGTAAGGGACCTTTCGAAAGTCGTGGAAAGTCAAGCATCTGTGGAATTTCTTCACTCAAGCATGTAAGCATGATTAGTGTGGGTGGTTCTCTGATGCGCGGTCGTACCGGTATGGCAAGTAAGATTTTCTCTGCTGTTTCTGGTGCCGGTTCTTCTATTCTTTTGATTACTCAGTCTTCTTCTGAATATACAATTTCTTTCTGTGTACGCGACAGCGAGGCAGACCTTGTAAGAGATGCTCTTGAAGCCAAGTTTGAGCTTGAAATCCGCGAAAAGTTGATTGATGCAATTGATGTTCGCAAGGATTGTGCAATTGTAAGCGTTGTAGGCGACGGCATGATTGCTAACCGCGGTGTTGCGGGCAAGTTCCTCAATGCTCTTTCAAGTCAGGATATCAATATTCTCGCCATTGCTCAGGGTAGTTCAGAGCGCTGTATTTCTGCCGTTATCGAAAATGAATATGCTGATACTGCCGTTCGTGCCGTTCATCAGTTCTTCTTCCACACAGCTCAGACAATCGAAGTATTTGCTTTTGGTGCCGGAACTATCGGTGGAACAATGATTGACCAAATCCGCGACCAGCGCGAGAAGTTGCTTAAAGAAAACGTTGATATCAAGGTTCTCTGTATTACAACAATCGACGGTATGATTTTGAATGAAGATGGACTTGACCTTTCAAACTGGCGCGACCAGATGAAAAAGCCAGACTTCCCATTCAACTCAAATCAGAATGTTGATGACATCATCAAGTTTGTGAAAGAGAAGAAGCCGCTCAATCCTGTATTTGTTGATTGTACTGCATCTTATGATTTGCCGGAGCGCTACCTCGACATCCTTAATGCAGGTATGAGCATTGCAACTCCAAACAAGCGTGCAAACTCTATGGATATCAAGTTCTACCACGAGCTTCGCCGCACAGCTAACAAGATGCACCGCCGCTTCCTTTATGAGACAAACGTTGGTGCCGGACTTCCAATTATCGATACATTGCAGAATCTTTATAAATCCGGAGATAAGCTTGAAAGCTTTAACGGTATTATGTCCGGTTCTCTTTCTTATATTTTTGGAAAACTCGACGAGGGCATTCCTTTCAGCAAGGCAGTGCTTGAAGCAAAAGAACTGCGCTACACAGAGCCGGACCCACGCGATGATCTGAACGGAATGGACGTTGCCCGCAAGGGACTTATCATTGCCCGCGAGTCTGGTTACGACATTGAGCTTTCTGACATTCAGATGTTCAAGGTATTCCCGGATTCCTTCGATTCAAGCGGAACAGTTGAAGAGTTCCTCAAGAAGCTTCCACAGGTTGATGATTACTTTGCAAAGAAAATTGCCGACCTCAAAAAGAAGGGCAAGGTACTCCGCATGGGAGCCACAATCAAAGACGGAAAGGTTAGCGTAGGTATGATGGAAGTTGGCCAGGATGATCCTCTTTATAGTGTAAAGGGTGGTGAAAACGCCTTTGTATTCTACACAGAGCGTTACCAGCCGATTCCTTTGACAGTCCGCGGATACGGTGCCGGTGCAGGCGTAACTGCTGCCGGTGTATTCGGAGATATTCTGCGTACGGTTTCTTTTAACCCTGAGAGATAAGGAATAAGAGTAACAAGATGTACAGGATGTTTAGGATGAATAAACAAGATGTACAGGATATAGAATGTACAAAAAAATAATCCTTTGCATCTTGTATATCTTGTTATATTAAAGGAAGTAAAATGGAAAAATACGTATTAAGTGTACTTGTAGAAAATAAAACTGGTGTACTCAGCCGTGTTTCAGGGCTTTTCAGCCGCCGCGGTTATAACATCGATTCGCTTACAGTTTGTGCAACTAACAATCCTGAGCAGAGTCGTATGACAATTGTTGTAAAGGGCGATGAGCATATTCTTGATCAGATTCAAAAGCAGCTTGCAAAACTCGAAGAAGTAATTGCAATCAAAAAGTGTGAAACTTCGAGTTCTGTACAGCGCGAAATGTCTCTGATTAAGGTTCGCGCCGAAGCAAGTAACCGTGGAACAATTATCGAAACCGCCGACATCTACAAAGCGCGAATCGTGGACGTAAGCCTTGAATCAGTTATTATAGAAATTACCGGAAGTGAAGAGAAGGTTGAAAGTCTTCTGCGCCTGCTGGAGCCTTACGGAATTCTTGAATACGTAAGAACAGGTCTAACATCACTCGACCGCGGCAGTGGAGTGATGTAAAATGTTTTCGATACACTCGCTTCGCGGGTACTCAACCATCGGTGGTTGAGTAGGCCTTGGGCCGTATCGAAACCACATATTATTTTAGTTTGCACCACACATACTTCGAAATACTTTTTGCGTGCGGACCTTCCTCCTGCACAAGACCAAGCCGGAAAACCTTAAGCTGTTTTACCGGCAATTTTTTTTGCAGGGCAATTTTTTTGTCTTCATCAGAAAAAGGCTTTCCGCTTTTTACACAAATTAAAGGTATTTTTGATTCGACTGTATGAAAACCATCTTTATTTTTAATTTCGATTTTTACAGGGCAAAAAATATTCTTGTCAGTAAAGACAATTTCTTCCATTTCAACTTTTTTTATTGTGTTTTTTTCTGAAATATCAAAAGCACCAAGTTCAATCCAGAGAGGGAATGCAGCGTAGATAATTCTTTCTTCTGCAAAAAGTCCGCTGATCAGTTCTTTTTGAAAATCATAGAGACGGATTTCTTCTGTAGAATGTGGAAGTAATACGGTCATAAAAGGAGTATAACTTTTTTTGATTATTTGGTATAGTTTCGTGTATGAAACTGCCTAGAGTGAATTTAAAACTGCAAAATATCAAATGGCCGCAAATGACAAAATCACAGCTGATTCTTTCTATTATTGTTATTGTTTTTCTTTTAATGGATCTTACAGCTGGAATCGTGCTTCTTGTAAATAAAAATAAATCTGCCGTTCGAATTGTTTATAGCTCGGATGAAATCTCACGCCTCTATGCTCTTGATTCTGCAGCAACAAAAGGAACTGTAAGTAATGAATATGCAAATTTTAAATTTACTCAAGAGCAGAAAGAATATTTTTATAAAACCTATCAGGAAAAGGGAAGTGTTGCCCTTACAATCTGCCTGCAGATGATGCCTACAAAAAAACAGAAGCAGCTTCTTGCTTCAGATGCAGAAGCTGTATTACGTTATGGTTTTTTGACTGGAGATGATTTTACAATTAATGGAAAGTTTATAAAGAAAAAATATCCGGATATAAAAAGAATTCAGGTACAGGCTGATGAAAAAAAAGCTCCTGAACTTTTTGACCTTTCTTTTGCAGTTCAGAAAAATGATAATATAGAAAAATATATACCGGAAGGTTTTTTTGTTTATTCTACAATCAGATGTCGTGTAATCGCAGCCTGTGTTGTTCCTGCCGAAATTGGTTTTGATGTAAGTAAAGAGATTCCTTATTATGGTTTTGCCTGCAATGGTGGTTTAATAGACTTTGAAAATAAGAGCTTTGATTTTTCAGGCAGCTCTATGATTTTTCCTGTTCAGAGTAATCAAAGACAGTCATTGCCAGAATATCGTGTTTTGCTTTCTGAAAATCCTGAAAACAAAACGACAAAAGAGCACTCTGTAAAAGTTCAGATGAATGTAGGCGGAGAAAAGCTTTATCTTAATAATGTTGCAACTGCCCGTGAACTTATAATTCCAACCGGCGCCCTCAATACCCCGTTTTCACGTACTGAATTTACCGATAATTCGGAATGCGTTGAATCACTTATAATGCGGGGAACAAAAGTCAGTGGTAAAGAAGTTCTGGATCCGATTCGTACAGACCCGGGGCTTATTCTAAATTACAAAACAAGTCAGTGGCGAACCGCAGATTATGAAATTTACGAATGGGACCGTTTTCCCCAGATTCTCTTTTTTGACACCAGAAATTATGAAGTTCAGGACAGACTTTTCCGCCGACTTGCCTTCTTTGTTGAAAAGCAGGGATATAAAGGTAAGCTTTTAACAAATGAAGAACTTGGTGACATGCACGGCTATAATGCTCATGATTACAGTGCTGAATCAATGGCAAGATTTTTCAACAAAGCAACTGAACTCAATTTTACTCTTAATGAAGAGGAGCTTCTTCTCAAACGTATTTTGATTCATAACGGACTTTTTGAAGATGACGGGATTTATGTGAAGGCAAATGAAGGCGGGCTTGTTTCTATTTCACGCGAAACTCCTGGCTGGAGCCGCACAAATCTTTTAGCACACGAAGGCTGGCATACAATTTTCTTCCGAGATGCAGAATTCCGAAATTATGTTTCTGCTGTTTTCTACACTTTTGATCCGACTTCGCGAGACTTCCTTATAGATTATTTTAAGTCTCAGCCTTCTCTTGGTTACGATACTAATGATGAATATCTTATGCATAACGAGTTTATGGCCTACATAATGCAGCAGAGGCTTTCTGAGGTTGCAAAGTATTTTGTTCATCTTGCAAACCGCAGTACTGTAATTGAGTTTACACCACAACTTGCTTCTTACATCATAAAAACAGAGGGAAGGGGCTTTGAAGATGCTGCAACCGCACTCAATGATTTTGTATTCGATAAGTACGGAATAGTTTGCGGTAATATTGCTCTTGTAAATAGATAACATGTGATTTCGATATACCGCTTCGCGGCACTCAATCACCGGTGATTTCGATATACCGCTTCGCGGCACTCAATCACCGGTGATTTCGATACACCCTTCGGGCTACTCAATCAGGTGGTTGAGTAGCCCGAAGGGCGTATCGAAACCACCTTAGTTTCTTACCCGGTCGTTCTGCGGACTTTGAATCATTTTCTGAAAGTCTGCAGTAAAGGCTTTTACAGCTCCGAGTGTTGTCGGAGGTCCGTGTCCCGGCATTAAAATCACATTATCCTGCTGCGAGAAAATCTTTTTTTCGATATTTGATTTTAAGATATATTCTGAATAACTTGAGTTTGTACTTCCTATTTCTCCGGCAGAAAGAATGTCGCCGGTAAAAAGAATGTTTCCTATCTGATAAACAACTGAATCTGAAGTATGTCCTGGAACCGACATGTAGCGTACAATCATTTTTGCAAGTCTGACAGTTCCGTCTCCAGAAATAACGGTTGTATTTTCTCCGGCAACTTCCCAGTCGGCAGCAAGAATTTTGGGAGAATAGATTTTTCGAAGAGTATGAAGACCTCCGGCGTGTGAGCCATGATTATGTGTAATCAAAACAGCAACAAGTTTTAAGTGGTTGTCTTCGATTCGTGAAATTATTTCTTCGGTAATTTTTCCAGGATCGATTATGATTGCTTCTGAGGTCTTTTCGTTTACGACGATGTAGCAGTTTGAAAAACCACCAAGGTTCAAATGGAAGTAAACTTTCATAAGCGGTCTCCGTCTACAATAGAATTTCCGAACGAAAGATCCTGTTCAATTGCAGTTTTTCCTTGCGGTGTAAAAAGTGCTTCTCGTGTATTTGACATCTTGAACGAAACGTTTGTTCTTATTGAATCATAGAAAAGTGATTTTTTGAGGTTGCAGTTTCTGAATGATGTGTCTATCAAAGTTGAAGCAATAAAGCGTGAATTGAAAAGATCCGAATCATCAAAAGAAGACTGATAAGCTTTAATTCCGTTGAAATTACTTTGAATTATATCACTGGAAGTAAAAAGTGTATGTGTAAAGGTTGCTCCGGAAAAGCTTGTAAATAATGAATTACTTTTGATAAAGCTGCAGTCGTTGAAAATTGCAAAATCGAAAATACACATGCGTAAAACTACATTACTTGAACTGATGTTGTTGAAAGTGCAGTTTGTAAAAGTACAACCGTAGAATTTTTTATTTGAAAAATCAATGTTTGAGAATAAGAGACCGCTGGCATTAAGCCCAACGATTTTGTCGTGTTCTGAAATGTATTTGTAAATATCTGCTTTAAATTTACCTGGGTCTGGAATATGGTCAAGACAGTAGTTTTTATCGTCTGTGAGATTTCCATCTTCATCGAAAGTGGAAATAGCAAGGTTGCGGCAATAATGTACAAGACACTTATTCTGCGTGAACATATTTTAATTATAGTAGAAAGTTGCAAAAAATGATACTATATAATTATGATTTGCTGGAAATGTCATAAAGAAATAAATATCGAAAAACCAGTACGTGGGGACGAATGTCCTTTCTGTCATGCAGATTTACATGTTTGCAAGGCCTGCGAGTTTTATGAAAGCGGGGCTCATAATGACTGCCGTGAAAGCTCTGCCGAGCTTGTAGGAGATAAGGAAAGAGGAAACTTCTGCGATTATTTCCGAGCAAGCAAGAAAACTGTAGCAGGGGGTTGTGGAGTTGATAAAGCCGCGGCTGCCCGAGATGCTTTTAATTCTTTGTTTAATTAACTGTCATCTCGACCACTGAAACAAGTTCAGGGCTCGAAATCTGTTTGAGAGATTCTGAAACGTCATCTTGAACTTGTTTCGGGATCAGCATGATGATATTGGATTATAAAAATGACTGATTTTGTTTTTATTGATTCCGGCGTTGGCGGAATTCCTTATATGACGACTCTTTTGCAGCGTGCTCCAAAGACAGAGTGTGTCTACGTGGCTGATACTGCAAATTTTCCCTATGGCGAAAAGTCTCATGAAGAAGTTGTAAAATGTGTTACTGAGCTTGTTAAAAAAATCCGTCTGCAGTTTTCTCCAAAGGTAATTGTCGTAGCCTGTAATACAATGAGCGTAAATGCGCTGGAAGCTTTGCGTGAAACTTTCCCGGATGGGAAGTTTGTTGGAACTGTGCCTGCCATTAAGCTTGCGGCAAGTCTTTCCAAAAAACGAAGGATAGGTCTTCTTGCTACAAAGGCAACCTGCGAAAACCCTTATAATATTGAACTGAAAAATAAGTTTGCTTCCGACTGTACGATTGTAAATCGCCCGGACCCGAAGCTGATTTCTTTTATTGAACACAAGGCCTTTACTGCCAGCCGGGAAGAATGCCTTGAAGCGGTAAAGCCGGCGGTGGATTTTTTTTGCGGCCAGGACTGTGATGTAATTATTCTTGGCTGTACTCATTTTTTGAATTTTACTGAGGTTTTTGAAGAAGCCAGTGAGCCGGACATTAAAGTTGTGGACTCTGTTGATGGGGTTGTGAGACACGCTTTAGAGGTGCTGGAGAAGGGGGGAGTTTGTGAGCCGGCAGGGGGCGTTGCGGGGGGCGAGCCACCCGCTAGAAGGGGTAGCGAGCAACGAAGTGCGAGCGAGGGGAAGGCATTCCCCACCTTACTGATTACCGGTTTTAATGACACTGAGGAAGAAAATCAGTATAATGTGCTATGTTCACGTTTTGGAATTAAATTCGGCGGTTTGCTGAAAAAATAGAGGATGTATATGAAGAAAATTATTTCTGGTAAGGTTCGGGAAGTTTATGATCTTGAAGATGGTCGCATGGTAATTGTTACTACCGACAGAATTTCTGCTTTTGACGTTATTCTGCCAACTATGATTACCGACAAGGGTAAGGTGCTCAATGCTCTTGCTAACTTCTGGTTTGATTACACTAAAGACATTGTTAAGAATCACATGATTTCAAGTGATTTGAAGGATATGCCACTTGAGTTCCAGAAGCCTGAATTTGAGGGACGTACTATTCTTGTAAAGAAGCTTAAGATGATTCCTTATGAAGTAATTGTCCGCGGATATATGTTTGGTTCTATGTACGAGGCTTATAAGAAGGGCGAACCTTTTCTTGGTCACAAGTTCGACAAAGAATACAAGCAGGCTGAAAAGCTCGACGAGCCAATCGTAACTCCTTCTACAAAGGCTGCAGAAGGTCACGATATTAACGTTACATTGCAGTATATGAAAGATGATCTTGGCGAAGAGCTTGGAACTAAGATTGAACAGGCTGCTCTTGCAATTTACAAGAAGTGCTATGAGCACGCTAAGGCAAACGGAATTATCATTGCTGATACTAAGTTTGAGTTTGGTCTTGATGAGAATGGCGAGCTTGTTCTTGGTGACGAAGTTTTGACACCTGACAGCTCACGCTTCTGGGATGCATCAAAATACGAAGTAGGAGGAAGTCCTGCAAGTTATGACAAGCAGTTCGTTCGCGATTGGCTTAAAGAACATAATCTTGCCGGCGACCCTAACATCAAAGAGATTCCTGCAGATGTAGTTGCTAAGACTGCCGCTATTTATAAGGAATGTCAGACTCGCATTTGCGGTAAATAGTTTTTTAGCGGTTAGTCATTAGTTGTTAGTCGTTAGTTGTTAGTCGTTAGTTCTAGTACTATCGTAAGCTAACAGCTAATAGCTAATAGCTAACCGCTAACAACTAACAGCTAACCGCTTGAAAGAGAATCATAAAAAATCTAACTATTTTAATAAAAAATCTAAACAACTTTTCATAAAATCCTTCAAATCTACCTTCAAAAACCTAAAAATTCATACAAAAATTCCGAAATTTCTTCATTCAAAAATTGCTTCTGTGGGCATATATTTACAATGTAATCTAAAAAAGCATCTATTAGGAGGAAAATTAGATGAAAAAAAGCGTGATTATTGCTGTTGCACTTATGTGTGTAGCATCATTGTTTGCCGCTCCAAAAAAGAAGGCAAAGGCTGGTGATGGTAAGATTAAGGTTGGTATTATCAACAACCCACCATCAGAATCAGGATACCGTGCTGCTAACGTAAAAGACTTTGAAACTGTATTTACTGCAGCTAAGGGTTATGATGTAAAGACTTTCTACAGTCTTAAGAATGATGAACAGCTCAATGCTGCTTCTCAGTTCATTACAGATGGTGTTGACTACATTCTTCTTTCTGCTGCTGCAACAGACGGATGGTCTTCAGTTCTTAAAAAGGCAAAGAAAGCTGGAATTAAAGTTTTCCTTTTTGACCGTATGATTAACGTAAAAGATGATCTTTATGAAGCTGCTGTTGTTTCAGACATGGCTAAAGAAGGTGAAACAGCTGTAGCTTGGCTCAAGGCTCAGAATCTTAAAGAATACAAAGTAATCCATATTCAGGGTGCTATGGGATCTGACGCTCAGATTGGTCGTACAGGTGCTTTGGACGCTGAGTTTGCAAAGGGAACAATGAAGAAGGTTGTTCAGCAGACAGCTACTTGGGACGAAGCTGAAGCAAAGAAGATTGTTGAATCAGTTATCAACTCTAAAGAAGACTTCAACGTAATTTATGCTGAAAATGATGGTATGGCTAAGGGTGCTGTTGCTGCTCTTGATGAAGCTGGTATCACACACGGTGTAAACGGAAAAGTTGTTGTAATGGGATTCGACTGCAATAAGTGGGCTCTCCGTGAATTGCTCGCAGGTAACTGGAACTATGATGGACAGTGTTCTCCATTCCAGGCTTCTGTAATCGAAAACATGATCAAAACTGGCAAGGTTCCTTCAAAGAAGATTATTTCTGATGAAAAGGGATTCGATGCTAAGACAATCACAAAGGCTGATATCGATACATACGGTCTTGGTGACTAATAAAAAACCCCTCTTGTAAATATGGCGGCGTAAAGTGTGTGGTACATATTTTACGCCGTTTTTTTTGAAGACTTACGTAATTCCGAACTTGTTTCGGAATCTAAAAAAAGGATCCTGAATCAAGTTCAGGATGACAAAAAATGTCATTGTCCGGCTTGACCGGATAATCTTAGGAAATATTATGGAAAATAATGTTGTTTTATCTATGCGCGGAATCTACAAGGAATTCCCGGGTGTAAAGGCTCTTCAGAATGTAGACTTTACCCTGTGTAAAGGCGAGATTCATGCGCTTATGGGAGAAAACGGTGCGGGAAAATCAACCCTGGTTAAGGTTATTACCGGTGTTTACGAAAAGGATGCTGGTGAAATCAGAATTGAAGGTTGTGATGGTCCAGCTGTTATTCGTTCTCCTCAGGATGCCCAGAATCTGGGTATTTCTACAGTTTATCAGGAAATTACCCTCTGTCCTAACCTTACAGTGGCAGAGAATATGTATATAGGTCGTGGAAATTACAAGTTTGTAAATCGCCGTGCCCAGGAAAAAAAAGCAGGTGAGCTTCTTTCAAAATTAAACATCCCGGCAAAGCCAGGTCAGCAGCTTGGAACCTGTTCTCTTGCAGTTCAGCAGATGGTTGCAATTGCCCGCGCCGTTGATATGGAATGTAAAGTTCTTATTCTTGACGAGCCAACTTCTTCTCTTGATGAAAATGAAGTTGAACTTTTGTTCACTCTTATGCGCGATCTCAAGAACCATGGAGTAGGTATTATCTTTATTACTCACTTCCTGGAACAGGTTTATGAAGTTTGTGACAAGATTACAGTTTTACGAAACGGTGAACTCGTTGGTGAGTATACAGTAAGTGAACTGCCACGTGTAAAGTTGATTTCAGCCATGCTTGGTAAAGACATGGAAGATATGACAAACCTCAAAAATCAGAAGCGTCCTTATACAGGCGCCGGAGAGGTTGTTTATGAAGCGGAAGGGCTTTCAAGCTCTGAAGGTGTAAAACCTTTCGACTTCCTTATTAACAAAGGCGAAGTAAACGGCTTTACAGGTCTTCTTGGTTCCGGACGTAGTGAAAGTGTTCGTGCAATTTTTGCCGCAGACCGCGTAACCGGCGGAAAGGTAAAAGTTAACGGCAAAGAAACAAAAATTAATCAGCCAAAGGATGCCATGAAAGCAGGAATTGGATATCTTCCTGAAGATCGCAAGGGAGACGGAATTATTCAGGATCTTTCAGTTCGTGAAAATATTATCCTTGCCCTGCAGGTTCTCAATGGCTTTACAAAACCAATCAGTCGTGCAGAGCAGGAAAAGCTTGCAGACGAGTTTATTGAACAGCTGCAGATTAAAACAGCTTCAAAGGAAACTCCAATCAAATCACTTTCGGGTGGTAACCAGCAGAAGGTTATTCTTGCCCGCTGGCTTTTGACACATCCTCAGTATCTGATTCTTGATGAACCAACTCGTGGTATTGATGTAGGTACTAAGCTCGAGATTCAGAAGCTTGTGCTTAAGCTTGCAGAAGAGGGTGTTTCTGTTACCTTCATTTCTTCTGAAATCGAAGAGATGCTTTCTGTCTGCCAGAGACTCATCGTTATGCGCGACCGAAAAATCGTTGGTGAGCTTAAGGATGATCTTTTGCGCCAGGATGTAATTATGCAGACTATTGCGGGAGGTAAGGCACAAAATGGCTAATAAAATCGTAAATCAGATTAAAAAACTTTTCTCGTCGCAGCTTGCAATTCCGCTTGTTGCCCTGATTGTACTGGTTGTATTCAACCTGATTCGAGACCCAAGTTTCTTTTCAATTGTAATTAAGAAAAACAATATGGGTAACACTGTTCTTTCTGGTAACTTAATCAGTATTTTGAATGGTGCTTCTGAGCTTGTTATTCTTGCTATAGGAATGACACTGGTAACCTCTGCTACAAAGGGACAGGATATTTCCATTGGTGCGGCAGCCGCTATTGCAGGCTCTGTATTCGTAAAGATTTTGAGAGCAGGCACCATCAATTTTGGAACAATCATCATAGGATTGATTCTTGCATGTATTGTTGCAATCCTCTTCTGCCTTTTCAATGGTACACTCATCGCTAAGTTCAATATTCAGCCGATGATTGCTTCTTTGATTCTTTTTACAGCAGGACGCCCTATTGCTTACTGGATTAACGGTGGTGCTACTCCTAACGTTGAAAGTCCATTGCTTACTTACATCGGAGGCTTTATACCGCATATTGCAATTCCAACTCCTATTATTGTAGTTGTGATTTTCATTCTGCTTATAAACCTTCTTCTGAAAAAGACAACTCTTGGTCTTTACATTCAGGCTGTAGGTATTAACGAGCGTGCTGCCAAACTCAACGGAATTAATCCTGTAATCTGGAAGCTTGCTGTATTTGTAATTCTTGGAGTTTGTGTAACAATGGCTGGTTCTATCAATGTTTGTCGTATTGGTCTTATCAACCACGAAACAATCCTTCTTGATATAGAAATGGATGCCATTCTTGCAGTTGCAATTGGAGGTAACTCACTTAGTGGCGGTAAGTTTAAGCTTTCCGGTTCTATTCTTGGTGCTTACATTATTCAGGCTCTTACAATTACCCTTTATGCAATGAAGGTTTCTTCTACTGCGGTAAAGGCTTACAAGGCAATCGTAATTATCATTATCGTAGTTGCAGGTTCTCCGGTTGTTAAGGCATGGATTGGTCAGCTTAAAGATAAGATTCTTGCAAAGAAGGAGGCTAGATAATTATGGCAAATATTTTTACAAATCTCTTTGGTAAAAAAGAAAACAGACAGCCACTTTCAAACACAGCTCTGCTGCTTACAATTACAATCTGTACTTTCGTAGGAATGTATCTGCTTGCAATGATTATCTGGGGTGGCGGATTCCTAAATCCTCAACAGTTCCTGGATTTGTTTAACAATAACTCTTATCTGATTGTTGCGGCTTGTGGTCTTACAATTGTAATGATTACTGGTGGAATTGATATTTCTGTTGGTGGTTCTATAGCACTTATTACTATGGCTTCTGTAGTATTTATGGAAGATCATAACGGCGGTATTTTCTCTTCAATTGTTATTTCACTTGGAATTGGTCTTTTGATGGGGCTTGTTCAGGGATATCTGGTTTCTTTCCTTAAGATTCAGCCATTTATTGTTACACTTGCAGGTATGTTCTTTACACGTGGTATGACTACTATCGTAAGTAAGGTTCCTCGTACAGCTAACAATGAACTCTTTCTTGAACTTAAGGATTTCTATATTGATATTCCTTTCCTTGGAAGCTATGCACGTAACGGAAACTGGATTCCGGCTTCTATCGAAGTTGGTGTAGTAATTGCACTTCTGGTTGTGATTCTTCTCTGGGCTATGCTCAAGTGGACCCGCTTTGGACGAAACCTTTACGCTGTTGGTGGAAATACAGAATCTGCCCTGATGCTTGGTATTAATGTTCGTAGAACTCAGTTCTTTGCATATATTCTTTGTGGCCTGCTGGCCGGAATTGCAGGCTTCTGTTACCTCTTGCATACAGGTGCGGGAAACGCTTCTAACGCTACTGCTGCCGAAATGCAGGCTATTGCTTCTTCAATCATCGGAGGAACCCTGCTTAGTGGTGGTGTAGGTAGTGTAGTTGGAACTATGTTTGGTGTAATGTCTCTTAAGACAATTAATAACATAGTAGTAGCTTCTGGATTGCGTGAACCTTACTGGCAGTCTATTACCACAGGTCTTATGCTGGCATTCTTTATCCTCCTGCAGAGTGTTATTCTTTCACAGCGTAAGAAGAAGCTTGGTAATATGGCCGGCTAATGTTAAGCGGTGGTTGAGTGATGCAAAGCATCGTATCGAAACCACCGCAGAATCACTGGTGGTTTCGATACACCGCTACGCGGCACTCAACCACCGATTCAGTTAGTTTTCCAGACTAAGTTTATACTCACGGGGCGAAAGCCCCGTATTTTTTTTGAAAATGTAGCTGAAGTAGTGTGGATCCGAAAAGCCGCATTCGTAAGCTATGTCGTAACCTTTCATGTCGGTTTCTCGCATAAGACGTTTTGCATTTTCCAAACGAACGTTAGTTAGGTATTCGATAAAGGTTGTTTTACATTCCTGAGAGAAAATTGTAGAGAAGTGGTTGGGACTTAAGGCAACTACCTCGGCGACGGTGGTAAGTGTTGTGTTCTGATCGGCATAGTTTTCTTCAATAAAATGCTTTGCCTTAAGAATAACATCTGCATATTTTCCTGTAAACTTAGAATCACGGAATTCAAGAGCAAAAACTAAAACCTGTTCAAGAGTTTTTCTAAAGAGGGCTTCGTCAGAAACTGCATCATCAATAAATTTGCGTTGCAGAATTTCAGGATTTAATACTTTGATGTTGCCACCAAGTTTTTCAACCAGTTTGGAAACGGCAAAAATCAAATCGACTAAAAGATATGAGGCAAAAACACTAAACTGATCTGGATTCTTTTTTATAAGCTCCATAGATTCTTCGATAATACTCTGGATATCACCTTTTGCTGCATATTTAAGTTTATCAATAAGTGGGTCACCTTCATTTAAGTCGAGAAAAGCATCAGAAGATCCGCTTCCATTTTCTGAAACAGAAAGATCATCTGAACTGATAATTCTGTTTTCTTTGTTAGAAATATTTGCCTTAAGAATTTTTTTTGCATCTTCATAGGAAGTTTTTAACTGTGAAAGATGTTCGACAGTTTTTCCCATTGCAGTAAGAACCATACAATCTTCGTTTTTGGTTGCAATATGATTTATACTTTCTGCAGCACGGAAAGAATTATCATCAAGTTCTTCTTGAGTACTGCCCTTAAAAATACATACCAGGAGATTTGAATGATGAAAGAAAGAAACAGCTTCGTTGATTGCAGAAGAGTAGGAGTTTAAAAGAGAACAGGCTTCCTGCTGGTTTTGATTATTTCCGGTGCGGCTCTCAATACGGCTTATCAAAACCTTGTAATAACGGGAAATTATATTGATGCCAAGTTCACCGCATTTCTGCATAACAGAATTTGTGTCAGCAGAGCCATGTACAAGATTATTTAAGAATTCTTTTTTTATAAGAGTTTCATTTGATTTAAGTTCTTCGCGTAGACGCGAAATATCTGAAAGCTGCTTACGTTCTTTATCAATCTGAGAGGCTGTTTTATTGAGGCTTGTAAGAAGTTCATCTGGAGTAAAGGGTTTTAAAAGATAATCTTCTATACCAATTGAAATGGCCTTTTTAGCATAATCGAATTCATCATGACCGGAAAGAATTATGATTTTAATCCATGGCTGAGTTTTTTTAATTGCTTCTGCCAGCTGTAGACCGTCCATAAAAGGCATCTTGATATCTGTGATTAAAATATCAGGCTTAATTTCATGAATCATGGAGAGAGCAATTTCACCATCGGTCGCTTCACCTGCAAAAGTAAAGCCACTTCCTTCCCAGTCAATTTTGGAACGGATTCCTTCGAGTACAATAGGTTCATCATCAACTGCAAAAACGCTATACATTGTCTGACTCCTGTGTTATTTCTGCATTTACAGGAATTGTAAATGAAATCTTACTGCCTTTTCCTGCTTCTGATTCTATTAAAAGCCCTTCAGTATTTTCTCCATAATAGAGTTTAAGCTTTTTATTAACATTATAAAGTCCATATACAGAAGAAAGTTTTTCAGAATCCTGAGCACCAGTTCTTAATTCATTTCGTACCTGGCCAAGTCTTTCTTCAGTAAAGCCTGCGCCATTATCTTCAACTGTAAAACAAACGAACGTTCGTGAGTCATTTGTAAAATGAGCGCTAACCTTGAGCTTTCCGCGTCCGCGTTTGTTTTTAATACCGTGGTAAATTGCATTTTCAATCAAAGGTTGAAGTACAAGCTTAATCATTTTTACATCCATCAATGCTTCATCTGCATCAATACTGTAATTCAAGATATCTGCATAACGGATTTTCTGAATTGTAAGATAATTTTTTATATGTTCAAGTTCCTGTGAAATAGTAATCCATTCATGACCGCGGCTTAACGATATACGAAGGAAGTCAGAAAAGGCTTTTGTAATTCTTACAACTTCTTCTGTATGTTCTTCTTCTGCAAGCCAGACAATTGTATCAAAAGTGTTATATAAAAAGTGTGGAGTAATTTGTGCCTGAAGAGCTTTCATTTCTGCTTTCTGAAAGTTTTTCTGTTCTTCCATATTTTTCTGAATAAGAAGGTCAATCTGTCCGGCCATTGTATTTAAGTTTTCTGCAAGTGTATTGAGTTCATTTACATGAGGTATATCGATTCGGGCTGTAAGGTCACCATTCGAAACTTTTGTGGAAAGTTTTTCCATATCAGAAATTGGTTTTTGAATTGCAGCTGAAACTGTAATAAAACTGTTTATGGAAATAATGATAGAAAGAATAGTTATGATAATTTGGATTGTCGTAAGAATTATGGAAGTATTTCTAAGTGACTGATTGGTTTGATTTGCAGCTTCAATTTCCGTAACAATAAAATCCTGCATGATATCCGAAAAAAGAGATGTAATAGTTCTGATTTCATCGAGAGTTGCTTCATTTTGAGTTACCAGACTTCCGCCCTTAATCTGTGAAATAAGCATATCAACGTTGCGGCGGAGAGTAGTGTAAGCTCTATTTGCAACTTCAAGTTTTCCGCGGCTTTCTTCATTATTAATAGTTAAAAGCATGAGCGAAAGACCAGAAGAAATATTATCAAGCAATTTGTTCTGACTGCCGTCTGCAATTTCTTTTTTACCACAAATGATATTCCAGAGTTCAGCCGGAATGTCGTCCTTAGCAATCAGACTGATTCTGTTTGCAGTACTTACGTTTGAAATAATCTGGCTGTAGCGTTTTGTATGAATCTGCGAAACAACTATAGAATAAATTGATGGAATCAGGGTAATAAAAAGAAGAGAGATATAAGTAATGAGCAGTGTCCGTCTTAAACTCTTGTTTTTCAAAATCAATATCCCCGCGGCTCATACTTAGAAAAGTCGTCATTCTCAGTAAATACCGTTTCGTGATTATAGGTAATCCGGGGAATCTCATTTCCCATGGCAATCTGTTTTACAAGCTCCATAAGCATAGGACCAAGGTTTGGATTACATTCAACAACACAATTAAGCTTTCCGGCTTTGAGTGCATCAATAGATTTTTGTTCCGCATCAACGCTGATAATGATGGTGTTTCTGGTGTTTACATTGTACTGATCGATTGTGTCCAGCATTCCAAGAGTCATTGAATCATTATGAGAATAGACCGCATCAATCTTCTGGCCTTCAAAATAAAGCCCGTCTTTTTTATAGCTTTGTGTAATAAGCTTTTCTGCAATTTCTTTTCCACGTGAACGAAGAAAGTCGCCGTCTTCAGAATGAATAATCTGGAATTTTGGATTTGTTGAAATAATTTCACGGAAGCCGAGTGCACGGTCGCGAACAACCGAAGAGTTTTCCGTTCCAGACATTTCATAAATAGTAACAGGACCAGTTCTGTTACGACACTTGTTTACAAGAAATTGGGCAGCCCTGCGTCCTTCTTCCAGACTGTTTTCTCCAAGAAAGCCTGCGTAAAGTGAAGGATCTGCATTAATCTTACGGTCTACAAGAATTACTGGAATACCTGCTTCTTTTGCTTCCTTAAGAACATTATCCCAGCCATCTTCAACAATAGGAACAAAGGCAATTACATCAACCTGATAAACGATAAAAGAACGGATTGCTTTAAGCTGATTTTCCTGTTTCTGCTGAGCGTCATCAAAAAGAATCTGTATGTCATTTTCTGCTGCAGCCTCAAAAATAGATTCTGTATTACGGGTTCGCCAGGCGCTTTCAGAACCTATTTGTGAGAATCCAAGAATCAATTTCTCACGCTGTGGTTCAGAATTTATATTCTGCTTTGGATTATTTTTGATTATAAAAAATAAAAGAAAAAGGAGGGCAAGAATAAAAACCGTAACTGAGAAAAGCTGGATTTTTTTAATTTGTGCTTTCATAAATCGTTTAACTATTTTAAATGCAAACATTTATGAAGTCAACAAAAAACGGCTGAACCAAGACGTTTGTGAAACGTGCTTTGACTCAGCCGTATATAAGATAAAATAAAAACCTGTTAGAGTCTTTCTTTAATTGCTGCAATGAACTGCCATGAATCAAGAACTTCCTTAGCTGCAGGTTCTGCAATTCGGGCAATATCACCAGTCATATAGCCTTCTTCAATTGTCTGAAGAGTTGCTTTTTCAAGGCGTTTTGCAAAGTCAGTGAGCTCTGGAGTCTCATCCAGTTCACCGCGTTTTGCAAGAGCTCCTGTCCAGGCAAAAATTGTTGCTACCGGGTTTGTTGAAGTTTTTTCACCCTTGAGATAGCGGTAATAGTGCTTCTGAACAGTTCCGTGGCTTGCTTCATATTCAAAGTTGCCATCCGGGCTAACGAGAACAGAAGTCATCATGGCAAGTGAACCGCAGGCAGAGGCAATCATGTCAGACATAACGTCACCGTCGTAGTTCTTTGTTGCCCACATGAAACCGCCTTCACTGCGCATTACACGTGCAACTGCGTCATCAATCAATGTATAGAAATACTCGATGCCTGCTGCATTAAACTTAGCCTTGTATTCATCATCAAAAATACGCTGGAAAATTGCCTTGAAGTTTCCATCATAAGTCTTGCTGATTGTATCTTTAGCACCAAACCATACGCTTATCTTGCGGTCGAGTGCATAAGTAAAGCAGCAGCGTGCAAAGTTTTCAATTGATTTATCAAGGTTATGAATTCCCTGAATAATTCCAGGACCACTCATATCCATGATTGTCTTACGGATTTCCATGCCGTCTACACCTGTGAATACAAGTTCTGCACGACCTGCTGTAGGACATTTGATTTCGCAGTTTTTATAAACATCACCATAGGCATGGCGACCAAGAACGATAGGCTTTTTCCAGCAGCTTACAGTTCCATGAATGTTTTTTACAAAAATCGGCTCACGGAAAACTGTACCATCAAGCTCTGCACGGATAATTCCGTTAGGGCTTGGAGTAAGCTGTTTAAGATGATATTCTTCAACACGAGCCTGATTACTTGTGATTGTCGCACACTTTACACCAACACGGAGGCGTTTGATTGCGCTGGCTGCTTCGTAAGTAATCTTGTCGTTTGAGTCGTCACGGCTTTTGAGACCAAGATCAAAATACTCTGTTTTTAAGTCGATATAAGGCAAAAGGAGTTCATCCTTGATAACCTTCCATAAAACTCTTGTCATTTCATCGCCGTCGAGCTCGGCGATAGCGTTCTTCATCTGAATTTTTGCCATAGTGATGTTATTATACGGATTTAGCGGCCCCATGTCAAAATGAGGTCGTAGTTATCTTCGCGAACTTCGAAATACTGGTTGTATTCGCCGCAAGTAGGGCAGTAATCAGGTGCTTTTTCGCCTGTTACGATGTGACCACACTTAAGACATTCCCATACTTTTACGCTGCTCTTTGCGAGTTCTGCTTTTGAATCTTCGTCTTTAAGAAGAGAACGGTAGCGGTCTTCGTGGCGTTTTTCAATTGAAGCAACTGCGCGGAACTTTGCTGCGAGCTCTGCAAATCCTTCTTCTTCTGCTGTTTTTGCAAAACCTGCGTACATGTCTGTCCATTCGTAGTTTTCACCGTCTGCGGCCGCAGCGAGGTTTTCTTTTGTGCTGTTGATTTCGCCGAGTTCTGTGAGCCACATTTTTGCGTGCTGCTCTTCGTTGCTGGCGGTTTTCTTGAAAATCTCGGCAATCTTGCTAAGTCCTTCTTTTTCTGCTACGGCTGAAAAATATGTGTATTTGTTACGTGCCTGAGATTCTCCTGCAAAAGCTGTTCTCAGATTTTTTTCAGTTTGTGTACCTGCGTATTTACTCATTTTTTTGCTCCTAAAATAAATATTTTATTAATTATGAATCATAATCAACTTGAATTCAAGAGGACTATTGATTTACGCCAGGGCTTCCGCATTATAAAAGATTTACGTAATCTTGGCGCGAGGGAGCGGGGCGTGGTACAAAAAGCGTGTAGCGCATTATTTCGCGGTTTTGTACCACAAAGCCCATCTGCAAGATTTCCGTGAATTGCATGATAGCAGAATGAAGTTTCAAAATGTTTTTTAGTCTTTCCGATGCAGCTTTAAAATGAAGTTTTTTAAGCAGGGAACTTATATTATTTCCAAATTATATAAGAATAATCTGTTTTTAAAAGTAAAATAAATAAAACTGTCAATAAAAACATAATGACAATTCCGATTAAAATCATGATTTTACAAGGCAGTTCAAAACTCATATAAATATCAGCTGATGCGTAAAGAAATCCTCGCCTTTTTTGCGGAATAACTAAGATTTTGCAGAATAAGTACAAGAGAACAGCCTTCAAAAAATATAAACCAAGTATGCAGAGTGCTGCTGGAATAAGCCATTCTGGAGTAGCTTCATTTATATCCTGCCAGAGTTCAGAGAGAGAAAGTCCGCTGTTATAGAAAAGTGTGTAAATTGTCTGTACAGAAAGTGCAAACGAAATGACTGCCCACAAAATCTTTTTTTATAATTAAAAGAGTATAATGATTTTTATATTTTTATAGAATACAAAAAAAAATCCCGGCCAATTCTGACCGGGGCGTTGCGGGGTGTCCCCGCAGGGTGGGTAGCGCAAGACACCGCAGCGAAGTGAGGAGGCTTGCGCGCAGGGAGGGGCTCCTCCCTACAAAATATAATTAAGCTTTCACAAACTCTTTCTTCAAGAAATCAAGGTCGAGCTCTGGGTACAATACATGTGCTCCAAGCAGCTTGTTTACACGCTCGCGGGCAGCAGCAACTGTATCGTCGCTGATTTCGATTTTACCCTTAGCTGGCTTTCCTTCTTTTGTTACGCCTGGCTTTGTATTCTTGAGAACGAAGTCGATGATGTCTGCAACTTCCTTCATGTCAGCTTCGTTCATACCAAGAGTTGTAAGACCTGGAGTTCCGATACGGATACCAGATGTCCACCATGCACCGTTCTTGTCGTATGGAAGAGCGTTTGCGTTAGCAGTTACACCGCACTTGAACAATGCAGCTTCAGCCTGCTTTCCTGTAAGACCGTAAACAGTTACATCACAAAGCATAAGGTGGTTGTCTGTTCCACCAGTCTGGAGAGGAATGTTGTGAGACTTACAGCCTTCAGCAAGAGCCTGTGCGTTCTTTACAACCTGCTGTGCCCAAGCCTGGTAAGCTGGAGTGCGGGCCTCTTTGAAAGCAATTGCCTTAGCAGCCATGATGTGTCCGAGTGGACCACCAAGTACCATAGGACAACCCTTGTTTACGTAATCAGCAAATTCCTTCTTGCAGAGAATCATAGCACCGCGAGGACCGCGTAAAGTTTTATGTGTTGTTGTAGTTACAATATCTGCCCATTTTACTGGATCGTAATCGCCAGTGAATACTTTACCAGCAACGAGACCTGCAAAGTGTGCCATATCTACCATTAATACTGCTCCACATTTGTCTGCAATTTCGCGGAAGCGCTTGAAGTTGATTTTTCTTGGGTATGCAGAGAAACCTGTTAAAAGTATGAGAGGTTTTACTTCCATAGCCTGTTTTTCGATTGCGTCGTAGTCGAGGAGGCCTGTTTCCTTATCAACACCATATGGATGTGATTCAAACATGCGGGCAGAAACGTTCATTTTATAACCGTGAGTAAGGTGACCACCACAAGAGTAGTCAAGACCCATAAGCTTCTGGTTTCCGAACTTCTTGCGGAGAGCGTCGAACTGTTGGTCAGTCAAATCATTCAAACTCTTTACACCAAGCTCTTCGAGAGTAGGAGTTTCAACCTTTGCGGAAAGAATCGCCCAGTAAGCAACGAGGTTTGTATCAGCACCAGAGTGAGGCTGAACGTAAGCGTAGTCAGCACCAAAAAGAGCTTCAGCTTCGCGGGCTGCAGTGTTTTCAACAGCGTCAATATTTACACAGCCGCCGTAGTAGCGGTGCTCAGGATATCCTTCAGCATATTTATCAGTAAGAAGGTTTCCCATAGCAGCCTGAACGTTGAGCGAGCAGTAGTTTTCGCTGGCAACAAGCTTAAGGTGGCTTCTCTGATTTTCGAGCTCGTTTACAATGCTTGCTGCGATATCCGGACCAACTGCAGCAACCTGCTGAAGATTTGCAACATAGGCACACATAGCGGCATTTGGCTTACCGTTTGCCTTGCTAAGGTAATTTTCCAAAGGTGTTGACATATTATAACCTCGTGTTATTGATTCTAATTATATTGAAGTATTTTAGCGAAAATGTAGGTGAGTGGGAATAGGTGTGTGTAGGTTCTAGGTGCTAGGTTTTAGGTTTTAGGGATGAGGGGAAAGCCTTCCCCCTGGGCTCAACCCGTAAACGGTTTTCGCCACACCCCCTTCGCCTAGGGGGCTCCGCCCCCTAATACCCCCGAAGTTTGCCAAATAATTCTTTTTCTTCTATAATAGATGCATGTACATAATACCTTCCAGCTTTAATGATTTCATTGTACCAGACTGCAACCGTGCCGCCTTTATTCAGAATTATCTGAAGGCTGCCGGGATCGAAGCTCCGATTTTACAGATGGAAGGAAAAAATCATATATATGTAAAGTTTCCGCAATCGCAGTATAACCCGACCTTTCGGATAAAAACCGTAATTGCGCATTACGACAGATTTCCGGGGAGTCCCGGCGCAAACGATAATTCGGCGGCGGTTTTTTGCCTGCTGGAGTGGGCGTCACAATTGGCGAGTCTCGCGTCCCCTGCATTTCATAACATCCGCCTTATTTTCACTGATGGCGAAGAACTGGGCGCGGCGGGCGGCGTCGCAGAACAGGGCGCCTTTCCCCTGGCTCAGGTCTTTCGCCGCCTCGGCATAACTAACGACGATATCTTCGTATTCGACTGCATGGGGCGCGGCGACGTTCCGATACTCACACAAACAATTCTTCCGCCCAAGGCACCGGCTCTCTTCCTAAAAGATTTCAGCACCCTCGAGCAGCGCGCCGCCTCAATCCTCCAGACCTCGGCAAATGGCCGCTGGTTCAGCCTTCCCTGTAACTATTCCGACAACGCAAGCTTTATCGCAAACGGCATCCCCGCCGTGGCAATTACCATGCTGCCTTCAGCAGAAGTCACCGTAGTCACACGCGGTGAAAGTCCGCTTACCTGGCAACTCCTGCATACAGCAGGCGACAACCTTGCCTCACTTACGCCGCAAAGCTTCGAAATCTTTCATAATATTTTGAATAATCTGGCAGCCCTAAAAACGCTGGCTTAGGGGTGGGGTGGTGCAAGCTCTTTCAACTTTTTACGAATCCATTTTCGGCTGCAAAACTTATAAGATTTCACTGGATGCCGGCTGCACCTGTCCAAACCGCGATGGTACAAAAGGAAGTGGAGGCTGTATTTTCTGTTCACAGGCGGGCAGTGGAGATTTTATAGCCCGGGGTGGAGAGTCAGCTGCTGGTCGTCTTCCAATTTCGGAGCAGCTGGAGCAGGGTAAGAAACTTGTTGAATCAAAACTGCGTGGTCGCAGCGGGGATCGTCAGGGAAAGTTCATCGCTTATTTTCAGAGTTTTACTTCGACTTATGGCGACCCTACGGTGTTGCTTTCAAAATACCGGGAAGCCCTGGACTGCGAAGGAGTAGCGGGCCTTGCCGTAGCCACCCGCCCGGATTGTCTTAGCCCGGTGAGTTTACGAGACCTCGCCGAAATCTCAAAATCGCACTTTGTCCAGATAGAACTCGGCCTTCAGACCAGTAATGAAAAAACAGGGCAGCTCATAAACCGCTGTTACACAAATCAGAATTACATTGATGCAGTCAACCGCATCCGCGAGGCAGCGCCATCCATCCATATTGTTACCCACCTGATTTTCGGTCTCCCCGGCGAGACCGAAGAAGACATGCTGAACTCCGTAAAGTTTGTGGTAGAACAAAATCGTCATGCTGAACAAAATACCCGTCATCCTGAACTTGATTCAGGATCTAATAATATAGCTCCCGACCTTCGTCGGGATGACAGATGGGGCCTGAAAATCACCTCCCTCTACGTCCTCAAAAACACTCTCCTCTCGCAAATGTACGAAGCCGGCCAATACCAGCCTCTCACCAAAGAGCAGTACTTCGACCTGCTCAAAAAAGCCCTGCCACTCATCCCCGAAAACTGCGTAGTCCACCGCCTCACCGGCGATCCGCCAAAAAGTCTGCTGCTCGCGCCGAACTGGACAACAGATAAGAAAAGAGTCCTAAATGAATTGATGAGGATTATTTTTGATATTCATCCATAAGTTTTTTTAGATATTCACGGTCTTGGATTGCTTTATTCATTTCTTCTGTTTTACCAGCGGCAAGGAGTTTTGTAAGTATTGTGCTTATTTTGTTAATAGCTGTTTTTTCGCCTTCCTGGCGACCTTCGTTTCGTATTCTCTGAGTAACTTCACACATTTTTATCCTCCTTTGCGGCTCAATAGTTTGAGCTCTTAATTCATCTTCAATTTCTTTATAACTATTATCATTTGACATTGCATAAAACAAATCTAAGATTTCAATTGCATGATCAAGATCTTTTTGGGTTCCTTGGTATTTTGTTCCAAGTCGCTTTGCTTTTAGATACAATGCAACTTCTTTAAAATCACTTTGAAAGCCATTTATATCGTTATCACTAAGCCATGCCAGATTAAACACATTAATTTTATAATCGCTTACAAAGTGTTCAATTTCGGAAGGAATAGTAATAATATCTTTCAAAGACAGATTTTTATTCCATTTCTGTTTAGTTCCAAAATAAAGAACCAGAGTAATTATAGGATAGTATGTTTTTTCTCTTTCATCAAGTTTTTTTCTTTTTCTCTTTGGTGGAAGTTGACTTCTATAAGCAGCACCATCATATCCAATAATTCTCAATGGCATTTCACGTTCTGGTTCAGTTTGATTTTCTATGCCTAAGAAAGCAATTCGAATCTGCCCATTCTGCCAGTGTTTTGCAACATCTCGTTCTTGAGTTCGAACTTTTCTGTTCCAGTTCTTGTAATATGAGAAAGGTTGTGCATCTGTAAGAGAGTCCTCTGTAATAATTCGCTTTCCCTTAAAGAGTAATACATTTACAATATCAGCAAATATATCATTATAAGATTCAAGCGTCTTTTCTATGATATCTTTAGATTTCATTGAGTAAATTATACAGTAATAAAGTATAGTGGTCAAGTTAAATGAACTGTTAGAAAAATAAGTAGTATGTATAGTTATTAATTTACTTCTTTTCTGCTAATGCATGAATCATTGTTGAAAGGGTTTTTATTTCATCATCAGAAAGCTTAGATAAGTCTTCAAGGAGAAATCTGTATGGTTGATATGAAATATAATCATGAGGAATAATCTTTTCATCTTTTCCTGTAACAAGGTATTCGACTGATACATTTAACGCCTTGGCAATACGCACTGCAATATCTGCGGGTGGCATAGTATGTCTAGCACTTAAATAGCAGTCAATTGTAGGTTTTGGAATACCCGTTTTTGAAGCAAGTTCTTTTACAGTTATATCCTGATAGTTTAATTCATCTCTTAGATTATTTTTGAAAGTTCCTTCCATAACTATGAATAATAATGACATTTCATTATCGTTTAATTGACAGTAATGAGAAATCATTGTATTATTCTAAATAAGTAGATGTCATTATTTGCTTTAAAATAAATGAAATATCATTTTATCGGAGTTTTTAAGTTGATTAACTATGCCATTCTCTGCGGTTCAGCACCAGAAGATTACCGACAGAAAAAACTTAATAAATTATCTGATTCTCTTATAAATAATGATAAATGGCATGTTACTACTTTTCCAAATGGTATTGATGAATTTATGCTTGAGTATGCCTTAAACAATATTATTGATGGAAAGTCAGGTAATTGTGCAAAGAGTATTTTCTTATATTTTTGCACAGAATCTCCGTTGTCAGATGCAGATACAAATATATGGCTTTGTAAAAATGAAATCAGAAAAGATATACTCCAGTTTTATGTGAATCTTGTAGAAAAGTGTGATGTAGATTTTCAGATAGTTTATGACAGCGATAGAGAGTTTGTAAGCGAAGAAAAACTTGGATATGAGAGGGTACTCTAATGAAGTTAACAGCTAGCGTCGTTCTATTCAATACTCCTAGAAGTCAGATTGAATTACTTTTTAAGTCTGTATTTGACGCAAAATGTGTGGAAATTTTCTATATAATTGATAATTCCCCAAACGATAAATGGCGTGTGCTAGAAACGGAATATGCAAATATAGCGAATAGTGCTGGAACAAAAATCCGTTATATCCATAACCAGAATTTGGGGTATGGCGCGAGTCACAATCTTGCAATGCAGGAAGCAATTGAAGATGGTTCCGTTTATCATGTTGTGCTTAATCCAGATATTTATTTTGAACAGCAAGTTTTGTCAAAACTGCTTGACTTTATGGATGAAAATCCTGATGCTGCTTATGTTCTTCCTCGTGTTGAATATCCTGATGGAGAACTGCAATATCTGTGTAAGCTTTTGCCGACACCAGCAGATTTGATTTTCCGCCGCTTCCTTCCAAAGAAGTGGGGAAAAAAACGAAACGACCGCTACTGCTTGAAAATGACTGACTACAACAAGGTGATGAATCCGCCATGTCTTTCAGGATGCTTCATGTTCATGCGGCTTTCAATTTTACAGGAAAACAATATTTTTTTTGACGACGGATATTTTATGTACTGCGAGGATTTTGACTTGATTCGCCGTCTTCACCGTGTTGCAAAGACCCTGTTTTTTCCTGGCGTTACGATTGTGCATGATCATGCGAAGGAGAGTTACAAAAACAGGAATATGCTTATAGCCCATATACAGAGTGCTATTCGTTATTTTAATAAATTTGGGTGGATATTTGATCATGAGAGAAGAGTGATGAATAAAGGAATTTTGGGAGAGTTAGGTAATGTTCCATACTAATTCCCTCAAAAAAAACGGTGTTTTTAATGCAATAAAAACATTAATGAGTGTTCTTTTTCCTCTTATAACTTTTCCTTATGCTTCCAGAATTCTTGGACCAAGTGGAATAGGGAAGGTAAATTTTGCATCTAGTATTGTTAGCTATTTTCTTATGCTTGCAATGCTTGGAATTTCAAATTATGGGATTCGAGAAGCTGGAAGATATCGTAATGATAAAGAAAAACTTTCAAAGTTCGTAAAAGAAATTTTATCTATAAATTTAATATCTAGTGTAATCGCATATACATTCCTTTTTGCTTCCATATATTTGGTACCCGCTTTTTTTGAATACAGAAAACTTATAATAATAAGTTCAGCTTCGATTTTATTTACTGTCGTTGGTGTAGAATGGCTATTTTATGCAATGGAAGATTTAGTTTCTGTTTCAATAAGAAGTTTTATATTCCAGATATTAAGCCTTGTGCTTCTTTTTGTTTTTGTAAGAACTAGTGAAGACTACATAAATTATGCACTTATAGGCGTTGTATCTTCGGTTGGCTCAAATATTTTATCTTTTATTTTTGCAAGTCGGTATGTAGATTTTAAATCAAAAAACAAAATTGAGTTAAAGCAACACCTCAAACCAATCTTTGTGTTTTTTATGATGTCCGTAGCAGCAACTGTAAATTCTTCGATTGATATTACAATGCTCGGATTTATTTCAGGAGCAGATGAAGTCGGGTATTATTCAGCTGCACTGAAAGTTGTCAGATTAGTTGCTGCTGTGGTAGCTTCTTTTACGGTAATACTTCCAAGACTATCTTATTATGCTTCTGCTGGTGAAAATGAGAATTTTAAAATTCTTTCTACCAAAACACTGGATGCAAATATGCTACTTGCAATTCCAGCTTGCATTGGAATGATGTCACTTTCAAAAAACATAATTTATGTTTTAAGCGGAACTCAATATGAAAATTCAATTAGAGTTCTCCATATTTTATCTTTTACAGTTTTTCTTTTAACAATAAGTAATCTATGTGGAGCTCACATGTTGCTTGCATTAGGAAAAGAAAAAGTAACATTTTATGCGGTTTTAATTGGTATCTTTTTTAATATTGCTACAAATCTTATTTTGATAAAAAGATACGGAGCATATGGAGCTGGAATAGCAACTTTAGCAAGTGAATTCACAGTTTCTGTTATAGAATTTTTTTGTGTGAAGAAATACTTCATCTGTAAAGATATTCTGAAAAATCTATTCCAAACAGTTTGCTCAGCATTGATTATGGCTTTGATTGTGTTTGCCATAATAAAAACTGATTTCCCAATTATAACAAGTCTTGTTCTGTCAATTTTTGCAGGAACATTTTCATATTTTATTGTACTTTTGATTCTTAGAAATGAACTTTTATATGAGTTTGTCAGAAGAATGAGGTGGAGCAAATAGAATGCCAGAAAGAAAATTTGTAATATTGCGAATTATTAGAAAAATACTAGGTCCTGAAAACAGCATTTTGCTTTCTGACGGAACAGTGCGTCCCATTGTCAGGGGGATTTCACGATGAAAATTCTTGTTACTGGTGCAAACGGATATTTAGGACAAGGTGTAACTAAAGTTCTTTGTGATAAAGGCGAACAGGTTATTGCAACAGGGCATTCTTCAGAGTTTATAGATTCTCGTGCAGAAATCAAAGACTGTGATTTATTTGCAATTGAAAACCCGTTCGACTATTTTGGAAAACCTGATGTGGTTCTTCATCTTGCCTGGAAGGATGGCTTTAAGCATGCCTCTCTTACTCATATAAATGATTTATCAAAGCATTATTTATTTTTGACTAAGCTAATTGATTCAGGAATAAAACAGGTTTGTGTTGTTGGAAGTATGCATGAAATTGGTTTTTGGGAGGGCAGTATAAACGAAAGTACACCTTGCAATCCTTTGTCTTTGTATGGAATCGCAAAAAATGCCTTGAGACAAAGCATCGAGATTCAGAAAAAAACATCTGATTTTGTGTTCCAGTGGATTCGTGGTTATTACATAGTTGGTAATGCGGAACGTGGCTGTTCAATTTTTTCAAAAATAACTCAAGCAGCAAAAGAAGGAAAATCGACATTCCCTTTTACCCTTGGCTTAAATCAGTTTGATTTTATCGATTATGAAAAAATGTGTCATCAGATTGCGGCAGTTGTAAGACAGAATAAAGTTAGCGGAATTATAAATTGTTGTTCAGGCAGACCCGAGAAACTTGCAGATAGAGTAGAACGCTATATTAAAGAAAATAATTACCTCATCAAGCTTGAATATGGTGCTTTTCCAGACAGACCTTATGATTCAAAAGCTGTTTGGGGCGATGATAAGAAAATCAGGGAAATTTTGGCTCTGGAAGGAGAAGGGCTTTAATGCTTTTTTTAAGTTTTCTTCGCTTGTTAAAAAATATTATTCTACGCCGTCGTGAATATCTTCCGTCATTCAAAAAGAGATTTGCTTCGTTTGGTGAAGGAAGCGCGATTCATTATCCATCGCTGATTACAGAGCATGAAAATATCTCTATCGGCAAAAATACAACGATTTTGGCTAATTCCAGAATTCAAATTTATAACGCCCTTACGGGCAGGGAAGCCAAAATAGCAATTGGCAGAAATTGCTATTTTAGCTTCCACCTTACAATTCTTGCAGGTGGAAGCATAAATATTGGCGATGATGTTCTTATTGCATCAAACGTGCTTATAACAAGTGAGAATCATGGAATGAATCCCGAAAGTAAAATTCCATATATGAATCAACCATTGGAATGCAAGGATGTTTCAATCGGTGAAGGTTCCTGGATAGGAGAGAAGGTTTCTGTTATGCCGGGGGTGAAGATAGGCAAAAAGTGTGTGATTGGAACAAATGCTGTTGTCACAAAGTCAATTCCAGATTATTCAATGGCGCTAGGGATTCCTGCAAGAGTCATAAAAAAGTGGAATTTTGAAAAGCATGAATGGGAGAAAGTGTGATGAAAAGAGAAATCTATGTGCTTCTAAAAGGCAGAATTGGGAATCAACTTTTTATTTATTCTTTTGCGCATGACCTGCAGAAAAAACTTGGAGATGAAACTCAAATCATAATGGATGACAGTGAAGTTCTTTCGATGAATTGGGAAAATTCATTGGAGCATTATGATTTACAGAATGTACGTTATGTCCATGATGGAAGTGTACGTAAATCAAAAGCATGGATTCTAAAATGGATTTTACTTCGGATTGCTTTGCGATTTACAGCACATTCAGATTTTAACATAAAGATTTATAGAGAAAAAAGACTTCGACCATTATTGAATTTCTTTGGAATAATGCTCTGTGAAAACGGCTATATGGATTTTCATTTTGGAAAAAAACATAAATATCTTTTGTGCGGATATTTTCAATCTAAGAAATACTTTGAGAGTGCAAATAATGAGTTGCGAAAAACTTTCTCTTTGAAAAATGAACTTAATTCATATCCAAATATTGATTTGCTGCGTAATTCAAATTCTGTATGTATTTCAGTAAAAGTTGAACATAATGTCGGAAGTTCGCTTTATGCAGTCTGCGGAAAAGAATATTGGAAAGAAGCAATAGATTACATTATTTCAAAAATCCCGAATCCACTCTTTTTTGTCTGCTCAGATAATGTGGAATATGTAAAAGAAAATCTTATTGACTGCTCAAAGTTCAAGGTTGTGTTTCAAGATAAATCAATTCCAGTTCATATAACTCTCGCTGCTATGGGACAGTGTAAGCATTTTATTATCGGAAATACAAGCTATGGCTGGTGGGCACAATACCTTTCTGATAATCCAGAAAAAATTACAGTAGCACCAAATCAGTGGATGCTGGTGGATATGCCAATTGATATTTATGAAAGTCACTGGCACCTGATTGATGTAAAAAAATATTTGGGAGATAAAGCATTATGAAAATAGGAATTCTCTATATCTGCACAGGAAATTACACTGTATTTTGGGAAGATTTCTACGAATCATTTTCAAAATACTTTTGTACGAATTCCGAAATCCATTATTTTGTTTTCAGTGATAAAGAGATGGATTTTACTGGAAAAAAGAATGTGCATTTCAACAAGATTCAGAATCAACCATGGCCTTTGATAACACTTCTTAGATTTCAAACTTTTTTAGCTGTCGAAGAACAGTTAAAAGAATGTGATTATCTAGTTTTCTTTAATAGTAATTTGAACTGTGTTTCTAACATTTCTGAAGAAGACTTCTTGCCTTCGAAAGATGAAAAACTTCTTTTTTATCATCATGGTGGGTATATCTATACAAAAAAAATATTTCATCCATATGAGCGAAATAAAAAATCTACTGCATATATACCGTATTCGTGTGGAGGCACTTATATAGGTGGAGGAATTATTGGTGGTGAGACAATTCCATTCCTGGATATGTGCCGAACCTTAAAACAAAATATTGAAACTGATTTAAAACAGAATTATATTGCACGTTGGCACGATGAATCTCATATAAATCATTTCTTGTGTACTCTTGATAAGTATAAACTGTTACATCCAGGTTACTGTTATCCCGTAGGTTTTGACTTACCGTTTGAAAAGAAAATTGTAGGTGTAAGTAAGCAGGATAAATTTGATGTACAGAATTTTAAGTTTGTAACTAAGAAATTAAGCTTCTGGCAAAAAGTTTACAGAAGACTTGATAATTCTATTCTGCCTTATTTAAGACTGTTAGTTTCAGTTTTGAAGGGGGAGAAAATAAAATGATAAAAAATGCTCCACTTGTGTCAGTGATTATACCTGTGTATAACGCCGAAAAATATGTTGAACAGGCTGTCCGCTCCATAATGATTCAGACTTACCAGAATCTTGAAATCCTCATAACAGATGATTGTTCTACTGACGGAAGTTTTGCTATTTTGCAGAAACTGGCAACAGAAGATTCTCGCATAAAATTGTCTCGTAATACAGAAAATCAAAAAATTGTGCGCACGCTGAATGCTCTCGTGGAGCGGGCAAGTGGAAAATACATTGCTCGAATGGATGCTGATGATATATCGTTGCCTAAGAGAATTGAAGCACAGGTACAATTTATGGAAGTTCATAATGAGTGTGGGGTTTGTGGTTGCAATATTTTTAGAATAGATGAATTTGGTAAAAAACTCAAAAAAATAGTTTTCCCAACAAACTATTCTGATAATAATTTTTTTTCATTGTTTTCTCCAACTCTTTGTCATCCTTCTGTTCTTGGAAAAAGAGAAGTTTTTATTGAAAATAAATATGATGAGAAATATGATTTTGCCGAAGATTATGAATTATGGTTAAGATTATTATTCCAAAAATCCATTTATATTGCAAATCTTACTGATTGTTTATTTGAATATAGAATTTTTCAAGGTCAAGTTTCTCAAGTACATTGTTTAGAGCAAAAAGAAAAGACTCTTACAATCCTAAAAAAATATTGTCCCATAAAAAAAGAAAATTTATCTTCTCATATAAAACTATTTTTCTCAAATAATTATACATTAGAGGCCTCTGATAAGAAATACATACAATATATTCTCTGTCAATTAAAAGGAAGAAGTATAAATTTATCAATTCAAATTGTATCTAGAATTCTACTATTTATTATAAACAGTAAAGATATTTTTTATTTCAGTTTTCTTATTATTATTCATCCTCTGTGTTTTTTAGCTTGTATAAACGGTTTTCTTAATAAAATAGGTAATAAACTATGATATATTTTGTATTAGCTTTAGCAGTTTTTTTTGCTGCATTAATCGACTCTTCAAGAGAAAAGTCTATTCAAGGTGTAAAAACATTTTCAACACCATTTTTATTAATTCTCTTTCCTTGTATACTTATTTTTCTTGGTGGTTTTCGTTGGCTTACTGGAACTGACTGGAATAATTATTATCATTTCTATGTTTGGCATGATAATTGGCAGACTTATAACAACGGCGAATTTGAATTTTTATATACAGTATTAAATTTTATTTGTAAGCAAATTTCTTCTGAATATACTTTTTTCTTGTTTATCTTTTCATCGCTTGTAGTAATTTTAAAAACTAAGGCATTAAGACAATTTACTAGACAATGTTTTGGTATAACTTTATTTCTTCTATATTGCTATTTAACTGGTGATATATTAGCTGTTCGTCAAGATCTAGCTATGTCTGTTTTATTTTTATCTATTCCAAAAATTATAAACAAAGAAGTAAGATGGTTTATTATTATTACTTTCATTGCCGTGCTTATTCATAATTCTGCTGTTATTTGGTTTATTTCTTATCCAATTTATTGGCATAAGCGAAATCGTAGGAACGATATATTGAAATTGTTTCTGTGTTTTTTTCTAGGCTTTTTAGGTAGTGTTTTATATATAAAACTTCTTACAGTTTGTATTAATATTCTTCCTGCTTCTGGAAGAGTTTATGGGAAAATTGTTGCGTATTCGGTTGCAAAATATCAGGCAAATTATTATTCAATATTAGGAAATGTTGCAAAGCGAATAATTGTTTTTCCAATTCTATTCTATTATGAACGAAAAGCAAACCGCATAAATCATTGTTTCTCAGGAGTATTTTCATTATATATTTTTGGAAATTGTCTGTATTTTTTGTTTCTTTCATCTTTTACCATTTTCCAGCGATTTACTAATTATTTTCTTGTATTAGAGTGCTTTCTTTTGGCACAGGTATTCTTTTCAATGAAAAAAGCAAATAAAAAAGTTTATATTTGTTTTTTATTATTGTATGGCTTTCTTAAACTTTACAAAGCGCTAAGTGCATTTTCATATTTAAAAATTCCATATTACAGTATTTTTTATTATGAAAATCGCTCAATGGATTGGAGAGGAGACTTTTAATTATGAAAAAATTACTTTTTATCTACAACAACCCTCTGGATGGCTCTTATGGCGGTTCTCAGCGGACAAAGCAAGCCATTCAAGGTTTGTCACGACATTTTAATGTTCTTTCGTATTCTTGCATAAAAAAATCAAACCCAATTGCAACAATGTGCCGGAATCTTTGTGGTTATTCAGGAAATCTTTCTGCTCGTGATTGTAAGCTTATTTTACATACAATTGCCAAAGAAAAAATTGATGTTGTTTTCTTTGATGTTTCCCTACATGGACGGCTTGTACTTGAAATAAAACAGCTTTTTCCTGATGTAAATGTTGTTGTGAATTATCATAACTGTGAAGCTAAATATTTTGGAGATATGTTTAAGACAAAAGGAATTGCATATTATCCGATTTATCATTCTGCTGAAATAAATGAACTTTTAAGTAAAAAACATGCTGATTTTCACATATTTATAACAGAGGAAGATAGAAAACAGCTTGGTGTTGAAAATAATTATTGTGTTATTCCAGTGACATTAGAAGATTCTTATAAAGAATTAACTAGAGAAAAAACAGCAGATCCCTATTTGCTTTTTGTCGGTGCGGCACAATATGCAAATATTGAAGGTGCAAAATATATAATTGAAAATCTCGCCCCAAATAGTGAAAGAAAATTTTTGATAGTCGGCAAAGGTATGAAATTGGTATTCCCAGGTGTTTATAAAAATGTTGAAGTTAGAGACTTTGTTCCATCGCTTTTAAATGTATATAGAGATGCCAGTGCGTTTATTTGTCCATTGTTTTTTGGAAGTGGGGCAAAGGTAAAAGTAGCTGAAGCCCTTATGTATGGAAAAAAAATAATCGGAACCCCATTGTCCTTCTTTGGGTATGAACTGACTGGATGCAGTTATTCTGTTTGCAATTCTGAAAGAGAATTCCTTGACGAAATTAATCAGGTTGATATGGATAAGAGGTTTTATAAAGAAAACAGACAGGTGTTTTTAGAGAAATATGATGCCTGTAATAATGGCGAATATTATTCAACGATAAATAAGTTTTTTTTTCGGTAGGGTGGAATAATAATGTTTGATATTGAAAAAAAACTGTCAATAAAAACAACTCTTTTCACTTTATTCGTCTCTTCTGTTGCTTTTTGTACAGCATGGATTCTTTGCTTCTTGCTGGCCATTGGCTTTTTGCAGCTGTGCTTGGCTTGAGTTTTACGGCAAGTTACTTGATGAAAAAAAATAAGATTATAAAAAAATTGAGGGATTTCTATGAAAATATTGTTCATTACAGCCTTTCCACCGTGCCAGAAAACTGCCGGACAGGATTATACACGGCGTCTTATTCTCGATTTGATTGAAAAAGGACATGAAGTTTCTCTGATTTATGCGGAATATCCGTCTCATACTGTTAATCTTCCGGCTTCTGTAAAAATCCTGGGCACAATTCACCCGTCTTTTAAGAACTGCCTCAAAAAGCCTCTGTTTCACCCTTTTTTTACGAGGCGTTTTGACGAGAATGTCCTGAATCTGATTCAGTCGGTCGCAGCAGATTTTGACATGCTCTATTTTGATTTTTCCCAGGTGCATTTATATTCACCTTTTCTTGAGCATCCAAACAAAGTTTTCATGTGCCATGATGTAATCGCACAGAAATTCTGTAGAAAGGGGCGGCTTCAGCTTCCATGGATTAAATATACTGAAGTCGAACTTCTTCGAACTGCAACAAAAATCATAACTTTCAGCCAGAAAGACAGTGACTTTATCAAAAAGACTTATGGTCTGACTTCAATTCATGTAAATTTTTATCTTAAGAACGGACATTTTGATTATGAAGAAAATTAATGTTTATGAAAATCGATTTTGTTTTTATGGGGCTTGGAATCGTGCTGAAAATACGGAAGCTTTGGAATGGTTTTTAAAGGAAGTGTATCCAAAACTTTCTGATGACTTTGAATTTGTTGTGATTGGCTGCGGAATGTCAAAATCTTTGCAGACAAAACTTGAATCATTGAAAAATTATTCATATCTCGGCTTTGTTGAGGATCCTGTCAAAGAAGTCGCTCGTTGTCAGGCTTTGCTTGCGCCTCTTCATAAGGGGGCAGGGGTAAAAGTGAAGGTAATAGACGCACTCTCATCGGGCACCTGCGTTGTCGGAACAAAAGTCGCCTTTGAGGGAATTGAAGATAATTCTGCTCACAGATTATTCTTCCATGCAGAATCAGCAGACGGATTTGTAGCAATTCTGAACAATTGGAGGGTAATCAATATAGAAGAAAAGCAAGCTGCCGCAGATGAATTTTTTGCGCGGTATAACAAAAATCACTTTACGGACTTGTTGTAAGTGTAAGAAGAACATTTTTATAAGTGTTCACAAAAAATGTCTTAGAGAGTTAGGAATTGCCCTCTTGACTTTACTGTCATCTCATAATAAAATTCTACTATATATAATAAACATTTTGGGTGGGAAAAATGTCAGACAAATCTTCTAAAACGCCTTCTAAAGGAGGGCTTCAGGCCCGTATTGCCGCTATGCAGGCAGCAGAAAAAGAAAAAGCTGCAAAAACAACTGCTTCAAAAACGACTCCGGCAAAAAAAACTGCTGCAGCTGCTAAGACATCTGCAAAACCGACAGCCAAAGCTACAACAAAAACAGCTTCAAAAGCAGCCTCATCAAAAACTGCTGCAGCAAAAACTGTAAAAGCCACAACAGTAAAATCTGCATCAAAATCAACAGCCGTAAAGACTGCTGCAAAACCAGCTGCTCCTGCAAAAACGGCAGCTTCTACAAAACCTGCTGCAAAATCAGTTTCTGCTAAAACATCTGCCAAGGCAGCTCCGACAAAGAAAGCTTCTGCAGCAAATACAACTTCTGCAGTTTACGACGAAGATTCCATCCAGCATCTTGAAGGTCTTGAGCATATCCGTCTGCGCCCTGGTATGTACATCGGTTCCCTCGGCGACGGTTCAAACGAAAACGACGGTATCTACATTCTTCTCAAGGAAGGAATCGATAACTCTGTCGATGAGTTCTCTCAGGGCTTTGGTAAAAAAATTGATATTGAAATAAAAGACGGCCGTGTAAAAATCCGTGACTATGGACGCGGTATTCCTCTTGGAAAACTTGAGGACTGTGTTTCTAACGTAAACACCGGTGCCAAGTACAACAACAGCGTTTTCAAGCAGGCAATCGGTATGAACGGTGTAGGTATTAAAGCTACCAACGCTCTTTCTTCTTACTTCCGTGCCGCTTCAATCCGCGAAGGAAAAATGGCCGTAGTTGAGTTCGCAAAAGGCGAAAAACTCAGCGGCAAAACTGGCAATGCAAAACCGGGCGTTCCAAACGGCACTTATCTTGAGTTCGAGCCTGATACAGAGCTTTTTGGAAAATACAACTTCAATATGGAGTACGTTGAAAAACGACTCTGGAATTATGCATATCTTAATCCGGGACTCATGCTAAAATGTAACGGTCAGGAATATATCAGTCAGAATGGTATTCAAGATTTGCTCGAGCATGAGATGGATGGAAAAGCTCTATATAAAATCTTCAGCTATAAGGGTGAAAATCTTGAGTTTGTTTTGACTCACACTAATAGTCTTGATAAATTTGTTTATTCTTTCGTAAATGGTCAGAGTACAGAGGATGGTGGTACCCACGTTACTTCCTTCCTTGATGGTGTTACAAAAGGCGTAAACTCTTTCTTCAAAAAAGAATATGATGAAAAGGATGTCTGCGGAGGATTAATCTGTGCCCTCAAAATCGGTCTCGATAATCCTATGTTTACCAGCCAGACAAAGAATAAGCTTGGTAACGTAGAAATCCGTGCTCCAATTATTAAGGAAGTTCAGACAGCAGTTGATGACTGGCTTCGTCACAATCCTGATGTAGCCGGCGCCCTCGAAGATAAAATCATCAAAAACCAGAAGGCCCGCAACGAAATCAACAGCGTAACCGAAAAACAGATTCGCGAGGCAGAAAAGTCTGTCATGCTCAAAATTCAGAAGCTTAAGGATTGCCGCTATCATCTGCAGGATGGAGAGAAGGGCGCAAACTCTATGATTTTCATTACCGAGGGAGATTCTGCGACAGGTTCTATGGTAGGAAGCCGCGATGTTTCTTATCAGGCAATTTTCAGCTTGAAGGGTAAACCTGAAAATATGTACGGCCGCAAAAAGTCTGCTCTTTTCGAAAATGAAGAATTAAAGAACCTTACTTTCAGTCTTGGTGTTCAGAAAGATATTGAAGGTCTGCGTTATAATAAAATCATCATCGCAACCGATGCCGATAACGACGGCTTCCATATCAGAAATCTTGTAATGACTTATCTCCTTCTTTTCTTTGAAGAGCTGGTATTGACGGGTCACGTTTATATTCTTGAAACTCCGCTTTTCCGCGTACGCAACAAGACAAAAACTGTTTACTGCTATTCAGAAGAAAGCCGCGATAAAGAAGTTGCCAAAATGGGAAAATCTGCAGAAGTTACCCGATTCAAGGGACTTGGAGAAATCAACCCGAGCGAGTTCGGCCAGTTTATCTTCCCTCGTAAAGAAGGCGAGAGTGAAGACAAGGGAATGCACCTTACTCAGGTTTCTATACAGTCTCTTAAGAATGTACCTCAGGTACTTAAGTTCTACATGGGTAACAACACCCCGGAACGCCGCGACTTTATTGTGCATAACCTTGCTAAAGAAATTGATGCATAGTGCGCGTGAGCGCACTAGATAATATAAAATGTATATCTAGTTTCTTTTTTTTATTTCTGTTATACTACTTCTTTCTTAATATAACGTTTCGAGGTACTTTATGGACTTAAAAGGACGCAACTTTCTTACATTAAAAGATTTTACTCCGGCAGAAATCACAGGCCTTCTCGACCTCGCTGCCGACCTCAAGGAAAAAAAGCGAAAGGGGATTCCGGTAGATATTCACCGCGGTAAAAACATTGCCCTCATTTTTGAAAAAACAAGTACCCGTACCCGTTGTGCCTTCGAAGTTGCAGCTCATGATCTTGGAATCTGCACAACCTATCTTGCAGAAGGCAGTCAGATTGGTAAAAAAGAAAGCATTGCAGATACAGCCCGCGTCCTTGGCCGCATGTTCGACGGAATTGAATACCGCGGATTCGAGCAGACAATCGTAGAAGACCTTGCAAAATATTCAGGCGTAGTTGTATGGAATGGTCTTACAAACGAATATCACCCGACCCAGATGCTGGCAGATATGCTTACAATCCGCGAGCACTACGGAAAGCTCAAAGGTCTTAAACTCGTATACTTTGGAGATGCCCGCTACAACATAGGAAACTCACTTTGTATTGTTTGTTCAAAGCTTGGACTCAACCTCACTCTTTGTGCTCCAGAAAAATATTTCCCAAATAAGGCTCTTGTTGATGAATGCCAGAAGTGGTGTCAGGAAAGCGGAGCTTCAATCACACTGGAAAGTAATGTAGATAAGGCTGCTGCCGGCGCCGACATCATCTACACCGACGTCTGGGTAAGCATGGGCGAGCCGGATGCAGTATGGGCAGAGCGCATTGCAGATCTCAAACCATATCAGGTAAATGCAGAGGTTATGAAAAAGGCAAAGCCCACCGCAATCTTTATGCACGATCTGCCATCCTTCCATGATCTTAATACAAAAATTGGTAAGGAAGTAGGCGAGAAGTTCGGCCTTACCGCCATGGAAGTTACAGACGAAGTTTTCGAAAGCAAACAGTCTGTCGTTTTTGACGAAGCTGAAAACCGCATGCACACTATAAAAGCAGTCATTGCTGCTACATTAGGAAATAACTTTTAAAATAACATCACCGTTAAATACAAGTTCGTCAAGGCACGCTACGCTTAAAGCCTTGGCAAACTTGTTTAATGGCTTTTTTTATGGAGGATAAAGCACATTATGAATGCTATTATAACTGTAGTAGGATCAGATAAAGTCGGAATCATCGCAAAGATTTCTCAGTACCTTTCAGACCATAAAATCAACATTGCCGATATCACTCAGACAATTCTTTCCGGCAACTTTGTAATGATGATGATGGTAGATTTTTCTGCTGCCGACATAGATATTGAAACACTCCGTTCAAGTATGAACTCTCTTGCCGAAGAAATGGGCGTAGAAATCAACATCATGAACGAAAAAGTCTTTTCAGCTATGCACCGTGTTTAAAATGACGGGGTTGTCCAAAAAGTATCGTCATGCTGAACCTTCGCAGCATAGCTGCTCGGAGACTCGCTAAAAACAGTCCACTGGACTGTTTTTACACTGCATAGCAGTGTCGCTCCCTATGTTTCAGCATCTACACTATATCTAGGCCTATAGATTCCGAAACAAGTTCGGAATGACGCTAGGAAGTAAACTTATTGGTCATCTCTGTCGGTTGCGGTACGAGATTTAAAATGTGACGGAAAAATTGCAACCGCAACCAATGCACAGAGTGTAAAAATAACAAATTTTTTAAATCTTTTTGCATCCCCCGAATTTCTGTGATATTATATAAATAATGGAATTCGGACTATCAGATTACTACATAATTGGCGAACTTATCACCTGCTGGGGTTCAGTTTTAATCTGTATTAATACTCTTTTGTCTTATGCCTTATATGATAAGCATCAGCGTTATTTTCTAGTTGCTTCGGCTTCAACATTCGCAGCTTCATTATTTAACATATTTTCTGTTTATTTTATTTCATATTTTTCTGAATATCCTGCATATTTATGTACAATTTTTACTACTTTATACTTTCTGGTGCTGCTTATCTGCCCGTGCATAATGACTTGCTATGTATTTGATATGGCAATCCAAAATAAAAAGAAACTTCATTTGTATTTTTTAATATCAGGAGGAATTCTTGTTGCCTACATCCTGCTTGTTATTTTAAATTTTTGTACCGGATGGATTTTTTATTATGATGAAGTACAAGGTTATACCCGTGGACCAATAAAAAATATTACTTAGCCTGAATTTCGAGTTTCATTGAGAATTTACAAAAAAAGCGTAAATCTTTAA